>Ga0206116_1000019_pt1 | contig 427324 bp, 427 predicted proteins | sample 3A1Ametagenome_FD_178000 | JGI IMG/M metagenome (GOLD analysis project Ga0206116, IMG submission 178000) | Enriched microbial communities from leaf-cutter ant dump, University of Wisconsin, Madison, United States - 3A1A | ecosystem: Environmental > Terrestrial > Nest > Insects nest > Nest dump... | reverse complement strand
TTCACTGACGGTAGATTTCTCTACCTATTACTCGGTGTATTTGCCTTAATACTTTTGCGACCTAAGTCGCTTCGCATCAAGACACCCACACCTATCGGTTGTCCTAACTTTTAAAGATCAATTCCACTGCGCCGTCGCTTTCACTTCGTCAGCAGCAGAGAAGCGAGATTATGTATCACAACCCCAACTTCGTCAAGCACCTCAGCAAAACTTGCTTCAGAACTTCTCTCTTACATAGCAGATGCACACCGAAACATCTTTGCGCATTTGCTGGTTGCGGGGGCAGGATTTGAACCTGCGACCTTCGGGTTATGAGCCCGACGAGCTGCCAGACTGCTCCACCCCGCGTCCGTCAGAGAGGCCGAATTATGCAGAGACTCCAGCTACTCGTCAACCCCCCGCTCGATAATTCTTACTTCTTTTCCATCCAGGCCAGCAGAGAAGCCCATTGTTCCAAATCTTTCTTGTGCCGAGCCTTCGGGGGATCAAAGATCGTTGCGCCGGCTGCAGCAACATTTACATAGTTCTGCGTATTACGGAGATAAGCCACGATCGGCAAATCAAAATGCGTGAGGAACTCCTCAAGCATACCCGCCGCACGAGTCCGGGGATCAACCCGCATCGCAACGATACCGACCTTCGCCTTGGCCCCGCGAATCTCACTGCGTATTACATTAAGAAAGTCTTCGGTTGCGGCCATATCAAACACCGACGGCACCAGAGGCACGATGATTTTATCAACCGAGCGCATGGAGTCGCTCAGTTTGTAGCCCTGCAGCCCTGCCGGCGCATCGACAACAACCCAGTCCGCTTCCTTGGGGAAATTCAGTCCGATCTGGTTTCCGGCAAAATATCCGGTCACCGGCGCCAGCGACGCATCGCGAAAAGCCATCCAGCGCAGAGCCGATTGCTGCCGATCCAGATCACACAGCGTGGTCGTCAGACCCTGATTGGCGAAATAACCGGACAGGTTGGTCGCCAGCGTCGTTTTTCCCGCCCCACCCTTGGGGTTTGCCACCAGTACGGACCGCATGTGTTTTCCTCCTTTGTGATCGGGAAATTATATTCGCCCCCGCAATCGGCTGATAGATGCATAAAATAGTCGTTTGCATCGCACCCGGAAAAATATGATCACCAAGGTTTCCAGCGACCGCCAGGGCATTCAGTCAGTCGAAATCGGCTTTCGACTGTTGCGCATTCTGGCCGCCAACAATCGGCCGATGATGCTGCGCGATATTGCAGCCGGTGCAGGCATGGCCTCGGCCAAAGCCCACCGCTACATGGTGAGTTTCATGCGCATCGGCATCGTCGAGCAGGATCCGGCCACAGGCCGCTACGATCTGGGTGCCTATGCACTGGAACTCGGCCTGGCCGGACTCGGCCGACTCGACCCCGTTCGACTGGCAGGCCAGGTACTGGACAATTTATGCGAAGAAATCCACGAGACCGTGGCGCTGGCCGTCTGGGGTACGCATGGAGCGACCATCGTCCGCATTGTGGACGCAGGCGGCCCGATCACGATCACACTACGCCCCGGCACCGTTCTGTCGCTGGCCCGCTCGGCAACCGGACGAGCCTTCTCGGCTTTCTATCGATCGCCCTTCCTAAAGCAAAAGCTTGACGAGGAATTGAAGGAGATTGCCCAAGGAAAGGCCGGGATCACAACACAACGGCGACAGCTTGAGAACACGCTTGAAGAAATACGAAATCGAGGGATCGCCAGGGCAACGGGCAGTCTGACCCCCGGCATCAATGGTTTTTCCGCGCCGGTATTCGATAGCACCGGTCAGATGGTTGCGGCCATCACGTCGCTGGGCGCGACCGGAGAATTCAATGCCGACTGGGACGGGCCGGTCGCGAACGCAATGCGCATGGCAGCCGACTCATTGTCCCGCCGACTGGGCCATACGCCAGCCGGGGATTCCGCTGGTGCCCCCGCTCGGCAACGAAAGTGACCATCTGGAGACGATCTTCGGGATTCTTGGGGAATTTTTGGGGAGTCGTTCAATAAAAAAGGCCGCGCAAGCGGCCTTTGTCATTTGGCCAAATCACCTCGGCCAGGCTGACTCGCACTGCTCGACGTCGGCAAGGTGGCCGTCAGCCGCTGCTGCCACGCGTCGATATTCTCGGCCGCACTCGCCGAGTAGGGTTGCGGCGGTGTCTGCTGCCTCGCGGCAGGTGGCGACGGTAGCGTCGGACAGGCGGCGGCGCCAATCGTCGACTGACCGGCGCAGGCGGTCATCAGCAGCGTCAGCGGCAGCGCGATAAACCGCCAGCTTTTTTTCGGTTTCGGTGCGTTCATTGGATGCCCTTTCTGCGTTGAGAAACCAGCCCTGCTCGCGCAGGCGAGCGGCCGCGGTCTGTTGATCGAGCTTTTCCCGGTACTCGGCCGCGGCGCGCTCGTAGCCGACCCGCTGCTCAGCCGCGTTGTGACTTTTCCACCACGCGACGCCGGCGACGATCGCGAGGCCGGCAGCGATCGCCAGCAGCGCCGGGCGCCAGGCAGCGGGGACGATGGCCGGCGGGATCATGCGGTCACCCCGCCGGCCTTGATAAATTCGACGCGCAGCCGATCCAGCTTGTTTTCGTGCTGGCCGTAGCCGGCACCGGGCAAGCTGGCCCAGATGTTCGCGCAGCGCCGGACGGCGTGATCGAGATCGCCAGCCGCGAGCGCCGGCAGTGCGCCCTGCTCGCGGATCTGCTGCAGCGCGATCAGGTCCTGAGAGCGCGGCGCGAAATCCGGCAGCCGCAGTTGCCGGCGGTAGGCGTCGTAATACCTGGCCAGCAGCTGATACCGGCCGGCGGCCGTGCTCTTGACCTGCCACTGCGGGATCGTGACCAGCCGGCGCGGGTGGTCGGCGTAATCGGCAAACAAGGCCCCGCCGACGATGACGTTGTAGCCGTCGTCCGATCCTTTGATCCTGGTCGTGCCCTCAGACCAGGCGATCATATCGAGAAAGGCCAGCACGTTCTGGCCGCCGGCGTCGTCTTTTGAGATTCTTGGCATATGGTTAACCCTGGAAGTTACGGGCGAGCACGGTGTATTGCACGCTTAATGGCCAGCCTATTTCAATTAGATTTTTAATTAGCCCGGAAGGCCTATCGAAAACCGTTAAATATTTCGCCGCGATGATCCTCACAGAATTTCCGTATATCAGCGTTCCGTGATCCGCACGGCAGTTGATTCCTGTGGTAAGGATGGCGTTCTGATTTGATCCTGACGTCACTGTGTGTGCCTTGAACCGGAATCTTCCAGTGCCCGGAGCGGGAGTATCCACTTCTCGATAAGATGCCGATGGATTCAGCGTCGCGTTGAATCGATATATTGTGTTGCCACCGGCCGTCAAATATTCCCAGGCGGCGTTGTGGTCAACCATCAAATTCCCGATGAAATAACCATCCTGATTACTGACCGGATTAAGTATTATTTCGAGCTCAGACAAGGTAAATGTTCCGGGTAATGAAATATCTACTCCGTATGTTCCGTCTGCATTAAGCGTCGACGGCATCGTCACCGTGCCGCGCGCGACGATCGTGCCGATGTCCGGCGTCAGTACGGCCGTCTTCGTGCCGGCAGCATTGCGCACGATCGCGCCGTATTCGCCGCTAGCCAGCAGACCGGCGCGGAAGCGCTCCAGCCCCATCGGGTCCTTGATCGACAGGTATTTATTGAGCAGATCGAGGTCGACCGCATTACTCGGCGCGTGCAGCCGGCCGGCGGTGATGTCGCCGAGGTCGGCGGCGATCGCCGACAGCTGCGCCACGGCCAGCCGGTCGGCGGCGATCGAGGCGGCGAGAATGTCGGCGCCGTCGGCCGCCTTGCTGTAGCTGCTCGTCGCCGCGTTCCAGCGCCAGATTTTTTTGGTGGTCAGGTCATAGACCGCCCAGTGCGACGGGCTGACCAGCGACGTCAACGTGGCCGCGTTCGCGACACGCGGGATGCCGCCGATCGCGCCGATGTAGTCGACCGCGATCTCGCTGCTGACGTTGAGCGAATCCGTGCCGAACCGGTCGTAATGCGCGACCCGCACGTAATACACGCCAGGCGCCTGCGCGACCGACGACAGAAACCAGTCCGGCCCATCGTAGGCCGGCACCGTCGCCAACGGATTGAAACCGCTGGTCTGGCTGACCCATATCTTTGTGGCGACGTAATCCGGCAGTGTCGGCTTCCCGGTCATGACTTCGAGCACCGGGCCGTTGCCGGTGACCGACAAGCTGGCCGGTGCCGGCATCTGCGCATTACTGGCCGTGAGGATCGCCGGCGACGTGCTGGCGCCGTTGGCGCTGATCGCGGTCAAGCGGAATTCGAGTGTGCGATACGGCCCGCCGTCGGACTGGTTGTCTTCCCACGCGTAGACAAAGGCGGTGTCGGCGATGCGGGTCACCGTGCGCCGCTTGACGCCCCCCGACCAGACTTCCATGGTGTAGTGGGCTGCGCCCTTTTGCGCAGCCCATTTGACCGCACAATCCAGCCCGGTCCAGGGCTGCGCCAGGGCCAGCGACGAGACCTGCCCGAGCGGTGCGCCGGCGATGGTATAGCTGACCGGCGACAGGTCTTCCAGCTGCTGGATGCCGCCGCCGAACAAATTAAACGACTGCAGCTTGACGTAGAGCGTTTTGCCCAGCAGGTCGGGGTCATAAGTGTATTTGAACACCGCATCATCGAGCCGGACGAACGGCACGCCGGCGGCATGCGCCGCCACCGGCGACCCATAGGCGCCGCGCCGCAGGCTGGAGATCGCGTAGGCGTTCGGGCCGGTCAGCACGGCATTCTGATGGGCGATCAGTTCGCCGCCCGCCCACGACAGCGTGGCGAAAGCGTCACGCTCGGCGGCCGTGGCACCGGCCAGCGTGCCGCCGGAGATCGTCAGATTGACGCCGAGCACCGTCGTGCTGTCAGGGTCCGCGACCAGTGGCAGGGGCGTGGTCGTGACGCCCATGCGGGCCTTGCCGGTCGTCCGGCCGATCATCCGATATGTGATGTTATCGAGGCTGATCCAGACGTTTGCACCGCCCCAGGTATCGCCGCCGGCGGTGCCGATCCAGACCTCCGGCTGACCGGCCAGCGCAATCGGCGGCTCAAAGATGACCGGCGTCGCCGCGTTGCCCGGCGCTGCGTTGTAGTCCTTGTTGTAGCCGGTCGCGGGCTGACGCGGCAGCAGTGCGGCACGGCCGGCGCCCTCGGGGAAATCCTCGGCCGTGCACTGGATCTTCATGTCGGACGTTTCGATCACCTGCAGCAGCCGCACCGGTAGCCGGTCCATGCGCTGCGGCCCATCGGTCAGCGTCACGATGTCCATCGGCTGCAGACGCATGTACGTCCACGGCAGATCAAATTCGTATTCGTTGCGCGTGCGGATGCGCCGGCGGACCTTCAGCTCGCCGATGCGCACCGCGACGTCCGGATGCAGCAGGCCGTGCGCCTTGAGCGTCGTCTTGTTTTTCTTCGCGCCGTACATCGCCACCGAGGCGGGATCATCGCCGTCGACCGTCTCGGCGTTGTACTCGTTCGCGGCGTTGCGAAATTCGACGGGCTGGATATTAAAAGTCTCGCTGTCGGCCTTCCTGCGCACGCGCACCGGTTCGTCTTCGTCGCCCAGAAAATCGTCATCGGTCAGGTCATACACCGGCGTCACGTTGGGCGACCAGGTGCGGCCGTTACCGCTGACGGCCTGATCGCCCCAGGGGACGATCTCCAGGTGATCGGCCGCCCAGACGGCCGCCGAGTCGGTCTGCTCCAGGATCTCCTCGATCCAGTCGGCGGCCGGGCGCTGTTCGGCCATTTCCAGCCCGATCACAAAGCCCATGGCCACTGCGTAGTCGCCGTAGCCGCCGGCGAGCGGGAAGCGAACTGGCGGCGCCCCCGCGCCCCAGCGCTTGTTGACCGCGATTTCCTGCACGGCCTTGGCCGGATCGGCGCCCCCGATCTCGGCATCGTAGTGAAACCCAAACACTTCGCACGACAGATTCGGCGGCGAGTCAGTCGAGAACTCGCCCATCTGGATGGCGGTAATGTTTGCCAGCCCCGGGTAGCGATAAAACAGGTCGGGATGCTTGGCTTCCAGCGCGGCGCTGTAGCTGTTCGGCAGCGCCCCATTGTAAAAGGCATAGCCGTAGTCGCTGCCGTCGAGCCGCTGCTTTTGATTGCCGTCCTGCATATAGATCGCGCCGACGCTAACCGGGCCTTCGCATACCCCCCACTGGATGTCATAGCGGTAGGTGTACGTGACGTTGGTCATACCCCCGCCGCCGCCCTTGCCGCCGGCCATTTTTTCTTCGTGGCGGATCGCCAGCAGGTCGCCGTAATAGAGCAGGTTCAGCGCGCAGCGCTGCCGGCCGATGACGACGGGCACCGATCCGCCGTAGCAAGAGGACTGGATGCGCAACGCCGAAATGGCCGGCGTCTCGTTGATCATGCTGCCGCTGCTGCCGCTCATGCGATACCTCGGGGAGAAAAAAAGCGCGGGGTGCGGCGCTGCAGCCGCTGGTCATCGGCGACCGACATTTCGATCACCCGGCCGATGGGCGCATAGGCATGGATCACCGTCGGCCAGTCGGCGACGATGCCGCCGTGCGACCAGGTCTTGCCGAACCGCCACAGCACGACGTCGCCCGGCTGCGGCTGCTCGACCTCGTCGCAGTACGCCAGGACGGCATCCAGATAGCTGCTGTCGGCGCTGTGGAACATCATGTCGTGCGAGTAGTCCGGCACGACCAGGTCGGCCGGCAGCAGGCCGGCGGCGGTGAAAGCCTCGACGATCAGCATCAGGCAGTCGCATCCGGCGTCGAGGACGCGGGCGCGGTGGTGATACGGCGTGCCGATCCAGCGGCGCGCTTCGGCAACGATGCGCTCGCGGGTCATACCGTCGTCTCCGGCACGGGCACGTGCGGGTGCCCGCGGAACCGGTTACGCCAGCCGGCCGGATCAAACGCCGCGCAGGCCGACATCGATTTCGGGCACCCCGGCGCCAGGGCCAAGGTATGGCCAACGTTGAGATCGTCCGGGAACGGGTAGAGCAGGGTCACCGCGCTGGCAGTGTTGCCCCACACCGTGACCTGCTGATTGACGTTGCCGCCGAGCAGGCCGGTGAAGCGCGCAAAGCCGGCGAGGTACTTGTCGGCCGGCAGCACGGCACCGGTAATGCCGACCGTCATCCGGTCCTCGCTGACGCTGGCCACCGTGACGTGCGTTTCGCGGCTGGCGCGGTCGAGCCCGCAGGTGCTGTCATAGACCGTGTTGCTGCACGACGGCTGATAGACGTTTTTGGGCACCGGCGCCTGCAGATAGGCGAGATGCGAATCGACGGTGATCGTCGACAACGACCGGCCCGGATCGGTCGGCCCGACGCGGCCGGCAAAGCGCGGCACCACGCCGGCCACTGTGCCGGCGCCGAAAGCACCGACGGCGCGCGATAACTCGACATCGGCCGCATCGAACAGACCGACGCGGATCGCCATCGGCCAGGGCATGCCGGAGACGCGCAGATCCGCGCCGTGCATGACCTCGATGGACAGCTGGTCGACCGACAGCCCGATCTGATACGTGATGTCGCCGCGCGACACGACCGGCACGGCGGCCCGCGCCGGGGACAGCCAGGTTTCGCCGCCCCAGGTCACGTTGACATCGGCCGACGTGATCCGGATGACATCACCGGAAATCAGCCGGATCGTGTAAAGGTCGGCGTACCAGGCCGACCCAGAATCCAGTACGGCCTGCACGGCCTCGCTGACGGCAATCATGCGCGCCCCTTGTGCGTCTCGAATTCGATGGCCTTGGCTTTCCAGAGCCGGTAGAGAAAGCGCTCCAGGTCCATCTCATCATCGGTGAACCGGCAGCGCCGGTAATACTCGCCGGACCAAACCAGCGGCACCCCCGCGGCCGGGGCCGTCGAAAACTGGATGCGACCGCCGCCGGCGTAGGCGTAGTCGTTGACCCAGACCTGGTAGACGCCAGCCAGAAAATCCAGCGACAGCGATTCCGCCGGCGCGCTGGAGAGATCCGAGTACATCGGCACGCCGCCGGCGGTGAGGCTGCCCAGCGTCTTGATGTCGGTCACCGGCTCGACGAAGCCGCCGAAGTCGCGGACCAGATAAAAATCCGTGGTCACCCCGTCGCCGACGCCGAACTGCTGGTCGACGACCGTGCAGTCTTCTTCGTCGAAGAACAGCCAGGTGTCGGCCCGGCCGCCGTGCCGGTTGTAGAAGCCGACCAACTGCTGCAGTTCGGCCTCGCTGCCGGAGCGCAACACCTCGAACGACAGCCGGTAGCGGTACTTAGGGTAGGTCATCGATGACAGCGCCACGCTGCAGCCGGAGACCGACTCGTGCACGGTCGTGTTCCAGATGGGCGTTTTGCTCATCTCGACGCTGACGCCGGCGAGGGCGGGGAAAATCAGATTGCTCATTTCGTCGTCTTCACCACGCGACGGCGGACCAGATCACGCAGCGCCTTATCGAGCGCACCGCCACGCTTTAGCGAGCGCACGACATCCTGCGAATCCTGCGCCTGGATCGATATCGGCGGCAGCGCCATGCCGCCGCCAGCGCCCTCGAAACCGGCATCAGCCAGGCGCCGGATCACTGCCGCGTGCTGCGACGGCAGCACCATTTCTTCTTCGTGGAGCTGAGTCACCGGATTGACGCCCTTGGGGATCGAGTAGCCCCGGGACGCGGATTTCATCCGTCCGCTCATCGCTGAGACCGCGGCAAAGATGGCGCCCATCGCCGCAATCGCCAGGATCGGCCCAACCCAGGGGATCGACGCCTGCGATGCCGCCGCGCCTGTGCCTGCCTCAACGGCGTTGGCCGCGGCGACGGATGTTGCCTCGGCGGTTTTGGTCGCGACGACTGCCGTGCTGGCCGTGGTCTGCGCGGCCTGCTCTTGCGTCAAAAACCCCATTTTCATGGCGAGCTTCGTGGCTTCGCCCACCAGCCACTTACGCACCATTTCGCCGACGACCGACGTCGCAAACCAATTGGCCATTTCCAGGCCGATGGCGCGGAACGCGTTGCGCCAGCGGAAGGTGCCGTTCATCATCGCCTGGATGCCCTGCCCCCACAGCGTCTGCATGCGGCTGCCCAGGTCGTCCCAGATGCGGCCGCTTTCCTCGGCCGACTTGTTCTGCAGCTGGCGCAGGCGCATCAGGTGCTTCCGCTCCTGCTCTTCGATCTGATGCTGTAGCTTGAGCCGGGCGACCGGGCTGGTATTCGGATCTTCGTCGGCCATCTGCAGGCGCTCTTCCAGCGCCTGGCGCTGCACCGCGTTGCGCCGCTGCTCGAACTGCATCTCCTGCTCGATGTACTGCTGATTGGTCATCAAGCCGATGTTGAGCGCGGCTTGCGCGGCGGCCTGCTCGGCTTCGATTCGATCAAGCGCCACGGCCTCGTGGTAGGCCGTCATCTCCGCGTCGACGTCCTGCTTTTCCTTGGCCTCCTGCCGGCGCACTGCGACTGTCAGATCGGAGACTTTTTTCTCGATGGCTAGGCGGTCCTTTTCCTTGAGGTCCGCATACTTCGCCAGCTGCGCCCAGAAGGCCAGTTCTTCTTGCTTCGTGTACTCGCGCAGCGCGTCCTTTTCAGACGCCAGGCGCTTCTCTTCGGCCAGGGCGGCCTCGTAATACTGCATGTAGCTGGGGTCGGACTCCTTTTTTTCGGTATCAGGCTTGACCAGGCCATTGGCGCTTTTTCCGCCTTTTGCACCGTCGACCGCAGTTGCGGTGCCCTGCCCAAAGATCGCGGCGATGCGGTCGCGGGTGCTCTGCGCCTTGGCCGTCATGACGTCAAACGCCTGCCCCCAGGCGCCGGAGATAACACCGCCCATGCCGCGGATTTCTTCGGCGCCGCCATAAAAATCGCCCGCCATGGCCTTGCCCAGCGCCATCGTCATCGCACGGATGGGCTCGGTCACCGTGACGACCATGGCGTTGATCGTTTCCCACAGCACCGTGACGCCGGTTGTGACAAGGTGAAACGCCGAGGCCAAGCCACCAAGCGCCCCGCGAATGACCAGGACAGCAGCCGGGCCGACCGCGATAAACCAGTTGCCCAGCGTAGCCAGCACCGGCATCAGCACGGTGCCGATCGTCTGCTGCACGGCCCGCAGCGTGGCGCTGACACCCTTGGCCGACTTGTCGTAATCCTCGAAGGCCGCGACGCTTTCTTCGGTGATCGTCGCGCCCAGCGCCTTCTGCCGCTCGATGTTTTCATCGATCAGTTGCGTGTTGATTTTGGCGAGGTCGCCGGCGATTTCGAAGCCCTTGCCGAATAGCTCCGACGCGGCAATCGCGCGATCGGTGCCGGCCTTGTATTTGCCGGTGAGCGCAATGGCCTCGATCGTCAGTTCGTTGAGCGGGCGCAGGTTACCGGCGGCATCGCGCGTGGCCAGCCCCATGCCCTGCAGGCCGGACTCGTTGTTTTTGAGGTTCGCGGCCAGCTTCTGCGCGGCCCCCATGAAGGTGCCGACCTCGACGTTTTCTTCCGCTAGGGCGGCCTTGAGATCGCCGGCGGCCGTCGCCGTGATGCCCATCGCAGCGGCCATGTCGACGCTCTGCTCGTTCCACTCCTTGGCCATGTTCACGGCTTCGGCGAATACGGCGCCGCCGGCCAGCACGGCGCCGACGGCCAGGAACTTATCGCGCAACGCATCGAGCGGGCCGCCGAGTTTGCCGAGCGATTTCTCGCCTTCCTCACCAAATCGCTTGAGGTCGGTCAGCGCCTCGCGCAGTTTTTGCCGAAACGGCGAAACATCGCCGTCGACGATGATTTCCGGGTTTTTGTCACTCGCCACGATCAGAGATCCAGTAGGTCAAGCATGGGGTCATCCGGGCGGCCCTCGGTGATCGAGATACCGCGCGACTCCGCAGCCCGCAGAAAGTCGTCAAGGGACTGCGGTTTTTTTGGTGCAGACGCCTGCACTGGCGCGGGATCGGCGATGCCGAGAAACAGCGCGATGCGGCGCAGCTGCACATCCGGCCGCTGCACGACTTGCCAGTAATTCGAGAGCCGGAGCGCATCAGGAAAGGTCAGTGAATCGAGGACGTAGTCCCAAGTCCAGCCGGTGCCGACGACGATGCCGGCCAGGAATTCGTCCCAGTCGATTTCGCCATCGTCGTCAGAAGCTCCCCCAGGTCGGCCCGGCCAGCCTCCACGACCGGCAGACCATTGACGCGGGCGATCACATCGATGACCGGCGACAGGTCAAACAGCGATACCGTCAATCGCTCGATCGTAGCCGGCGGGGCGTTGAGCCCGAGCGCCAGCACCTGGACCAGGTCGTCGTAAAGCGCTTCGTCGATCTCCCAGGCGGCGAAGCGACGCGAGCAGCGGATCAGCGCCGGCACCAGATCGCGGCAAGCGCGGATCGGCCGCGGCCGGACCACGAACACCCGACCCTCGATGACGACCGGCTCGCCCCCGGTGAGTCGAGCGACCAGCCGGCGCACGCGCAGACCACGCAACCAGGCGCCAGCGCGGGCCAGCAGGCCCACACCGGGCAGCGGCGCAATGACGGTCGTCATGGTCAGAACAGGCAGATGTAGCCGACGATTCCGGCCGAGTTGGCGAAGGCCTGCGCCTCGAAATCGCCAACCGCGAAATCGTCCGACTTATACGGCAGACCCAGCTTGCCGGAGACGCAGCGGTTGAGCTTCATCACCAGCGTCTTGCCGTCATAGCCGTTCTGCAGCAGCAGCGTGAACGAGGGCGTGTAGCCCATCGTGTCGTTGGTCATCGTCCAGATTTGGCCGCCGGTCGCGGCGCTGTACTCGTAGCTGACGGCGATGGGCTTGCCGGTATCGGCCGCGGCAAAGGTGTATTTCCCGCCGGCGCTGAGCATGTATTGACCGGTTGCCGGTGCCGCCGCGACACGTGTCATCTGCACGCCGGTATCGGTCCGGAAAACCCCCAGGTCGGCGACGAACGTGCCGGCGCCCGGCGGGGCAACCGTCAGTTCATACGGCGCCGCTGCCGGGATCGTCGCGGCGAAATCCAGCTGGGCCGCCTTGATGCCCGCCGCCGCCGTCTTGCCGAAGAACAGCGAGCCATACACGCCGCCGTCGATCTCGGCATTCTTGCCCTTGATCTCGATCTTGCCCTTCCCCTGCCCGACGGCGATCGGGTAACGGCCTGCGCCGTAGAGCGTCTTGATTTCGACCGAGATGTCGACGGAGACATCCTGCATCGAGCCGAGGATGACCGGGGTCGGGGTGGCGATGACCGAGCCGTCGTAAGCATTGGTGGGCGTGCAGATGAGCTTGCCGGAGCCGAACTGGAACATGGTGGTACTCCTTAACTGAGGTTCCGGGTCACGTCGCCCGGGCGGGTGAGAAACTGGATTTGATAGCGCGCGGTGAGCACGTCGGCGGTGATGTCCGCTTCGTCGGATTCGGTGTCGGTCGCCAGCAGGCGCAGGTCATAGCCGAGACTGCCGAGCGCGGCGTCCGACATCAGCACGGCATGCGTCGCCACATGCAGCGCATCGGCGGCGGTTTCGCCGGCGACGACCAGGTGCGAGACCAGGAATTCAAACCGCACGCGCTCGACGCGAGCCGCGTGCGCAGAGACATCCGACGGGCCGCGCTTGATCTTGATCGCCGGCAACTCCTCTTCGTCCAGCGCCGCGCGGCGGTTGCGGAAAACACGATCGGCGACGATGCCGGCGGTCAGCAGCGTGGATTGCACCTGCGCGAGGATCTGCTCGCAGACGCTGGCTGTACTCATGCGCCGCTCCGCTTGAGTGAGAGCGTGTATTCGGCGCCATCCTCGGTCAGCACAGGGGCTTCGCGCGCGAAATAGGTCTTTCCGCCGATGACGAAAATATCCTCTTTGCGGACCACCGGCAGTGCGCCGGCCGGGTAGCGGATGCCGAGGTCGACCGCCTGGACCTCACCGTTGACCAGGCCGATGCCCGGCTGATCGAACAGCACGCGAGCATCCGTCGACGCACCACCCCCGCGCGGCGTATGCCGGGCGAGGGTGGAGAATTCGTCATAAAAAAAAGGAAGGTCGGCGGCAAAGTCCATGCGCCGATGATCGGTTTTCGGCGCGGACAAAAATAGGCAAAAAAGGTCCGCGCCGGCCGGTCAGTCCGGCCGGTAAAACCTCGCCGGCACGCCGTTGCGCCAGTAGTGCGCGGTGACAATCTGGACCAGCGCAATCGCCGCCAGCAGCGCCATCGAAAACCACCCGGGCTGCAGCCCCCAGGCCAGCGGCGCGACGAGGCCAGCGCTCGCCACCAGGCCGAGAGCGACGAAAGATGCACGCACTGCCACGCGCACCCGCGACGTCGATTGCACGGCGCGGCAGAACACCGACCACAGCACGACCAGGCACAAGGCTTCGTGCATGACCAGCAGTGCGGCGCCGGCGGTCATGATCGCCCCCCGCCGGCCAGCCGTTCGAGCAGCGTTCGGATCGCGCCAGCGAGCGCATCCCAGACCATGCGCCAGCCGTTGCCCAGCGCGCCAATCATCAGCGCGACCGGCGCCAGCGCCTCAAGCGCCGGCAACCCCCAGCTGCGCTCGATGGCGGCGGCGAGGAACACCGTTAGCACGACGGCCGTCGTCGTTACGCGGATCAGTAGCCAGGCGCCGGCCGTGCGACTGATCGTCTCGGCCGACGACAGCGGCCACATTGCCCCGGCGAGCGCGGCAAAGATGATCACGGCGTACGGGCCGACCATCGGCCCCAGCAGCGCGATTGCCAGCACCGCCAGCGACATGCCCGAAGTTGAGGTAGGTTCTGCCACACTGACTCCCTGGGTCAATCAATGGTGTGCCACGGCTCGCCCGCGGAAAATCCGGAGATAGCGAGCCATGCGTAATCGAGATCGTCGCGCCGGACGACATCCGGCAGGCGGTTGTCGAGCACCCAGCCGGCGACCTCGGCGACCAGATGGGAATCCCCGACCTCGGTAAAGCAGAGGACGAAGCGGGCCGGCAACCCCTGCTGCCGAGCGAGCATGACGGCCAGCGAGGCGAAATCGTCGCAGTCGCCAAGGACGCGACCGTGCGCGGCCAGCTGTTCGCGGATCTCGGCCGTGGAAATCCAGTGCTCGGCCGAGCCGAAGGCCAGCAGGTCGGAGGCATAACGAAACTGCTGCAGGCAGGTCAGCTGCAGATGATGCAGCGTGCGGTAATCAACAGTCATGACCGCGCGCCCGGGCATCGGTACAGCCGGCCGGCGGCGCGATCTCACGGCCGGCGGTAAAGGGGGTCGGGGCACAGGCCGCGAGACCAACGGCCAGTGCCAGCATCAGCACGACCAGGACGGCGGCGGTCTGGAGTACGTGCGGACGGCGCTTCACGATGCCCACACCCGGTATGGCTGCGCCGGCGGCGCCGGCAGCAGCACGTCGGCCAGCGCGCCGCATTGTTCGTCCGACAGCTCGGCGAGCAAGTTCGCATGCCAGCCCGGCACCGGCGCCATTTCTGGCACTTCCATGCCGTCGACCGTCAGCGTCACGCCGGTTGGCTTGTGAATCGTCCCGATCACGTCAAGCGCGTAGTCCGCATTTGTGATAAATGCGGCGGGCATCGGAACGCCGTCAACTTCTGTTTCCTCGCTGTTTGACACCGAAACTATCCCCACAGCCAGCAACGCGGCGACAAGCCGATCTTCTGACTCTGCTTTAAGAAAATAAACCATCGTTCACTCCTAGGCCATGTGCGGTGTTATTGCCGCAACGTAGTCGGGTACAAGCAGCGAGGTGCCGTAACTGCTCGGGTGTAAAAGATCGGTAAACAGAGATGCGTTCGAGGTATTTGCGATGTTCCCCATCACCGGATTTGCCGCCAGGTCGACGATAAAATCGGCGCCCCAGGCGGCATAATTTTCACGCACCAAGTCGTTATAGGCTTGAGCGGCCACCCACTTTGCAGAATCCAACACCCAGTTGTATCGCGGGAGGCATGTTGCTATCCCGACCCGATCAATCAGTGCTGTTTTCGCGTCGGCTATTCGCGCCTGCGCAATAGCAGCGATCGCGCTCGCCGAAGTCCCCGCAGCAATATCGTTCGCACATGCCTCAAGTATCCAGATGAGCCGTTTCTGGCTCCAACCCTTGAATGCATTGAAGTAGTTCGGTGCCGCAGGAATTGCGGCCATGGTCGCTCCGAAGACACCTGCGTTGATCAGCCTGCTCCGCTTCGGCAGCGCCGCATCCAGCTGCCGGGTCAGGTTCTGACACAGCGTCGTTCCGGTGCCTTCGAGAATCGAGTCACCGGTCAGCCCGATCGTATTGTCGAAATCGGTCTGCACGCCAAGTGACCCCTCGAACGACATGCGCGCGGCTGCCATCGCAGCGGCTGGCAGAACGCCGGTGTAGAGGCTGATTGCCAGTGCCTCGAATTTCCCGCGACGGACGCCAGAAAGGTCGTTCGCAATCATGCCGCCGGCAGACACGCCGCTGCCGCTGATGGCAGACCGACTGAACGAACGCTCCGCGATGTAGTGCTTGACGTTCGATTCGCTCGATGTGACACCGAAAATACCCGGATTCGACGGCACATATTGAGGCGTCGTCTGAGTCGATCCGGCGACAAAACTCTGCCCGTTCAGCACCTCGAACTTGCCAATCGTTGCCGGGGTGCCGTCCTTGAGAGACACCCAGCACGATGTGTTTTGTCCGATCGTTTGCCGGCCGAAGAACAGCATCGTCAAATTGCGGACATTTAGCGCAATAGACGACGGCAGATCAAGCTGAGCCGTTATTAGGGGCGACCCATTCGAGCCGTCGAAAATCAGCGATGGAACCCCGTTGACCGTGATGTCTGCGCGGATTTTCGGCCGGTTTGAAGCAGCCGTTGGCGTGTGCTTCGAGCCCATCTGATCATAGAGCTTTGTGACCTGCCCTGTTTCTGCGCCGAGAAATTCCGTCAACGCTGCTGTATCAAGCTTTTGTCCAGAAAATCCAATAGTGATAGATGCGCTATCGGACGGACGCACCACGTCGAAAGCGGGGCCGAAATACCCGGCCAAGGGCACAACACCGTAATAAACAGCAGGAGCCACTGGCGAACTGAAATAAAGAGCATCAGCTGGCTGCCCGAGAGGACCGGAAAGAGTCCTGATGTCGCTGATTCTCCGCGGGTAATAATCGAATTTAGAAACGTGGCATTCTGCTCCATCCGACGCCGGAAATATCCTCAACACACCGGCCCAGGTCACTGCTTTATGCCAGACGATCTGCCCGCCCTGATGACTCGTGTAAACGCCGTTGGCGTCGTAGCTAATAGCGGTTTTTCCTGGACCGTAGGAACTCACAACCGTTGTTCCGCCGATGCTGATCAGCGCCTGGCCGGCTGGCGCGTCGTGCTCGATGACGAATGTCCCAGCGGCTCCAGAAAACCATTGCTGTGCGGTGTCGATTGTCGCTTGATCGGCGACAACGGTTATCTGAGACCCTTCGCCGGTGATCAGGGACGTGGCTTGTGTTCCAGCCTCAACCTGTAGATTCGTGACCGTTCCGGAAGGCGTCAGCACAAGCGATCCGGCCGACGTTGGAAAAGCGAAGGTTTTCCGCGCGGGCCCGAGTCCGTTGATCGTGCCAGCATAGGCGCCGCTGAGTGTGATTGATCCGTCGCCCCAGAAGCTGACAGTTAAATACCCCTGAGAAACCGCAATCGTCTCGGACGAAACAGGTGATGCTGACACGGTATTAAGGCGTGTTCTTTGTGCCGAGATCAAGAGCCCTAGTGCGGAATGCGTGGTTTGATCGTGGTCGAATCTCGGTTGATTTGCCGCGACTGACTCGACGACGCCTGCCGAATTGATGCGTGTGGCCGCTCCGGTGGCTCTCGATAGCGAAATGATGTCGCCGAAGCCCTTAGTGGACAAGCCCATGCTGTACCTCTGCTGCAGAAAATTCAGATTAAGTGACGACTGGTCGCCGCGACGCGGCGCCAGGGCTAGCGTCAGGCCGAGCGGGATGTTCACCGGTCAGGCCCCCGGCGTGAGATGCGCCGTGCCGCTGGCATTGCTGATGATCGCCAGCCGGTTGCCCCTTGCGATGCCGGTCAGGCGCACAAAGGAACCGGCGGGCACGAACTGGTCGGTGCCGTCGGCCACGGCCACCGGTGCGGCGCCCTGGCGGACGTAACAGTCGACGTCGCTGTAGATCGAGCAGCTGGATGCGTTGATCGGAGCGGACTGCGCAGATACGCCGGACACGGCGATTTTCTGGCTGTTGCCGGGGGCAAGGTCAAGTGTCAGGCTCATTGCGGTTTCTCCATGCGCACTGCGCGCCCGAGGCGCGCAGTGTCTAGGGTTTGAGTTGATCCAGGCTTAGCTCTGTTCGCCGCCGTTGCCGCCGTTGCCGCCGGCGTTTACCTGCGCTGCAGCAGCGGCCGCAGCTGCTGCTGCAGCCTTGGCTTCACGGGCCTTGGCGGCGGCGAAGGCGCGGGCGGCGTCGAGCACTTCCTTGCTGGCGGTGTAGCGGCCGTCCTTGGTCGGGTCGTCGCTCTTGCTGACAAACAGCGCGCGGTTGATCTGACAGAGCTTGAGCGCCTGGTCTTTCGTAACCTCGACGATTTCGCTGCTGTCGACGTGCTGGCCGCCGCGGTCGTCGCCGTAGTTGACCTGCGTGGATTCGGTGATGAGGATTTTGGGCATTTCGTTCTCCGGGTGCCGGGTGCCAATCCGCCCGGCGCGATGCCGGGCGGGATCGGTTGCGGGCGGGGGTTATTGGGTAAGCAGGTCCTTGACGACCGCGAACGAGGCAGGGTTGCGAACATTGACATCAACATCCTGCAGCGCGATCACACGACGGCCGCCGCTGGTCGAGTTGGCGTAGGGGTCGAGCATGATGTCCAGGCCGCCCCACATCGCGATGATCATGTCGGACCAGTTCCCGAACGCGGCGGCCGAGCAGACGCCGTTCGAGGTGCCCTTGGTCAGGTTGCTCGGCACGGTGTTGGTGACAAACGCGTCATAGCCCAGGACCTCGCCCAGGCCGCGCTCGGCGCCGCTGGTCCACACGGCCTTGCCGTTGGTGCCGGTGAACTCCTGCGTCTTGCGCAGCTTGCCGCGGACCTTCGTGTTCGTGAGGTAGGCCAGGTTGCCGATATCGGCGTTAGCGTTCGAGACGGCCGTCTCGAGATCAACCATCGCGTCGTAGGTCGGCGCGCCGCCGTTGGCGCCCATGGCGACCGAGCCGAGGCCGGCCATGTTGAACAAGCCGGTCGGCATGTTGCCGGTGCCAGTGCCGTTCAGGGCGCCGTCCTGGATGCCCAGGGCCAGCTGCATCGCGAGATCCATGCGGACAAAGGCCTCGACGTCGAGCGACGACTGCAGCAGCAGGCGGCGGGTGTAGTCGGTGAAGGCGCCGATGGTTTTCGGCGTCAGCCCCACTTGACCGACGGTCTGCTGCGATTCGGTCGGCGCGTTGCCTTCGGCGATCCAGTAGGTCTGCGCGGTGCCAGTCTGCGACGGGATTGCGACGTTGCCGTTGAGGTCGCGCAGGAATGTGACGCCGAGGCGGTCGAGCACCATGGCGTTGCGCAGCAGGTCGATAAAGGCCGTGCCAAGCAGTTCGGTGGCGACCAGGTTGCCGCCGGCCGTCGGCGCGCCGACGTTGAGGTCGCGCACCATCTGCTGATACTGCAGCGAGCGGCGTTGCGCATTACCGATCAGATGGCGAGCAGCGGCAGCAGCTACCGCGTGATTGACCTGGATGCCGCGCGACAGGACATCCATCGGCAGGGTGATCGCGGCTTCGCGCTCCTTCTGCCGGATGTCGGCGCTATCGCGCTTGGCCTGCGCGGCGGCCGAGCACTCCATCTCAAACGGGGCCAGCTTGCGGGCATTGGCCGGGTCGTTCGCGGCGAGCAGCGCGCGACAGAACGAAAATTCCTGCAGGTCGCGTTCCGACATGCCGATCTCCGGCGACTCGGCGGTGCGCAGCTGACCGGCATCCTTGAGCTTGTCGAGAATCATCGTGCGGAAGGCGTCGACCGTTGTGCCGCTGTCGATATGCTGGTCGGCCAGGTCGCGCATGTTGAACTGCTGGCCGAGGGCACGGATGTCACGCGAGCGCTCGCGCTCGGCGACCAGCGGGTCCTGGCTGGTGGTACGGGTGGCGGTAGCGGTGGTGGTGGCCGCCGAGGCTTCTACGGGATCGGGCATGGTTCGTTCTCCTTGAACGGTTTGGGAAGTTTCCCCGGCGGTCGGGGCATCGAGCGAAATCACGCGGTAGCGGACTTCGGGATTCTTGGGGTCGGGCGCATCCATCGAGCGCCCGAGACCGACGGTGGCGTCGGCAGGGATATCAACCAGGCTGACTTCGTACGGCAGCCAGTTCGTTACGCGATACTCGTCGGCCTCGCCATCCTTGCCCTGGCGGACCAGGATGCGCTCGTTGATCAGGTAGCCGATCGAGACGTTACGGACAAGGCCGTCGACGATGTCCTGCCGCAGGTCGGCCAGGGCTTCGCGGCGGCTGATCGCGATGTCGATCTCCTGCTTGTCGCCGATCAGGCGGGCGGCTTCAATCGCGCCGATGCCGGCGAGCGGCGTGTTGCCGACGGCGTTCCAGCGATTGTGATTAGCCAGCAGGACACCGGCGCCGCCGTTGAAGCGTGAGAGATCGCACTCGTCAGGCTTGTGCCCCAGCACCTCGATCCACGGATCATCCCACCAGTTATCGCGCAGGTACGGGATTTCGGACGAACAGGTGATCGTCAGGCGCATCAAGCCGTCGTCTTCGCCGGTTGATCCGTCGGCGGCCGGATCGATCGAGCGCAGACGGATCGACGCCGGCATCTGGCGATGCAGGGCACCTTCGATTTTTGAGCGTTGATTGGTATTGGGCATGTCGGCAGTCTCGGTTTTTCAGGGGGACAAAAATAGGCAAAAAAGGTCCGCGCTATTTCGGCGGTTTCTTGCCCGAGGTATCGGCCGCGGCATCGGCTGCAGCATCGGCAGGATCGGGCGCCGGTGCGTTGCCGCCGGCCGGACCGAAGCGCTTTTCTTCCTCTTCGATCTCCGCAAAGACTTCGTCCGGGTCTTCGTTTCGGTCGAGCAGGATTCGGCGGCGAGAGGTAAGGCGGTTTTTGAGATCGGTGTCGTTTGCGCTGGCGGTCTTGGTCGGGTCGACATGCGACCAGCGGCGGCCGGGGAAATAGGCGGCGGCCTGGTAAGTGGCGAGCATCGCCGGGCGCAGGCCGGGCGTGGCGGCGACCAGGTAGGGCAACACGGTAGCGCGGACATCATCATGCAGCCAGCTGCGCAGGATGCCCTGCAGGCGCTTGAAATGTTCGCGCTCGCCGACAATGCCGACGTTTGCACTGGAGTAGTTCACGCCCTCCAGGTCATTACCGATCGTCACATAGCTGATGCCGCGGGCGGCCGACCAGCCGCGCAGCTGCTGCTTGACGTAGCCGTCGGCGGAGACGTCCGGCCACTTTGATTCAAACGGCTTGAAATCGTAGCCCTGCGGCAGGGTGTCATACTGCCCGGGCATCGTGGTGCTGTACTTCTCGGCCGCGGCAGTCAGCTGCTGCACCTCTTCCGGCGTCAGCACCTTGCCCTGCGCCTTCGCCGCTTCCATCACCCCGGAGATGATCACATCGGCGAAGCCGGCCGGGGCCTCGCCGTCGACCGACGTGAAAAAGCCCTGACGCTTGGCGGCGTTGCTGCTGGCCACCGCCGCCGCCTCTTCAAAATCGTGCAGCATCCAGAGCCGGCGAGCACCGCCGGAAAGCCACGGGTAGCCGCGCAGCTGGCCGACGTGACGACGGACAAAGCGGTGCCGGATCTCGCCGGCCGGGATGCGGACATGCGGGCCGATGGCCATGGCCGTCGCATCCTCGCCGGCCTTGACGGCCTTGAGCCAGTAGGCGACCGGCCGGCCGTCGTTATCGATCTCGATTCCCATGCGGACACGGTTGCCGCCCCAGTCGCGACGCAGATTGACGTCGATCAGCGCCGGGTCGAGCAGCTGCAGCTGGATGCGATACTTGCCGGCGCCGATCCGCCAGCGATACAGCAGTTCGCCGTCCTCCGGGCCGGCAGCCAGGGCCAGGGATTCGACCTCCCGAAAACTGAGGCCGGTGATTTCGCAATCCGCCCCCCAGTCGGAAAAGGCCGATTCGAGGCGATCATTGTTGACCTTGTCTGCCGTGCCGTCCGTCTGCTTGAGCCGCATCTGCAGCGGCATGCCGTGCTCGCCGAGTACATTGTCGTCGAGCCGCAGCATGTAGCCGATCGCCCACTCGTCGTTGCGAGCGGCGGCCCGGGCGCGGGCGCGCAGGGTCGGCAGCTGGCGGGCGAGGTCATCATTGATCGGGCCGGCGGTGGTCGGCCAGCTATCGACCCAAGCCGGCGTCTCGGCGGCGGCGAAACTGCGCTGTGCCTGGCGCAGGCCGATCAGCTGCTGATGCTGGACGGCGGCCGCGGCATCGCGCAGGGCGCCGGACATCCAGGCCGCACGGTCGGCGGCGGATTCGCGACGGCGGAAGAGATCGCGTAGGCCCATAGTCAGCCCCGGTAATAGACGCGGCCGGGCGTGCTGCCGCCGGAGATCAACGCCATGGCGGCGTTCTCGCGGGCGACCAGCGGCCGGTAGTGATTGATCAACTCGACGATCTGCGCCGCGTCGCGGAATTTGAGCTTGCGGCCGGCGATCTCGTATTCGGCGACCATGCCCTTGCCGCCGGCCAGGTAAGCCGCAAGCGCCGCCTCGGCAGCATCCAGCGCGCGCCGATTAAGGCTCCGGCCATCGTGCTGCGCGGCCGACGTCAGATCCGGCAGGATTGTGACCGGGTTGCTCGATAGGGTTTTTTTCGCGCCGGAGTGCTCGACCCAGCGGACCAGCGTCGCCGGGCCTGCTGCCCAGGTGGCGGTATCCGCCGACGACAGGGTAACGGTGTAGCCGTCACCGGACGGCGCCCCGTTGAATTGCGCATTGCCGGTCGACCAGAGCAACCGGAAGTGCAGGGACCAGCCATCGGCCGGCAGGTAGTCGGGCAGCGACTCAGACCAGGTGATCGAGTCGCCAGCGCGGAAGGTGTCGGGAGTATCCATGCGCGCAGTGTCTGCGCGGATGGGGGGACAAAAATAGGCAAAAAAGGTCCGCGGATGGATCGGGCGATCAGGGCGGGCAGAGCATCGCCGCGAGGCGGTCTAGCTGATCGTCGCCGCTGGGCGGCACGCCGCCGCACTGGCGGATGGCATGCGCGACACACGTGCGCAGCATCCAGTCCTGGACGGGCTGAGGAATTGGGCGTTCTGCTCGACGCCACTTGCTGAGGTAGTTGGTCGTGTATCGCGCGCCGAGGTCGGCATTGATCGACTCAATAATTGCCGTGGCCGCAGTGCGGTCAGTGTGGCCGAGCTGCTTGATGGCGTCGACGGTGGATTTGACGAGGTCATACATGGTCCGCATCCCCGAGTGCCGGGTTGCGCGTGACCCATGCCCAGGCGATACAACGCTCCAGATCACCGAGCCACTGCAGTGCGTCCAGGTAGCCTACGATGGTGTCGTGTATAGCTACCGCGACCCATGGCGCGGCCGGCGCAGTAATGCCTGGCTTGCTGCCAAAATTGGCCTGCAGGCTAGCCCAGAGGTCGACCGACTCTCGCGAGCGCTGGGCAATCCCGAGAGTTGCCAGCGGTAACCATTCGCCGCTATGCGGCCGACCCGGCGTGTGCGGGCCGCGGGGCCCATAAATCGTAACGACGAGACCAATGTCTTTGACCACACGGGCGCCGAAGTGAGATAGCGGCGCCACGGGCAACGGTTCAATTTTGCCGCTGGATCGCGCCTGGTTGAGCCAGGGCACAAGGACGGCAAGCGTCTCATCATGGACCTCAGACCGCGGAGAGCGACGGCAATCGCCGGTGCCGAGAGTGATGTGGTTGATGTAGTTAGACATTTAAGGTACGTGTCTTGACGTCGCCGTGAGAATTCCAGGCCTGGAAGAGACGGCCATCCGAAAGGTCGACAGAGGCAGCTGTTTCATTTCGGTAGCCGCTTTGGACAAAATCCTTGATTTCGCTCATGGCCTGCTGATCGGTTTTAGCCTTAAGCGTGAGGGTGCCGCCGACGTTATTTTCGCCATGCGAATAGGTTGCCGTATAGCTCATGTTTTTCCCCTTCAGATTGGCCCGGAGATATCCGGGCCTTGACTGTTAAGCAAGCTGCGCCTTTGCGTGGGCGATACTATCTTCGATGATTTTCCGGCCGAAAGGATCTGTGACCTTTTCCAGGCGGGCCAGGTCTTTTTCGAGGTTTGCGCGAAGAGCGCTTTCGCGAATGTTGTTGCCGCGCATGTCCTTGAGCAGACGGTCAGATTTTTGCTGTTCGGCGGCCGCGATTTTCTCAGCTGGCTTTTCTTCAGCGGAAATCCACTTTTTATGCGGGTTGTACCCTTCGCCACCTTCGTTGAAAAAGTCGTTGTACTTTTTCCATTCCGGGTTGAGCTTGAACATTTTTTTCTCCTGCCTACTACCGGAGGCGTCGGGGATCAGCGCTATTGCTGAATCCATGGCTCTATTATAGGTCAATTTTGACCCATTGCAACCCCCTGAGAAAAATATTTTCAGAGCAGTTTTTTCAGGCGCCGGACATGGCGGATGCTGACCCCGAGCTTTTCTGACAGCGCCGCCGTATCCTGGTCGGCGCAGGCTTCAAGCGCCGCCAGAATGGACCCTTTTTTTTGTGCTGCGATGTACGGGCGGGAGGCCCCGAAGTGCGTGCGGATGCTACGCTCAAGCGCAGACCAGGCGTGCGGCGGGATGTCTGGGCAATCCCGCTTGGCTTGCTCCAAGATATCGCGCAGGTCGTCAGCCACGGCGACCTCCTCGGCGGTTGCGCATCATCGCTTCCCAGGCCTGCTTATACCCGGCGGAAGTCATCAGGTCGGTCACAGTTGGCGCAGCTTCTGACGAGCTTTCCGGCGACGCGGCCGCCGGCGCCACAGGTGCAGACGCCTGTACTGGCGCCGCCGGGGTTTCCGCTGGTTCGGTTTTTTGCGATTCCGGCTGGTCGACCGTGGTCGGCAGCAGCACGCCCTGGCGCAGCCGGATCTCGTCCAGGTCCCATTGACCCGGCCGGCGCAGGTGCAGCTTGAGGTGCCGGCACAGGTAGACGGCGTAGACCGTGCAGTCCAGCCCCTCGTTGCGGCGGTCGGTGCGCGCCTTCCAGCGCCGGCGCTTGGGGTTGAGCCGGTCGGGAATCTTGATCTCGCTCAGCAGCTGCTCGAAGAAGTCGTCGCGAACGCCCTCATACCAGTGCATCCGGCCGGCGCCGCTGCCCTCGAGGCGAACCCGGCCGCCCTCGGTCGCCCAGCCGAGGATCAGATCCTTGGCCTTCGCGGTGCCGACGATATGCACCTGGACGCCGGCCTTGCTCGCCTTGGTCGCCTTGCGGTTCGGATCGATGGCCTTCGGCGGCGTCCAGATTTCGACCCGGCCGACGTCGTCGGGCGCGCCCTTGAGCGCGAGCACCGGGCGGTTGACGCCGCGGTCATGCCGGCGGACGAAGGCGTAAGAGGCCTCGCTGGTCTGGCCGTCGGAACAGTCAATGCCGCTGGCGGCGATGCGCAGCGGCACGCCGGCGGCGGTGTTGATCGTCTGGTTATCCAGGATCTGCTGCAGCTCGACCCAGGCGCCGGCGTGCGGCACGATGGTCTGGCCGAAGACCTCGCCCCAGTACGCGAGCCACATTTCCTCGCCGCGGCCGACGACCCAGCAGGTCAGCGCCAGGCGGTCGTGCTGCACGTCGACGGTAAGCAGCGGGATCAGGGCGCCGGCCGGCACGCTCCATTCGGCGTAGCGCTCGGCGCGCTTGCGCAGCTCGTCCTCCTCCGGCAGCTCGCCGGAGTATTCCCAGCAGCGGCCGCGCGTCGAGTTCTCGAACGTGACCATCTCGGTCGCGTCGCCCTGCTCGAGCAGGTTGAGCGCGCGCAGGTATTTCTCGGCGAGCATCGGCACACGCGAGCCGTCGAAAACGCTCTGCAGCTCGTTGCAGTAAAAGCCGGGGTCCGGCGCGTCGGCGGTCGGTTCCCAGCCGTAGAGCGGCGGCACCGACGCGGCCTTGCGGATGTTCGCGATACGCTGGTCGTCGGTCCAGATGCTGCCGCAGTGCGGGCAGCTGTAGTAGGCGTCCTCGTGCCGGGCGCGGCCGTAGACCTCGCGCGACGGGTAGCGCTGATCGATGTCCGGCGCCGCCAGTTCCTCCGGCGTGAGGTTTAGGCCAGGGATTGTGACGTGCGCCCACTCGACTTCGTGGCGCTCGCCGCAGTCGTGGCAGGCGGCCATGAAGCGGCGCTGGTCGGTCGTCCGCATCTCCTGCTCGATCTCGGATGCGCCCTTCGCCGTCGGCGATCCGCCGATCAGTTCGAAGTTGTTGCGGATACTCTTGCCGCGCTCGCGCAGCATCGCGATCGACTTGCCCTGCCCCTTGACATCCTTGTTCGTATCGTCCGGCTCTTCGACGATGCGGATCTTCGCCGAGGTCGACTTGACGTCACTCGGCGAGTTCGACGCGACGAGCTTGATCAGCCCGCCCGGGTAGTGCTTGCGCGTCTGGCTGTTGCCGTCGCTGCGGCTCTTGAGCTTGATGCGCTTGGCCAGCACGGGCGTCGCACGCACCATCGGCGCGAACTTCTCGGCGTCGAAATCCTTGGCAGACTTTTCACGCGGGAACATGACGACCTGCACGCAGGGTTCCCAATGTACGTGGTAACCAAGGACGTTGCAGACGATGCCGGCGGTGTAGCCCAGCTGGGCAGACTTCTGGACAACGACGCGCCGGTTGATCGTCGGATCGCACGCCGCAAGGATGCCGCGCAGCGCCGGCGTATTCTCCAGCGAGTAGGGGCCGGCGAAGTCGTTGGCCTCCTCGCGGCTGAGCGTCCGGTACGTCTCCGCCCACTCGATCGGCGACAACGGCGGCGGCGGCTGCAGCTCGGCAAAGCACCGCTTGAGCATCGCATTCAGCGCCGTCGACGCCCAGCCGTCCAGGGCAGCGATGTCGTACGCGTCGAGGGTTTTATAGGAGACGGGTGGGGCGTTCATTTTTATACGGGTAAATTAGGCTGAGATTGGCAACTTGACGCCGACGAAATTCAATTTCTGCATAGCTTCGACTACCGTCTCCCCGAACCGCTTCTCACGCACAAACGTGTGCACGTTCGGATACCTGTGCACGTTCGGCCTGTGGTGCCAGAAGTCTCTCGGCACCTCCCGCAGAAAATTAACCAGGTCAAAATCGTAGTAGCGCTCAAGCGCCCGCTTAGACCCAAAGGCATGGTTCCAACACAACACGGGGTAGCCAACCCCATCCCACTGACCTACCTCATGCACCAACTGGCTGCCACAAAAGCCGCCAGGGTGAGGACCGATGTAACTCACCATTTCACCCGCAGTGACATAAGGCGACCGACTATCTTTGAATGCAGGAACAGTCGCTCCAGAAGCAATCGCAGCGGCGATCAGTTTCAGAAATCCACGTCTTGAAATCAGCATCATTCGTCTCCGTCATCAACGACCGCCGCGTCCTGCCAGCGCGACAGTTTCACCAGGAAGGCCTCATACGAGCCGGCCAGCAGGTCCTCAATTTCCTTGATCGGTTTGCCCGGCACCTCGCGCGCCAGGCGCGCCGGTTCATTGCGCCACATCTCCCGCGCAGCGATCAGCGCCGCGCGCAGCTTGGGTTCGATCTGGTCCGCCGGCAGCAGCTGGCCGCGCTTCTCCATCAGCTCGATCTCAATCTTGTCCGCCTGCAGCCGCGCCAGCCGGTCCTGCGGACGCTCGGCCTGGACCTTCCTGACCTCGCGCTGCACGTACCAGGCGATGCAGGCCTCGCTGTCGTACTCGCTCGGCACCCCCGGTCGACCGCGCACGGCGATCGGCATGCCCTGGTCCTGCCACTCGACAATCGTCTTCGCCGCGACGCCGAACATCGCGCCCACCTGTTCCTGTCCGATGATGCGCAACTTACTTACCTCCCTTGGCGTCAGAAAACTGGCGAGAAATCGGGGTCGTTTCGCGCCGTATAGGGGTCGGCTGGGAAGGACCCGCGAGGGGGGGGTGGGGGGGGTGGGTCATCGGACGAAGCCCTTCAGGATCGCGCCGACCTCGCGGTCGAAGTTCGCGGCGAATCGCTGCAGCATGACGCTGCGGATCGCGCCGTTGATCCGCTTGGTGTTGAACATCTGGCGGACATCGATCGTGGTTTTGGTCGCGATGGGCATGCGGTCTTTGCCCTCGCGAACGAATACCGCCGTGCCGCCTGTCCGCTTGTTCGTTGCGATGAAGGCGCCGGGTATCTGCTTCCGACCGCCCCCGCGCTTGATCTGGAAGTTCAGCTGCCGCATCTTGCCCTTGGCCGTGCGCTTTGGCTGGCCGCCGACCACGAACGCGATCAGGTTCATCCCACGGGATTCGTCGCTACCGAACAGGCCATTCTCCTGGGTAGCGAGCAGCGAGGCCGACAGCCGCAACTGCCCCTTGACGGTCGCCCTGGTGATCGCCAGCCGGCGCTTGACGTCACCCACGCGCACCCGGTATTCGGCGCTGATCGCACGGGCCATCTCTGCCCGGCCCTGCTCTACCGTCTTGTTGAGCGCGCGAGCCATGGCCTTGTTGGCGATCTCGTCCGGCAGCTTTTCCAGGCGGCGGGAGACCTCGGGGAAGTTGTTGCGGATCGACAGCTTGATCATCGCGCACCCCGCTTTTTTGGCAGGGCCATCGGGCCGACCAGCGTTTCGGACAGTTTGATGCCCGGCGCCGAGTTGTCGGGCGTGCCGATCTCGTGGCCATTTTCCGATGCAAAAAACGTCGGCTTGCCATTGATGCCCGCGCGGATCTGCGCATCGACCATGTCTTTGCCAAAAACGGCGCGCCACTCGTCGACAATCGCGGCGACGGTCGGCATTTCGTCGCGGAGAGACTTGCTCATACGCCCCCCCGCTGCCGGTGTCCTACCTCGGCAAAAAGGTGTCCCACCTCAGAAACGAGGTAGGACACCGGAAACCCGCGTGGTTGCGTGTGGTGTCCTACCGTCCTACCTGAATCCTCGTGTGTGTGTACGCGTATACGTACGCGCACCCGCACGCGCAGGGGGGGCTCAGGTGGGGTCACCGGGACACGCCCAGTGTTGGCGGGCGTTTCCGGTGTCCCACCCGGTGTCCCACCTCGGCACAGGTGGGACACTCCTAGAAGCGACGCGGCTTTTCGGTGTCCTACCTGTTTCGTGCAATCAGATCGGAAGATCATCTGCCTGCTCCAGTATAGCCGTTCCGAAGCTCGGCGTCGCGGCGTCAGCCGGCGGCACGAAAGCCCAGAAGCGTGCATTTTTCGGGCCAACCTTCTGGCGCTTGAATCCCAGCCGTCTCAAAATGGCGCCGGCCCGCATCTGCTCCGGCTTGCTCCATCGCGCCGTATCAAGGCCGAGGGCACTCCCGAGGATGTCTGCCGTAGTCACATATTCAAGGCGATTGTTTTGCCGGAGCCAGTCCTGCACCTTGTAGCTCCAAGCGTCGATTGACATGCGCTCCTCGGCCTGTCGGTCGAAGAGGTCGCGCTCGTTGATCGGCTCGTCAAAGAGCCCGGCAAAAGGCTCCTTGGCCGGGTCGATCACGATCACCTCTTTGTCGACCCACCAGCGCGCCTTGCGGTGGTAGTAATGCACCGCTTCCGCCCATAGCTGGTCGCGGTCGTCGGCGACCTTCTGGCGGTCGATATACCCGACCGTCGCCGGCCAGATACGCCGCATGCCAGTCTCGTCTTTGCCGTACTCGTCCATGTTGGTCGTGCCGCAGAACACCGACTGACGCGGCACGTCTTCGGCGCGCCGGCCGTAATGCCAGCGCACCCGGTCGACCTGGGACGACATGAACTGCTTGAAAGCCGTCGCATCGGCCTTGCCGTGCGAATCCATCTCGGCCATCTCATAGCACCACTTTCCCTGCATCTGCGCCAGCGCATCCTTATCGCCGACGACGAGCTTGCTGTCGCTGAACCACTCCGCACCGAACAGCACGCGCAGGGTCGAGGATTTGAACTCCCCTTGCCCGCCCTCCAGGACGACCATCGTGTCGAGCTTGCAGCCAGGTTCCATCACCCGCGCCACCGCGCCCACCAGCCACTTGATCGACAGCAGCCGCAAATACACCGCCAGTTCGATCATTTCCGCCTCCCCCAGCGAAGCTGTTGAAGGGGTAGAAATGGCGCCGAAATAATTGGCCATCAGGCCCGGCAGGCGGGCAACGCCATCCCAGGTCAAGCCCTCCAGGTACTCACGGACCGGGTGAAATGCGTACTGATGCGCCACGGCGAGCACAGCATCCATGACGAGATTCTTTTTCGGCTCGAAACCGAACTCTTCGGAGATGTAGGCCAGCGCCTGGACGTCGTCCAGGTCGGACCACTCGCCGACTTTGGAAACCCGCGTCGGGGGCGGCTTGCGCTTGACGATGCGATACGCGAACTCGTCAAAGGCGATCACCCCCTGCCACGGCTTGTCGTTTTCCAGCACCAGCAGCGAGTTGTACAAGGTCGGCAGCGTCTTCCCGTCCTTGTTCTCGCGCAGGTTGTCCATCCATGCGGCCTTCTCGAAGGCATCCGCCTTGGCCTGCTCGATGGCATCGTCGACGGCTTTCGTTGTCGGGTCAGTCAAGCGGCCTCCCCGAGTAGCGCCACCAGGAAGGCTTCGCGGGCCGGATCATAATCGGCGGATCGATACGGCCCGATCTGCTGTGCCAGCGAATACATCCGGTACGCGCGTACCGCTGCCGCAAGGCCCCGCAGCGGCACCGGATCGCCATCGGTTACCCAGCTGCGCCCCACCCGATCCAGGCGGGAAAATCCATCCTCGAATTCGGCCCAGATCGACGCCGGCTGATATAGCGATAGCGAATCGGCCACGGCATACAGCACGTCGTCGTCGCAATCGCCGCACAGCACCACGTCGAGATGCAGCGCGCAATCAAAGCGCAGCAGGTCCGCCGGCTGGTCCGGCGGCACGACCACGCGGGCGACCTCGGCGCGCTCGCCGAACCATTTCCCGGCCCGCCAGGAATGGATAGCCACCACCAGCAACCCGATCCGATCACCTGCCTGCCGGCGGGCAATCACATCGCGAGAAAAGGCCGGATGCTTGCGCCTGGTCGGCTTGCTCATTTTCCGCCGACACGCGACAAGTGGATCGGATCGCTGGCCGCCGGCACCTCGCGCACCAGACCTTCAAGCTCGCGCAGGCACTGCGCAACGGCCGCAATCGTCCGTCGACCGCGCAGGGAAATCCCCGCAAATTCGGCGGGATCGATGATGCCGTCCGCCCTGGCCTCAGTGAACTCCCGGGACAATTCGCCCATCTGCCGGATGATGTCCAGGTACGACTGCAGCACGTCGTCGTCGGTCGGCGACCCTGCCGCGACCGGCAGAAACACGCCATCGAACTGCTCGCAAACGGCCTCGACATAGGCCGTCGACCGCACCGACTTCGCCAGCGCAATCGCCTCGCGCGCCGTCACCTCGTAATGCGGCATAGCCTCCGAAAACTTGTTGTGCAGATGCCCGGGCGAGCGCCCTACCACCTTTGCCGCCGCGGTAATACCGCCCTCCGACGCCAGTAGCGCCGCATGCAAAACATCGATCGGATCACGCTGAGACATGACCACTCCCCCTCAGTAAACACGCCCGGGCTGCGCTGGCAACATAGGCGTCGAGAAAAGCCCCGGACCCGAAGGCCCGGGGAGAAAGCCCGGCGAGGCCGGGGCGCAAGGAAACGGGTGGAGGCCCCCAGACATGACAGAATCCGCTTTGCACAGACAGACCGCTGACCACAAAAGGAACCCCCATGACACTCGACGACCGCCTGACGGCCTTGGAAAATGCGCTATCCCGCGAGACCGGGAAACGGAAAATGCTCGTCGCGGAAGTGCTGGTACTGCGTGCGGCACTCATTGGCATCACCATCACCGAAGACGCCTCAGGCGCCGGACATACCACAGCGAAATCCCGAGCGATGGATCGATTGGCGGCCCACTTGATCGCGGCCGAATACCCGCCGGCCGAGGCGCAAGAAGCGCTAGCGCTACTCGAAGACACGTTTTACGAAATCGACGCGGCGCGAACCGCAGCGGATCAGCCATCGCCGCCGCTTTCGTAGGGTCGCGGGCGAGCCATTCCAATCGGGTAAGATTCAGTTTCCACGCTCAACCCAACCCGAAAGGAATGACTCATGAGGACCAGCGACGCACAAACGCACTTCGAGCAAGCTATCGATATTGCCAAGGCCAACAACGACGCCTTCGCGGAACAACTGGCGCTCGGCATGATCGACTTGCTCAAATCGATCAGGGCCGAACTGCATCAGCACCGACAGCAGCTCGACCGGATTCAGCGCCAGACGAACTAGCGGCGCGGATCGTCCCGATCGCGCAGGCCACCGCCGCCGACACCGACAACACCAGTTCCGCCGGCGGTGCTGAAACGTCCCGGCAATCCAGCGCCGCGACCACAATCGCCTGCACGCAACGCAGGGCTTCGACTTCAAGTGAATCGGTCATTTCATTTCCCTCTATCTGGTTAAAAAAACCTGCTGCCATCGCTGGCAATCCGGCAAGCCATTGCTGCACAAGCCGCCGTCGAGGCAGAGACGTTGCTGCGAAAGAATCCATTGACAAATCACTAAGCCGCGAGACGCCATCCCAGGACGGAAGTCGGCAGCCTGCCAGTCGGTTTGTTTTGCTCATCACCATCTCAGGCCTCCACCGCCTGCTCTGCATCGGCCGGCATCGCGTCGGTCGGGTTCGGGTAAAGATCGGGCCGCAGCTGATGCGGGGTTTTTCTCCAGCCGATGACCGAGCAAACAAACAGGACACGCTCAGCCGGCACGCCGGATCTATCCCACTTTCGGACAGCTTCGCGGGATACCCGAAAGGCAATAGCAGCCTCGGAAAACGACGGGAAAAGGTCAGGAACTAACATGGCGCGAAGTATCGCAACCGATAGTTGTCATGTCAACAACTGAAACGTGCGAACGAACTAGGTAATCTGCAACTTATGGTTGTCTCGACAAAAGAAGACTTCGCACGGCGCCTGCACAAGGCCTGCGACAATGCATCCCCGCCTCTTACTCAGGGACGAGGAAGGCGCGCCGAACTCGTCCGCCGGGTATCTGCCGTCGGCATGCTTGTATCAGGAGAAGCTGTGCGCAAATGGCTATCGGGAGAATCCATCCCAGCCATGGATAGCGTTCGGCACATCGCAAAAGCCCTTGGCGTTGACACTGATTGGCTGCTAACAGGCCGGTGTGTCGAAGCAGGTATAAAAAGGCCTGGAATCGTCGCGAAAGAACCAGACGCGCCCATCTACGAACTACTGCCGCAGTCGATACTCGACGTTGTCGAGATCATGCGTGATCTTGACCAGAGCTATCAATCCAAGGTGCTCTTTGCGGCCCAGCTGGCGAAACACGAGCAAAGCCAGGAACGCAGTCGAAACTCTTCGGCGCGCGTCGGATAGCAGTCCCGCTCCAGACGCGCGAAGCCGGGGATATGACTAACGTCATATTGCTTTCGGAGTGGAAGTCTCGTAGATTTGATCGGTTCAGTGAGACGCACGGGGATCGATGAATGAAACGACTTATTTTTTCGCTTGCCATCGCCTTGTCGGCTTGTGCCGGCACCCCATTCCAATGGTCCGATGCCCGCCGAATTGAAGCCGGCATGACAAAGCAACAGGTCACCGGACTCCTCGGAGCACCGACCAGGGTCGCGACGATCCCGAGCGATGGAACGCGATACGTATGGGTATGGGTCAACGGCTTGACCGCATCGAATCGCAGCCTTGTCATTGATTTTGACAGTACGGGGCGAGTCATCAAGGCTCCACCAATTCCAGACGAATTCCAGGACTGACCAAACAACCGCCGCGACCGGCGGTTTTTTTTCGCCACAATCGCAACTTTCGGTTGTTGACATCGGAAAAATTCGGGTGATAATCCGCAACCGTTAGTTGCCATTCACCCCGGAGGTCACCATGCCCGACAAGATCATCACCACCCCGAGCCCATTCCAGCAGGTCGGCGAGCAACAGGTTTTTCGTCGCCACAGGATGACATCGGCCAATGGCCGGGCAGTACGGCCCGGCGTCGATAACAAATGCGTCACCGGCTACCACCAGCTCTGGCACGGGTATGACCTGGCCGGAGAAACCAGCCAGCATGACACCGATGTTGCAGCGGCGCCGCTCGATGCGCCTGACTACATTCCCGGAGGCGGGTGCAGGGCCGAATTCTCGGGCGGTGAAAGCAATCTGACCCGTCACTGCTCTCAGATGGTCGTTAGGAGAGGGTGATCATGTCGCTCAAGATCATCACCCCCGACCGCGCCCTGCGCGCGATCCAGAGCAAGCTGGAAAAGCTCGAACTGGCGCACCTGCGCAAATTCATCGTGCAGCAAGAAGAGCGCATCGAGGCGCTTGAGCATGACCTGCAGAATGCCCACTCCGATGCGGACGGCTGGCGGCAGGACTGGTTTGATCTGGCGCACGGCATCGCCGAAGAAACCGGCGCCGCCATCGCCATGACCAAAGACGGCCAGGTCGGCCTGGTCGACCGCCGCGACGCCCTGATCCGCAAGATTGCCGGGCTCAATCCGGCCGCCGGAGAAATCGGCGACGGGATGCTGAACTACCTGGTCGGCGAAGCCAACATCCTGATCGGCAACACCGAGTCGCCGGAAGGCGGTGCCGCATGAACATCCTGCTGCTGCTGACCGCCGCTTCGTCCATCGCCACGCTAGGCCTGATGGCCTATGCGGTGGTTTATTCGATCCTGCTCCGCCGCGAGAATCGGCGGGAAAAAGCGCTGATGGCCGTCCGCCGCTGCAACGAAGAAGGAGGGATCGGCCATGGCTGACCGCAACCCCCTGCAGGTCCTCAAGGAAGCACGCCAGATTGCGGCCGATTACGGTTGCACCATCTCCGAGCGCGGCGGGCGCTACTCGATCTATCGCAAAACGCCGACCCGACCGGTCTGGTGCGGCAGTTGCCGCGACGTGAACGCCCTCAATCGGCTGGTCCGAAAAATAACGGGGTTCCGCTGATGACCGCCGCCGCCATCTTCCCCGAAGACATCCTGCTCGACGACGTGGCGAAAGCCGCGCAGGCCGCCGGGATGCACCTGATCAGCGACGGCCGAAAGGTCGTCGTCTCGCCCATCGTTCCGCCGGGATTTTACAAAGTCGCCGTCAAGGTCAAGAACGCCAACCGTGCCGCCCTGGAGGTGCTGCCATGCGCCGCCTGATCGATTTCTTTGCCGCGCTGCTGGCCGAGGCCGGCGAGCGCATCCAGCGCCAGGCGCTTGATCTGCGCATTGCCGACCTGGAAGCGATGCTGTCGCAACAGCTCGACGAGCGCGAGGCGCTGGACGGCGCCATCGATACCACCGCCGGCGAACTTGTTGCCGCGCTCAACGAACGCGACCGGCAAAGCCTCGCCGTCCGTCTGCGCTGCACCAACGCCGCCATCCTTCCAATCCGGAGTCATCATGTCAAAACACGCTGAAAAAAGCCGCACCCAGCAATCGCTTGAGGTGATCTACCAGCACCCGCGCGGCATCCGCACTGACGAAATTGCCCAGAAAATCGCCGTCGACCGCAAGCAGGTACACAGCATTGTCGCCCCCCTGATCGCCGCCGGGCTGGTCATCAGCAGCAAGATCGAGCGCCCGGGCCAAAAGGATATTTTCGAATTTCGTATCTCGGCCTCGGCGCCCGACATCCCGCCCGACTACCTCGCCTGGAAGCGAGACCACCCCATCACCCCGAGCGAGGTCGTCAATCCCTGCCGGAAACCCAACACAACCACGGCCGGCCCGCGTGCGGCCGCCGCGGCCCAGAAAATCGCCCGGGAAGGTGCGACTCGACCCCAGCCACCGGAGGGGATCAATATCAGTGGCAGCCGCGCATCGGAAAGCCCCGTCGGGGCAGCTACCGCCTCCACCGAGGGCGCGGCCGGAGATGACGCGCGGGCGGGGAGTCATGGCCCCGAGTCGGCAGTGGCAGCTGCCGACGAACCCGCGGCGTCGCCCGTACTGGACAGGGTCATAGCCAGGACGTTTGAACCGAAAGAGACAAAGCTGTCCATCGATGGCAACGGACAACTCAGTATCGGACAGATCACATTCAACGCGGCTGAGACCACTCGAATCGGCCTGTTCATGGCAGGAACTGAACCTATCTGGAGTCAATCATGAGCCTCGACCTGGACATTCCCCTCGACGACATTTGCCCGTCGCCGACCAACCCGCGCACGACGTTCAACGAGGCCGGCCTGCTGGCCATGGCCGAAACGATCAAGGACGTCGGCGTCATGCAGCGGATTCTCGTTCGCACGAATCCGGCAGCGCTCGATGGCGATCTGACGGCGCCGCCTTACCAGCTGATCGCCGGCGAACGGCGCTGGCGATCCAGTCGCCTGGCCGGCAAACCGGACATCCCGGCCACGCTGCGCGACGACCTGGACGATGCCACGATCATCAAGATGCAGATGATCGAAAACCTGCAGCGCGAAGACCTGCACCCGCTGGAAGAAGCGCACGGCTATCGGCAGATGCTCGACCAGCACGGCTACACCGCCGAGACGCTGGCCGCAGAAATCGGCAAGAGCCGCAGCTACATCTTCGGCCAGCTGAAGCTGCTCGACCTCTGCGAAGAGGGTCAACGGCTGTTCCGCGGCGGCACAATCAATGCCAGCGTCGCGCTGTACCTGGCAAGAATCCCGACGGTCGACCTGCAACTCAAGGCCATCAAGGACGTGACGGAGAAGGACTACTACGGCGAAAAAATGTCGGCCCGGGCCGCGCTGCGGCACATCCAAAACCGTTACATGACTCGCCTTAAGGCCGCGCCGTTCCCGCGCGACGTCGAAGGGGTTGCCGGCGTTGGCACCTGCGACGCCTGCCCCAAGCGCACCGGCAACGCCACCGATCTGTACCCTGACGTCGACGATCCAGACGTCTGCACCGATCCGGATTGTTTTGCCCTCAAGCGCACCGCCGAAGCCGAGCGGCAGGCGGCGAATCTCGGTAGCGAGGTCCAGATCCTCACTGGCCACGACGCGCAGAAGGCAATGCCGAGCTACCACACCGAGACGCGCACGCACGCCCGGCTGGATGACGTTTGCACCAATGACCCGCAGCGCCGGACGTATCGCGAGATCATGGGCGACGACACCGAGGGCGTCGCCTTGGTCGCCCACGAAGAAAAGTTCGTGCCGATCGTGCAGAAATCGGCGATCAACAAAAAGCTGCATCAAGAAGGAACCATTACCGAGCGCCAGGTACAGCGCGCGGCAGACGCCAAGGAAAAACAAAAACTCGAGATCGCCAACGCCTGGCGCGACCGGGTGTTTCGCGAAACGCGTGACCGGGCGGCCAGCGAAGTCTCCAACTACAACACGCTGAAGTTGCTCGGTATAGCCATGCCGGTAATCTCGCACACTTTCATGGTCCTGGCTGGGTATGACAAGGGCGGCCAGGTGGCCGGCCTGTGGGGCGCCTTGGGCCAAGACAACTACACGCGCTGGGCGGCCTATCAACTGGCGCTGCCGGCGATGAAGTGGGAAGAACTGCTGCTCGTCTGCCTCGACCTCGCCCTGATCGGCGAGCGCACAACCCTCAACTACCACGACCATCCGGAACTGCTGCTGACCGTCGCCAGCGCCCTGAACCTTGACGCCCAGGGCGCCCTTGCCGATGTTCAAGCCGAATTCGCCGCGGCCGAGGCCAAAAAACAGGCCAAAACGGCCAAAAAATCGCCCGGCGCGTCGACCTCTGAAAGCACTTCTACCCCTCCCACAGCTGCGCTCGCAAATACCAACACGGAAGGCGAAGACGCCCCGGCAGCAGCCGCCGCTGGCGACCGCGAGGAACCCCATGAACAGTCACCGGCTGGCGCCGGTGAAGGGGTGGAAAAACCGAAAGGGAAACGAAAGGTCTTCGCTATCGGCAACCGCGTGCGGATCATCGGTTGCGGAATTGGCGTGGAACAACATGCCTGCCTCGGGAAGGTCGGAACGATCCGGGATATCGGTCGCACGCTTCTCAATGGCCAGCCCGTCGCCCGCATTAATCTAGACGACGGCGGCGAATTCACTGCACTGGCCGAAGAAATCGAGATGTACGAAGAACCGACCGGTTCTGAACCGCCCTCGGCCGACGATGCCACCCAGGAAAAGCAGTTCCAGCCCGGCGACCAGGTCGTCGTTATTGACAGCGCCGCGATGAACGGCCAGACCGGCACGGTTGTGCGAATGGAACCACCTGGCACGCTCTACCCCTGCATTGTCGATATCGACGACATCGAGTACCACTTTTTCCCCTCGCAACTCGACCTGGTCGAGACGAACGAAATCCCCGCCGCCGCCGAACCGATCACGTTCCGGAGAGGCGACCGCATCGAGGTCAAACCCGACGCCAAGGGGCCGGGCGGGAAGCGCCGCAAGTGCGCCGGAAAGCAAGGTGTCATCGATGTACTGATCGCCTGCAGCGCGACCCCGGGCGGCGAAATCTACGCTGTCCAGATCGACGGCGCCGGCGAGACGACCAATATCCGCGGCGACGAGATGCGGCTGATCGATCGGCCGGCAGCGGTAAAACCCAAAGGCCCGCCGATCCGCTACAAGCACCCGGAAAACGCCGACCTGCAATGGACCGGCCGCGGCCGCAAGCCGAAGTGGGTCGAAGCCTACATCGCCCAGGGCGGCACCCTGGACGAACTCAATGTCACCGAGGAGATCGCAGCATGACCGACAGCATCCTGATCTACGACGCCGAGATCCGTCACGGTGTCGCCACCGAAAACAACCCTCGCCAGCCCGGTTTTCGCTACGCCAACGGCTGGGCCGACTTCGCCGGCATGGGCATCGCCGTCATCTGCGCTTATGACCTTGCCGAGTCCCGCTATCGCGTCTTCATGGAAGACAACCTGAGCGACCTGGTCGAGACGATGCGCCACCGCGAAACCGTGCTCGGTTTCAACAACTGGCGCTTCGACGACCGCCTGCTGCGCGCCAACGGCATCGAGGCCCAGGAGGGCAAGAGCAAGGACCTGGCCGCCGCCATCTGGCGCGCTGCCGGCATCCCGAACGGCGAGCACCCGCGCGACCTCAGTCTGGACGCCATCTGCCGGGCCAACGATCTGCCAGCCAAAACCGGCAACGGCGCCGATGCTCCGCAGTGGTTCCAGCGTGGCCGCATCGGCCGCGTCGTCGACTACTGCCTGGGCGACGTCCGCTCGACGCTGATGGTTTACCGCCGAATCGAGCACGCCGGAGGCATCATCGATCCGCGTAACGGCGAGTGGCTACCGGTGAGGATCTGACGATGACCGAAGTCGACATCGCTCTGAAGGCCATCCAGATTTACGCCGCGCAGCATCCCCGGCCGTCGAGCGTCACCCAGCTGCAGGCTGCCGAAATGCTCGACGTCTCGCACCCTACCCTGCGCAAGTTGATCCGCGCCGGGGAAATCAAAACCAACAAACTCGGCCGCATCCCGATCACCGAGATTGACCTGGCGCTGGCGGGGAGGGTTGCTTGATGGGAATCACTTTCGGTTTTGGGACGATGATGGACCTGGAACGCGGGATTTCGCGCGCCTGGTACATGCGGGCGGACGGTGTGAAGCGATGGGCGGACAACGACAAGCCGGTGGCGTCGGAAAAAGCGAAACCGGACTGTCGGGCGTGCACGCACTGCCCGACCGACTGGCGCGATTTTTCTCAAGCGCCTATTTGCGAGCATCCCGCTGCCGATAAAAGCTATGACAAAAACCTCGGGCGGGTACGCGGGAACTGGGCGCTGTACTCCCTCGAAAAAAACAAACACTGCGGGCCGGAAAGAGCGCATTTCGAAAACGCTGCAGTTCTGTTCAAGGCCCCTAACGCTTAGCTGTGCGGACTGCGCGGCTTTTCGCGCAGGTCCGAACGAGCGTTGTGTTAGAGCGATTTTCGGAGAGAAACGATGACTGAACGAGAGCAATTTGAAGCGTGGATGAAGCACCGCGGAACCCCGCTTGAACTTGAACACCCGCAGGCATTCGATGCCTGGATGGCAGCGAAGGCTCAGGAGCGCGAGGCATGCGCCAGGCTGTGCGAAAAACAGGCCGATGATCGTTTCGCGGACTACGGAACGCGAGAGCACGACACCGGAGCGACGTATTACAGCGGCCGAGCCGCCGAGGAATACGAGGCCCGCGACGAAGAGGACAACAACTGCGCGGCAGCAATTCGGGCGCGCTCTAACGCGAAATAGGCGGCATCATCGCCGCCTAATACCCGATATATCCGACTTTTCCGGCTTCCCGACCAACATCCGCGCAATATCCGATGCGGTCGGGTTGTAGTAGACCATCGCCTGCTTCGGATCAGACCAGCCGAACATCTTGCACAAAGTCAGCACGTCGACACGCTTCGCGAGCCACGTCGCAGCGGTGTGGCGAGAATCATGGAAGGTGTATCCCTGCTGGCCAGCCCGGTCACGATAGCGCCGAAACAGGGAGTCTAGCGTCTGGGCGGAGAGCCCAAAGACCTTTTCGCTGTCCCACCCATCCATCGAAGCGATGATTCGCCTAGCCTTCGGCTCAAGCGGCACATTGCGCGACGTCGTCTTTGTGGTCGGCAATGCGCAGTAGTCGACCATGACAAGCGACCAGGTCAGTCCCGTGATCTCACCGGCGCGCATGCCGGTCCGCAGGGCCAATAAAAAGCATCGGGCGGCCGCCTGGCTGGCGCTCTTGCAAGGCCCATGCCGATGCCCCATCGATCTCAACAGGGCCCGAATCTGCCAGCGTGTGATTGTGACTTTTCGATGCTCGGGCTTTCCTGGCTTGCGCATATCGGCGAGTGGATTAATAGTTATCCATTTCCACTCCCGCCGAGCGCACTCAAAGGCGGCCGAGAGCACTCCGATTTCGCGGAGCACGCTACCAGGCTTGACCTCGGCCGATCGAGCATCGCGCCATGCCCCTATATCCTCGGTCGTCACCTGGCCGATCATCTTGTCGACGGGCAGCGCCGGGTGCCGAAGGAACGCATCGATGCGGATCATTTCCCACCGACTACCTCGCTTCGCGCTGGAGACCTCGTCGCGATAGCGCTCAAGCATTTTTCGCAATGAAAACCGCTCGCCGGCGGGTATCGTCATTTCGGCGAGTATTTCCGCCTTACGCCGAGCTGCCCAGCTCTCTGCATCACGCTTCAGCCGAAACGTGTCAGAATCGCGGACGCCCGAGACGTACAGCTGCGCTCGCCATCCGTCCTTGTACGGTTTGATCGATGCCACGTGGGGAATCCCGTGGGGAAAAAATGGGGAGTTGCAGTTTAATTTTTGTTCTTATGGCGCGCAATACGCAGAAACCAAGAAACCGCAACCCATATGTTTTTATTACGTTTTCAGATGCCGAGAAAATATAATAAATTCCGCTGGTGCCCCCGCTCGGAATCGAACCAAGTCCTGATGATTACAAATCAACTGCACGACCTTCATGCTACGGGGGCCGGATTAGGGCCCGAAGTATATCCGAAACAAAAGCCTTCTCCATGAACGCCACAGCCAATCCGTTCGAGATTGCCCGCGATACGCTGAAGCAGCTGGCGGCGCGGCGTATTGCACCGACACCCGACAATTATCAGACGCTCTATCATGAAATTGCCGGCACGAAACCCGCTGACGCGGACTTTCCCGAGCGCCACCTGCGCTCCCTTGCCGCCGCATTGCCGCGCAACAGCCCGGACCAACTGCGCCTGGCCCGCCAACTGGACGATGCGATCAAGCAGGCCAACTGGGAAGACTATCGCAAGCACCTCGCCGAGTTCATCGGCACGCTGATCGAACAACAGAAGCTGGGTTGGGCCGATCTCATCACCGACCTCCTTCGCCAGTGGGAAGCCAAGCATCCCGGCCTGACGGCAGCCCGCAAGCGGGAGGCGCTGGAACATGTGCTTGCCGGCAGCAGTGCCAATCCCGAGCTGCTCTACGGTCGACTGCAGAATTTGTTGAAATCCTGGGGTCAAGGCCAGGGCCAGGGCCAGGAGCGTACGGAAACGCTGCAGGCAGAAATCCAGTCAGACACGCCGTCGACCGCAGCAGGCCAGCAAGCGCAGCTTCGCGAACTGCTGGCTTTCACGCTCGACACCGCCATTGCGTCGCAACTGGCCGAACACCCGCCACTGGCCAGCGATGCACAACACCTGGCCAATGATATCCGGCGCGTGACGACCGAAAGCGACCTCCGGGAATTCCACAACCAATTGAAGCGCTTTGCCTTCAAGCTGGAATTGCTCGCCGAAGACCAGGCCGAATTGCGCCACAGCCTGCTCGGCCTGCTGCAATTGCTGGTTTCCAACATCCACGAACTGGTGGTGGACGATCGCTGGCTGCACGGCCAGATCGAGATCGTCCGCGACATCATCGACAAACCGCTGTCACAACGCAGCCTTGACGACGCCGAAAGACATCTCAAGGAAGTCCTGTTCAAGCAGAGCCAACTCAAGGCCAGCTTGTTCGAGGCACGTAATGCCATCAAGCAGATGCTCGCCGGCTTCGTCGACCAGTTGGCCGATTTCGCCGATGCGACATCGGAGTACCACGACAAGATCGATGCCTGCGCGGTCAAGGTCAGCGCGGCCAACGACATCGGCGAACTGGAAGAAGTACTCGCCGAGGTGATGCGTGAAACCCGCAATATCCAGTTCAACGCCCAGCGCTCCCACGACGAGTTGCGGTCGACCCAGGAAAAGGCGCAAAAAGCCGAAGCGCGCATCCGCGAACTGGAAAAGGAACTGGAAGAAACCAGCGACCTCGTCCGCCACGACCAGTTGACCGGCGTGCTGAACCGCCGTGGCCTGGAAGACATGTTCAACAAGGAAGTCGCCCGCGCCACGCGCCACGACACCGCGCTGTGCATTGCCTTGCTCGACATCGACAACTTCAAGAAGCTGAACGATTCGATGGGACATGATGCCGGCGATCAGGCGCTGATCCATCTCGCCAAGGTCTGCCGCGACACACTGCGCCCTCAGGATACCGTGGCCCGTTACGGCGGCGAGGAGTTCATCATTCTGCTCCCGGAGACCCTGCTCGACGACGCGGCGCACGTCCTGACCCGGCTGCAGCGGGAATTGACCAAGCGCTTTTTCCTTCACGGGAACGAGAAAGTGCTGATAACCTTCAGTGCCGGCGTCACTCAGATGACGGATGGGGACGATCAGGGCAGCGTGGTCAAACGCGCTGACGAAGCCATGTACGAAGCAAAACAAACCGGCAAGAACCGGGTAATCAGTCGATGAAGGCAGTCATTCTGGCCGGTGGCCTGGGCACCAGGATCAGCGAGGAATCGCACCTCAAGCCCAAACCCATGATCGAGGTCGGCGGCAAGCCGATCATCTGGCACATCATGAAAATCTACGCAGCCCACGGCATCAGCGATTTCGTGATCTGCCTGGGTTACAAGGGCTACGTCATCAAGGAATACTTCGCCAACTACTTCCTGCACAACTCGGACGTGACCTTCGACATGCGGAACAACCGCATGGAAGTTCACGAACGTCATGCGGAACCCTGGCGGGTGACGCTGGTGGATACCGGCGAACGGACCCAGACCGGCGGACGCCTGCGCCGCGTACGGCACTTCATCGATGATGGCGAACCTTTCTGCTTCACCTATGGGGACGGCGTCACCGACATCGACATTGGTGCCACGATCGCATTCCATCGCTCGCGCAACGTCGCCGCCACCATCGCGGCCGTCACCCCGCCCGGTCGTTTCGGCGCCCTGCGCCTGACCGGCGATCAGGTCGCTGCTTTCGAAGAAAAACCCGATGGCGACGGCGGCATGATCAACGGCGGCTTCTTCGTCCTGTCGCCGAGCGTCATCGACCTCATCGACAATGACCACACGGTCTGGGAAAAGGGTCCGCTGGAGACGCTGGCCCGCAGCGGACAACTGGCCGCCTGGCGCCATACCGGTTTCTGGCACCCGATGGATACGCTGCGCGACAAGAACCACCTCGAAGAACTCTGGCAATCGGGAAAAGCCCCGTGGAAGGTTTGGGAGTAAGACGATGGAAAACCCGGTGTTGCATGAAGATCTCGGCCGCATCCATGAAACCCTCACCGATGTCCGCCAGAAACTCGCTGGCCAGACGGTACTGATTACCGGCGCCGGCGGATTTCTCGGCTATTACTTCGTCAACTATTTGACGCGCTACGCCGAAACCCTGGGCATCCGCCGCGTCATTGCCTTGGACACATTCATTGTCGGCAGCCCGGACTGGTTGACCGCACTGGCGCAAACGCATGGCGATCGCCTCGAAGTCCGCACCTTCGATATTTCGCGCGACGACCTCGGACAGCTGGCGACGGCGGAAATGGTCAATTACGTGATCCACGCGGCGTCGATCGCCTCACCGGTGTTCTACCGGAAATATCCGCTGGAAACGGTTGACGGCAACATCTGGGGGCTGCGGCGGATTCTCGACCATTACCGCGACAACCCGGCGCTCAAGGGACTGCTTTTCTTTTCCTCCAGCGAAATTTACGGCGACCCCGATCCTGCCGCGATTCCAACGCCCGAGGAATACCGCGGCAACGTCTCCTGCCACGGTCCACGTGCCTGTTACGACGAATCCAAACGTTTCGGCGAAACGCTGTGCTGGATTTACGGCACCCAGTTCGGCATGCCGATCACCGTCGCCCGGCCGTTCAACAACTACGGCCCGGGCATGCGTACCGACGACCGCCGCCTGCCGGCCGACCTGGCCCGCTGCGTGCTGGCCGGCGAGGATATCGTGCTGCTCTCGGACGGTTCGCCGACCCGGACCTTCTGCTACATCACCGACGCCATTGCCGGCTACCTGCGCTGCCTGCTGCACGGCAGTTACGACTACTTCAACATCGGCATGGACCGTCCTGAAGTCAGCGTACGCCGCGTCGCCGAACTTTATGTCGACGCGGCCCGGCAACTGTTTGGCTACCGCGGGAAAATCGAGTTCCGGACCAGCGACGACCCGGCCTACCTGACCGACAATCCGAACCGGCGCTGTCCGGACATCGCGAAAGCGCGCCGGGTACTCGGCTACGCGCCGGCGGTGGAGGTCGCCGAAGGCATCTCCCGCTACCTGCGCTTTCTGGCGGCCGAGGCTCGCGCATGAAAATCACCATCGTCGGCTCGGGCTACGTCGGGCTGGTCTCCGGCGTATGCCTTGCCAGCCGTGGCCATCAGGTGGTCTGCATCGACCTCAAGCAGGCGATTGTCGACGCCCTGAACGCAGGTCAACCGACGATTTTCGAACGCGGTCTCGACGCGCTGCTGAAAAAAGTACGCCAGGACGGCAGTTTCAGCGCCGCCACCGATCTCCATGCCCATCTCGGCGACAGCGACATTGCAATGATCGCCGTCGGCACGCCGTCGGTCGACGGCATCATCGATCCATCCCAGGTCCTTGCTGCCGCCACCGCCATCGGCAAATTCCTGGCAGATAGCGATCACTCACTATCGATTATCGTCAAGAGCACCGTCATTCCGGGGACAACCGGGGAACTCGTGCGTCAGGCAGTCGAAACCGCGGCCGGCAAGCCGCCCGGGCAATGGGGGCTCGGCATGAACCCCGAGTTTCTCCGGGAAGGCGAAGCGATCGACGATTTCAACCAGCCGGACCGCATCGTCCTCGGCGCGGAAGACGAGGCCACGCGGCAGCGTTTGCGCGCCCTGTACGCCCCCTGGGCGGACACGCCGCGGATCGAAACCAACACCCGCACGGCGGAACTGATCAAGTACGCAAACAACGCCATCCTGGCAACCCAGATCTCGCTGATCAACGAAATCGCCAACCTTGCCTCGCGGCTGGGCGGCATCGATTTTTCGGAAGTCGTCCAGGGCGTTGCACTCGACAAGCGCTGGAGTCCGCTGATGCCCGGCGGGCGCGTGCATCCGGGCATTCTCGACTATCTCGTGCCCGGTTGCGGCTTCGGCGGCTCGTGCTTTCCCAAGGACGTTCAGGCCTTGCGTTCGCAAGGTCGCAGTCAGGGATTGCCGATGCATGTTCTGGAAGCCGTGCTTGCGGTCAACGAACAACAACCGGCAGAAATCGTCCGCTTGCTGCAGGATGCGCTCGGCACGCTTGACGGACGGCAGGTCGTCGTCCTCGGCCTGGCCTTCAAGCCGGATACCGACGATGTGCGGGAATCGGCTTCCGAGAGAATGATCCGCGTCTTGCTGGCCGCCGGCGCCCGCGTCACCGCACATGACCCGGTCGCCGCGCCCCAATTCACCCGGGCCAATCCCGATCTGGCCGAACGGCTGAGCTATCCCGAAGACTGGCGTCGCGCGGTCGCCGCGGCGGATGCCGTCATCGTCGCCACGCGCTGGGAAACCTACCGATCGCTCGTCGACTGCGACCGGAACGACCTGGTGATCGCCGACCCCCGGCGTTTGCTCAGGCCAGGGGATTTTGCGCTGGCACGCTATCTGACCGTCGGTTCGACCTGACAGGCTCAAGAGTTCCGCACAGCGGCCGTAGATTCACTCAGTTTTCCGGAAATCAATCGCATGCAACTTCCCGTTGAAATCGGCGGCATCCATGTCGTACAAGGCCCTCTGGCAATCCACGCACTCGCCGTCGCACTGACCGACACCCGGACCGGCGGCAGCGGCCGCTTCGTCTTCATCGCCCCCGCCGCTAGCGCAGAAGACGGCGGGTTGCCGCTGAGCGCAGACCAACTGCTCGACGGAACCATCGAGGCCGGCGCCTGCGTCCTGCCGGACAGCGCCTGCCGCCTGCCCGGCGAGGCCATCGGACAACGCGTCGCCCGGCTGACCCCGGCGGCCTGCGATGAAATCGCCCGCGCCTGCATTCGCGCCGCGGTCGCCGACTACGCCGGCCACAAGTTTGCCCCGACGAGCTTCATCCCCGGCGAGACGCCGGCACCGGCCACCGGCAAGCTGATCGACGCCGCCGAAATCACCCACATGGTGGACGCTGCCCTGGACGGCTGGCTGACGACCGGTCGCTTCAATGCCGAATTCGAACGCCGCCTGGCCGGCTTTCTTGGGGTCAACCACGTTCTCACCGTCAATTCCGGCTCCTCTGCCAATCTCCTCGCCTTCATGACGCTGACCTCGCCACGCCTGGGCGAGCGGGCGATCAAGCCAGGCGACGAAGTCATCGGCGTGGCAGCGGCTTTCCCGACGACCGTCAATCCGATCCTGCAATTCGGCGCCGTACCGGTCTTCGTCGATGTCGATCCACAGACCTACAACATCGATCCGGCACAGATCGAAGCCGCAATCAGCAGCAAGACCAAGGCGGTCATGCTCGCCCATACGCTGGGCAACCCCTTCGATCTGGAAGCCATCACCCGGCTTTGCAAAAAGCATGGGTTGTGGCTGATCGAGGATTGCTGCGACGCACTCGGTTCAACCTACGCCGGCCGCTCGGTTGGCACTTTCGGCGATCTGGCGAGCATTTCGTTCTACCCGGCCCATCACATCACGATGGGCGAAGGCGGCGCACTGTTCACCAACAACCCCGAACTCAAGCTGATCGCCGAAAGCTTCCGCGACTGGGGACGCGACTGCTTTTGCCAGCCGGGACGGGACAACACCTGCGGCAAGCGCTTTTGCCAGCAGTTGGGCGACCTGCCTTATGGCTACGATCACAAGTACATCTACAGCCACCTCGGCTACAACCTGAAGATCACCGACATGCAGGCCGCCTGCGGTCTCGCCCAGTTGGCCAAGCTGCCGCGCTTCGTCGAACAGCGCAAAGCCAATTTCGCCTTTCTCAAGGAACGTCTGGCCACCACCGCCGAATTCCTGATGCTGCCGGAGGCAACCGCAAACAGCGTGCCGGCCTGGTTCGGATTTCCGCTGACCTTGCGCGACGAGGCCAACGTCAACCGCGTCGACCTGCTGCGCTATCTCGATCAGTACAAGATCGGCACCCGACTGCTGTTTGCCGGCAACATCACCCGTCAGCCCTACATGAAGGGGCGCCAGTTCCGTTGCATCGGTGAACTGCCGAACACCGACAAGATCATGCGCGACACCTTCTGCATCGGCGTTCAGCCAGCCCTGAGCCGGGAAGCCCTGGAATTCGTCGCCGACAAACTCGAAGCTTTTTTTGCATTTTGAGAGGTTGACCGCAGCAATGACCGCCTCTCGCCTGCCGGCCGCCGATCTCGACCACATTCTGGCGCATACCGCCGACCTCTGGTCGGCACTGGATGGAAAACGCCTGTTCATCACCGGCGGCACCGGTTTTTTCGGCATCTGGCTGCTGGAATCGCTGCGCCACGCCCGCCGCTCACTGAGCATCGATGTGCAGGCGACCGTCCTCTCCCGTTCGCCGGAAAGCTTTCTGCAACGCTTCCCCGAATTCGGGGCAGAACCCGCGATCCAATGGCTGTCCGGCGACGTGCGGCACTTTGCCTTTCCCGCCGGGCACTTCGACGCAGTCATTCACGCCGCAACCGAAACCTATGTCCGGACACCGCCCACGCCGCCGCTGGCCGGGTTCGACAGCATTGTCGAAGGCACCCGCAGGGTTTTCGACTTTGCGCTGCACTGCGGCGCCAGCGAAGTTCTACTGACCAGCTCCGGCGCCATTTACGGCCCGCAACCGTCAACGCTCGACCACGTTCCCGAAGACCATTGTGGCGCCCCTGACTGCACCAGCAGCGCTGCACTGTATGGTGAAGCAAAGCGCACCGCCGAACTGCTGGCTGCGCTTTACCACGAGCAGCACGGCCTGCCGGTCAAGATCGCCCGCTGTTTCGCTTTCGTCGGCCCGCATCTGGCGCTGGACAAGCATTTTGCCGTCGGCAACTTCATGGCCGACGTACTGCACGGCCGCGACATCGCGATCCAGGGTGACGGCACGCCGCTGCGCTCCTATCTGCACGCCGCCGACCTGATGATCTGGTTGATGACCATCCTGCGCCGGGGCGAAGCCCTGCGCCCCTACAATGTCGGCTCGGATCAGGCGCTGAGTATTGCGGAACTGGCGCACGCGGTATCCGACACGCTGCCAGGCAGGAAGCCGCACATTTGCATTGCCCGCACGCCGGAACCGGATAAACCGCCGATACGTTACGTACCAGACATTTCACGTGCCAGACAAGAACTCGGACTTGCCGTCCGTATTCCACTGGGCAACGCCATTCAACGAACCCTTGACTGGCATTTCCAGGGGAAAACTTGCAAGCGTGAATAACCCCGCCCGCCAAACGGACAGTAATTCCGGTGACCACGCACCAGCGCAAGGAGATGCCACTCACCGATCACTAGACAGCAGGCCCGTTGTCTCGCAACCCGCTAGCAGTTCATCGACATCATGAATAAATGGCTCAAAAAACGCCTGACCAAATTCAGCTATGACTTTCTGCGGTCACAAGCCCCTTGGCATCACCGGCAAGCCCCCGAGATCGTCCATACCCATGTTCTGCCCTACGCCAGCTACTCACCATGGAGCAACGATCCAGCGTTTCAGGCAGCTTACGAACAGGTGAAAACACATACCCTGGTCGATGCTTTTCGTTTGTATGAGCTCTGGGCACTCGCCAGGCAACTTGAAGACGTTAGCGGCGATTTTCTTGAAGTTGGCGTCTGGCGGGGAGGCTCAGGATGCCTGCTGGCCTTGATCGGAAAAACGCAAAACCGGCGAACATTCCTGGCTGATACCTTTTCCGGCGTAGTCAAGACCGGGGCGCGCGATACCTCGTATGTTGGCGGAGAGCATGCCGATACCGGAGAAGATGTCGTTCACGACCTCATGAAACGGTGCGACGTACAGGATCATGCCGAGATACTGAAAGGTATTTTCCCCGAGACAAATGCCGAAAAGATCGAGCGGAGAAAACTGGCGCTGGTCCACATCGATGTTGACGCCTACGAATCGGCCAAAGACGTGCTGAATTGGACATTGCATCGCCTGCAACGCGGCGGAGTCGTTATCTTTGACGATTACGGCTTCTTCGGCTGCGAAGGCGTGACCCGCCTGGTCAACGAGTTTATCGCCCATAACAGCGACTTCCGGTTCGTACACAATCTGAATGGGCACGCCGTCCTGATCAAGTTGAAAGACAGCGATGAACGCGCCGCAATCTAACCCCCTGTTGATCTATGGCGCTGGACTCGCCGGACAGCGCATACACCGGGCCCTCGCCGCTCGGCAATACTCGGTCACCGCTTTCCTCGACCGCGACGTCTCGCTATCCGAAAGAGATGGAATACCGGTAACGCGTGCTGAGGAATGGGCTCGAAACAATGACGCTAGCAGTGCCAGCGTGATCGTTGGCTTGTTCAACCCCCATGCCGACACGACAGAGGTGATCCGCCAACTGCGAATGCAGGGTTACCGTAGGATCATCAACATGGTCGAGTTGATGCGTGACTATTTGACCGACGAAACCTTTCACTATTGGCTGACTGACCCTCGCTTCTACCCGCGCCATGCCGACCGGATCGCCGCCATGCGTGCCGGACTGGCCGACGACCAGAGCAAAGCGCTGCTCGACCGCATCGTCGAATTTCGGACACATGGTGACGCCAGTCAGCTCCCCCCGCCCTCTGCCAAACAGTATTTCCCGGATGATCTACCGAGATGGCCTGACAGGCTGCGCTTCATCGACTGCGGTGGCTATACGGGAGATACCGTGCAGGCGCTGCAGGATGCCGGCTATCACTTCGAAGCCTTGGCCACCTTCGAACCCAACCTCAGCCAGTACGCGACACTGACCGGCAACCTCAAACACATCGCCGGCGCCACGCATTTCCCCTGCGGTGTTTCCGATACAAACCGTCTGGCAGGCTTCGACCCCAGCCTGGGGGCCGGCGGACATCTGCTTGACGCAGGAGGAGAACCGGTGGTTTGTCTTCGGCTGGACGATGCGCTACCCGGCTTTGCACCGAATCTGATCAAGATGGACATTGAAGGAGAGGAGCCTTCCGCGCTGCGCGGGGCCCGAACCCTCATCGACAACTACCGCCCCAATCTGGCCATCAGCATTTACCACTCCCCCGGGCACCTGTGGGAAATATACGAGCAGATCCAGGCCATGTCCCTGGCGTACCGCTTCCATCTTCGCTGTCACGCAAAAAACTCATTCGATACGATTCTTTACGCCATCCCTGAATGATCGCTACCTCAACACTGACCTCACCGCCCGACGGGCGATCATCAACACCGGATGACGAATCAGCTTCCTCGTTGTCACCGAAGGAATAAACCATGTTCGGATTAAACCTGTTCATCGCCGGCATTGAAAAATGTGGCACCACCTCGCTGGCCAGTTGGCTGGTCAGTAACGGCCTCGCCAAATACCGGGTCCCCGGCATCAAGGAACCTTATTCCTACGCTGTCGGCGAGGTTTCAGCAAACCGCGGCCTGACCCCGCCCGGCGTACTGCTTGATGCCTCTGTTGGCTATTCCTTCAACCCGAAAGCCATCGGACATCTGCCGGAACACAACACGAAAGTGATCCTGTGTCTGAGAAATCATTTCGATCGCTGTTTCAGTGCCTACAGTTTCTATCAAACGATTGCTCGACGCGACGGTACATCGGTGGCCCTGCAGAAAACCACACCGACCGATTTCAACGAGCCAGGGGAAGGCGACCCGGAACAGCTTTTCGAGACTCTCTTCCAGATTTATAAGCTGCACTACCCCGCAAAATCCGAGGGTGTCCTGCGTCGATACTTCATCGAACAGGCCGAGAACATTTCCGTCCAGAGCTTTCGCGAGCGAATCGACTACGAAACGGGATTTTTCCTCAGCCGTCGCTCGTTTCCCTTCTTCAGCATCCTTGGCAGTGGGTTCTTTGCCTACCCACTGAGAAACCTCTTGAACAAATTCAAGGCCAGCGACGTCTACTTGCTTACGCTGGACCAACTCTCTACGGAAGACGTTCGCAACGAATTCGTCAGGGATCTGCTGGGTAAAAAAGACCGGAACAGCAACTTGCCGCCACTCCCCAGCCTGAACGCTACAACGGAGTTGACCGCCAACCAGACGAAACCCGACTTCCACAGCAGCGACTGGGATACCCTGCGGGATTATTTCAAGCGCGACCTGAGCGACTTCCGCTCCATCGCCCAGAGCGCAGGCGTCTCCCTGAAGTACGTGAGCGAAGAGAAGCTCGACAAGTATTTTGTGCACACTGCCGGCAACAGCACGCCCAATGACGGCCAAGCTGGCGCGCAACGACAAGACTCATGCAACCGCTGATTCACGCTGTTTCCCATCGATTGAACCGGGCTGATCGGCAACGCCACTACGGCCATGAAGGCGCGGTCATCTGGCTGACCGGACTTTCGGCAGCCGGCAAGTCCACCCTTGCCATGGCATTGGAGCAAAAGCTCTGCGAACGAGGCTATTCCTGTTATGTGCTTGACGGAGACAATGTCCGACATGGATTGAATTCGGACTTGGGTTTTTCGCCTGAGGAGCGCAGCGAAAACATCCGGAGGATCGGCGAAGTCGCTGCGCTGTTCGCCGATGCTGGTCTGCTCTGCATCTGCGCCTTCATCTCCCCTTACCGGGCCGATCGCAAGAAGGCCAGGCAGGCCTGTCGGCATGCATTTCACGAGGTATACGTGAATGCAGACTTGGCCACCTGCGCCGCCCGCGACCCCAAGGGGCTGTATCGGAAGGCAAACGCTGGTGCTCTCGATAACATGACGGGACTTTCCGCCCCTTACGAACCACCGGAAACTTGTGAGCTGATCCTAGACACCAGCCGGGACTCCGTTTCCCAGAGCCTTGAGAAACTGTTCGACCATGTTCTACAGAACGTTCCGTTATTGTCGAGAACCTGAACGCCTCGCATGCAGGGAATTTATCCGCCGGAACTCGCCATGACCGCCACACCAGAATCCCGTGACCCCATCGCCCGCCGCTGTATCTGCTGCAATAGCCAGAATCTGGCCAGATCCCCAGCGGTGCTCATGCCCTTCGTGGCCTACCGGACATTCGGCCACGAGCCGCTCGATATCTTGCCGGAGTGGGGGTTCAGGGATCTTCGTCCGGGGATGGCTTACACCCTGTGCAATTCGTTGCAATGCCGGGAATGCGGCGTACTATTTCTCGACTATCGATTCACCGATGCACAGATGGCCTCGCTGTACAGTGGTTACCGGGATGAGCGCTACACCCGGGAACGGGATCGCTTCGAGCCGGGCTATGCTGCGACGACAGCCCGAGACTTTGAACATCGGGCCCCCTACATCGCCGACATCGAACGCTGGCTATCCCCCCATCTGCCGCAACATCCGGCCGTGCTCGACTGGGGCGGCGGCAGCGGGATCAATACCCCGTTTCTTGGAAAGAGTCCCACGCTCCACATACACGACATTTCCGCCGTTCCCTGCGTTGCCGGAGCCTTCCCCGCTAACCCCGAGACTTTCGGAAAGCAGCATTACGATCTGGTGACCTGCTGCCAGGTACTCGAACATGTGCCTTATCCTTTCGACTTCCTCCAGAGCATGCTGCCCGCGCTGGACACCGAAACCCTGCTCTACCTGGAAGTCCCTTACGAATCCCTGGTAAGGAAATCACCGGACAGCCGAGAACTCGCAACGAGCAAACGCCACTGGCACGAACACATCAACTTTTTCAGCCCGGACGCCCTGCGCTGCCTGCTGCAACGTGCCGGACTGGATTGCATTGATCATCACGTGTTGAGCCTTGGCTCCAAAGAAATCATGGGACTCCTCGCGCGACGCCATTGAGCCGCACGACCGAAGTAGCACCGGCAGGAAACCAAGGCAGTCAACGGAATCTGCGGTCAACAACTAAACCTGCGCGGTTTTCAGCCGAAAACCAATAAAGCCCACAATCCACAGACAAGAACCCGATAAGCACATGAAACTTTCCGAACGCATCGCCGACTGGTTAGCCGAACATGGTATTGAACAGGTCTTCGCCGTTACCGGCGGCGGTGCCATGTATCTGAACCAGGCACTGGGCAGCCATCCCGGACTGCGCTGCACCTTCATGCACCATGAGCAGGCCTGCGCGATGGCGGCAGAAGGTTACGCCCGCATCGCCGGCAAACCGGCTGTCGTCATGGTCACCACAGGACCTGGCGGCATCAACGCCCTGAATGGGGTATTCGGCGCCTTCACTGACTCCATTCCGATGCTCGTCATCAGTGGCCAGGTAAAGCGCGAAACCTGCCTGGATTACACGCCCGTACCCGGCCTGCGCCAACTGGGAGACCAGGAAGGCCCGATCATCGCGATGGCCAAGCCGATTACCAAGTTCGCAGCCAGCGTAGGTAGCCCCGCAGCGCTGGCCCAACTGCTTCCGGAAGCCTTGCTTCAAGCCACCAGCGGACGTCCCGGCCCTGTATGGCTGGATATTCCCATCGACATCCAGGCGGCGGAATGTCCGCCGCTCCCGCCTGCAACACAGCCTGCCTGCCGACCACCGGCAACGTCGACGCTACCGACTGATTGCGAACACCTGCGGAATCTGCTCAAACAATCCCACCGCCCACTCATCCTCGCCGGCACGGGAGTGCGACTGGCCGGAGCGGAAGGCGCGCTGCTCGATTTCGTCGAACGACACGGCATTCCGCTGGCGACGGCATGGACCCACGATCTGATCGCCAGTGACCATCCGCTCTTCGCCGGCCGCCCCGGCACCATCGGCACTCGCGCCGGCAATTTCTGCATCCAGAACGCCGACCTGGTATTGGTACTTGGCTCACGCCTCAATATCCGGCAAGTAAGTTACAACTGGGGCAGTTTCGCCAGAAACGCCAAGATCGTTCAGGTCGATATCGACCCCGCCGAACTGTCCAAACCCTTGGTCCGGGCAGAATTGCGCATTACAGCCGATGTCGCGGATTTCCTCAGCGCACTGAACGAGAATTGCATCAACAATCCTCTACCCGACTACACGGCCTGGGCCGACTGGTGTCGCTCCATACGTACACGCTACCCGGCCTTTTCGGCCCCTCTTCCGACCGAAAGAATTCATCCCTATGCCTTGGTCGATCGCGTTTTCGAGCAACTGCGCGACGACGATCTGATCGTCTGCGGGAACGCCTCGGCCTGCATCCTGCCCTTCCAAATCGGCAAGTTGCGTCCGCGGCAACGCATGTTCAGCAATTCAGGATCGGCCTCGATGGGCCACGATCTGCCGGCATCCATTGGCGCGGCACTGGCTGCCGGTAGCCGCCGGGTAGTGTGCTTCGCTGGTGACGGCAGTCTGCAAATGAACATTCAGGAATTGCAGACCCTCAAGACACTGGGACTCAATCTGGTCATCGTGCTGATAAACAACGAGGGATACCTCTCAATCCGCCAGACGCACGAGAATTTTTTCGACCGCGTCGTCGGTGCCACCCCCGCTTCGGGCATTGAATTCCCGGATTTTGCGAAGATTGCCACCGCTTATGGAATTCCCGCGGTCACGGTCGCCACCCGTGCCGATCTGCCCATCCTTGACGAGACGCTTGCCAGTGACGGGCCAGCCCTGATCGCTGTCCGCGTCGAACCGGGGATTGGTTTCGAACCCCGCATCAAATCACGGGTACTCCCGGACGGCAGGTTCGCCACCCCGGAACTTGACGACATGTATCCCTTTCTCCCGCAAACCGAACTTGAATCACTACGCCATGAGGCCGCCCAAGTCAGAGCTGCGCCGAGATAATTTTCTCCCGGTGTACCATCCAGCTTGTCCAGAACTTTAACCTCACCGCCCCGCCCGGCTTGCTTGAACATTCTTTTATGATTTCTTCACTGAAAAACCGCAACGAGATATTTGAAAACCTGTTCGTGCTCGAACTGGCCAACAACCATTGGGGCAGTCTCGAACGCGGCTTGAAAATCATCCACGATCACGGCACGGTCATCCGCTACAACAACGTCAAAGCAGCGATCAAACTCCAGTTCCGCGACGTCAATGAATTCGTGCACAGGGATTTCAAGGGCAATCAAGACATCCGATACATCAAGAAAACCGAGGAGACAAAGCTCTCCAAGACAGACTTTGCCCGCATGGTCGAGGAAATCCGGCGGCTTTCGATCATCCCGATGGCTACCCCTTTCGACGAACACTCGGTCGATCTGTGTATCGAATTCGGCATGCCAATCATCAAAATCGCCAGTTCAGACATCGCGGATTGGCCATTGATCGAGAAAATTGCTTCGAAGAAGCTTCCGGTCATTGTTTCATCCGGTGGCGCCTCGGAGAAAAACCTGGACGACATCGTGGCTTTCTTCGAGCGGCGAGACATCCCGTTGGCCCTCAATCACTGCGTATCGCTCTATCCGTCGGAGGACGACGATCTGGAGTTGAACCAGATCGACTACCTCCGTCAGCGCTACGCTGATCATGTGATCGGCTTCTCCACCCACGAGTATCACTCCTGGGACGCCTCGATGTATCTCAGCTACGCCAAGGGCGCACGAACGTGGGAAAGACATATCGACATCGACTACCAAGGCATTCCTGTATCGCCCTACTGTTCCTTGCCAGAGCAGGTCGATGCCTGGTTCAAAGCCAATCGCAAGGCGCGAGAGATGTGCGGCGGCAGCGAATCCGGACGCCGCATCTGCTCGGCAAAGGAAATCACCTATCTGGACGCGCTGGTCCGCGGCGTCTATGCAAGACGAGAGTTACCTGCCGGATACATTCTCTCCAGTGAGACATTCGAGCGCGACTTCTATCTCGCCATCCCCTTGCAAAAAGGACAGCTTTCCTGCCGTGAAGTCATGAATGGCGAATGCCTGACAAGTAATCTCGGGCCCGATCAGGCGTTGACCATTCACCACATTGACGGTCCTTACGCTGAAAATCCAAATCTGCGCAAACTCATCGAAGACCGGGGTGTATAGCTTTTCCAACAAGACCCGACACCCGCAAATTTCCTTTGGCATAAAAATCGCCCTCAGCCTTCTGGGCACTCTGATGCCGACAGAAATAGCGCGGGATACTGAACATGACTCGAAAGGCACGATGTGCACATTCCACTAACCGTCGCGCTACTGACCTACAACCGCTCGCACTATCTGCGGGAAGCCATCGAAGGCATCCGCGCCCAGACATACCGCGACTTCGAATTCCTCATTCTGGACAATGGCAGCACCGATGACACACCTTCCGTCGTGCTCGGAATCGCTGATGAACGCATCCGTTACGTGCGCAATCCACCAGGCCTCGAAATCATGTTCAATGGTGTCTCGGCATTCAAGATTGCTCGCGGCAGACGCCTCATCATCACACACGACGATGACATAATGCAGCCGCAAATGCTCGAAAAGCAGATGGCCATTATGGATGCCAACCCTGACATGACTGCGGTATGGACCAACACCAGCACCATCGACCAGGATGGCAACACCATTCAGGAATATTTCACGCCGCCAGGAAACGATCGAATATACGGAAAGGGAGAATTCATTGCCCGCTTTCCGTCCGAAAACCTCTGGCCGCTGCCGAGTTGCATGATGTTTGAGCGAGCACGATATTCCCGACGCTATATCGACCCGATATATTACGATCAGGAACTTGGAAAACGCCTGCCCAAGAACCATGGTGGCGATGACGTGCTCATCCCTGCCCTGATGAATACATTCGGGAGTGTGGCCTTCCTGAATGCCCCCTTGCTCAAGTACCGCAAGCATGGCGCCCAAGACTCGAATCGCACCCATCTATCCCGGGGTATCGTAAACACCTACAAGATATTGCGCCGCCTGGCAGGCAAGTTGACGGATAGAGAACGGATAGTGCCATTGCTGGACAGCCATATCGCACGCTTCACCGCTCAACACGAAATCATTCACACCGTTGCCCCGCAGCCCGACGCCAAAGTACGAGCCCAACTGAAGCGGCTGTTCGACAAGGCTTGCAGCGATCTATCCCACAATACGGAAGCTGCACCTCCATTGCTACCGCTGCGAATTTTCCTCTCGCAAACCTTGGCAAACAGGGGGGATTTTTTCCAGGGGCTTACAGAACCAGCACCTGAAAACCCAACTGCGACACATGCATTATTTCATTGGGCCAAATTGCGGCAGTCCGGCGGCAATCTTTTCTCCGCCATCCCCCCAAAAGCAAATGTGGTGATTTTGGGCAGCGCCCTCATCTCGGCCCTGCTCATCAACGAAGCCAGAGAACGAGGATTAAATCTTCTGTGCTGCATCGACTCTAACGTAACCCGCCAGAACCAGACGATGCTCGGCACCCTCATCCGCTGCCCGGAATGGATTGCCACTGAAGACAAGCCCATCGACTACGTCATTTTGAGTTCGGAACGTGATCAAGACACCTATCTGCGGGAATTCATACACGGGTTAAACAAGAACGTCCAGACACGCTCATGGAAAGAACTCGCGTTTGAAGATTTCGACACATCCCCAAGCGGGGCCTACCGGACCTGAGCCAACGCCCCCATGGAATAAAACAGTCCTACGTTCCGGGAACTCAATCGATCATGCCAAAAAAGTATCCGAGTTTTTTTCTCAGCCGAGACTACCCTTACTACATCGTCGCCCCCGATTATCGCCAGACCTCGGCCGGTGTTAGAGCAACACATTACCTTTGCCACATCCTGAACGAACTGGGTTACGAAGCTTATGTCACTGCCGCAAAAACCAGTCCGTTCCTACGCACCCCCGTGCTTGATGACATGGTTCGAGAACGCCATCGGCAAGCGAACCGCCCCAGCATTGCGGTGTACCCGGAGGTTGTCAGCGGTAATCCTCTCGGCCAGAAAGTCGTCGTCCGCTGGCTTCTCAACAAGCCCGGCCACTTGGGTGGTGAAGAAAAACCGGCATCGACCGACATCGTCTTTCATTGGGACGCATGGGTTCTGACACCCGATATCGTTAATTCCCGTCGCCTTCATCTGCCGGTGATCGACGAACGCATCTTCCACAATCAAGACAATCCGGAAGATCTCAAACGAAGCGGTTTTTGCTTTTACGCGCACAAATATCTGGGGTTTGGCGGCAAGATCGATCCTTGGCTCGATCAGAATGGAACCAGCCTCTGCCACGACATCCCGCGCTCACCCGAAGCCCTGGCAGATATCCTTCGACGCAGCACCGTACTCTATTGCTATGAACCCTCGGCGATTGTGCTCGAAGCCCGAGCCTGCGGGTGTCCGGTACTTTACGTAGCGACCCCCTACTTGGAGCAATTCCAGTGGACTGCGCTCGAACGGACGATGATGGTTGCCGAAAATCGGTTGCCGGATACGCCGATACCGAACTATCGGGTTTCCACGATCTACAACCTCGGGGCCGAACAGCGTCTTCGCGAAGCCAGGAAAGGGCTTTCCGACTTCATCCGCATCACGCAAAAGGCCGCCAGGAAAAACGCAAGGCAAGGCGCATCCCGCGCCATAGCCATGCCAGCCGGTACCCATGCGGCGGCAATCGAAACCTCCCGCATCTACCAGCGCTGGCTCGCTGCGCGTCGTATCGAAGCCTCCGACGGAAACATCCTGGCCGATGCCATTGCGGCCTGGCGCAATCCCCCGGAATTCCACATTGTCGTACGGGCAGGTGAAAACGACCGGGCGGCACTCGCCGAAACCCTCGACAGCCTCAATTACCAACTCTACAACCGCTGGCATATCGACATCATCACCAGCCTGCCTTGCCCCGACGGACTCGATGCCCTGCCCAGCGTTGGTTGGCAGCAAACTGAAAGCGATACCGAGAAGCCGACCATCGATTTCCTGGTCGCAGCGGGGCAACGCGACTGGATTGTCGAATTGCCCGCCGGCGCGATTCTCGATCCTCTCTGCCTGTGGCGGATCGCCGAGCACGCAGAAAACAGCGGCACGACAATCGGAGCGATCTTCACGGATGACGACATTTACGACGCGCATGGCATCCGCAATGCCCCGCGTTTCAAACCCGGCGTCAACCCGACCTGGCTGCAATCGGCCGACCTGGCCGGTCCTTTGTTTGTTCGCCGGGACATCTGGCGGATCAGCGGTAGCGCGGCAGCCGACCGACGGAGCGCCTGGTTCGACCAATTGCTGCGCATTGCAGCTGCCGCCGGCTGGCATTGCCTGAGCCATGTTCCAGACGTCCTGATCAGCTATCCAGGGGCCTTCCCGAGCTCAGCCGAGGCCTGCATGCATGCCCTGCTGAACCCTCAGGCAGCAACAGCCGGCAGTGAAATCATCCCGGTCAGCCAGGACAGCTGGCGGATCCGCCGCCAGCTCGACGAGTGCCCGCCAGTCAGCATCGCGATCATCTCCGGCGGACAGCTCGAATTCCTGCAGCAATGCCTGGAAAGTCTGGCGGACAAGACAGCATGGGACGACATCGAGTTGCTGCTGGTCAGGGCGGAAAGCACCGATCCCGATCTGGAGGAATGGGTTTCGGCCTATCGCTTCCGGTCGACCGCAGTCCGTCAGGTTTTCCTGAACAATGACGCGAACTGGGCCGAAGCCTGCAACGCAGCGATCATATCGGCCAGCCACGAGCATGTCGTCCTGCTGCAGGAAGACACGGTAATACTCGATCCGAACTGGCTTGAAAGCCTGGTCGGCACGCTCCTCCAACCGGAAGTCGCCGGCGTGTCGCCACGCCTCGTTCGTCCGGGTAACGGCCAGATCGCCTATTCAGGCGATATTCTCGGACTGACCGGAGAACATGCGTCACCCCACCGCGACGAAGCCCACTTCGCCGAAAGCGGTTACCTCGATTGTCTTCAGGTCAGCCGCGACATCACCCTGCTTGCCGAGGGATGCATGCTGCTCAGACGCAGCGACTACATTGCGGTCAACGGCATGGAAAACGAAATTTTCCCGCAGGACTCGGCGCATCGCGATCTTTCATTGAAACTGCTGGCGGCGGGCAAGCGACTGATCTATCAACCGCAGAGCACGCTGGCCCATTACGGCGAAAGCCTGCGCAAGCATTTCGATATCGCCAACATCCGCCGACCGGAGACACGCATCGAATCCGACCGGAAGCTGGCGCAGCGCTGGCTCGCCAAAGGGGTCGCCGATCCTTTCTGGAACCCCAACCTGAGCCTGGCGCAAAAGGCGCCGCAAGCGGAAACCGCATTTCACGCAGCCTGGCAGTACCTGCCCACCAACCTGCCGCGCATCGCGGCACGTCCGGTCGGCAATGCGCAGGGTGACTATCGGGTAAGCGGACCGCTCAAGGCCCTCAGGCGGGCAGGCCTGGCCCTGGACTGCCTCTGGCAGCAGGACGACGAGCGGGAATTCACCCCTTACGAACTGGCCCGACTGGCCCCCGATGTCTTGATCGCCCAGAACTATCTGCTCGATCCACGTCTGGCCGGTCTTCAAGCCTGGCGTGAAAGCGGGCTCGACACGTTCATCGTCTACGCCCTGGACGACCTGTTTACCGAAATGCCGCTCAAGAGTTCGCTGCGCTCCGGCGTTCCGGCCAATGCCCGCAGCCGCTTCAAGCACGCCCTGCAATATTGCGACCGGCTGGTGGTCAGCACAGAATTCCTGGCCGAGAGCTATCGCCACCTGATCGCCGATATCCGGGTGGTTCCCAACCGCCTTGAAAGCGATCTGTGGCTCAACCTGCAAAGCGCCAAACGCCGCGGCCGGAAGCCCCGAATTGGCTGGGCTGGCGGCACGGCTCACCGCGGCGACCTGGAGCTGATCAAACCGGTCATCGAAACGACCCGCGATGAGGCTGACTGGGTTTTCATGGGCATGCACACTGACGAGATTCGTCCCCTGCTCACCGAATTCCACCCTGGCGTGGCCTTTTCGGAATACCCGGCAAAGCTGGCTGCTCTGGATCTGGACATCGCCATTGCGCCGCTCGAAATCAACCGATTCAACCAAGGCAAGAGCAATCTTCGCCTGCTCGAATATGGCGTGCTCGGCATTCCCGTTGTGGCGACCGACATTGACCCTTACCGCGACTCACCGGCCTGTATCTTGCCCAACGACACCGCGCGCTGGATCGATGCGCTGCGCGAACGCATCCACGATGCCGAGGCGAGAGAGCGGGAAGGTGCCGCCATGAAGGCCTGGGTGATGCAACAGTTCATCCTGGAAAACCATCTGGATCAGTGGTTGACCGCACATCTGCCGGATTAGGAATTTTTTTCTAAAGTTTCCGCTGCAGCCGTCGTTAATAGACTCAACGGCGGACGAAATCAGCAAGACGCCCAGCCGGCAGATACGATCAATTTTGTTGAAGGAGCACTAAAATGGCACAAGTCATCAACACCAATACCTTCTCGATCAATGCACAACGGCATCTGAACAAGAATTCGTCCAGCCTGTCCACGTCGATCGAGCGTCTGTCCTCCGGTCTGCGCGTCAACTCGTCGAAGGACGACGCCGCCGGTCTGGCCGTTGCCTCCCGGATGGAAGCTGATGCCCGCGGCCTGACCGTGGCACTGCGCAACGCCTCGGACGGCATGTCGTTCGCCCAGACCGCCGACTCCGCGCTGGGCACCGTCGGTGAAATCCTGCAACGGATGCGCGAACTGACAACCCAGTCGCTGAACGGCACGATCAGCGATACCGAGCGCGGCTACCTGAACAACGAATATTCGCAGCTGGCCACCCAGATCACCGATCTGCAAGGCGCTGCCAAGCTGAACAACATGTCGGTGTTCTCCAGCTTCACGTTCCAGGTCGGCGCATCGGCATCGGATACGCTGTCCGCCACCTTCTCGTCGGTTTCCGTGACGGCTGGCAGCATCGGCACCTCGAGCGGTGCTGCGACCGCACTGACTGCCCTCGACACCGCGATCAGCAGCGTTTCGTCCAACCGCTCGACGATCGGTGCCACGATGGGCGCTCTGGAATACCGTATGCAGCAGATCGAAGCTGCCCGCGAAAATCAGTACTCCGCTCGCAGCCGCATCATGGATGCCGACTTCGCGGTCGAAACCTCGAACCTGACCCGTACGCAGATTCTGCAGCAATCCGGTACCGCGATGGTCGCCCAGGCCAATTCGATCCCGCAAAACGTATTGACCCTGCTCCGCGGCTAAACGACGCAGAATGGGCTCCTCTGGAGCCCTCCAGTGCAGAACGTGTGCGGTGACTCCAGGGTCCCCGCACACAGTCACATCAGGAGGTCAAAATGGCAATCTCGTCTGTCACCAATACGCAGGGCTACGCCCAGGTCAACGCGGCCGCTGGTCAAGCCCAGGCACCAAGCAAGCCGCTTCCCGCCGAGGATACGCGCGCGCAACCCGTCCAACAGGGCCAGAAAGCTGCTGAAAATGCCGAACAAAGTCGGCACGACAAGGACAAACAGTTGGAAAACGCGGTCGACAACATCCAGAAATTCATTTCCCAATCGGCACGAGACATCACTTTTTCTATCGATCAGGAGAGCGGAACCTTGGTCAAGGTCATAGACCGCAACTCCAAGGATGTCATCCGCCAGATTCCGTCGGAAGAGGTTCTGGCGATCTCCAAGGCACTGGACAAACTGCAAGGATTGTTCGTTCAGGATAAAATCTAGCTTTAAGGTAGGAGGGCTCACCATGGCTACCATCACCTCGCTGGGATTGGGATCCGGCCTGGAATCAGAAACCATCGTATCAAAGCTGATGGCGCTTGAAAGAGCCCCGTTGACTGTGCTCGATACGAAGGCTGCCTCCTACACCTCGAAGATTTCATCCTACGGTCAGCTTAAATCAGCATTAGCAACGCTAAACACGGCAGCAACGGCACTGAGCGACCAAAGCAAGCTAGCCGCTTACACAGCAAGCTCCGCCGACAGCACCATCGTTTCGGCGACGAGTGCATTTAATGCATCTCCGGGCACTTACAACGTTTCCGTCACCCAACTGGCCACAGCGCAGAAGCGCTTTACAAATGCTTATGCCAGCAATACAACGTTCGGTGCTGGAACTATCGATGTCACGATCAACGGTACGACCAAATCGATTTCCCTGAACGGCACGTCGAACTCTCTTCAGGATATTCGCGCAGCCATCAACAATGCCAACACTGGCGTTACCGCCGCGGTCGTCTCCGGAACAGATGGTGATCGCCTGATTCTGACCAGCAGCCAGACAGGGGCAAGCGGTGCCTTTTCCGTTGCCGTATCCTCATCCGACAGCAATCTGCAGTCCATTGCCACATTCGACGCAAGCCAGGCCGCGGTCAATGCGCAGGACGCAATTTTCTCTGTCGAGGGGATTAGTGCCACTTCCAGTAGCAATACGGTAAGCACGGCAGTTAACGGCCTGACCTTGACACTTGGCAGCACCGGCAGCACAAAAATCACGGTCAGCCAGGACAGCAGCAAAATCACTGACGCCGTAACTACGTTCGTCAACGCCTATAACTCCGTTGTATCGCTGATCAAGACCCAGACGGCTTACGACTCCAGCACAAAGACGGCACAACCGCTGAATGCGGAAGGTTCGATTCGTACAATTCAGAGCATGCTGCAGAACTCACGGACAACCGTGCCCTCCGCGCTATCTTCCGCCACCTTCAAGACACTCAGTGATATTGGTGTTTCCATCCAATCGGATGGCACGCTGCTGCTCGACAACTCCAAATTAACAAAGGCGCTCAACAGTTCCGTCAGCGATGTCTCCAGCACGCTTGGCGCCTATGGCAAGGTCTTCGCTGACACCATTACACAAATAACCAGCAGCAAAGGGATTATTCAAAACCGCCTTGACGGAATCGATTCAGCGCAAAAGCTACTTGAGAAAAACCGTACGGCGCTGGAGCAACGGCTAACATTGATCGAAAAACGCTATCGTGCCCAGTTCACCGCCCTGGATACCACGGTCAGCAGCCTGCAGACCATCGGCACTTATCTGACCCAACAGCTGGCGCAGTTAAGCAGCTAAACTTGTCACCTGAACGTTGACGGAAATTTTCGATGGGATTTACGGCAAACCCGATTAAGACTTACCAAAACCTCGGCATCGAAACGGAAGTTCGCGGCTCCGATCCGCACCACCTCATCGTGCTGTTGTTTGGTGGCGCCATCGCAGCATTGGACAAGGCCAAAGCCGCAATCATCGACAAACGCTTCGGCGACAAGTCGGAAGCGCTGACCAAGGCGGTCGAGATCATCAACGACGGGCTGTCCGCCAGTCTGAACCTGCAGGAAGGTGGCGAACTTGCGGCCAACCTGAAGGCGCTCTACAACTACATGGTGTCGCGTCTGATTCACGCCAATTTCAAGAACGACATCCCGGCCATCGATGAAGTCAAAATGCTGATCGGAGAAATTTTCGATGCCTGGAAATCGATCGCTCCGGGAAAACAGCAAACGGGCCGCTAAGTGACGGCGAACAACCTGCTCGCGCAATTTGAAGCGCTACTCTGCCAGTTGGAGACTTGCGCCGGAAATCAGGCCTGGGACGAACTGGATGCCCACCTGCCCGCCCTGCAGCAACTGGCGTACAGCCTGCCACAGATGCGATCACCCTTGCCTCAGCGGCAGCTTTATGCCCGCCTCAACGAACGCATCCAGCGATTGACGGAAATCCTGAACGAACGAAAATCGACGATTGCCCCCTTGCTTGGCGCGTTTGCCGACAACCGGGCGCTCGCCATCCCGCCCGACAGCGCTGAAGGATGATCCCGCCAGACGTCGCCAGCAGCCTGAAGGTCGTCCTACCGGATCATCAGTCGGCGACCCAGGCCCAGCAAACCCAGCCGGTCGCGCCGACTCAGCGAATCACCGATGTCCTCAGCAACCTCGTTCCCGGCCAGCGCATCTTTGCCGAGATTCAGGCCCTGCTGCCGAATGGCGCTTACCGCGCCGCCGTCGCACAACGCGATGTCACGCTGGCCCTGCCCTTCTCGGCCAAGCCCGGGGACAGCCTGGAACTTGAAGTCGCCGAATCGGACGGCAAACTGACGCTCGCCTTCGTCGCCAATCGCAGCGACGCCGCCGCGCAAAAGACCACCGGCGACTCAGTGGCAACGACGCTCAGCAGCACCGGACGACTGATTGGCGACCTGATGAAGGGGCTGGAAGGCGAAGGGAAACGAGCGCCGCCCGCCGCACTGAATGGCAACCAGCCTTTGCTGGAGACCGGCTCGAAAACCGGAGCGGACATCGCGCCACTTCTCAAGCAGGCGCTGAGCCAAAGCGGCATGTTCTACGAATCGCATCAGGCGCGCTGGGTCGCCGGCGAATTGCCGATCGAACACCTACGCCAGGAACCCCAGGGAAAACAGGCTGCCGAGGCAAATGCGTTGGCACAGAACCGGGCTGCTGCGGTCGACCAGGGAAATCAGGCAAAATCCGACCAGCCGCTCCCCGCCGGCCAGCGTGCCGACGGCAACGTGGTTCCCAGGGAACTGATGCCACTGGTGCAGCAACAGTTGGACGGCCTGGCCAACCAGAATTTCGCCTGGCAGGGACAAGTCTGGCCAGGTCAGAAAATGTGGTGGGAAATCAGCGAAAACCAGGACGAGCGCCGCAACGCCGACGACGCCGAACGACCGCGCTGGCAAACCCGTCTGAAGCTGGAACTGCCCAGTCTTGGCGCGGTCGACGCGACCTTGCACCTGTTTCCTGGCGGCGAAGTCGCACTGCAGATCGTCAGCGCCTCCGAAACCGGGGAGAACCGGCTACAGGAGGGCGGCAGGTTGTTGCAGGACCAATTCGAAGCAGCCGGACTGAAAATACGCCAACTACTGATCAGCCATGACGACGGAAGCACCGCCTGACCCCGCCCGCGAAGCCATCGCGCTCGCCTATCGCCAGAGTGATGCTGCGCCGCGCGTGGTGGCCAAGGGCAAGGGCTTGATTGCCGACCAGATCATCGCCAAGGCCAAGGAACACGGTGTTTATGTGCACGAATCGCCCGAGCTGGTCGCACTGTTGACACAGGTGGATATCGACGAGCATATTCCGCCCCAGCTCTATATGGCCGTCGCGGAACTCCTGGCTTGGCTGTACCGCCTGGAACGAGGAGAAACACTCCCGCCGCCGGCCACCTGACTGCGGCAATCACATGACCAACACCACGCCGGAAGACATTTCCGTTCCCGTTTTTGAAATCGACCAGCCCGAGCAATTTGGGCAGTTCTTCCTGTCCGGCCAGCGCGAGCGACTTGCCCACCTGCACACCCTGGAACGGCAGAAGGCATTGGTCACCGTCTACCTCGACGACAATCGCGATTTCTTCCTGAGCTCCGTGCTTGCGGTCGACGACGACGCACAGCGAATTCTGCTGGATCCACCCAACGACCTGAAACTGCTGCAACGGGCTGTCGCCAGCCCGCAAATCACGCTGAGCGGGGCCGTCGACCGGATCAAGATTCAGGCCCGGTTACGCCACCAGGAGACGGTTCGTCATCAAGGCAGGGAGGTGCTTTCCGTCCCGCTGCCGGTGCAGATGCTGCGCCTGCAGCGACGCGAATTCTTCCGTATCGAAACGCCCAAGCTCTCGCCGCTGCGCTGCAAACTGGCCAAACGGCAGCAGGATGGCCGAACCGAAGCATTCGATTACCCGCTGCACGACATCAGCGGCGGCGGGATCTGTCTGGTCGGCGAAAAAGGACACGTCGGACACTTTTCGCTGGGTGAAATCTTTGCCGACTGCCGCCTGGAAATTCCGGGCGAGCACGTGCTTTCGGTCAACCTCAGGATTCGTGAAATTTCCGAACTGGAAACCTTTCATGGCGATTACCAGTTACGGCTCGGTTGCGAGTTCTACAACCTGCCGGGCACCCGGCTGACGCTCATCGAGCGTTACATTGCCCGGCTCGAGCGTGAACGCAAGGCCAGGGAAAGCGGCCTGGGCTAGCGCCAGGCCCAGTCAGACCTGCATGTTCATCATGTCCTGATACGCAGTCACCAGCTTGTTCCGGACCTGCACCATTTCCTGAAACGAAACGCTGGCCGTCTGCAGGGCGATCATCACTTCATGCAGATTCTGGCTGGTGTCGCCGGCGGCAAGCTTTTCCGCCATCTGGTTGGCCGACTGCTGGGTTTCGTTGACCTTGTCGATGGAACCGCGAAGCACCTCGGCAAAGTCGGGCGCGCCACTTTCCGCGGCCGAGCTCTCGGCCGTCTTGCCCGACGCCTGCGCCGCAGTCGTGCGCAACAGGCTCAACATCTGTTCAATACCTTTGGTGTCCATAAGTCAGCTCCCAACGACAGCCGTTATCCAGCAATTATCGGGCCAGATTCAATCCCGGTAAAAACCTTCCTCGCGATACTGCTGCAGCTTGTAGCGCAACGTCCGTTCGGAAATTCCCAGACGCTCGATCGCCAGTTTGCGCGATCCACCCACTTCCGCCAAGGTCTGCAGGATGTGTTCGCGCTCAAGATCCCTGATGTTCAGATTATCCGTTTTTTTGCCGTCGACCGCAGCCGGCGACACATCAAGCGGCACTGGCGGCAGATTCAGGTCCGCCGCTTCGATGGTTCTGCCGGACGCCATGATCAGGGCGCGCTGGATCACGTTTTCCAGCTCGCGGACATTGCCCGGCCACGGATGCGAAGTCAGCGCCCGCTCCGCCGACTCGCTCAGTTTCATCCCGTTTCGAGCAAAACGCTGCCCATGCTCGAGCACAAAATAGCGGGCTATCGGCGCAATGTCCTGCGGTCGTTGGCGCAAGGCCGGAATCGCCACCGGAAACACATTCAGGCGATAGAACAGATCCTCACGGAAAACCCCGCTGGCGACCGCTTCGGCCATGTCGCGGTTCGAGGTCGCCACCACCCGGATATTCAACTCGACCGGCTTCTTGCCGCCCACCCGCTCCACCTCGCGCTCCTGCAACACCCGCAACAGCTTTGCCTGCAGCGCCATCGGCATTTCAGTGACTTCATCGAGCAACAGAGTACCGTCCTGCGCCTGCTCGAATTTGCCGGCTTGCGCTTGCTGGGCCCCGGTGAAGGCCCCCTTTTCGTAACCGAACAAGGTCGCTTCAAGCAGGGTTTCCGGAATCGCCGCACAGTTGATGGCGACAAAAGGGCCCCGGGCGCGAGACGAATGCCGATGGATGAAGCGAGCGACCACTTCCTTGCCGACACCCGATTCACCAGTAAGCAGTACCGTCGCATCGGTCTGCGCCACACGCTGCGCAACGGCGAACATCTCGCGACTGGCAGGATCGTGGGCAACCACACCGCCATCGTCGCGCTCGGCCGCCAGTTCGTATTTCCGAATGTGCCCGAGCAGCGCCTTGGGTTCGAAAGGCTTGAGCAGAAAATCACAGGCACCGGAACGCATCGCGTCGACCGCCTTCTCCACTTCCGCATAGGCCGTCATGAGCACGACCGGCAAATGCGGCAAGCGCGCACGAATTTCCTTGAGCAAGGTAATTCCGTCGATCGGAATCATGCGGACATCGCTGACGACGATCGAGAATGCCTGCTCCTCCAGCGCCTGCAAGGCCGCCTCTCCACCATCAACGGCAACATAGGCGCGGCCGGCCAGTTCCAGCGTATCGCCAATGGCCTCGCGCAGGCTGGGATCGTCCTCGACGACGAGAACCGGCAGATTGTGTTCACTCATCTTGCATATCCTGTTGTGCCGGGCCTGCCGGCAGAATCATCACGAACTCCGCACCAGTCGCAGGCGAGCCGAGTTCTATCGTGCCGCCATGAGCCCGAGCAACGCCCAGCGCAATGGCCAGACCAAGTCCGGTTCCCTGGCCCTTCGTTGTATAGAAGGGCTCGAAAATGCGATCCCGCTTATCCGGCGGAACACCCGGCCCGCTATCGGCCACCGAGAAATGCAGCCAGTCCCCGCAAATTTTGCCGGACAGGCAAATTTTGCCGCCTGCCGGCGTCGCCTGCAGTGCATTCTCGAGCAGATTGACCAAGGCGCCGAACAAGGCCTTGCGCCCGCCGACCAAAATCGATCGGCCGCAACCGTCGACCGCAGAAAACGCCACTTCGTGCTGACGCATCAGCGGCTCCATCGTCTGGGCCACTTCCTGGAGCAAATCGCCTGCCACCATCACGTCGCGCCCCAGGCTTTCACCGCGGGCGAACAGCAGGACATCCTGGATCAGTCTTTCGAGACGACGCAATTGGCCGCTCGCCTTCTCCGAAAATTTGACGCGCGCCTCGTCACCCACCCCGGGCTGTCCGAGATTGGCGGTATAAAGCAGCGCCGCCGCCAGCGGCGTACGCAACTGATGCGCCAGCGACGCCGCCATTTCTCCCATTGCCGCCAGACGCTGGCTACGCTCCAGCTCTTCCTTCATGCGCAGCGCTGCGCTGACATCGTGCAACAGCAGTATCCTGCCGTCACCGGAGGGCAGGATACTCTCGGCAATCGCCAGCCGCGCTTCGCCGAGCCGCCATTCGCCAACCGTCAGGGTCGGTTCGAGATGACGGGCGACGACATCGCCCCAGTGTTCGTCGATCACCCGCTCGCCAAACATGGCGATCGCCGCCGGATTCAGCGCACTGACCCTGGCCGTTGCATCGAGCAGCACGACACCGGCCGGCAGCGCATCCAGCAAGGAGGACAAACGCTCCGACAAGGCTTCCTTCTCGCGGTACTGACGGCGCAGCTCGCCGTTGGCCACGGCAAGCTCGTCGGTCAGGGAAGCGACCCGGGCCTGCAGCGCCTCATAAGCCTGGGTCAACTCGGCCGAAACCTGGTTGAACATCGCAAAGGCACGCTGCAACTCGGCGGTTTTGTCGGAGGAAGCTGGGTCGACCGCAGAAGGCGGAACAGAGGTCATTGAAAAGGTTCAGTGTGAAACGAGCGCGGGTAATAGTAGAATATTTCTAGGAAAATTTGGCTTCATGATTGATTCTTCTTCTGTTTCGCCTTGAACGAACCGAGCACGGATGGCTGCAACAACTGAAAACATCGCGGATAGCGCACCGCCGGCCAACCCGGCGGAACGTTTGCGCGAGGCTTTCAACCGCCTGAGCAATCAGCAAAAGATCGCGCTCGCCGTCACGCTTGCCGCCATTTTTGCGATCATCGTCGGCACCTTTCTCTGGAGCCGGCAGCCAGACTGGAAAGTGCTGTTCTCGAACCTGAACGAGCGCGATGGCGGCAACATCATCGCCACACTCGAACAGCAGAACATTCCGCACAAGATGTCCGGCACGGGCGCCATCATGGTCCCATCCGACCGGGTCCATGAAATCCGCCTCAAACTCGCATCGCAAGGTTTGCCGCGAGGCGGCATGGTCGGTTTCGAGTTGATGGAAAATCAGAAGTTCGGCATCAGCCAGTTCGCCGAGCAAGTGAATTACCAGCGCGGCCTGGAAGGCGAACTGGCCAAGACCATCATGTCGATCAACGCGGTTCAATCGGCCCGCGTCCATCTGGCGATTCCCAAGCCCTCGGTGTTCGTCCGCGAAGAACAGAAACCGACGGCGTCGGTCATGCTCGATCTCTACCCGGGCCGGTCGCTCGACCCCACGCAACTGGCAGGCATCACCAACCTGATCTCGTCGAGCGTCCCGCAACTGCAGTCCGGCAACGTCAGCATCATCGACCAGAACGGCAACCTGCTGTCGACGCTCAAGAACAAACTGACCGAAGCCGGCCTGGACGCGACACAGCTGAAATACGTGCGAGAGGTCGAAAACGGCATCGTTGCGCGCATTGAGGACATCCTGAAACCGGTGCTCGGCAAGGACAACTACAAGGTGCAGGTTGCCGCCGACGTCGATTTCTCGCAAAGCGAACAGACTGCGGAAACCTATCGTCCGAACGGCACACCGGAGTCGACCAGCATCCGCAGCCAGCAGAACAATGAAACCGCCAGCGTCAACCAGGCGGCCGGCGGCGTTCCCGGGGCGCTGACCAATCAGCCGCCAGTTCCCGCCACGGCGCCGCTGACCACACCGCCCACCGGCAATACCGGCGCGGCACAGGCGGCGGCCAAGCCTGGCGAGCAACCGCCCGGCAAGATCGACGCCGCCGGCATCACGGCCCCGTTGAATGCTGCCGGTCAGCCGATCAGCACATCGAAGAATTCGACCATCAATTACGAGGTCGACCGCACCATTCGCCATACCAAACAGGGCATGGGCGCGATCCGCCGACTGACCGCCGCCGTCGTCGTCAACCATCGCAAGGATGTCGATCCGAAATCGGGCAAGGACATCACCAAGCCGCTGAGCGATCCCGAGATGAAGCAGATCAACGACCTCGTTCGCGAGGCGATGGGCTTCAGCCAGGACCGAGGCGACTCGATTTCGGTCGCCAACGCGCCGTTCACCGCTGTCGAGCCGCTGGAAACCGGTCTTCCCCTGTGGAAGGATCCGGACAACATCGACTTCGCCAAGGATCTCCTGAAATACCTGCTGATCGCCGGGGTCGTGTTCTTCCTCTATCTGAAGGTCATCCAGCCGGCGCTGAAGACGATGTTCCCGCCGCCACCCGAGGCAGACGGAGAAACGACGCCCGAAGGTGTGGCTGGCGCAGCCGGCCACGTGGCGATGGTCGGACCGGATGGAGAACTCATCGAGGATGTCGCCGCCATCGACCATTTCGCGATCAAGCTGCAGAAAGCCCGCGACTTCGCGCAGGCCGATCCGAAGGCGGTCGCCAACATCATGAAAGAATGGATGGGTGCCAATGGCGGGTGATGACGGCCTGGAAAGAAGCGCAACGCTGCTCATTGCGCTCGGCGAGGATCACGCTGCCGAAGTGCTCAAGCACCTCGGCCCGCGCGAAGTGCAGAAGCTCGGGCACGCGATGGCCGCACTGAAGACCGTGCCGCGGGCTACCGTCGAAGCCGTCCTTGACCAGTTCCAGAAGGATGCCGACGAACATGCTGCGGTCCACGTCGATACCGATGCCTATATCCGTTCCGTACTGACCAAGGCGCTCGGCGACGACAAGGCATCCAACCTGATCTCGCGCATTCTCCAGGGCGGCGAGACCTCGGGCATCGAAGGCCTGAAGTGGATGGATGCGCAGACGGTCGCCGACCTGATCAAGAACGAGCACCCGCAGATCATCGCCACCATCCTCGTCCATCTGGAACACGACCATGCCAGCGAAATCCTGGCCCACTTCACCGAGCGCCTGCGCAACGACGTCGTGCTGCGGATCGCCACGCTGGAAGGCATCCAGCCGGCGGCGCTGCGCGAACTGAATGAGGCGATGCTGCGCATCCTGTCCGGCTCGGCCAGCGTCAAGCGGACCGCGCTGGGCGGCGTGCGGACGGTTGCCGAAATCCTCAACTTCATCGGCACTGCCAACGAGACGTCGGTCATCGACGCGATCCGCGAATACGATCCCGATCTGGCACAGAAGATTCTCGACGAAATGTTCGTCTTCGAGAACCTGCTCGACATCGACGACCGTTCGATCCAGCTCATCATGCGCGAAGTCCAGTCGGACTCGCTGGTACTCGCCCTCAAGGGGGCTTCGCCGGAACTGCGCGAGAAAATCTTCAAGAACATGTCGCAGCGCGCCGCCGAAATGCTGCGCGAGGATCTCGAATCGAAAGGCCCGGTCCGGCTTTCCGAAGTCGAAGCCGAACAGAAGGAAATCCTCAAGATCGTTCGCCGCCTGGCCGACGAAGGACAAATCGTCCTGGGCGGAGCCGGCGGCGAGCAGATGGTCTGACGCATGTCATCGATCATTCCCAAGGAACAGTCCGCCGGTTTCAAGCGGTGGCAGTTCGATGCCTTCGACGCACCGCCCGCGGAAGCGGCAAGCAGCCCCCCTCCGGAAGAGACCACGGTGCCGCCGGCACCGCCCGAAGTCGCCCCGGAAGCGCAGATCGCGGACAGCGTCGACAGCTTTCCGCTACCGACAGCCGAGGACATCGAGCGCCTGCATGAACAAGCCCGGGCGGAAGGCTACCAGGCAGGCCTTGAGGAAGGACGGGCGGCAGCGGCCGAGGAAGCCCGTCGGCAGCAGGAAACGGAAATTGCGCAAATCCGGCAGTTGACCGCAAACTTGCATCAGGCACTTGAGCACCTCGACCAGGAAATCGCCGATCAATTACTCGACCTCTCGCTGGAAGTCGCCCACCAGGTTCTGCGCAGCGCACTGGAAATTCGCCGCGAAATCCTGCTGCCGATCGTCCGTGAAGCGATCGACAGCCTGCCACTGCATCACGGCGGCGTCGCCCTGCATCTGAATCCCACGGATCTGGAGCAATTGCAGGCACCGCTGAGCGAAATGGCCAGCCAGCAAAACCTGCACCTCGTTCCCGATCACAGTATCGAGCCGGGCGGCTGCAACATCAAGGCCGGCCACAGCGAAGTGGATGCCCGCCTGGAAACGCGCTGGCAACGCGTGCTCGAGGCAATCGGCATCGAATCCGACAAATGGATGACGCGCTGACACCGGCCGGCAACGACCACCGGGAACGCTGGCGCGAATTCCTGGCCGGCTGCCAGCATGCGGCCGGCAATGCCCTGCCGCTCGCCCCCAGCGGACGCCTGACCCGAATCAACGGACTGGTCATGGAAGCCTCGGGACTGAAACTCCCCCTGGGCAGCACCTGCCACATCTACCCCGGCACCGGCGCGCCGGTCGAAGCCGAAGTCGTCGGCTTTGCCGGCGAAAAGCTATATCTGATGCCTTCCGACGAAGTCTTCGGCCTCGCACCTGGCGCCCGCGTCCTGCCATTCGACGCCCCCAACCCGCCGCCGACGGTCGGCCAGCCGGCCCATCGCAAGCGGCGAGCGATCGACCGGGCAAAACAGGTTCCGGTCGGCGATGAATTGCTCGGCCGGGTGCTCGATGGCGTCGGCCGACCGCTCGACGGCAAGGGACCACTGCTGGCCGGTCACGCCAGACCCTTGCAAAGCCGTCCGATCAATCCGATGAGCCGCGCCGCGATCGAGCAGCCGCTGGATGTCGGCATCCGCGCGATCAACGCCCTGCTCACGGTCGGACGTGGGCAGCGGATGGGCCTGTTCGCCGGTTCCGGCGTCGGCAAGTCCGTACTGTTGGGAATGATGGCTCGCTACACCGAAGCCGAGGTGATCGTCGTCGGACTGATCGGCGAACGCGGCCGCGAGGTCAAGGAATTCATCGAGCAGATTCTCGGCGAGGAAGGCATGCGTCGAGCGGTCGTCGTCGCGGCACCGGCCGACACCGGCCCGCTTATGCGACTGCAGGGAGCTGCCTATGCCACGACGATCGCCGAATATTTCCGCGACCAGGGCCGGCAGGTCCTGCTGATCATGGATTCGCTGACCCGTTATGCCATGGCCCAACGCGAGATTGCGCTGGCGATCGGAGAACCTCCGGCGACCCGCGGCTATCCGCCATCGGTATTCGCGAAACTGCCGCAACTGGTGGAGCGCGCGGGGAACGGGCCGGAAGGCGGCGGCTCGATCACCGCCTTCTACACCGTGCTGGCCGAAGGCGACGATCAGCAGGATCCGATCGCCGATTCGGCACGCGCCATCCTCGACGGCCACATCGTACTGACCCGCGCCCTGGCCGACGCTGGCCATTACCCGGCAATCGACATCGAGCAGTCGATCAGCCGGGCCATGGTCAACCTGATCGACCAGAAGCAACTGGACCAGATTCGGCGTTTCAAGGTGCTGTTCTCTCGCTACCAGCGCTCCCGCGACCTGATCGCGGTCGGCGCCTATGTTCAGGGCTCGGATCCGGTGCTTGACCAGGCGGTCGCCCTCTATCCCAGGATTGAAGCTTTCCTTCAACAGCAGTTGATCGAGAAATCCGATTTCCCGGCAAGCATCGAAAAACTCGCCGCGCTATTCAACTAGACTGAGGCATGGTCAAGCCCTTCACACTCCAACCGCTGCTCGAACTGATGCAAAGCAGGACCGACGAGGCAACTCGCCGCCTCGGCCAACTGATTGCAGCCGAACAAAATGCCCGCAGCCGGCTGGAAATGCTCGAACAGTACCGCCAGGAATACGCCGACAAGTTGCGCGAAGCCACGGCTCAGGGAATTACCCGGCAAGCATTGGCCAACTATCAGGATTTCCTTGGCCGGATCGACGAAGCCCTTCAGCAGCAGGCCCAGGCCGTCCGCCAGTCCGAAGCGAACACCGCGGCCGGGCAGCAACACTGGCGGGATCAGAACACTCGACTCAAAGCCATCGACACGCTGTCCCTGCGCCATGACGAACGTGAGCGCCGGGCCGAAGAAAAGCAGGCACAAAAACTCCAGGACGAGTTCTCGACCCGGAAATTCGGCAGCGGAAACCGCGAGCTCGAATAGACAGGCACGCTCATTGCTTGAATCCGCCCGTACTCAGCAGGCAAGGATTTCTTCATGAGCATTTCGGTCACCCCGACACTTCCCCGAACGAGCGCCTCTGGCGGCGAGGTTGCAAACGCCAGTGCAGCAGCTGAATCCGCCCCCGGCCTCGATTTCGCCAGCCTGCTTTTCGGTCAGTTACCCGTAACCGACGTCGCCGAACAACTATCCGCCGCTCTGGGACTCGGCAAAGAGAAAAGCGACGGCAAGCAAAAGGGGGACAAGGACGATCTCGCCATCTGGCTACCGGAAATTGGCCAGATTGCAGCATCACAAGTGCCAGTGGAACAGCGCGCATTACAGGCCGAAACCTCGGTCGACGCCGATTTGCCCCCCATCGGCGACGCGCTCGGCAAAGGCGCAGGCAATTCGGCCGGCGATACGGAAGAGATGCTGCTCGCCGGACAAGCCGGCAAACGCGCCACGCAGAATCCGCTACTCGGTGCCGACGCGGCAAACAACGAAGCAGGGGCGGCAAATCTTGCCGGCGAACAGAAAAGCGAAAACGCGTTCTCCAGCATCCTGTCCCAGACCCATCCCTCGCAACTCAGGCATGAAGCAAGCAGGCAGGTCACCGTCCAGGCACCGCTGCATGATGCGCAATGGGGGCAGCAGCTGGGTGACAAGGTCGTATGGATGGCTCGAGGCGACATCCAGAATGCCCAGATCAACATCTCGCCGGCACAACTGGGCCCCATTCAGGTCAACATCTCGATGAACGGCGACCAGATGACGGCAAATTTCGTTGCATCCCAGGCCGAAGTCCGCCAGGCACTTGAAGAAGCCTTGCCGCGCCTGCGTGAAATGCTCTCCGGTGCGGGGATTCAACTGGGCCAGGCCAACGTTGGCGCCCAGACACCGCAGCAGCAGCAGCGCAATAACGATGCGGGATTCAGCAGCAGCGCCCGTTCCGCGGGAGAAGACGCTGCTATACTCCCCACCGACGGCGTCGCCGCAACCCCCCTGCCGAATCAGCCGATTCAGCGTGGTAGAGGCATGGTCGACCTGTTTGCCTGACAAAAGCTAGCGAGGGAGGAATATGGCCAAGGACAACAAGCCTGCCGAGAACGGGGACGAAGCAGCACCGAAGAAAAGCAAGAAGCTTCTGATCATCATTCTGGCCGTCGTGCTGTTGCTGGTCGTCGGCGGTGGGGCGGCAGCCTTCCTTCTGATGAAGGGCAGCCATGACGAAGAGCATGCCGACGACGACGAAGTCGCCGAAGAACCGGCGAAGCCGGCCAAGAAAAAGGACAAGAAGAAGGAACACGGAGCTCCCCCGGTTTTCGTGAACCTCGACCCGTTCACGGTCAATCTGGTCCCGGAAACCGGTGACCAATACCTCCAGGTGGCCCTGTCGCTCGAGCTGGAAGGCCCGGAATCGCAGGCCGAGCTCACGGCGATGATGCCCAAGATCCGCAACAACGTGACACTGCTGCTGTCCAGCCAGAAAGCCTCGGAATTGTTGCCCAAGGAGGGCAAGGAAAAGCTGGCGGCCGAAATCATGGACGAGATCAACTCGGCCATCAATCCGCCCGTCAAGAACAAGAAGGGCGAACAGATCGCGCCCGACGGCCCGGTCACGTCGGTATTGTTCACCTCCTTCATCATCCAGTAAGCACCGGGTCATGGCCGGGGACTTTCTCTCACAGGAAGAAGTTGACGCCCTGCTCAAGGGCGTCACCGGGGAAAGTGACGAACCCGACGAAGGTGGCGCCGAAGATGCCGGCATCCGTTCTTACAATCTCGGCACTCAGGAGCGTATCGTCCGTGGCCGGATGCCTACGCTTGAACTGGTCAATGAGCGCTTCGCCCGCTATCTGCGCATCGGCCTGTTCAACTACATGCACCGGAATGCCGAGATTTCGGTCGGTCCGATCCGTGTACAGAAGTACAGCGAATTCATCCGCAACCTGGTCGTCCCGACCAATCTGAATCTGGTTGCGGCCAAGCCGCTGCGCGGGACTTCGCTGTTCGTCTTCGACCCGAATCTGGTCTTCCTGGTGGTAGACAACATGTTCGGCGGCGACGGCCGCTTCCATACGCGAGTCGAAGGACGCGATTTCACGGCAACCGAGCAGCGCATCATCCAGGGCTTGCTCGGGGTGGTTTTCACCGAGTATTCGAAATCCTGGAAGCCGGTGTACGACATCAGTTTCGAGTACATCCGCTCGGAAATGAACTCCCAGTTCGCCAACATCGCCACGCCATCGGAAATTGTCGTTTCGACATCGTTCACCCTGGAATTCGGGGGCGCAACGGCGGACATGCACATCTGCTTCCCCTATTCGATGCTCGAACCGATTCGCGACCTGCTCTACAGCACCATGCAGAGCGACCAGCTCTCCACGGACAAGCGCTGGATCGGTACGCTTCGGCGACAGTTGCAGGGCGCCGAGGTGGAAATCGTTGCCCAACTGGGCTCGGGCAAGGTGTCCTTGCGCGAAATCCTGCAATTGAAGGCCGGCGATGTGATTCCGATCAACATCCCGCCGCGTATCGAGGCACTGGTGGATAACGTGCCGCTGATGGAATGCACCTACGGCCAGCAGAATGGTCAGTATGCACTGCGTGTGGAAAAATTCATTGCATCGCCGAACGAACTCGGCTCGACCGAACCGGTGATGGGGGACAAGCATGGCTGACGAAATGGAAAACATCGAAAACGCCGCCGGCGCGGAAGAGCAAATCAGCGAGGACGACTGGGCGGCCGCAATGGCCGAACAGGCGACCACGGATGCCGAAGTTGCTCAGCCAGCCGCCCAGCCGGCCGACATTTTCCCGTCATTCGGCGGCCCGTCGGCGGCAGGCGGCGTGATGAACGAACTCGACATGATTCTGGACATTCCCGTCCAGATCACGGTTGAGCTCGGACGTACCAAGATCACCATCAAGAACCTGCTTCAACTCGCCCACGGCTCGGTCGTCGAACTCGATGCGATGGCCGGCGAACCCATGGATGTTCTGGTTAACGGCACACTGATCGCCCAAGGCGAGGTCGTCGTCGTCAACGACAAATTCGGCATCCGCCTGACCGATATCATCACGCCGTCAGAACGGATGCGGAAGATCAATCGCTGACACTTTCCGCCCGGCTCGACGGGTCGACCGCAACCGGCCCGGCCTTTCGGTTTAAGATAGCGGCCTTGACCGACTCCCGCCCGCCTGCCTTGCGCCGCCAGCCCTTTTTCCTTGCCTTCCTGCCCGGTATCGCCGGCGCTGCCGACACAGCCGTCCCGGCGGTCGGCAATGGCACTTACCTTCAAGCCACGCTGGCCTTGCTGCTGATCGTCGGCCTGCTGTTCGGTGCCGCCTGGCTGGCACGCAAGGTCTCGGGGGGCAAGCTGTTCGGCCAGGGCGGCATGCGCGTGATTGGCGGCGTTGCATTGGGTCCACGGGAACGGATCGTCCTGGTTGAAGTGGAAGATACCTGGCTGGTGGTTGGTATCGTCCCCGGCCAGATTCGCACCCTGCACCGCATGCCCAAGGGAGAATCGGCCAGCACGGCGACGGAGGCCCAACGCCCCTTTGTCGACTGGTTGAGCCAGATACGCAGGCAACGAGAAGATGAACGCTAGGCATTTTGCGCTGATTTCGCTGTTGACCGCAGGCTTGGCCGGCGAAGCACTGGCCCAGTCGGCCGGATTGCCGGCACTGACCAGCACGCCGGCAGCCGGCGGCGGCACGACCTACTCGTTGACCATCCAGACGCTGCTGTTGCTGACGGCGCTGACCTTCCTGCCGGCAGCGATCCTGATGATGACCAGCTTCACCCGCATCGTCATCGTGCTATCGCTGCTACGCCACGCGATGGGCCTGCAGACGGCGCCCCCCAACCAGATCGTCATCGGCCTGTCCTTGTTCCTGACCTTGTTCGTGATGGCGCCGACCTTGGATCGCGTGTACAACGAAGCCTATGTCCCGCTCTCGGAGAACCGCCTGAACATCATGCAGGCCGGCGAAAAAGCCGCCGAGCCGATGCGCGCCTTCATGCTGAAGCAGACGCGGGAAGCCGACATCGCACTGTTTGCCGGCATCGCCCGCATCGACAAGCTGGAAAAACCCGAAGACGTGCCCTTGCGCATCCTGATCCCCTCGTTCGTGATCAGCGAATTGAAGACGGCGTTCCAGATCGGTTTCATCCTGTTCATTCCGTTCCTGGTCATCGACATGGTGGTGGCGAGCCTGCTGATGTCGATGGGCATGATGATGATGTCGCCGATCATGGTGGCTCTGCCATTCAAGTTGATGCTGTTCGTTCTGGTCGATGGCTGGCATCTGGTCATCGGCTCCCTGGTGCAGAGTTTCAACCCATGACACCGGGTACCGTCATGGAAATCGGCCGGCAGGCCATCGAGGTCACCATCCTGATGGCTGCCCCGATGCTGCTTGCCGCCCTGGTCGTCGGCCTGATCGTCAGCATTTTCCAGGCGGCGACGCAGATCAACGAAGCGACGCTGCAATTCATTCCGAAACTGGTCGCGATCTTCGTCGTGATCCTGGTTTTCGGCCCCTGGATGCTGCAATACCTGATCGATTACATCCAGCGCCTGTTCGGCAGCATCCCGCAACTGATCGGCTGACATGTTCAGCATCACGACGGCACAGATCGACGCCTGGGTGACCTTCTATGCCTTCCCGCTCGCCCGCGTACTCGGGCTGATCGCCACGGCACCGCTCTGGAGTACCGCCGGCATTCCGCGACGCACCCGCGTCGTACTCGGCATCGCCATCGCCATCGCCATCGCTCCGAGTGCCCCGCCAATGCCGGCTGTCGCCCCGGGCTCGCTGGCCGGACTGTGGATTCTTGCGCAACAGATGCTCATCGGTATCGCCATGGGATTTGCCGCCCGCATCGTGTTTACCGCGATCGACCTGGGCGGCACCTTCATCGGCCTGCAGATGGGGCTTGGCTTCGCCACCTTCTACGACCCGCTCGAAGGGGGTCAGACGCCAGTACTGTCGGAATTCATCGGCTTGCTGGCGCTGCTGCTGTTCATGTCCATGGACGGCCATCTGCTTTTCATTTCAACGCTGGCCAAAAGTTTCCACGCCATCCCGGTCTCGCCGGATGCACTTGCACCGGAAAGCTGGAAGAACCTCGGGGAACTGGGCGGCAAGATTTTTTCGGCAGGCTTGCTGATCGCGCTGCCTGCCGTTGTCGCGCTGATGATCACCAATCTGGCGCTGGCCGTGCTGACCCGGGCGGCACCGCAGCTGAACATCTTCGCCCTGGGTTTTCCGCTGACCCTGATCGGCGGTTTCGTCGCCGTCGCCCTCAGCCTGAACTACCTGGCTGTGCCGCTTCAGGGACTGTACGAATACGCGATCGAAGCGATGCTGGCTTTTGCGGTCAACCGCCCCTGAGCGCAAAAAACGCCAGCAAGGGCTTCAATTCAGGCCGAAGGAATCGGCATTTTCCGGCACGGGCAACTGTGGAGAAGGCATGCGCTGCGCCTGAACGACGGTTTGCGGCTGCCCCAGCATGCGGATCACCCCGCCGGCAACCCGTCGGGCACCCAGGGTTTCCGAATCGATCCCCTCGGTATATTCGAGAATCTGGTAACCGCTGTAACCCCGTTCATACTGCAACTGACTGGCCCGCCGCTTCATGATCTGGAACGACTCCCCACCGCCGCCAGTGTGATAACGCTTCATCTTCATGTCGAAGCGGTAGGTGTCCTCGTTGAGTCGGGACTCGTTGATTTCCCAGTTCGGGGCCAGCGGGTCGTATACCAGGTAAATCGCCCCGATCACCGCCAGTCCGGTCGCAATATTGGACAGAGAAAGCGCGCTATTCGCCGTCAGCTGGATGACTTTGTCCGGAATCAGCGGCTTGGCCGAACCCGCCGCCGAACAGCCGGCCAAGACGCTACCCGCCAGCACCAGTGCAGCCAGTTGCCTCATAGGAGATTAAACAGGCTCAACTGACTGGTCTGCTGGAAGGTCAATTGCGCAGCTTCGAGCTGGGTCTTGTACTGCGAGAACTTGGAAATGGCAGCGGTCCAGTCCAGATCCTGAAGTGCTGAAAGACGCAAGTCGTAATTCAAGGAAATATCTTCACCGGCTGACGTCATGCCTTCCAGCGCCTGAAGACGAGCGCCGACCGATGCTCGGCTCATCGCTACATGGTCGATCGCCGATTTCATGTCACCGAGAGACTGCGCGTAATCCGTCGCGTTATAGGTCATGCCGCTCGTCGGATCGAGGATGTCGATCAAGTTCTGCACACTGTCGAACATGCTTCGCCCGACCACATTGCCCTGGGCATCCTTGACCTGCATGAAAACCGACATACCGTTATCGGCAACAGCCATGTCTTTAGAGGCGGTGACCGAAAGCGTCGGATTTCCTGAGTCACCGTTGTACGTCATCAGGGAACTGCCCAGCGAATAAGGCTGGGTTGCCGCCGTATTCTGCGTAAACGGTTCGGTCGTGGTCTTGTAACCGGCAAAGATGTATTGCCCCGTACCGTCACGGGTATTGGCCAGCCCGACCAGATTTTCCAGGCGACGCTTCAACTCCTCCGCAATCATCCCGCGCTGTTCGGGGCTGTAGGAGGCATTGCCTGCCGCCACGGCATTTTCATAGATAGACTGAAGTTCGTTATTGACACTCTCGAGCGTCGTATCAAGAAAATTCAGCTTGGTTTCCGCCTGAGCCTGATTCTCGATGAAACGTTCATTGACGTTCTTCGATTGCGTAACGCGAAGCGCTTCGGAAGCACCAATAGGATCATCGGCCGGCGTGAGAATCCGCCTGCCCGTCGACAACTGATTCTGTGTCTTGTAGAGCTCACTTTGCAAATTACGGATACCGTTGGTTCCGGAATTGAAAATCATCGAAGTACTGACGCGCATGATCCGGCTCCTTAGAAGATGCCTAGAATGGTATCGAACAACTTGCTACCGATTTCCAGCGCTTTGGCAGATGCCTGATAGGCTTGCTGGAACTTCAGGAGATTCGCCGCTTCTTCGTCGAGGTTCACCGCAGAATAGGCGTCCCGAGTCGACTGAGCCTGCGCAAGCATTGCCTCTTGGGCCGCAAGTTGCACTTGGGCTGATCGAGTTTTGATCCCGTTTTCGGAAACCAAGCGTGCGTAGACCGACTGGAAAGTCGCAGTCCCCCCCGCCATCGTATTGCTCGTCTGCAGTTTGCCCAATAGAACCGCATTCCGTCCATCCTGGACGCCGCCATCATTACGCTCGATGACAAACGAGTCCCCCGCATTCGGCGTACCTTTGACGGAGAACGACATACCAGCGAAGGCGATGGTCGATAACGTTGCAGACCCACTAGTCAACGCAACGTTCCCCGTTCCACTTGCCGTAGTACCATCGGAATAGACAGCCGTCCATGTCCCAGGAACACCGCTGATATCCGAGGCGCTGGCGGTCAGGGTTGCAGGCAAACCGGCAGTGGAATAGCCCGTACCGACAATTCCTTGCGAAACCGTCATCGACCCGGTATTCGTTGCAGTCTGAGTCGCACGAACCGGGGCTGACGCGTTGATCAAACGGGGATCGTTTGCGATCCGGCTATCGATGTCTATGTTCCTGGCCGCCTCGGCAACCGGCTTGATGGTGAATTTGTCACCACTGGCACCCACAGCACCAATATTCAGACTTAAGCCATCGAACGTAACGCTACCCGTTCCCGTTCCACTGGCAACGATCTCTTTGTCCGTCAGGCGCGTAACGGTATAAGCGCCTGCGGCGCCAAAAGTCACTTGATAATCGCTGCTCGTCAGATCGGTGTAATAGCTGCCAGTGTAATCCGGTGCAGATGGACTGCTTGGCGTTGCAAAGGTAGCGGTCAGGCTACCACTCCCTGTGTTGGCCGTGTTGCTGAGAATTTTGGGATCCGGAACGGAAAAGAAACTCCCGACGAAACCAGTATCTCCTTCTATATTGCCCAACAAATCCTGGCCAAGACTGTACTGAGCGTTGAAGGTCAAAGCCAGTGAGGTTGCAACCCGTCCCAATTCGTTCGTGACGGCATCGAGCGACTGACTGCGGAATTCCAGCAAACCGCCAAGCTCCCCACCAACGATCAATTTCTCCGGCAGTTCGATCGGGCCGCCTTGCGTCATCAGGCCAATCGCCACCTTGCTACTATCTGCCCGGGATGGCGTCGCCGTCATCTCCATGGCCCGACCACCGATGACCAGCTGCTGCCCGTTGCCGATGAAAACGTTGTAGCTGCCATCGGAGCTGGTCGTGGTACTCACCTTGATGTACTTGTTCAATTCAGCAACAAGCTGGTCGCGCTGATCCAACAGGTCATTGGCTGGCTGTCCGGTACCGGCTTGTGCCGTTATGATGCGCTTATTGATATCGGCCAGCTGGGAAGCATAGGTATTGATCTGGTCGACCGTATCAACGATCCGACTATCGACTTCAGACGCAATTTCACTTAGTCGCGAATCAAGGTTCTGAAACCGGGCTACCAGCGTCTGAGCCGAGGTGATCATCACCTGACGGCCTTCAAGCAAAGAAGGATCGGAAGCGACCTGCTGCACCCCCGAGAAAAAGTCCTGCAGTGCCGGCGAAAGACCGGCATCTGCATCGGCCAGCATGGAATCGATCTGGCTCAGTTGGCTGTACAGGGAATCCAGATAGCTGACCTGCGTCTGGGCACTATTGACCTGCCCGGACAGATACTTGTCGTAAAGACGTTCAACCGTCACCACATGGGTTCCCTGACCGATGGAGCCGGAACCGGTATTGATCGCGGTATTGGTCGCCTGGATAGTACGCTGCCTTGAGTATCCGTCGGTACTGGCATTGGTAACGTTGTGCGATGTTACCAGCAGGGCCTGCTGGGCAGCCCGGATGCCGGAAACGCTGATACTGATAATCCCTGTGCTCATTTCTCACCTCTATGAGGTCTACGGCCTGACGGCCGGAATATTTAGCGCCCTAACCGATCAGGGCCTGACGCAAGGTCGGGCCATCGATGATCCGCGCCAGTTTTTCGGCGTATTTCGGATCGGTCGCATAGCCTGCTTGCTGCAATCTCTGTGCAAACTCCGTGCCATTCTGCGAACCGATGACGCCGCTGTAGCGGGGGCTGCTGCGCAGCAGATTGGCGTAATCCTGGAAAGCTTCGGAATAGGAGCCGTAAGCCCGAAAGCGCTCGGTGGTCTGCAGAGGTGCACCATCGACGTATTCGGTCGTCCTGCTGTTGACGCTGTCGCCACTCCAGCGCTGACCGGCCTTGACCCCAAACAGGTTGTGACTGCTGCTGCCGTCCTGACGGCGGATCTCGCTCTTTCCCCAGCCGCTTTCGAGCGCTGCATGCGCCACCAGAAATTGCGGCGGAATGCCGGTCGACCGCGACGCCGCCACGGCATCGGGCCAGACACGATCGACGAACGCCTTGGCATTGGCCGGAATATCGGCCGGTTGCACAGTTTCACCGCTGCTGATCCGGGACACCGAAGCGTAATCGGCTGACGTGGGCAAAGCACTGCCGACCTGGCGGTAACGCAAGCTCTCGGCCGGCACCGGCAAGGATTTGCCGGCAAGGCTTGCCGCCATATCGGCTAGCGCATTGCCAGCAGCATCAGAAACTTGCTCAAGCCCACTGGTCGCCTGACCGGAAAACTGCCCGCCAAGCTGGCGTTCGATCAACTGCGCGAAACCGACACCACGGCCGGAGGTCGACAGGTTCTGGGCCATCTGCTGATCGAGCAGCGAGTTGTAGAAGCGTGTCTGATCGTTGGACAGCAGGCCATCCGACGGCACCGTATCGCGCATGCTCTTGAGGACCATCTGCAGGAACATGGTCTCGAATTGCTGGGCGGCGGCCTTGAGACCGGACTGCGGGTCTTTCTGGAACTGGCTGCGCACATCCTGCGCGCCCTGGGTATCGAAGGCTGCGCGGTTGGGCTGATTCTGGATTTTCATCGGCGCAGGTCAGATGACTTCGAGTTCGGCCCGCAGAGCGCCTGCCGCCTTCATGGCCTGCAGGATGGCCAGCAGGTCCATCGGATTGGCGCCCAATGCGTTGAGCGCCTTGACCACATCCGCCAGATTGGCGCCGGCCTTGACGTTCATCATGCTGCCGTTGTCCTGCTTGACCTGGATGTCGGCGCCCTGGCCGAACTGCGGCTGCCCGCCGTCGACCACCACCGACAGGTTACCGTGCGCCACAGCGCACGGCTCAAGTGCCACGCGCTGATTCATGACCACCGAACCGGTACGCGGATTGACCACAACCTTGGCCAGGCCGACCGCCGGCCGGACATCCAGATTCTCGACGCGCCCGAGAAAGGCGACCCGACGGTCCGGGCTGTCCGGCACGCGCACCGCGATTCGCCGCCCATCGAGAGCCTGGGCCGTACCCGGTGAAGTTGCCTGATTGATTGCATCCACGACATTCCTGGCCGTTGCAAAATCGGTGACAGCCAGTTCGTAATACACGTAGCCATCCTGTCCGATGGCAGTCGGCACACCCCGCTCAACCGTCGCCCCGCCCGGAATTCTGCCTGCCGAAAGATGGTTGACCGTAACTTTCGCATTGCCGGACGAAGCCCCGGCGCCGCCAACCATCACCGTTCCCTGCGCCATCGCATAAACCTGGCCGTCGGCACCTTTCAACTGCGTCAGCAGCAAGGTCCCGCCGCGCAGGCTCTTGGCATTGCCGATCGAGGAGACCGTCACGTCAATCGGCTGGCCCGGCTGGGCGAACGCCGGCAGGCTGGTGGTGACCATCACCGCCGCGACATTCTTCAACTGCAGTTTGGTGGCCTGATCGCTGGTCAGGTTGATACCCATCTGCGACAGCATGTTGCCCATCGCCTGGGTGGTGAAAGGCGTCTGAGTCGTCTGGTCGCCGGTGTTGTCGAGACCAACAACGATGCCGTAACCAATCAGCTGGTTGGTACGGACCCCCTGCAGGTTAGCCAGATCCTTGATCCGCTCGGCCATCGCCGGCTGAACCACCAGCGCAGGCAAACAGACGGCAAGCATTGCCGCCCAACGGTAGCATTTGCCGGTCACGTGCTTCATGTTGCTTCCCCTGCCGTATCTAACTAGAACGGCATGACATTAAGGAAGAAACGTGCCAGCCAGCCCATTGATTGACCGTCGGCGATCTGACCGGAGGATTTGTACTCGATACGGGCGTCGGCAACCTTGGACGAATCGATCGAATTGGAAAAGTCGACAAAAGCCGGGTTGACCACACCGGAGACGCGGACGAACTCCTGCTCATTGCCCACCGATATCTGCTTCTCGCCGGAAACCAGAAGATTGCCGTTCGGCATCACGTCGATCACGGTCACTGTCATGCTGCCGCTGAAGACCGCCGAGTTCGCAGCTTCGCCCTTGCCATTGAAGGTCGAGGTATTCGACGCCCCCAGATCGAGTCCGAGCAACCCCTTGCCGGGCAAACCGCTCAGGCCGGTAACGGACGCCGTATTCGACCCGGTGCGATTGATCTGGTTGTTCCCCTTCTTGGAAGCGGAAGTGTTCTCGGTGATCCGGATCGTCAACGTATCGCCGACGAAGCGCGCCCGGCGATCCTCGAACAAGGGACGGGCGCTGGCAACCTGATAGATCGAGCCGTTGTTGGCAGCCGCTTCGTAGCGCGGCATCGGCCTGGCGCTCATCGGTTGATGCACATTGGTTGGCGGCACGGTCGTACAGGCCGCACTCAGCAAAGCTGCAATCACTGTCAGACGCTTCATGATCTCACCTCACAACTGCGTCAGACGCCCGAGCATCGCATCGGACGTCGAGATCACCTTGGAATTCAGTTCGTAGGCACGCTGGGTCTGGATCATCGTGACCAGTTCTTCCGCCACATTGACGTTGGAAGTTTCGACATACCCCTGATTAACCACGCCCGCACCGTTGCTGCCCGGGGTATTCGGCGTCGGCGTGCCACTGGCGGCGGTTTCCAGGAAGAGGTTCTGGCCGATGCTCTGCAAGCCCGTCGGGTTGATGAAGGTCGCCAACTGGATGTTGCCGATCTGCGTCGTTGCAGCCGACCCTGGCTGGGTGATGCTGACCGTTCCATCGGTACCGACCGTCACGGTGAGCGCGTCGGCCGGAATCGTGATGTTGGGCTGCAGGGGATAGCCATCGGAAGTAACGATCTGTCCCTGGTTGTCCTTCAGGAAAGAACCGTCGCGGGTATAGCCGGTGGTCCCGTCCGGCAGCAGAATCTGAAAAAACCCGTTACCGTTGATGCCCAGATCCAGCGCGTTGTCGGTCTTCTGCAGATTACCCTGGGTAAAGACCCGGGCGGTCGATACGGGGCGAACGCCGGTACCCAGTTGCAAGCCGGCAGGAATCTGCGTTTGCTGGGAGGACTGGGCTCCCGGCTGACGCATCGTCTGATAAAGCAGGTCGGCGAATACGGCACGGGAACGCTTGAAACCGTTGGTACTGACGTTCGCCAGATTGTTGGAGATGACATCGAGCTGCGTCTGCTGCGCATCCAGTCCGGTTCGGGCGACCCACAGGGAACGTATCATTGCGGCAAACTCCTATCAGGCATTCAGCGACAGCAGTTGATCCGCGCGCTGTGCATTCTGGTCCGCCGTCTGCAGCATCTTGATCTGCATTTCGAATTGGCGGGCCAGACTTATCAGATTGACCATCGACTCGGTCACGTTCACATTGCTGCCCTCAAGCACACCGGACGCCAGACGGACTTGCTCGTCTGCCGGAGCCGGTTGACCATCGGCCTGACGGAACAAACCATCGCCACCGCGCACCAAGGTATTTTCCGGCGGATTGACCAGCTTGATCCGTCCGATCGCATTTGCATTGTTCGGCGTCCCGAAGGTCGGAACGATCGATACCGTGCCATCCGGCGCGATCTCGACCCGATTGTCGGGCGGGATGTTCAGCGGTCCGCCATCGCCCAGAACGGTGTAACCGTCCTTGGTCTTCAGCTGTCCGGTTTCGTCGACATCCAGACTCCCGGCCCGGGTATAAGCTTCGCTGCCATCCGGCAACTGCACCGCGATCCAGCCCCGCCCCTGAACGGCGACGTCGAGATTCCGCCCGGTGAACATCGACGGCCCTTCGTCGAAGACGTCGCTGACCGACGCATCGACCACAAAGGCGCGCGTCGGCATCGCCTCGCTCTGCACCGGCACGGCCCGGAAGCGATGCTCCTGGGCCTTGAAGCCAATGGTGCTGGCGTTGGCCAGATTGTTCGCCGTTCCGGCCTGCTGCATGAAGACATGCTTGGCGCCGGTCATTGCGGTGTAGATCAGGCGATCCATGACGAGGACTCAGTCTCGATCAGCGCAGATTGACCAGGGTCTGCATGATCTGGTCCTGGGTCTTCACCGACTGCGCATTGGCCTGATAGTTACGCTGGTTGGTAATCAGATTGACCAGTTCGGCCGTCAGATCCACGTTCGACTCTTCGATGGAGGATGAAGCGAGCACCCCGAGATTGGAACTGTTCGGTGCGCCAACCAGCGGAGGACCCGAATCGGAAGTGGCCACCCACTGGTTGTTCCCTTGCGAACGCAGGCCGTTCGGGTTCGTGAAATTGGCCAGCACCACCTGCCCCTGAGCAAAGGTTTGACCATTGCTGTAGTTGCCAAGTACCGTTCCATCGGTACCGACCGACAAACTGACCAAATTGCCGGCTTCGTAACCGTCCTGTTCAAGACGGTTGTTGCCAAAGCTCTTTCCAAACTGCGTCGATCCGGAAAAATCGATGTCGAACGCCAGAGTAGAAGCCGCGTTGTTGGTCGTCCCCAAATCCTGCATCACACCGTCCAGATCGATGCTGACACTCATGATCGTGCTACCGGTACCGGTCACCAGCGCACCGTTCTCATCAAAGGAGATCCCCGGAACATTGGTCGTACCAGCCCCCGCCTCCACGTCAACCGCAGTGCCCCCGCTCAGGGTTACCCGGGTGTTGGTCGTTCCATCGACATTGGCAAAAACGGCCCACTCCCCGGAGTCTTCTGCCTTTCTGAAGTAAAACGTCAACGTATGAGCGTTACCCAAGGTGTCGTAAACGTCCAGCGCGGTGGAATAGTTGTAGCTCTCGGGATCCGGAGACCAGGCGCCCGTTGCCGCCCCGTCGGTCCACGCCATGGTTGGCGCGGTTTCTCGCGAGTCCATGTTCACATTCGCCCGAACCCCGCGGAACGAACTCGCAGTATTGGTTCCTGTTGCCACAGGCGCCAGATCGGACGCCGACACCTGCAACGGCGACGGCGAGGAAGCGACAATCACACCCGCCTGGGCCGGGTAACCGGTCAACTTCATACCCTGATCGTTGACGATGTAGCCATTCTTGTCGAGATGGAACTGACCACTCCGGGTAAAAGTGATTTCTCCGTTGTAATCCATTCGGAAAAACCCGTTACCGTTAATCGAGATATCCAGCGGATTATTGGTTGTCGTGATATTGCCCTGCGTATATTGCTGAGCCACACCGGACAAGTTAACCCCGATCCCGACCTGATTGGCGCCGGCACCGTTCAACGAACGCGCATAAACATCCGAAAAATGCGCCACCGAGGCCTTGTAACCAACGGTACTCGAGTTGGCGATGTTATGACTGGTGATGTCGATTGCCTTGCCGGCGGTATTCAAACCGCTCAGTGCCTGTTGAAATGCCATGATCTACTCCGTTCAGATAATCCGTTCAACATCAGAGAAGGAGACCTCTCCCATGCTGCCCAGATCGAGCAAGAAGCCCGTTCCGTTACGAACAACAGCATTTACCGTGCCAATCTGCATTGCCGTTGCATCCACCTTTTTGCCGTTCGCGAGCGCCTCTACGGTGAACGTATAGCTACCATCCTCAAGTTGATTTCCATCGGCATCCTTGCCATCCCAGGCAAAGTAGAAGCTACCTGCGGCATGCTCTCCAAGGCTTTCAGTCTGTACAACCTTGCCGGAAGAATCCTTGATCGTCAGCGTGACCGTATCCGCTGCACTCGCCAAATCTATGCCCCCGATTGCCTGCGAGTCGCTGAGCGGCAATTTGTTGCCGGCAACCATGACATTTTTGCCGATAATACCTGCCGCCTGCATTGCCTGAGCTTCGTTATAGCCCGCCAACAAGCTGCTTAAGGTGGTATTCAGTTTTTCGATGCCGTTGACCGTATTTAGCTGCGCCAACTGGGAAGTGAACTCCGCGTTGTCCATTGGATTCAGTGGGTCCTGACTTCTAACCTGTGCCATCAGCAAAGTCAGGAAACGATCCTCCAACTCACTGACCGTACTTTTTGTTGAGGAATCGGTACGACCACCAACCGTTTCATAAACGCTGCTGCTCGTGCTCGAAGTCGTTGAACTCGTCGTCGTCATTTCGTTCTCCTGTCAATCGGTCCCATCATCCCTGAGCAATCTGCAAGGTGCGCAGCATCAGGGATTTGGCGGTATTCATCACTTCCACGTTGGTCTGATAGGACCGGGAAGCCGAGATCATGTTGGTCATTTCCTCGACCACATCGACGTTGGGATAGGAAACATACCCTTTGTCGTCGGCCGCCGGATTTCTGGGGTCATAAACCATTCGGGGCGGCGCAGCGGATTCGACGATCTGACGTACACGAACCCCCTTCGACATCTCGCCACCGCTGCCCATCGGCGTGGCCTCGAACACCACCTGTTTGGCTCGGTAAGGCTTGCCGTCCGAAGAGACGATACTGTCGGCATTGGCCAGATTGGAGGCCACGGTATTCAGCCGCATCGATTGAGCGGTCATCGCACTGGACGACACCTTGAAAACGTTGAACAGACTCATCGTTGCGTCTCCTTAACCTTGCGTGCCGCTCATCGCCGTGCGCAGCCCCTTGAACTTGTCGCCGATCAACTGGGTAAGCACTTGGTATTGCAAGGAGTTTTCGGCAATCTGCGCACGCTCGACATCCATATCCACGGTATTCCCGTCGACTGCCGACTGCGTCTCCGTGCGGTACTTCAACTCGGCAAAGCCGTTCCCGGCATTTCCTTCGAGATGGCGACCCGATGTTCTGGCGAGCGTCAGCCCGCCGGATTCGGCGCGGCCCTGCATGGCGTTTTCCATGGCGTTCCGGAAATCGAAATCGCGTGCCTTGTAGTGTGGCGTGTCGGCATTCGCGATATTCGATGCCAGAATCTGCTGGCGCTGCGACCGCAGGTCAAGCGCCTTGCTATAGACGGATACGTGGCTGGCAATATCACTCATCGTTTGCTCCTTGTACGCAAACAAAAGCAGGCTTCATGCCAGAAAACCATTTCTTCGTTGTGGACGATTCGGGCAAAATGCCAACAATGCGCCTCCTTGCTTCCTGCCTGTTTTTTCTTGTTTTTTCAGCCTATGCCGATGACGGGCCGGCCATTCTTGCACTGGCCGAACGCTACGCACTGGCACAGACTGCTCACGGAACTACCGGCCAGGTCAGCGTGAAAGCAGGGCCGCTGGATGCCAGCCGCCTCCCCCCCTGTCAGGCCTTGGAAGGCTACACGCCGCCCGGCGCACGACTGCTGGGACGCAGCCACATCGGCATACGCTGCCTTGGTCCTCACCCCTGGAAAGTCCTGGTCCCGGTTCGTATCTCGGTTCAGGGAGATTACGTGATCACCGCCCGCGCGCTGGTTGCTGGAGAGACCTTGCAAGGCGCCGATCTATCGGTGACAAGCGGCGACCTGGCCACGCTCCCCACCGGCACGATCCAGCACCCCGCCGAAGCCATCGGAAAATTGTTGAAAAATTCGCTGGGCGCCGGCCAGGCCTTGCGCAAGGATCAGCTCAAGGCACCTCACGCGGTTCGCCAGGGGCAAACCGTCAAAGTGATATCCCAGGGAACGGGATTCTCGGTCAGCGCCGAAGGAATCGCCGTCGGCAATGGCGCAATCGGGGACCTGGTCCAGGTACGCTTGGCAAACGGGCAAAGCATTCGTGGCACGGTGCGTGCTGATGGCACCATCGAGTTGCCAAATTAGGCTAAAGTTTTAACCTGAGCGTCCGTAATACCGCCTAACATATAAAGCTTTGCGAGAGTCATCATGAAAATCGACAGTTCGACCTTTTCCGCGCCACTGCTGCGGTCGACCGGACAATCGGCGGCAAAATCCGCTGAGACGCCGGCAAAATCTGCCGAAGCCGTCAGCCTGAGCAGCCTGGCCAACGCCATTCAGGGCAATGACAAGCCGCCGGTCAACGCGGCCCGCATTCAGGAAATCAAGGATGCCATTGCGCAAGGGCGCTTCAAAATCAACCCCGAAGCCATCGCCGACGGACTGATCGAAACCGCACGCTCTCTGACCGACAAGCAACAGCGCCAAGCCTGATGAGTCGGCTACGACAACTGCTTCTGCACGAGCTTGCCGGACTCGATCAGCTTCAGCACGTTCTCGAAAAGGAAAACCAGGCCCTGGCCGCTGGCAGCACGGAACTCCTGCCGCCAATCAGCGAACAGAAAATCGCCTGCATGAAAGCACTGGAAGTGCTGGAGGAGCAACGGCGGCAATTCGTTGGTGCCAGCGCATCGGACAAGAGCGCACGCGAAACAATGGCTGCGTGGTTTCGCGGTCAACCGGACAAGGATGCCGAAACGCTCTGGCAGTCTGTCATCGAGAAATCCCTGGCCGCACGCCACCTGCACGAGGTCAATGGACAACTGATCGTCCTGCAACTCGGCAAGACTCGTGAGGCACTCGACATACTGACCCATCGGCAAAACGATGATTCGCTGTACGGTAGCGATGGTCAATCGGCCAGCGGCGGCGGCAAGCGAATTTCGGACTCAGCCTGACCGCAGGAGGGGGCTCAGTTGCCGGTAGCGGTCTGTGGTTTCAGTTCGGTCGGCTCTTCGGGCCGGTTCGAATCGATCAGGATGCTGACCCGGCGATTTCGTGCCCGCCCTTCCGTCGTCGTATTCGTTTCCACCGGTCGCGTATCGCCATAGCCGATCGCTGTCAGCCTGGCAGCATCCACCCCCGCATCATTGAATAACCGCAGAACAGTGGTCGCACGCAACGCCGACAGCTCCCAATTGGAGGGAAATTGCGGCGTTGAAATCGGCACATTGTCGGTATGACCTTCAATAGTGATCGGAAAATCGGAGCCTGCCAGTACTGAAGCCACGGCCTGCAGGGCACTCGCCGATTGCGGTTGAAGATTGGCCTGACCAAGGGCGAACAGGATGCTGTCGTTGATCTCGATCGTGACTCCCCGACTCGTTTCCAGCAGCCGAACCTTGCCCTGTGCAACCAGCGGCTGCAACGCCTGCATGATCTCGTCGGCGACGTTGCGCATTTTTTGCCGTTGCTCCGCACGCAAGGTATCCGGCTTTTGCTGCTCAGGCAGCCGGTCAGGCTTGGCTACCGGTTTCGGCGGCAGGAGAGGCGCCCCCTGCAGGATCGCGATCGGCTGGCCGCCCACCTCGCCGGTCACGTTCTTGAACGCATTGACCAGCGAGTTCGACAAAACCTTGTATTTTCCTTCGTTGACCGAAGAAATCGCATACATCACGACAAAGAAGGCGAACAGCAGGGTAATGAAATCGGCATATGAGACCAGCCAGCGCTCGTGGTTCTCATGCTCTTCCACCTTGGCCCGCCGTCGCCGAGCCATCAGCGCAGATACCCCTTTAGGCGACTCTCGATGATCCTCGGATTGTCTCCGACAGCAATCCCGACCAGGCCATCGATCAACATCTCGCGCGCCGACACCATCCGAGAAATATAGTATTTGAGCTTTCCGGCAATCGGCAGGTAGACGAGATTGGCCAGTCCGACGCCATAGATCGTCGCCACGAAGGCAACGGCGATCCCGGCGCCCAGCTTGGTTGGGTCCGACAGGTTTTCCATGACATGGATCAGACCCATCACCGCCCCCAGGATGCCGATCGTCGGCGAATACCCTCCAGCTGCCTCCCAGACGCGAGCTGACTGCTTCGCCTCTTCCTCGAAGGTATCGATATCGACTTCCAGCAATTCCCGGATGCGTTCGGGATCGGCACCGTCGACCAGAAGTTGTAATCCCTTTCGGGTGAATTCATCCTTCAGGCCCGGAATGAAGTTCTCGAGCGCCAGCAATCCTTCGCGGCGCGACAACTGACTCCAGTTGAGAATCTGGTCAATACTCCGTTTCTGATCGATGACCGGGGGCTTCCAGACCCACTTGGCCATCGCGACGCCACGCTTGAACAGATGCAACGGGCTCTGCAGCAGGACGGCGCCCAGCGTCCCCCCGACCACGATCAGGAAGGCTGTCGGTTGTGCCAGGGAGCTGATATGACCGCCTTCCAGCATCTGACCGCCGAGGATGGCAATGAGCCCGATGGCCAGACCGGCAATGCTGATCTTATCCACGGACAGTCTCCTTGCGGCGCTTGCTGACGGACTTCACGTCACCCAGAATCTGGCTGCGCAAACGGACGATTGCCTGTGAGTGCAGCTGACAAACACGCGACTCGGTCACGCCCATCACCTCACCGATCTCCCGGAGATTCAGATCCTGTTCGTAATACAGGGCCATCATCAGTTTTTCACGCTCCGGCAGACGTCCGATGGCGTCGACCAGATGCTGACGGATGTCCTTGTCTTCGAGAATGCCCGCCGGATCGGCCGTCGTATCGGTGAAATGGCGTTCGAGAAAATCCTCATCCCCTTCGCCATTGAAATCCTCGTAGTACACCAGTTGGTGACCGCGCGCTTCCTGCAAAATTTTCTGGTAATCCCCAAGGGACATGCCGAGGGTGTCGGCAAGTTCCTGCTCCGATGGAGCCCGGCCATGGGCATGCTCGAGTTGATTGATCGCCTGTTCGATGCGCCGCAGCTCCCGCCGCATGCTGCGAGGCAGCCAGTCGTTCTCGCGCAGGCCATCCAGCATGGCGCCCCGTACCCGCTGTGTCGCATAGGTTTCGAACTGGGCACCAAACCCCTCCTCGAAACGATCTATCGCGTCCAGCAGACCCAACATGCCGTTCTGGACGAGGTCCTCGAATTGGACATTGGCAGGCAGCCTCGCCATCAGGTGATAGGCGATACGCTTCACCAGCGGCACGTAGCGCTGGACCAACTCCTCCCGGTTCGGCTGCCCTGCAGCGGTATACATCAAGCCCTGATCAGATTGGGTGTTATGCGTTGGCTCAAGTGTAGCAGTTGCTGCAGGAATTGTTCGACGCCGCCACGATCCCCATGAGACTGCTGCCAATACTGCATGTCGGCAGCAAGATCGCGGAAGGCGATGGCCGACGCCGAATCCGGTGCCTGCATCAGGACAGGGCGGCAAAGCTGACTGGACACCCGGAGGGCCTCGTCAAAGGGGATCGCCCCCGCATAATCCAGCGTCGCCACACCGCGTTGCGTCGCCACCTGCGCAATGTTCTCGAATATCGATCGGGCGTCTGCCTGGGTTCTGACCTTGTTGACCAGGATACGGAAATGGCGACGCGAAAAGGCATGGCTGACCTTTTTGATCAGCGCGTAGGCCTCGGTAATCGATGCGCTGTTACCCGACAACACGACTACGGTCTCCTGTGACACCAGACCGAAAGGCGAAAACCCGCCGGGATGGGTCATGCTGGCATCGACCAGAATCACGTCGAAGGGCCGCGGCAGACTGCTCATCGCATCAAGCAGGGTCTGCTGCTGCCCAAGCGACAGGCGCCCCAGCTTTCTCGCCGCCTTTGCCGCCGGCATGATCGACAGGCCATGCATCGGCCGGAGCAGCACTTCGGCCAATGTCCTTTCCCGCTGAACGACGTTCAGCAAATCCCCCGGTGTCAGCAACCCGAAAGCCGAAGCGATGTCGTCACCCGGCACATGCTCGTCGATGATCAGGACTTCACGCCCCAGGCGCGCCAATGCGACGCCCAGATTGGCGACGGATACGCTACGGCCCACGCCTTCGCAGCCGGCAACGAAGGTCACCACCTGCAAGCCTCCACCTCCCAGCAGGCGACGCAGGCCGGCCGCCTGGTCAACCCGGAAATCAGCCACGACGCCCCCCCAAGCCATGCATGCCGGCATTGGCCATCATCAGAGCCGGCTCGACGCCATCGTACTTGTGCGGCGAGCTTTCCGGCACATCCTTGAAGGCGCGATGCAGCAGGTAGCCGCGATTCGGCAGGTGCAAATCTTCCGGTACCCGCTGGCCGTTCGACACGTAATGCAGTCGCAGGCCGTGCCGCATGATGACGTCGAGCGCCGTCGCCAGGCTGGCCGCTTCATCGATCTTGGTCAGGATGCAACCGGAAAGATTGTCGCCGGCATACGCGCGAACCACATCATCCAGGGTGTCGCCCCGTGAGGTCGACGAGAGCAGCAAGAGGCGTCGGATGTCACAACCGGCCAGCATGTCGTTCAACTCCGGCACAAGCTTGTCCTTCTGACTCATCCCCATCGTGTCGACCAACACCATGTGCTTGTGCTGCAACTCGGCCAGCGTCTGCCTGAGTTCCAGCGCATCCTTGACCAGATAAACGGCAACCCCGAGGATGCGACCATAGATGCGCAACTGCTCGTGCGCACCGATACGATAACCATCGGTGGTGACCAGCGCGACCTTGCTGGGCCCGTGGCGCAATACACAACGGGCGGCCAACTTGGCGGTAGTCGTGGTCTTGCCAACGCCGGTCGGCCCGACCAGTGCATAAACCCCGCCGCGATCGACGATATCCTCTTCCGAACCAACCGTCAGCAGACAACGATCTGCCGCACCCTTGACCCAGGCCAACCCCTGCGAGGCATCCATTTCGGACGGAAGATCGGCCAGCAGATCGCGGGTCAACTGAGGGGAAAATCCTGAATCCAGCATCTGACGCAGCACTTCGGTCTTGGCCGGCTCGCTGCGCGCAGCTTCGCCCCAGGCAAAGCCAGCCAGATGCTGCTCGACAATACGGCGCAAGGAGCGGATTTCATCCATCACCGCTTGCGGCACGACTTCGGCTTCCGAGCGCTTCGGTGCGGTCGCCTGACTGCGAGCCGCAGCCTGGGGATTTCCAGCCGGCGCTGCGGTCGACGGTTGCGGGCGTTGCATTTCGGGATTGCGCAACGCGCCGGTTCGTGGAATCCCGGCATTCACCGTCGCCCCGCTGGAACGCTGCGGAGAAACAGCAGGACCGGCCGGAGAAGTCCCTCCGACTTTCGGGAATACCGGTTTGGTGTACTCCGGCACACGCTGAACCGGCGTTCCTGCCCCGCTGACTCTGGCCCGGGCGGAACTGAGCAGCACCCGGTAATCATCGTCATCCGGTGCCGCGGCCGCCGGTCGCGGCGCTACCATTTGGGGAGCCACATCCACAGCTGGCGTCGGTACGATCATCGCCATGTCGCGAGCGGCAACGGCCATGATTTCCACCCCTCCCGGCACCCCTCGGTTGGACAGGATGATGGCGTCGTTACCAAGCGTCTCCTTGACTTTTTTCAGGGCATCTCGGGCGCTGGCGGCAATGAATTTTCTGACGTTCATGTTCTACCTCCGATGATCGAGGTCACCTTGATGATTCGACTTTCGGGCACTTCGTTATGTGACAGCACCTTCAACTGAGGAACAGTTCGGCGCAGGAAACGGGACAACAACAGGCGGAGATTCGCCGGAACCAGCAGCACAGCCGGCAGCCCCAGCGACTCCTGGCGCTGGGCTGCGGCGGCAGTCTCACGCACCAGGGTATCGGCGAGGCCGGGCTCGAAGCTCGTATTCTCGCTTCCGCCAGCCAACGCCTGGGCCAACAGGCGCTCCAATGTGGGATCAAGCGAAGCAACCTGCATCTCCCCATTACCCGGGAACAACTGTTGAACGATGGCCCGACCGAGCGCGACACGCACCTGGGTTACCAATTCGTCGGCATTTTGCGTCCGGGTCGCGTGATCGGCGACGCATTCGATGATGGTGCGCATGTCGCGGATGTGCACCCCTTCGTCCAACAGGCCTTGCAAGACTTTTTGCAGGATACCCAGCGGCAGCACCTTGGGGACCAGATCCTCGACCAGCTTCGGCATTTCCTTGGCCAGATGATCAAGCAGTTGCTGGACCTCCTGACGTCCCAGCAATTCGCCGGCATGCGTCAGGATCAGATGATTCAGGTGTGTCGCAACAACGGTGGAGGAGTCGACCACCGTATAACCATAGGCCTGTGCCTGGTCACGCAGCGAGGCATCGATCCAGATCGCCGGCAATCCGAACGCAGGATCGGTGGTCGCCGTTCCGTTCAGCGTACCGGCCACCCGACCCGGATTGATCGCCAGATACTGCCCGGCAAAGGCATCCCCGGCACCGACTTCGACCCCCTTGAGCAGGATCCGATAAGCATTCGGTTTCAGCTCGAGGTTGTCGCGGATATGCACCGGGGAAACCAGGAATCCGACCTCCTGGGCAAACTTTTTCCGTATCCCGCGGATACGACGCAGCAATTCACCATCCTGGGACTTGTCGACCAGCGGAATCAGGCGATAGCCCACCTCCAGCCCCAATACATCGAGCGGCGCAACATCGTTCCAGCTTGCCTCGACCGCCTCCTGAACCGGCGGCGGCGCAACCTTGACCGGGGTATCAACGATCTGCCGCTGCCGTTTGGACATGCTCCAGGCAAACCAGGAAAGGGAACCGGCGAGCAGCAGGAAAACCAGATTCGGCATCCCCGGAATCATGCCAAGGATGCCGATGATCGCCGCGGTAATTGCAATCGCCCGCGGGTTGTTGAAAATCTGGACCATGAACTGCTGGCCGATATCGCGCTCGTCGGAAACGCGCGTGACCACCAGACCGGCGGCAATCGAAATGATCAGCCCGGGAATCTGTGCTACCAGGCCATCGCCGATGGTCAGCAGGGTATAGACCTTGGCGGCCTGAGCCAGCGGCATGTCATGCTGCGCCATGCCGATGATCAGACCGCCGACGACGTTGAGCAGCATGATCACGATGCCGGCCACCGCATCGCCTCGGACGAATTTCGAAGCACCGTCCATCGAACCGTAAAACTCGGATTCGCGCGCGATGTCGGTACGCCGTTTACGCGCCTCTTCTTCGCCGATCAACCCTGCATTCAGGTCGGCATCGATAGCCATCTGCTTCCCCGGCATTGCATCCAGGGTGAAACGTGCGGAAACTTCGGCCACTCGCCCGGCACCCTTGGTGATCACGACGAAGTTGATGACCACCAGAATCATGAAGACGATGATGCCGACTGCGAAATTGCCGCCGACCAGGAAATGGCCGAAAGCCTCGATCACCTTGCCGGCCGCATCCGGTCCGGTATGACCGTCGATCATCACGACTCGCGTCGACGCCACGTTGAGAGACAGACGGAGCAACGTAGTCACCAGCAGGACCGTCGGGAAAACCGAGAAATCCAGTGTTTTCTGGGTGTTGACCGCAACCAGCAGAACCAGAACGGAAATCGCGATATTGAACGTGAACAGCACATCGAGCACGAAGGCCGGCAGCGGCAGGACCATCATCGAGAGGATGAGCATGATCAGCACCGGCGCCGCCAGTTGCGAAGGCGCCAGGCGGCCGAACAAGGCTTGCAGGCGAAGGGCCCGGGTCGCCATCAGGCAGGCTCCGGCACAAGTTCGGGCGGCACCGGCAAGCTACGCGGTGGCATCGGGTAGTTACCGCCGGTTTCGCGCCAGCGTGCCAACTGATAGATATACGCCAGCACCTCGGCAACGGCGTTATACAGCCCGCCCGGAATCTCGGCATCCAGCTCGGCATGTTTGTACAAAGCCCGGGCCAGCGGTGGCGCCTCAAGCGTCGGCACAGCATGTTCGGCAGCAATTTCCCGAATTTTCATCGCCACTTCGCCGACGCCCTTGGCCACGACTTTCGGCGCAGCCATACCCGCCTTGTAAATCAGCGCAACGGAATAGTGCGTCGGATTGGTGACGATCACATCCGCCTGCGGCACCGCCTGCATCATCCGGCGCCGGGCAGCCTGCATCTGCAGGCTGCGAATCCGGCCCTTGACGTGCGGGTCACCCATCATTTCCTTCATTTCCTGCTTGACCTCTTCCTTGGTCATCTTCAGCTTGTCGTAGTACTGCCAGATCTGGAAAGGCACATCGGCGGCAACGACCAACAGCAGAGTCAACACCAGCATCAGGAAGGAAAAAACGATCATCTCGCCGGCGTGCGCCAAGCCACTCTCCAACGGTTCGGCCAGCAAGCCGAAAATTTCATCCCGCTCCTTCCAGATCAGCAAGACGGCAACACCACCGACCAGGGCGGCTTTGAGCACTGCCTTGCCAAGCTCCATCAGACTCGACCAGGAAACCATCCGCCCCAGACCGGTCATCGGATTGAGGCGCTTCAGATCAGGAACCAGCGCATTGGGCGCAAACACCCAGGCATTGAGGAAAAACGGGGGCATCAAGGCCGCCAGGATGAGCAGCCCCAGCAAAGGCGAGAACAGCAGCAATGCATCGCCGGAAATTTCCGCCAAACGCGGCAGCATCATGCCGGGCTCAAGAAAATAGCGCGGCTCGACGGTAAAGGCCCGGCGCGTCAAATCCAGCGTGCGGGCCATGAACCAGCCGCCCATCAACCAGAGCGTCATCGCCGCCACCACCAGAATGAGAAAAGTCCCCAATTCACGGGAATGGGGGACCTGACCCTTTTCGCGGGCTTGCTCGATTCGCCTGCCGGTAGGCTCTTCTGTTTTCTCGAGGTCGCTTTCTTCCGCCATGGCCATTGTCGGTGTTGGTTATGGCTATTATAGAAAAAAACCAAGAAAATTAAATAGGTAGCGTGCTTTTTTTACATCGTTTCTAGGTAGACCGCATAAGACAATGACACACAGGTAAACCGCACAAAAGCAAAGAGGGGGCAAAGCCCCCTCTTAAGCCGTTGACCGGCAAGGAAATATTCTGGCGTCAGACGAAATCTAGCGCGCGCAAGGCATTTCCAGCCTCGGCATGCTGACCGAGGTCGGCCAGCAGCTCCTTCATGTCCAGAATCAGCACGATCTGACCGTTCGACAGCGTGGTTACTCCGGCAACCCCCTTCGGACGGAAATCCTCGAGGGATTTGATCACCGCATCGTCGCGCCCGGCAAAACTATCGACACCGAGAATGAAACTGCGCTCGGCAGTCTGCATGAAGACACCGTACTCGGGCGGACGCTCCAGCGGCCAGCCGAGCAAGCGCGCCAGCGAGACCACCGGAAGAACCTCGCCACGCACCACCAGCGTTTCCTTGCCGCCCACCTCCTGGATGCGTTGCTGATCGATCGGCAGGATCTCACGCACCAGCGACAACGGCAATGCGAAGGGCTGATCGCCAAGCAGCACCAACAGCACCGGCAGGATGGCCAGGGTCAACGGCAGCGAAATGATGAAAACCGACCCCTTGCCCGGCTCGGAGCGAATCTCTACCGAACCGTTGAGTTTCTGGATGTTGGTCTTGACCACGTCCATCCCGACACCACGACCGGACACGTCGGAAATCTGCGTCTTGGTCGAAAAGCCCGGCAGGAAGATCAGGTTGAGGCTCTGCCGCTCGTCAAGCGTGTTTGCCTCTTCTTCACTGATCAAACCCTTGTCCACGGCTTTCGCGCGAATCCGTTCGGCACTCATGCCGCGCCCGTCGTCGGCGATGATCAGCACGATGTGATCACCTTCCTGGCGGGCCTCAAGGCGCACCAGACTCTTCGCCGACTTGCCCGAGGCCGCCCGCTCCTCGGGCATTTCCACCCCGTGGTCGACGGCATTGCGGATCAGGTGGATCAGCGGATCCGCAAGATCCTCGATCATCGTCTTGTCGACTTCGGTTTCCTCACCGGCGAGCACCAACTCGACATCCTTGCCAAGCTGACGCGCCAGATCCCGGGCAATCCGGGGATATTTCTGGAACAGCCGGCCAATCGGCTGCATCCGCGTTTTCATCACCGAGTTCTGCAGATCCGACACCAGCAAATCCAGCTGACTGACCGCCTGGTCGAGCGCATGCAGGGTTTCCGCATCGTTCTTGCCGGCCAGGATATCGGCACGCAAGCTGGTCAGACGATTCTTGGTCAGCCCGATTTCGCCGGAGAGGTTAAGCACCTGGTCAAGGCGGGAGGTATCCACGCGGATGGTGTTTTCCCTGGCCCTTTCATCGGCCCGACGCGTTGCCGTCGGCTGACCGGCCGGCCGGTCGGTTGCCCGCCGCCCGAAGGGCGATGGCGCCTCCTTGGCCGGCACCGGCGCGACGACGGCATGTGCCGCACTTTCCGCCTTGGCAACTGGCGCCGCCTTTGGCATCAATTCACCTTCGGCCGCCTGCCCGGAAACAGCGGCATGCATGGCCGCCCAATCGGGCTCGCCAGGCACCGCACTCTCCCCTGCGGGGGCCGCAGCAGGCGATTCATTTGCCACACCGGCCACAGCACCTGGCAACTCGCCGCGCAAAGCCCCCTGGAGCGCACCAATCACATGCGGATCTGCTGCCTGCGGCTGGACCATCTGGCCCAGCTCGCCAAACATGTCGCGCACCCCCTTGGTCGCCGCCATGATGACGTCCATCAATTCGGGGGTCAGTTCCATTTCGCCGTTGCGCAGGCGATCAAACAGATTCTCGGTCAGGTGACAGAGCGTCACCAACTCGGTCGCATTGAGAAACCCAGCCCCTCCCTTGACGGTATGAAAACCGCGGAAGATATCGTTCAGCAGGCCTCGATCATCCGGCGTCTTTTCCAGATCGACCAACTTGTTGTCCACATCGGACAATAGATCATGCGCTTCCTGCAGAAAATCCTGCAGGAGATCTTCCATTCCGGCGAAATCGCTCATTTCGACCTCCCTCAGAAACCGAGGCTATCGAGCAGGTCATCCACCTGCTCCTGATTGACCACGACATCGGCACGCCCTTCAGCGTTAACGACGGGACCGTTCATCAAACTGTTCAACTCTTCCGTACGCTTCGTTTCCGGCACCACTTCGAGCAGCAGACTCATCAAACTGCTTTCCAGTTCCTGAGCCAACACCACGATCTTCTTGATCACCTGCCCGGTCAGATCCTGAAAGTCCTGGGCCATCATGATCTCGGTCAACTGCGCGTGGGTTGCCTGTGTCTTTTCCGGCAGTTGCTGATTGAGGAAAGCCCGGGTATCGACGGCCAACTGGCGGAACTGCTCGGTGCTCAACTGATTGGCGAAGGCCTTGTCCCAATCACCGCCCAGCGCTTTCGACCGGCTGGTGATATCTTCAACCAGCGGATTGGCAATATCCGTCGCATTGAGTACCCGACAGGCCGCCTGTTCGGTCAGATTGGCGACATAGGCCAACCGGTCCTTGGCATCGGGCAGGCTGCTTACCGCTTTTTCGATGAGCTTGTCGTAGCCCAACTGGCCCAGCGTATCGTGCAATACCCGGGCCATATGACCGATCTTGTTGAAAACGGCTTCCTGCTTTGGCCACTCATCGCCGGCAGCAGCAATTTCAGCGCCGCCTGATGCTACGGCCTGAGCCGCGGTTTCGGCAGCCACGCTATCGAACAATGCCTGCAGCCCGTCGCTGTCCCCGTCGGCATTCACTGCAACTTGCGGGGCAACCGGCGCCGGAGCGGGGACAACCTGATAATCGGAAGCAATCGAATCGAAGAGGGCTTCCAGTTCAGAAGAATCGTTAGTTGCTGACATCCCCGCCTCCTCAAGCCTGCCCGAGCTTCTCGAAAATCTTGTTCAGTTTTTCGGAAAGCGTGCCGGCAGTGAAAGGCTTGACGATGTAGCCGCTTGCCCCCGCCTGAGCGGCTGCGATGATGTTTTCCTTCTTCGCTTCAGCAGTGATCATCAGGACTGGCAAGTGCTTCAGCGTCGGCGTCGCACGTATCGTCTGCAGCAACGTCAAACCATCCATATTCGGCATGTTCCAGTCGGTCACGACGAACTCGAAGCCGCCACCCTGCAGTTTCTGCAAGGCAATGGCACCATCCTCGGCTTCGTCCACGTTCGTAAACCCGAGTTCCTTGAGCAAATTGCGAACGATGCGGCGCATCGTCGAAAAGTCGTCGACAACCAGAAAGCGTGTTTTCGGATCACCAGCCATGAAGCACTCCAGAATGTATTTTTATCGTTCGATCAACGGCCGCAAGGTATCGGCCAATGCTTCCGCATCAAATTTCGCCACATAGGCATCCACCCCGACGGACTTGCCCATCGCTCGATTGGCCTCCGACGACAGCGAGGAATGCATGACCACCGGCACCCCTTCGAAACGGGCATCGGACTTGATGTTCTTGGTCAACACATAGCCATCCATCTCGGGCATTTCGGCATCCACCAGAATCAGGCGGATTTCTTCGCGGATATTCTTGCCGCTCTGCAGGGCATGTGCGGCAATGCCCTGCAGACGCGTCCACGCTTCCAGGCCATTGGTCGCATGCTTGTGACGGACCCCGAGTTTGTCGAGCACCTCGGAAATCTTGCGGCGCGCGACGATCGAGTCGTCCACGAAAAACACACTGGTCTCGGGGTCGACCCTGGCAGGCGGAATGTCGATGATCATCGCCTCGCCGAACGCATTGGCCAAAATCTGCTCCACGTCCAGAATCGACACCAGGCCGCCGCTTTCCAATTCGATGACAGCAGTAATCAAACCATGATTGGTGGTCAGAACGCTTTCCGGCGCCTTGACCCGCTCCCAGTCGACCCGGATGATCCGATCGACGTCATGGACCAGGAAACCCAGCGTGCGCTTCGAGTACTCGGCAACCATCATGGTGGCGCCACGCTCCTTCGGCGCACCTTCCAGTTGCAGGAAAGGCGCCAGCGACAACACGGGAATCACATTGCCGCGCAGCGAAATCAGCCCTTCGACGCCACGCGGCATATTCGGCGCCTTGGTGATATGCGGCGTCCGCCCGACTTCGCGAACCTTGAATACGTTGATACCGAAAATTTCCCGCGTCCCGAGCGTGAACAGCAGAATCTCCATTTTATTGGAGCCAGCCAGACGGGTTCTGGCATCGACGCTGTCCAGCAGGTTCTTGTTTTCGATCAGATTCATGTCTGCCCCCTCGTGATCAGGCCTTGACCAATTCGCCCTCGGCAATCAGGCCGAGGCGACGCGCCAGGGTTTCGGAGAGGCGCTGTGGTTCGAATTTAGGCACATATTCGTCGACACCGACCGACAAGCCAAGCTTCTGGTTCGACATTCCCGACAACGACGAATGCATGACCACGGGAATACCCGAAAACCGAGGATCGGACTTGACCTTCTTAGTCAGGATGTAGCCGTCCATTTCCGGCATTTCGATATCAGTCAGTATCAGGTTGATGACGGCCGACGGCGGTTTCCCGACGGATTGGGCATACTGCGCGACTTTCTCCATCTCGTCCCACATCTGCCGCCCGTTAACCGCGCTGACGCCTTTCACCCCCATCGTCTGCAGGGTGCGCTCGATCTGCTTGCGAGCCACGCTCGAATCGTCACAGTAGAAAACAGTCATGTCCGGCCGGTCGACCGCAACCACGCTGCGGAACATGATGTCGTTGTCAATTTCCGTCGTTTCGGCCAGAACCTTTTCCACGTCCATCATCATGACCAGACGGTTGTCCTCCAGTTCGGTGACCGCCGTGACCAGACCACCGGTTTGCGCCGTCAACATCTCGGGCGGCACGCGCATCTTGCTCCAGTCGAGGCGCAGGATGGTATCCACGCCTTCCACCAGGAACCCCTGCGTGTGGCCGTTGTACTCGGTGACGATCATGATTTCACGAGGCGTATCGGCACTGATGCCGGAATACTTGGCAAGATCGATGACCGGCACCAAGGCACCGCGCAAACTGACCATGCCCTCGACCGACGGCGGCATGTCCGGTGCCGCGGTGATCGGCGGAGTCCGCATCACTTCGCGGACCTTGAACACATTGATCCCGTACGTCTCACGGCGCCCGGTTCGCTGATCCACACCGAGAAAGAACAGCAGGATTTCCAGTTTATTGGTTCCCGCCAACTTGGTCCTGGCATCAATATTCTTCAGTAATTCCGACATTTCTCACTCCCGCGCGACACCAACACCGGTCATTGACCCTTAGCAACGCTAGCACATGCCTGAGCAGCAACCAAACCTCGGTGCGTCAGCACATGGACCAGGCAACCGAAATTTAATAAATCTGGAACAGTTTACCAAAATTGGCAATATCAAGCACCTGTTTCACGTTGCCCTGTACCCCGGTCAGCGTGATCTCCTTTCCCACCCCGCCCAACTTGTCGCGCAACATCAACAACATGCCGAGCGCCGAGCTGTCGAGGTAATCCACGGCAGCAAAATCGACGCTGACGGCCCGCACTTCGTCATCGCCGATCAGGGGCTCATAGGCTGACCGGAAATCCCTGTGCGTATTGAAATCGAATCGCCCGTTCAAAACGATGTCGGCCTTGCCAGCACTCTTCGAAACCACCGCTTGCATGCACTTCCCCAGAAAATAGCAAAATCAGGATTAGTTTAAACCTTTGCCCGATCCCGACAAGCCTTGCTTACCGGGCAACTGCGGACAGCACGCGACGCGCCATTTCATCCAGCGGATATTGTTCTTCGACCGCACCGATCAGGAACGCCTCGCGTGGCATCCCGTATACCACGCAACTCGCCTCATCCTGGCCGAAAGTACGGGCACCGGCCTGGCGCATGCGCAGCAGGCCCTGGGCACCGTCCTTGCCCATGCCGGTCAACAGTACGCCAATGGCCTGACGTCCGACCAGTTGAGCGGCCGAGTCGAACAGCACGTCCACCGATGGTCGATGCCGGTTCACCGGTGGCGCGGCGGACAACTCCGTGACATATCCGCTCGCCGCCCGGCGAATCGCCAGATGAGAATGGCCCGGCGCGATATACACGGTCCCCGACTCGACCTTCTCGTTACCCTGCGCTTCCAGCACCCGCGGCTGGCACAGCGTATCGAGACGACGGGCAAAGGATGCCGTAAACGATTCAGGCATGTGCTGGACGATCAATATGGGCGGGCAGTCGGCCGGAATGCCTTGCAAAAATTCCTTGATGGCCTCGGTTCCCCCGGTCGACGCACCGAGAAAGATGATTTTTCCGGAAGTTGTCATGCCAGACGTGCCGATACGGGAAGAATGAGGTTGCGACACGGCAGAGGGAACAGGAGAAGAAAGCGCTGCCGGACGGGTAGGGATTGCGCGCAGACGAGCACCGCGGGCGGCACGGATTTTCTCGGCCAGCTCCTCGGCATACTGCTCCATGCTGTGGGCGGGATCGAGACGAGGCTTGCCGATGAAATCGATGGCGCCGAGCTCCAGCGCCTTGAGCGTCGTTTCCGAAGCGGCACCGGTAAACGCCGAAACCATGACCACCGGCATCGGCCGCAGGCGCATCAGCCGCTCCAGGAAGGCCAGGCCATCCATTTTCGGCATTTGCACATCCAGCGTCAGGACGTCAGGATTGTGCAACTTGATCATTTCGCGCGCCGTCGGGGCATCCGGTGCCGACGCCACCACCGTCAGGTCGGGGGTGTTGTTGATCATTTCGGTGAGCAGACTGCGCATCAATGCGGAGTCGTCGACAACCAGCACCCGCGTTTTCATGAACGGCCCCAGGAATCAGAGAAAAACATCGTTCGACACTCAGATGAACAATTCGACATCGCCCGCCACCGGACCGGACAGACGTGCCTTGTAATCGCGTTCGCGGCTGAACAGCGTTTCGTTGTGAACGCGGTGCAGCTTCTTCACCAGCACCCGCCCACTATTCGGAAAATAGTAGACTTTGCGCGGGTACGAATCCAGCAAATCCTTTGCCACGACAGGAATCTTCTCTGTTTTCAGATAGTTCAGCACGAACTCGGCGTTGCGCACGCCGACATTGCTGCTCGACAGACTGGAGAGCACAGCTCCGCCGCCGAAAACCTTGGCTTCCAGACGATTGCGCCGGGCGCCGAGCTTGAGCAGATGGTTGATCAGCACTTCCATCGCATAGGTCCCGTAACGCGCCGAACTGCTCACCGAATCGCGGCCGCCATCGTCCGGCAGCATGAAGTGGTTCATGCCGCCGATACCGGCTTCGACATCGCGAACGCAGGCTGCCACGCAGGAACCGAGCACGGTCACCAGCAACATGCCGGCACCGGCGACGAAATACTCGCCGGGCAGTATCTTTGCCGCCTCGGACTTGAAATTCCTGTCGTAGTAGCGGTTGACCGCAAGATGCTCGTCGAAGGCGTGTTGCACGGCATTCCCCGTCAGCGGGCTCCGGCCAGCACGTAAACCGTCTTGCCGAGGGAGCGGAACAGATCCGCCGCGTGCAGGAAGCTCTCCGAATGCCCGGCAAACAACAGTCCATCCGGCTGCATCATCGGCGCAAAGCGGGAAAGAATCTTGTACTGCGTCGGCTTATCGAAATAGATCATGACGTTGCGGCAGAAGATCACATCCAGCGGCCCTTTCACGGTATAGCTCTGATCGAGCAGGTTGATCCGCCGGAACTCGATCATCCGCTTCAGTTCCGGGCGTATCGCCGCCTGCCCTTCCTGCGCGCCGGTGCCCTTCAGGAAAAACTTGCGCAAACGCTCCGGCGACATCTTTTCGACCCGATCCAGCGGATAAACGCCTTTTTGCGCGGTCGCCAGCACATTGGTATCGAGATCGGAAGCAATGATCGACACATGGGTGGCTTCCATGCCGAAGGTTTCGGCAACCGTCATCGCAATCGAATAAGGCTCTTCCCCGGTCGACGCCGCGGAACACCAGACACGGATCGGCCGGCGCGTACCGAGTTTGCGCAAATGCTCGGCAAAGATCGGGAAATGATGGGGTTCGCGGAAGAACGAGGTAAGGTTGGTGGTCAGCGAATTGACGAAGCGCTCCCACTCGTCGCCACCCTTGCGCTCAAGCAGGTCGAGATACTCGGTGAATCCCTGCAGGTTGAGCGCACGCAGACGGCGGGCCAGGCGGGAGTAGACCATGTCCTTCTTGACCGGCGACAGCGAAATGCCGGCATGCTGGTAGATCAGCTTGCGGACACGCTCGAAATCCGCCTCGGAAAACTGGAACTCGCGAATGCCGCCGTCGCGTCGATCCAGCACCTTGCTCAAGCCGCTGCGTAACGCTTCGGTCGCGCCGAAAGGCGAACTGCCATTACGTTCGATGGCCATCAGAACTCCTCCCATTCATCGTCGAGTCGTGCCGGCAACGCCGGTCTTCCGCGCCTGGCACTTTGGCTTCGGTCAGCCCCGTGCTTGCTCGGGGAAGCAGCCCCGACCCGGAACACCGAAACCGCCCGGACCAGCGTTTCCGCCTGCTCTTCCAGACTCTCGGCAGCCGCAGCGGCCTGCTCGACCAACGCCGCGTTCTGCTGCGTGACTTCGTCCATCTGACTGACGGCCAGACTGACCTGCTCGATCCCCGAACTCTGTTCCCGGCTGGCCTCGGCGATATCCGCCATGATCCCGGCCACACCGCGGATGCCCGCCACCACATCATCCATCGTCGTGCCGGCCTGTTCGACCAGCTTGTTACCGCTCTCGACACGCGCCACCGAATCCGAAATCAGCAGCTTGATTTCCTTGGCGGCCGCCGCGCTACGTTGGGCCAGGTTGCGCACTTCGCTGGCGACGACGGCGAAGCCGCGGCCCTGCTCACCGGCACGCGCTGCCTCGACCGCCGCATTCAAGGCGAGGATGTTGGTCTGGAAGGCGATGCCGTCGATCACCCCGATGATGTCGGCAATGCGGCGACTGGCCTGCTGAATGTCGTTCATGGTGTGCACCACCTCGGCCACCACCTCGCCGCCGCGCGTTGCCACCTGCTGGGCGTTTTCGGCAAGCTGATTGGCCTGCCGGGCGTTGTCCGCATTCTGTTTCACCGTGCTGGTCAGCTGTTCCATGCTCGACGCGGTTTCCTCGAGACTCGATGCCTGTTCCTCGGTGCGGCTAGACAGGTCCTGATTGCCACTGGCGATCTCGCGGGCAGCAACATTGATGGCATCGGCCGACAGGCGCAGCCGCTCGATGATCTCGCGCAAGCGCGAGGCCGTCCGGTTGGCGCCATCCTTCAGCTGTCCGAAGGTCCCCTGATACTCCGCCGTCACACTGCACGTCAGGTCGCCTTCGGCGATTGCGGAAAGTACACCGACGATTTCGTCCAGGCTTTGCTGCGACGTCTGCAACAGGGTATTCAGATCGCTGGCCAGGCGCAAAAAGAAGCCATGTTTGCCGTCGACCGCAACACGGTGCGAAAAATCGCCACGGGCAGCCGCACCGACAATCATCCCGACTTCGTTCTCGATGGCGACCTCCTGGGTGCGATCCAGCCATTGGCTGGCCCGACCGAGATAACGGCCATCCTTGTCACGCACCGGTGTCGCGGTGACCCGGAGGGATCGACCGCACATCGCCACGTCCAGAGTCCGCGGCTCGGACAGTTCAGCGCTGTAGGCTGCCTTGACGGCGGGGTCGTCGAAGAAATCCGGCAACCGGTATTGCCGCATGTGGCTCACCGAAAACCCCGGCACACGTTCGCGCATCTGCGGTTCCATCGCTCGCCACAAGGTTTCCGCCGCGGCATTCATGTAGATCAACTGGTTGCTCTCGTCGGCAATCGTCATCGGCGTGCCGGCGCCGTCGAGTGCCATCTTGATGCGCAAGCCCTCGGCCGCCAGCACCTGCATCTCGTTGAGATCGACGCCGGCCTTGATCTGCATGCTGCGCGCGGCGTCGGCGATGGCCAGCAGTTCATCGCGACGCTCGACATCGATCCGGATGTCGCTGCGTCCTTCGGCGATGCCCCGGAAGAAACGGGTTGCCGCCTCGATCGGTCGACGGATGCCGGCCGCCAGGCCAAGCGCAAGCAGGACGCCCAGCACGGCAAAGACCAACAGCAACATCGCCAGGCGCCACTGGAAGGCCGCGATCTCCTGATGGGCGACATCGATGTCGGATGCGGCCTTGTTCAATTGCAACGCGACCAGTTCGCCCACCTTGTCGGAAATCGGGTCGATGGCCGGATACAGCTCGCGGGCGGCAAACGCTGTCAGCGCAGCATGATCCTCGGCCCGCAGGATTTCCTTCAGACGGCCGATCGCGGCATCACCGTTCTTCATCAGTGCCGATGCCTGGCCGACCAGACGTCGCTCGTCCTCGCTCAGATCGCCCGCCGCATAGCTGCCCCAGCGTTCGCCGATCAGGGCCTCGGCCTTGCTGACCTTGTCCAGTGCAGACGCCCATGTCTCGCTACCGTCGCGCGTCTTGTGCGACAGATCGACGATGGAAACGGCGTAGGCATCGGCAACCTCCTTCAGCGCCTTGAGCGGCACGACCTGGCCGGCGTAGACCGACTGCAGGTGCTGCTTGCCATTTCCGACCGCCAGGATGCCCAGCGCCCCGATCAGCAGCATGCCTGCGGTCAACAGCCCGCAAATGGCAAGAATGCGCTGCCGTATCGAACGCTCCTTCAACCAGCCGGACAGCCCACGACGGGCAGACACGACCGCACCATCGCGTATCGTCCGGCCAGCGGATCTTCCCTCGCGAAACTCGCGGTAGGCCCGTTCCGCCGCATCGATCTGCTGCCGCGTCGGCGCCGTCCGGACCGACATGTAGCCTGATACCCGTCCATCCTGATACAGCGGCGTGACGTTCGCCTGCACCCAGTAATGATCGCCGTTCTTGCAACGGTTCTTGACCAGCCCCGACCACGGCCGACCGGCTTGCAGGGTGCGCCACAGATCGGCAAAGGCCTCGGCCGGCATGTCGGGATGACGAACGATGTTGTGCGGCTGCCCGATCAATTCCTCCTCGCGGAAACCGCTGGTCTCGATGAAATCCCGATTGACATCGGTGATCAGACCCTTGAGATCGGTTTTCGAGACAATCATCTGCCCCGAGGCCAGGATGATTTCATTCTGCGTGACCGGCTGGTTGTTACGCATGACCGCCTCTCAGTCCCTGCTACGGTTGATCAAAATTCGCTCCATTCATCGTCGAGCGATGCCGGCAAGGCCTTGCGCCCCGCGCGCCACCCTTCGTCCTTCGCCCCGGCCGGCTCGGCCAGACGGGCGCGGCCCTGCTCACTGACGCGGAACACCTGAACCGAACTCGCCAGTTGCCGGGCCTGCTCCTCCAGACTCTCGGCCGCCGCGGCCGCCTGTTCGACCAGTGCCGCATTCTGCTGGGTCACCTCGTCCATCTGCGTCACGGCCCGGCCGACCTGCTCGATCCCGGCGCTCTGCTCGCGGCTGGCCTCGGCGATGTCGGTGACGATCCGGGCCACCCGCTTGATGCTGGCCACCACTTCTTCCATTGTGCTGCCCGCCTGATCGACCAGGCGGTTACCGACCTCGACGCGTTCGACCGAATCGTTGATCAACCCCTTGATTTCCTTGGCAGCCGCTGCACTGCGCTGGGCCAGACTGCGCACCTCGCTGGCCACCACCGCGAAACCGCGCCCCTGTTCACCGGCCCGCGCCGCCTCGACCGCCGCATTCAGCGCCAGAATGTTGGTCTGGAAGGCGATGCCGTCGATCACGCCGATGATGTCGGCGATCCGGTTGCTCGCCTGGCGGATCGCCCCCATCGTTTCCACCACATCGCCCACCACGACGCCTCCTCTTTCGGCAACACGCTGGGCGCCGTTGGCCAGTTCATTGGCCTGCCGAGCATTCTCCGCATTCTGGCGGACCGTTGCCGTCAGCTGCTCCATGCTGGAAGCGGTCTCCTCGAGGCTGCTGGCCTGCTCCTCGGTACGCGCCGACAGGTCCTGGTTGCCGATGGCGATTTCCTTGGCCGCCGTGTTGATCGTCTCGGCCGAGGTCTGAATGTCGCCGACCAGCTCGCGCAGCTTGTGCACCGTCCGGTTCGCATCGTCGCGCAGACGGCCGAAAGTCCCCTGATAGTCAGCATGCACGACTTGTGTCAGATCGCCGTCGGCGACCCGGGAAAGCAGCGTTGCAATGCCGCCGATCGCGCCGCCGCTGGTTTCCAGCAGACGATTGATGCCATGGCCCAACTCGCGATAAAAACCTTCCAGGCGTTCGGTGTCGAGGCGAGCCTCGAGGTCGCCGGCCGACGCCCGGCCAATCAGCTCGGCAACCGAGCGCTGGGCATTGATTTCGGCCGTCCGGTCCACCCACTCGCCGACCGTGCCGAGACGCTGACCACGCTCGTTGATGATCGGATTGGTCACCACCTTGTAGATACGCCCCCCGATCTCGAGCTCGGTCTCGCGCGTTCCCTGCAGTTCGCGCAGGGAACGTATCGCTGCCGCAGGATCGGCATAGAAGGCGCCGATATTGCTGCCGATGAAGCGGTCGACCGCAAAACCCGGCTGCTGCACCCGTAATTCGGGTTCAATCTGCCGCAAGGTGTTTTTCAGGCCCCGGTTGGCATAGATCACCGTGCCGTCGTCGTCGGCGATGCGCAGGTTGGCCGACACACAGTCGAGTGCGATACGGATGCGCAGGTTGTCATTGGCCAGCCGGGCAGCCTCGGCCACCTTCGCGCCCTGCAGAATCTGCATCGACAGCAATCCCTGCAGCACCTTGCCGACCTCATCGTTACCGGAAACATCGATCTGCTGATCGAAATGCCCCTGTGCGATACGCTCGAACACCGGCAGCACCCGTTGCTGCAACGGCAGCACGAACAGGTGGCGGATCAACCAGAACAGGAAGGCCAGCAGCAGCACGGAGAGCAGCAAACCGCCGATCAGGACCAGCCGGCCGACCAGCGCCGACCGCCCCTGGAATTCATCGAGGTAGGTGCCGCCTGCCACGACCCAGGGCGTTCCGTCGAGCGTCTCGAACGCCACCAGCTTTTCCCGTTCGCTGGTTTCGCCGCGCCCTTCATTGCGCCAGCGATAGACGATCTCGCCGCGCTGCCGCTCCAGCATGTCGCGAACGAAGGCGCGCCCGTCGGCATCTTTTGCGTCCAGCAGGTTCTCCCCTTCCTTCTCGGGGTGTACCAGCAACTTGCCGTAATCCTTGCCCGGCGACGCGTTGAGCACGTAAAAATAGCCCGTTTCGCCGATTTTCTGGGCCCGCACGCCACGCTTGACGTTATCCAGCACCGAGGAAATATCGGCCCCGACAAAACTGGCGCCGACCACCGTACCGGAACTGTCGAGTAGGGGAACGTAACTGGTGTAGAAATCCTTGCCGAACAGGATGGCCGGTCCGACATAGGCCTTGCCCGACAACAGGCGCGCATACGCCGGATGAGCGCGGTCGAGCATCGTTCCTACCGCACGCGAACCGTCTTCCTTCTTCAACGACGTACTGACCCGAACGAAGTCCTCTCCCTGGCGAACGAACAAGGTCGCCACGGCATCCATCTCGCGACTGAAACGATCGAGCACGGCATAGTTGCCGTTGAGCACCTCGCTGCCGTGCACCAGTTGCGCCTCGTCGCCATTGTCCCGCCGGACGATGCCGCCGGGGAACTGGCCGGCCAGCGCCCGATTGAGATACCCGACTTCGCGCGCCACGCCCTGCAGATTGGTCTCGATCATCATCCGGACCAGGCCCACCTTGCTCCGCAATTCCTCGCGCGCCCGGGTATCGAGCAGATCGCGCATGTACTGGGACAGGAACAGCGACGCACCACCCAGGATCAGCAGCAGGCCGACGAACATGCCAAGCACGATCTTGCGCGACGACGAGGCATCGGCGAGCCAAGACAAACGGCGTGCGCCGGACATCGCCCGGCCATGAACCACCCGCAATCCCGCAGCCCGGCCGTCGCGCAGTGCGGCATAAGCAGCATCGGCCGCCGCCACGGCCTCGCGCGACGCCCGCCGACGCACCGAGATATACCCCACCCGCTCGCCGTTCTCGATCAGCGGCGCGACGCTGGCGTCAACCCAGTAATAGTCGCCATTCTTGCAGCGATTCTTGACCAGACCGTTCCATGGACGCCCCTCCTGAAGATCGCGCCAAAGATCCTCAAAGGCGGCTTCCGGCATGTCCGGGTGACGGACGATGTTATGCGGCTGCCCGATCAGTTCGGCTTCGGAAAAACCACTGATGTCGACGAAGTCCTGGTTGACCTCGGTGATCCGCCCCTTCAGATCGGTCTTCGAAACGATCAGGTTGCTGTCGCTGAGCAATACCTCGTGCTGCGTGACGGGTTGGTTGTTTCTCATCTTTTTCTCATTCCCCGGTCAAAACTCGGCCCATTCATCATCCGGCGCGGCCAGCAACGACACCGAACCGCTGCTGATGCGCGGCGGGATTGCTGCGGTCAACACGGGTGGCGGCACTTTTTTCCTGGCCTGACGCAGTTGTCCCAACAAACCGACGACTTTGCGCGAGCGTTCGGAGAATTCGCCAAGGATGCGCTGACGCGCACCGTCGCCGTCTCCCCCCTGATAGGCACGGATGATGTCTGCCGCACAGCGATGGAAAGCCGCATGCTCGACCTTCAGTTCGGTAAAGCACGGATCGCCCCTCAGACTCCGACCGGCACCGTGAATCCACGAGCCCAGCGCACATTGATCGTCGCGCCCGACGACGGCGGGATCGAGCGGCTCGTCGCCACCGGCGACATAATCGAGGAGGCGCTGACGCCAGCGCTCGTGCGCATGAACCGCCGCCTCGAAATCGAGACTGCCGATCGCCGACTGGCCCTCGACCACTACGGCGCCCGACAAACGGAAAGCCGATACCGAATCGGCCAGATTGCGCGCCTGCTCCTCAAGGCTCTCCGCCGCTGCCGCTGCCTGCTCGACGAGCGCCGCATTCTGCTGGGTCACCTCGTCCATCTGGCTGATCGCCAGGCCGACCTGCTCGATGCCTGAACTCTGCTCGCGGCTCGCCGCGGAGATGTCGCCCATGATCCGCGCCACGCGCTGGATGCTGCCGACCACCTCGCTCATCGTTTCGCCGGCCTGGTTGACCAGCCGGTTGCCGGTCGTGACCTTGTCGACCGAATCGGCGATCAGCCCCTTGATTTCCTTGGCCGCCGCCGCACTGCGTTGCGCCAGATTGCGCACTTCGGTGGCAACGACGGCAAAGCCGCGTCCCTGCTCGCCGGCCCGTGCGGCCTCGACCGCCGCGTTGAGCGCCAGGATGTTGGTCTGGAAGGCAATGCCGTCGATCACGCCGATGATGTCGGCAATCCGGTTGCTGGCCTGCTGTATCGAGCTCATCGTCTCGACCACCTTGCCGACCACCGAACCGCCGTGTTCGGCAACGCGCTGCGCTTCGCCGGCCAGTTCGTTGGCCTGGCGGGCGTTGTCGGCGTTCTGTCGCACGGTGGTCGTCAGTTGCTCCATGCTCGACGCCGTTTCCTCGAGGCTGGATGCCTGCTGCTCGGTGCGTCCGGAGAGGTCCGCGTTGCCGGAGGCGATTTCCTGGGCGGCAACGTTGATCGCATCGGTCGCCTGCTTGATCGAGAAAACGATCTCCTGCAGGTGGTCGACCGTACCATTCGCGTCGTCACGCAAACGCCCGAGCAGGCCGCGGTATTCCGCAGTGATCTTGCGCGTCAGGTCGCCTTCGGCCAGACGCGACAGCATGGCACCGACATCTTCCAGCGCACGGCTGTTGGCATCGAGCAGTTCGTTGACGTTTTCGCCGAGCTGCCGGAAGAAGCCGGCCTTGCCGTCGAGCGCGATGCGACGGGAGAAATCGCCGCCGGCGGCCGCTTCGATGATGCCCGCGACCTCCTTTTCGATCCCCACCTCGGTCGTCCGGTCATCCCATTCGACGACCGAACCGAGGTGCTCGCCAGCATCGTTGCGGATCGGGCTGGCGATCAACCGGAAGGTCCGGCCGCCGATCACCATCTCGTTGCGCCACGGGCTGCTCAGGCCGGCCAGCAGATTCTGCTGTCGCGCCGGATCGCGATGGTAAAGGTCGAAATTGCTGCCGACGATGTTTTCCGGATCGAAACCGGGCAGATCGCGCCGAAGATCGGCCGCCGCTTCCCGCATCATCGCCATGACAGCCGTGTTGCAGTAGATGATCCTGCCGTTGCGATCAGCCACCATGACGGCATTCGAGCCGACATCCAGCGCCACCTTGATGCGCATGACCTCGTCGGCGTGCTGGCGATCGGCCTCGCGGCGCGCTTTCAGATCGCCCTGCATGCGCCCCAGGGCCCGCAGCAAATGCGCGGCTTCGTCGTTGCCGGAGGCATCGATCGCATTGTCGAAATTCCCAGCGGCAACCGAATCGGCCAGCGCCATGGCCTGCGCCAGCGGGCCGGTGATCTGGCGCGTCACCCAGAGCCCGGCCGGCACCATCACCGCCACCGCCAGCACGATCAGTCCGAGCAGGACATTGCGCACCGTTTCGCGCACATGGGCGATTTCGGCGAGGGCATCGGCATTGTCCGCCTTCTGGTACTGGACAAAATCGGCGATGACCGCCTGCCAGGCCTGAATACGGGGATCGAAGTCCGCCGCAAAATACTGCTCGATATCCGGCCGATTGCCGATCTTGATCAACTCGAACAGACGGCGCACGGCTTCCAGACCACGCTCACGCGCCGGCATCAGCCGCGCCAGCGTCGTTTGGGCGGCCGTGCCGGTCATCGCTGCGGTCAACTCGCGTTCGCCGGCCAGATATTTTTCGATGGCCAGGCCGGCCGCCTTTTCTTCCGCCGCCTGGCGGGCGATTTCCTCGTAGATCAGGGCATCGCGGGCATGCTGGCCGAGCAGTGCGATATGCGACTGCATCTCGATCGCCATTTCGGTGTTGCGCACGTTGTCGACCGCAATACGCTCGGCATGCTCGCCGACGCGGCCAAGGCTGAACAAGGCGATGACGACGAACACAATCATCAGCGACAGGGCGCAGATCGTCGTTGCGATCAAACGGGTTCCGATGGGAAAGTTGCGCAGATCCGGCATGTTTTTCTCCCTGGCTTATTCGCTCGACGCCTCGACCAGTTCCATGTCGGCACTGGCCATCAGGCGCTCGATGTCGGTGACGATCAGCATGCGTTCGTCAAATGCGGCGAGTCCGCGGATGTACTTAGTATCGAAGGTTCCGGAAAAATCCGGCGCCGGACGGATCTGCGCCGGCGTCAGCGAAATCACGTCGGAAACGCTGTCGACCACGGCACCGATGACGCGACCGGCCACATTGAGAATGACGACGACCGTAAACGGCGTGTATTCGACATTGCCAAGATTGAACTTGATGCGCAGGTCGACGATGGGCACGATGATGCCGCGCAGGTTGATCACGCCCTTGATGAAGGCCGGGGCATTGGCGATCAGCGTCGGCGATTCGTAGCCACGGATTTCCTGGACCTTGAGGATATCGATCGCATACTCCTCGGCCCCCAGCGTGAAGGTCAGGTATTCGCTGGCCACCAGATCTTCGTCGTTGAGCGCGTTGGCTCCTTGCGTCGCTTCCATGCTTTCGCTCCCTTTCGGCCGTCAGGCGGCCTTGTTCACATTCGATCGCGCCATGCCGGCAATCGCCGACACGTCGAGAATCAGCGCCACGCTGCCATCGCCCATAATGGTCGCACCGGAGACGCCGGGCACCTTGCGATAATTCGCCTCCAGGCTCTTGATCACCACTTGGTGCTGGCCAAGCAGCGCATCGACGAACAGCGCAGCCTTGGCACCGTCGGCATCGAGCACCACCATGATGCCCTGGGTACAGTCCTCCCAGGCCGAGGTCAGGTTGAACAGTTCGTGCAGCACCAGCACCGGCAGATACTCCCCGCGCACCTGGATGACGCGAGCCTGATTGGTCAGCGTCTTGACGTCGCCCGGCTGCGGCTGCAAGGATTCGACGACGTAGGACAGCGGCAGGATGTAGGTCTGGCTGCCGACGGCCACCGACATGCCATCCAGGATCGCCAGCGTCAGCGGCAGACGGACGGTCATCCGGGTACCGACCCCGGCCATCGAGTCGATTTCCACGCGCCCGCCCATCGACTGGATGTTCTTGCGCACCACATCCATGCCGACGCCGCGGCCGGAAACATCGGTGATCTGGTCTGCCGTCGAGAAACCGGCCTCGAAGATCAGGTTGAAGACTTCCTGATCGCTCATCTGATCGGAAACCGGCAGACCCCGTTCACGCGCCTTGGCGAGAATCTTTCCGCGGTTGAGACCGGCGCCGTCGTCGCCCACCTCGATGACGATGTTGCCGCCCTGATGGTAAGCCTTCAGGGTAATCGTACCGGCCGGACGCTTGCCCGTCGCAGCTCGCTGCTCCGGCGACTCGATGCCGTGATCCAGGCTATTGCGGATCAAGTGGGTCAGCGGGTCGGCAATGCGCTCGATCAAGCCCTTGTCCAGCTCCGTCGTCTCGCCGATCGTCCTCAACTCGACCTGCTTGCCCAGCTTGGACGACAGGTCGCGCACGACGCGCGGGAAACGCGAGAAGACGAAGGAAATCGGCATCATCCGGATCGACATCACCGATTCCTGCAGATCGCGCGTATTGCGCTCAAGCTGGGTCAGTCCGCTGAGCAGGCTCTCCGGCGCGTTTTCCTGCATCCGGTTCGCAGTCTGCAGCAACATGGCCTGGGTGATGACCAGCTCGCCGACCAGATTGATCAGCTGGTCGACCTTGTCGACACTGACCCGGATCGAGGCATCGGCCGGGGCCGAACTCTTGCCCGACGATGCCGCGCCGCGAGCTGCCGCCGGCTTCTTTGCCGCCACTGGCTCGGGTGGCGACACTTCGACGGCAGGCGCTTCGACGACCGGCGCCGGCAAAGCGGTGAAAAATCCGTAGCCATCCCCTTCTTCGGCCACGGCCGGCGCTGCTGCGGTCGACGCGGGAACCGGCGCAAAAAAGCCGTAACCCTCGCCATCTTCCGGCATCGACGGAGCCGCAACCGGCAGGGGCTCGAAGAAACCGAAGCCGTCGCCTTCTTCGGCAACAGCAACCGGTACGACCGGCAACGGTTCGAAAAAGCCGAAACCGTCGCCCTCCTCGGCGATGCCCGCTGACGACTCGCCGTAGATCGCATAGCCCCGCTCGTCGTCCGGCACGCCCGGCGCTTCTCGGAAAAAGCCGAACGCCGTACTGCCATCGGCAGCGACCGCCTTGTCCTCGACCACCCGCCAGGCACCGTTCTCGGCGACGAAATCGATCTGATCGGCCAGCAGTTCGGGACGCGCATCGGTCATCAGCCGCAGTTCCCAGAAACCCACACCATCCGGTGGCCGGCTGACGATTTCGAGCCTTCCGAGCGCTTTCAGCTCATCGAGCAGATTGCCCAGCCCGACTCCCTCGACGGCAATACGGGTCGGCACGAAGCGGATGTCGTACAGACGCATGCCGGTGTCGAGCGGAATGCGGACAGCGATCTCGTCATCGGTTGCCGGCGCGGACGGAAGCGCATCAGGCGCGGGCACCGCCGGCGGAGCCACGGAAACCGCGGGGGCTGCAGTGATTGCTTCACCGGAAGACAATTGGCGCAGCCGCGCCTTGATCGCTTCCTCGGCCTGAGCATCGCGCTCCCCCTGCCCCTGGTGAACGGCGAGCATGCCGCGCAGCACATCGCCGGCTTCGAGGAAGGCATCGACCATGTCCGGCCGCAACGGCAATTCGGACTTGCGGATTCGGTCGAGCAGGTTTTCCAGGATATGGGTAGTTTCAGCCAGATCGGTGAAACCGAACGTTCCTGCACTGCCCTTGATCGAATGCGCCGCGCGAAAAATCGCATTCAACTGCTCGCTGTCCGGATTCACCACATCCAGTTCGAGCAACAGGCTTTCCATCGTGGCCAGATGTTCTGCGGATTCCTCGAAGAACACCTGGTAGAACTGGCTCATGTCGATGGCCATGCGACCTCCCTCGAACAGCCGCCGGAAACGACGCGCGGCCCGAGCCGCGTCGAGAAACGGCGAACCGGCATGACCGGAATCAGCCGATGACCTTGCGTACCACCTCGATCAGTTTCTGAGGATCGAAGGGTTTCACCAGCCAGCCGGTCGCACCAGCAGCCCGCCCCTGGGATTTCATCGCATCGGAAGACTCGGTGGTCAGCATCAGGATCGGCGTCGCCTGGTACTGCGGCATCGCACGCAAGGACTTGATCAGGGTCAGGCCATCCATGCGCGGCATGTTCTGATCGGTCAACACCAGATTCACACTGCGCGCCTTGGCCTTGTCCAGCCCATCCATGCCGTCGACAGCTTCGACGACCTCGTAGCCGGCACTCTTCAGCGTGAATGACACCATTTGCCGGATGGAGGCGGAATCATCGATTGCGAGAATGGTTTTTGCCATGTTGACCTCTTAGCTGTTCTCGACCGGTCCGTCGCCGGCATCGCATTGCCGGCGAGCAACACCCGCCATCATTAAAATCACAATTCTGACAATTATACCTACAGCCAGCCGCCCCACGATAGACTGCAGCAACATTCAGAAAGCACTCGTCAGCCACCGAGCGGGTCGACGGCAGATCTCTCAGTTTTTCCGGGAATCCAGCCTGGAGGCAACATCTTCAGGGCTATCCACCTCTGACTCCGGGCCCTCTTCCTGAAGGATCGCTCGTTCGGTTTTCTGATTCAGGACCACGATGCTGATACGCCGATTCACCGGATTCAGGGGGTCATTTTTGTCAAATAAAAGCGTTGACCCCAGGCCGACCACGCGCAGCACCTTGAAATCATCCATCCCGCCGACCACCAGTTCCCGACGCGAAGCATTGGCCCGGTTGGCCGACAGTTCCCAGTTGGAAAAACCCTGGCTGCCGCCAGAAAACGCCGCGGCATCGGTGTGACCGGCCAAACTGATGCGATTCGGTACATCGTTCAGCATTTTGCCGATCTGGTGCAGAAGATCCTTGGTATAGGGTTTGAGATCGGCACTGCTCGAGTCGAACATCGGGCGGTTCTGCTCATCGACAATCTGGATGCGCAAGCCTTCCGAAGTGATGTCGAGCAGCAGTTGTTTCTTGAACTGGGCGAGTTGGGGACTCTGGGCAATCATCTTTTCGATGTCCGCCTTCAGGTTTTCGAGTCGCTCCCGCTCCTTGCGCTGAAACTCCAGTTGGGCTTCCTTGGAGAACGAGGTCGTGCGCTGGGCCTCGATATCGCCTTTCTTGACCTGGCCAGCCTGGCGTGTCAAATCCTGACCGCCGCCCTTGAGAATACTTGTCGCATCACCGCTGCCGGAGCCGCCCTGCATCGACAGTTTCAGGGGATTCTGGAAATAATCGGCGATCCCCTGCAGGTCGCCCTTGGCCGTCGAGCCGAGCAGCCACATCAGCAGGAAGAAAGCCATCATCGCCGTCACGAAGTCGGCGTAAGCAATCTTCCAGGCGCCACCGTGGGCGCCGCCGGCGACCACCTTCTTGCGCTTGATGACTATTGGACGTGTGGAATCGTCACTCATTCGGCATCCCGATCATTTGGACGAAGGACCTTTACTTGCCCTTGCGCGCCTTGAGCTCTTCCTCAAGCTCGCGGAAGGTCGGGCGGTCGTGTGCCCCCAGCGTCTTGCGACCGAATTCGATGGCGACTTGCGGTGCATAACCAGACATCGACGCCAGCAGGACCATCTTGATGGTCTTGAAAATCGTGGCCGACTGATTCGCGCGCTGTTCAAGCAGGCTGGCAACCGGTGCCACAAAACCGTAGGAAACCAGAATACCGAGGAAAGTACCGACCAGCGCACCGCCGATCATCTTGCCAAGCACGGCAGGCGGCTCGCCGACCGAACCCATCACGTTGACCACCCCCATCACCGCAACGACGATACCGAACGCCGGCGTAGCATCCCCCACCTTCTGCACGACGTGGGCGGGTTCTATGGCCTCGTGGTGATGCGTTTCGAGTTCAACATCCATCAAGCTCTCGATTTCGACCGTATTGAGGTTACCGCCCACCATCATGCGCAGGTAGTCGGTCATGAATTCAAGTACGTGGTGATCGGCGACGATGTTGGGGTATTTCGAAAAAATGGGACTGGCCTCAGGATTTTCGACGTCGCTTTCGATCGACATCAGCCCTTCCTTGCGCACCTTGCCCAGAATCTCGAACAGCAGGGCCAATGCGTCGACATAGTAGGCCTTGTTGTAAGGCGAGCCTTTCAGAACCCCCGGCACCGCCCCGACGGTCGCCTTGATCACCGAAATATTGTTGCCAGCGACAAAACCACCGATCGTCAGGCCGACAATGGCGATGTACTCCATGGGAACCCAGAGCGCGAGCAGGCTGCCGTGCACGGCGTAGGTCCCCAGCGAAGCGCCCAGGATGATGATGTAGCCGACGATCAGAAACATGTGAAGCCCCTTGGATGCCGGTATCGCCGGCACGGATGTTCTGCATTATTGGTTTGCGCTATTGTAGCCACAGGCTTCCCGCCTGCGCAAAGCACTTGTGACGAGAAGGGGCACAGGAAGGGCAAAACGCGATGCTAAACTGAAATTTTTCTTGCCCGGGACAGCACAGTGATCCAGTTCTGCTCACATTGCGGCCACACGGTCGTTTTTGAAACGCCACCCGGCGACAATCTGCCCCGCCACGTCTGCCCGGCCTGCGGTCATATTCACTATGAAAACCCTCGCCTCATCGTCGGTTGCATCGCAACCTGGGAAAACCGCATCCTGTTATGCAAACGGGCGATCGAACCCCGTCTCGGCTACTGGACCTTGCCGGCAGGTTTCATGGAAAACGGCGAGTCGACCGCAGCAGCGGCCCGTCGGGAGACACTTGAAGAAGCAGGCGCCGACCCGCTCATCGGCGCTCCTTTCGCAATGATCAGCATCCCGCACATCAGCCAGATTCATCTATTTTACCTGGGACAACTCGCCAGCGGAGAATACGCGGCAGGCGAGGAGAGCCTGGCTGTCGGCCTCTACCGGGAAGAGGAAATTCCGTGGCAGGAGCTTTCCTTCCGCAGCGTGCGTTTCTGTCTGGAGCGGTTCCTGGACGATCGTCGCAAGGGTCATTATCAATTCCACGAACAGGTTTTCGGTCCGGATGGCTGCTACTGAATTTCGCCGCGAAACTCGAGACTGACCGAGAAATTGGCATCGGCGTCGATGAGTCGAGACGCGCGCTCCCTTAGTGCGCTCGACAGGACATCGACGGTAATCTCTGCCGCCGCACTTTGCGCGACCTCGACGCGGACTTCTCCGCCGATTGCACGGAATTCCATGACCAGGACATCGGCTGGCGACATATCCACCTGCCCACGTAAGGCTTCGGCGAGCCTTAGCCGAAACTCGATGGCATCCACCACGGCCACCGCATCAGGATCGATGCCTGCGCCCCGTTCATCGGGCTTGCGCTGCACACGCTTTGCGCTTGATTCACTTTTCCCGGAGGAAGCACCTCGCCGCACTGGATGCCTACTGGCGCCCAACGGACTGCCAGGCAACTCGGCATTAACCAAGCTGACCCGAATCGCCCCCACTGATTGTGCCTTTCCCGCTGGAGAATCTGGCCAGCAAACCACCGCCAGCAGTAGAAAATGCAATAGAAACGAAGTAACGAAAGCGAATCTCATAACAACAAGCCCCCATCACTCGCTAGAGCGTGGGGGCTCACCGGAAATCGGCCGGCAGGTTCTGATTACTGACCTGCGTTCTTGGCGGATTCGTCCATCTTGCTTGAATACATCTTGCCCATCGCCGCACCAATTACCAGTACCCCGACGATAACACCAAGACTCATCAAGCCAATGTCACTCGTAAGCAACAGTTCCCAAGCCATAGCTCACCTCCCTGTGAAAAAAATCAACCCGCTTTCGCCTGCAAGCGAAGCGGCTCCCCGGAATCGGCACGCCAATCGCCCTGGAGACGCCATTGCCCGGCGGGATCCTCCAAGGTGACATGCCAGCGGCCAACGACCGAAGTCGTCAGCCTGCCTTCGTAGAATCCCTGCCCGAGGGATTTCATGACAATAGACTGATCGTGGCCCGCTTGCGTCGGGTGGGCCAGTTTCAGAACGATTTCCTGCGGAATTGCTGCACTATCCGTTGCGCTAACCAACAGACGGATCGCATCATCAGAACGCATCAAATCCGCCTGAAGGCTCAACGCGGCGGCTTGATGATCACGCTGCAGGCGCTGATTCACTGCCAGCCCCTGCTTGTAATAGTCATCCGTCACCAAGCCGTCGTTACTGACGACCGCCAGCCATACCGTAATGATGCCGGCAACGATTACCAGGCCGGGCCCCGCCATCAGAATCCACGGCCAGGGTTCCTTGTACCAGCGACGAGCACCCGTTTTCAAAGTCATTGTCGTATCCATAATATTCAAGGCATCAAGAAGGAAGCTTTTTCATTGACGGCGATACGGGGATCACTTCCGGCCGTCACTTCGAAATACACCGTATTGGCCCCCTTCTTTCCGGACTCCGGTGGAACCCGCACAACAACGGTGATTTCATGATTTTCCGCACTTTGCACATCGACTTCGGTGTCGCCGACCAACTGGGCCCCAACCAAGCCACTCACGGCGATCCTGTATCGCTGATCCTGTTCGGTGGTATTCATGATTTTCAGGTTATACACGTTTTCGATACCGCCATCGTCGGCCTCGCGCGCCAGCACGGAACGGTCACGTATCACATCCACCTTGAGCGGCACGCGCACCGCCAGGGACCAGGCCGTCGCGATGATGATCAACACCAGAATGAAAGAATAAAGAATGATGCGCGGGCGCAGCACATGCCCCACGACCTCCTTGGGCGTGAAGTGCTTTGCCAGCGCATTTTCGGTGGTGTATCGAATCAGCCCTCGCGGCAAACCGACCTTGTCCATCACCGGGTCACATGCATCGATGCAGGCGCCGCATCCGATACACTCATACTGAATGCCTTTGCGAATATCAATTCCTGTCGGGCAGACAGCAACGCATAAGCCGCAGTCCACGCAATCTCCCTGGCCGGCCTCTTTGGCATCGACACCTTTCTTACGCGCTCCGCGTGGCTCTCCCCGTTCCGGATCATAGGTGATCACCAGGGTATCAGGGTCGAACATGACCCCCTGAAAACGCGCATAGGGGCACATGTACTTGCAAACCTGCTCGCGCAGAAAGCCGGCCTGCATGTAACAAAAGCCACCGTAGAAAAAAGTCCAGAACAACTCCCAGCCGGAAAGCTGAAACGGCAAAGCGGAGAGCAACTCCCTGACCGGTGTGAAGTAAGCAACCAGAGTGAAGCCGGTCCAGAGCGATATCAACAGCCAGATGGCATGCTTGACTGCCTTGAGCCCGAACTTGCGCAAGCTCATGGAGGCCTTGTCGAGCTTCATCCGGGCAGAACGATCGCCTTCGACTCGATTCTCGACCCACATGAAGATTTCGGTATAGACCGTTTGTGGGCAGGCATAACCGCAGAACAACCTGCCGGCCACCGCTGTGAACAGAAATAGCGCATAGGCCGATATGATCAGCAAGACCGCCAGATAAAAGACATCCTGAGGCCAGAGGACGAGTCCGAAAAGGTAGAACTTCCGCTCGACCAGATGGAACAGTATTGCCTGACGGTCGTTCCACACCAGCCACGGTGCACCATAGAACAGAATCTGGGTCAGCCAGACGAAAACCCAGCGCCAGGTATTCCACCACCCCTTGACATCGCGGATGTAGACCTTGCGATGCTTCTCGTAAAAGGAGACAGGGGCAGAAGAGTTCACTGCCGCCTTCGCATTCGAGGAAGGGGGAATATCGTTATTCATTGATCTCTCTGCTCTATCAAAATGGCACTGGCTGACATTCTTTCGTACACCGCCGACGCAATTTTGATACAGATCAGCTTGCGCTGATAAAAAAGAAGGGCGGCTTGAGGCCGCCCTTCTTCACGACAGAATACTTACTTGCCTTGGCTAAGACTGAAAACGTATGCAGTCAGCAGATGAACCTTGGCCTCACCCAGGAAATCCTTCCAAGCAGGCATCTTGTTCTGACGACCATTGTTGATGGTTTCCGTGATGGTAGCTTCCGACGAACCATACAGCCAGATCTTGTCGGTCAGGTTGGGAGCACCGACAGCCTGATTGCCCTTGGCATCCATGCCGTGACAGCCAACACACCCGGCTTCGGTGAATGCCGTCGCACCACGTGCGGCCCGGACGGAATCATGCGGCAAACCGGACAAGGAACGCACATGATTGGCCAGATCCTTGACCGTATCGGCACCAAGCTGGGCATGCGGAGGCATGACACCCATACGACCATTGGTGATCGTTTCCTTGATCTGTTCCGGCGCTCCGCCATAAAGCCAGTCGCTATCGGTCAGGTTCGGGAAGCCCTTGGCACCACGCGCATCGGCACCGTGACACTGCATGCAGTAGGTCAGGTACAGACGCTTGCCCATTTCCATGGCTTGCTTGTCAGCTGCCACAGCCTGGACATCCATTGCCAGATACTTGTCGAACAGCGGCTTGACGGCGGCATCCATCTTCTCGACTTCAGCCTTGTGCTGCCCGGCAGAAGTCCAGCCCAGCATACCCTTGAAGTTACCCAACCCCGGATATAGCGCAAGATAGACCAGTGCAAAAACAACAGTGATGACGAACAACCAACTCCACCACTTCGGCATCGGGTTGTTGTATTCCTCAAGGGTTTCATCCCAGACATGACCCATGGTCTTGCCAGGCGTGAAGGTTGCCTTGCCCTGAACGACGAGGAGAACCGCGCAAGCCAGAATACTGACCAGCACAATCACAATGACGTACAGGTTCCAAAAATCGCTAACGAAATCGCTCATTTGCTTTCCTTTATTTCAGCGCCGGTGCGACGTAGCAGCCGCACCGTCATCATTACCCTCTGCGAACGGCAGATTGGCAGCCTCCTCGAACCCCTTCTGGCTACTCTTGCTACCGTAAGCCCACCAAACGATAGCCAGAAAGCAAAGCAAGCCGGCAACCGTGAGAATGGAACGCAGATCGTTGATGTCCATGGCCATTACTTCATCGCGCTCAGCGCCGTACCCATACCCTGCAGGTAGGCAATCAGAACGTCCATTTCGGTCATGTCACCAATCGCGGCCTTGGCACCCTTGATATCTGCATCGGAATAGGTCGGCAAGCCGCGCACCTGAGCATAGGTACGCATCACTTCCATCTTCTTCTCGACATCGGCGCCAACCGAATCCTTAGCCTTGGTTGCAGCCAGGAAAGCAAAGGCGGGCATGTTCGACTCCGGCACAACGTCACGCGGATTCATCAAGTGAGCGCGCTGCCATTCATCGGAGTAACGACCACCGACGCGATGCAGGTCCGGACCGGTTCGCTTGGAACCCCACTGGAACGGGTGATCATAGACATACTCGCCGGCGACCGAATAGTGACCGTAGCGTTCGGTTTCGGCACGGAACGGACGGATCATCTGCGAGTGGCAGACATAGCAGCCTTCGCGGATATAAACGTCACGCCCGACGAGCCGAACAGCGTCATACGGCTTGGTGCCTTCAACCGGAGTCGTCGTGGACTTCTGGAAGAACAGCGGAACAATTTCCAGCAGGCCGCCCCAGATCACGACCAACAAGGTCAGGACGATGAGCAGGGCAACGCTCTTCTCGATTTGCTCGTGCTTGATCATTATTTGTTTCTCCCTCTAATCAGGCGTGATGGCCGGCAGGTTCAATCACCGGAACATCTTCCGTTTTACCGCCAGCGATGGTCTTGAACATGTTGTACGCCATGATCAGCATACCGAGCAGGAACAACACGCCACCCAACCAGCGGATCGCCCAGAACGGGTAGGAACCCTTGACCGACTCGACGAAGCTGTAAGCCAGCGTACCGTCAGCATTCACAGCACGCCACATCAGGCCCTGCATCACACCGGCAATCCACATCGAGGCGATGTACAGCACGGTACCGATGGTGGCAATCCAGAAGTGCGTCGTCACCAGGGCGGTGCTGTACATTTCCTTCTTGCCGAACAGACGCGGCAGCAGGTAGTAGATAGAACCGATCGAGACCATGGCAACCCAGCCCAAGGCACCGGAGTGCACGTGACCGACAGTCCAGTCGGTGTAGTGCGACAGCGCATTGACCGTCTTGATCGACATCATCGGGCCTTCGAAGGTCGACATGCCGTAGAAGGAAAGTGAGGTGATCAGGAACTTCAGGATCGGGTCGTCACGCAGCTTGTGCCAGGCACCCGACAAAGTCATGATGCCGTTGATCATGCCACCCCAGGACGGCGCCAGCAGAATCAGCGAGAACAGCATACCAACGGACTGGGTCCAGTCAGGCAGCGCGGTATAGTGAAGATGGTGCGGACCTGCCCACATGTAGGTAAAGATCAGCGCCCAGAAGTGCACCACCGACAGACGGTAGGAGTACACCGGACGACCGGCCTGCTTCGGCACGAAGTAGTACATCATGCCCAGGAAGCCTGCAGTCAGGAAGAAACCGACCGCATTGTGGCCGTACCACCACTGGATCATGGCGTCCTGCACACCAGCATAAGCAGAGTAGGACTTGGTGAAGGAAACCGGCAGCGCGGCGCTATTCCCCAGATGCAGCAGGGCCACGGCGATGATGAAAGCACCGAAGAACCAGTTTGCAACATAAATATGGGAGACCTTGCGCACGGCAATGGTACCGAAGAAGACCACTGCGTACGAAACCCAGACCAGCGTGATCAGGATATCGATCGGCCATTCCAGCTCAGCGTACTCCTTGCCGCTGGTAATACCCAACGGCAGCGTCACGGCCGCCAGAACGATGATCAGTTGCCAACCCCAAAAAGTAAAGGGAATCAGCGGACCACCCCACAACCGGGTGTGACAGGTGCGCTGTACGACCCAGTAGGAGGTCGCGAACAGAGCACAGCCACCGAACGCGAAAATCACCGCGTTGGTGTGCAGCGGCCGCAAACGGCCGAAGTGCAGCCAGGGCCCGATATTCAATTCAGGCCAGACCAGTTGAGCAGCAATGATGACACCGACCAGCATGCCGACGATGCCCCAGATGACGGTCATGACGGCAAATTGCCGTACGACCTTATCGTTATATGTGGTTTGCGTTCCAGACATGAACCCACCTCTCGTTAATAAAAAACGGAATGCCCACCTCCCTGAACCCAAGGGGGCACATAAAAGCGGATGGTATTCTAGTTGCACCAAGCCGTTTTGACCTAGGTCAACTTTACCGGTCGTTACCCCTCAGAACCCAGACGCATGGCGGGTTTCGCCACAAAACGCAAAACCGTGAACAAAAAAAGGGTGCGTCGCAACGCACCCCAACCCCAACAGAGAATCACCGTGAGACGGCTCGTCTCACATGGGGCGGATTATGAAAATATGCAGCCGGTTTCGTGTTGACCCAGATCAAGATTTCGATTTTTTCTCGTCACCCTCTGCTGCTACCGAAGACACAGGACGCTCATCGTCGTCCATCAGCACCTTGAACCCGGGTCCTTCCAGATCGTCGAACTGCCCACTCCTGACGGACCACCAAAAGGCAACGGCAATGCCGAATACCAGCACGACAGATACCGGGACCAGCAAATAGACGCTTTCCATCAACGATACTCCTGACGCTGGATACGCAACGAATTCAGGACGACCAGCAACGAGCTGAGCGACATGCCGATACCTGCCAGCCACGGTGTTACATAGCCGGCGATGGCCGCCGGCAACGCAATGAAATTGTAGGCGAAGGACCACCAAAGATTCTGGCGAATGACCTCCAGACTGAACATCACCCGCCGCAGACCATGCCGCAAGTGATCAAGATTTTCCGACAACAGCACGAAATCCGACTGAGTTCGCGCCAATTGCGCCCCGCCGCCCATGGCCACGGACACCTGAGCCTGCGCCAGCACCGGAGCATCATTAACACCATCACCGATCATCGCAACCACGGCACCCGCCGCCTGCAACTCCGTCACGCAGGCGTACTTTCCGGCAGGCGTCACGCCGGCCCGCACATCCACAATCCCCAAATCATCAGCGATACGCCGGGCAACCGCCGGCGCATCGCCGGTCAACAACACCAGCTTGCGTCCTCCGAGTTGCAAATCGGCGATCAGCGAACGCGCCTCCGGACGCAAGACATCACCCAGGCGGAACAAGGCCAACGGCCCGTCATCACCCGCCAGCAGAACTACCGTATCGCCGCTCGACAACCAGGCGGCACAATTCTCCGGAAGCGCTTTTCCGCCATGACCCAAGGCGTACTCGGGACGACCGATCCGGTAATGCCGTCCATCCACGACACCGCCGATCCCCTGCCCCGGCTCGCTCAGGGCTTCGGCAGCCGTCGTCGCGGCTTCACCGGCCGCCCGCCTCAAGGCCAGCGCCAACGGATGCTCGGAAGCATGCTCAAGCGCAGCGGCAATGCGCAGACACTCGCTCTCCGACAATCCGGCCAAGGGCAGCACCCCCTTCAACTCCATGATGCCGGTCGTCAGCGTACCGGTCTTGTCGAATACGAAATGCGTCGCCCTGGCCAGGGTTTCAATCGCATGACCGCGGGTCACCAGCAAGCCATCCCTGGCCAAGGCTCCGGCGGCCACGGTCAACGCAATCGGCGTCGCCAGAGACAGCGCACAAGGACAAGTGACGACCAGCACGGAAACGGTGATCCACAAGGCCTTCGAAGGATCGAACCAGTACCAGCCAAGCGCCGTCAATACCGCCACGACCAACAGGGCCGCAACGAAATAGCTGGCGATACGGTCCGCCATTTCGACGATTTTCGGTTTCTCCGCCGAGGCCCGCTCCATCAACTCGATAATCGCGGAGAGACGGGTCCCCTCGCCAATCTGTTCGATCTGCACGACCAACGGGCTCTCGGCATTGACAGAGCCTCCGGTCACACGATCGCCCGGCACTTTGGCAACCGGCAGACTTTCCCCGGTCAGCAACGCTTCGTTGGCGCAACTCATGCCTTCGACGACACGCCCGTCCGCCGGCACGATATCGCCTGGACGGACCAGGACGTAATCGCCCACGCGCAGATCGGCGACCACTTTTTGCTCGGTTTCGCGGTCGACCGGAAAATTCGGGATTTTTTGCGCAAAAGCAGGCAACAGCTTGGCCAACGCCTCGGTCACGCTGAGCGCCTTCTGCCGCGCGCTCATTTCCAGATAACGGCCGCCGAGCAGGAAAAAGACGAACATCGTCACCGAATCGAAATAGACTTCACCGCTTTCCGTCAGCGTCGCCCAGCAACTGGCCGCAAAGGCGACGCCGACGCCGAGGGCAACCGGCAGATCCATGCCGACACGGCGCAGCTTGATATCGCGCCAGGCATGACGGAAGAAAGGCGCCGACGAGTAAAAGACCACCGGCAGCGTCAGGACCAGGCTGGCCCAGCGCATCAGCGTCTCGATATCGGCCGTCATGTCGCCGTTGGCCACGTACACCGGGAAGGCATACATCATCACCTGCATCATGCCGAAACCGGCGACCCACAGGCGCCACAGCGCATCGCGCCGTTCCTTGCGCGAGATTTCCTCGTTCTTCGCGGCATCGTAGGGATAGGCGCGATAGCCGATCGCTGCCACGGCTTTCAGAATTTCCGACAGGCGGATGCGCGAATCATCCCAGCGCACACGTGCCCGGCGCGTCGCATAATTGATATCGACCGCTACGACGCCGGGCAATTTGCCGATGTGCTGCTCATTGAGCCAGATGCACGCCGCACACGTGATCCCTTCGAGCAGCAGCGAGGCCTCACGCTCGCTGTCTCCCAAGGCCTTGACGAAGCTCTTCTGGAAATCGGCGTGATCAAACAACGCCAGCTGCTCGAGCACGGCCGGCATCGCCTCTCGCGGCGACTCAGGCAGGGCGTCACGGCTGCGATAGTAGTCTTCAAGACCGTTATCCACGATCGACCTGGCCACGGCCTGGCAGCCGAAGCAACACATCTCGCGTCGTTCGCCGCCGATCTCCACCGGCAGATCGACATCGTCCGGAACGGGCTGGCCGCAGTGATAACAGGGAGCGTGGGACATGAAACGAAAAGGCACCGAAGTGCCTTTCAGAGCGAGGACGGAGCCGAAGTATAGTTTATTTGCTTCCCATCCGTATGGCGCCGTCCAGGCGAATGACTTCACCGTTCAGATAAGCGTTCTCGGCAATATGGCGCACCAGCGCCGCATACTCGGCAGGTTTACCCATGCGGACAGGAAAGGGAACCATCTTGTTCAACGAATCCTGAACTTCGGCCGGCATCCCCTTCAACATCGGCGTTTCCATGATGCCCGGCGCAATGGTCACGCAGCGGATGCCACTGCGGGCCAGCTCGCGCGCCACAGGCAGCGTCAGGGCAACGATCCCGCCCTTCGAAGCGGCATACGCGGCCTGACCGAGCTGCCCCTCGTAAGCCGCCACCGAGGCGGTATTGACGATGACCCCTCGCTCGTCATCCGCCTCCGGCGCATTGCGCATCATCGCTTGCGCGGCCAGACGAATCATGTTGAAAGTCCCGACAAGGTTGATGTTGATAACCCGGGCAAAACTTTCCAGACGGTGCGGCCCCTCCTTGCCGACAACCTTCTCCGCGGGAGCGATGCCGGCGCAATTCACCAGACCGTGCAACGCCCCGAAGCGGGAAATTGCCGTCTCGATGGCGTTGACCGCAGAAGTCTCGCTGGTCACATCGGTTTCGACAAAGAAGCCCCGATCCCCCAGGCGGGCAGCCATGGCCTCGCCGGCCTCCCGGTTGACATCGGCCAGCACGACACGAGCCCCGGCGCTCGCCAGCGCCTCCGCCGTCGCCGCCCCCAACCCCGATCCGGCACCGGTCACCACAAACACTTTATCGAGCAGATTCATTGCACATCTCCTGTACGTTCCGGGCTCGCCACCAGACGGTAGCGTATGGAAGAATCTCCAATATTACCCGCCGAGAATTCTCTGTAAAGCCTCGAAGTACTGCCGAATAGCAATGTTATGATCGCGAGGTCGCTCCGCCAGTCCGCCCATGTCCGCCCCAGGAAAATTCCAGGTTCTCGTCGTCGACTCCTCTCCCGGCAATCGCCAATTGCTGAGCGAATGCCTTTCCCAGTTGAGCGACGTCAAGGTCATTTCTGCCGGCGAGGGCAACCAGGCGCTTGACCTGTTTGCCGCGACCCAGCCCTCGCTGATCGTCATGGACATGAACCTGCAGGACATGGACGGCATTACGCTGGCTCGCCGGATTCGTGGTCGCGAACGCCTGGGCGAGGAAGAAACCCTGACCAACTGGACGCCGATCGTCTTCCTGTCCAGCGTGATGGATGAAGAACTACTGGCCAAAGGCATCATTGCGGGTGGCGACGACTTTCTGCACAAACCGGTTTCCGAAGTCATTCTGCTGGCCAAGGTACGCGCCCTGCTGCGCATCGTCGGCATGCAGCGCGACATCCATGCGGCCCACCGCAAGCTCAAGGAAATCTCGACGCTCGACGGCTTGACCTGCATTCCCAACCGACGGCATTTCGACGACACCTTTGCCACCGAATGGAAACGCTGCCTGCGTGCCGGAGCGCCACTCAGCGTCGTACTCACCGATATCGATTTCTTCAAGCAATTCAACGACATCTACGGACACCAGGCCGGCGACGCCTGCCTCAAGGCGGTTGCCGGATCGCTCAACGAATCGCTGTTCCGGGTCGAAGACACCGTGGCTCGTTACGGAGGAGAGGAATTCGTCACCATCCTGCCCGGCACGGATGCCAGGGGCGCCATCGCTGTCGCCGAGCGCATGCGGCGCTCGACCCGGGAACTGTGCATCCCCCACGAAAAAGGCATCGATGGACTGGTGTCGTGCAGCTTTGGCGTCTCCTGCATCCATCCCAGCGCCGAAGCCACACCCCAGAAACTGCTGCATCACGCCGATCAAGGGCTGTACAGCGCCAAACGAAGCGGCCGCAACCGGGTCGTGCTGACACAACACGGCTAAAAACAAAAAGGGCCTGCGCCTGAGCGCAAGCCCTTGAATTTCTGGTGCCGTTGAAGTGAATCGAACACTCGACCTACTGATTACGAATCAGTTGCTCTACCAACTGAGCTACAACGGCACACCGGCTACCCTTGCGAGCAGCAGAGCGTAGAATTATAGCTTTTACGTCTGCCTTCAGGCAACAACGCTCTCATGAATTTGCTACGCGCGCTGGCAACGGTCAGCGGCATGACACTGCTTTCCCGCATTCTTGGCTTCATCCGTGACTTCGTCATCGCTCGCGCATTCGGCGCCGGTATTGCGACTGACGCCTTCTTCGTCGCCTTCAAACTGCCCAACCTGTTGCGCCGGATGTTCGCCGAAGGGGCCTTTTCCCAGGCCTTCGTTCCCATCCTGGGCGAATACAAGAATCAGCGCAGCCCGGAAGATACCCGCACACTGATCGACCATGTTGCCAGCCTGCTGGCCGTGGCGTTGTTCACGATCACCGCGGTGGGCGTTGCCGCGGCACCGTTGCTGGTGTGGATATCGGCCCCCGGCTTCAGTGCCGAGCCGGACAAGTTCGCGCTGACGGTGACGCTGACGCGCATCACCTTCCCGTACATCTTCTTCATGTCGCTGGTCGCACTGGCCGGCGGCATCCTCAATACCTGGAGCCGTTTTGCGCTACCGGCCTTCACGCCGGCCCTGCTCAATCTGAGCTTCATCGCCATGGCCTTGTTTGCGGCGCCCTATTTCGACCCGCCGGTACTGGCGCTGGCCTGGTCGGTTTTCATTGGCGGCGCGCTGCAACTGGCCATTCAGTTCCCCGCGCTGCGCCGGATCGCCATGCTGCCGCGACCACGCCTGGACTGGAAGGCGGCCTGGGCCGATCCCGGCGTCCGGCGCATCACCCGACTCATGCTGCCGGCGCTGGTTGGCGTGTCGGTGTCGCAGATCAGTTTGCTGATCAACACCATGTTCGCCTCCTTTCTGAGCACCGGCAGCGTTTCCTGGCTGTATTACGCCGACCGTCTGATGGAATTTCCGTCGGGCCTGCTCGGCGCAGCGCTCGGCACGATCCTCCTGCCATCGCTATCGCGTTGCCATGCCAAGCAGGATCTTGCCGAATACTCACGACTGCTCGACTGGGGCCTGCGCCTGACGTTCCTGCTGGCCGCACCGGCCTCGCTGGCCCTGGCGCTACTGGCCGTGCCACTGATCGCAACCCTGTTCCATCACGGAGCATTCACCGCACACGATGTCCAGCAGACGCAGTCGGCGCTGGTCGCTTACACCGTCGGGCTGACCGGCCTGATCCTGGTCAAGGTGCTGGCACCCGGTTTCTACGCCCGCCAGAACGTCCGCACCCCGGTGAAGATCGCACTGATTTCGCTCGCCGCCACACAAGCGATGAACCTCGCGTTCGTCGGCTGGATCGCCCACGCCGGGCTGGCGTTGTCGATCGGGCTGGCCGCCTGCCTGAACGCGGGCCTGCTCTACCGCGGCCTGCGTCAGGCGGGAATCTACACGCCGCAGGCCGGCTGGCCAGCGTTCTATATCAAACTGATCGCCGCCATGAGCGTCATGGGCGCAGTCTTGTGGTTTGCCGCCGGGCCGACGGAAAACTGGCTCAATGCGACGTTGACCGCAAGATTGACTCAGCTGGGGGGGCTCATCGTTGCCGGCGCATCGTCATATTTCGCTACACTATGGCTTCTCGGCTTCCGCTTGCGCGATTTCACGCGACGAGCGGCAGAATGACAGGAGACCCAACATGCGACTGAGCAGCGAAAGCCTTTCCCACGATCAGCCGATTCCCGGCGCCCATGCCTTCTGCTTGCCGGATGCGGCACATCACGTCTGTCTCGGTCGGAACCTCAATCCCCAGCTTGCCTGGCACGATGCACCGGCCGGCACGCGCTCCTTCGTCGTCCTCTGCCACGACCCCGACGTTCCAAGCCGCGGTGACGACGTCAATCAGGAAGGCCGGACCGTTCCCGCCTCGCTGCCGCGCGTCGATTTCTTCCATTGGGTGCTGATCGATCTACCGGCCACGGTCAACGCCATCGGCGAGGGAGAATTCAGCAACACGGTCGTTCCGCGCGGCAAACCGGGGCCGCAATCGCTGCATGGCAGCCGGCAGGGCATCAACAATTACACCGACTGGTTTGCCGCCGACAACGACATGCGCGGCGACTATCACGGTTACGATGGCCCGTGCCCGCCGTGGAATGACGAGATCGTTCATCGTTACATCTTTACGGTCTACGCGCTGGATATCGAAAAACTGCCGCTGACCGGTCGCTTCGGCGGGCCCGAGGTACGCGCCGCAATGGCCGGCCACATCCTCGCCGAAGCCAGTCTGACCGGCACCTACACGCTGAACCCGGCGCTCGGCGCCTGAGTTCACGGGCTGACTCCGTCGCCATGCGCCCGGCCCTTCGTTTCGCCGCCTGCCTGCTGCTTGGCAGCCTCTGGCTGGGCAGCGTCTTCGGGCTCGATTTCGAACGCATGAAGCAGTCGCTGATGATGCGCTTCGGCCCGGCGCCGATCGTGCTGTTCAACGAATGGCAGAACATGCTGGCCTCGACGAGAGGCTCCGAGCAGGACAAGCTGCGCGCGGTCAACGATTTCTTCAACCGGCGCATCGTGTACGACGACGACATCACGATCTGGGGGCAGAGCGATTACTGGGCCACCCCGCTCGAGACGATCGGCCGGGGCAAGGCCGATTGCGAGGATTTCTCGATCGCCAAGTACTTCTCGCTGATCGACCTCGGGGTGCCGGTCGCCAAGTTGCGTCTGGTCTACGTCAAGGCGCAAGTCGGCACACCAGGCGGCAATACACCGCAGGCGCACATGGTGCTGGCCTACTACCCGTCGCCGAATGCCGACCCCTACATTCTCGACAACCTGAACGCCCAGATTCTGCCGGCCTCGCGCCGCCCCGACCTGTCTCCCGTCTTCAGTTTCAACAGCGCCGGCATCTGGCGCGGTACCAGCAACCAGTCCAGCAACAGCAACCTGTCGCGCTGGCAGGACCTGCTCGCCCGCGCCCGGGCCGACGGATTCGAATGAGGTAAAACACCATGTCCCTGTTCCGCCAACTCTGGCTCGCCGTGATCATCAGCACGATCATCGCCTTCGTCGGCAGCCTGTCGATCAGCATCTGGTCGGCCCGGGATTACCTGATCCAGCAACTCGAGCGCAAGAACAACGACAACGCCACCTCGCTGGCCCTGTCCATGACCCAGCAGGACAAGGACCCGGTCAATGTCGAGCTGCAGGTTGCCGCGTTGTTCGACACCGGCTTCTACCGCGAAATCAGCGTCATCGACCCGGTCGACCAGATCATCGTGCAGCGGGTTCAGGAGCATACCGACGCCAGCGTGCCACGCTGGTTCACCGAGCTCTTCTCCCTGCCCTCGCCACCGGGACTGGCCCAGGTCAGCGATGGCTGGAAGCAGTTCGCAACCGTCCGCGTGGTCAGCCATAGCGATTTTGCCTACCAGGCGCTGTGGGAACAGGTCAAACGACTGGTCACCTGGTTCGCCCTCGGCGGCATCGTGCTGGGCGCGCTCGGCATGCTGTTGCTGCGGACCATCGGCCAGTCGCTTGGCAACGTCGTCCGTCAGGCCACGGCGCTGGCCGAACGCCGTTTCATTACGGTCGACGAGCCGAAACCGCTGGAATTGAAAGCCGTGACGCGGGCGATGAACGAAATGGTCGGCCGACTGAAAAGCATCTTTGCCGAAGAAGGCGCCCGCCTCGATACGCTGCGCAAGAAGGTCAACCGGGACGCGGTTACCGGCCTGTCCACGCGCGAGTACTTCATGTCGCATCTGCGCGAAATCGTCGGCGGCGAGAATTTCGGTTCGGTCGGCAGCCTGGTCATCGTGCGCCTGACCGACATCGGCCGGATCAACGAACAACTCGGCCACCTGCGCACCGATGCGCTGCTCAAGTCGCTCGGCGACGTACTTTACGCCAGCGGCAACGACCGCCACGGCCAGCGCGCCGGACGCATCAAGGGCGGCGAGTTCGCCGTCGTCTGCCCGAGCTTCGAAAACCCCGCCGATGCCGCCCGGGACATTCACGAACGCATGGTCTCCGACTGGCTGCCGGCCTGGAGCAACGAAATCCCGGATCTGTTCCACCTCGCCGCCGTGCAGTACCAGCGCCATCAGAACATCGGCGCCCTGCTCACCCGCGCCGACGAAGCGCTGGCCCGTGCGACCAGTCTCGGCCCGAACAACTATTTCGCCGACCAGAGCGAAAACCGCTTCTCGCTGCCGGCCGAGCAGTGGCGCACCCTGCTGACCGAAGCCGTCGACGGCGGCCAGCTCAACCTGGCCTTCTATCCGGTCATCCGCGGCGACAGCACGCCGCTGCATCAGGAAGGCGTCATCCGCCTGAAGCCGCCGGGCGGCGACGTGGTGCTGTCGGCCGGCGACTTCATGCCGATGGCCGCCAAGCTCAACCTGATCGCCCCGATCGATCTCGGCGTCGTCAAGATGGCCATCGAACACCTCCGCCAGGGGCAGGGCGACGTGGCAGTTAACCTGTCGGCGGAAACCGTCGGCGACTTCACCTTCCGCAATCGTCTGATCGAACTGCTCAAGACCTATCCCGACATGTGCTCCCGGCTGCTGTTCGAGGTCCCGGAATACGGCGCCTTCCGCCAGTTCGAAGCCTTCTGCGATCTGGCGCGCATCCTCAAGGAACTCGGCTGCCGCGTCGGCATCGAGTACTTTGGCCAGCGCTTCGGCGAAATCGGCAAACTGGCCAGCCTCGGCCTCGACTACATCAAGGTACACCCAAGCTATGTGCGCGACATCCAGCACAGTGCCGGCAACCAGGAATTCCTCTCCGGCCTGTGCCGCGTCGCCCACGGCATGGGCATCGAAGTGATCGCGCTCGGCGTCCAGGACAAGGACGACCTGGCCCTGCTCGGCTCGCTCGGCTTCGACGGCGCCACCGGCCCGGCCGTGCCGCGCAGCTGACATGGCTACCGAGATCGAACTCAAGCTCAGCCTGAAACCCGGCGACGCCCGCAAACTGCTCGAACATCCGCTGCTCGGGAATGTCCCGACCCAGCGACTGAAACTGCTCAACACCTACTACGACACACCGGACCTGCGCCTGCACGCCCAACGCATCGCACTGCGCTTCCGGAAAAAAGGCTGGGAATGGCTGTTGACCGTAAAGTCCGCCGAACCCGCCAGCGGCGGCCTGGCCGTGCGCAACGAATGGGAATGCCCGGCCGCACCGGGAAATTTCGATTTTTCGCACGTCGACCGCAGCGAACTGCGCAACCTGCTCGATGGCGCCCGCCCGGAACTCAAAGCGGTATTCACCACCGACTTCAAGCGCCAGGTCTGGCAAGTGCCATTCGGCGAATCACGGATCGAACTGGCGCTGGATCGCGGCGAAATCGCCAGCGGCAAGACAAGGGAGCGCATCTGTGAAGTCGAACTGGAACTGCTCTCCGGGCGAATCGAAGACATTTTCGGCCTGACCCGAAAACTGCAGGCCCACCTCCACCTGCGCCCGAGCATCGCCAGCAAGGCCGAACGCGGCTACCGCCTGTTCCTGCGCACACCGGAACAACCCTTCCGCGCCAAGCCGATTCCCCTGCACCCAGGGCAAACGCCGGTCGAAGCCTTTCGTGCCATCGCACTGGGCTGCCTGGAACATTTCCAACGCAACGAAACCGGCCTGCTCACCGGCGGCGAAGCGGAATTCATCCACCAGGCCCGCATCGCACTGCGTCGCCTGCGCTCGGCGATCAAGCTCTTCGCGCCGGTACTCCCCAAGGATTTCGTCGCCACCTACGGACAGACCTGGCGAGCGCTGGCCTGCGCGCTGGGCGAAGCCCGGAACTGGGATGTCTTCCTGGAAGAAACGCTGCCGCCAATGCTCGCCGCTTTCCCCGAATCGCCGGACCTTCGGCGCCTGCAGGCACGCGCCGAACAGCGCGCGAGAAACGCTCGGCGCAGCATCGTCAAATTACTGGCTGTCCGCGAATATCCGCGACTGATCCTTGAATTCGCCGCAGCGATCTACGCTTTGCAGGAAACAGGCAACACCCCGATCAAACAGTTCGCCCGCGAACGCGTTGCCAGCTACACGCAGAGCGCCAGAAAACTGGCGGAACGTTATGCGGAACTGGATGCAGCGCAACGGCATGAGATGCGGTTGAAGTTCAAACGATTGCGCTATGCGATCGAATTCCTGGAAAACGCCTTACCCGCCAGGCAAACCCGACAGGCGCTAACCGCGTTGCACCGCCTTCAGGAAACCCTCGGGCGAATCAACGATGTCTCGGAAGCGCTTCTGCTGCTGAATGAATTACAGGGCAAACAACCGGCAGGCATTGCTCACGGCTGGCTTAACGGGCAACTCGAAATCCTTGTTTCAAGTCAGGAAGAATCTCTGACGAGATGGCTGCAGGACGCGTCAATTCGTAATTAGCTCAACGATAATAATGAAGTCGCCAATTTCTACCGGCGTTGGGTACTGTAAAGAAATTTACCGATAAGGTCATTTGCCGGCATCCAGTCATGGCGCCGGCCATTGCTCAAAAAAACCATTGGATTTCCATCTGAGAAGATGGCAGCGAATGCGCTGACTCCAGGTAAGCTGCCATCACGCCAGTACATGGTTTGCTGGCCGGTTTCTTGATACTTATAGAAGCCATAGCCATGACAATTGCGCCATTTGTCTTTCGCACACACTGGATCAACCTTCAGCAATTGCTCGATGGCAGAACGTGATAGCAATCCGTTTTCGCTTTCAGAAAAAATACCAGACAGCAGGATGCGGAAATCCCTGGCCGAACCGGCCCAGCCACCCACTGCAACCAAGGCGGGATAATCTATCGCAAGCAATTCAGCAAGAGAGTCAGGTGGATCAAAGAAATTCTGCGGTTCCGTACGTAAAGTCTCACGATGACCTAATGGGGTAATCGAGGACAAGCCAAGTACCGTCAACAAACGCCTTTCGAATACCCTGTCCAAAGGCTCTCCTTCTATTCTTGCAATGGCGGCACCGAGCAAGCAATAGCCAACATTGGCATAAGCGAAGCGCGTCCCAGGCGGATAATCCAGCTTAATGAAGCTCAGTCGCTCCAAGTCTCGAGGACACCAGGGGGCGGCTAGGAACATCGGGTCCGGCGTCTTGCTGCGATCGAACCCGGCGGTGTGCATTAAAAGATGGCCGAGGGTGATCGTCTTGATTCTGGCATCAGCAATTGGCCCGCCGACTTCGAGCACATCGAGCAACGGGGTTTCTGGCGCCAAGCGTCCTTCCTCGGCCAATTGCATGCTGACGACTGAAGTCATGATTTTGGACAGGCTAGCGTAGCGCATCGGCTGGTCAATCTTGAGTGGCAAGGCGCCAATGTTCGGGCCGGCCCAGCCAGCGACACAATCAACCGGACGACCGGCTTTATCCACAAAAGACAATTGGAAACCAGGGTAGCCAAGCTTTCTGGTTTCGGTAACCAAGGCGCTCAACCACGTGGGGGCAGGACCATTGCAATGCGTAGGCCAAGGCAGGATCGTCACTGGTTGGAGGCACAGCCAATAACCGGCAGTCAGCAGCAGTGCGGTCAGCAGAAACAAACGCACTTGGCACTGTCTTTTCATGGCGATTTTGTTTGCCACAGGCGAGCACATCGCGCGAATAAGCCATCGCGCTCAATCCGGGCTGCGTATGCGGCATATTCAGGAAAAACCATCAAATGATGCTCTTCGGTTTTGGCACGCAGGTAATAAACCAGGCTGACGAAACTCAATCCAAGCAAATTACGCAGTAGATCGACACTGTCAGTAAAACCGACAAAGGGGACTGTGTGCAGCCACCAGTAAATGTTTTTCGACAAATAAGCAGGATGTTTTAGATAACGGTAGGGGCCACAATCGACCAGACCACGCCAACTCAAGTTGGAAAAACGCAGGCCAAAGCTGACCGTAGATAGCCAATAGATCATCCAGCTTGCAGTAATAAGAACAGCCCAAAGCCAATACAAAGGCTGCTCTGGCAACAACCAGTCGCTCCAAATCAGGTCATCGCGCTGCTGCTTGATGCGCTGGAAAAACTCGAGAAATGGCGGGTAGCAGATCACGCACACCAGCCAGCCGAGCCAGGTCGCGTCGGTACTTCTTACGCTGTTGCCCAAAATGCGGCTGGCAAAAAAATAGCCCCCAGAAGCCAGCAACAAATCGACGCTCAGACCAAAAGCAAACAGACCAGCGATTAGTACCGTAGGGTTCAATAGCCAAGGAAAATCAAGCAGCGCTTCTATTACCTGAACAAGCCAAGAATACATCAAGGGGATGAAAAACAACTTTACCGCCCAAGCTAGCAGCAAACCCCTGTGCTCACGCCAGCACCAAGGCCTTTGCCGTAACAGTGCTTGCCCAAGCAAAGCATAGTCATCGTTCGGGTTCGGCATTCGGACTTCTACCCAGCGCACATAAGCGGGCACCAGCAATAGAAGCAAGGGCAGAAGCAACAGATATTCAAAATTGAAAACCGCTGACGGCCATGCTGGCAGGAATTGCGCCATTAACGCGGGGTAGAGCAGCAAGGACACCAGACCGAGGCGAATAGCCAGGGATTTGCAGCGCACCTGTTCGGAAGCGGGAGGCCCGCCCCTCTGCCATGATGCGCGTTGTGCATGCAAGGACCACCCCAAGCCTGTGGCAAAACAAACCATGATGATCAGGCGAGTTCCCAAGGCAAGCGCTAGACTGCCGTGAACATCGACGGCACGGAACAGGAACAGACTGCCTGCAAAGACCACAAGCATTAGCCAGGCTGCACGCATCATTCTTTTCTAAAAAAGAAAAGCGCCTTGCGGCGCTTTTTTACGGATAAACCGTCAGGTATGCAACAGTTAGCCGCCGGTAGAACTACCAGCAGCAGCAAGCGTGCAGCTACCCGAAGATACGTTGCAGGTGATCGCGCCCGTGCCGGGAGATTTAGGCGTAATACCAGTCTGAGCACCAGTCGTACCCTGCGCCCACTTGGTGATGCCGTTACAACGGACGTTTTCCGGAGCGGGCAAATTAGTATAGTCGGTTGTCACTTCGCTCGTTGCAGCCACCAACCAAGCTTTGGTGTAGGCACTTGCTTCACCCAGACAGGCATTGTCAGCGGCTTTTCTGGTGTAGTTCTGATATTGCGGCAGCGCGATGGCAGCCAGAATGCCGATGATCGCCACGACGATCATCAGTTCGATCAGGGTAAAACCTTGTTGCGTACGCTTCATGTGATTCTCCTCAAGAATTGGCGGCATTAACCGCTTGGGTGATACAAAACACTTTCCGTGCCAGAAAACAAGAAATCATAAAACCATAAAAAACAAAAACTTAAAACACCCCACATCCGTCAACTGACATTTTTCGTCACTCAACTGCAAATCACGGCACCTCACACGTCACGTTGTGCCGCATCCAGGAAGGATTCGCCATAGCGCCGGAACACCCCGGCCTTGACGAAGACCTCGTGCAGATCCGGGTCAATGTGGCCGTTGTTGCGGAAGTTTTCCATGATGCTCAGTGCCTGCGACAGCTTCATCGCTTCCTTGTAAGGGCGATCCTTGGCGGTCAGCGCTTCGAAGATGTCGGCAATGCCCATCATGCGGGCCTGCCAGCTCATCTGGTCGCGGGTCAGGCCCTTGGGGTAGCCCTTGCCGTCCATGCGCTCGTGGTGGCCGCCGGCGTATTCGGGCACGTTCTTCAGGTGCTTGGGCCAGGGGAGCTGTTCCAGCATCTTGATGGTGGCAACGATGTGGTAGTTGATGATTTCCCGTTCGGCCTGGGTCAGTGTGCCGGCGCGGATGGTCAGGTTCTCGATCTCATTGCCGCTGAGGAAGGATGCTTCCTCGCCGGACGGCGTGGTCCAGCGGTATTGCGCGGCAATCTGCCGGACGCGCTCGATGTCCTCGTCGCGCATGCGTTCGCCGCCGACATTGGCCCGCCGCAGAAATTCGCGGTCGACGTCGAGTTGACCGCAAAAATTGGCGAAAGCCTGCTCGGCGCGGGCAGCCGGCTCGCCTTCGGCAATGCTTCGCCACTTGCGGGCTTCGGCTTGCTGGCGGAGCACTTCGAAGCGGGTATCGACCAGTTCGATGCGGTCGAAGATGGTTTGCAACTTGGTCGCCTTGTCGACCACGTGCACCGGCGTGGTGACCTTGCCGCAATCGTGCATCAGCGCGGCGATGCGCAGTTCGTAGCGCTCCTTGTCGCTCAACCTGAAATCGGCCAGCGGACCTTCGTCGACGGCTTCGGCCGCATCGGCCAGCATCATCGTCAGCTCCGGCACGCGCTGGCAGTGGCCACCGGTGTGCGCGGATTTTTCGTCGATTGCCAGGTTGATCAGCTTGATGAAGGATTCGAACAGGCTTTCCAGTTGTTCGACCAGTTGCCGGTTGGTCAGCGCGATGGCGGCCTGCGAGGCCAGTGATTCGGCCAGGCGCTGGTCGGCATCGGAAAACACCGTGACCTTGCCGCTCGCCGGATCGATGGCGTTCAACAGTTGCAGCACGCCGATGATTTCCCCTTCGTGGTTCTTCATCGGCACGGTGAGGAAGGATTGCGAGCGGTAGCCGGTGCGCTCGTCGAAACGCCGCGTGCCGGAGAAGTCGAACCCTTCCGCGGTGTAGGCATCGGCGATATTGACCGTTTTGCCGTTCAGTGCGGCGTAGACCGCAATCAGGTTGTCGTTGGCGGCGCCGTCGTCGCGATGCAGCGGCAGATCGGGAAACTTGCCGGACATCGCTTCGCCCTTCGAGCCGCCGAAGGCGATGTTCAGGGAGTCGGTGCGGACGATCTCGAAACGCAGGCGTTTGCCGTCTTCGGACAAGCGGTACAAGGTGCCGCCGTCGGCACGGGTGATGTCCTTGGCGGCAAGCAGGATCTTTTCCAGCAGCAGGTCGATGTTGCGCTCGCTGGACAGCGAAGCACCGATGTCGTTCAGCTGCTCCAGCCGGCGAAACAGGTCGTTCAAGCCTTCCATTCCCCACCCCACGTCATTTGATGCACACCGCACGAACCTGTTTCAGATCGGTCAGCCCCTGCAACACTTTTTCCACACCGTCCATTTTGAGGGTACGCATGCCTTCGTTCAATGCACAGGCAAGAATTTCCGCCACCCGTGCCTTTTCCTGGATCAGCTTCTTGACCGGATCGCTGCCGACCATCAGTTCGTGGAGACCGACGCGCCCCTTGTAGCCGGTGTCGTTACAGGCCGGGCAACCCTTGGCACGATACAGTGTAAACCGGCCGTCGACCGCAAAATTCTGCCGCCATCCGGCCAGGACAGCTTCGCGCGCGGCGGCCGGGTCGCGCAGCCAGGCATCGGTGCGTTGCAGTTCGCTCGCGTATTCGTCGAGCAACAGGCCGATCTCCGTCGCGTCCGGCACATAGGCCTCGCGGCAGGACGGGCACAGGCGCTTGCCCAGCCGTTGGGCGAGGATGCCGAGCAGCGCGTCGGCGAAGTTGAACGGGTCCATGCCCATGTCGAGCAGACGGATCACCGATTCCGGCGCCGAATTGGTGTGCAGCGTGGCAAATACCAGATGGCCGGTGAGCGAGGCTTCGATGCCGATACCGGCGGTTTCCGCATCGCGCATTTCGCCGACCATGATGATGTCCGGATCGGCCCGCAGGAAAGCCTTCATCACCGTTGCGAAATCCAGCCCGGCCTTGCGGTTGACCTGCACCTGGCGCAGGCCCTTCTGGGTGATCTCAACCGGGTCTTCCGCGGTCCAGATCTTGGTATCCGGCTTGTTCAGATGGCCGAGCACCGAGTGCAGCGTCGTCGTCTTGCCCGAACCGGTCGGCCCGCAGACAAAGAACAGGCCGTAGGGCTTTTCGACGCATTTCACCAGATTTTCCCGGTTGACCGCAGCAAGCCCCAGCTGATCGAGCTTGATCGGTTCGCCGGCGGCCAGGATGCGCATCACCACGTCCTCGACGCCGCCGGCAGTGGGAATGGTCGCCACGCGCAGTTCGATGTCGAGCGGCCCGAAGCGCTTGAACTTGATCTTGCCGTCCTGCGGCCGGCGCTTCTCCGAGATATCGAGATCGCACATGATCTTCAGGCGGGTCACCAGCGCAGCCCGGTAGGCGGCGGGAATCTCGATATAGCTGATCAGCGACCCGTCCTTGCGGAAACGGATGATGGTTTTTTCCTTGCCCGGCCGCGGCTCGACATGGATGTCGGACGCGCCCTGGCGATGGGCATCGACGATGATCTTGTTCACCAACCGGACCAGTTCGTTGTCGGCGGCGGCGGACACATCGTCGGCCGCCTCGGTGCCGTCCTCGCCCTCGTCCAGGCCGGACAGCAACTCGTCGACCGTACCGCTGTCGGCCAAGGCACCGAAGAAATGATCGACGGTCTGTGCGAATTCGCGCAGCGTGCTCACCCGGTAGGCCAGCTTGCGCCGGGGAAAGACATTCTCGGCCAGCCGCGAGATGCGCAGCCGCTCCGGATCGGGCGTCATGACGACGATGCCCTCCGGCGTTTCCTCCAGCGGCAGCCACTGGCTTTCATCGACGAATTCGCGCTTGATGTGCTTGAGCAACTCGAGCGGCTTGATGCGATCCTCGCGCGCCGGCTCGTAGGGTACGCCGAAGAATTTGGCCAACGCCGCGCCGACCGTCGCCAGCGGGATCCTGAAGTCGCGGACCAGCACCTCCTCCAGCTCACAGCCCTTGCGCCGGGCGGACTGCCGGGCCAGCTCCATCTCGCCGGCAGCCAGCACGCCGTCGCCGACCAGATGGTCGTAACGGGTGCGCGCCACGAAGGGGGCGTTGCGGCGTTGCTGGAAAGCCACCGCCAGGGTCTGCGCCAACTCGGCGGCACCTTCCTCGGCGGTTTCGGAGAACGGGATGTCGGCCTTGTGGTTGATCAGCTGGAGCACGCCGAGCAGTTCGCCGCCTTCGCTGCAGATCGGCATCACCAGCATCTGCCGCGAACGGTAACCGGTCCTGCGGTCGACTTCGCTGAGGAACTGCATTTCCGGTGCGTGACGCCGCAATTCCGCTTCGTCGTAGGCATCGGCCACGTTCAGCGGACGACGGGTCACCGCGACATGGCCGGCAATGCTCTGGCTGGCGATCGGCAGCTTGATGTCGCTGAACGAATGCAGCCCGGTCTTCACCTTGGAAACGATGAACTGGCCGTCTTCCGAACTGGCATACAGGGTCAGCCGGTCGGCGTCGAACAGATTGCAGATTTCCTGCGACAGCGACAGCATGATCTCGTCGATGTTGGCCGTCGCGTGGATGCGGTTGGTCAGGCGCTGCAGGTTTTTCAGGAACAGCAGGCGGCTGGCGACATTGCTCATGGCGACTCCGTGGCAGCCAGCCCGCCGGCCAGCCAGGATGCCTGGAAGCCGCCCTGGGCGAGCAGGAAGGCGGCCGCCGAACTGCGCCGGCCGCTCTGACAATAGACGATGTACTCGCGGTTGCGGTCGAGCAGACCGAAGGCGGTACGAATTTCGTTCAAGGGCACGTTGACCGCAGCCGGCATGCCGTCCTCGGCGAATTCGGCAGGATACCGGACGTCCAGCCAGCGCGCCCGGCCTTCGGCGACGCGCCGCTCGGCCTCGGCCCGCGCCAGGGGCCGCAGCAGCGGCGCCTTGAGCAGCTCCAGGAAATCCGGCTTGGCCAGGCGCAGCAAGACGCCGTCGCCGGTCATCGTGACGCTGGCGCTGCGTGGCGAGTCCGAAACCAGGGCTTCCTCGCCGAAGGCTTGTCCGGTCTTCAGTTCGGCCAGCTCCATCTGGGCACCGCCGACCAGACGGGTTACCCGGCAGCGGCCGGATTCGATCAGGTAGTAATAGTCGCCGGCATCGCCCTCGCGGACGATCGTCTGTCCCCGTCGTACCGGCACGCGCTGGAAGCGCTGCAGCAGTTCGTGGATATGGGCCGGCGGCAGGCGGGACAGCACGCTGCCGGTCAGCACCTCGGCACTGAAGGCGGTCGAGGCGATGCTCGACGATTGCGCCACCTGGCCGCCGAAATCGACGGCGGCGGACATTTCGTCCCAGGTCATCATCACGTCGAGCATTTCGAAATCGAGCGGCAGCAACTGCACTTCGGTGATTGTCCGGCTGCGTACCGGCGGCGCGGTCTTGTAGCCGATCGGCCAGTTTGCCGCGTCGCAACCGCCGACCAGCACCTGCCCGGCTCCATCCGGCAGCACGATGCGCAGTTCGCCGTCGAGCAGATAGAGGAATAACGGGCCGGGACGCTGCTTGGTCAGCGGATCGCTGCCCGGGGCCCAGCGTTCGCAGCGACACAGCCGGACCAGTTCGGCCAGGCGGGCCGGGGACAGGCCGCGCACCGGATCCAGGCGCCCGAGTTGTTCGATGGTCGGCGTCATGTCAGAACTCGAAGACCTGGTTGTTCTGCAACATGCGGGGCTGGAAATTGCTCAGGCAGTTGGCAATTTCCTCCATGGTCAGTTCGATCTGCCCCGGCTTCAGGTGGGTGATGTAAATCTCGCATTCCCGTTCCAGCTTCTGCAACTCGCTGGCCAGCAGGTCCGGGCAAAGGTGACGGGAAATCCGCGCCAGTTCGCGCTCGCGATTCGAGAAGGCGCATTCGACCAGCAGATAGCGCAGGTTGACGATGCGATTGACCGCCCGCCACAGGGCATCGCATTGCCCGGTATCGCCGGAGAACACCAGGCTGCCCTGTCCGGAATCCAGCCAGTAACCGACGGCCGGAACCGTATGATCGACCGGCAGTGGCGTGATCCGGCGCGCGCCCAGTTGCACATGACCGCCCAGCGGCAAGGTTTCGAAGCGCAGGAAGGGGGCCTCAGGCGTCGGCAGTTCCGAAAAGTCCGGCCAGATCGCCCAGTTGAAGATGTGATTGCGCAGGATGGTCAGCACCGAATCCGTGCCGTAGACGGTCAGCGGCTGGTTGCGTCGGTCGGCCACGGTGTCGATCAGCAGGGGCAGCGCGGCGATGTGATCGAGATGGGTATGGGTCAGGAAAACATGGTCGATCACCGCCAGTTCGGCAATCGACAGCTCCCCCAGACCGGTGCCGGCATCGATCAGGATGTCGTGGTCGACCAGCAGCGCGGTGGTGCGCTGGCTGCGTCCGCCGATACCGCCGCTGCAGCCGAGAACCCGCAATTTCATGTTGTCGCTCCAAGTAGGGTCACGGCGTCCCAGTCGGCCGCCGGCGGTTCGACGCGGAACCGCGCAAGTCGTTCAGCATACAGCGCATACAGACGGCAAGCCGGCTCGGATTGCAGCAAGGGCTGCAGCAAGGCATCGGCCGCCGCCCAGTCACGGGCCCGATAGGCGACGAGGAAATCCGCCCACTGCGCGAGCCGCTGCCGCTCTGCCGCATCGTCTGCGGTCAACGGGCCAAGCGGCTCGAAAATGGCGACGGCCTGCGCCTTGCCCTTGACCCGCACCCGATCCAGTTCGCGGAAGGCAAACTGCGCCGCCAACAGCGCCCGGGTCTGTTCACCGACGACCACGCCGACGCCATAGAGTTTGGTGACCCCTTCGAGACGGGAGGCCAGATTGACCGCGTCGCCCATCACCGTATAGGCCTTGCGCACCGGCGAACCCATGTCGCCGACGGTCACCAGGCCGGTGTTGATGCCGATGCCGATGCGCAGCACTGGCCAGCCACGGGCGACGAAAGGCGCTTCCAGCCGGCGGACGGCCTCCTGCATGGCCAGCGCGGTCGACACCGCGTTGGCGGCATGTTCCGGGTCGGCTACCGGCGCGCCCCAGAAAGCCATGATCGCGTCACCGATGTACTTGTCCAGCGTGCCGCGCCGGGCGCGGATCACATCGGTCATTGCACCGAGATACTCGTTCATCAGCCGGGTCAGTTCGCGCGGCTCCATGCCTTCCGACAGGCTGGTGAAGTCACGCACATCGGCGAACAGGATGCTCAGCGTCTCGTTGCGTCCGTCCATGCTGTAACTCTCGGGGTCGCGTGCCATCTCGTCGACCAATTCGGGCGGCACGTACTGACCGAACAGTTCGGCGAACTGGCGTTTGGAACGCGATTCGACGAAGAATCCCCAGGACATGTTGAGCACGAACAAAGCCAGCACGAGCAGCAACGCCGCGGCCAGCGGCAACGCGTATCCTGCGGTCCACAGCCAGAAATTGAACAAAACCAGCACCGCCAGCACGCCAGCGGTGAGCAAGGTGGCACGCACCGGCGACAGGCGCGGCAGCAGGAAAATCAGCAAGCCGCCGGCCAGCAGCAACTGACCGAGATCGAGCGTCGTGAAGTAGGCCGGCTTGCTGGGTACCTCGCCGGCCAGTACCGCGGCGATCAGATTAGCGTGAACTTCGACCCCGGGATATGCGCCGCCGACCGGTGTCGACCGCAGATCGTTCAGCCCCGGCGCACTGGTCCCGACGAGAACGATCCGACCGGCCAGCGCTTCGCGGGAAACCAGGCCCCGCACCACGTCGACCGCAGAAAAGTAGGGAAAACTGCGCTCCCCGCCGCGATAGGGCACCAGCGCGCTCAGATCGCGGCCCACGGGAATGCTCAGCGTGCCGGCGCGACCGCTGATCTTCAGCGATTCGACGCCCCCGCCGGCGTCCGGCACATCAAGGTTCAGCGTACCGTCGCCGACCAGTCGCCGCAGCATGGCAACCGCCAAGGCATCGTAGTACTCGCCGCCATGTTCGACCACCAGCGGCACGCGGCGCACGACGCCGTCGAAATCAATGACCGGGTTGAAATGCCCGGCACTTCCCGCTGCCGCCTGCAGCGCCGGCAGGTTGGCACCATAGGCGGGCCACGCCATGGTCGCCCACAGCAGTTCCTTGTCGGCCGGCGAGAAGGCCAATGGCGGCGGCAGCCGGCCCGAGGATTCGTTGCTCGAGAAGTAATAGCCGAGCACCACCGGACGAGTGCGCATCGTCTCGGCCAGGCGAGCGTCGTAATCCAGCGTACGACGCAGTTCGGGCAGTGCGGCGGAAAACCCCGCATCGTCGCGCAGCCGGCCGCGCGCCAGATTTTCCAGCGCAGCCAGACCGGAACTGTCGTCCGGCTCGGCGAAGACGACGTCGAAACCGACCAGCGCCACCTTGTACTCGTCACTCAGGCGCCGTATCAGTTGATCGACGATGTCGCGGCGCCACGGCCAGCGGCCCAGCGCGGCCAGGCTTTTCTCGTCGATATCGACCACGGCGACGCGTTCGTTGACCGTGTCCGGCATCAACACGCGCATGCGTGCATCGTAGAGATAGGCATCGAGGACATTGATCAGCGGCACCCGCCATTCCTCGAAGGCGTGGCCGAGGACCAGCACCAGCATGCCCAAGCCCAGCAGCAGGCGGACCCGATGTCGCTTCATGTGTCCGCCCTCGTGCTCAGACCTTGAGGAAAAACTCCATCTTGATGCCGGCAATCTCGATCACGTCGTGGTCGCCCAGCGGGTGTGCCTGGGCATCGAGCGCCTGACCGTTCACCACCGGAAACTGTTCGCCTTCAACGTGGGTGATGAAATAGCCGTGCGGGCGCTTGGCAATCACCGCCACCTGCATCCCCGGTTTGCCCAGGGTTGTCAGCGTCTTGGTCAGCAGCAATTCCTTGCCGGCATTCGGCCCGCTGAGCAACTGGATGGCCGCCGGCGGCACGGCCGTCGGTCGCGACACCGTACCGAAGTTGGAACGGATGCCGGTATCGGTCGGCTCCAGCTTGAGCTCACCCGGCAGTTTCTGGGCGACTGCACGCGCAGCCGCCACCGGATCGGCATCCGCCGCCACGGCCTGGCCGTCGGTCATGTACTTCAGCTTGTACTTGCCGAGCTCGACAATGTCGTTGTTGCGCAGGAAATGCTTCTTGATCGGCTGGCCGTTGACCAGCGTGCCGTTGGTGCTGTTCAGGTCCTCGAGGAAGGAATCCTCCAGGATGGTGACGACCACGGCATGCTCGCCGGAGATTGCCAGATTGTCGATCTGCACGTCGTTGTGCGGTTTGCGGCCGATGGTCAGGCGTTCGCGGTCGAGCTGGATTTCCTTGAGAACCAGTCCGTCCATGGAGAGGATCAGCTTTGCCATTATCGTTTCCCCGATATCACTTCAGTTTGCCCAACAAACGTTCCCACCAACCGCCAGCCACCGAAAACTCGCCATCGACACGCGCCAGCACCACCGAGACATTGTCCCGCCCGCCCAGCAGGTTGGCCTGTTCGACCAGACGATCCGCCGCCTGCGCCAGATGTCCGCCCATGACGCGCAAGGTGGTGGCAATCTCGTCGTCGTCGAGCATGTCGTTCAGGCCATCCGAGCAGAGCAACAGAAGATCGCCGGCCAACGCGTCGTGCACATGGATTTCGACCTCGACTTCGGGCTCGACGCCCAGCGCCCGCGTCACCAGATTGCGCGTCGCCGAATAGCGGGCCTCTTCCTCGCTGATCATGCCATTATCCAGTTGCTCCTGTAACAGCGAATGATCCCGTGTCAATTGTTCCAGACGATCGCCGCGCAGCCGATAGACGCGCGAGTCGCCGACATGCGCGACATAGACCCGATTGTCGAGGAACCAGGCCATTGCCAGCGTCGTGCCCATGCCGGCATAGCTTGTTTCGCTTTGCGAGGCATTGAAGATCGCCGCATTGGCCGAACAGATTTCGTCGTTGAGCAACTGGACCGGGCCGCCACCGTCATTCAGGGCCTCCGGCACCAGGGTCGGCACCAGACGGGCGAAACTGCTCGACAGCAGCATGGTGGCCATGCCACTGGCCACTTCCCCGGCGCTGTAGCCGCCCATGCCGTCGGCGAGAATCGCAACACCGAGCTCCGGGTCGGCGAAAACTGCGTCCTCGTTGTGCGAACGAACGAGACCGGGGTCGGTGCGCGCCACCATCTCCAAGACCTGCCCCAGTTTCATGCGGACGCCTCCCGGCGGACATGCCGCGCGGTGGTCCGGAATGCCGTTCGCACCATTGTTTCCTCTTGTTGTCGGGGCCCGCCCCGGTCCGAGCCCGTAATGTTGCCCCGGCAGCCCCGGCCGGTCAAATCTTTATTGCAATGGAATCTCTCGCCCCAAGCCCTGCGCCTGAGCGGCTTCAAGGACCCGCAATGCGAGCGCGAGGTCCTGAATGGCCAGACCCTGCGACTCGAACAGCGTCAGCTGTCCGCCATCGCTGCGGCCAGCATGCCGGCCGACGATGATCTCGCCCAGTTCGACCAGTTGCCGGGCATGCAACCGCCCCTTTTCGAGCAACGGCAACAGGTCGCCGGCTTCGGCCAGCGCCGTGGCGACGGTATCGACGGCAATCAGGCTGCAGCGACGCACTGTTGCCTCGGAGAGCTCCTGACGGATCAACGCGTTCGAGCCGGCCCCGTTGATGTGCGCGCCCGGCTTGAGCCAGTCGGCATCGAACAGCGGCTGCGCGGCGGTCGTCACGGTACCGACCAGATCGGCATCGCGCACCGCATCTTCGGCATCGGCCGCCGGCACGATGCGTCGTCCGGTCAACTCGCTCATCCGGGCACAAAAGGACTGCAGCTTGTCCACCTTGCGTCCGACCACCTTGACCGTTTCCAGCGGCAGCGCGGCGCAGATCGCCCGCACATGCCCCTCGGCCTGCCAGCCGCTGCCGAAGACGCCGGCCACCGTCGCATCCGGCCGCGCCAGCCAGCGCGCGGCGACGCCGCTGGCGGCACCGGTGCGCATCATCCCGAGGTAGTCGGCCTCGATCACGGCCTTGTGCAGACCGGTCGCCGCATCGAACAGATGGACCAGGAAGCGGTTGCCGGAACGGTTGCTGGTGTAGGCCTTGTAGCCGAGCACGCCCTGCGCCGGCAAGGCGCCCTGGAGGATGTGCAGCACCGTCTGCGGCAGGCGGCTGCGCTGGCGTGGCGCATCGACCGCCTGGCCGAGCGCCAGGTCGCGATGCGCCGATTCGACACCGGCCAGCGCCATGTCCACGGTCAACACCTGTTTGACGTCGTTTTCGGTCAGGAATATCGCCATGATTCGTTCTCCGGAAGATGGACGAAAAAAAGGCGGGCACGCGGCCCGCCTTCTTCGTCGAGCAAGGCTCGAAGTTTACAGCATGGCCTTGAGCAGCTTGGCCATTTCCGACGGGTTCTTGGTGACCTTGAAACCGCACTCTTCCATGATGGCGAGCTTGGCATCAGCGGTGTCAGCACCACCGGAAATCAGGGCGCCAGCGTGGCCCATGCGCTTGCCAGCCGGCGCGGTCACGCCAGCGATGAAGCCGACGATCGGCTTCTTCATGTTGGCCTTGCACCACTGGGCAGCTTCGGCTTCGTCCGGACCGCCGATTTCGCCGATCATGATGACGGCATCCGTATCCGGATCGTCGTTGAACATCTTCATGACGTCGATGTGCTTCAGACCGTTGATCGGGTCGCCACCGATACCGACAGCGGAAGACTGGCCGAGGCCAAGTTCGGTCAGCTGACCGACGGCTTCGTAGGTCAGGGTGCCGGAGCGGGAAACGACGCCGATACGACCCTTGCGGTGGATGTGACCCGGCATGATGCCGATCTTCACTTCGTCCGGGGTGATCAGGCCGGGGCAGTTCGGGCCGAGCAGCAGGGTCTTCTTGCCGCCCTTGGCTTCCTTTTCCTTCATCTTGTTGCGCACCATCAGCATGTCGCGGACGGGGATGCCTTCGGTGATGCAGATGGCCAGATCGAGGTCGGCTTCGACAGCTTCCCAGATCGCGGCAGCAGCACCGGCGGGCGGCACGTAGATGACGGACACGGTGGCGCCGGTTTCAGCGGCAGCTTCCTTGACCGAAGCGTAGATGGGGATGTTGAAGATCGACTCGCCGGCCTTCTTCGGGTTCACGCCGGCAACGAAGCATTCCTTGCCGTTGGCGTATTCCTGGCACTTTTCCGTGTGGAACTGACCGGTCTTGCCGGTGATGCCCTGGGTGATGATCTTGGTGTTCTTGTTGATCAGGATAGACATTCGGTGGCTCCTTACTTGACCGCGGCAACGATCTGGGTGGCGGCCTCGGCCATGGAATCGGCAGAGATGATGGGCAGGCCGGAATCCTTGAGGATCTTCTTGCCCAGGTCTTCGTTGGTGCCCTTCATGCGGACGACCAGCGGCACCGACAGATTGACTTCCTTGGCCGCAGCGACGACGCCGGTGGCGATGGTGTCGCACTTCATGATGCCGCCGAAGATGTTGACCAGGATGCCCTTGACCTTGGTGTTTTTGAGCATGATCTTGAAGGCTTCGGTGACCTTCTCGGTCGTGGCGCCGCCGCCGACGTCGAGGAAGTTGGCCGGCTCGGCGCCGAACAGCTTGATCGTGTCCATGGTGGCCATGGCCAGACCGGCACCGTTCACCAGACAGCCAATGTTGCCGTCGAGCGAGATGTAGGCCAGGTCGAACTTGGACGCTTCGATTTCGTCAGCATCTTCTTCGTCCAGGTCGCGCATGGCGACGATCTCTTCCTGACGGTAGAGGGCGTTGGAGTCGAAGTTGAACTTGGCGTCGAGTGCCTTGACGGTGCCGTCGGCTTCGTGGATCAGCGGGTTGATTTCAGCCAGCGAAGCGTCGGTTTCCATGTAGCAGGTGTACAGCTTCTTCAGCGTATCGACACACTGCGGGATCGAGGCTTCGTTCATGCCCATGCCCTTGGCCAGGGTCAGCGCCTGCTCGTCGGTCAGGCCGACCAGCGGGTTGACGAAGACCTTGACGATCTTTTCCGGGGTCTTGTGGGCGACTTCCTCGATGTCCATGCCGCCTTCGTACGAGGCCATCATGGCCACCGATTGCGTGGCGCGGTCGGTCAGCGCGGCAACGTAGTATTCGTGCTGGATGTCGGCACCTTCCTCGATCAGCAGGTGACGGACCTTCTGGCCTTCCGGGCCGGTCTGGTGCGTGATCAGCTGCATGCCGAGGATCTGGCTGGCGTATTCGCGCACTTTTTCCAGAGACGTCGCGACCTTGACGCCGCCGCCCTTGCCACGGCCACCAGCGTGAATCTGCGCCTTGACGACCCAGACCTTGCCGCCCAGGGTTTCAGCTGCCTTGACCGCGTCATCGACGGTCGTGCAGTGAATCCCGCGCGGAACCGTAACGCCGAATTTCTTCAGGATTTGCTTGCCCTGATATTCGTGAATTTTCATGCGCTTTCCTTGCGTTGAGTTGAGTTGCGAGCAATGAGCGGCGCCTAGAGTCCCCCGACCCCGCCCGGTTTTCTACTTCTTCGAGCCAAAAATCTTACCACAGCCGCGGCAATTTATCGCGGCCCAGAATTCATAATTACGGAGCTTGCTCAAGGCTGCGTAAGGCCTTGAACATCAAGGGCAAAAGCAGTCCGGCCGCAGCGACCAGACTGAGCACCGCCGCCAGCCAGAATCCCGCCACGCCAAGCATCGGTCCGCGGTAGCAAAGCCAGCTTCCCAAGCCCAGCCCGATCCCCCAGAAACAGACCGTCTGCACCAGCATCGGCACGAAGGTCACGCGGCAAGCGCGCAGCACGTGACCGGCAACCGTCTGCAAGGCATCGACGAACTGGTAGATCGCGATATAGACGATCAGTGAGATGGCAATTGCCGCCACGGCGGGATCATCGGTGTACAACGTGCCGAGCGTTTCAGCGAATGCCCAGAGCAGCAGGCCGAGCACTAGCGACAGACCGGCAGCGAGGCCCAGCGCCGCATGGACGCTCCGGCGAACGGCCAGCCAGTCGCGCCGGCCGATCGACAGACCAACGGCCGACAATACGGCGATACCGAGCGACAACGGCAACATATAGCTCAGCGCCGACAGATTGGCGACGATGCGATGCCCGGCCACGACATCAGGCCCCAGTGCCGCGATGAACAGCGCCACCAGCGTGAAGGCCGAAATCTCGACGAAATTGGAAAAGCCCATCGGCAGGCCAATACGCAGCAATTCGCGCCAGGTCGGCCAATGCGGCAGCCGCCAGCCGGCAAAGGGGCGCAGACGGCGCAGCGGCCCCAGGGCCAGATACGCGCTGCCGGCCGCAAAAGCGAGCCAGGCAATGATCACGTTGGACAGCGCGCAACCTGCCACCCCCAACGGTTCGCCGGCCCAGCCGCGCGCCGCAAAACCCCAGGCCAGCCCGCCATGCAGCAGCAGCGCAACAACGCCGATTGCCATCAGCACCCGGGGCCGGCCCAGGGCATTGCAGAAGGCGTAGAAAGTCCGGTAGCACAAGGCCGGCAACAACCCCCAGGCGAGCAACGCCAGATATTCGCGAACCTTGCGGTCGACCGCAGGATCGACATCGAAAGGCGTCAGCAGCGCACCCGGGGCCAGCAGGCAAGCCATGCCCGGCAGCGCCAGCAGGCAGGCCAGCCAGAATCCCTGCTGCAGGACCCCCGCAACCTCGCCGTCGCGGCCAGCGCCGTGCAACTGGGCCACGACCGGCGCCACCGCCTGCAGGATACCGACCAGCGCAAACACGATGGAAACGTGAATACCGCCACCGATTGCCACGGCAGCGAGATCGGCGGCACTGACGTGCCCCAGCACGGCGGTGTCGATGACCATCATGCCGACCGACGCCAGTTGGGCGACCAGCACCGGCCAGGCATGGCCGAGCAGGCTGCGGGCCGCGGCAAAAAGACTCAACGGCGAGGACTCAAACGATTCGTGCCGACAATTCGCCGACGCCGGCAATCTCGCCATGCAGACGATCGCCCCGGTGCAGCGGCCCGACGCCGGCCGGCGTCCCGGTATAGATCAGATCGCCCGCCGCCAGACGTACGCTTTTCGACAGCTCGGCGACAATCTGCGCGACCTTCCAGCCCATCTGGGCAAGATCGCCGTCCTGCCGCACCTGACCGTTCACCGTCAAGCGAATCCGCCCGAGCGACGGATGGCCGATCCGGGCCGCCGGCTGCAGTGCCCCGCAAACCGCCGACTGGTCGAACCCCTTGCCCATGTCCCAGGGATGGCCTTTCTCCTTGGCCCGGGCCTGCAGATCGCGGCGCGTCAGGTCGAGGCCGACGCCATAACCGAAAACCAGATCGAGCGCGCGGTCGACCGCAATGTCGGCCCCGCCGCCGGACAAGGCGGCAACCAGTTCCACCTCGTGGTGCAGGTTACCCGTCTGTGGCGGATAGGCCACCGCCAGATCGCCGCCACCGCCGACCAGCGCATCGCCCGGCTTCATGAAGAAAAACGGTGGCTCGAGGCCGTCAGCCTGGGCCGTGGCGCCCATCTCCCTGGCATGTTCGGCGTAATTCCGGCCGACGCAGAAAATGCGCCGAACCGGGAATAGGCGGGCATCGCCGACAATCGGCAAGACCGGCAGAAGCGGCGGAGAAAACAGGAAATCCATAATGATCAAGTCATAATTCGGCGTTTATGCAATACTTCGGCTTCGCAACCGAAGCGCCCAGTCGAAATTTTACCCGCCGTGCCGATCGCCAAACCCGCTTTTTTCTGCCTGACACTCCTGATCCCGGCGCTCGCCGGCGCCGTCGGTCTGGGCGAACTGCGCACGCTGTCACGGATCGGCGAACCCTTTCGTGCCGACATTCCGATCCGCCTGGCGCCGGAAGAAAGAATCGGCAGCGACTGCTTTCGCCTATTGCCGGTCCCCGACAGCGATTTTCCATCGATCACCTCGGCACGCCTGACGATTTCGGACAAAGGCGAGACCCGCCTGCAAATCCGCGGCCATGCACCGGTACGTGACCCGCTGCTGGCCATCCGCGTCGAGATTGCCTGCGGCGGCGGCATCCGGCGCGATTACGTGGCGCTGCCGCAAGCCCCGGAAGACATTGTCCAAAGCGTGGAAAGCGCACCGCCTGCCGCCGGCAACGCACGCCAGCAGGCAGTGGCCGGCGAACGCCGACGACCGCCAGGTGCCGAAGCACCGCGCCCGCGCGCCGAACGGGTTCAAGCCCGTCCGCGCAACGCAGAAGCCACCGCCGTACCACGCACCGTCGCCAGGCGCAGCCAGGACCGACTGGAGCTCGGCGCCTCGAACCTCATCGACAGCGGGCTGCCGCCCAGCATCCGCAGCGAAACGGAAGGCCGACTGCTGAGCCTGGAAACCAGCCTCAATCAATTGAATGAATCGCTGGCCCGACTGGAAAGCCGCTTGCCGACCGCGACGGCCGACGCGCTGGCCTTGCGCCAGGAAACCCGCCTGACCATGGCTGCACCGACGCAGATGACGCCGCCGCTCCCGCCGCCTGCGGTCGACGCCGTCAGCGTGGCAAAAACCTCACGGCAGTGGCGACAGTGGCTGGAGTTGGCATTCGGCGCACTGTTCGGTGGCGTGTTGAGCGCATTTGCCATCCAGTTCGTAAACCGGCGACTGACGCTGCGCGACGATCAACTGAACGGCTGAACGTTCAGACCGGATTGTCGAGATCGATGAACCGGCAATCGAGTCCGAATCTCTCCGCCAGATGCGCGGCCAGCGCTTTCGCCCCATAACGCTCGGTGGCATGGTGCCCGGCGGCCAGGTAGGCCACACCGCTTTCCCGCGCCAGATGAACCGTCTGTTCGGAGATTTCCCCGGACACGAACGCATCGACGCCCAGCGCGATCGCTTGCTCGAAATAACCCTGGGCACCACCGGTGCACCAGGCAATGCGCTCGACGCGCCGCCCGTCGTCACCGATCACCAGCGGCTGGCGGCCGAGTGTCGCCGCCATGCCGGCACGCAATTCGGCCAGCGAACACGGTGCGTCGACGCGGCCAACCCAGGCAATGTCCTGATCGCCGAAACGGCCTTCTGCGGTCCACCCGCAAAGCGCGGCCAATTGCGCGTTGTTGCCCAGTTCCGGATGCGCATCCAGCGGCAGGTGGTAGGCCAGCAGACTGATGTCGTTGCGCAGCAGGGCACCCAGACGCTTGCGGCGGATGCCGGTAATGCGCCCGTCCTCGCCTTTCCAGAAGTATCCGTGATGCACCAGCACCGCCTGGGCGCCTTCGGCCACGGCGTGATCGAGCAATGCCTGGCTGGCCGTGACACCAGCCACGATGCGCTCGACATGGTCGCCGCCTTCCACTTGCAGGCCATTTGGGCAATAATCGCGGAACTTCGACGGCTGCAGCAATTCGTCGAGATAACGGGTCAATTCTTCAAGTTTCATCGCTAGGCACGGTCATTCATGTACAGGTTGTGGCTGATTTTTGCACAAACGGTCACCGTTGCGCTGGCCATCATCTTCACGGTATCGACGCTGAAGCCGGAATGGCTGCCCCAGGGGCCGCGCGTGGTCGCCCTGCACGAAGCCAGCCGCGGCGGCGAGGACGGGGAGAATGCCGGCCCGGTCTCCTCCTATCGGGACGCCGCCCGCGCCGCCCTGCCCTCGGTCGTGCACATTTACACCACGCAGGAAATCCGGCAGCAGCGCCATCCGCTGTTCGACGACCCGATCTTTCGCCATTTCTTCGGCGAGCGCCCGGAAGGACCTAGCCAGCGTAATGCCGGTCTCGGCTCCGGGGTGATCGTTTCCGAAAACGGATACATCCTGACCAACTATCACGTCGTCGAGGCGGCCGACGACATCCAGGTCGCGCTCAACGACGGCAAGACCTACAAGGCCAAGGTGGTCGGCAGCGACCCCGAGTCCGACCTGGCCGTCCTGCAGATCAAGGCTGGCAAGCTACCGGCGATCACCTTCGGCCAGATGGACAACCTGCGCGTCGGCGACGTCGTGCTGGCCATAGGCAACCCGTTCGGCGTCGGCCAGACGGTGACCATGGGCATCGTCTCCGCATTGGGCCGGTCGCACCTGGGCATCAACACCTTCGAGAATTTCATCCAGACCGATGCCGCGATCAATCCGGGCAACTCGGGTGGCGCACTGGTCGACGCCCACGGCAATCTGGTCGGGATCAATACCGCGATCTACTCGCGTACCGGCGGCAACCACGGCATCGGCTTCGCCATTCCGGTGTCCAGTGCCCGCTCGATCATGGAACAGATCATCCAGAACGGCGCCGTGACGCGCGGCTGGATCGGTGTCGAAGCCCAGGAAATCACCGCCGAGCTGGCGGAATCCTTCGGCCTGCCCGACACCGACGGTGCGCTGATCGCCGGGGTCGTGCGCGGCAGCCCGGCCGACAGCGCCGGCATCCGGCCGGGCGATGTGCTGCTCGCCGTCGGCGGTAAGGCGGTCAGCGACCCGCAGGTGATGCTCGACCTGATCGCGGCACTGACGCCGAACGAGAACGCCCGTTTCCGCGTCCGCCGCGAGCGCAACATCATCGAACTGGATGTCCGCATCGGCAAGCGACCGGCCTTGCGCGACGCCCGCGACTGAGGAGAGAACGATGTGCCAGCTGCTCGGCATGAACTGCAACGTGCCGACCGACATCTGCTTTTCCTTCACCGGCTTCCAGGCGCGGGGCGGGGCGACCGATGTGCATTCGGACGGCTGGGGCATTGCCTTCTTCGAGGGCGCCGGAACCCGTCTCTTTCTCGATCCGCTGCCGTCGAGCACATCGCCGGTGGCCGAGTTGGTCAGGCGCTATCCGATCCGCTCGCGCAATGTGATCGCCCACATTCGCAAGGCAACCCAGGGCTCGGTCAAGCTCGAGAACACCCACCCGTTCATGCGCGAACTCTGGGGGCGCTACTGGATATTCGCGCACAACGGCAATCTGATCGACTTCCAGCCGTCGCTCGACGGCAGTTTCACCCCGGTGGGCACGACCGACAGCGAGCGGGCGTTCTGCTGGTTGCTGCAATCGTTCCGCCAGCGCTTCCCGACCCACGACCATCCCTGCGACGAAGCCATTTTCGATCTGCTGCACGCGTTGACCCTGGAAATTGCCGCCTACGGCGAATTCAATTTCCTGCTGTCGAACGGCGACTGCCTGTTCGCCCACGCCTCGACCCGACTGAGCTATATCGTCCGGCAGGCCCCGTTTGCCGAAGCGCATCTGAACGATCAGGACGTCAGTGTGGATTTCAGCCGGGTCACCGGCACCACCGATCGCGTCGCCGTCATCGCGACTGCGCCGCTGACCGATAACGAAGTCTGGACCACGATGCCGGCCGGCACCTTGTGGCGATTCTCGGACGGCTCACCGATCGGCATGCGGCAAACCCGGCCGGGGCCGCAGAAAACCGCCGCAGCGGTCAATCCTTGAGTTTGCGGAAAGCTTCCTCGGCACTATCGAGTTCGGCGTCGAGATCGACATCGCTGCGGCTTTCGGCAGTGGCCTCCGCCGGTCGCGGCCGCGAGACGAAGCGCGAGGCCAGCACGCCGAGTTCGTAGAGCAGGCACATCGGAATGGCCAGTGCCAGTTGGGAAACAACGTCAGGCGGCGTCACCACCGCGGCCACGACAAAGGCGCCAACAATGAAGTAAGCCCGTCCTTCCTTGAGCCTCTCGACGTTCAGAACCCCCAGCTTGACCAGCACAACCAGCGCCACCGGCACCTCGAAAGCCAGACCGAAAGCCAGGAACATGGTCATCACGAAGGACAGATAGGCTTCGATATCCGGCGCCGGCGTGATGCTCTTGGGCGCAAAGTTGGCGATGAAGTGGAAGACCTGTCCGAAGACAAAGAAATAGCAGAAGGACATGCCGAGCAGGAACAACAGCGTGCTCGACACGATCAGTGGCAGGCCGAGCCGCCGCTCATGGGCGTACAACCCCGGTGCGATGAATCCCCAGGCCTGGAGAAGGATGTACGGCAGCGCCACCACGAAGGCAACCATCGCCGTCACCTTCAACGGAATCATGAACGGCGTCACGACACCGATCGCCACCATCTTGGTGCCTTCCGGCAAAGCCTGGGTGAGCGGTGCGGCGAGGAAATCGTAGATCGCGCCCGGTCCCGGGTACAGGGCCAGCCCGCCCATCACCACGGCAATGGCGATCAGGCTGCGCAACAGGCGATCACGCAACTCGACGAGATGCGAGACGAAGGATTCTTCCTGGTTGTGTTCGGTCATGCGGGGGTCTTGTCGGCAGGATCTCGCGGCAGGACATCGGCCGCCGGCGGTTGCTCAACGGAAGCCTGAGGCTGGGCGGCAGACTGAAGCTCGCTGGACACCGACTTGACGGCCTCGTCCACCTCGGTAGCCAGCGCCTGAGCGGGCGCTTCGACGCTGTTGCGCACGCCGTCGAATTCCTTGCGGACCGACGTTTCCAGCGAGCGGGCGGATTCGGCGACCTGAGCCTGCAGGCGTTTCAGCTCATCGAGCTGCATCTCGCGGTTGATGTCCGACTTGACGTCGTTGACATAGCGCTGCGCCCGGCCGAGCAGATGGCCGAGCGTGCGCGCCACGCGCGGCAGCCGCTCGGGGCCGATCACGACCAGCGCAACGATGCCGATCACCAGCAGTTCGGAAAAACCGATATCGAACATGAATTTTCACCCTGCGGCCACGTCGACCGCAGTACGCAATCAGGACTTGGTTTTCTCGGAAACTTCAACGTCGATCGTCTGACCGCCAACCTGTTGCTGCGGCTTGGCGGCTTCCGGCTCGGCGGTCGCGTTGGCTTCCTTCATGCCGTCCTTGAAACCCTTCACGGCGCCGCCCAGATCCTGGCCGACGTTGCGCAGTTTCTTGGTCCCGAAGACCAGCATCACGATGACGAGAACGATCAGCCAGTGCCAGATGGAAAAAGAACCCATGTCATGTCTCCTAAAGTCGTTTCAACATCGGACCGACCGGATCCGGCCCGCCGACGATGTGCAAATGGAGGTGAGGCACTTCCTGCTGCCCGACCTCACCGGTATTGATGATTGCCCGAAAACCGTTCGGACTGCCCTCGGCCACCGCAATCTCGTTGGCCTTGACCAGCATCCGGCCGAGAATTTCCGCATCCCCGGCGTCGACCGTGGCCAGCGACGTAATGTGCTTCTTCGGGATGACGAGAATATGAACCGGCCGCTGTGGCTGAATGTCCTTGAACGCCAGGATCAGCTCGTCTTCATAGACCTTGCTGGCCGGAATCCGGCCGTCAACGATCTTGCAGAACAGGCAGTCGCTCACTTGCCGGCGCTCCGCGAGGCCTTCTCGTCGATACCGGAAATGCCTTCGCGGCGGCGCATTTCCTGCGACACGTCCTCGATCGACAGACCGTAGAAGGCGAGCAGGACCAGGATGTGATAGACGACGTCGGTCGATTCGCGGACGATGTTCAGGCGCTTGCCGTCCTTGGCGGCCATGATCAGTTCGGCGCATTCCTCGCCGATCTTCTTCAGGATCGAATCGGGACCTTCCGAGAACAGTTTGGCCGTATAGGATTTTTCCGGATCGGCATGGCGACGGGAAGCCAAGGTCTCGGACAGGCGATGCAGGATGTCGTGCGTGCTCATTGGTAGATGTCCTTCGGGTCTTTCAGAACCGGATCGACGGGAACCCAGCGCTCCCCTTGCAACTCGTTGAAGAAACAACTTTCGCGACCGGTATGGCAGGCAATGCCGCCGACCTGTTCGACCTCGAGCAACAGCACGTCGCCGTCGCAGTCAGTACGGATCGAGCGGATCTTCTGGCTGTGACCGGATTCCTCGCCCTTTCGCCACAAGCGCTGCCGCGAACGCGACCAGTATACCGCGTTGCCGCAACGGACCGTCTCGATCAGCGACTCACGGTTCATGAACGCGAACATGACGATGCGCCCGGCCGCATCCTGGGCGATCGCCGGGATCATGCCGTCGGCGTCCCACTTGAGGGCGTCGAGCCAGGGCAGCGCGTTGTCGAGATCGGCCATTTTTCGCTTTTCCGGGTCGTCGACCGTCAGAGGCGGACTTCGATATCGCGTGCCGCCATGTATTCCTTGGCCTGGCGCACGGTGTATTCACCGAAGTGGAAGATGGAGGCAGCGAGCACCGCGTCGGCACGGCCTTCCGTGACGCCGTCGGCGAGATGCTGCAGGTTGCCGACGCCGCCCGAGGCGATCACCGGAATCTTCACGGCATCGGAGACGGCGCGGGTCAGCGCCAGGTCGAAGCCGTTCTTGGTGCCGTCGCGGTCCATGCTGGTCAGCAGGATCTCGCCGGCGCCGAGCATTTCCACCTTTTTCGCCCAGTCGACCGCGGAAATCCCCGTGTCGTTGCGACCGCCGTGAGTAAAGACATGCCACTCTCCCGGTGCAGTCTGTTTGGCGTCAATGGCGACGACGATGCATTGCGAACCGACCTTGCTCGAGGCGTCGAAGACCAGGTCCGGGTTCTGCACCGCGGCGGTGTTCATCGACACCTTGTCGGCGCCGGCGTTGAGCAGGCGGCGCACGTCTTCCACCTTGCGCACGCCACCGCCGACGGTGAGCGGGATGAAGACCTGCTCGGCGCAGGCTTCGACGATGTGCAGGATGATGTCGCGCTGGTCGGACGACGCCGTGATGTCGAGGAAGGTGACTTCGTCGGCGCCCTGCTCGTTGTAGCGGCGGGCAATCTCGATCGGATCACCGGCGTCGCGCAGGCCGACGAAGTTGGTGCCCTTGACCACGCGGCCGGCGGTGACGTCAAGGCAGGGAATGATGCGCTTGGCGAGCATCAGGCGCCCAGCTCGTCGGCGAGTTCCTGCGCCGCCTTGAAATCGAGCGAACCGTCGTAGACGGCGCGACCGGCGATGGTGCCAACGACGCCTTCGCCTTCGACCTCGCACAGATTGCGGATGTCGTCGAGATTGGACAAGCCGCCCGAGGCGATCACCGGGATCGTCAGCGCCTGCGCCAGGCGCACGGTGGCTTCGATGTTGATGCCCGAGAGCATGCCGTCGCGGCCGATGTCGGTGTAGATGATCGACTCGACGCCGTAGTCCTCGTACTTCTTGCCGAGGTCGACGACATCGTGGCCGGTCAGCTTCGACCAGCCGTCGGTCGCCACCTTGCCGTCCTTGGCGTCGAGGCCGACGATGATGTGGCCGGGGAAGGCCGTGCAGGCATCGTGCAGGAAACCGGGGTTCTTCACCGCGGCGGTGCCGATGATGACGTAGGACAGGCCGCCGTCGAGGCAGGCCTCGATGGTGTCGAGGTCGCGGATGCCGCCGCCGAGCTGGACCGGAATCTCGTCGCCGACTTCGGCCAGGATGGCCTTGATCGCCGCAGCGTTCTTCGGCTTGCCGGCGAAGGCGCCGTTGAGGTCAACCAGATGCAGGCGGCGAGCGCCCTGGTTCAGCCAATGGCGAGCCTGTTCGGCCGGGCTCTCGGAAAAAACCGTGGCCTGCTCCATCAGGCCTTGCTTGAGACGGACGCAATGGCCGTCCTTCAGGTCGATAGCGGGAATGATCAGCATGGGGAAACCAGAAAATGACAGACGCCGATCAGGGGCGCCATTCGACAAAGTTTTTCAGGAGTTGCAGTCCGTCGCGAGCGCTTTTCTCGGGATGAAACTGGACCGCAAAGATATTATCCCGGCCCACCGCACAGGTAAAGGGCACACCGTAGTCGGTGGTGCCGGTGGTCAATGCCGGATCGATGGCCTGCAGACAGTAGCTATGCACGAAATAGAAACGGGCGCCATCGGCAATGCCCTGCCACAAGGCATGCGGCTTCTGCCAGACCTCGTTCCAACCCATGTGCGGAACCTTCAGCCGGTCGCCCTTGCGGTCGACCATCCGTTCGTCCGGAAAACGCCGGATCACGCCGGGGAAAATGCCGAGGCCGGCGACATCGCCTTCCTCGCTTTTTTCGAACAGCATCTGCTCGCCGACGCAAATGCCGAGGAAGGGCTTGTCGCGGGCGGCATCGAGGACGGCCTGGCGCAGGCCGCGCGCTTCCAGTTCGCGCATGCAGTCGGGCATCGCTCCCTGACCGGGAAAAACGACGCGTTCGGCAGCCGCAACCACCGCCGGATCGGCGGTGACGACAACCTTGGCACCGTCGGCCACATGCTCAACCGCCTTGGCAGCCGAGCGCAGATTGCCCATGCCGTAGTCGATGACGGCGATCGTCCGGCCAGCCATCACAGCGTGCCCTTGGTCGACGGCATGCAACCGGCCATCCGCGCGTCCGGCGTCACCGCCATGCGCAACGCCCGGCCGAAGGCCTTGAACACGGTCTCGGCCTGGTGGTGGGCATTTTTGCCGCGCAGGTTGTCGATGTGCAGCGTCATGCCGGCGTGGTTGACCAGGCCGTGGAAGAATTCGGAAATGAGGTCGACATCGAACTGACCGATCACCGCCCGCGTGAACTCGACATTGAATTCGAGCCCGGGACGACCGGACAGGTCGATCACGACGCGCGACAAGGCCTCGTCGAGCGGCACGTAGCTGTGCCCGTAACGGGTCAGCCCCTTCTTGTCGCCCCAGGCTTGCGCCAGCGCCTGGCCGAGCGTGATGCCAATGTCCTCGACGGTATGGTGCGCATCGATGTGCAGATCGCCGTCGGCGGCGATATCGAGGTCGATCAGGCCGTGACGGGCGATCTGGTCAAGCATGTGATCAAGGAAGGGAACGCCGGTGGCGAACTTGCCCTGACCGCTGCCATCAAGGTTCACCTTGACGGTGATCCGGGTTTCCAGGGTATTGCGAGTGACTTCGGCTTGCCGCATGGGAGATCGGCGCAAGGCGCCGCCAGAACGTTGAAACGGAGGGGCATGATACCATTTCGTCCTGTTTTTACGCCCTCCGTGAATTCCCGATGAGCCGCTTCTGGAGCCAGGTCGCCCGCGACCTCACCCCCTACGTCCCGGGCGAACAGCCCAAGATCGCCAACCTGATCAAGCTCAACACCAACGAGCATCCCTTCCCGCCGTCGCCGCGGGTGGTCGAGGCGATCCGCGCCGAACTCGGCGACGATGGCGCCCGGCTACGCCTTTACCCGGACCCCAACGCCGATCGGCTCAAGCAGGCAATCGCCGCCCGCCACGGCGTGACGACGCGCGAAGTCTTCGTCGGCAACGGTTCGGACGAGGTTCTGGCGCACGCTTTCCAGGCCCTGCTCAAGCACGACGCACCGATCCTCTTCCCGGACATCACCTACAGCTTCTACCCGGTGTATTGCGGGCTCTATGGCGTCGACCACGTCGCCATGCCGCTGGCGGCCGACTTCTCGATCGATCCGGCCGATTATTGCGGTCAACGCGGCCGGAACGGAAAAATCGGCGGCATCATTTTCCCCAATCCGAATGCCCCGACCGGCTGCCTGCTCGCGCTCGACGCCATCGAGCGCATCGCTGCCGCCAACCCGGACTGCGTCGTCGTGGTCGACGAGGCCTACATCGATTTCGGTGGTGAAACGGCCATTCCGCTGACCCGGCGCCACGCCAATCTGCTGGTCATCCACACGCTGTCCAAGTCGCGCTCGCTGGCCGGCCTGCGTGTCGGCTTTGCGGTTGGTCACGCCGATCTGATCGAAGCGCTGGAGCGGGTCAAGAACAGTTTCAATTCCTATCCGCTCGACCGCCTGGCCATCGTCGGCGCGGTTGCCGCGATCGAGGACGAAGCTTACTTCCGGGACTGCTGCGCCGCCGTCATTGCCAGCCGAGAGATGCTGAGCGCCGACCTCGCCGGCCTCGGCTTCGACGTGCTGCCGTCGGCGGCCAACTTCATCTTCGCCCGCCATCCGCAGCGTGATGCCGGCGAACTGGCCGGCTTGCTGCGCCAGCGCGGCATCATCGTCCGCCACTTCAAGCTGCCGCGCATCGACCAGTTCCTGCGCATCACCATCGGCAGCGACGACGAATGCCGGGCGCTCGGCAATGCCTTGCGGGAAATCCTGGCATGAGCAACGAAGAGATCGTCTGGCGCCGCCCGGACGGGAGCATCGTCGCGTGCACCGAGAAGATCAAGGTGTTGCGCGAGAACCTCGCCGAACTGCGCCAGATCGCCCAGGATGCCTTCGAGGATGCGCTGCTGATGGAATGCGAGGAAAGCCAGATCCGGGCAGTCTTCCTGGAGCTCATCGAGCAACTGGAAAACCCCTACCCGTCGCCGTGAGTCGTCCGCCGCCCCCGACCAAGGCCGGCCGCCGGCCGCCGACAACCGCCGCCAGGCTGGCCGCCGCGGCGGCAGCCTACCAGGCGGACAGCGTCATCCCGCACTGCCCGACTTGCGCCAGCCCCTGCTGCCGGCTCGACAAGCTGGTACTCGATCTGGACTGGCCGCAGGTCCGCACGCTGTGGCGGATCGACCAACCGCGCCAGAGCTTCGACCGCCAGCTGGCAAGCAGCGGCAAGCCGGTCGAGATTCGTGCCGCCAACGGCCGCTACTACGTCCACAGCAAGCCCTGCCCGGCCTACCTCGGTCCGCGCGGCTGCAGCATCTATGACCAACCGCTGAAACCGACGGGATGCACCGACTTTCCCGTGTATGAAGACGCCGGTGCGGTGATTGCCGACCTGCGCTGCGAGGCCGTCGACCTGGACGCGCTGCGCCTGCGGCTCACCGAAGCCGTCGGCCCGGACCTGTCGATCCGCGAACGCGCCGACCGCGAATTCCCCTTCCTCATCGAACTATCGACCAGGCCGACCGGCCGTCGCTGACCCGACTCAGATCAGGCCGAGCCCGCCGAGCAAGGCGCCGCCGGCGATGAACCACAGCGGATGCCAGGCCGTCTTCAGATTGCCCAGCACGACGACCGCGATCAGGGCCAATCCGGCCCAGCCGAGACCGGCCGACCGGGCGATCAGCGTCGCGCCCGAAAAGACCAGACCGACCGCCAGCGGCGCCACCCCGAGGCTGATCGCCTGCTGCCAGCGGCGGCCGGCGAAACTGTCCCAACGGTCGATCAACAGATAGATCAGCACGCTCATCGGCAGGCACATCGCCAGCGTCGTCGCCAGCGCCCCGGCCAAGCCGGCGATTTCCCAGCCGATCAGCGTCACCACCAGCACATTCGGTCCGGGCGCCGCCTGGGCGATGGCATAGAGATGCGTAAACGTGGTGGCATCCAGCCAGTGATGCTGATCGACGACGACCCGGTGCATTTCCGGCAGCAGCGCGGTGGCGCCGCCGAAGGCGACGAAGGAAAGCAGCGTGAATTCGAGGAACAGCTGGACGACGATCATGGCCGCCCCAACCGCCACCAGGCTACCGCGCCGGCGGCCGCCAGCCCGCCCAGCATCACCGCCGGCATCGGCCAGCGCAGCCAGGCAATGGCGAGCACGGTCAACCCGGTAAACGGCAGGAAAAACAGCTTGTCGCGCAGCGCCGCGCCCATCCGCCAGGCCATCGCGAACAGCAGGCCACAACCGGCAGCGGCGATACCGCGCAACATGTCCTGAGCCAGCGGCAGCTGACCCCAGCGGTCATAGGCCATGCCGAGCAGCACAACGACCAGCATCGGTGCCAGCAGCATGCCGAGCGGTGCGACGATGGCGCCACGCCAACCGTGGAAACGCTTGCCGACGACGATCGACAGGTTGACCACGTTCGGCCCCGGCAGGAACTGGCAGAGGCCGAGCTGGGCGTTGAATTCCTCGGCAGATAGCCAGCCGCGCTGCTCGACCAGCATGCGCCGGGCAAAAGGCAGCACGCCGCCGAAGCCCGAGATGCCAACTGCCGCAAAACCCAAAAAAAGCGCCCGGAGATCCGGGCGCGGGGGATTTTGTGAATTTTCCACGGTCGACCGCAGAATTTGGCGAAAAATCAGTCGGCCAACCGGAACTCGGCCGATTTGGCGTGTGCCGGCAGCCCCTCGCCCTGCGCCAGCGTGGACGCGATGCGGCCCAGCGTCTGCGCGCCGGCCTTCGACACCTTGATCAGGCTGGTCCGTTTCTGGAAATCGTAGACCCCGAGCGGCGACGAGAAGCGCGCCGAGCCGGAAGTCGGCAGCACGTGATTCGGCCCGGCGCAGTAATCGCCGAGCGATTCCGAGGTGTAGTGGCCGATGAAGATGGCGCCGGCGTGGTGGATCTTTTCCACCCACGGGTCCGGGTTGTCGAGCGCCAGCTCAAGGTGTTCCGGCGCGACGCGGTTGGCGATGGCCACCGCCTCGTCCATGTCGCGCACCAGGATGAAAGCGCCGCGGTTGCTCAGCGAGGTACGGATCACTTCCTGACGCGGCATGGTCGGCAGCAGCTTCTCGATGCTCGCCTGGACGCGCTCGATGAAGGCGGCGTCGGTACAGATCAGAATCGACTGCGCCAGTTCGTCGTGCTCGGCCTGCGAGAACAGGTCCATCGCCACCCAGTCGGGATTGCCGGTGCCGTCCGAGACGACCAGGATTTCCGACGGGCCGGCGACCATGTCAATGCCGACGATGCCGAACACGCGGCGCTTGGCCGTCGCCACGTAGGCATTGCCGGGACCGACGATCTTGTCCACCTGCGGCACGCTCTCGGTGCCGTAGGCGAGCGCGCCAACCGCCTGCGCACCGCCGATGGTGAACACGCGGTCTATGCCGGCCAGACAGGCCGCCGCCAGCACCAGCTGGTTGTGCTCGCCGCCCGGCGTCGGCACGACCATGATCAGTTCCTTGACGCCGGCGACCTTGGCCGGAATCGCGTTCATCAGCACCGACGACGGATACGCCGCCTTGCCGCCCGGCACGTAGAGGCCGACGCGGTCGAGCGGGGTGATCATCTGGCCGAGCAGGGTGCCATCGGCTTCGGTGTAGGACCAGCCGTCGAGCTTCTGCTTCTCGTGGTAGGCACGCACGCGCTGGGCAGCCGCTTCGAGCGCGGCGCGGCGCTCGGCGGGCAGGCCGGCGAGGGCCTTTTCCAGCTCGTCGCGCGACAGTTCGAGGTCGGCCATCGAGGCAGCGGAGAGGCGGTCGAAGCGGTTGCTGTAGTCGACCACGGCGGCGTCGCCGCGCGTCTTGACGTCGGCCAGGATGGCGGCGACGGTGCGTTCGATGTTGTCGTCGGCGGCCGCCTCGAAGGCGAGCAGCGACTTCAATTTTGCCGAAAAATCGGCGTCGACCGTGGACAAACGCTGGATGGCTATCGTCATTTACTTCTCCACCGCCTGCGCGAAGGCGTCGATGATCGGCTGCAGGATTTCGCGCTTGACCTTGAGCGCCGCCTGGTTGACCACCAGGCGCGAGGAAATGTCGACGATGTGCTCGACGGCGACCAGCTTGTTGGCCTTCAGCGTGCCGCCGGTCGACACCAGGTCGACGATGGCATCGGCCAGACCGGCCAGCGGCGCCAGTTCCATCGAGCCGTAGAGCTTGATCAGGTCGACGTGTACGCCCTTGGCGGCAAAATGCTCGCGCGCCGTCTTGATGTACTTCGAGGCCACCTTCAACCGGGCGCCCTGGCGCACCGCGTTGGCGTAATCGAAACCTTCGGGCACGGCGACCATCATCCGGCACTTGGCGATGTTCAGGTCGAGCGGCGCATAGAGACCGTCGCCGCCGTGCTCGATCAACACGTCCTTGCCGGCGACGCCGATGTCGGCGGCACCGTACTGGACATAGGTCGGCACGTCGGTGGCGCGGACGATGACGACGCGGACGTCCGGCTGATTGGTGTCGATGATCAGCTTACGGGAAGTTTCCGGGTTTTCCTTCGGCACGATGCCGGCGGCGGCAAGCAACGGCAGGGTTTCGTCGAAAATGCGGCCCTTGGACAAGGCAATGGTGATACCGGTCACGGCATTCGTCTCGCGATTAAAAACAGGATTTTACCGCAAAGCGCCACGCGCCTTGCGCCGGCCGGGGAAGCGCAGATCCGCGCCGACCGGCCGGCGGAACCGGATCAGCGGACGCGGCGCACGTTGGCACCGAGCACCGCCAGCTTTTCCTCGATGCGTTCATAGCCGCGATCGAGGTGGTAGATGCGATCGATCAAGGTCTCGCCCTGGGCGACCAGGCCGGCGATGATCAACGAGGCCGAGGCACGCAGATCGGTCGCCATCACCGTGGCGCCCTGCAGGCGGTCAACGCCGCGTACGACGGCATTGTTACCCTCGATCTGGATGTTGGCGCCCAGGCGCATCAGTTCGTTGACGTGCATGAAACGATTTTCGAAAATCGTTTCACGAATCGTTGCCACACCGTCGGCAACACAGTTCATCGCCATGAACTGTGCCTGCATGTCGGTGGGAAAGGCCGGGTAAGGTGCCGTGCGCAAACTGACGGCCTTGACGCGGGCCGGCGCCTGCAGACGGATTGCATCGCGCTCGACGCCAACTTCGCAACCGGCATCCAGCAGCTTATCCACGACACTGTCCAGATACGCGGCCGACGTCCGGGTCAGCCGGATGTCACCGCCAGTGACCGCCGCCGCACACAGATAAGTACCGGTTTCGATGCGGTCGGGCATGATCGCATGCCGTGCGCCGTGCAGGCGCTCGACACCCTGAATGCGGATGACGTCGGTGCCGGCGCCGGAAATGCGGGCCCCCATGGACACCAGGCAATTGGCCAGATCCACCACTTCCGGCTCGCGAGCAGCATTCTCGATGATCGTTTCGCCATCGGCCAGACAGGCCGCCATCATCAGGTTCTCGGTGCCGGTCACGGTCACCATGTCGGTGCAGATGCGCGCGCCTTTCAGGCGCTTGGCTCGGGCATGCACATAGCCAGCCTCGACGGTCACCTCCGCCCCCATTGCCTGCAGACCCTTGATGTGCTGATCGACCGGCCGGGCACCGATCGCGCAACCGCCGGGCAAGGACACCCGGGCTTCGCCACAGCGAGCAACCAGCGGGCCAAGCACCAGGATGGAGGCGCGCATGGTCTTGACCATCTCGTACGAGGCCACCGGATTGTTCAAACCCCGACCGTCGAGCGACAACCCGTCGACGCCGTCCAGCGTGACGCCGATGCCCATGTCGCCGAGCAGGCGCAGCATCGTCGAAATGTCGTTGAGATGCGGCACATTCGTCAGTTCGAGCGGATCGGCCGATAACAGGGACGCACAGAGAATCGGCAAGGCTGCATTCTTGGCGCCGGAAATGGCAACTTCACCGTTCAGGCGAGCCCCGCCCTGAATCAACAACTTATCCACGTTGCACACTCCATTCTTCGGGGGTCAGCGTCTTGAAGGAAATCGCGTGCAACTCGCCGGTCGCCAGTTTCTCCTGCAGCGCCCGGTACACATGTTGCTGACGCTGGACACGATTCTTGCCGGCAAATTCGGTACTGACCACGATGGCCTGGAAGTGCTGGCCGTCGCCATCGAGTTCCAGGTAGTCGCAGGCCATGCCGGCGAGGATGAGTTGCTTGATCTGATCGGGATGCATGTTCTCAGGTTCTCAGTTTCCAGCCGCGCTTGAGCAGATGCAAGGTCAGCAGGGAGACGGCCAAAAGGCAAACGACGACGACCAGCAGGCTGATTTGCGGCGGCACGTCGGAGACGCCGAAAAAGCCATAGCGGAAGCCGTCTATCATGTAAAAGACGGGATTGTAATGCGACAACCCTTGCCAGAATGCGGGCAACGTGTGAATCGAATAGAAGACGCCCGACAACATGGTCAGCGGCATGATCAGAAAATTCTGGAAGGCCGCCAGCTGGTCGAACTTCTCGACCCAGATACCGGCGATCATGCCGAGTGCAGCAAACAGGGCGCCGCTCAGCGCCGCAAACAGCAGGATCCAGCCCGGTGCTTCGGCCTGCAGTTCGACAAACCAGACCGTCGCCAGCAACACGCCGACGCCGACCATCAACCCGCGAAGTACGGCAGCCAGTACGTAGGCTGCAAAAAAAGCGCCATAGGGAATCGGCGGCAGCAGCACGAAGACGATGGACCCGGTGATCTTGGCCTGAATCAGGCTGGATGACGAATTGGCGAAGGCGTTCTGCATCACCTGCATCATGATCAATCCTGGAATCAGGAAGCTGGTGTAGCGCACGCCATGCACCAGCACGCGATCATCCAGCACATGACCGAAGATCAGGAGGTAGAGCAAGGCGGTCAACACCGGCGCGGCAACCGTCTGGAAAGCAACCTTCCAGAAACGCAGCACTTCCTTGTAGAACAGCGTCCAGAAACCGATCATCCCGCGTTAACCGTCCGGATGAATACTTCTTCGATGCTCGCCCCCGGATGGGCGGCCATCAGATTGGCGGTGGTATCGAGCGCCACGACACGCCCCTGCTTCATCAGCGCGATGCGCTGGCACATCGCTTCCGCCTCTTCGAGATAATGCGTGGTCAGAATGATCGTATGCCCCTCACGATTCAGGCGCCGGATGAATTGCCACAAGCCCTGTCGCAGCTCGACATCCACGCCGGCCGTCGGTTCATCGAGCACAATCACCGGCGGCTTGTGCACCAATGCCTGGGCAACCAGCACCCGCCGTTTCATCCCCCCCGAAAGCCGCCGCATGTTGTCATCGGCCTTGCCCGTCAGATCGAGGTTGGCGAGAATTTCATCAATCCAGTCGTCGTTGCGGCGAATGCCGAAGTAACCGGACTGAATGCGCAGCGTTTCGCGAACGCTGAAAAAAGGATCGAACACCAGTTCCTGTGGCACCACTCCGAGCGCCCGACGGGCGGCACGGAAATCACTTACGACATCGTGATCGAGTACCCGGACATGTCCGCTATCCGGCCGGCACAGACCGGCCAGCGAAGAAATCAGCGTCGTCTTGCCGGCACCGTTCGGACCGAGCAGGCCGAAAAACTCACCCTGCGCGATATCCAGCGAGACCTCGTCGAGCGCCCTCAGGGCACCAAAGTTCTTGGCAACACGAAAAAAGGAAACGGCAGGCAGCATGAGCGAGGAATCGGGGCGGCCAATCAGGCTTGCGGCAACAAATCGTACACACCGTAAAGCTTTGCCAGCGACAGTACTGCAGCCGGAATTCCGGTGAAACGGAGTGTCGACCGCAAGGACCGTGCCGTACGGAGCCAGGCAAGCATCACGGCGATCGCCGAGGAATCGGCCGTCGGCACTGCCGACAAATCGACCAACAGGGGCTGACCGACAATGAGCGCCGCCCCCGCTTCCTGCAGACGACGAGCGTTGCCGGTCACCATCGGCACCGTCACGCGCAGGCCACCATCAACGGTCTCGATCATTTTGCCGACGATTTACCCTGTCCGGCATCCAGCGACTTGTTCTTGGCCGCGATGCTGGCAATCAGGCCATCGATGCCGCCAGCACGGACTTCCTGCGCGAACTGCTCCCGGTAATTGGTCACCAGGCTGATCCCTGCCACCACCACATCGAACACCTTCCAGGCGCCATCCTGCAATTCCAGACTGTAATCAATCTGAACCGGCTTTGCCCCGGGCTGAATCACTTCGGTTCGCACCAACACCTCGCTGTCGCCGGGGTTCATGCGGAACGGTTTGAAGACGATCTTCTGGTTGCTGTAGCTGCTCAGCGCGTTGGCATAGGTACGCACCAGCAGGTTACGAAACTCGTCGGCCAAACGCTTCTTCTGATCGGCATCTGCCCGCCGCCAGTCCTTGCCGACCGCCAGCGCAGTCATCCGTGAGAAATCGAAATACGGCAATACCTTGCTGTTGGCCAACGCGATGACCTTCTGGGTGTTGCCCCCCTGAATCTCCTTGTCCTTGCGGATGGTCTCCAGCACCTCTTCGCTGACCCGCTTGACCATCGCATCCGGCGCCTCCTGTGCAATGGCAGACAGGGCAAGGCAACCGGCAAACAACAATGCAGAAAGCTTTTTCATGGGAAATCAGAAATCGTCACGACGCGGCGGCATGCCGTCATAAATCTGGTTGCGGCGACGCTGCAAGTAGGCATCGCGCAGATAGGCGTATTTATCCAGTGCGGCTTCTTCGACGATTTTATCGGCTGGCAGCAAGCTGGCCCGGACATCGACGAAACGCAGCACAACCGCACTGTTGCGCGCGCTGACCGGACGGAAATAGCCGACCGGGTCAGCCGCAAAGAAATCAACGGCCCAGCCCGCAGTATCCCGCGTCGTGCGCGGACCGATCACCGGCAGGAAGACGAACGGGCCGTCGCCAACCCCCCAGACCGCCATGGTCTGGCCGAAGTCCTCGTCATGACGTTCAAGCCCCAGTTCGCTGGCAACATCGAACAGACCGAAGATGCCAACCGTAGAATTGATCAGCAACCGACCGAAATCGCTTCCGGCATCGCCAACCTTGCCTTGCATCAAGCTGTTGGCACCGACCCAGAGGTCACCAACATTACCGAAAAAATTGCCGACACCGACCTTCATCGGCAAAGGCACCGCGGCATCGTAGGCCTGCGCGACGGGCCGAGTGGCATATTTGTCCAGTGCTTCGTTAACCGCGAACATGGAGCGATTGAAACCTTCGTAAGGATCGCGCGGATTGCCCTCGGCCATCACGCCCCCCACCATCGCCATCAGCACGGCCCCGCCCAGCAGCCGGCGAGCCAATTTTCCGAACATGCCTGTCATTTACTGTCCTGTCCTTCAGCCGCCTTGTTGAAAAGGAACTGGCTGATCAGTTTTTCCAGCACCACCGCCGATTGCGTTTTGTTGATCGTCTCGCCCGGCTGCAGCATTTTCTCATCCCCACCCACATCGAATCCGACGTACTGCTCCCCGAGCAAGCCAGCGGTATAGATCGACGCGAAAGTATCCTTCGGAAAGCGGTAGCGACCGTCAATGTTCATCGTCACGACAGCCTCGTAACTCTGCGGATCAAAACGGATGTCGGCAATACGCCCGACCAGAACTCCCGCACTTTTCACCGGGCCACGCGCCTTCAGTCCGCCGATGTTATCAAACTTGGCTTGCAGCACGTAAGTTTCGGACAACTGTGCCGAAGACAGATTGCCGACCTTGAGCGCCAAAAACAACACGGCGGCAATGCCGAGCGCGACGAAGAAGCCGACCCACAGGTCGAGAACGGTACGATTCATGAAGCACCCCGGAACATGAACGAAGTCAGGAGAAAATCGAGCGCAAGAATGGTCATTGCCGATGAGACCACGGTTCGGGTGATCGCCCGGGACACGCCCTCGGCCGTCGGCACCGAATCATAGCCTTCGAACACCGCGATCAAGGAGACCGCGAAACCGAAGACGACACTTTTGATGACGCCATTCACGATGTCATAGCGAAAATCGACGCTGGACTGCATCTGCGACCAGAATGCACCGTCGTCGACCCCGATGAAGACGACGCCGATGAGCCAGCCACCAAACACCCCCATCGCCGAGAACATCGCAGCCAGCAGAGGCATCGAGATGACGCCGCCCCAGAAACGCGGCGCCACGACGCGTGCCAACGGGTTGACCGCCATCATGTCCATGGCCTTCAACTGTTCGGTGGCCTTCATCAAACCGATTTCGGCGGTAATCGAAGAGCCGGCCCGGGAAGCGAACAGCAGACCGGCCACGACCGGCCCCAGTTCGCGGACCAACGACAACGCGACGAGAATGCCCAGCGCCTCGGTCGAACCGTAGCGCTGCAGTGTTTCGTAGCCCTGCAAACCGAGAACCAGCCCAACGAAGGTGCCCGAAACCAGGATGATGAGCAACGACAGAACACCGCTGAAGTAGATTTCGCGGATGGTCAAGGGCAGACGCCGGAACGCGGTACCGGAATGGCGGAGGATGGCAAAGAAGAAGCGCGCGGCAAACCCCAGACGCCAGATACGCTCGACGACGGCATGCCCAAGCAGACGGATGACATCAAGCGGATTACGCACGGCGTTCCCCAAGAAAATCGTCCGTTACGGAAACCGCCGGATAATCGAAATGGACCGGACCGTCCGCTTCCGCATGGACGAACTGGTGAACGAAAGGATCGGTGGAACGGCGAATTTCATCCGGAGAACCTTCGGCAACCACTTTGCCACCGTTCAGGAAATAAATGTAATCGACGATCTGTAGCGATTCCTGAACATCGTGCGTGACCATGATCGAGGTCCCCCCGAGAGCGTCGTTCAGGGTCCGGATCAAACGCCCGATGACCCCCAGCGCAATCGGGTCGAGCCCGGTGAACGGCTCGTCGTACATGATCAGCATCGGATCAAGCGCAACCGCGCGAGCCAGGGCAACCCGCCGAGCCATACCCCCCGACAGCTCTCCCGGCATCAAGCGACTGGCACCGCGCAGACCGACGGCCTCCAGCTTCATCAACACCAGATCGCGGATCATGGCCTCGCCGAGGTCGGTGTGCTCGCGCAGGGGGAAAGCCACGTTGTCGAAAACCGACATGTCGGTAAACAGCGCGCCAAACTGGAAAAGCATCCCCATCCGCCGGCGCAAACCGTACAACTCGCGCTCGGACATCCGGCAGACCTGGTGATTCTCCAGGCGAACGCTCCCGCCGGTGGGACGCAACTGGCCACCGATGCAGCGCAACAAGGTGGTCTTGCCGCACCCCGACCCCCCCATGATGGCCACCACCTTGCCACGCGGAATCCTCATGTTGATTCCTTGCAGCACGGGTCGCCCGTCATAGTCGAAGCAGAGGTCTTCGATGTCGACCAGGATGTCCTCGGCCAAAAGCCTGTTCCCCACGGATGAAAGAGTCGGCGCAGTTTACCAGAAGCACCGCTGGGGCGACGAACCCCAATTAATGACAAATGGATTAATTGAGGTTATTGTTAACCCATTGTCATGAAACAACACCTGTCACTTTCCCTCCTTCTCCTGACCGCCTGTGCCGGCCATCCGCCGCCACCCATCCCTGCACATCATTTGACAGCGCAAACGCAAATGAACGAAGCCGCAACGCCCATCGCCGAGGAAGCCACGCCTCTGGTCAAGACACCGGCCCTACCAGCGCTTCGTCTCAGCGTCACGGTCAACCAGGTCAACGTGCGCGATCTGCTGTTTGCACTGGCACGGGACGCACGCCTGAATCTCGACATTGCGCCCGAACTCGACGGCAGGGTGACGCTCAATGCGGTCGACCAGCCACTTGAAGCCATTCTTGCCAGACTGAGCAGGCAGATTCCGATGCGCATCGAATTGCACGAGGACAGCCTTCGTGTCACACCCGACACCCCTTACCTCAAGCACTACCCGATCAACTATCTGAACCAGTCGCGCAAGGTGCAAGGCTCCATCTCGAACAGCATGCAGATCGGCAGCGCCGCCATGCAAGGCAGCATTCCCAACCAGTCCACCACCCGTATCGAAAACAACAGCCAGCACCATTTCTGGGAAAACATCGAAAAGGCACTTGGCAAGGCACTCGGCAAGGAGCAAACCGCAAAAAATGATGGCGACGGACAAGCCCCGTATCTGATTGTCAATCCGGAAGCCGGCCTGGTCTCCGCATTTGCCACGCAGGCCCAGCACCACCGACTGCAACAACTGATCGGGCAGGCAGAAAGCGCGGTCAGAAGACAAGTGCTGATCGAAGCGACGATCGTCGAAGTTTCCCTCAGCGAAGGCCACGAACAAGGTATCGACTGGAGCGGATTGATACGTAGCGGGCTGATCGAGTATTCGGGAAACACCCTGAAAGGTGCGGTCAACCTGCGCTACAACCGGAATGCCAATCCCAGCGCACTGATCAGCCTACTCGACAGTTACGGAACCGCCCGCGTGCTTTCCAGCCCGAGGCTTTCCGTGCTGAACAACCAGACAGCGCTACTGAAAGTCGTCGAGAACTACGTCTATTTCTCGGTCAAGGCAGACACGACGACGACGGCCAATGTTGGCACCACGGTCACCTATTCGACGACACCGCAGACGGTGGCGGTCGGCCTGGTCATGGGCGTCACCCCCCAGATTGCTGCCGATTACAGCGTGGTACTCAACGTGCGACCAACGATCACCAGCATCGGCAGGGAAATCGCCGACCCGAACCCCGACTTGCGCAAGAACGGCATAGAAAACCTGGTTCCCGTGATCCGCACCCGGGAAATCGAATCGGTCATGCGCGTCGCCAACGGGCAAATCGCCGTGCTTGGCGGACTGATGGAAGAACGCGTCGATTTCCGGACAAACCGTTTGCCCGCGCTGGGCGACGTCCCCGTGGCAGGCGAATTATTCACCAACCGGAACAATCAGAGCCGCAAGACCGAGCTCGTCATTTTCCTGCGGCCCGTTGCCGTTATCGACCCGGATATCCGCAGCGATTACGCACACCTCGCCGACACCTTGCCGGGCGAGAGTTTTCTTCATCCGCCAGCCCATGCCCGGCGCATCCCGGGTCACCAGCAAGGCAACCGGCAAAGCGAGGGGGCACCATGAGACCCGGACTACTCGGCAAGCAACTGATCGAGCGCAAGCTGATCAATGAGGATCAATTGCGCATCGCCCTGCATGAGCAGAACAAGAAACACCGCCCGCTCGGCCGGATACTCCACGACTTTTCCTTTCTCTCCGACGAGACGATTCACGACGTACTGGCCGAACAGCGAGGCATGCGCCGTTTACCCAGGGAGATCCCGGTCGACACCGCGAATCCGGCGATTCCCGAAGCGCTTGCCCGCCGCCTGGCCTGCCTGCCGGTCCGCCATGACCCGGTCGCCAAAAAACTGGAACTGGCGATTTCGGAAACCCAGGCTCTGCCGCACATCGACGAAATCAGGCAATTGCTCGGCGGCTATCAAATCGACCTACTACTGGCCAGCCCGGGCGAGGTCGCCCGTGGTCAGGAAAAAATCTACGGGCACCAACTGTCGATCGACGAGATCGTCGCCGAACTCGACCTGCCGACGAATTCATCCGGGCATCTGCGCGACGGTCCGGCAATTCGCCTCGCCGATGCCCTGCTCAATGATGCCGTCCGCCGTCAGGCGTCCGACCTGCACCTCGAACCGGAAGCGAACAGCCTGCGCCTTCGCTATCGTATCGACGGACTGATGCAGACCATTCGCGTTCTGCCGAAATCCTGCTGGCCACAGCTATGCGGGAGGATCAAAGTGCTCGCCGGGATGAACATTGCCGAATCGAGAGCACCTCAGGATGGGCGGATCGGCATACGTGTCGACGGCCGGGAGATCGACCTGCGCGTCGCCAGCCAGCCGACCGTCAACGGTGAAAACATCGTGCTGCGCGTCCTGGACCGGCACAAAGGCATCGTCCCGCTCGAAAAACTCGGCATGCCCAGCACCGCGCTGGCTTCACTGCTGCAGATTCTCGAACGTCCGGATGGATTGCTGCTTGTTTGTGGCCCGACCGGAAGCGGCAAGACCACAACGCTGTACTCGGTAATTAAACGTCTCGACAGCGACGCCGTGAACATCATGACGCTCGAAGATCCGGTCGAATACCCTTTGTCAGGCATTCGCCAGACATCGCTGTCCGACAGCCTGAAAATGGATTTCGCGGGTGGCATCCGTTCCATGCTTCGCCAGGATCCGGACATCATGCTGATCGGCGAAATCCGCGATCCGGAGACCGCCCAAATGGCAATCCGGGCAGCGCTCACCGGCCACCGGGTACTGGCCACCCTGCACGCAGGAGACGCCTTGAGCGCACTGAACCGGCTCAGAGAACTCGGTCTCGACGGACTTCGGCTGCAAGGCTGCCTGTCCGGGATCGTCGCTCAACGCCTGGTGCGACGACTTTGCCCGAACTGTCGTCAGCTTCGCGAATGCAACGCCAGGGAACGAGCCCTGCTGCACCAGGAACAGACCTATGAGGCAAACGGCTGTCAGGAATGCGGGGATAAGGGTTACCGTGGTCGCCTGGCCCTGTCGGAAGTGCTACGGATCACCCCGGCACTCGACGACCTGATCGGAACCGGTGCAACGCTGCCGCAGGTGCGTGCGCAAGCCCTGAGCGAAGCCTATCTGCCAATGCATCAGGCGGCCCTCGCGATGATCCGCCAGGGTTTGAGCACTTTCGCCGAGATCGGGCGAGTGATTGGCCTGGCGGAGTAAACCGGAGATGCACTACCGCTTCATCGCCCTGGACAACGAACAACAACTGATTCACGGCGTCAGGTCGGCGGCAAGCCGTTCTCTGCTGGCTCAGGAGTTACGCGACCAGGGGATGGAAATACTGTCTGCCAGACCGGCACTGCCACCCCGTCCGATCCGGCTATCGCGGGCAGAACGAGCCGATTTCTGCCAGCAGACCGGACATCTGCTGAAAAGCGGCATTCCGCTTCAACAAGCGCTCCACGATCTGTCCCAGGAAGCCGACATCCCCAGCCTGGGCAGATTCGCCGCTGAGCTGGGGCACAGGATTGCCGGAGGCCAATCGCTCTCAGGCGCACTCGGTGAATTTCCTCGCGCCTTTTCCGGCGACGTCATCGGCATCATCGCTGCCGGGGAATACAGCGGACGACTCGACGAAATACTGCTTCGACTGGCCGACACGCTAAGGCGAACAGATCGGGAAATGGCCAAGTTGCGAACCCTGCTGCTCAAGCCCGCATTGGCAGCCGGCATGGTCCTCGCCGCCAGCGGTTTCCTGATGTTTGCCGTAGTCCCGCAGATCCGCTTGTTCCTGAATAGTCTCGGCATTCGATTACCCTGGCACAGTCGTGCACTCTTCTCGATCGCCGACTTTCTGGAGGCCAACTGGCCGGAAGTACTGGCCAGCCTGGTCGTCATACCGTTGATCGCAGGCATCGCCCTGAAACTTTCTCCTGCGCTGAGACTGATCGTTTCGCACGCCGCCCTGAATCTGCCCGGCATCGGAAAGCTGCTGCTCAAACAGCAGACCACATTGTTCGCCGAGCTGCTGTCGCTGATGTACGCAGCCGGCATCCCGCTCAACGATGCCTTGCGGCAAATTGGCAACTCCATCCCAAACGCCGCGTTGCGCGCGAACATCCAGTCGCTGGAAAACGCCGTCTTGTCAGGTCTGAATTTAAGCACCGCCATGGCTGCCGACCGGCTCTATCCGGCTTCGCTGGTCCGTGCCATCAGCATCGGCGAAAGCACCGGCGAACTCGATAACACGCTGATCCTATATGCTCGCCGCTGCAGCGAGGAAAGCGAACGGACAACGGCCCGTCTGCAAGCCGCCATCGAACCTGCCCTGACCCTGTGCATCGGTCTTATACTGGGCTGGATCATGACAGCGACACTGCAACCGGTGTACGACATCGTGGGAGGGGCCGTCCGGTGACGCACAGGATACGGCTCCTGCTGGAAAACTCGACACTCCAGGCCTGGGCATGGAATGCCGGCAAGGCACGGATGCTGGCCGAGTTCCCCTCGAACCCCGAAGGACATGCCGGTTTTCGCGAGTTCGCCAGACAAAACGGGCTTCGCCATCCCCGCCTGCTCACTCACGACGCCGCGCTTGCTCTGGCCCTGGAACAACTTCCCCCGGAACTGTCGCCACGACTGAAACGACAGCTGGCACAGGCGCATTGCCGCAAGCGTTTTCCGGAGTGCCGCCATCTGATATTTCTTCCGGCCGAGTACAGGCACAGGGCACTGCTTGCCGCATCAAGCATGGACGCCGAGTCTTCCGTATGGCTAAGCACCATTCTCGACGCGTCGGGCAAGTTGCATAGCCTGCATATCGGCTGTCAGCTGCTTCCCCTCCTGCTCCCCAAAAAAGCCACCGGCCTGATTTTCAGCCGCCACCGGCAAAGCTTGCAACTGACGCTGGTTGATCGCGGACTGGTTCTACATCGCCAAATCGTCAATCAACCAGCGCCCGAGGGGCTCAGCGAAGCGCTCTACCTCGCGGGACAGTACGCAGACATGCTGAGACTACCGGGCAAGGGATACTGGCTGATCGATGGCGATCAGACAATCCGCTGCGACGAGACCCCGGAGATCGAAAAACTGCTTGCGCTTGCGGACTGCACCGGCACGCTGCTGTCCTTACCCGATCGCAAATGGCCAGTACCGCACTTTGCCTCGCCGGAAGAGTCCGCCAGGCCTCCCCGGCAGCACTGGATAACCCTGCTTTCACTCGGCGCGCTCCTATCGGGCGGCCTACTCGTTCATCGCTTCGCGCTCCCCGAAACACCCCGCGTCGCTCCTCAGCCCCTTTCCCCTCCGCCTGCAGGAGAAGCCGAGCTAGCGCGCCCCCCTGTGCCGCCAGCGGTCGTTGAAGACAAACAACCGGGCCCTCGAGCCTCTCCGCGCTTCCAGGGTGAAATCCGTTTCCCGGACAAGCGTCGCGTGCTGTGGATCGACGACGTGGAAAGCCGGCAGGTTTCCGATGAGCTGCGCGTTGGCGATTCCTTGCACGCCCCCTTGCTCCCGCCCGGCAGCTTGCAGATCGCCCCTCGGGAGCTTTCGCAATGATCCCGAACCGCCACCGTCAGCGAGGCGCGGCCCTATTGCTGGTCAGCGCAGCGTTGCTTTCCGGCGGCCTGGGGCTCGTCCTGCACGAGCCAGCGAAAATCCACAACAACAACCGGCAAATGCACATCCTGAAGATTGCCAAGGCGGCCCTTATTGCCCGGGCCGCCACCGACGACAACCGGCCGGGCAGCCTGCCCTGCCCCGATCTCGCCACCGACAGCAGCGGCCTGGCCAATCGCCCCGGCGACGGCAAGGCCGACATGCTGACCCGCAACCAGTGCCCGAGCGCCATTGGCTGGCTCCCCTGGGTGACACTCAACATGCCACCGCCCCGCGACGCGGCCGGAGAAATGCTCTGGTATGTCATCGCACCGGGATTGCGCGATGACGACAGCGCGGCACCGATCAATAGCGACACCCGCAGCGGCCTGCATCTGGAGGGATTCGGCGACGTCGCCGCCCTGCTGATCGCCCCGGGCAACCCGTTGTCGGCGCAACAAAGGCCATCGCTAAACCCCGGCGACTATGTCGAACACCGGCTGATCGACAACGGCGGTCTGAGCTTCCTGCAAGGTGCCGGCAACGACCTCGTCCTGCCGATCCGCCTCGACGAGGTGATGGCTGCAGCCGGGCAGCGTATCGCCAACGAAGTCCTGCGTTGCCTCGACAGTCACCAGGTGATCGCCGGCCAAGTGCCATGGCCGGCGGCTCCGGGCGATCCGGCCCGGCAGGGGCAACACGAACGACGCTTTGGACGCCTGCCGGAGACCCAGCCCCGGGACGACATCCGTCAGGAAATGCAGCAGATTGCCGGCAAGCTGCTCGCCACCGATCTGCAGTTGCAGACAGAGGCACCATCAATGCGGAGAGCGCTTGAGCAGCAGGCCGAAATCGCAGCCTATGGCCGGAACTTCGCCGACGGACTGCAACGCGCAGCCCGCGAAATGTCCCGTATCGGGGACGATCTGGACAACGCCAGCCAGCGTCTGGCGGACACCGTCACCAAGGCGGTGGCCAACGACCGGATTGCCCGCAGCGAAGGGAGTGCAATCAGCCAGGATTCCGCCGTATTGCAGGAGCGCCTTGAGGCGCTCGACGATGGCATTGACCGGCTCGGCTTCGACGCCCTGGTCTGGCAAGCCGTCCATCAGGGCAGATACGAAATGCCGGGCAGTACGCGGAACCGGGCCAGGACGCTCGCCAGCGCGCTGAATGCCGCCAGCCAACGCTTCGCAGCGCAGGATCTGGCCGAACCGCGTCCTCTGCAGCAAGCCATCGTTCCCTACGCCAACGCCATCGGCGCCGTTGCGGTCGACACCCTTGAACTGGCAAAAATCGTCGTCAGCCAGGCGTCGACCGCAGCCAGCGAAGCCGCGCTGAACAGTCAGCTGGCAAACACGCTGAGCACGCTGATTCTGGGCAAAAACCAGGCACTCGACAAACTCGCCGCCTGGCAATCGAAACCGACACCGACGAGCCGCTCGGAACTCTCGGCCGCGCTGCTGGCCGTCCGCGAACAAAGTGCCCAACTCTCCGCCGGTCTGCTTGCCCTCAGCGAAACGGCAATCGCTCAGCCGGCTGCCGCCTGGCCGCTGGCCTGGGCATCGGCACGCTGTGATTTCCTCGACCCGGCGCTTTCCGGCTGGTGGCAAAGCAATGCCTGGCACGCGCAGGTCTTTTACCAGATCGCCGGCGGCGGCCCTTCGATCGAAGCCGGCGGACACGACCGTCTCGAGCGGCTGATCATCGTCGCCGGGCCGCCAAAAAACGGCCAGCAGCGCCCGTCGACCGCAGTTGCCGATTATCTGGAAGAAATCAACGCCGACGCTTCGCGCAACGGCGACGCCCGGCGGCCGCTCCCGCGCTTCGAGCTTGCCGGCAGCGGCACCGGCATCAACGACCGGCTGGCTTACTGACGTGCGCCCCGACAACGGCTTCTCGCTGATCGAACTGGCCATCGTGCTGGTCATCGTCGGCTTTCTGAGCAGCAGCCTGCTCGGCTCGCTACAGGCCAGACAACGGATCGGCGACGACCAGCGGATCGCCGAACGCCTCCAGGAAATCGTCGACAGCCTCTACGGCTTCGCCGCCACCCAGGGCCGCCTGCCCTGCCCGGCACCACCGCAACTGGCGAGCGACATCGCCGAAGCCGGTTTCGAGGACTGCCGCCTGGAGCACGGCGTCATGCCCTGGCGCACGCTGAACCTGCGCGAACTGGATCCCTGGGGACAGCGTTTCACCTACTACGCCCGGGCCAGTTTCACGGCCTTGCCGACTACCGGTGCGCTCGCCGGTTTCACACTGGACAGCACCGGCAATGCCGTCGTCCGTCCGAGCGCCAGCGCCGGCAACAAGCTGGCCGACAGTCTGCCTTGTGTGGTCGTCAGCCACGGCCCGAACGGTCTCGGCGGTTACCGCGCCTCCGGGCAACGCAGTCCAGCCGGCGACCCCGACGAAGCCGAGAATGCCGACGCCGACCTGAGCTTCGTCGACCGCCTGCCCGATGACAGCTACGACGACCGCCTAAGCTGGCCGATCCCCAGCGTTCTCAAGCTCCGGCTGATCGAAGCCGGACGCCTGCCCTGATTTCACCCACCAGCGACAAGGAGTGCATCATGCAACGCAAGCATCGCGGCTTCACCCTGATCGAAATCGCCATCGTCCTGATCATCATCGGCCTGCTGCTCGGCGGCGTCCTGAAAGGCCAGGAGATGATCAACCAGGGCAAAATTCGCAGTATCGCCAAGGAACTGGACAGCATTTCCGTCGCCGTACTCGGTTACCGTGACCGCTACAAGGCGCTACCGGGGGATGATGACAAGGCAGACGGCCGCTGGGCCGGCATCGCAAAAGGTAACGGTAACGGCGCGGTCGGCGGCGACTTCAATTCGACAACGACCACGGACGAATCGAACATCCTGTGGCGCCACTTGCGACGCGCCGGCTTCGTCAGCGGCGACGCCAATGCCACCACCCTTCCGTTGAATGCCGCCGGCGGCATTCTCGGCGTGCAGAGCGACCTGAAGAATGCCGCCGGCCCCCTGATTCCGGGGATATCTGTCTGCGCCACGGAGTTGCCGGCGGCCGTCGCCAACGCCATCGACGCCCAGCTGGACGACGGCAAGCCGGATGCCGGCACGATTCGCGGTTTCTCTCAAAGTGCCGCCAACACGCCGGATCTGGACACGGTCATCACCGCCTACACCGACGACGGCAAAGCCTTGTTCACCCTGTGCAAACCGGTCTGATCAACGTTTGAGCAAGCGATCCTCGGCAGCCGCCACCGCGGCCGGCTCGCCGAGCAGGACGACGACATCGCCCTCGGCCAGCGCAGTTTCCGGTGCCGGCTCCAGGGCCCGGATGCCGCGCCGCCGGATTGCGCTGACTTCGCAGCCAAGCTGATCGAGATTCAGTTCGGAAAGCTTGCGACCGATCCCCGCCGCACCCGGCGTCAGCCAGATCGAATGCAGCCGTGGCTGCCGGTCCTCATCCTCGTCGCGATCCGACAGGCCGCGGTAAAAACCGCGCAGCAATCGATAGCGCTGCGTACGTACCTGACGGATCCGCTTCAACACGCGGTTCATCGGTATGCCGACCAGCGCCAGCGCATGTGACGCCAGCATCAGGCTGGCTTCGAGCATTTCCGGCACGACTTCGGCCGCCCCGGCCTTGGCCAGTTTTGCCATGTCCTTCTCGTCGACCGTACGAACGACCACGGGCAAATCGGGACGGATCGCCTGGACGTGGTGCAGGACCTTCTCGGCCAGCGGCGTATCGCTCATCGTCACGATCACCACACTGGCGCGCATCAGCCCCGCCGCCATCAACGCCTCCTTGCGCCCGGCATCGCCAAAAACCACGCTCTCGCCCCCGGCCGCCGCTTCACGTACCCGATCCGGATCGAGATCCAGTGCAATGCTCTGCACCCCTTCCTGCGCCAGGAAGCGGGCGAGATATTGACCGTTGCGACCAAACCCGCACAGGATCGCATGCTTCTCGGAAGCCATCGACTGGGCCGCGATCTGGGTCAGCTGCATCGACCGCATCAACCACTCGCTGGCCACAAAACGCATCACCAGACGCTCGCTGTACTGCACGATGAAAGGTGCCAGCAGCATCGACAACACCAGTGCCGTCAGCGCCACCTGGGTCACCGAACGCGGCATGTTGATCACGTCGAGCAACACGAAGCCGAATTCCCCGCCGGCACACAACCACAGGGCCGAGCGGATGGCGTTACCGGCCGTGCCACCCAGCCGCCACGACAGAAGACCGACGATCAGGGCCTTGATCAGCAGCAACGCGGCGAGCAACAGGAGTACCTGCCACCACAGCCCGATCAGGATATGCATGTCGAGCTTGATGCCGATGGTCACGAAGAAAAGCCCCATCAACACGTCGCGGAACGGCTTGATGTCCTCCTCCACTTGCAGACGGTATTCGGTCTCCGATATCAGCATGCCGGCGACGAAAGCCCCCAGGGCCAGCGAAAGACCGGCCAGTTCGGTGACCGTTGCCAACCCCAGCGTGATCAGCAATACGTTGAGCACGAACACTTCGGAAGACTTGGCGCGGGCGACCAGATAGAACCACTTGCGCATCAGGCGCTGACCAAAAACCAGGATGACCGCCAGCACGACCACCGCCTTGAGCAAGGCGATACCCATCAGGGCCGCCAGCTTTTCCGGCGGTTGCGTCAGGGAAGGCAGCAAGACCAGCAGCGGCACCACCGCCAGATCCTGGAACAACAGCACACCGATCACTTCGCGACCATGCACCGTATCCAGTGCCATGCGCTCGGCCAGCAATTTGCTCAGCACCGCGGTCGACGACATCGCGAAAACGGCACCCAGCGCGATCCCGATCTGCCAGGTGATCCCGAGCGACAGGCTCAAGCCAAGCGTGACCAACAGCGTCACCACCACTTGCAGCAAGCCCAGACCGAAAACGATGCGCTTCATCGCATAAAGCTTGGGCAGGGAAAACTCGAGTCCGATCGAGAACATCAGGAACACGACACCGAACTCCGCCAGATACTCCACATTGTGGAGATCGGACATCAGGTTCAGCGCATGCGGCCCGATGATGCTGCCAACCGCCAGATAACCCAGCACCGGCGGCAGATTGAAGCGACGAAAGACAACCACGGCAAGCACGGAGGCACCGAGGAGCAAAAGGACGAGGGGGAGCGCGCTCAAGGCAGGTTTTGATTGTCGGGTATACTCTTCCCATCATAACCGTAGCCCCGCCATGACCCCAAGCTCGAAGCCCCACTCTTTTTCGTCGGAACGCGCACTGGCCCTGGGCAGACAGACGCTCGCCATCGAAGCGTCGGCGGTGGCTGCGCTGAAGGACAGAATCAATGGCGACTTCTGCGCCGCCGTTGAACTCATCCTGAGCAGCAATGGCCGGCTGATCGTCAGCGGCATGGGCAAATCGGGACACATCGCACGAAAGATCGCTGCCACCATGGCCAGCACAGGCACGCCGGCCTATTTTGTTCACCCGGCCGAAGCCAGTCACGGCGATCTCGGCATGATCACCCGCGACGATGTGCTGCTGGCACTCTCCAATTCAGGAGAGTCCGAGGAAATCCTTCGCATCCTGCCACCGCTCAAGCGTCAGGGCGCGCGCATCATTGCCATGACCGGCGTTCCCGGCTCAAGCCTGGCCCGCGAAGCCGACGTGCATCTGGATGCGGGAGTTGCCCAGGAAGCGTGCCCACTCAATCTCGCCCCGACCGCCAGCACGACCGCCGCCCTGGCGCTCGGCGATGCCCTGGCAGTCGCGCTGCTGGATGCCCGCGGCTTCGGTGCGGAAGATTTCGCCCGTTCGCATCCCGGCGGTTCGCTCGGCCGTCGCCTGCTCACCCATGTCCGCGACGTCATGCGGGACGGAGAACGTGTGCCGGCGGTCAGTTCCGACACCCTGGTCGGCGACGCACTGGTCGCCATGTCGCACGGAGGGCTCGGCCTGGTCGCCATCATCGATGCCGAACAACGGCCAACCGGCATTTTCACGGACGGCGATCTGCGGCGCTGCCTGGAACAAGGCACCGACCTGCTCCGACAGCGCATTGCGGCAGTGATGCACCCTGCCCCACGCACCATCGAACCCGAGCGCCTCGCCGTCGAAGCCGTGGAAATGATGGAACGGCTGCGCATCAATGCCCTGCTGGTCACCGATGCGGAAGGCCGTCTGGCCGGTGCGCTTAACATGCACGATCTGTTCTCCGCCAAGGTGATCTGATGTATCGGCATCTGCACGCCACCGCCCGGAGCGGCCGATGAAAATCAGTGCCGGCCAGATTTATCCGCTTGCCCTGCTCGGTGCGCTGGCCGCGCTGACCTTCTGGCTGCAAGCCACCGTCGAAGGTGCGAATTCGACAGTTGAACGGGTGGTCAGGCACGAGCCCGATGCGCGCGGCAGGAATATCGAAATCCTGCGTTTCGATGAAACCGGCTTTCTCAAATACCGCCTTTCCGCCCCCAGCATGGTGCATTTCCCGGATGACGACAGCAGCGAACTTGAATCGCCGCATCTGATCGCCTACCGTCCCGACGCCCCCCAGGTGACCCTCCAAGCCGACCACAGCCGGGTCAGCAGCCAGGGCGAAACCGCATTCCTCTGGGACAACGTGGTCATCACACGAGCGGCCACTACCGACCGACCGGAAATGATCGCCCGCATGCCCTACCTCACCGTCCAGCCAGAACTGGGCTACGCGTTCACCGACAGCCCGGTCGAAATGACGATGGGGGCATCCTGGGCCACCGGGGTGGGCGCCCGCCTCGACCAGAAAGCCTCCACGTTCGAACTGCAGTCGAAAGTACGTGCCTTTTACGCCCGTCCAAGCCGAGCCACGCCATGAAAAAAAGCGCCCTTCTTCTCGCTCTTACCGCCGCCCTCGTCCCGGCAGCCCACGCCGAACGCGCCGACCGCGACAAGCCGATGCTGCTCGAAGCAAACAAGATTTCCATCGACGATGTCCGCAAGCAGCAAATTCTCGAGGGTGACGTCGTGATCACCAAGGGCACCATCCTGATCAAGGCCGATCGCATCGTGATCACCGAAGACAAATACGGCTTCCAGCGGGGCGTCGCATTTGCCGGCAAGAACGGCCTGGCCTACATGCGCCAGAAACGCGAAGGGCGCGAAGACTACGTTGAAGGACGCGCCGAACGGATCGAATACGACAGCAACAGCGAAATTGCCGAACTGTTCCACAAGGCCTGGGTCAAATCCGGCGAGGACGAGGTCAAGGGCGACTACATCTGGTACGACGCGATCAGCGAGAAATATCTGGTGTCGGCCGGCGAGGCACGCACGCCGAACGATCCGACACCGCGCGTCCGTGCCGTCATTCAACCCCGCACCAAGGGCAGCGAACCGACAAGACCCGCCGGCAAAGGCGAACGCCTCGACCTGAAAGGCGACGGCAGCCTGAACGTCCCTGCCGCACAGGAATAGTGCAAAAAACGCACCCCGACCGGACAGCTAGCGAGCCAACCGAATCAAGCAGCTGATTTTCCGGAAGAAATTATTTTGTGCACCGCACAAAATAATTGTTGACAATGCAACAACACTTCCTATAATGAGCAGCATGGTGCAGCGCAACAATGCCCATGGGCTAACGCGCAGGGTGTAGGCATCGACCGATCCGTAACACTGTCCAAACCGAGGAGATATTCATGGCTGTCAATTTCACCACCCCCGAACAACTCGCCTCCGCCAACAAGGCGACCGTCGATTCGCTGCTGTCCGTTGCCAATGCTGCCCTGGCCTCCGCCGAGCGCATCGCTGCCCTGAACCTGAACACCGCCCGCTCCGTGCTGGAAGACTCGGTCTCCGGCGCCAAGGCCCTGCTCGGTGCCAAGGACGTTCAGGAAGCCCTGTCGATCCAGGCTTCGCTGGCCCAACCGAATGTTGAAAAGGCTGTCGCCTATTCGCGCAGCGTTTACGAAATCTCCGCCCAGGCTCAGGAAGAGCTGTCGAAGACCATCGAAGCCCAGTTCAGCGGCTTCCAGAAGCAGGTTTCCGAGCTCCTCGACAAGGCTGCCAAGTCCGCCCCGGCCGGTTCCGATGTTGCCGTTGCCGCCGTCAAGAGCGCCATCGCCGCCGCCAACTCCGCTTTCGACAACCTGAACAAGGCTGCCAAGCAAGTTGCCGAAATCACCGAAGCCAACGTCGCTGCCGCGACCAACGCCACGGTCAAGGCTGTCGGCGCAACCGCCGCCGCTGCCAAGAAGAAGTAATTCTTCTCCCAGACACCCGCCTGCACGGCGGGTGTTTTGTTTCATCCGTCCCGATACGCCAAAGCAGAGGAGAAACCGATGAGCAATCCGAATCTCGAACAGATTTCCGCCGCCCAGCAAGCCAACGCCGATGTTGCACTGGCCATCGTGCGCGCCGCCTTCAACGGCATCGAACGCCTGACTGCGCTGAACATCGCAGCAACCCGCGATTTCCTGAGCAATTCGCTGAGCAACACCCAGCAGATCCTGTCGGCCAAGGACGCCGGCTCCGTCGCCAAGCTGAACGGCGATCTGGCCCAGCCGAACCTGGAAAAGCTGATGGAATACTCGCGCAACGTTTTCGAACTGACCAGCGAACTCCAGAAGGAAGTCAGCAGCGTCATCGAAGCGCAATACGGCACCTTCGCCAAGAACACCGCCGGCATCGTTGAAAAGGCGACCGCCGGGGCCCCTGTGGGCGGCGACGTTTTCGCTGCCGCACTGAAGTCGGTGCTCAACGCCTCCAACCAGGCTTTCGAGCAACTGAACTCGGTCTCCAAGCAACTGACCGACATCGCCGAAGCCAATCTGCAGGTTGCCACCAAGTCGACCGCAACCAAGGCTCCGGCCAAGAGCGCCACAGCCGCTGCCGCCAAGAAGGCCGCTGCCAAGTAAGCCAGCCTTCCGGCAATGAAAAGCCCGCGACGGAATCGCGGGCTTTTTTACGTCGGCCGCAGGTCGTCGCTCATTCGCGCCAGCGCCAGGTGATGTTGCGCCGCTCGATTTCCTGCCGGATTTCATCCATCGCCCGGTCGACCAGCAACGGCGAGCCCTCGACGCCAAGCTCCAGATGCCTGCGCTCCTGACCGTTCAGCGACGGCAGCGAAAACAGGCGCAGCGCCGGATAATCGGCAACGATCCGCTCCATCAGATCAAGCAAGGCGCTTTCGTACGCATTCGGACCGGTCAGCAAAAAGGCTTTTTCGACCGTCTCGTCGAGCGGCTGGAATTCGTCCCGGTAAAAGGTGTCGAGCGCCCATTCGATCATCGGATGGGCCATCTGCGGAAACCCCGGAACGAAATAGTGGTCGTTGGCCATGAAACCGGGAATCCGGTTGAACGGATTCGGCACGATCTGCACGCCGCGCGGAAAGGTCACCAGCAGCTTGCGCTTGTCGGTGATTTCCTCGGCAGTGAAACGCTGCTGCAGCGCCACAAGGCCTTCGGGATGAAGTTCAAGCGCGACACCGAGCGCAGCCGCCACGGCCTGCCGGGTATGGTCGTCCGGCGTGTTGCCGATGCCGCCACAGGAAAACACCACATCGCCGGCAGCCATCGTCCGCCGGAACGTCGCCGCCAGACGCTCGCGGTCGTCACCCAGATACTCGACCCAGGACAGGCGCAAGCCACGCGCACCGAGCAACTCGGTGAGGCGGGAAAAATGCTTGTCCTGGCGTTTGCCCGACAGGATCTCATCGCCGATGATGACGGCGCCGAAGTTTCGACTCATACGTGCTCTCCCTCGATACTGACGATCGCTCCGCCGCGGGAGCGGCGCAGGCTCTCCAGTCCGTAATGGACGAATGATAGCGCCGCCAGGGCCGGCACCAGCAGGCCGATGAAAGGCAGGTGGGCAAGCAGGGCCATGCTCAGGCCGAGCATGAACAAGGGCGTTCCCTGGCTGTGCCGGAAAGCCTGCCATTCACTGTCGCTGGCGTGCATGGACAGTGCGTCGTAGGCGAAGGTGCGGCGATTGAGCCAGGCCATCAACAACAGCGGAAGCAACAGCGACATCCCGGGAATCAACCACAGCGGGATGGTCAGCAACCACGCCAGGGCAAACAGAAATGCCGCCAGCAGGCTGTTGACCGTGGCAGCCACAAAGCTGTCCCGCCCCATCGCAGCGACATCGCGATACTCGGTGGCAGCCAGTCGATTGAGCATCAACGGCATGATGGCGATCGCCGCGACCAGAGATGCCGCCAGATAGGCCAGCGCGAAGATCGCCATCCAGCCACCCAGATAAGCCAGGAAATTGGCCAGCCAGATCAATCCCCAGCCGACCAGCAGCGTCATCGGCGGATATTCCATCAGCCGCTCGACCAGCCAGCCCAGCAACCACACCGCCAGACCGAGCGACAGCGCCAGCGAACACAGGGCCGGCGTCACTACGTAAAGCCAGACTTTCCCGTCACGCAGGTTCGCCAACGTTCGCCACAGGGACAGGACCAACAGGTTCATGGCGCACTCCATTGCGATGCAAAGTCCCGATTATCGGACAAGCGCTTAAAGTTTTCGCCCTGGCGGTCGATATCCATGTATTCCCGCCTCATTGCTTTCCCCATGAAACTCGAATCCCGTCTCTGGTCCCTGCCGTTGAGCAAGCTGCAGCAAACCAGCACCAGGCGCCAGGACAGCGAAGAGGAAAGTCCGCTCGCAAAACGCCTGCACGACATGCAGGAAGGCCTTCGCCAACTGCAATCCCTGCCCAGCGCCAAGGAATCCGCCAAACAACAGGCACTGGCCAAAGTCGAACTGCTCAAGCGACGCATGGAGCAACTGCGTGCCATGCTGATCGCCGCGACACCGGAACAAGCCAAGGCGCTCCTGCGCCAGATCGCCGGCATCGCCAAGGAACTGGCCAGCATGGCCAAACTGCTCGACGGCGCCTCCGGCGGCGCAACGCCGTCCCCGTCGGTGAACGCCGGGCAGGCAAATACCACTCAGTCGAGCAGCGCCGGACAATCGGCGGGCAGCGACGCGAACGCTGCTGCCGCGGCAAACACCGGGGAAGCCGTCGCGCATGCCGACGCAGAGACGGCCGAAGCTCCGCTCGGATCGGGGGAAGAAAGCCCGGAACAGACGGCGACCGCCGGCGAGAGCGAAAGCGACAAGCGCCAGACGACATCCAGCGATACCGACAAGCGCCTGCGGGCGTCGCTGCAGGAAGCCGCAAAGCGATTGAAAGCCCTGATCGAACTACTCAAGGCCAAATTGCGCGATGGCGACCGTCAGGAACAGGGCGAACTGCGGCGGGCAGAAAAATCCATGCACGAACTGGACGATGCCTTGAACGGCAGCCAGCTCTACTCCTCGCTGGGCTCGTCGCTCGGCGCTTCCGCGCTATCCTCCTCGCTCGCCGGTACGACGGGCAGCATCGCCGTATCGACCGGGATCGACGTTCAGGCCTGAGTACAGCTCAGCGGCCGATCCCTTCCCACTGTTTCTGCAGCCGCTTGACCGAGACCGGCACCGGCGTGCGCAGTTCCTGCGCGTACAGCCCGACACGCAGTTCTTCGAGCAGCCAGCGGAATTGCTCGATTTGCGGGTCGACCGTGCCCATCTTCGCCAGCTGGATCGCCCGCCGCTCGTAGTTGGTCCACAGCGGCGCATATTCGCTCATCGCACTCGCATCGCGCGCGGGATTGGCTTTCAGCTTGTCGAGCCGGACGCCGATCGCCTTCAGGTAGCGCGGATAATGCTGCAGGCGATCGAACGGCGTATCGACGACGAAGGTCTTGCCGATCAGCCGCTTCAACTGCGCCTCGATGTCAGCGACGGCCGCCGCGTGCGCCTTGAACGCCGGCAGCTTCTTGACCGCCGCCTGCCATTCGCTGAGCACGGTGCCGACCAGGCGGCAGACTTCCTGCATGATCAAGCCCAGCCGCGCCTTGGCCTCGGCGCAGCGCGCCTTGAAAGCCTCCGGCGTGGTCGGCAGCGGTTCGGTCAGGCAGGCGCGCTCGAAGGTCAGCTCGACGAGCTGCCGCTTCAGGTCGTCACTGCTGCCCAGCGCCATGAACTGCATCGCCATCTGGGTCAGGCCGGGGACGTTCTTGTCGAAGTACTTCGCCTGTTCCTTGAACTGCAGCATGAACAGTCGGGACAAGCCCTTGCGATGCGCGTCGGCGGCTTCCTCGGCGGAATCGAAGACTTTCAGGCTGACCGTATCGCCGTCGTCGATCAGCGCCGGGTAGCCGATCACCGTCTGCTTGCCGACCGGGACTTCCATCAGCTCCGGCAGTTCGCCGAAAGTCCAGTCGGTCAGTTTCGTGTATTCGGACGGTGTTTCGTGCAGCTCGGCGAATTCCTCCTTCGCCTCCTTGCCCCATTCGCCACGCAGCGCGACCAGGCTGCGGTTCATGTCGAGTTGCCGGCCGTGTTCGTCGATCAGCTTGTAGTTCATCGAGAAATGCGGCGGCAGCGCGTCGGGGCGGAAGGCGTCGGGCGTCACCGCCCAGCCGCGCGCGTTCAGCCCGCGCGCTTCGAGGATGAATTCGATCAGCGGCGTGACGATGCCCTGGTTGAGCTTGCGATCGTTGCCTTCTACGGTCGACAGGAATTCTTCGACAAATTCCGGCACCGGCACCAGCTTGGCGCGGATTTTCTGCGGCAGCGTCTTGATCAACTGCACCAGCTTTTCCTTGATCAGGCCCGGCACCAGCCATTCCATACGCGCCGCCGGAATCTGGTTCAACTGCGCCAGCGGCAGCGTCAGCGTCACGCCGTCGCGAGGAGAGCCCGGCTCGAAGTGATAAGTGAGTGCGTACTCCACGCCGCCGGCCTTGAGCTTGTGCGGGAAGGCTTCGGTGGTCACGCCGGCCGCCGAATGGCGCATCAGGTCGTCCTTGGCCAGGAACAGCAGCTTGGCGTTTTCCTGCTCGGCGGTCTTGCGCCAGTGGTCGAAGGTGGCGCCGTTGTGGATGCCTTCCGGGATCAGGTGGTCGTAGAAGGCGAAGATCAGTTCGTCGTCGACCAGTACGTCCTGGCGGCGCTGCTTGTGCTCGATCTTCTCGATCTCGCGGATCTGCTTCTGGTTGTGCTGGAAGAAGGGCCAGCGTTTGGCGAAGCTCTCGTCGATCTCCTCGGCGACCAGTCCCTGGCGGATGAAAATGTCGCGCGCCTCGGCCGGCGCCAGCGGGCCGTAGTGGATGCGCCGCTTGGGATTGATGACGATGCCGTAGAGGGTCGTTCGCTCCCAGCCGGCGACCTGCATCGCTTTCTTTTCCCAGTGTGGATCGAAGTACTGGCGCTTGATCAGGTGAGCGCCCACTTTCTCGATCCATTCGGATTCGATGCGTGCGACGCAGCGCCCGAAGAGGCGCGTCGTCTCGGTGATCTCGGCGGCCATGATCCACTTGCCGGCCTTCTTCTGCAGCGGCGACGAGGGGTGGATGAGGAAGCGGATGCCGCGCGCGCCAAGGTAGTAGCCGGATTCGTCCGACTTGCAGCCGATGTTGCCGAGCAGGCCGGACAGCAGCGCCATGTGGATGGCGTCGTAGGTGCCGGGGATGTCGTTTTCCTTCCAGCCCAGTTCGGTGACCATCGCGTGCAACTGGCCGTGCACCTCGCGCCATTCGCGCAGGCGCAGGTAGGAGAGGAAGTGCGCGTGGCAGGTATCGACCAGCGACTTGTTCGATTTCTTGTGCTCGACGGCGTTCTGGAACCACTGCCAGAGTTTGACCCAACTCAGGAATTCCGATTTCTCGTCGGCAAACAGCTTGTGCTTCTCGTCCGCCGCCTGCTGCCGCTCCTGCGGCCGTTCGCGTGGGTCCTGCGTGGATAGCCCGGCGGCGATGACCAGCACTTCCTTCAGGCAGCCGAGGTCGCGGGCGGCGACCAGCATGCGGCCGATGCGCGGATCGAGCGGCAGCTTGGCCAGCGCCTCGCCGACCTTGGTCAGGCGGTTTTCATCATCGAGCGCGCCGAGTTCCTGCAACAGCGCGTAGCCGTCACTGATCGCCTTGGCCGGCGGCGGCTCGATGAAGGGGAAGCTCTCGACGTCGGTCAGGCGCAGCGACTTCATGCGCAGGATGACGCCGGCCAGGGAGGAACGCAGGATTTCCGGATCGGTGAACGGCGGCCGCGCGTTGAAATCGGCCTCGTCGTACAAGCGGATGCACACGCCCGCCGCCACCCGGCCGCAACGGCCGGCGCGCTGCCGCGCCGCTGCCTGCGAAATCTTCTCGACCTGCAACTGCTCGACCTTGTTGCGGTAGGAGTAGCGCTTGACCCGCGCCAGGCCGGTGTCGATGACGTAGCGGATGCCCGGCACGGTGAGCGAGGTTTCGGCGACGTTGGTGGCCAGCACGATACGCCGCTGGCCGCCCGAGGGTTTGAAGATGCGGTCCTGCTCGCCGGCCGACAGGCGCGAAAACAGCGGCAGGATCTCGGGTGCGTGCGCCGTGCTCAGGCCGGGTCGGGCCAGCGCATGCTTTCTCAGCGCCTCCGCCGCCTCGCGGATTTCCCGCTCGCCGGGCAGGAAGACCAGGATGTCGCCGGGGCCGAGCCGGGCCAGTTCGTCGGCGGCGTCGACGATGGCGTCGTAGAGGTCGCGCTCGTCGTCCTTCTTGTCGATGTCCTCGACCGGGCGATGGCGCACTTCGACCGGGTAGAGTCGGCCGGACACTTCGATCACCGGCGCCCCGTTGAAATGCTGCGAGAAGCGTTCTGCGTCGATGGTCGCCGAGGTAATGATCACCTTCAGGTCCGGCCGGCGCGGCAGCAGCTGCTTCAGGTAGCCGAGCAGGAAGTCGATGTTCAGGCTGCGCTCGTGCGCCTCGTCGATGATGATCGCCTCGTAGGCGTTCAGGTAAGGATCGCTTTGCGACTCGGCGAGCAGGATGCCGTCGGTCATCAGCTTGACCCAGCTGTCTGCGGTCGACTTGTCGTGGAAGCGGATCTTCACGCCAACGCCGGCGCCGACCTGCGTCTTCAACTCCTGCGCCAGCCGCGTTGCCACCGAGCGCGCCGCCAGCCGGCGCGGCTGCGTGTGGCCGATCAGGCCACGGGCGCCGATGCCGAGGTCGAGGCAGATCTTCGGCAACTGCGTGGTCTTGCCTGAGCCGGTCTCACCGCAGACGATGACCACCTGGTTGCCGGCGATCAGTTTGGCAATTTCGTCGCGCCGTTCATTGACCGGCAGGTCGGGCTGGAATTCGGGTTTCGGCAGCTTGCCGCGCCGTTCGGCGACCGCGGCCTGCGAGGCGGCGAGCAGCCTTTCCAGATCGGCCTGCAGTTTTTGCCGTTTTTCGCCGGTCGACCGTGGCAGGTCGCGCTGCAGCCCGCGCAGGCGGCGGGCATCGGCGGTCAGGATTGGCCGCTCGGGCAAACGGCGGGAAGGCGGGGTGCGGTCGTTGGAATTCATCCGGTCGGCAGACGCCGGCGCGCAAAGCGTCGGCGTGGCAGGAGGTCGAAGCGTGGATCAATCGGCGGTCGCGCAAGCGCGGCCGGGGCGTGCAGTTTACGCGGCGCGCCGGGCTTCACCAAGTGCAAAACACATCGCCGGCCGCCGCCATTCAATTGACATCAACCGACCGCCTTCAATATGCTGACGGACTCACGTCCGCGGCAACCCTTGAGCAAAGGGAAGCCCGACGAATACCTCCACCGGATCAGGGAGAAGATCGACATGACGACATTGTCCGGCCGCCTCGGCCATATCGCCGCCGGCACCGCCGCGGCGCTGCTGCTTGCCGCTTGCGGCGCCACCCGCCTGCCCCAGCCGATCACCGGTTACACCTGCTGCAACCTGCGCGATAACGGCGGCTGGATCTTCAGCGACAACGTTCAGGACGGCAAGCTGATCCCGGCCGGCGAACCGATCACCCTGACATCGACCAAGCGGACTTACTACGTCTACGGCGAATTCGCCCAGCGCAGCATCGGGCTCTGGGACACCCAGTCGGACAACAGCGGACAGGTATTCGCCTGGGTGCATCGCATCGTCGTCTCCGAGGACCCGCGTCCGAAGATCGCCGCGCTGCCGCCGGAAATCCGCGACGCGATCCACGCCGCCAAGGTCGTCCGCGGCATGACGCGCCAGCAGGTGTTGTGGGCGGTCGGCTACCCCGGCCTCGACGAAACGCCGGACCTGGCCGGCCCGGTCTGGCGCTACTGGACCCCCAAGGCCAAGAAGACGGTCGACATCCAGTTCGGCCCCGACGGCAAGGTCGTGGCAATATCCGGACCTCCCGCTTCCGTGCAGTTGATGAGCGTCGCCCCCTGATCCCGGGCGGGCGCAACCGCAGAATCCCGCCCGCCGCCATGCCCCTTGCCACCGCCAATGCCACCCGACGCAGCATCCGCAGCGTTGCCGCCTTCGAAGCGGCAAAGGGCATCCTCGTGCTGCTTGCCGCCTCCGGCCTGCTCCTGCTGGTGCATCGCGACCTGCACGCGCTGGCCGCGGCGCTGATCGAACATGCGCACCTGAACCCGGCGGCGAAATACCCGGGGATCTTCCTCGATGCCGTCGACCATTTCCAGGATCTGCGCCTGCGCTGGCTGGCCGCCGGCGCCGCCGCCTATTCGACGCTGCGCTTCGTCGAAGCCTGGGGGCTGTGGCACGACCGGCGCTGGGCGGAAATCCTGGCCGCGGCCAGCGGTACGATCTATCTGCCGTTCGAGCTGGCCAATCTGATGCGCGGCTTTTCCTGGCTCAGCCTGGGCGCCCTGCTGGTCAACCTGGCGATCGTCGTCCTGATGCTGCTGGCCTTGCGCCAACGCCGCCGGATCAGCCAAGCCTCTCCTTGAGCAGCGGCACGACCTGGGCGAGCCAGGTGTCGATGCGTTCGTCGGTGAACATGCCCTGCGTGCGCTGGTCGATGATCAGGCCGAGGAAACGCCCGTCGACCACCGCCGCCGACTGCGCGTAGGTATAGCCGTCGGTCGGCCAGTCGCCGACGATCTCGGCGCCCCAGCCCTTGAACTTCATCACCAGCGGATAGAGCGAGCTGCAGAAGCGGTCGGCGTAGCGCTCCTGCGCGCCGAGCCCGAAGAAGGCGATGCGCTTGCCCGAGAAATCGGGCTTGTCCGGCATCTGCGCCAGGAATTCGCTCCAGTTCGGCTCGAAGCAGCCGGAAATGCCGTTGCCGGGAATCTCGCCGATGCCGTAGCTCGGCGTACCGAGGATCAGCGCGTCGTAGGCCAGCATGTCGGCCGGCGTGATGCGGTTGACGTTGATCGGCTTGTCGCAGATCTCGTCGCCCAGTTTTTTCTGCATCTTCTTGGCGACCAGCCGCGTCGTGCCGGTTTCGGTGCCGAAAAAGAATCCGATCTTGTTCATCGTCGCTCCCAGGAATCAGACAAGGTGGCACGCGGGTTGCACACCACCGGAAAAACGCCGGCCGACGTCGACTTTGCGACACGACCGGCACGTTCAAGCAAACCCACGGAGTCCCGCATGCCTGCCACCGTCACCACCACGACCGACCGTCTGGGCGACACCGTCGCCATCGGCGACCTGATCCGCGTCCTGGAAATCACGCCCGACCGCGACATCGACGAAGACCTGCTCGACATGTTCATGGACATGATCGGCTCGCGCTGCGAGGTCGAACGCATCGACGAGGACGGCACCGCCTGGGTCGCCGTCTGGTGGAACGGCGACGAAGGCACGCAGGTGACGCTGGTCGGCCTGACGCCGCGGCAGATGGAAAAAACCGCCGGTTGATGCGGTCGACCGCAGGATTGCGCCAAAAAAGGCGCTATCCCTGCAACGGCGGTCACGCGGACCCTGCGCTCGCCGATACGCCTCATTCGTCGGCGAGTGCCGTTTCGCCGCTCGCGCTGTAGTTCTTCAGGCGCTTTTCGGCGGCGACGCCGAGGATTTTCAGCAACCAGGGCGGCGGCGACTCGACCATCGCCTTCTGGAAAGGCCGGATGATCTCGATGGCCGGCCCGCCCTCGGGAATCTTGATCGGATAGACATCGGCCCGGATCACCTTGGCCGCCGCCGGCCCGCCGATCGACACCACGTAGCAGACGTGACAATCGCCGATCAGCTGGGCACGCCAGAGATTCCTGTCCTCGGAGAATTCGGCGTCCATCGTGTCGCGGATGTCGACCAGCCGGATTTCGCCCGGCGACACCTGATACACCAGAAACCGCAGGCAGGAGCCGAAGTGCCCGGACAGCGTGTCGCCCTTGTCGGACGCCACGGCGATGCGCACCGAACCGGGCATGTCGCCGTCGCTGTAGGGTTCGATGCGCGGCAGGTCGTCGTCGCCCTGGGTCTCGCCCCACAGGATGCGCACGGCAAGCTTCATCGACTCGAGGCCGATACCGATGTCTTCGCCGTCCTCCTCGCCGTCGGCGCTGGCGAAACCGGTTTTCAGCATGGTCACGGTGACCTGACGCAGCTTTTCCTCGTCGAGCTCGTCGCCGAGCCGGCGCTGGATCAGTTCGAGCAGGCGCGGCAGCGTCGCATTGGGCATCGCCCGGGCAGCCAGCGCAATGCGCAGCGCCGCTTCGCGGGTAATCGGAGGCGTGGATTTTTCCATCGTCTGGCTCCTCTGTTCGGGATTGGGGTGGAACTTCCTTGCAGAGAGAATGCCAACGCTGGCAAGCCCATGATTTAAAACGGGCATATCCCTTGCTCACCCTTTCCCAAACCCTCGAGAAGACCGCATCGTGTCGGATACCCCACAAAATCCCCTGCGCCTGTATCACGCGCGCACCAAGCACCGCTTCGAAGCCTTTGCCGAAGGCCCCGGCCAGCTCGACTGGGACGCCCAGCCGGCCGCCTTCCGCCACTACGCCGGCGCGCCCCGGCTCGAACTGCCGCTGGCCGCCGACCGCTACGAGCGCCCTTACGGTCAACTGGCCGACGCGGCGAAAAACCCGGTTGCCCCGTCGCTCGACAGCCTGGGCGCGCTGTTCGAACTGTCCTACGCCATCTCGGCCTGGAAAAGCTGGGGGCCGAGCCGCTGGGCGCTGCGCTGCAACCCGTCGTCCGGCAACCTGCATCCGGTCGAAGCCTGGGCGCTGTGCGGCGGCCTGCCCGGCGTGCCGGACGGCGTGCATCACTACGAAGCGGAAAACCACGCGCTGGAAGGCCGCGCGCTGAACGGCCCGCGCAACGAAACCCCGTGGCTGGCCATCGCGCTGAGTTCCGTGATGTGGCGCGAAGCCTGGAAGTACGGCGAACGCGCCTTCCGCTACTGCCAGCTCGACGTCGGCCACGCGCTCGGCACGCTGGCCTACGCCGCCGCCCTGCTCGGCTGGCGCATCCGCCCGCTGGCCGTCGACAGCGCGACGCTGGCCGGCCTGCTCGGCCTCGATCGCGCGGAATTCCCGAGCGGCCGCTACGCCTTCACCGAAGTCGAGGAGCCGGAAATCCTGCTGGCGGTCGACGCCCCCGGCCTGGGCGAAATGCCCGACCCCGCCGCCCTGCGCGCCCGCTTCGACGCCGCCGGCTGGCAGGGCGCGCCGAGCCGCATCGACCCGTCGCCCGGCTACCGCTGGCCCATCGTCGACCAGGCGGCCGCCGCCAGCCGGACGAGCCCGGGCGACGGCGAAAAAGCCGCCTTGGCGCGGTCGACCGCAGCTGCCGACGAAAATCCCCAGCCGCCACCGGGTACGGACAACGCCGCGGCGGACCGCATTGCCGCCGTGCCGGTCACGCCACCCGCCGCCGCGACCGGACTTTTCCCCGCTTTCCCGCCGTTGACCGCAAGCCCCGTCGCCACCGGTACCGCGCAACTGATCCGCCAGCGGCGCAGCGGTCAGCGTTTCGACCCGAAATGCACGCTGCCCTTCGCCGCCTTCGTGCGCCTGCTCGACGCCACATTGCCGCGCGACATTCCCCCCTTCACCGGGCAGAACGGCGCGCCGCACATCCACCTGCTGCTCTTCGTGCTGCGCGTCGACGAACTGCCGCCCGGCCTCTATCTGCTACCGCGCACACCGGCCGCCGCGGACGAACTGCAGGCCACGCTGCAGGCCCGTTTTCCGGCCGCGACACCGGTCGACCGCAGCCCCGCCCATCTCGGCCTGACCCTGTTGCAGGAACTCGGCCTGCAGGAACTGCAGCGGCTGGCCCGCGCGCTGTCCTGCCACCAGGACATCGCCTCGACCAGCGCCTTTTCGCTCGGCATGCTCGGCGAATTCGACACCGCCACGGTCGACGGCCCCGGCTACCGCGAATTGCTGCGCGAAGCCGGCCGCATCGGCCAGGCGCTCTACCTCGAAGCCGAAGGCGCCGGCGTACGCGGCACCGGCATCGGCTGCTTCTTCGACGATCCGGTACACACCGCCTTCGGTCTCGCCGGCACGCGCTGGCAAAGCGTCTATCACTTCACCGTCGGCACGCCCGTAGTGGACGCCCGCCTCGAAACCTCGCCACCCTATCCGCAACGCCCCCAGGAAAAACCATGACCCCGACGCTCGCCGCCTTTCTCGCCGAACACGGCTTCCCGCAGGACAAACTTTCCGAGCCGCAGGCCGACCGCCGCTTCACGCCGCTGATGCGCGCCTGCAAGGAAGGCCGCAAGGACATCGTCGACGAACTGCTGGCCCTCGGCGTCGACATCGCAGTGACCAACGCCGACGGCTGCAACGCCCTGTGGCTGGCCTGCTACCGCGGCGACCAGGCGATCATCCAGCGCCTGATCGACGCCGGCATCGACCTCGACCTGCAGAACGGCAACGGCGCCAGCTGCCTGATGTACGTGTCGTCGAACAGCAAGCCGGACCTGGTCAAACTGCTGCTGGAAAACGGCGCCAATCCGGCGCTGAGGAACTTCGACGATTTCAGCGCTCTCGACCTGGCGGCCTCGATCGAATGTCTGAAGCTGCTGAAGAAAGCGGCCTGAAAGCGCAGGTATAATGACGGGATATTCCAGCCGGAAATCCCTCATGGCCATCCTTCGCTGCAACAAATGCGGGCACCTTGCCGAAATCGCCGACACCCAGGCCGGCAAATCGCAGCCCTGCCCCAAGTGTGAAACTGCCGCCGTCGCCTACCCGACGCTGTTCTTCGTCGAAAAGCTGCTCGACAAGTATTTCGACGCCCAGCGCGAGCTGATCCGCCTCAAGGGCCAGCCCGCCGCCCCCGAAGGCCAGCCGGCGGCCGACAACAGCTTCGACCTGACCAATACCGACCGCTTCGCCACCGAACTGCAGCACGGTCCGATCTACGACTGGTTCAACCGCAAGCAGATCAAGGTCCAGGCCGATCTGCGCCGGGTCGACACCAGCGGTTTCTTCGACGAAGTGGCCGAAGCCATCGGCGCCAACCCCGGCCTGCTGCGCGAGGTCGTCGACCGGCTGCGCTGGGCGCAGCAGAAGGAGCACAGCAGCGTCACCATCCATCTCGACAAGAAGACGCCGGACGAGGCCGCCGCGCTGTCGCGCTTCTGCCAGCAGCTTTACGATTTCTCCTTCGTCGCCAAATGCTTTCACAACAAGGCCGAGAACAACGTCCGGCTGATCCTGCAATCAGCGCCCGGCATCCGCAACTTCTTTGCCGGCGAATGGCTGGAATGGCTCGCCCTGATGCGCAGCCTGCGCCAGACGCAGGAACGCGGCAAGCGCTTCTCCTGTGCCCGCGGGCTGGAACTGGTGCTGGGCAACGGCGACCGTTACGAGATCGATGTTTTCCTGCTGATCGATGGCAAGACGCCGATCTGCATCGAATGCAAGTCGGGCGAGTTCCGGCAGAACCTCGACCGCTACCTGGCGCTGAAGAAGCGGCTCGGGCTCGAGCCCTGGCAATTCGTCATGTGCGTTGCCGGGCTGACCGACGACAGCGCACGCGGACTATCGGCGACCTACGAACTCAGCTTCGTCAACGAAACCACGCTGGGCCAGCATCTGGCCCGGGTACTCTGAGTCGTCAGCCCCAGATCCGCGCCGCGCCGACCGTCGCCAGCCCCAGCCAGGTGGCGGTCAGCGAGCCGGCCAGGTGGATCGCGGCAAGGCCGAAGGCCAGCGCCGGCTGCCCGGCCAGCAGCCGCTCGACGACTTCCGCCGAAAAGGTCGAGAAGGTGGTCAGGCCGCCGAGAAAGCCGGTGATGGCGAACAGTTTCAGCGCCAGCGGCCATTGCGCATTGAGGTGGAACAGTCCGACGGCAGCGCCGATCAGGTAACCGCCGAGCAGGTTGGCGGCCAGGGTCCCCAGCGGCAGGGCGACGAACAGCGGATTGAGCGCCAGCCCGAGCAGCCAGCGCAGCCAGGCGCCCAGGGCAGCGCCGACGCCGACGGCAACGAATCCGATGGGGTTCATGAACATCCTCCTTGCCCCGATTCTAGCCTGTGACAGGTCGGCGGCCCAGCGACAGCCCGGCCGGAAAAATGTCACAATCCGTTTTTCGCCCGGCCAGGCCGTCGACCGCAGAAATCGGCCAGCAGCGGCGTCACGGAGAGGACCCCCATGGAATTCAAGGATTTCGCCGATATCGAAAAGGCGACCCGGCGCGGCCGGCGCGAAGTTTCGCGACTCGGCCTGGGCCTGCTGTTCGTCGTCTGCACGATGATCTACACCGCCCTCGGCGTCGGTCTCACCGGCAGCCAGGGCATCATGCTGGTCGTCGCATCGATGATCGGCGGCTACATGGCGATGAACATCGGCGCCAACGACGTCGCCAACAACGTCGGCCCGGCGGTCGGCTCGCGCGCGATCACCATGGGCGGCGCCATCATCATCGCCGCCATCTTCGAAATGGCCGGCGCCTTGATCGCCGGCGGCGACGTGGTATCGACGATCCGTAGCGGCATCATCAAGCCGGAGGCCATTCTCGACAGCAATCGCTTCATCTGGCTGATGACCGCGGCACTGCTCGCCGGTGCGATCTGGCTGAACATCGCGACGGCGATCGGCGCCCCGGTGTCGACCACGCATTCCATCGTCGGCGCCGTGCTGGGTGCCGGCATTGCGGCCGGCGGCCTGTCCGCCGCCAACTGGGGAACGATGGGCGGCATCGCGGCCAGCTGGGTGATCTCGCCGGTCCTGGGCGGCATCGTTGCCGCGGCCTTTCTCTACTGGATCAAGCGCGCCATCACCTATCAAGCCGACATGGTCGCTGCCGCGCAGCGGACCGTTCCCGTACTGATCGGCCTGATGGCCTTTGCCTTCTCGACCTACCTGATCCTGAAAGGCCTGAACCGGATCTGGAACAGCGACCCGCTGACCGCCGGGCTGATCGGCGGCGGACTGGGCCTGCTGACCTGGTGGCTGATGCGCCGGCGCATCTCGGCCCGGGCGATCCGCCTGAACAACACCAAGGCCAGCATCAATTCACTGTTCACCGTGCCGCTGATCTGCGCCGCCGCCTTGCTCAGTTTCGCCCACGGCGCCAACGACGTGGCCAACGCGGTCGGCCCGCTGGCGGCAATCGCCGATACGGCGATGAACGGCCAGCTGTCCGACCAGGCATCGATTCCGTTATGGGTGATGATGATCGGCGCAATCGGCATCTCGCTCGGCCTGTCGCTGTACGGGCCAAAGCTGATCCGTACGGTCGGTTCGGAAATCACCGAACTCGACCAGATGCGGGCTTTCTGCATCGCCATGTCGGCGGCCGTCACCGTCATCGTCGCCTCGCAACTCGGGCTGCCGGTCAGTTCGACGCACATCGCGCTGGGCGGCGTGTTCGGCGTCGGCTTCCTGCGCGAGTTCATCAAGACCAGTTATTCGCAGATGATCGACGAAATCCGCGAACACCATCTCGGCAGCGACCGCGACGTGGTCGATGCCTTCCTGAACCGCTTCGCCAGGGCCAGCGTCAAGGAGAAGCGCGAGATGCTGGACCAGCTGAAGGCGCGTACCGCCCAGGCCGATCTGACGAAACGCGAACGCAAGCAGATCCGCAAGGTGTACCGTCACGAACTGGTCAAGCGCTCGGCCGTGTTCAGAATCGCCGCGGCCTGGATCGTCACCGTACCCGCCTCGGCGCTGATGGCGGCGATGATCTATTACATGATCTTCGGCATCGTTCACGCGTGACGCCCGACAGCGATAATTTGACCCGCGTTTGATCCAGCGCAAGCGCGCATATCGGCGGGTGCTAAAATGCGCGCCCGTCACATTTTTTTAAAAGAACTGTCATGTTCGGCGCGCTGATGCCCAAAGAGGGCAAATATTTCGACCATTTCAATGCACACGGAGAACTGATCTCGCTGGGCGGCACCGCCCTGACCCGATTGATCGATGCCCTGGCCAGCGGGGCAGCAGAAAACGAAGCACAGGCCCTGGCCGACGAAATCGACCGCCTGGAGAGCGCCGCCGACAAGATCACCCATGACGTGCTGGCCCACCTGCACAGCGCCTTCATCACCCCGTTCGACCGCGACGAAATCCATCAGCTGATCAACGGCATGGACGACATCATCGACATGATGCAGGACGTCGCCGAAGCGATGTCGCTCTACGACATCCACCGCATCCCGGCCGAAGCCAAGTCGATGGCCGAGATCACCGAACGCTGCTGCAAGCAGGTCACGGCCCTGGTCAAGCTGCTGCACAACATGGACAACGCGCCGCAGATCCTCAGGCTGTGCCACGAAATCGACGACCTCGAAGCGGAAGTCGACCGCCTGCTGCGCGTTGCCATGTCCAAGACCTTCCGCGAAGAACCGGACGTCCGCGAAGTCATCAAGCTCAAGGAAATCTACCAGCTGCTCGAATCGGTCAGCGACCGCTGCAAGGATGTCGCCGGCACCGTCGAAGCCATCGTTCTCGAGAATTCCTGAGCCTCCCCGATCATGGAAAGCCTGCATATCGGCCTCGGGGTCGTCGTCACCCTGATCGTCGTCGCCCTGCTGTTCGATTTCATGAACGGCTTCCACGATGCCGCCAACTCGATCGCCACCATCGTCTCGACGCGGGTGCTCAAGCCGCACCATGCGGTGATCTGGGCGGCATCGTTCAACTTCCTCGCCTATTTCCTGTTCCACCTGAAGGTCGCCTCGACCATCGGCAAGGGCACCATCGACCCGAGCATCGTCGATCACTACGTGATCTTCGGGGCGCTGGCCGGCGCCATCGCCTGGAACATCATCACCTGGTACTACGGCATCCCGTCGTCGTCGTCGCACGCCCTGGTCGGCGGCCTGGTCGGTGCCGCCGTCTGCAAGGCCGGCTTCGGCAGCCTGGTCAGCGCCGGCGTCCTGAAGATCATCGCCTTCATCTTCGTCGCTCCGCTGCTCGGCTTCGTCGTCGGCGGCCTGCTGATGGTCGCGGTCTCGTGGATCTGCCGGAACATGGCACCCCGCAAGGTGGACAAGCATTTCCGCCGCCTCCAGTTGCTGTCGGCCGCCGCTTACAGCCTCGGCCATGGCGGTAACGATGCACAGAAGACGATCGGCATCATCTGGATGATCCTGATCGCCGCCGACATGTCGACCATCAACTCGGAAATCCCCGGCTGGATCGTTCTCGCCTGCTACACCGCAATGGGCCTGGGCACGATGTTCGGCGGCTGGCGCATCGTCAAGACGATGGGTAACCGGATCACCAAGCTGAACCAGGCGCGCGGCTTCTGCGCCAACAGCGGCGGCGCCTTCACGCTGTTCCTCGCCTCGGCCTTCGGCATTCCGGTGTCCACCACCCACACCATCACCGGCGCCATTGCCGGCGTCGGCACCACGCGCGGCGCCCGGCACGTCCGCTGGGGCGTCGCCGGCGGCATCGTCTGGGCCTGGGTGCTGACGATACCGTGCAGCGCGCTGATCGCGGCGGTGGCCTGGTATCTGGGGCGCTTGGTGCTCTGAGGCGCTGTTGCGGGCGCACCTCTGAACACTGCCTTCCGCCGGTTACCGGCGGGCATCGTTAGTTCCGAGAGGCTGCTTTCCGCGGCTGACCGACGGGCATCGTTGTTACGGAAACGCCGGGTTCCGCGCCTGACGCGCGGGGCTGGTTTTCTGAAAGGCGGCTTTCCGCCGTTGACCGGCGGGCGTACTTTTCTTGCTTCGCCAAGAAAAGTAGCCAAAAGAAGGCGACCCTGACTTTCGCGGTCGGCGTGCCGCCGACTGCCCTGCGCGACTCGAAGGACCGGGCGGCTGGCTAAACTCGGCCCTGCGGGCCTCAGACAACGCCAGCCGACGGCCCCCGGCCCTTCTGCGTTGCTCGGCGCGAAAGACAGGGAACCGGGAAAACGTCACGGCGGAAAACGTGGCGGAAAAAAATGGCTTTTACTGCGGTCGACCGGCTTTTTCACCTATTTCTTCCGTCGACCGCAGGCACACCTCTGGTGTTGGGCCCCTTGAGAGGCGCCGAGCAACGCAGGGGGGTCGGGGGCAGTCGGCTGGCGTTGTCTGAGCCGAAGGCGAGTTTAGCCAGCCGCCCGACCGCCCGAGTCGCGCAGGGTACCCGCGCAGCGGGCGCCGACCCAGGGTCGCCTTTTCTTTGGCTACTTTCTTTTGGCGAAGCAAAAGAAAGTACGCCCGCCGGTCAACGGCGGAAACCAGCCTCTCAGAAAACCCCACCCGCGCGTCAGGCGCAGAACCCCGAGCCTCAGCACACCCACCAATCACCGGCAAAACCCGGCAAAAAACTACGCCCGACGCCCCACCCGCTCCCTCACCCAGACGATCAAATCGTCAACATAGGTAAATACCACCGGAATCACCAGCAGGCTGAGGAAGGTCGAGGTGATCAGCCCGCCGATCACCACCGTCGCCATCGGCGAGCGAAAGCTGGCATCAACGCCGATGCCGAGCGCGATCGGCAGCATGCCGGCGCCCATCGCGATGGTCGTCATGACGATCGGCCGGGCTCGCTTCCGGCAGGCGTCGAGCAGCGCCTCGCGGCGCGACAGGCCGTGGTCGCGGCGGGCCAGGATGACATAGTCGACAAGCAGGATGGAGTTCTTGGTGGCGATGCCCATCAGCATGATCATGCCGATCATCGACGGCATCGACACCGCCTGCTGGGCGACGAACAGCGCCAGGAAGGCGCCGGGCACCGACAGGACGAGCGCGGCAAGGATGGTCGCCGGTTGGACGAAGTCCTTGAACAGCAGCACCAGCACGATATAGATGCACAGTACGCCGGTGCCCATCGCCAGGCCGAAGCTCTGGAACAGTTCGCCCATCGTTTCGGCATCGCCGACGGTGCTCTGGATGATGCCGGGCGGCAGTTGCTGCAGGCTGGGCAGCGCCTTGGTCGCCTTTTCGACGTCGCCCAGCGCGCGGCCGTTCAGTTCGATCTCGAAATTGACGTTGCGCAGGCGGTCGTAACGATCGATTTCGGCCGGCCCGCCGGCAATGCCGATGTCGGCGATGCTTTCCAGCTGTACCGGGCCGTTGCGGCCGGGCACGGTCAGCTGGCGCAGCAGGTCGAGATCGGTCCGCGCCGCTTCCGGCAGCTTGACGACGATGGGCACCTGGCGCTGCGCCAGATTGAGCTTGGCCAGGCCCTGATCGTAGTCGCCGGCGGTGGCGATGCGCAGCGTGTCGGCAATCGCCGCCGAGGTCACGCCGAGGTCGGCCATGCGGGCAAAATCGGGACGGATGGTGAATTCCGGCCGGGTCAGGCTGGCCGTCGTGGTGACGGCGCCGACGCCGGGAATGCCGCGCAGCTCACGTTCGACGACGCGGGCGTGTTCGGACAGCACGCGGCCGTCCTCGCCGGCCAGCACCAGCACGTACTTCTCGTTGCCGGAGGCCAGCCCGACCTTGACGCGGGTGCCGGGAATGGCGGTCAGGGCTTCGCGCAGTTCGCTTTCGACCGACTGCTTGGTGACCCCGCCGCGTGCCTCGCGCGGCGTCAAGTTGACGGTCAGCGTCGCCTTGCGCACCTCGGCGGCGCCGGACGGCGCGAACGGGTCCTTGCCGGCCGAACCGCCGCCCAGCGCGGTGTACACCAGGCGCACGTGCGGATTGGCGGCAGCAATGCGGCGCGCCTGCTCGGCTGCCGCGTAGGTCTGCTCGTAACGCGTACCGGGTGGCAATTCGAGGTGAATCTGCGTCTGCGACAGGTCGTCGGGCGGCAAAAACCCGGTCGGCAGCAGCGGTACCAGCGCGAAGGAGCCGAAGAAGAACAGCGCGGCGCCGCCCAGGGTCAGCAAGCGGTGGCGCAGGCACCAGCCGGCCCAGCCCTCGTAGAGGATCAGCCAGCGCGGCGGCGGGTGATCACCGGTGGGCCGCAGCAGGTAGGCGGCCATCATCGGCGTCAGCATGCGGGCGACGACCAGCGAGAAGAACACGGCAATGGCTGCGGTCCACCCGAACTGGACGAAGAATTTGCCGGCCACGCCGCTCATGAAGGCGGTCGGCAGGAAGACGGCGATCAGCGTGAAGGTGGTGGCGATGACCGCCAGGCCGATCTCGTCGGCGGCTTCCATGGCCGCCTGGAAGGGCGTCTTGCCCAGCGCCAGGTGGCGCATGATGTTCTCGATCTCGACGATCGCGTCGTCGACCAGGATGCCGACCACCAGCGACATCGACAACAAGGTGACGACGTTGAGCGTGAAGCCCATCAGATACATCGCGGCGAAAGTCGGAATGATCGACAGCGGCAAGGCCGTCGCGGCGACGAAGGTGGCGCGGCCGTCGCGCAGGAACAGCCAGACGACGACGACGGCGAGGATGGCGCCTTCGATCAGCAGCTTCATCGAGCCGTCGTAGTTTTCGATCACCGGATCGACGAAGTTGAAGGCCTCGGTGATCTCGATGTCCGGATGGTCGGCACGCAGCCGTTCGAGCACCACGCCCACCGCCTCGGCCACCTCGACCTCGCCGGCGCCGCGGCTACGCGAGATTTCGAAGCTGACCACCGGCTTGCCGTCGAGCAGCGCCGCGCTGCGCCGCTCGGCGATCGTGTCGGACACCGTTGCCAGTTGATCGAGACGGACCCGCCGGCCGTCGCCCAGCACGATGTCCATCGCCGCCAGTTCGGCCGCCGTCTGCACCGTGCCGATGGTGCGCACCGACTGCTCGACGCCGCCGATGTCGGTGCGGCCGCCCGATGCTTCCTGCTGGATGCGCCGCAGCTGGCGCGACACGTCGGCGGCGGTGACGCCGAGCGACAGCATGCGCGCCGGATCGAGTTCGATCCGCACTTCGCGCGTCACGCCGCCGACCCGTGCCACGGCGCCGACGCCGCGGGCCGACAGGATGGCCTTGCTGATCGTGTTGTCGACGAACCAGGACAGCGCCTCCTCGTCCATCCGCGACGACGACACGGTGTAGGTCAGGATCGGCGCGCCGGTCACCGAAATGCGGCTGATCACCGGATCGCGCAGATCGCCCGGCAGGTCGGAGCGGACCCGCGAGACAGCGTCGCGCACGTCGTCCACCGCTTCCTGCGTCGGCTTCTCCAGGCGGAACTCGGCGGTGATCGTGACCATGCCGTCCTGGACCTTGGTGTACAAGTGCTTGAGCCCTTGCACGGTGGCGATCGAATTCTCGATCTTGCGCGCCACTTCGGTTTCCATCTGCGCCGGCGCGGCGCCCGGCAGCGCGGCGGCGACGGTGACCATCGGCAGGTCGACATCCATGAACTGCTGGATCTTCATCGCCTTGAAGGCGACCAGACCGGCCAGCGTCAGCAGGATGAAGAGCAGGATGGCCGGGATCGGATTGCGGATCGACCAGGCGGAAACGTTCATTTGGCGGCGCCCACGGTGGCGGCCGGCACCGCCGGCGTCACGCCGGTCACGCGCACCCGGTCGCCGTCGGCCAGAAAGCCGGCGCCGGCGGCCACGACGCGGGCACCGTCGGGCAAGCCGTCGACGATTTCCACCCGGCCATCCTGGCGCCGGCCGAGCGCCACCTTGGTCTGCGCCACCTGCGCCTCGCCATCGAGGCGGAACACGTAGGCAAAGCCTTCGCGCAGCACCAGCGCGCCTTCCGGCACGGTACGCGCCGGCGCGGCGGCGAGCAGGAATTCGCCGCGGGCGAACATGCCGGCGCGGACGGCATCGTCAGGCGCAAGGTCGACGTAGACGATGCCGTTGCGCGAACCGGCATCGACGCTGGGCGCCACGCTGCGCACCTTGCCTTCGACCGTGGCACCGCCCGGGGCGGCGATCCGTGCCGGCATGCCGACGCGCAAACCGGCCAGATCGGCCGACGGGACTTCGGCCCGCCACTCCAGCCGACCACCGCGAATCAGCCGGAACAGTTCCTGGCCGGCCTGGGTCAACGAACCGACCGTCGCCGAACGCGCCGACACGACACCGTCGTCGGGCGCCAGCACGCTGGTTCGCGCCAGCCGCAACCCGGCCGCCTGCAGCCGGGCACGGGCTGCCGCCAGACGGGCAGCGGCCCCCTGTTCGGCGGTCTGGTACTGGGTATTCATCTGCTGGCTGTAAAACCCGCGCGCCTGCAGTTCGACGGCGCGTTGCGCATTGCCCCTGGCCTCGGCCACCGAGGCTTCGAGCTCGGCCACCGCCGCCTTCGCTTCGGCCACTTCGCTGGCCACCGTCGACGCGTCGATGCGCGCCAGCGGCTGCCCTTTCTTCACCTTGCTGCCGACATCGACCAGCACCTCGGCGATCCGGTAACCCGCCACTTCGGCGCCGATCACCGCTTCCTGCCAGGCGGCGACGTTGCCGTTGGCGGTCAGCGTGCGCGGCCAGTCTTCAGTGCGCGGCGCCACCAGTTCGACGGTCAGCGCCGGACGCAGCTCGGCAGTCGCGGCGCCCGGTTCGGCGGACTTGTCGCCACAGGCGCCCAGCACGAGCGCGGTCAACAACAGGATCGGAAGGTTTTTCATCGGAAATGGGAATCGACCGCAAGAAACCTGAATGATACCCCGAGCACATATCCCGTCGGCGGCCGACCGGCGGCTTTGGCGTATCATCTTCGCTTCCCCGACCCCGCATTTCCGGCCCACGACAATGAAAACCGATACTCCGCAAACCGTCTACCTGAAGGATTACACCGCGCCCGCCTGGTGGATCGATACGGTCGACCTCGACATTTCGCTCGAAACCGGCGCCGCCACGGTCCGCGCGACGCTGGCCATCCGCCGCAATCCGGACGTGCCGCCGCGCCCGCTGACGCTCGACGGCGAGGAACTGAACACCGTGTCGCTTGCGGTCGACGGCCAGGAAACGCCGTTTTTTGCCACGCCGACGACGTTGACCGTAGACAGCCTGCCCGACACCTGCACGCTGACCACCGTCGTCCGCATCGATCCCGACAAGAACACCCGCCTGTCCGGCCTCTACCGCTCCAAGGACGGCTACTTCACGCAATGCGAGGCGCAGGGTTTCCGCCGCATCACCTGGTTCCTCGACCGGCCGGACGTGATGTCCATTTACACGGTCACACTGCACGCCGACAAGGCGCAATTCCCGGTGCTGCTGGCCAACGGCAACCCCGTGGACAGCGGCGACGAGGCCGATGGCCGGCACTGGGCAAAGTGGGCCGATCCCTTCCGCAAGCCTGCCTACCTGTTCGCCGTCGTCGCTGGCAAGCTCGACGTGCTGAAGGACACCTTCAAGACCGCTTCCGGCCGCAGCGTGCAGCTCGCCATCTACGTCGAGCCGGGCAAGCTCGACCAGTGTCCGCATGCGATGGAAGCGCTGAAGAAATCGATGGCCTGGGACGAGCAGCGCTTCGGCCTGGAATGCGACCTCGACCATTACATGATCGTCGCCGTCGGCGACTTCAACATGGGCGCGATGGAAAACAAGGGCCTGAACATCTTCAACACGAAGTATGTGCTGGCTCGCCCGGACGTCGCCACCGACGTCGATTTCGAAAACATCGACCGCGTCGTCGCGCACGAGTATTTCCACAACTGGACCGGCAACCGCGTCACCTGCCGCGACTGGTTCCAGCTCTCCTTGAAGGAAGGCCTGACCGTCTTCCGCGACCAGGAATTCGGCGCCGACACGCACAACCGCCAGACCGCCCGCATCCGCGAGGTACGCGGCCTGCGCGCTGCGCAGTTCCCGGAAGACGCCGGCCCGATGGCGCACCCGATCCGGCCGGCGAGCTTCGTCGAGATCAACAACTTCTACACCGCCACGGTCTATGAAAAGGGCGCCGAAGTCATCCGCATGATCCAGACGCTGATCGGCCGCGACGGCTTCCGCGCCGGCATGGACGAATACTTCCGCCGGCACGACGGCCAGGCGGTCACCTGCGAGGATTTCGTTGCGGCGATGAGCGCCGCCTCCGATTTCGACTTCACCCAGTTCATGCGCTGGTACAACGAACCGGGCACGCCGAAAGTCACGGTCGACGCCCATTTCGACGCAGAATCCAGGACCTGCACGCTGACGTTCGCCCAAGCCAATCCGCGCGCCAGCGATGCGGCGCCCTACCTGATTCCGATCCGCGTCGCGCTGTTCGCCGCCGACGGCACGCCGGTGGCCGGCAGCGAACGCACGCTGCAGATGACCGCCATCACGCAGTCCTTCGTCTTCGAAAACGTTGCGGAAGACGCCGTGCCGTCGCTGCTGCGCGACTTCTCGGCGCCGGTCAATCTCGACTTCGACTACACGCCCGAGCAGCTGACGCTGCTGCTGGCCCACGAAAGCGACCCGTTCAACGCCTGGGAAGCCGGCCAGCGTCTGGCCTCGACGCTGATCCTCGACGCCGCCGCCGAACTCGCTGCCGGCCGTCAGCCGCAATGGCCGGACAGTTTCGTCGCCGCCTGCCGCCGTCTGCTGCAGACACAGCACGAGCGCGGTGCCGCCTTCGTCGCCGAAGCGCTGACCCTGCCCGGCGAAACGACGCTGGCCGAACTGATGACGGTCGTCGATCCGGACGCCCTGCACGCCGCCCGCAACGCGCTGCGCCGGCATCTCGCCGAACAGCTCGAAGGCGAGTTTTCCGGCCTCTATGCCGCGTTGACCGTAACCGAGCCCTACGCGCCGAACAGCGAGCAGGCCGGCCGCCGCGCGCTGCGCAACCTGTGCCTGTCCTACCTGCTCGAGCTCGACACCGACGCCGTCCGCCAGCTGGCTTATGCGCAGTTCAACGCGGCCGACAACATGACCGACCAGTTCGCCGCGCTGGCCGCGCTGGCCAACGTCAACGCCGCCGTCTGCGCACAACGCGAACAGGCTTTGGCCGAGTTCTACGACCGCTGGAAAGACGAAGCGCTGGTCGTCGACAAATGGCTGCAGGCGCAATCGACCAGCCGCCGGCCGGACACGCTGGCCACCGTCAAGGCGCTGACCGCCCATCCGGCCTTCGATGCCGGCAACCCGAACAAGATCTACGCGCTGATCCGCGCCTTCGGTGCCAATCTGGTCCGCTTCCATGCCGCCGACGGCAGCGGTTACGCCTTCATGGCCGAGCGCATCCTGCTGCTGCACGACAAGAATCCGCAGGTTGCCTCACGCCTGGCGCGCAGCTTCGATCGCTGGAAGAAATTCGACGCCGGCCGCCAGGCGCACGCCCGCGCCGCGCTCGAACGCATCCGCGACCATGCCGGCCTGGCGCGGGATGTTCATGAGGTGGTCAGTCGGGCGCTGGGGTAAGCCGGCGCCTCAAATCACGCCCTGCGCCAGCATCGCCTCCGCCACCTTGACGAAGCCCGCGATGTTCGCGCCGTTGACGTAACTGACCGTGCCGTCCTCGCGCCGACCGTAACGCAGGCAGGCGTCGTGGATGCCGCGCATGATGTCGAGCAGGCGGGCGTCGACTTCCTCGCGCGGCCACGACAGGCGCATCGCGTTCTGGCTCATTTCCAGCCCGGAAGTCGCCACGCCGCCGGCATTGCTGGCCTTGCCCGGGGCGTAGAGCACGCCGCTGTGCTCGAAGACTTCGACCGCCGCTGCCGTCGACGGCATGTTGGCCCCTTCGGCAACGCACAGGACGCCCCTGGTGACCAGGCGACGGGCGTCGGTTTCGTCGAGTTCGTTCTGCGTCGCGCAGGGCAGCGCAACCTCCACCGGCACCGACCAGGGTTTGGCGCCGGGCAGGAAGGTCGCACCGGGGATGCGCTGCGCGTATTCGTCGACGCGGCCGTAGCGGTGGTTCTTGACGTCCATCAGTTCGGCCAGCTTGGCCGGCGTGAAGCCTTCCTCGTCGACGACGGTACCGCTCGAATCGGACACGGTGACCACCCGGGCGCCGAGTTGCATGGCCTTTTCGACGGCGTACTGGGCGACATTGCCGGAGCCGGAAACGGCGACGCGCAGGCCCTCCAGCGAGCGGCCGATCTGGCGCAGCATTTCCTCGGCGAAATAAACGGTGCCGTAACCGGTCGCCTCGGGGCGCATCAGCGAGCCGCCGAAGGCCAGCCCCTTGCCGGTGAAGACGCAATCGGCACGGTTCGACAGCTTCTTCATCATGCCGGCCATGAAACCGACTTCACGCCCGCCGACGCCGATGTCGCCGGCCGGCACGTCGGTGTCCGAGCCGACATGGCGGAACAGCTCGCCGACGAAGGCCTGGCAGAAGCGCATCACCTCGCCGGGGCTGCGCCCCTTCGGATCGAAATCGGAACCGCCCTTGGCGCCACCCATCGGCAGCGTGGTCAGCGCGTTCTTGAAGGTCTGCTCGAAGGCGAGAAACTTCAGGATCGACAGGTCGACCGAAGGATGGAAACGGATACCGCCCTTGTAGGGGCCGATCGCCGACGAATGCTGGATGCGGTAACCGCGATTGACCTGCACGTCGCCGCGGTCATCGACCCAGGCAACGCGGAACATCACGATGCGCTCGGGTTCGACCAGACGTTCGAGCAGCCCCTGCTCGGCGTAACGCGGATGGCTTTCGAGGAAGGGCCACAGGCTGGCGATCACCTCCTCGACCGCCTGCAGGTATTCCGGCTGTCCCGGGTTGCGGGCGGCCACGCGAGCGACGAATTCGTCGGCGGAATTCAACTTCAAGATCGTTTCTCCCAACGGAATGAAGGCGCTCTGCGGCGCCTTTCCTGCGATGACCGGCAATCAGGCCGGCGTCTCCTCAACCCCCGCGCACCCGGCATCGGCCGGCGGCGGTAAAACCTCGACCACGCGCAGCGTGCGCGGCCGACCATCCGGGAAGGGCCAGTCGATCGTCTGGCCGACGCTGACCCCGATCAACGCGGCGCCGACCGGCGCCAGCACCGAAATCCGGCCGGCGGCGATATCCACCTCGTCGGGATAGACGAGTTCGACTTCGCGCAACTGGCCGCTCGATTCGTCGCAGTAGCGGACGCGCGAGTGCATCCCCACCACATCGGGCGACATTGATTCCACAGGAACAACAATGGCACGTTCCAGTTCGGCCCGCAGTTCGGGCGGCGGAGACAGTGACAGCAGACGGACGAAATCGTCGTCGCTCAGCAGCAGATTCGGCTGGGACATGGCAAAACCCTCAAACAAGGAATGCCCGGCGCAGTCCGGCCCGCAGGCTGGACGCCCGACGGGCAAGGCAAGGGCATCTTAGGCGCTATCCCGGCGCTTGATAAGCTGGCAAATCCGAACAATACTGTTTCCAATATGGAAACAAACAACACACTCGACATCAAGGACATGCTGGTCTTTGCGCAGGTCGTGAAGGCGCGCAGCTTTTCGCTCGCCGCACAGCGCATGGGCGTTTCGAAGTCGCGCGTCAGCAAGGCGGTCGCCCGCCTGGAGGCGGCGCTCGGGGTCCGCCTGCTGCACCGGAGCACGCGCCGGCTTGGCCTGACCGAGGTCGGCGAAGCCTATTTCGAACATTGCGACCGCATCCTCGAGGAACTCGCCCAGGCCGACAACACCATTCACCGCCTGCACCGCGCGCCGCGCGGCACCTTGCGCATCGCCACGTCGGTGGCCTTCGGCACGCTGCATGTCGCGCCGGCGCTCCCCGGTTTCATGGCGCAGTATCCGGAAATCGGCGTGGACATGACGATCAGCGACCGGCTGGCCGACCTGGTCGAGGAAGGTTACGACCTGGCGCTGCGCATCACGCCGGCGCCCGGCGAGAACCTGGTCGCCCGCCGGCTGGCGCCGATCCACCGGAAGATCTGCGCCAGCCCGGCCTACCTGGCGCGCCACGGCACGCCGCAGACACCGGCCGAACTGCGCCGGCACAACTGCCTGGATTACACGCACATCGCCGCGCGCGGCGCCTGGCGCCTGAACGGGCCGGACGGCGAGATCGAAGCGCCGGTCGATGGCAGCTTGCGCATCAACGACGACGAGGCGCTGTCGCAGGCCGTCGTCGGCGGGCTGGGGCTGGCGCTGTTGCCGACCTTCATCGTCGGCCGCGAGTTGCAGGCCGGCCGGCTGGTCGAGGTGCTGCCGGGTTACGTGCCGCTGGAACGCTTCCTGTACGCGGTGCATCTGCCGAACCGGCACCTGCCGCCCAAGGTGCGCGTGTTCATCGATTACCTGCAGCAGCGCTTCGGCGATCCGCCTTACTGGGATCGCGGCGACGCACTGCCGGCCGACGGACCATCGGCCGGCGCGGGGGGCCTCAGCTTCGCCGCGGCCGACTGAACGCGCCGGCCTGGCGGCTCAGGCCGCCGGCACGGCCGCCACCGCGTCGAGAAACTCCCGCCCCCAACGCTCGACGTCGTTGTGGCACACCGTGTCGTACAGCGTGCGCAGGCGCTCCTGACGCTCGGCCGCGCCCATGTCGATGGCCATTTTCAAGCGTTCGCGCAGGTCGACCGGATCATGCGGATTGGTCAGCACCGCACCGTGCAACTCCGCCGCCGCGCCGGCGAACTCGGACAGCACCAGCACACCGTCGCCGCCCGCCCGTCCCTGCGTCGCGACGTATTCCTTGCACACCAGATTGAGACCGTCGCGCAGCGGCGTGATCCACATCACGTCGGCCTCGGCGTACCAGGCGACGACTTCCTCGAAAGGCAGCGGCCGGAAGAAAAAGCGGATCGGTGACCAGCCGACTTCGTTGAACTGTCCGTTCACACGGCCGACCGCCTGTTCTATCTGCACCTGCAATTCGTCGTAAACCGTCATCTCCTTCGCCGCCGGCACGCAGACGACAACCAGCGACACCTTGCCGCGCAAGGCCGGGTAGTGGAGCAGCAGTTCGCCGAAGGCGCGGATCTTCTCCAGCGTGCCCTTGGTGTAATCGAGGCGCTCGACCGACAGGACCAGCGTGCGCTCGTCGAACTCGTCGCGGATCGCCGCCCGGCGGCCGGGCGTCCGGCGGTCGTCCAGCGCCTGTCCGATGCGTACCAGGTCGAGGCCGACCGGATGCGCGCCGAGGCCGATGCGCCGGCCATGCACCTCGATCTGCGTGGTCATCGTCTCCAGCCCGACGGCACAGCCGTAACTCAGGAAGCGCGGCGCACAGGCCCGGCGCTCGACGATCTTCAGCGGCGCGACGCCGCCGGCGACATCGACAAAATTCTCCGACTGCCGCGGAATGTGGAAGCCGATGTAGTCGCACTGCAGCAGGCTGCCGACGATCTCCCGCCGCCACGGCAGCACGTTGAACACGTCGGCCGACGGGAAATAGGTGTGGTGATAGAAGGCAATGCGCAGGTCGGGGCGCAGTTCGCGCAGCGCCGCCGGCACCATCCACAGGTTGTAGTCGTGCAGCCAGACGGTGGCGCCCGGCGCCGCCTCGGCGGCGGTTTTTTCGGCAAACTTGCGGTTGACCGCAAGAAACACCTGCCAGTCCTCCTCGCGGAACACCGCACGCTCCCAGAAGGTATGCAGCGTCGGCCAGAAGGCCTCCTTGGAAAAGCGCTTGTAGAAGACATCGACCTCGTCCTTGCTCAAGGCGACCCGGGCGGCGAGCAACCCGGGATAGGCCTCGGCATCGACCGTCGTGTGGCTCTCGAAAGGCGGATCGACCAGCGCGTCGTGCACGCTCCAGGCGACCCATGAACCGCGCTGGCCGCCGGCGAAGAAGGAAAGCAGCGTCGGAATGATGCCGTTCGGCGATTTCGGCCGGCGCATCACCAGCCGGCCGTTGATCCGCTGTTCTTCGTAGGGCAGCCGGTGATAGACCATCACCAGGCGCGCCCCGCCGCACGCCGGCGACTCGGCCGGTTGCACCTGCCAGCGGGCGAGCAGGCCGAAATGCAGGATTGCCTGCAGGATGCCACCGCAGCCGGCGTCATCGGCGTGCAGCGTCGCGGGCAGATGCCGCGTCGCCTCGATCAGGCCGGCTTCCGAGCGGCCGACGCAAACGCCCTGAAACCCCGCCTCGAACATCGACAGGTCGTTCAGGGTATCGCCGGCAACCAGCACGCGCTGGCGCTCGATGCCGAGATGCTCGACCAGCGCCGTCAAGGTGCTCCCCTTGTTGACGCCGGCCGGCAGGATGTCGAGATAGCGGCTGTCCGAATACAGCACGGCGCACCCCAGGCCTGCCGCCAACTCGGCCATCGCCGGCGTCACCGCATCGACATGGCAGAAATAGGAACAACGGCGGCGCTGCGGCACCTCCTGGCGCTCGAGTTCGGGAAAGGCGCGCATGGCCTCGGCCACCACATGTTCGCCCGGCCAGCGGGCGTCGATGGCAGCCTGCAGCGGCTGGACCGGCTGCAGGCTGCCATCGACGACGGTACCGCCGACATCGCAGATGATGTAGTCGGGTTGCGGAATCGCCGGATCGGCCAGCAGCGGCATCACCGCTTCCAGCCCGCGCCCGGTCACGAACACGAGTTGAACGTCGCGATTGCCGTTGATCAGTTGGTAAAGGGCTTGCCGGTGTTCGGGCCGGCCGCCGAGAAAGGTGCCGTCGAGATCGGTCGCGAGCAGCATGGGGAACCTCCTTGTTCACCCCGGAACAGGCCGGGGAGCTGACAGGCCAGTCACAAAGTATTTTGTGTTTAAATATATTAAAGGCCACGAGGTTACGTATCGTAACACAGCATCTACTTGATTAATAATACTGTTTAAAAAACTACAGCATTAATTTAAATTGAAATTAAACCTAATAAAACCCGAACAAAGCCATGGAAAGCGACTACAAGACCTTGCAACTCCTGCTCAACACCTTCGCCACGCCGCTGCGCATCGCCGTCATCGTCGTGCTGGCCTTTGCCGCCCAGGCGGCGATCCGCCACCTGCTGCCCCGCCTGCGCGAAACCGTCGCCAGCCGCCAGGAGTCGCGCGATGCGGTGCAGCGCGTGCACACCCTGACCCGCGTCGTCCGTTACACGCTCACCGTGGCCATCAGCGCCGTCACCGTATTGCTGGTGCTCGGCGAACTCGGCATCTCGGTCGCGCCGCTGCTCGGCGCCGCCGGCGTGGCCGGCATCGCGATCGGTTTCGGCGCACAGAGCCTGGTCAAGGATTATTTTTCCGGCTTCTTCCTGCTGCTGGAAAACCAGATCCGCATCGGCGACGTCATCGAGGCCGGCGGCAAGATCGGCGCCGTCGAGGAATTGACGCTGCGCTACCTGCGCCTGCGCGACTACGGGGGCAACGTGCATTACGTGCCGAACGGCCAGATCACCGTGGTCACCAACATGAGCCGCGGCTTCGCCTATGCGGTGATCGACCTCGGCATCACGCACGGCGAGGATGTCGACCGGGTGATCGGCGTGATGCGCGACGTCGGTGCGGCACTGCGCGAGGACCCGGCGTTCGCGCCGAAGATCCTGGCCGATCTGGAAATCGCCGGGGTCGATCAGTGGGCCGATTCGGCCATCGTCATCCGCTGCCGCTTCCAGGTGGCGGCCAGCGAGCAATGGTCGGTACGCCGGGAATACCTGCGACGGGCCAAACAGGCGTTCGACCGCCTGGGCATCGAGATTCCGCTACCGCACCTCAAGCTGGTGCGCCCCGACAATCTGGCCGGCGCCTGATCAGCCGCCGGCCGCCTGCCTTGCAGCAGCCCACTGGCGCCGGCTGACCGGCAACTTTTCCGGCCGCCCCCGCAGCAGCGCCCAGCCATAGGCTTCGGCATCGTCGTCGGCGGCCTTCTCGAAACCGGCCAGCGCGTGGCGGGCGATCAGCACGGCCCGGTGCAGGCGCAGGAAACGATCGGCGAATTCGCTTTCGAGATGATTCAGGGATTCGTCGAGCAGATACTCGCGGTCGACCGTGTGCGCAGCGACATATTTGAGGTCGGCCTTGAAGTACAGCACCTCGGATACCGGCACCAGCAGCAGCCGGCCGCGCTCGTGGCAAGACAGATGGCTGCGTCCGCCGCCGCGCACCGCCCGGCCGATGCCGCCGAGCACCTCGGCATCCGGCGCCGGTTGCGGCAATTTCTGCAGCGCCGCCAGCAAACGCTGCGCGCGTACCGGTTTCATCAGGTAATCGACCGCGTTCAGTTCAAAGGCCTGCACCGCATAATTGTCGTAGGCGGTGGTGAAGATCACCGCCGGCGCCGGCGACAGTCGGCCGAGATGCGACGCGAGCTCGATGCCGTCCATGCCGGGCATGCGGATGTCGCACAGCACCAGATCGACCGCCTGCGTGTTGAGGAATTCGAGGGCCTGCATGCCGTTGCCGGCCTCGCCGACGACGATGCCCGGAAAATCCCCGGCCAGATCGCCGAGCAGCGTGCGCAATCGATCGCGGGCCAGCGGCTCGTCGTCGACCAGCAGGATTCTCAGGGGTGTTTGCGTTGACATGGCAGGATGATGCGGACTTCGTAATGATGGTCGCCGACCTCGGTTTCAAGTCGCGCTTCCAGATCGTAATACAGCGCCAGACGTTCGCGGATGTTGGCCAATGCCATCCGGTTGCCGACGGCCGGTTCGGGCCGACCGACGGTCGGATTGGCGATCCGGATATGCAGATCATCGCCTTTCCGCGCCAACGCGATGCTGACCGTACCGCCCATCGGCGCGGGCTCGATACCGTGATAAACGGCGTTCTCGAGCAGCGGTTGCAACATCAGCGGCGGAATCGGCAGATCCATGGAAATGTCGCCGATCTGCCAGTCGACCGCAAGACGCTCGCCCAGCCGCAACTGTTCCAGTTCCAGATACTGGCGACCGAGCGCGATTTCATCGGCCAGGCTGGCCAGCTCGCCCGGATCGCGCATGGCCGCCCGGAACAGGTCGGACAACGACTCCAGCGCCTGCTCGGCCTGCTGCGGCCGGGCGCGGATCAGCGACAGCACGGCATTCAGCGAATTGAACAGGAAGTGCGGCCGGATGCGCGCGTTCAGCGCCGCCAGCCGTGCCTCGGCCTGGGCCGGCGAAAAGGCCCGCGAGCGCAGCTCGAAATACAGCAGCAGCAGGGCCGTCGCCACACCGGCCAGCAGGCCGGAACGCCAGACACCGTCCTCGGCCAGGCCGAGCAGGCCGGCATGCGCGTGGATCGCCGTTGCCAGCCCGGCCGCCAGCGCCACCACCAGCGACTGGCCGACGCGCAGCGGCAGGCGCCACAACGCATCGCGGCCGAGCGCCAGCAGTCCGAGCCCGATCAGCAGCACCGGCTCGACCAGCGCCGCCAGATCGACATACTGCGCCCACCAGTCGCCGGCATCGCGGGCGCGCACCAAAGCCGCCAGCGCCGCCAGCGCATTGCCGCCCAGCAGCACGCGCAGCATGATGCCGAAATTGCGCCAGTCGGGCAGCGGCTGGGTCGCCGGAAAGTACCGTATACTTGCCATCTTTCTGCGCCTGCGGCGCACCTTCCCCGAGTTGTTCCGTCGTCAGATTCCCGATTCTAGACCCAAGTCATGACTTCCAACGCCAATCAATACACCTGGGCCGGCCGCTTCTCCGAACCGGTCTCCGATCTCGTCAAACGCTACACGGCTTCGGTCGATTTCGACCAGCGCATGTGGCGCCAGGACATCCGGGGCTCGCTGGCGCACGCCAAGATGCTCGCCCGGCAAGGCATCATCAGCGCCCAGGATCTGGCCGACATCGAGCGCGGCATGGCCATCGTGGCCGAGGAGATCGAATCGGGCAAGTTCGAATGGTCGCTCGACCTGGAAGACGTGCACCTCAATATCGAGAAGCGCCTCACCGCGCTGGTCGGCGACGCCGGCAAGCGCCTGCACACCGGCCGCTCGCGCAACGACCAGGTGGCGACCGACATCCGCCTCTACCTGCGCGACGCGATCGACGACATCCAGCTGCTGTTGAAGGCCTTCCGCTGCGCGCTGGTCGATCTGGCCGAAAAAGAGGCGTCGACCGCAATGCCCGGCTTCACGCACCTGCAGGTTGCCCAGCCGGTGACTTTCGGGCACCACATGCTGGCCTATTTCGAGATGTTCGGCCGCGACAGCGAGCGCTTCGCCGACTGCCGCAAGCGCGTCGCCCGCCTGCCGCTCGGCTCGGCCGCGCTGGCCGGCACCACCTACCCGATCGACCGTGAATTCGTCGCCGAACAGCTCGGCTTCGAAGGGGTCTGCGAGAACTCGCTCGATGCCGTCTCGGATCGCGACTTCGCCATCGAATTCACCGCCGCCTGCGCGCTGCTGATGATGCACATCAGCCGCCTGTCCGAAGAACTGGTGATGTGGACGAGCCCGCGCGTCGGCTTCATCCAGATCGCCGACCGCTTCTGCACCGGCTCGTCGATCATGCCGCAGAAGAAGAACCCGGACGTGCCGGAACTGGCGCGCGGCAAAACCGGCCGCGTGTACGGCCAGCTGATCAGCCTGCTGACGCTGATGAAGTCGCAGCCGCTGGCCTACAACAAGGACAACCAGGAAGACAAGGAACCACTGTTCGACGCTGTCGACACGGTCACCGACACGCTGCGCATCTTCGCCGACATGGCCGGCGGCATCACGGTCCGCGCCGACAACATGAAGGCCGCGCTGACCCAGGGTTTCGCCACGGCCACCGACCTCGCCGACTACCTGACCAAGAAGGGCCTGCCCTTCCGCGACGCGCACGAAGCGGTCGGCCACGCGGTCAAGGCCGCCGAGTTCAAGGGCGTCGACCTGCCCGGCCTGACGCTGGAAGAACTGCAGCAGTTCTCACCGCTGATCGAAAATGACGTTTTTTCGGTGTTGACCGTGGAAGGCTCGCTGGCCTCGCGCAATCACATCGGTGGCACGGCGCCGGAACAGGTGCGGACCGCCGTTGCCCGCGCCCGCCAGCGTCTGGGCTGACGGCCAGGCGCCGATACCCGACGGGTCGCCGGACATCGGCGACCCGGCTCAAGGGGGCAATTTCACAATATAAGCAATTGCTGATATTATCGCGGTTCGCGACGAACCCTCGTCGAACGACAACATCCTTCAGGACGAACCGCATGTACGCCACCCTCTGTGACAACACCCCGCTGATCAAGGTCACCACCGGCAAGCACGAAGCCAGCTTCGCGCTGAACGGCAGCCTGATGAACCCGCTCGAAGGTTTCTACGCAACACTCGCCGCCTGCGCCGCGGTGTACGCCAAGAAGGCCTGCAAGGAGCTGGGCATCGCGGCCGAAGGCATCGCCATCGACTGCAAACCCTTTGCCGGACCGAAAGGCCCGCTGACGCTGGCCAAGTTCAAGACCGACGTCCGTTTCCCGGCCCATTTCAGTGCCGAGCAGAAGGCTGCCATCCTTGACAGCATCAAACACTGCGCGGTCAAGGAAGTGGTCATGGACGGTCCGACCATCGACTTCCAGGTCGCCGAAGTCTGAGACGCCCAGTCTCTTCAGCACACAGGCCCGCTCGTCAGCGGGCTTTCTTTTGGGCAAAGCCAAAAACACCAATAATGACAACAAAACAACAAATAAATTAAATTTATTGACAATAATAATAAAAATGGCAATATCTGCAAAACCTTGCAGATGCCATGAAAACACTCATCACCCCTCCCGATACCTGTTCCACCAGCGAAGCCGCGAGAATCCTCGGGGTCAGCGTACGCACGGCCCAGCTCTGGGTCGAACAGGGGATGCTTGAGGCCTGGAAGACACCGGGAGGTCACCGCCGCATCCTGCGCCATTCGATCGCGCAGATGCTCGCTCGGCAACACGACGACAAACCTTCCGGCGATCGTCACCTGACCATCCTGGTCATTGAAAGCAACCAGCAGGAACGCGAAGCGCTCGGGAAAGTCCTGGACGAGCGGTTCCCTGACAGCAAGATCCGGCTTTCACCGAACACCTTCGAAAGCCTGCTCAACCTCGGCAACGACACGCCCGACGTGCTCATCGCCGACATCGACGAACTCGACCTGGCCGCCCTCGGCGCGCAACAGCACAGCCCCCGTCCCGCCGGCCCCCTGCTGATCGCCTTGACCGCCAATCCCGCAGACATGGCCGGCCAATGCCAGCAATACCTGCCCACCGAATTCGTTCTGCTCGGCAAACCCCCTTCATCCGACGAAATGTGCGGCCTGATCCGCGCCTTTCGCCAAGGACGCCAGAACCACCGGAGAAAAGCATGAGTCCATCGCACCCGCTCCCGGGCGCAATCTCGCCCCTGCCCCTGATGCCTGCGCTACTGGGCGGTTGTGCAATCAGCCTGTTCGGACTTGGCTGGAGCTTCCCGGCTGCCGCTGGCATCGCCGTCATGCTGGTGGCCACCGGCATCGGCGCATTCTGGCTACGGCACCTGAGCAAGGCACAACAACAGGCCTGGCACGAACACCTGAACGAGGCACAGCGCACGACGCAGGAATTGGCCGCGGCCCGCCTGCAGGGGCTCGACGAACTGTGCGGACAGGTGCTGCCGATCTGGGCAAGCCAGATCGACATCGTCCATAGCCAGACCGAGGAATCGATCACCGCGCTCAGCCAACGCTTCGGCAGCCTTTCCGAAGGCGTCCAGAACACCATTGCCGCAGCCCGCTCCGGAGAAGGCGTCGACATGGCCGGCTTGCTGGCCAGCAGCGAAGCCGAACTGAACGGAATCATCGCCCGCCTGCAGGGCACGCTGAGCAACAAGGATGCGCTCCTGCACCAGGTACATGACCTCTCGGCCAAGACCGAGCAGCTGGAATCGATGGCCCGGGATGTCGGCGAAATCGCCAAACAAACCAATCTGCTGGCCCTCAACGCTGCCATCGAAGCGGCCAGGGCAGGCGAAACCGGCCGAGGCTTTGCCGTGGTCGCCGACGAAGTCCGCAAGCTCTCATCCCTCTCCGGCGATACCGGCAAGAAGATTGCGGAAACCGTCGCCGTCGTCAATCAGTGCATCGCCAGCACGCTGCTCAGTTCCCAGCACTATGCCGAACAGGAGCTCCAGCTGATCGACAGCGCGGGCGCGCACATCGGCGACGTGGTGGCACGGCTGCGCAATGCCGCCGAGGTGCTGGTCGACAACGCCAGCACCCTGACCCGCCAGGGCGAACACATCGGCCGCGAAATCGCCGACGTGCTGGTCGCCCTGCAATTCCAGGACCGGGTCGGCCAGATTCTCGACCATGTCCGCGTCGACTTGCGTCAGCTCGAGGAACGCCTGCAGCTGGCCAGCGGCGAGGTTGCCGCCGGACGCCCGGCCGGCCAGCTCGACGCCTCTGCCTGGTTGAACGACATGGCCCGGCAATTCACCACCCCGGAGCAGCATCGCCTGCATGCCGGCGGCGGCGCCAACCAGGGCTCCGACGCCGACGACATCACCTTTTTTTGAATGACGGAGAAAACCATGGCCAAGACCATCCTGATCGTCGATGACTCCGCGTCGCTGCGGCAAGTCGTCAGCATCGCCCTCAAGGGGGCCGGCTACGACGTGATCGAGGCATGCGACGGCGTCGACGGATTGAAGAAACTCGACGGTCGCAAGATCCACCTGATCATCAGCGACGTGAACATGCCCAACATGGACGGCATCACCTTCGTCAAGGAAAGCAAGCAGCTGCCGGCCTACAAGTTCACCCCGGTGATCATGCTCACCACCGAGGCCGGCGACGCCAAGAAGCAGGCCGGCCAGGCCGCCGGCGCCAAGGCCTGGGTGGTCAAGCCCTTCCAGCCGGCACAGATGCTGACGGCGGTCGGCAAGCTGATCCTGCCCTGAACCCCACCCCGAGGAGGAGCGATCATGAACGAATCCGCCCGCAGCAGCCGTGACATCACCGTCAGTGGCGAACTGACGATCTATACCGCCAGCGAATGGCGCGACCGCCTGATCGGCGAAATGGCCGGCACCGACGACATCCGGCTGCAACTCGCCGAGGTCGCCGAAATCGACAGTGCCGGCCTGCAACTGCTGCTGGCGGCCAAGCGACTGGCCAACAGCGAAGGCCGCCAGCTCGAGCTGGCGAACCCGAGCGCTGCGGTCCGCGGGCTGTTCGACCTTGTCCGGTTGAACGAACAGCTGGGCAGCGACGCCCTTCACCAGGAAAGCGAGGCCGGACAATGAGCGCCGAACACGACGATCCCCTGCAGACCTTCATCGCCGAAAGCCGGGAACTGCTGCTGCAGATGGAAGAAGCCCTGCTCGACATGGAAAGCCGGCCGAACGACCCGGAAACGATCAACGCCATCTTCCGCGCCGCCCACACCATCAAGGGCAGTGCCGGCCTGTTCGGGCTCGACCACATCGTCGCCTTCACCCACGTTGCCGAGAGCGTGCTCGACCGCGTCCGCAACAACGAAATCGCGCTCGACCCGGGCCTCGGCGCCCTGCTGCTGCAAGCCGGCGACCACCTCGGACAGCTGATCGAACTGCTGGCTGCCCAGGCTTTGCCGGACGCAGCCATCCAGGCCGACGGACAGGCATTGCAGGCCAGGCTGGAGAGCTACCTCGACGCCGCGTTCGCCGAAGACGCCAGGCAGCCGCCGGCGGACAAGCTGGCGACTGCTGCCGACCTTGTTGCGGTCAACAACCCGCATTGGCACATTTCGCTGCGCTTTGGCCCGGACGTGTTGCGCCACGGCATGGACCCGGTGTCCATCCTCCGCTACCTGGCGACACTCGGCGAAATCGCTGCGCTGCATTGCGTGACCGATGCCATTCCGTCGCTCGCGGAAATCGATCCGGAAGCCTGCTATCTCGGCGTCGAACTGGCTTTTGCCAGCGGCCGGACGCCGGACGAAATCAATGGCGCCTTCGAGTTCATCCGCGACGACTGCCTGATCCATGTACTGCCGCCCGGCGCTCCGCTGGACGCGTACCGCCGGATGATCGACGCCCTGGACAAGGACGCCGGGATGCAGGCCATCCTGCTCGCGCTGGGCAGCCTTGGCCCGGACGAGATTGCCGCACTGAATCACCCCGGCGACGCCCCCGAGGGAGCAGCCGGCATGGTCGGCGGAGAAGTCGCTGAACCTTCTGCCAAGGAGAACAAGGGCAGCGAAAGCAGCCTGATCCGGGTCGACGCCGGCAAACTGGACCAACTGATCAACCTGGTCGGCGAACTGATCATCGCCGGCGCCGGCGCCAGCATGGTCGCACGCAACGCCAAGCTGCCGTCGCTGATCGAGGCGACGACCCTGGTCTCGCGGCTGGTCGAGGACGTCCGCGACTCGGCACTGACCCTGCGCATGGTGCAGATCGGTGCCACCTTCAACCGCTTCCGGCGGGTAGTCAGGGACGTCGCCAAGGAAATCGGCAAGGACATCGCGCTCGACATCCGCGGCGGCGATACCGAACTCGACAAGACCGTCGTCGAAAAGATCGGCGACCCGCTGACCCACATCGTCCGCAACTCGATGGACCACGGCATCGAGCCCGCCGATGTCCGCCTGGCGCGGGGCAAGCCGGCGACCGGGCAACTCCGGCTAAACGCCTTCCACGAATCCGGCAGCATCGTCATCGAAGTCAGCGACGACGGCGGCGGCCTGAACAAGGAGCGGATCCTCAGGAAGGCGATCGAACGCGGCCTGATCGGCGAAAACCAGGGACTGTCGGACAAGGAAATCTTCAACCTCGTCTTCGAACCCGGCTTTTCCACGGCGGAGCAGGTCAGCAAGCTTTCCGGCCGCGGTGTCGGCATGGACGTGGTCAAGCGCAACATCATGGCGCTGCGCGGCACCGTCGACATCGAAAGCGTCGAAGGCGTCGGCACCACGGTACGCATCCGCCTGCCGCTGACGCTGGCGATCATCGACGGCTTCATGGTCGGCGTCGGCAATGCCGCCTATGTCGTACCGCTGGACATGGTCGTCGAGTGCATCGAACTGCCGCGCGACGATGATCGGCAGGCAAGCGCGCCCAACTACCTGAACCTGCGCAGCAGTGTCCTCCCCTTCATCCGCCTGCGCGAACAGTTCGAGATCGACTCCGCACCGCCGCCCAGGGAAAACGTGGTCGTTGTCCAGTACGCCGGACAACGCGCCGGCCTGGTCGTCGACCGCCTGATGGGCGAATTCCAGACCGTGATCAAGCCGCTCGGCAAGGTCTTCAGCCAGATCCGCGGCATCGGCGGCTCGACCATTCTGGGCAGTGGCGAGGTCGCCCTGATCCTCGACGTACCGGGCCTGGTCAGGCAAGTCATGGCGCCGGAGCGGCTGGGCCTGCCGGCACCGCCGCTCGCGGAGCCGCACAAGGCCGGCAGCAGCCCCTTTTAGTACCGCCGCTTCGACGGCAAAACCCGAACCAACCCGCAACGCTCGTCACTCTCGTTTATCCCACGTCGCCACCAGCGACCTTCCCCGATCCGGAGAACCATCATGACCGTTACCAAAAAGATGATCTTCCTCGTGCTCTCCGCAGCACTGGGCGTCATTCTCCTGGCCGTCCTCGGCCTGCTCCAGATGAACCGCGTTTTCGATTCCGCCAACTACGGCAACGTGAACACGGTACCCAGCCTGCTGACCATCGAGCAGGCAAGCTCGCCGATGCACAACCTGCGAGTCCTGCTCTGGCAACACATCGCCGCCTCGGATGCCAAACTGATGGCGTCGCTCGAAGAACGCATGGCCGCCAATCGCAAGAGCCTGAACGAAGCGCTCAAGGCCTACGAAAACTACCTGACCGATGACCGGGACCGTAGCCTGCTGGCCGCCGACCATGCCGCGCTGAACGACTTTGACCAGTTGCAGGAGAAGATTCTGGTGCTGTCGCGAGCCAACAAGCTGGACGAAGCCCGCGACCTGCTGCTGGCCAACCAGAACGTGATGGTGCGCCTGGTCGCGGCCTTCGAGGAACACCGGCAATACAACGCCGAACTCGGCAAGAAGGGCGCGGAAGAGGCCAGCACAAGCCAAGTGAATGCCCGCTGGGTGGCCAGCCTCACCGGTCTGGCCACGCTGATCGCCGTCAGCCTGATCGGCCTGCTGATCACCCGCAGCCTGATGCGCCAACTGGGCGGTGAACCGGCCTACGCGGCCGAAATCATCAAGGCGATGTCGGAAGGCGACATGACCGTTCGCGTCGACACCAAGCCAGGCGACAACGACAGCCTGCTGTTCAACCTGCGCAACATGGTCGAACGGCTGTCGTCGACGATCGCCGAAGTCCGCGCCACCGCCGAATCGCTGGCCAGCGCCTCGGAAGAGGTGTCGGCGACCGCCCAGAGCCTGTCGCAATCGTCTTCCGAGCAGGCTGCATCGGTCGAGGAAACCTCGGCGTCGATGGAAGAAATGGCCGCCTCGGTGACCCAGAACAGCGACAACGCCAAGCTCACCGACGGCATGGCCAGCAAGGCCGCCAAGGAAGCCGTCGAGGGCGGCGAAGCGGTGCGCTCGACGGTCACCGCGATGAAGAGCATCGCCGACAAGATCGGCATCGTTGACGACATCGCCTACCAGACCAACCTGCTCGCGCTCAACGCTGCCATCGAAGCGGCCCGCGCCGGCGAGCACGGCAAGGGCTTCGCGGTGGTCGCCGCCGAAGTGCGCAAGCTGGCCGAGCGAAGCCAGATCGCCGCCCAGGAAATCAGCGAAACCGCCAAGAGCAGCGTGGCCCTGGCCGAGCGCGCCGGCGACCTGTTCGAGGTGATCATCCCGACCATCACCAAGACCTCCGACCTGGTCCAGGAAATCACCTCGGCCTCCGACGAGCAAAGCTCCGGTGTCGGCCAGATCAACGCCGCGATGGCCCAGCTCAGCCAGGCCACCCAGCAGAACGCGTCGTCCTCCGAAGAGCTGGCTGCCACCGCCGAGGAGATGAGCTCGCAGGCCGAAAGCCTGACCCAGGTGATGTCCTTCTTCCGGGTCGGCAACGCCAGTCCGCGCGACACCGGCAGCCGCGCGCTGCGTCAGGAATCGCCGGCCAGGGGCAAGGGCAAGGCGGCGGTGTTCAGCCATGCCGATTTCGTCCAGTTCGAGGGCTGAGCCATGCATTCGCCCGCGCCCACTGCAACCGCGGCACAGCCGGCCGAGCCGCGCCAGTACCTGACCTTCACCCTCGGCGGCGAGATGTTTGCCGTCGAGACCCTGAGCGTCAAGGAAATCATCGAATTCGGCCAGATCACCACCGTGCCGATGATGCCGCCCAGCATTCGCGGCGTCATCAACCTGCGCGGCGCGGTGGTGCCGGTGATCGACCTGAAGGCGCGCTTCGGCGCGCCGGCCACCGAGGTCACCCGGCGCACCTGCATCGTGATCATCGAACTCGGCGCCGCCGACGACCACCAGGTCATCGGCATCGTCGTCGATACGGTGAGCGAGGTCCTCGAGATCCCGCAGGCCGAAATCGAGCCGCCGCCGGCTTTCGGCGCGCGCATTCGCGCCGACTTCATTTCCGGCATGGGCAAGATCGCCGGCCGCTTCGTGATCCTGCTCGACATGGGACGCGTGCTCTCGGTCGACGAGCTGGCCACCTTGTCGGCCTTCGCCGAGCGCCCCGAACCGGCGCTGGCGGCAGGCTGAGCGGGAGCGGATCGTGACCCAGGCAAATTCCGGCGTGCCCGCCGTACTCAGCGACAAGGAGTTCCAGCTGTTCCGTGGGCTGATCCACAAACAGGCAGGAATCAGCCTGGGCGACGCCAAGAAGCCGCTGGTCGCCGGGCGCCTGTCGAAGCGCCTGCGCCAGCTGGAGATCGGCAGCTACAGCGAGTATTTCCGGCGGGTCCAGGGAAACGCTCAGGAAATGCAGCACGCCATCGACCTGCTGACCACCAACGAGACCTACTTCTTCCGCGAGCCGAAGCATTTCGATTTCCTGCGCGACCAGGTCCTGCCCGGCGCCGTCGGACGCGGCCCGTTCCGCGTCTGGAGCGCCGCCTGCTCGAGCGGCGAGGAGCCCTACACGATTGCCATGGTGCTCGCCGAAAGCCTCGGCCTGCAGCGTCCCTGGGAAATCGTCGCTTCCGACCTGAGCACCCGCGTCCTCAAGGAAGCGGCCGGCGGCCTCTACCCGCTTGCCGATTGCGACGGCATCCCCCGCCCCCTGCTGCACAAGCACTGCCTGCGCGGCATCGGCGCCCACGAGGGCAGCGTGCTGATCAATCCGGCGCTGCGCGAGCGGATCGGTTTTCGCCAGATCAACCTGAACAACGCCCTGCCCAACCTCGGCATCTTCGATGTCATCTTCCTGCGCAACGTGATGATCTACTTCGACATCGAGACCAAGCAGCAGGTCGTCCGCCGCCTCCTGCCGATGCTCAAGCCCGGCGGCCACTTCATGATCAGCCATTCGGAAAACCTGAACGGCATCACCGACGCGCTGAAGCCGGTCCGTCCTTCGATCTACCGCAAACCCGATGCGTAAGCCCGACGGTGTCATCGAGTATTTCCTGCAGCCCGGCGAACTCCACTTCGGCGACCGCTACACGCGCCTGCGCACCGTGCTCGGTTCGTGCGTCTCGCTGGTCTTCTGGCATCCGCAGGAACTGGTCGGCGGCATGAGCCATTTCATGCTGCCCAGCCGCGGCTGCCGCGGCGGCGCGACACCGGACGGACGCTATGCCGACGAGGCGATGCAGCTGATGCTCGACGAAATCCGCCGCCACGGCCTGACCCCGGCCAGTTTCCGCCTGCGCATCTTCGGCGGCGGCAACATGTTTCCCGAACTGACCCGGCGCCACGACCGGCACATCGGCAAGAAAAATGTCGAGGCCGCCCTGGCGCTTTTGCAAAACCATTGCCTGACCTGCGTCGGCGCGCATGTCGAAGGCTACGGCCACCGCCACCTGCTCTTCGACATCTGGAGCGGCCACGTCCATCTCAGGCATTCGACCCTGGTCGCAGACCAGGCTGACTCAGGAGCAAGCACAGCATGCAAACCATCAAGGTCATGATCGTCGACGACTCCGCCGTCGTCCGCCAGGTCCTCTCGGCCAGCCTCGGCGAGGATGCCGGCATCGAGGTGATCGCCACCGCCCCCGACCCGATCTTCGCCCTCGAGAAAATGCAGAAGACCTGGCCCGACGTCATCGTGCTCGACGTCGAGATGCCGCGCATGGATGGCGTGACCTTCCTCAAGAAGATCATGAGCACGCGCCCGACGCCGGTGATCATCTGCTCGACGCTGACCGAGCGCGGCTCGGAAACCGCGATGCAGGTGCTCGCCGCCGGCGCCTTCGCCATCGTCACCAAGCCGACGACCGCGCTGCGCCAGTTCCTGCTCGAAAGCGCCGGCGAACTGATCCATGCCATCCGCGCCGCCGCCAAGGCCAACCTCAAGCGCCTCGGCCCGGCACGCCCGCTGACGCCGCTCGGCCCCGGCCCGGCCAAGCTGTCGGCCGACGTCATGCTGGCCCCGGCCGACCACAACCAGGCGATGGCCCAGACCACCGAGAACATCGTCGCCATCGGTACCTCGACCGGCGGCACGCAGGCACTGGAAGTGGTGCTCACCGCCCTGCCCCGCGTCTGCCCGGGGCTGGTCATCGTCCAGCACATGCCGGAGAAATTCACCGCGGCCTTCGCCCAGCGGCTGAACAGCCTCTGCCAGATCGAGGTCAAGGAAGCGGCACACGGCGACCGGGTGATGGCCGGGCGCGCCCTGATCGCTCCGGGCGGCAAGCACATGATGCTGCGCCGCAATGGCGCGCAGTACGCGGTCGACGTCGTCGAGGGGCCGCCGGTCAGCCGCCACTGCCCGTCGGTCGACGTCCTGTTCCGGTCGGCGGCCCGCTTCGCCGGGCGCAACGCGGTCGGCATCATCATGACCGGCATGGGCGACGACGGCGCCAAGGGGCTCAAGGAAATGCACGACGCCGGCGCCTGGACGGTCGGCCAGGACGAGGACAGCTGCGTGGTTTACGGCATGCCCAAGGAAGCGGTCAAGCTGGGCGCGGTCGACCGGGTGCTGGCGCTGAAAAGCATCCCCGAGGCCATCCTCGGGCGGATCAGTCGCAAGGGTTGACGAAAAAGGCCGCCCGCGGGCGGCCTCGATCCTGCACGGCGGGCGTCGCCTCAGGCCTTGGCGATGCCTTCCAGCATCTGCTGCAGCTCGCCGGCCTGGTACATCTCGCGCATGATGTCGCAGCCGCCGACGAATTCGCCCTTGACGTAGAGCTGCGGAATGGTCGGCCAGCTGGCGTATTCCTTGATGCCCTGGCGGATTTCTTCATCGGCCAGCACGTTGACCGTGACGAACTCGTCGACGCCGCAGGCCTTGAGGATCTGCACCGCGGTCGCCGAGAAACCGCACTGCGGGAAGCGGGCATCGCCCTTCATGTAGAGGACGACCGGATTGCCGGTCACGGTTTCCCGGATGCGTTGCTGAACGTCGGACATGCTTTTCTCCTGCTTTTCAAAGTTGACCGCCGGACACGCGGTCGATGCCGGCCAGGTCGGGATGAGTGAACGCGCTTTGGAACCCGGCAGCGCGCAATAAGTTCCGGCTGGCTTCGCCCTGGTCGTAGCCGTGCTCGAACAGCAGCCAGCCGCCGGCATTGAGGTAGGTCGGCGCTTCGCCGACGATCCGCCGGATGCAGGCCAGCCCGTTGCCGCCGGGCTCTCCGTCGGTCAGTGCCATCTGCGGCTCGAAGGGCAGGCCGTCCAGCGCCAGGTGCGGATCGCCGTCGGCGACGTAAGGCGGGTTCGAGACGATCAGGTCGAATTTCTGCCCGGCCAGCGCCGAGAACCAGTCGCTGTCGACAAACCCGACGCGTGCGCCAAGCCGCCCGGCATTGTTGCGGGCAACGGAAATTGCCGCCGGCGACAGGTCGACCGCAACAAGCTCGGCGGCCGGACATTCCAGCGCCAGCGAGATGGCGACGATGCCGGAGCCGGTGCCCAGGTCGAGCACCCGCGGGTTTTTAAACGTTTTGCTGCGGTCGACCGCAAGATCGATCAGGATTTCGGTTTCCGGCCGCGGAATCAGCACGTCGGGCGACACCTGGAACAGCCGGCCGCGAAACTCGGCCTCGCCGACCAGATAGGCCAGCGGTTCGCCGACGGCGCGGCGTTCAACCCATTCGAGAAACTGCTCGGCGGCCGGGCCGGGCAGCAGCGTTTCCGGCCGCGCCAGCAGATCGGCATGCGTGCAGCCGCTGACGGTTTGCAGCAGCAGGCGGGCGTCGAGCCGGTCGATGCGGCCGCGCGCGGCGGCCATTGCCTCGCCCAGCGTCATTGCTGCTCGGCCAGTTCGGCCAGCAGGTCGGCCTGGTGTTCGGCAGCCAGTGCGTCGAGCACCTCGTCCATGTCGCCTTCCATGATCGCCGCGATCTTGTACAGCGTCAGGTTGATGCGGTGATCGGTCACCCGGCCCTGCGGGAAGTTGTAGGTGCGGATGCGCTCGGAGCGGTCGCCGGAACCGATCAGGCTCTTGCGCGTGCTGGCGATGTGGCTTTGCTGGGCGCGCACCTGCACGTCCTTGATCCGTGCCGCCAGCACGCGCATCGCCGACGCCTTGTTGGCGTGCTGCGAGCGGCCGTCCTGACATTCGGCGACGATGCCGGTCGGCAGGTGGGTGATGCGCACCGCCGAGTCGGTCTTGTTGATGTGCTGGCCGCCGGCCCCCGAGGCGCGGAAGGTGTCGATGCGCAGGTCGGCCGGGTTGAGGTCGACATCCTCGACCTCGTCGGCTTCCGGCATCACCGCGACGGTGCACGCCGAGGTGTGGATGCGCCCCTGGGTTTCGGTTTCCGGCACGCGCTGCACGCGGTGACCGCCGGATTCGAACTTGAGCCGCGAATAGGCGCCGTTGCCGGCGATCCGGCAGATCACTTCCTTGTAGCCGCCGAGATCGGATTCGCTGGCCGACAGCACCTCGACCGGCCAGCGCTGGCGTTCGGCGTAACGCGAGTACATGCGGAACAGGTCGCCGGCAAACAGCGCCGACTCGTCGCCGCCGGTACCGGCGCGGATTTCCAGGATGACGTTGCGGTCGTCGTTGGGGTCCCTGGGCAGCAGCAGCTTCTGCAGTTCGACTTCGAGCGCCGGCAGCTTGCCGCGGGCGACCGCCATCTCCTCCTCGGCGAATTCGCGCATGTCGGGATCGGCCAGCATCGCTTCGGCTTCGACGATGTCGTTCTCGGCCTGGCGGAAGGCGGTGTACTGCGCGACCACCGGCTCGACCTCGGCACGCTCGCGCGACAGCCGGGTGAACTGCGCCATGTCGCCGGCCGCGTCGGGCGACGACAGCATGCGGTCGATTTCATCGAGGCGGTCGACCAGCAGATCGAGTTTCTGGCGAATGGAGGGCTTCATGCAGCGGCCGGCAGGCGGGAAGGGCGCAAAGGGGGCCATATGTTAACCGACAATGCATGCCTTTCGTCCGCTGCGATTGCCAAGCCCGGAAGCGAACGGGATAATCCCTTTTTGCTCCCGACCCGGCATGCGCTCCCTTCCCCACGTCCTCATCGCTCTCGCCAAGACGCTCGACCGTCGTTGGCAGGCCTATCTGAACAGCGGCAACTTCGATCATTTCATCGAGTTCACGCTGTCGCTGAACGGCCTGACCGAGCGGCTGGACCAGCATAACCTGCCCGGCCTGGCGGCCGCCTGCCAGGAGCTGGAAAACCGGGCGCTGACGCTGTTCGGCGAGCGCGACGCCCACCCGGTCGGCGAAACGCTGGCCGCGCAGATTTCGCAACAGCTCGACACGCTGCTGACCGTCCTCTACCGCCACGAGACGCCGGCCATCGCCAGCAAGCGCCACGACGAATCCGGCGACCAGGACGCCTGGGCCTGCCAGCGCGGCATCCTGATCGTTTCCCGCAACGGACACCCGTGGACCGCAGCCCTGCGCGAGCAACTGGATTTCTTCGGTTTCACCGTGGCCGACTGCCGCTGGCGCGACGAACCGCCGGACGGCGAAGCGCCGCTGGCGGTGATCTTCGTCCCCGACCGCGAGGACAGCGTCTGGTCGCAACAGGCCATCGCCGACATCCAGCGTCTGCGCAACCGCTATATCGGCAGCTATTTCTACTGCCTGTCGGTGCCCTCGTCGCTGGAAACCGTGATCGGCCTGCAGCGGGCCGGCGCCAACGTCTGCGTACCGGCCGGCGTACGCATCAGCGACATCCTGTCGCGCATCCTCGACCTGATCGAAGCCCGCGAACAGGAAATCTGCCGGGTCCTGATCGTCGAGGATTCACCGACCGCCGTCGCCCACATCCGCAAGGCGCTGGCGCTGCACAACATCGACAGCCGGGCGATCAACGACCCGCGCGAACTGCTCGATGCGGCCAGCGATTACCGGCCGCACGCCATCCTGATGGACATGTACATGCCCTTCTGCACCGGCGTCGAAGTCACCCGCGCGCTGCGCCAGATTCCGGAATTCAAGTCCACGCCGGTCATCTACCTGTCCGGCGAAACCGACATCGCGCTGCAGGTCGAAGCGCTGCGCCTGGGCGGCGACCAGTTCCTGACCAAGCCGACCAATCCGATCATCCTGGCCTCGGTGGTCAAGACCAAGGTCGAACGCCACCGCGACATGCTGCGCTCCGGCCGCCACGACAGCCTGACCGGCCTGCTCAACCATTCGGCCTCCAAGGAACAACTCGAACAACTGCTGCGCCGCGCGCTGCCGGCCGGCCACCTGACCGTGGCAATGATCGATATCGACCGCTTCAAGTCGATCAACGACAGCTACGGCCACCCGGTCGGCGACCAGGTGATCCGCAGCCTGGCCTGGCTGCTGCGCGGCCGGCTGCGCGCCAGCGACCTGATCGGCCGCTACGGCGGCGAGGAATTCATCGTCGTCCTGCCGGGCGTCGAACCGAGCCGGGCGATGGCCTTGATCGACCGCATCCGCGAGGATTTCGCCCGCCTGCCGCAGGCCCACGCACGCGGCGCACTGCGTGCCACCTTCAGCTGCGGCGTCGCCGGTCTGCCCGATTACCTGAGCGGCGACACGCTGATCGAAGCCGCCGACAAGGCCTTGCTGGCCGCCAAGCGCAGCGGCCGCAACTGCCTCGTCTCGGCCCGCGAACTGGCACGCCAGGACACGCCGTCCTGAAACGTCCGCCGGCAGACCCGGCCGCCGGCTGGATCAATCGCCGGGATGCAGGTGGAACAGACGGCTGGCCGCCGCCTGCAGCGCGTTGCGATCCTCGCCTTCGGCAGCATTCAGCGTGCTGGTCGGCGCGTGCAGCAGCTTGTTGCTCAGACGCTGCGACAACAGTTCCAGCACCTTTTCCGGCGACTCGCCCCTGGCCAGCAGTTTCTGGGCATGTTCGAGTTCGTGCCGGCGCATGCGCTCGACCGAATCGCGCAGCGAACGGATCACCGGCACGGTATCGCGCGACTGCAGCCAGCCGAGAAATTCCTGGACCCGCTGACCGATGATGCCCTCGGCTTCGACGACCGCCGCCTGGCGCGACTCCAGGCCGCTCTCGACGATCTGCGCGAGGTCGTCGACGGTGTAGAGAAAGACGTCGTCGAGTTCGCCGGCCTCCTGCTCGACATCGCGCGGCACCGCCAGATCGACGATGAACATCGGCCGGTGGCGGCGTGCCTTGATCGCCCGTTCGACCATGCCCAGGCCGATGATCGGCAGCGGGCTGGCGGTGCAGGAAACGACGATGTCGTGCTGGGCCAGATGGTCCGGCAGTTCGTCCAGGCGGATCGCCGTGCCGCCGTAGCGCTCGGCCAGCGTCCGGCCGCGTTCGACGGTACGGTTGGCGACGGTCACCGCCTTCGGCTTCTCGGCGCAGAAATGCGCGGCGCACAGTTCGATCATCTCGCCGGCACCGATGAACAGGATGCGCTGGCCGGCCACCGACTCGAAGATGCGCTCGGCCAGATGCACGCCGGCCGCCGCCATCGACACGATGTTGGCGCCGATCGCCGTCGTCGACCGCACTTCCTTGGCCACCGAGAAGGCGCGCTGGAACAGCTTGTGCAATTGCGTGCCCAGCGTGCCGGCCGTTTCGGCGGCACGCACGGCGTCCTTGACCTGACCGAGGATCTGCGGCTCGCCGATGACCATCGAATCGAGCCCGCTGGCCACCCGGAAAGCATGGCGGATCGCATCGGGCTGATCGTGCACGTACAGGTAAGGCGCCAGATCGGCCTGCGCGACCTGGTGATAGGCGCTCAGCCAGTCCACGACCTGCTGCGGCGATTCGGCGGAACAATAGATTTCCGTCCGGTTGCAGGTAGAAAGGATCGCCACCTCGCGCACCCCCTGCCCCTGGGCCAGTTCGCCCAGCGCATGCTGCAGGCGGTCGGCACCGAACGCCACGCGTTCGCGGATGGCGAGCGGGGCCGAGTGATGGTTGATGCCGAGCGAAAAGATCACCGGAAAGCAGACAGGCGGGACAAGGGGCGCCGATTATAACATTCGCCCCCGGCCGCCCTGCCCGAGCTGACGCGTCGCCGCTGGCCGGAAACCCGCCAAGTCGCTATCATGCGCACTTTCCCTGCCGAACCGCTTCGCCATGCGCGCCTCGCTCATCCGCTCCGTCACCCTGTCCCTGCTGCTGGCTGCCGCCCTCGGCGCCTGCAGCACCCGCGGCGAGATTCCGCCCAGCAAGCACGTCAGCCAGAGCGGTGCGCTGAAGGTTCACCCCGGCCTGCTCGGCCAGCCGGTGCCGCCGGAACTGCAGGGACCGCAGACGACGGCGGTGGCTGCCGCCAAGCCGGTCGAGGAAACCCCGATCCGCATGGACGAGGAAGGCCTGCGCACCCAGCGCAGCGTTTACTTCGACCTCGACAAGTCCGACCTCAAGTCCGACTACGCCCCGATCCTGCAGGCCCATGCCCGCTATCTGGCCAAGCATCCGGAAGCCCGCGTGCGCATCGAAGGCCACGCCGACGAACGCGGCAGCGCCGACTACAACCAGCGCCTCGGCCTGCGTCGCGCGCAAAGCGTGCGGGCCTCGCTGGTCGGTCATGGCGCCGACGGCAAGCAGGTCACCGTCAAGACCTACGGCAAGGCCAAGCCCAAGCTGCTCGGCCACAACGACGAGGCGTGGGCCGAAAACCGCCGCGCCGACGTGATCTACGAACGCGAGAAATAAGCCGGCCACCGGCACGCGACAAGGCCCCGCCCCGGCGGGGCTTTTCTTTTGGCAGCGCCGCCGGCTGCGGTCGACCGCCCCGCGCTAATCAAAACCGATTAGCGCCTTAACCCGAAGCGGGAATAGCCGCCGCCGAACGGCTTTCCTAGACTGTAGCGACGGTCACCGGTACGTGCATGGTCCGGCGGCCTGATGCACCGGCGACTTTCGCCCCCGACCCCAAGCAATAAAAAAAGCCGCTTCCCGACCGTCGACCGCAAGGCCGACCGGGCTTGCCGGCACAACGGAGTAGTCCGATGAGATACCCGACCCCGAAGGGGATCGCGGCCCGGTTCGCCCCGATCCTGCTGCTCGTCCCGCTGTACGTCCACGCCAACGACGGCGAGACCCTGATGCAGAAAGGCGGCGCCAATCCGGCGGCACTGCCTTGCATCACCTGCCACGGCGCCGACGGCAAGGGCATGGCCGCGGCCGGCTTTCCGCGCCTGGCGGGATTGCCCGAAGCCTACATCGCCAAGCAACTGGCCGACTTTCGCGCCGGCCGCCGGGAAAACCCGGTGATGCAGCCGATCGCCCAGTCGCTGAGCGACGAGGAAATCGCCGCCGTGGCCAAAGCCTACGCAGCGCGCCCCAAGGTCAACGTCAAGCCGGCAGCCGCGGGCGAGCGACCGCAGCCGGGCAGCGGCGCCTGGCTGGCCCTGCGCGGCGCCTGGGAACGCAATATCCCGGAATGCACGCTCTGCCACGGCCCGTCCGGGGTCGGCGTCGGTTCCGCCTTTCCGCCGCTGGCCGGCCAGGGAGCCGAATACATCGAAGCGCAACTGCAGGCCTGGCGAGGCACCAGGGCCGTACCGGCGACGAAGAAGACGAAGGCGGTCGCCGCCGTGCCGCCGACCCGGCGCAACGACCCGAACGGCCTGATGCAACACATCGCGGCCGACCTCAGCGAAGCCGAAATCAAGGCGGTCGCCGCCTATTTCGCCAGCCTGGGAGAATCTCCGGAGGCTTTCGACGAAAGCCAGCACCGCCTGCGGTAAGCCGTCGAAAACGCCAAAATCCAGAGGATTCCCCCATGCAAAGCCCTGTCACCCCGACCCTGACCCGCCTCCTCCCGCTGCTGCTTGCCGGCGTCAGCCTGGGCGCCGCCGGCGCCGACCCGTCGCGCTTCGACGACCAGAGCCAGTTGCCCGGCGCACCGGCCAGGACCAAAGGCCAGCCCTATTTCCAGCCCCCCGAAGAGCGCGCCATCCCGAACAACGCGTTCGGCGATCTGGTACGCCGCGGCCAGGACCTGTTCATGAACACCAAGGCGCTGGCGCCCGATTACGTCGGCAACGAAATGAACTGCGTGAACTGCCACATCGACCGTGGCCGCAAAGCCAATTCGGCGCCGCTGTGGGCGGCCTATCCGATGTACCCGGCGTACCGCAAGAAAAACAACAAGGTGAATACCTTCGTCGAGCGCATGCAGGGCTGCTTCCAGTTCAGCATGAACGGCAAGCCGCCGGCTGCCGACAGCGAGATCCTGACCGCGCTGACGGTTTATTCCTACTGGCTGTCGACCGGCGCACCGGTCGGCAAGTCGCTGCCCGGCCGCGGCTTCGACGAACCGCCGCCGCCCAAGGGCGGCTACGACATCGCGCGCGGCAAGGTCGTCTACGACAAGCAGTGCGCCCTCTGCCACGGCGCCAACGGGGAAGGCCAGAAAGTCGGCGTGACTTCGGTCTTCCCGGCGCTGTGGGGCAAGGATTCCTACAACTGGGGCGCCGGCATGCACCGCATCAACACCGCCGCCGGCTTCATCCAGCACAACATGCCGCTCGGCAAGGGCGAGACCCTGAGCGACCAGGAAGCCTGGGACGTCGCCGCCTTCATCAACTCGCACGAACGGCCGCAGGACCCGCGACTGGTGAATGGCAGCATCGACGAAACGCGCAAGCGCTATCACGAGAACGACGGGGTCAATCTGTACGGCGTCGTGGTGAATGGGATCAAGCTCGGCCAGGGCGTCAAATAAACCCGGCATCGGCAAAGACAAAGCCCGGCTTGCGCCGGGCTTTTTTTCGGTCGACACGCGGTCGACCGCAACAATGCCGCCCCGCCGGGACGGCGGGTGGGTCAGCGCGCGGCGGCGCCGGTATGGATCAGCGTGCCGACATGCTCGCCGCGCAGGGCGGCGGTCAGGCGTCCAGGCACCAGGCCGTTGACCACCTGCACCCGCTCCAGGTGCCGCGCGTTGGCCATCACGTCGAGCAGCGCCCGGTCGAAAGGCAGGGTACCGTTGCCGGCGGCCAGGTCGGCCGCGCTCACCTCGGGCAGGAACTCGGCGCTGGCGCCGTCTGCACCTTGCGGATCGGTGCTGTAAACGCCATCGACGTCCTCGACGATGGTCAGCCCGGCGGCGCCCAGCGCGTCGGCCAGCAGGAAGGCGCCGGTATCGGCCCGGTGCATCGGAATCCGCGAGGTCGGGAATTCGTGATGGTGATAGGGCGGGAAACCGCTGCCGACCACGGCACGCGCCGCCTGCAGGTGGATTGCCAGCTGGCTGGCGATGGTCGGGTGCTCGACGTAGGAGACGCCTTCCGGCGCCAGCATCGAGGCCAGGATGTGGCCGTTCTGGCCGGCCTCGCTGGCCGCCAGCGGCGCCAGCGAACCGACCGGCAGGCCGAGGTCGAGGCCGACGCCGTACAGGTGGCGGGCACGGATGCCGGCACCGGTCAGGATCAGCAGGCGATGCTCGGGCAGCAGTTTGCGGATTTCGTCGACGATCGGCAGGATCGCCTCGGCGCCGCGGTCCATGATCGAACGACCGCCGATCTTGACGACCTGCAGCCAAGGCAGCATGCGGATCGGGCGAACGCCGGCGACCGGCAGGGTCAGCGCGCCGTCCTGCAGCGTCTGGCGGGCGAGCGGCGAAGCGACATGCTTGATGGTATTGGTGATTTCGGCCATGGCTTCGTCCTCAGTCTGCGGTGATGATGGTGCCGACGTGTTCGCCGGCGAGCGCGCGGGTCAGGTTGCCCGGCACCAGGCCGTTGATGACCTGGACCTGGCGGACATGACGGGCGGACTGGATCAGGTCGAGCACCGGGAATTCGAGGATCGAGTCGTGCAAGCCCCGGGCCTTCATCTCGCCGACCGAAATCTTCGGGATGAAGGTGGCGTTCTTCGCCGTCTTCGGGTTGTCGGTGTACAGGCCGTTCTCGTCCTTGACGTAGATCATCGCCTTGCAGCCGAACTGCTCGGCCAGCAGGAAACAGCCGGCGTCGGTGCGGTAGGGCGGAATCACGCTGTCGGCCGAGGGACGCACCCACAGCTTGTACGGCGGCATGCCGCTGAAGATCACCGCATTGACCTCGGCAATCGACAGGGGCACGGTCGACAGGCCAGCCCCGCCGACCACCGGAATGCCGTACTTGGCCAGCAGCTGGCCGAGCATCGCCGCGTTCTGGTCGGCCACCGAGGCACCCAGTTGGGCCAGCACGCCGGCCGGCAGGTTCAGCCCGGCGGCGATCGAATACAGGTGACGGGCGCGCGTGCCGGCACCGGTGCCGATCAACAGCTTGTGATCGCGGCGCGCGGTGACGATTTCGTCGACCAGCGGATACAGGCCGGAACGGCCGCGGTCGATGACGCTCTGGCCGCCGATCTTGAGTACCGTCGCATCCGGCAGGATGCGGAAATCGGCAGCCGCTTCCGCCGCCGCCTGCAACTGGGCATCGGTCAGCGAGCGCTGCATCAGGAGCGTTTCGAGCTCCGTCGTCGTATGGCTCATGGGAATCCTTTCCTCGTTTCCGTTCTCTGCCGCCGTTGTCGTTGATGCCGCCGGTCGCCCCCCCGTTCGCGGCCATGCCGGAGACGCCGCCGGCAAGCATAGAAAAATGCGCTGTATAAATTCAACCGCATGCGCGAATAGCGCTGCGCCGACGCCCGGAATCCAGAAAATCATGAGGAGATTCCGGCGGCTTTCATGAGGCGCCGGGGAGCGGCGATCTCTAAGCTGCAAGGAACGATCCAACTTCCGCCTCCGTACCGACATGAACGCAGCACCGCACCGACCCGCCGCCCGCCCCGCCCTTTCCCCGCTTGCCTGGCTGATCGCCGGGCTGCTCCCGGCCGGCGCCTGGGCCGCCGACGAGGCGGCGCTGACGCTGGCGCCGGTGGTCATGACGGCGACGCGCATCGAACAGTCGAGCTTCGACGTCCCGGTGTCGATCGACGTCGTCAGCGGCAAGCAACTGCGCGAGGGGCAATTTCAGGTCAACGCCTCGGAATCGCTGTCGCGGATTCCCGGCATCGTCGCGCCGAACCAGTACCGCCTGTCGTCCGACCAGCAGGTCTCGTCGCGCGGCTTCGGCGCCCGCTCGGCCTTCGGCATCCGCGGCATCCGCGTCTACGCCGACGGCATCCCGTTATCGATGCCGGACGGCCAGGGCCAGAGCGGCAGTTTCAGCCTCGGTTCGGCGGATCGGCTGGAAGTCATGCGCGGGCCGTTCTCCACGCTGTACGGCAACTCGTCCGGCGGCGTGATCCAGCTGTTCACGCAGGACGGCCCGGCCCGCCCGACGGTCACGACGAACTACTACGCCGGCAGCTTCAACACCTGGCGCAGCGGCCTGCAGCTTGGCGGCCAGCAAGGCAAGTTCAATTACCTCGTCGATCTCACCCGCTACGAAACCGACGGTTACCGCGACCACAGTGCAGCGCGGCGCGACCAGTTCAACGGCAAGTTCAGCTACCGGCCCGACGACGACACCAGGCTGACCCTGATCCTGAACGCGCTCGACCAGCCTTACAACGAAGATCCGCAAGGTCTGACCCGCGCCCAGATGGCCGCCGATCCCCGCCAGGCGGCCGCCAGCGCAGCGACCTTCAACACCGGCGGCAGCAAGCGCCAGACCCACGCCGGCCTCAACCTGGAACACCGCGTCGACCAACGCAACAGCTTCGCCATCGTCGCCCATGCCGGCCAGCGCGAAGTCTTCGGCCGGCTGGGCATCACCGGCGCCGGCCCGACCAGTTCCGGCGGGATCAGCGTCGTCGACCGCAACTTCAGCGGGGTCGACGCGCGCTGGACGCACAAATTGCCGACCGCCGCCGGCCTGCTGACCCTGACCGGCGGCATCGAGTACCAATACATGAAGGACGTGCGCAAGGGTTACGTCAACAACAACGGCGAACAGGGCGACCTGCGCCGCGACGAAGACAACATCGTGCGCAGCACCAGCCAGTACCTGCAGGCCGAATGGCTGGCCGGCGAACACTGGGTGCTGACCGGCGGCCTGCGCCACAGCAGCCTGCATTTCGCCGCCAACGACCGCTACATCAACGGCGGCAACCCGGACGACAGCGGCAGCATCAACTACAGCAACACCAGCCCGGTGTTCGGCGTGCTCTACCGGCTGACCCCGACGGTCAATCTCTACGCCAACTACGGCAAGGGCTTCGAAACGCCGACCTTCATCGAACTGGCTTATCGCCCGGTCGGTTCCGGCCTCAATTTCGCGCTGCAGCCCAGCACCTCGCGCAACGCCGAAGCCGGCATCAAGGCGGTGATCGGCGACAGCAGCCGCCTGAACCTCGCCGTCTTCGACATCCGCACGGACAACGAAATCGTCACCGGTGTCAGCCTCGGCGGCCGCAACACCTACCGCAATGCCGGCCGGACGCGGCGTCAGGGCGTCGAGCTGTCCTTCGACAGCCAGTTGCCCGGCAACCTGAACCTCTACCTGGCCTACGCGCTGCTTGATGCCCGTTTCGAGGACGCCTTCCTGTCCGGCAACGGCGCCGGCACCGTCAACCAGGGCAACCGGCTGCCCGGCGCCCCGCGCATCAGCGGCTACGGCGAACTCTCGTGGCAGGCACCGTCGATCGGCTTCACGACGGCGCTGGAAGCCCGCTACAGCGGCAAGGTCTACGTCAACGACCTGAACAGCGATGCGGCCGACAGCTACGCCGTCGTCAACTGGCGTGCCGGCTTCGAGCAGAAAACCGGATCGTGGCGTTTCAAGGAATTCGTCCGGATCGAAAACCTGGCCGACAAGCGCTACGTCGGCGGGGTTTCGGTCAACGATGCCAACGAGCGCTATTTCGCCCCCGCCCCCGGGCGCAACTACATGGCCGGCGTATCGGCCAGCTACACCTTCTGATCATGAACCTCGCACAAAAATTCCGCCTCGGCGGACTGCTCGCCGCCCTCTTCGCGACCTCGGCCGCGCTTGCGGTCGACCGCGGCCAGGGCGACTTTTCTCCGCTCCCGGCCAGCGAATGGAACCGCGACAAGGCGGCCCACCTGCTCGAACGTGCCGGCTTCGGCGGCACGCCGGAGGAGGTCGACCGGCTGGCCGCCCTCTCTCCCCGCCAGGCCGTGCGCCGGCTGGTCTATTTCGAAGGCGCGCCCAGGACCGCGCTGCCGGCCTTCGACGCTTCCGGCGTGTTCATGCCCGGGCTCGAGGACTTTCCCCCCAGCCGCCCGGCCGCCACCGACCTGGCCAGGAAGACCGGCGCCGCCATGGGCGTCAAGGTCAAGCCGGAAGGCAATCGCCGGCTGCAACCGGTGACCAACCAGTTCTTCTACTGGCTGCGGGCCAGCCGCCTCGAAACGCACCGGCTGAACTACTGGTGGGCGCAGCGCATGCTCGCTTCGCCGCGGCCGTTCGAGGAAAAGATGGCGCTGTTCTGGCACGGCCATTTCGCCACCACTGAAGAAAAGGTGCGCGACTACCGCAAGATGCAGCGTCAGCTGCAGTTGTTCCAGCAGCAGGGACGCGGCAACTTCCGCCGGCTCCTCGTCAGCGTGGCGCAGGACCCGGCCATGCTCGCCTTCCTCGACGCCGGCGTGAACGTGAAAGGCGCGCCGAACGAGAACTTCGCCCGCGAGATCATGGAACTGTTCTCGATGGGCGTCGGCAACTACAGCGAGCAGGACATCCGGGAAGCGGCCCGGGCATTCACCGGCTGGCGCTACGACGACCTGAGCTTCCGCGTCGACCGCCAGTTGCACGACGACGGCGAAAAGACCGTGCTCGGCCGTCGCGGCCGCTTCGACGGCACCGACGTCATCGACCTCATCCTTGCCCAGCCGGTCACCGCCGAATACGTCGCCGCCAAGCTCTACGCCTTCTTCGTCCGGGCCGACCCCGAACCGGCGCTGCGCAAGCAGCTGGGCGACATGCTGCGCAGCGGCAACTACGAAATCGCGCCGTTCATGGAAAGCCTGCTGCTGTCGCGCGACTTCTATGCCGAACCGGCCGTCGCCACCCATATCAAGAGCCCGGTCGAACTGGTTGTTTCCACCTATCGCAAGCTCGGCCTGCACGAACTGCCCGGCGCGCCGGACTTCAACGAAACCACGGCGGCGCTCGGCCAGCGTCTGCTCTACCCGCCGACGGTCGCCGGCTGGGCCGGCGGGCGCAGCTGGATCACGCCGGGGCTGCTGCTGCAACGCGGCAACTTCGCCTTCGACCTGATGTTCCCCGACATCGGCTTCATCCCGCAGGACCGCTACCCCAGCCTGGCCACCGGCACCGAAATCCGCGCCGTGCATGAGCGCATCCGCGCCGGCCAGGACATCACCAGCGCCACCCGCCCGGTCGGCAAGGACGAAGCGCCGGGCAACCTGGCCATGGCCAACCTCAACACCGACCGCGACGAAGACTTCAACACCCGCTATGCCAGTTATCGCGGCTGGCAGATGGCCATCGAGCGGGTCAAACCGATTCCGCGCACGCTGGCCCGCATCGACCTGACCGGCATGCTGCTCAAGGCCGGTTGCCGGACACCGCAGGACGCCGTGCTGCATCTCGAACGACGCTTCCTGTCGGTACGCCTGGGCGACGCCGACCGCCAGGCGCTGGCCGCCTTTCTCGAACGGGAACTGGGCACGACCGACCTGCCGGCGGCGGCAAGCTATGCCGAAGAACCGCTGCGTCTGACGCTGCATCTGCTGCTGAGCCGCCCCGAATATCAACTCGGCTGACAAGGACACGCATGAACCCCTCCGCCACCCGCCGCCGACTGCTGCAAGGCACCCTTGCCAGCCTCGGCCTGAACACCCTGGCGCCACTGGCCGCCCCCTCGCTGTTCGGCAGCATCGCCCAGGCAGCCGCCCAGGCCGCCAGCACCGGACGCATCCTCGTCGTCCTCGAACTGTCCGGCGGCAACGATGGCCTCAACACCATCGTTCCCTACGGCGACGATGCCTATTACCGGCTGCGCCCCAACATCGGCATTCCTCGCCAGCGCCTGCGCCGGCTGGACGACCACTACGGCTTCAACCCGGGCATGGCCGGCATGGAACGGCTGTGGCACGACGGCCGGCTGGCCATCGTGCATGGCTGCGGTTACGCGGCGCCGTCCTTCTCGCACTTCACGTCGATGGCCTGGTGGCACACCGCCGCCCCCAACAGCGGCGCCGAATACGGCTGGTTCGGCCGCACCGCCGACGCGCTGTCGCCGCAGCCGACGCCCAACCTGCTGATCAACATCGACGAAGCGCAATCGCTGGCGGTGCGCAGCCGGCTGCACACGCCAGTGGTTTTCGACGACCCCGAGAAATTCATGCGCGACGGCTACCAGCAGGAACACGCGCTGCTCGACCACGTCCCCGAATACGCCGGCCGCAACGCCTCGCGCGCCTACCTGAACGACATCGCCCGCAGCGCCCGCGACTCCTCCGCCATCGTCCGCGAAGCCTGGCGGAAATACACGACGCCCGTGGACTACGGCATCTTCCCGCTCGGCCTGAACAAGATCGCCGCCTGCATTGCCGCCGGCCTGCCGACGCAGCTCTACTACACCGCCTACCCGCACAACGCCTTCGACACGCACGTGCAGCAGAGCGACCTGCACCAGCGCCTGCTGACCTACACCGCCGACGCCGTACTCGGCTTCATGCGCGACCTCGAACGGATCGGCCAGGCCGACCGCGTCTGCCTGCTGGCCTTCTCCGAATTCGGGCGACGAGCCCGGGAAAACACCAGCCTGGGCACCGACCACGGCACCGCCAACCCGATGTACCTCATCGGCAAAGGCATCCGCGGCGGCCACTACGGACAGCCCCCGTCGCTGACCGCACTCGACGCCACCGACAACCTTCAATACACCACCGACTTCCGCCGCGTTTACGCAACGGCCATCGAAGGCTGGCTCAAACTGGACAGCCGCGACATCCTGAAAGGGGATTACGAGACCTTGCCGGTGTTTGGCTGAAACCCGCTTGGTGGAACGGCGAAAGACGAGGCCCGGCATTTGCCGGGCCTTGTTTGCATTTTGAGTGACTGGTCATCGGCCAAAGCCGACGTCCAGCCATTTCGATAGGAACAGCTGGTATCTGACTGTCAGCTGCCCTTTCTTGTAGACTGGTTCGCATCGAATGTTCGCTTCAGTTGTCTGCTAAGACAGAGCCCGACCTAATTCAGACTCTTGTGAAATCCCGTAGAAGGGCTGTTATGCAACTTGGAATTGTACATTTTCCGACTACCTAATTACAATTTGTGAGTCCGGCAACTGCAACTAGTTTCGGTGATGTGCCGTAACCAGGCCGTGAGGACAAGCGCAATGCTGTCTGCCCCTCGATTAATTGATGAGCGATCCAGGCGCGATCTACTATTGGGCTAAAAAGAAGAATTCGCCCCATAAAATTAGCAAATTCATTTTCGGCAAGAAGATCCACTCCGTAGAAGTGAAATGATTTGCCAGAGGCGAGTAGATACCCTCGTAGCCCTAATACGTTCAGGAGTTCCATCACAATGCCACGCGTAGTAGTGGTATCAGAACAGTGGAAGTCGATTTGCGGTATATGTCGAACAGTCCCATCAGCACATTTCACCTTCGATGCGACAGCAAGAATTTTGTCTGGTGTAAGGGTGGCTTCTATAGCGCGAAGCTGGGGCAACGCCAAAGTCGAGGTAGACAAAATCTTAACGTTATCAGTAATTGCATTGTGATACATTGCTGCACGAAAAATGCCTACTGTCGGCGCTGCCACATGCATTGAGGTTGTCATTAGCGCATCCCAGAACGGAAGACAGGTACTCGCTTTAAGCGACTGAGCTTGCTGGACAATCTCTAGTTCCTCACTCGATAGTTCCGCACGTTGCAACAATAGCGGCGCCAGTTGTGGCGTAAACAGCGTAAAGCTCTTGATCATTGGGTTTGCGTGCAAGACGGCCATAAAGATGTCGTAAGCGTCCGAATGACCAAGCGTCAAGGTTTCAAGATATGTCATCGATTTTATGCATTGTAGATTCAATGTGACGGAAATTTTCGTATTTCCAACCGTCGTAGCGATACTCGGGGCCTAACGTTCGACCAATAACACGGACCTGTGATAGCGGTATGTGGTTAGAGGGCAAATTCCCTGTTGGATTCTCGATAACAACGCACGGAAATGTTTCGATCCCCATGTCGCGAGAATAAATAGCCCGTGATGTCCCTTCGACAAGAAGCAGTTTGTCACCATACAGTTCTACGACAGGCGGTGTAATTATAGACTCACCCTGCATTAATTGAATCGCAGCAGGTGTGAATGGGGTTATTTCTGCTTTTTGGAAAATTTCGTAGAGATAATCGATCTGTTTCACTTTGAATTCGCGGCCGAAGCGAGCAAGTGAGTAAAGATCTTTTGTGGCAACTGTTTTAAAAGATATTCGTGTTCCAGTCCCACTGTACTGGCTGACTTTTCGAAGTCTATTTAATACCTCCTTCTCTGTAATCTGCTTCAAACGTGGAATGAAGTTGATCGGATCCCCCTTCGCTTCAGAATGGATAACTTCCGACAGCGTGGTTATAACAACAGCATCGTGCGGGGCGTGGTATTGGGTGATTCCGGCCTTCTGATCCTCATCTATAGTTGGCGGTTTTACGAATGCGCTAGCGTGGGAGGTTTTGCTGTCGAATATAAAAGCTCGATACCGTATTTCTGAGTAATCCAGTCTACAGCCTAGTGCCCAAAGTAAGCGTTCACGATACGCCTCATTACCTTTTGTTTCTCTTCCCTTGGGTAAATAAACAATTATAGGCACATTGCGAAGCCGTAATTCCAAAAGCATTGGAAACAGCGGAAAAACAAATTGGCAGTCGAATTCAGAAATAACTAGCTCGTTAGCACTTGATGCGCGTTCAATTAACGTCGAATTCAGTTCATCTGAGCCTTGAATAACTCGATGGTTTGAGCCCGAGTTTCTTACATGGAGGCCCTCTTCTTCAAAAAAATTTTTCGCAGCCTCCCTGCCACTCAGGATCAATTGACCCACTTTTTCCTTTGTCATTTTTGAAAAATCAGTGGCCTTTACTCCTCCAGTCGGAATCCGAATAGTAGGTATGTCACCCAACAAAGAACCTTGGATTTCCTGATTACCGTCCACCACGGTGTCAGCAAGCCGTGAAAGCATATGTCCTGTCTCTTGCTGCGGATCTCCTTGCAATGCGAACGCTAATATTCGGCTAGCCAGCGGCACATCCGACGGCTCTTTGCTTTTATAGACAAATGATGGCAGATTCGATAAAACGCCGCCGTCCACATACTTCTCATCTACAGGTTGAAAATATATCGGTATTGAGCAGGAAGCACGAACAGCCATGGCTACTGAATCTTCTGCTGTATTCTTTGAGCTCCAAATTTTTACCGCTCGCGACGATATGTCGGTAGCGACGACAGACAGAGGGATTGGTAAATCCTTAAACTGAACAGGCCTGCCAAAATTCTTACCAAGGACAGACTTGAGCCGTTCTTCCATCCAATCCTCTATGTATTGGCTGGAATACATGCCTTCGTGGAAGACAATTCCGCCGATATCAAGGCCAACCCATCGACTTCGTGATAGAACCCATTCAAAAATGCGACGCCATACTCCTATTTTTTTTCTAGTTTTCGGCGCTTCGAATTTGCTAAAGTCCAACTCCGAAAGTATTTCTTGAAGTTTGCTGGGTGACGCTCCTGCGGCAACAAGCGCTGCTGCAATTGAACCCGCTGATGTTCCCGCTACTTCTACGAAACTTACGCCCGTCTGTTGAGCAATTTCATATGCTCCTGCAAAGGCTGCTGCTCTGCAGCCGCCACCTTGGAATACTCCCAAGGTCGACTGAAAATATTTAGTCCGATTTCGCATCAATTTACCGTGTCATGAATAGTAGTGAGCCATAGTGGATTCAACGAGATGAAGCTCCCTGATAGAGCATTGCTCCAGATGCTCTGTCTCAAACCATACTATGACGAATGACGCCGATTGTACTGTAGGCGGTAGGTGGCGCTCGCCCAGTTGCCGCCAGTACTGCACGCTACCCTAGCGTAGTCTGGGATTACCACCTGCAGCAACCTAGCCCATTGCTGACGTAGTTCGGCCGTTATATCAACAGCAGCAAAGGCCGAATTCCTGACTTCAAAAAAAGCCCGGCAAACACCGGGCCTTTCTCACATCATTCATCCGACCGACCTCATTGTCGTCGATCAACCGTCAATCACCAGTTCGGCTCCCGCTCCGGGGTCGCCGTGATGCGGTGGATGCTCAGGTCGGCGCCTTCGTATTCCTGTTCCTGATCCAGGCGCAGGCCGAAAATTGCCTTCAGGCCGCCGTAGACCGCAAAGCCCCCGATCAGCGCGATGGCGATGGCGAGCAGCGTCATGATCAGTTGCGACATGAAGGAGACGCCGCCGGCGCCACCCAGCGCATGCTGGCCGAAGATGCCGGCGGCGATGCCGCCCCAGGCGCCGCACAGGCCGTGTAGCGGCCAGACGCCGAGGACATCGTCGATCTTCCAGCGGTTCTGGGTCAGCGTGAACATATGCACGAACAGGCCGCCGGCGACGGCGCCGATGGCCAGCGCGCCGATCGGATGCACCAGATCGGAGCCTGCGCAGATGGCCACCAGACCGGCGAGCGGGCCGTTATGCACGAAACCGGGGTCGTTCTTGCCGATCACCAGCGCGGCCAGGGTGCCGCCGACCATCGCCATCAGGGAATTGACGGCGACCAGGCCGGAAATCTTGTCCAGCGTCTGCGCGCTCATCACGTTGAAGCCGAACCAGCCCACCGCGAGAATCCAGGCGCCGAGCGCCAGGAAGGGGATCGACGACGGCGGATGGGCCGACATCCGGCCGTCCTTCGTATAGCGGCCGTAACGCGCACCGAGCAGCAGCACGGCGGGCAGCGCGATCCAGCCGCCCATCGCATGCACCACGATGGAACCGGCGAAGTCGTGGAATTCGGCACCGAAGGTGGCCAGCAGCCAGGCCTGGATGCCGAAGGCCTGATTCCAGGCGATACCTTCGAAAAAGGGATAGACGAAGCCGACCAGCAGGAAGGTGGCGGCCAGTTGCGGCTGGAACTTGGCGCGCTCGGCGATGCCGCCGGAGATGATCGCCGGAATGGCCGCGGCAAAGGTCAGCAGGAAGAAAAACTTGGTCAGCTGGAAGCCGTGCACCTGGGCCAGCGTGTCGACGCCGTCGAAGAAATGCACGCCGTAGGCGATGCCGTAACCGATGAAGAAGTAGGCCACGGTCGACACGCTGAAGTCGGTCAGAATCTTGACCAGCGCGTTGACCTGGTTCTTTTTGCGCACGGTGCCGACTTCGAGAAAGGCGAAGCCGGCATGCATGGCGAGCACCATGATGGCACCCAGCAGGATGAACAGCACATTGCCGCCAGATTGATAGCTATCCATGGGATATCCCCGAGTTGAAATCGGGAGCACGAAAAGCAAGCACCATTCCAGTGCGCCAATGATGTTTTAAATCAGTGCATTAGACCTTCGCTCACCGGCCGGTATTCGGCGTCACTCGCACCTTGCTTGTGCGTCAAACAAGGATATGCATTGATTTTGTGCATCCGGTTGCTATTTCGGTGCGTAGCCGCGCGGCAGCAGCACCCACATCCGGCCGGACTGCTTCATGCGGCCGGCCAGCGCCCCCGCCTCCTTGCCGAAGCCCCAGAAGAAATCGGCGCGCACCGCACCACGGATCGCACCGCCGACGTCCTGGGCCATCACCAGACGCTGCAGCGGCTGCGGGGAATTGGGCCGGGTCGTGGCCAGGAAGACCGGCGCGCCCAGCGGCACCGAGCGGGTATCGACGGCGATGCTGCGTTCGGCGGTCAGCGGCACGCCGAGCGCCCCCTGCGGGCCGTCGTCGTTGGCCGGGGTTTCGCGGAAGAAGACGTAGCTCGGGTTGCTGTTGAGCAGTTCGTCCAGGCGCGCCGGATTGGCGCGCGCCCAGGCCTGAATGCCCTGCATCGAGGCTTCTTCGAGCTTGAGGTCGCCGCGGTCGACCAGCACGCGGCCGATCGAGCGGTAGGGATGACCGTTCTGGTCGGCATAGTTGACGCGCATCAGGCTGCCGTCCGGCAGGCGGATGCGGCCGGAGCCCTGCACCTGCAGGAAGAACAGCTCGATGGCGTCGTCCACGTAGGCCAGGGTGCGCGCCGGCAGCTTGTCGCCGCGCGCCAGCAGTTCGCCGCGCGACCAGTAGGGAACGACCTTGTTGCCTTCGACCCGGCCGCGCACGCGCTTGCCTTTCAGTTCGGGGAAAAGATCGCCGAGGTCGACGGTCAGCAGATCGCCGGGCACGCCGAGCACCGGCTGGGCGAACTGCCGGCTGCGCGTGCGGCTGCCCTGCAGCAGCGGCTCGTAATAACCGGTGACCATGCCGTCGACCGCACCGTCGCCGCTGGCGATGCGATGCGGCACCAGCTGGCTTTCGAAGAAACGGCGCACGGCGTCGGCCGACTTGCCGTCGACCTGGGCGGCGGCGGCACAGACCGGCCGCCAGGCTTCGCCGCCGGCACGGTTGCGCAGGCCGCGGCAGCTCTGCATGAAGGCCGGCCAGGCGGCGGCATGATCGTCGTCGCGCCAGCCGGGCAGTTCGGCCCAGTCCACTTCGGTCAGCGTGCGCGAGAATTCCGGCGGTTTGGGCTTGTCGGGCGCCGGGCAGACCGGACAGGCGGCGCAGGGCGGGCAGCTCGGCGCCGGCTCGGCGGTTTTCTCCGGGGTCGGCGACAGGCTGCCGCAGGCACTCAGCAACAGGGCGGACAACAGGGCGACGGCGTGGCGTTTTGACATGGCTTTGGTTAGAGTGATCGACTTTTCGTCAGTATACCCGCCGCGATGAATGCTCCCGCCCTGAACCCCGCCCAGCTCGCCCGTCTGCTCGAACGCGCCGAAAGTCTGCTCGGCCGCCTGGAGACTTTCCTGCCGCCGCCGGCACCGGCCGTCGACTGGTCGGCACCGGCCTACCGCTGGCGCAAATCGCAGGGCCGCGGCTGGCTGCAGCCGGTCGCCAAGCCGCATCCGATCGGGCTCGACGACATCGAGACGGTAGACGACCAGAAGGCGCGCATCGTCGCCAACACGCGCCAGTTCGTCGGCGGGCGCGGCGCCAACAACGTGCTGCTGACCGGCGCCCGCGGCTGCGGCAAGTCGTCGCTGGTGAAGGCGGTGCTGAATGAATTCTCGGACCAGGGCCTGCGCCTGATCGAGGTGGACAAGAACGATCTGGTCGACCTGCCGGACATTACCGACCTGCTCGACGGTCGACCGGAAAAATTCATCATTTTCTGCGACGACATTTCCTTCGAGGCCGGCGAGACGGCGTACAAGGCGCTGAAATCGGTGCTCGACGGTTCGGTCTCGGCGCCGCCGGACAACGTGCTGATCTACGCCACGTCGAACCGCCGCCACCTGATGCCGGAATACCACGCCGAAAACCTCGAAACGCAGCGCGTCGACGACGAAATCCACCCCGGCGAAGCGGTCGAGGAAAAGATTTCGCTGTCCGAACGTTTCGGCCTGTGGATTTCCTTCTACCCCTTCTCGCAGGACGACTATCTGGCGGTCTACGCCCACTGGGCCCGCAGTTTCGGCGTCAGCGACAAGCAGATCGCCGCCAACGAGCGCGAAGCGCTGAACTGGGCGCTCGGCCGCGGTTCACGCTCAGGCCGCGTCGCCTGGCAGTTCGCCCGCGATCTGGCCGGCCGCCAGAAGAAAACCGCCCGGCGGAACCGGCCATGAGCGATGTCGTGCAGGTTGCCGCGGCGGTCATGCTGCGCGACGACGGCCGCCGCTTCCTGCTCGCCCAGCGGCCGGTCGGCAAGGTTTACGCCGGCTACTGGGAATTTCCCGGCGGCAAGCTGGAAGCCGGCGAAAGCGTGCGCCAGGCGCTGATCCGCGAACTGCAGGAAGAAATGGGGATCACCGTCACCGACTGCGCCCCCTGGCTGCACAAGCGCTTCACCTACCCGCACGCGACGGTGCACCTGAATTTCTGGCGGGTCACCGCGTGGACCGGAGAAATCGGCGTCACCGGCCCGCTCGAACATAGTGCGGTCGACTGGTTCGAATGCGGCAAAAGCATCCATGTCGCGCCGATCCTGCCGGCCAACGACCCGATCCTGAAAGGCCTGTCGCTGCCGACCACGATGGCCATCACCAATGCCGAAAGCGAAGGTGTCGAGCGCCAGCTCGAACGACTGGAAGCGGCACTGGACAAGGGCCTGCGGCTGATCCAGCTGCGCGACAAAGCGCTGCCGCCGGCACAGCGCCAGCACTTCGGCGAAGCTGTCTGCCGGCTGGCGCAGGCGCACGGTGCGCTGGTCGTCGTCAATGGCGACGCGACGCTGGCCCGCCGCATCGGTGCCGACGGCCTCCACCTGAGCGCCGACCAGCTGGCCGCCTGCACGGCCCGCCCGGATTTTGCCTGGGTCGGCGCCTCCTGCCACGAGGCGGCAGAAATTCGCCGGGCCGGCGAACTGGACCTGGATTACGCGCTGCTCGGCCCGGTACTGCCGACGCCGAGCCATCCGGAAGCGCCCGGCATCGGCTGGCAGGGATTTGCCGAACGGGCGGCCGACAACCGCATTCCGGTCTTTGCGCTGGGCGGCCTGCGCCCGGCACAGCACGACGAAGCGCAGGCGCACGGCGCGCACGGCGTGGCATTGATGCGCGGCTGGTAAGGCGGAGAAAAAGCGGGAATTCCTGCGGTCGACCGCAGGCATCGGCAAAAAACCGGTCGCCCGGCAAACGCTGCGGTCAACTGCGCGTTTCGGGGAAATCCGTGCCCGGCATCTCGTCGTCGGTCGGCTTGCCGGCAATGCGATAACGCTCGTTGGCCCAGGCGCCCAGATCGATCTGCTTGCAGCGCTCGGAGCAGAACGGACGCCAGGGATTCTCGGGCGCCCACAGGGCATCCTGGCCGCATTGCGGGCAGCGGACTTTACGCGGTTTGTTCACAGGTTGCAGAAGGTCAGATCGAAATCGACATCGCGCTCGCAGCCGCGGGCCTTGATCTCGCCGGCCGGCGGCTTGGTGAAGCGGATGTTCAGGAAATACTTGTTGGCGCTGACTTCGGGAATCGCCGCCTCGTCGACGCCGACCACGACGCGCACCATTTGCGCCGAGGTGCCGCCGAGATTCAGCTGGAACTGGCCGTGCGCGGCGGTGTAGCGCTTGGGCCGGCCGCTCGAACGGAGCAGGCGCAACACGATATCGGAGGCGTCGCGCAAGGCGAACATCGGCTTGCACCAGCCCTCCAGCGCCTCGCGCCGGACCTCGGGCGAACGGTGCAGCCACCAGTGATAGGACGGCAGGTCGAACTCGCAGACGCCGCCGGGAATCGCGGCGCGGCTCTTGATGCCCATCAGCCAGTCGTTGTCGCGCAGGTACTGGCCGATCTTGCCGGTCATCCCCAGCAGCGCGGCCGACGACTGCTCGATCTCGTACAGCGCGCCGGACAGCGCTTCTTCGGAAATGTCGGGGTTGTTGCGGAAGGCGAGCAAGGTCTGGCGCTGACGCTCCAGTTCCTGGATCAGATCCATTTTCAGATCGGCGCGACCGGCGACTTCGAGAATCTCGAACAGCGTGACCAGCGCCGCATGATGTTCCTGACGGCCGTCCGCCCGCACGAAGTACGCGGTTTTCTCGAAGAGGTCTTCGAGCCGCAGCAGTGTGCGGATGCGCTCGTTGAACGGATATTCGTAGGTGATCACGCGGCCGGCTTCCGTAAATCGGAAAAATTGCCTGAATTCTGAGCTATTTGCATGCAAATCTCAACAGCTTGCTTTAAGTTTTTTCTGCGGCCAACTGGAGGTATTTTAGATGCAGCGCCGCGACCTGACGGTAAAGATTCGTTTGCTCGCCGTCGTTGCGCACGATGTCGTCGGCCACCGCCAGCCGCTGCTCGCGGCTGGCCTGGGCGGCCATGATCGCCCGGACCTCGTCGGCCGACAGCCCGCTGCGCCGGCCGACCCGCTCGATCTGCAAGGCTTCCGGGCAGTCGACGACCAGCACGCGGTCGCAGCGCGTCTGCCACTGGCCGCTTTCGACCAGCAGCGGCACGGCAAGGATCGCGTAGGGTGCCGACGCCGCCTGCACGCGCTCGGCCGACAGGGCGCGGATACGCGGATGCAGGATGGCTTCCAGCCGGCCGCGCGCCGCCGGATCGGCAAACACCCGCCGACGCATCGCCGCGCGGTCGAGCGCACCGCCGGCATCGACGATATCGTCGCCGAAAGCGGCAAGCAGTTCGGGCATCGCCGCACCTTGCGGCGCGGTCAGTTCGTGGGCAATCGCGTCGGTATCGACCAACGCCGCCCCCTGTGCGACGAACGCGTCGGCCACCGTCGACTTGCCGCTGCCGATGCCGCCGGTCAGGCCAACGACGTAACGGCTCATGGGCAGTCGCGGGGACTGCGTTTGGGCAGTGCGGCGGCCAGTTCCGCCTGCAGGGCATCGGCCTGCGCCGCCGGCCCGCTGAGCTCGAAACGCACGCCGCCGTCCTTGTCCGGCCGCAGCCCCAGCCGGGCCGAGCGCACGCCCTTGCCCTTCAGTTCGGCCAGCCGCTCCCGGCCACCCTTTTCGGTGGTGAACACGCCAAGCGAAATGGCATTGCGGCTCAGACCGTCCTGCACGATGAAGTAATCGCCGATGCCGAGCGCCTTCAGTTCGGCGCCCTTCTTGTCGGCCGCCGCCTTGTCGGCCAGCGGCGGGATGTGCACCCACCAGCCGTCGCCGCCGCCTTGGCGGGACAAACGAAAATCGGCGAAGCGCTCGCCGACCAGGGCGCTGAATTTCTCCGCCTCGCCCAGCGTCAGCGGCCCCCAGGCCAGGCAAAGCGTTTCCACACGGGCTTCGGCTGCCGTCCTGGCCGGCGCCTCGACCGGCGGGGTTTCCCCGACGGCCTGGGGCGGCTCTGCCACCGCCTGCGGGTCGGCGGCCGGCGGCGCCTCGCCGCGCGCGACGATGCGCATCGCATCCGGCGCCACCTGCTGCGCGACGCGCATGGCATCCGGGTTGTCTGGCTGGCCGAAATAACCTTCGATGAAGGCGTAGAACAGCAGGTTGGCCAGCACCAGCAGGAAGACGATCGCTTTCACGGAATCAGCCGACCTTGGGCAGGTGCTTCAGCGACTCGACGATGGCTTCGGCCGGATAGTCGTAATCCTCGAGCTTGCCGCTGAAGTACTTGTCGTAGGAGGCCATGTCGAAGTGGCCGTGGCCGGTCAGGCAGAAGAGCAGCGTCTTGGCTTCGCCGGTCGCCTTGCAGCGCAGCGCCTCGTCGATGGTGGCGCGGATCGCGTGGCAGGATTCCGGCGCCGGGATGATGCCTTCGGCGCGGGCGAACTGGACACCGGCCTCGAAGGTGCCGACCTGCGGCACGGCCACGGCTTCCAGCAGCTTTTCGTGGAACAGCTGCGAGAGCAGCGGCGAGGCGCCGTGGTAGCGCAGGCCGCCGGCGTGGATGCCGGGCGGCATGAAGTCGTGGCCGAGCGTGTACATCTTCATGATCGGCGTGTAGCCGGAAGCATCGCCGTAGTCGTAGGTGTAGGCGCCCTTGGTCAGCGTCGGGCAGGAAGTCGGCTCGACCGCGACGCAACGCAGGTTGGCGGCGCGCTTGTCGCCGGCCGCCTTGTCGGCGAGGAAGGGGAAGGCGATGCCGCCGAAGCTGGAGCCGCCGCCGCAGGGGCCGAAGATCACGTCCGGGTAGAGGCCGATCTTGTCGAACTGCTTCTTGGCTTCCAGGCCGATCACGGTCTGGTGCAGCAAGACGTGGTTGAGCACCGAGCCCAGGGTGTAGCAGGTATCCGGATCAGCCGCAGCCTCCTCGACCGCCTCCGAGATGGCCAGTCCGAGCGAGCCCTGGCTCTGCGGATCGGCAGCCAGCGCGGCGCGGCCGGCGTTGGTCAGCTTGGTCGGCGAGGCGAAGACCTCGGCGCCCCAGGTCTGCATCATCGAGCGGCGGAAGGGCTTCTGCTGGTAGCTGACATTGACCATGAAGACGCGCACCGGCAGGCCGAACATCTGGCCGGCGTAGGCGATCGACGAGCCCCACTGGCCGGCGCCGGTCTCGGTGGTCAGCTTCTTGGTGCCGGCCAGCTTGTTGTAGTAGGCCTGCGGCACGGCGGAGTTCGGCTTGTGCGAACCGGCCGGCGAGACGCCTTCGTACTTGAAGAAGATCTTCGCCGGCGTGCCCAGCATCTGCTCCAGGCGCAAGGCGCGAACCAGCGGCGCCGGGCGCCATTGGGCGTAGATCTGGCGCACTTCCTCGGGAATCGGAATCCAGCGCTCGGCGGTCATTTCCTGCTCGAGGATGGGATCGGGGAAGATCGCCCCCATCGCTTCCGGCGGCACCGGCTTGCCGTCCGGCCCGAGCGGCGGCGCCGGCGGGTTGGGCATGTCGGCGACGACGTTGTACCAGTGGGTGGGGATTTCGTCTTGTTCGAGGTTGATGCGCAACGGTGTCATGCTTTTTTCTCTCTCCCTGCGGTCGACGCCGCAAATGCGCTAAATTACTCCAAAAGCCTGTGCCGACCAAGGGCGGAGCGGGTAAAGTAGCGTCTGTTAACCGCTCTATTTCCTGCGTCGACCGTGAGCTTCCACGCCCTGCACTGCCATGCCGCCAGCAAGCCGCCTGCCGGCCTGGTCGTCGCTGCCGAAGTCGGCCGTCTGGCGACCGGCGGCCTGCGTCTGCACTACCGGATATTCGGCATCGATGCGCTACGCATTCCGGCACCGCGCCCGGCCATGCCGGTCGACGGCCTGTGGCGTCACACCTGCTGCGAGGCGTTCGTCGCCGGCGATACCGACGGCAGCTATCACGAATTCAACTTCTCCCCGTCCGGCTGCTGGGCCGCCTACCGCTTCACCGATACCCGCCAGCGCGACGAAACCTGGCAAATTCCGCAGCCGCTGCGCGTCGACCGCATGGACGACGGCCGCATGCTGCATCTTGTCGTCGAACTGCCGGCTGGCGTGCTGCCGCCCGACGCCACGCGCATCGGCCTGACCCTGGTCGCCGAGCACGCCGACGGCGAACTCAGCTACTGGGCGCTGCGCCACACGGCCGAACGCCCCGACTTCCACCTTCGCGACAGCTTCATGCTGCCCTTGCCATGACGCAAAACCTCCTGTTCGGCATCGACCGCCTGCTGGCCGATCCCGAACTGCGCCGCCCGCTCGCCGGCCGCCGCCTCGCCCTGCTCGCCCACCCGGCCTCGGTGACCGCCGACCTGACGCACAGCCTCGACGCGCTGGCCGCGCTGCCCGATCTGAAACTGACCGCCGCCTTCGGCCCGCAGCACGGGATCAAGGGCGACAAGCAGGACAACATGGTCGAATCGCCGGATTTCGTCGATCCGCAGCACGGCATCCCGATCTTCAGCCTGTACGGCGAAGTGCGCCGGCCGACGGCGGCGATGATGGACACTTTCGACGTGCTGCTGGTCGACCTGCAGGACCTCGGCTGCCGCATCTACACCTTCATCACCACGCTGCGCTACGTGCTCGAAGCCGCCGCCGAACACGGCAAGTCGATCTGGGTGCTCGACCGCCCGAACCCGGCCGGCCGCCCGGTCGAAGGCTTCACGCTGCGCGCCGGCTGGGAAAGCTTCGTCGGCGCCGGCCCGCTGCCGATGCGCCACGGCCTGACGATGGGCGAGCTCGGTGCATGGTTCATCGCCCAGTTGCAGCTCGACGTCGACTACCGCGTCGTCGAAATGACCGGCTGGCAGCCCGACGCCGCGCCCGGTTACGGCTGGCCGCTCGGCGAGCGAACCTGGATCAACCCCAGCCCGAACGCGCCCAACCTGTCGATGGCGCGCGCCTACGCCGGCACGGTGATGCTCGAAGGGACGACCTTGAGCGAAGGCCGCGGCACGACGCGGCCGCTGGAATTCCTGTTCGGCGCGCCGGACATCGACGCTGCCGCCGTGCTCGCCGAGATGCAGGCGCTCGCCCCCGACTGGCTCGTCGGCTGCAAATTGCGCGTCTGCTGGTTCGAGCCGACCTTCCACAAGTTTCACGGTCAACTGTGCCAGGCGCTGCAAATCCACAGCGAAGGCCCGTATTACGACCACGCCGCGTTCCGGCCCTGGCGCCTGCAGGCGCTGGCCTTCAAGGCGATCCGCCGGCGCTACCCGGATTACCCGATCTGGCGCGACTTCGGCTACGAGTACGAATTCGACCGGCTGGCCATCGACCTGATCAACGGCTCGCCGCTGCTGCGCGAGTGGGTCGACGATCCCGCCGCGACACCGGCCGACCTGGAGCGGGCGGTTGCCGCCGACGAAAGGGCGTGGACCGCCGCCCGCGACGCTTTCCTGATCTACCGCTGAACGCCCCTTGAACCCCGACCTCGCCGCGCCCTGGCTCGCCATCGAGACGCACCCGCTGCAGACCGCCATCGTCGCCGTCTTCGCCATCGTCTATCTCGGCATGTTCCTCGGCGGCCTGCCAAGGCTCAAGCTCGACCGCAGCGGCGTCGCGCTGCTCGGCGGCATCGCCGTCGTCGGCCTCGGCGCAGTGAGCACCGAAGACGCGGCACGGGCCATTCACCTGCCGACGCTGCTGTTGCTGTTCGCCTTCATGGTCGTTTCGGCGCAGATGCGGCTGGGCGGCTTCTACAGCGAAGTGACCCGGCGCGTCGTCGCGCTGCCGTTCGGCGAACGCGGCCTGCTCGGCGCAGTGATCGCCGTGGCCGGCGCGCTGTCGGCGGTGTTCTCGAACGACATCGTCTGCCTGGCGATGACGCCGATGGTCGCCCGCCTGTGCCTCGAACGCGGCTACCCGCCGGTACGCTGGCTGGTCGGCCTGGCCTGCGCCGCCAATATCGGTTCGGCGGCGACGCTGATCGGCAACCCGCAGAACATGCTGATCGGCTCGGTGCTGCAACTGCATTTCGCCGACTACCTGTGGCGGGCGCTGCCGCCGGTCGCGCTCGGCCTGCTCGTGCTGTGGCTCTGGCTGGTTTTCGGGCCGGATTCTGCGCAAAACCGGCGGTCGACCGCAAAAACCGCCGATATTGCGGTCGACCGCGAGGAAACCCCGGTTTTCGACCGCTGGCAGACCACCAAGGGCTTGCTGGTCGCCGGCGTGCTGCTCGTCGTCTTCCTGTGCACCGACTGGCCGCGCGACGTCGCCGCGCTGGTCGGCGCCGGTCTGCTGCTGCTGTCGAGCCGCTTCCATTCCTCCCGCGTGATGGGTTTCGTCGACTGGGAACTGCTGGTGCTGTTCATCGGCCTGTTCGTCGTCAATCATGCCTTCCAGCAGACCGGCCTGGCCGGACTGGCGGTCGGCTGGCTGGCCGGCCACGGCATTCAGCTGGGCGATACCGGGCCGTTGTTCGTCGTCGGCGTCGGCCTGTCCAACCTGGTCTCCAACGTGCCGGCAACGATGTTGCTGCTGCCGCACCTGCAGACGCCGCAAGCCGGCGTCACGCTGGCGCTGGTCAGCACGCTGGCCGGCAACCTGCTGCTGGTCGGTTCGATCGCCAACCTGATCGTCGCCGATCTGGCGGCCAAGCAGGGCATCGCCATCGACTGGCGCCAGCACGCCCGGATCGGTGTCCCGGTCACGCTGCTGACGCTGGCCATCGTCGCGCTCTGGCTAGGCTGAACCGCGCACCGCGGCCAGCACCTGCCGCGCCGCCTCGACACCGCGGTACTGCGCTTCCTCGAACAGCGAGAATCCGGACAGGTCGGCATGCGCCAGCGCGATGCGCGGGTGACGGAAAGCCGTCAGTTTTTCCCGATGGCCATCGAACAGCGCGCCCGGTGTCGGCCGGCGCATGGCGTGGCCGTAACGGAACACGTCGAGTCGCGTGCACAAGCGGCGGATGTCCGGATGGACGACTTCCAGTTCGCGCAGGATGCCCTCGGCCCAGGTTTCGCGCGGCGTTTCCAGCAGCAGGCGGCGAGCCTGCGCCGGCGGCAGGTCGTGCAGTGCGCGATACCAGGTGAACACGGTACCGAGCGGCTGGCGGCGCAGGGTCTGGTGCATGGCGTTGACGTAGCCGAGGCCGCTGCTGGCCTGCAGCACGTTGTCCCAGGCCGGCGGCGCGCCGTGGCGTTCCTGCGGCAACGCCGACAGGTGCAGGTTGGCGACCAGCCAGGGCGCGTAGTCGGCGGCCAGCGCCGCCTCGCGCAGCGTCCCGGGCATCGCCGGCCAGACGCGCGGCAGCACGAAGGCCGGTGCCGCCCAGATCAGCCGGCCGGCTTCGATGCGCAGCCTTTTTTCGCCGTGCAGCACGTCGACCGCAACCTGCCGCTGGCCGGCCTCGATACGCCAGGCCAGCGCATCGGTCAGGATACGGCCGGCGGCATGGCGGGCCAGGCCGGCGACCAGCCAGGCGTTGCCTTCCGGTGCGGTGAGCACGGCGTCGTCGGCCGCATCCAGGCTGTGGCCGCGGCGGCAGGCGAAGTAATGCAGCCCGGCCCAGGCCGAGGTCTGCGCGTAGTCGGTGCCGTAATCGTCGCGGCAGGCGTAGTTGGCCAGCCAGTGCAGCGCCGGCGAGGTGAAGCCTTCGCCGTTCAGCCAGTCGCGAAAGGTCTGCCGGTCGAGCGCGCGCCATTCGGCATCGGTCGACGACAGGGCCATCGGCAGCGCAAAGACCCAGCGGCCGTCACGGCCGCGCGCCTGCTTCAGCTCGGCCATCCCGGCCTGGAAACGCTGCTGCTGTTCGCGCTCGTCGTCGCTGCGACCGCGCTGCGGCAACAGGCCGTCGTGCCACAGGCCGTCCTTGAAGACGCGCTCCTGCGGCGCCGCGCACAGGTAACGCTCGTCGTAACGCGGCCGTTCGGCGGCCGGATCGCCGGTCAGCACGCCCAGCTCGGCGAGCAGTTCGCGGACGTACACGGCGTCGCGGCCGGGCAGCGGCAGGTAGTGCGCGCCCCACGGATAGGCGGTCAGCGGCGAACGGCCGGCGCGGGCGTTGCCGCCGGGCGAGTCTTCGAGATCGAGCACCAGAAAATCGTCGATCCCGGCACGGGCCAGTGTCCACGCCGCCGACAGCCCGGAAACGCCGGCGCCGACGATCACGACCCCGGTCCGCCGGGTTGCCTGCGGCGCGCCGCCGATGCCGCCGAGCAGCCGGTGCGCGCTGGCGTGTTTCATGCCGAGCAGTTCGCCGGGCGGCAGCGGGATCGTTGCGTTGGGCGCACAGGCGGCCAGCGCGGCCGCCCCCAGACTGACGAGGAATTCCCGCCGATCAGTCAAACCGGCGCAGCGACAGGCCGACCGACAGTTGCGCGCCGACCCAGCCAAGCACGGCGCCGATACCGGCCAGTGCGGCGATTTCCGGCACGGCCGGCAGACGCAACGCGAAATCGCCACCGTACAACGCGGCCAGTTCACCGACCGGCCCGTTGAGCAGGCGCAAGGCGCCGGCCACCAGACCGGCGGCGATCAGCCCGCCGCAAGCCCCCTGCAGGGCGCCGAAATAGAGGAAGGGCCGGCGGATGAAACCGTCGGTGGCGCCGATCATCCGCGCCACCTCGATTTCGGCCGCCTGGGCCATGACCTGCAGGCGGATGGTGTTGAAGGTGACGGCGATCAGCCCGGCGCCGAACAGCCCGGCCAGCATCAGCAGGGCCAGCTTGCCGAGCCGCAGGAAAGCATCGAAGCGCTTGACCCAGGCCGAATCGAGCTGGACGTGGGCAACCCTGGGCCAGCCGGCGAGTTCCTTGCGCAGCACTTCCAGCGCATCCGGATCGAGATTTGCCGGTTCGACGATAAACGCATCGGGCAGCGGGTTGCGCGGCAGGCTGGCGACGATTTCGGCCATGCCTTCGCTGGTCTGCAGGCGTTTCAGCGCCTCGTCGCGGGAGACGAAGGTGATTCTTGCGGTCGACAGCGCACGCAGCCGTTTTTCGGTATCGGCCACGGCTTCGCGGCTGGCCCCGACGTCCATGAAAACGCTGATCTGCTGCACGCCGGAAGCGCTGCCGCCGAGATTGCGCAGGTTGTCGAGCGCGACGTAGCCGAAGGCCGGCAGGGTCAGCGCGATGCCGATGGCGAGCAGCGACAGCAGCGTGTTGAACGGCGTCGCGCCAAGCCGGCGCAAGGCCAGGCCGAAGGCCGCGCGGTGCTGGGAAAGCCAGCGGTTCATATCAGTCTCCCGTGATCCAGGCGCAGCACGTTGGGCGCGCAGCGCTCGACCCAGGCACGGTCGTGGGTGGCGACGACGATGGTCACGCCGACCCGGTGGAAATCGGTGAACAGATCGAGGATGTCCTGCGCCGATTCGGGATCGAGGTTGGCGGTCGGCTCGTCGGCGAGCAGCACGGTCGGCCGGTTGACCACCGCCCGGGCGATCGCCAGGCGCTGCTGTTCGCCGCCGGACAGGGCGATCGGATTGGCCTTTTCGCGCGCCAGCAGGCCGACCTTGTCGAGCGCCGCCTGCGCCCGGCGCACCGCTTCGCGCCGCGACAGGCCGGCGATCTGCAGAGGCAGCATGACGTTATCCAGCGCACTGCGGTCGAACAACAGCTTCTGATCCTGGAAGATCAGGCCGAAATGCCGGCGCACGTAGGGAATCGCGCTGCGCCGCAGGGCCGACAGGTTCTGCCCGTTGACCACCAGGCTGCCCGAGGTCGGCCGTTCGATCGACGCCAGCAACTTGACCAGCGTCGTCTTGCCGGCACCGGAATGACCGGTGATCAGCACCATTTCGCCGGCCCCGATGGTGAAACTGACGCCGCCCAGCGCATCGAAGCCGCCGGGATAGCGTTTGGTGAGCTGGCTGGCGACGATCATTGTTCGAACAACGCGTCGACGAAGTCTTTGGCGGAGAACGGACGCAGGTCGTCGATCTGCTCGCCGACGCCGATGAAGCGGATCGGCTTCGGGCACTGGCGGGCGATCGCCGCGACGACGCCGCCCTTGGCGGTGCCGTCGAGCTTGGTCACGACCAGGCCGGTGACGTTGATCGCCTTGTCGAAGGCCTTGACCTGCTGCAGCGCGTTCTGGCCGATGTTGGCGTCGAGCACGAGCAGGGTTTCGTGCGGGCCGTCCGGCTCGACCTTCTGGATGACGCGGCGGACCTTGGCGATTTCGTCCATCAGGTGCAGCTGGGTAGGCAGGCGGCCGGCGGTATCGGCGAGCACGACATCGATGCCGCGCGCCTTGGCGGCCGAGATGGCGTCGAAGATGACGGCCGCCGGGTCGCCCGATTCCTGGGCGATGACGGTGACGTTGTTGCGTTCGCCCCAGGTCTGCAACTGCTCGCGGGCGGCGGCGCGGAAGGTGTCGCCGGCGGCGAGCAGCACGCTCCTGCCCTGGCTCTGGAAATACTTGGCCAGCTTGCCGATCGAGGTCGTCTTGCCGGCACCGTTCACCCCGGCGATCATGATCACGTAGGGTTTGTGGGTGCTCACATCGAGCGGCGACTCGAGCGGCTGGAGCGTGGCCAGCAGCGCGTCGTGCAAGGCCTGCTGGATCGCTTCCGGCGTCTCCAGCTTGTCGCGCTTGGCGGCGGCCTTCAGCTCGTCGAGCAGATGGGTGGTCGCCTCGATGCCGACGTCGGACGTCAGCAGCAGGGTTTCCAGTTCTTCGAGCAGTTCGTCGTCGACCTTGCCGCGCGAAAACAACGACTTGAGCTTGCCACCCCATTGCGCACGGGTCTTGGACAAGCCCTTGAACAGGCGCTCGCGCCACGACGGCGCGGCCGGCGCTTCGCTCGGGGCGGCGTCGGGCGTGGATTTCTTCAGGAAACTGAACATGGGAATCGGTGTCTCAGGGCAGGCTGACAGGCGGGCGGCGCGCCGGTTAAGATGCCGCCCTACATGATGCGGATGGCGCAGCCGAAGCGCTGCGAAAACAGCCCCGAATTCTAGCAGAAAGCCCAATTTCCCATGATCATGCGACGACTGCTTCGCCAAGCCCCTCCTCTTGTCCTGGCCCTTTTTCTGGCCCCCTGGCTGTCGACCGCAGCCCTGGCCAATCCTTACGAAACGACGCTGAGCAACGGCCTGCGCGTGATCGTCAAGGAAGACCGCCGGGCACCCACGGCGGTCAACATGGTGTGGTACCGGATCGGCAGCATGGATGAGGTGGACGGTCATTCCGGCGTCGCCCACGTGCTCGAGCACATGATGTTCAAGGGCACGCCGACGGTCGGTCCCGGCGAGTTCAACAAGCGCGTCGCGGCCGCCGGCGGCCGCGACAACGCATTCACCAGCCGTGACTACACCGCCTACTTCCAGCAGGTGCCGAAGGAAAAACTGCCCGAGATGATGGCACTCGAGGCCGACCGCATGCGCCATCTGAACGTCGATCCCAAGGAGTTCGAACAGGAGATCAAGGTGGTCATGGAAGAGCGCCGCATGCGCACCGACGACAACCCGCAGTCGAAACTGTTTGAACAGATGACGGCGGCCGCCTTCCTGGTGCATCCGTACCGCCGCCCGATCATCGGCTGGATGGACGACCTGGAAACGATGACCGCGGCCGACGCCAAGGCCTGGTACGACCAGTGGTACGTGCCCAACAACGCCTACGTCGTGATCGCCGGCGATGTCGACCACAAGCAGGTCTTCGCCGATGCCGAGCGGATCTACGGCAGCCTGGCCGGCCGCGCCCTGCCGGCACGCCGGCAACTGGTCGAGCCGCGCCAGGAAGGTCCGCGCCGGATCACCGTCAAGGCGCCGGCCGAACTGCCGATCCTGGTGATGGGCTACAAGGCGCCGATCCTGCGCAATCCGGCGACGGACCGCGATCCTTACGCGCTGGAAATCCTGGCCGGCATTCTCGACGGCCACGACGCCGCCCGCTTCAACAAGAAGCTGGTCCGCGAGGACAAGATCGCCGTCTCGGCCGGCATCGAATACGACAACACGGCACGCGGCCCGGGCATGCTCTACCTGTATGCCAGCCCGGCCGAAGGCAGGAGCGTTGCCGACGTCGAAGCCGCGCTGCGCGCCGAGATCGCCCGCATCCAGCAGGACGGCGTGACACCGGCCGAACTGAAGCGGACCAAGGCACAACTGGTGGCCGGCCAGGTCTACAAACTCGATTCGATGTTCGGCCAGGCCATGGAAATCGGCCAGATGGAAGCCGTCGGCCTGTCGTGGAAGGATGTCGACACGATGCTCGACCGGTTGCAGAAGGTGACCGCCGAAGAGGTGCAGGCGGTCGCCCGCAAGTATTTCTCCGACGACGCGCTGACCGTCGGCATCCTCGACCCGCAGCCGCTCGACGGCAAGCCGCGCCGCCCCGCCACGGCCGTCCGTCACTGAGGAAAATCACCATGAAAAGACTGTTGACCGCAGCCCTGCTCTTCGCCGCCGCCAGCCTCGCCCAGGCCGGCGTCGCCATCGAACACTGGACCACCGCCAACGGCGTCCGCGTTTATTTCGTCGCCGCACCGACGCTGCCGATGCTCGACGTGCAACTCGATTTCGCCGCCGGCTCGATGTTCGACCCGGCCGACAAGGCCGGCCTGGCGGCCCTGACCCGCGGCATTCTCGATCTTGGTGCCGGCGAGCGCGACGAAACGGCAATCCCGGAGCTGCTGGCCGACCTCGGCGCCCGCCTCGGCGGCGGTGCCGACACCGATCGCGCCAATGTGTCGCTGCGCACGCTGACCGCCAGCGACAAGCTCGACCCGGCACTGGCCGTGCTCGCCGACGTCCTGCGGGCACCGCACCTGGACGCCGCCATCCTTGAACGGGAAAAGGCCCGCACCATCGCCAACCTGAAGGAAGCGATGACGCGGCCCGAGACGATCGGCGGCAAGGCATTCTGGGAAGCCCTCTACCCCGAGCACCCGTACGGCCGTCAGGCGACGCCGGAGAGCATCGCCGCCATCGAACACGCCGATGTCGTCGCCTTTCACCGGCAGTTGTACACCGCCGGCAATGCGACGCTGACACTGATCGGCAAGCTCGACCGCCGGCGCGCCGAGCAGATCGCCGAACGCCTGAGCAAGGCACTGCCGCCCGGCGAAGCGCCGGCGCTGCCGGCCGCGCCCGGCATGCCCAAGCCGGCCACCATCGCCATCGCCCACCCGGCCAGCCAGGCGCACATCAGCATCGGCCTGCCGGCGATCGAACGCGGCAATCCCGATTTCTTCCCGCTGCTGGTCGGCAACTACACGCTCGGCGGCGGCGGCTTCGTCTCGCGCCTGGTCCAGGAAGTCCGCGACAAGCGCGGCTATGCCTACAGCGTCTACAGCTACTTCGCCCCGATGCGCCAGACCGGTCCCTTCCAGATCGGCCTGCAGACCAAGCGCCAGCAGGCCAGGGAAGCGATCAAGGTGGTGCGCGACGTGGTCGACGAATTCGTCGCCAGGGGGCCGAGCGAGGAAGAACTGGCCGCCGCCAAGGCCAACCTGACCGGCAGCTTCCCGCTGCGCCTGGACAGCAACGCCAAACTGCTGGCCAATGTCGCGACAATTGCCTTCTACGGCCTGCCGCTCGATTACCTGGACCAGTACCAGGGCAAGGTCGAAGCGGTCACGGTCGACGACGTCAAGGCGGCATTTTCCCGCCATGTCCGGCCGGCCGACCTGATCACCGTGACGGTGGCAGCGGATTGAACGCGGTCCGTATCGTCGGCGGCGAATACCGCCGCCGCGTGCTGCGTTTCCCGGACAGCGAAGGGCTGCGACCGACGCCGGACCGCGTTCGCGAGACGCTGTTCAACTGGCTCGGCCAGGAACTGGACGGCTGGCGCTGCCTGGACCTGTTCGCCGGCAGCGGCGCGCTCGGTTTCGAAGCCGCGTCGCGGGGCGCCGCCGAAGTGGTGATGATCGAGAAGTCGCCGCGCGTCCTCGCCGCGTTGCAGGAAAACCACGAATTGCTGCACAAACCGCCTTCGGTGCGGATCGTGCGCGGGGATGCGTTACAATATTTGGCTTCCGTGACGACGGGGTTCGATCTCGTCTTCGTCGATCCGCCTTATCGCAAGGACTGGATCGCGCGTCTGACCCCGCTTCTGCCGGCAGCGCTGAACGAGGACGCGGCGCTCTACGTCGAGGCGGAATACGAAATCGACTCGCTTGGCGATTGGCGGACGGTACGCCACGGCAAGGCGGGCGAGGTCCATTTTCACTTGTTGCGACGAGCATCGACTTGACCAAACTCGACCACCGCGTAGCGCTCTACCCCGGCACCTTCGACCCGATCACCCGCGGTCACGAGGATCTGGTGCGTCGTGCCGCCAGCCTGTTCGACCGCTTGATCCTGGCGATCGCCGAAAGCCCGAACAAGCAGCCGCGCTTTTCGCTGGCCGAGCGCGTCGAGATGGCACGCGAGGTGATCGGCGATCTGCCGAACGTCGAGATCGTCGGCTTCAACACGCTGTTGATGAGCTTCGTGCATGAAAAGGGTGCCAAGGTCATCGTGCGCGGCCTGCGTGCGGTTTCCGATTTCGAATACGAATTCCAGATGGCCGGAATGAACCGCAACCTCTATCCCGAGGTCGAAACGGTATTCCTGACGCCTGGCGAGCAATACATGTTCATCTCCGCCACGATGGTCCGCGAAATTGCGCGCCTGGGCGGCGATGTCAGCAAATTTGTACAACCTTGTGTCGAAAAGCGCCTGCGGGCGACAGCCTAACCGAGAGAGGAACCACAACCATGGCTCTGATGATTACCGACGAGTGCATCAACTGCGACGTGTGCGAACCGGAATGCCCGAACGAAGCGATTTCGCAGGGCGAGGAGATCTACCAGATCGATCCGTCGAAGTGCACCGAATGCGTCGGCCACTACGACGAACCGCAGTGCGTGCAGGTCTGCCCGGTCGATTGCATTCCCAAGAATCCGGAAGTCGTCGAGTCGGAAGACCAGCTCTGGGGCAAGTACGAGAAGCTGACCGGCAATAGCCGCGCCTGAGGCTGCGCCCGCCAGCAAAAGCCCGCGTTGGGGAAACGCGGGCTTTTTTGCGTCGACCGCGGGTTGACCGCGACAATGCCGTCAGGCGGCGCGCAACTCGGCCATCTGCGCGGGCGACAGCAGCTGTTCGACGCGGGCAACGATGCCGTGCAGTTCGGCGAGTTGCCGCTGTAGCGACTGTTCGACGCTTTCCAGTTCGGCAATGCGGTCTTCCAGCGTATCGGTCGCCTGATGGATGCGCTTGATGCTTTCCAGCCGCCGCTTCAGCTGTATCTGGTGTTCGCGGACCTGCGTCTCCATCGGCGCCATGATCGCCCGCAACCACACCTCGGCATCCTTGTTGGCCCGCTCGAAAGCACGCCGGACCTGGATCGCCACTTCCTCGAAGAACTTCTGCGTGATGTTCCGCTTGTCGTGCGTCAGCAGCGTCACCACCGTATTCAGGTGCGTGTCGCACCAGGCTTGCAGGCGGTCAAGTTCCTTCTCGTAGCGCAGCAGCGAAAATGCCGTCGGCGCCCCCAGCTTGAGCCCGTGCTCGACGGCAAACCGCTTGTAAACCGCCTCCATCATCGCCAGGATCTCGCCCACCTCGTGGTTGGACTTGGCCAGCGATTCGCGGGCCTTGGCGAAGAAACCGCCCATCGCATCCGACAGGGTCTTGGAAAAACTGGCCTCCAGCATCGCCTCGCGCGTCTGGCCGGTGAGCTGGCGCAGGCCGTCGAGACCGAGATGGCCGAACAGGTTGTTGGTCAGCGTCGAGAACACGCTGCGCACCGCGTAGTAGCGCTGCAGGCCGGCCTCGAACTCTTCCTTCTCGGCGCGCACCTTGCCCATCATGTATTCGACGACACCCTTGTTCTTGCCGCGCAGTTCGGTCAGCTCGGACAACTGCTCGTGCAGGCCGCGCATCCGCGAATCGAGCAGGCCGCGCACGCGCTTGCTGACGTCGCCGAATTCGCTTTCGGTGCTCTCGCAGACGATGTCGCGCTTGGCCGGAATCAGTTCGCCGGACAGCGCGTTCTCCAGCGCCGGCAGACGGCTGCGGGCCAGCAGGCCGGCATCGCCGTTCACCTTGGCGACCAGCCCCTTCTGTGCCGAAACCGGGAACACCTGATCGACCGACAGATCGAGAATGTCGGCACAGGACTGCGCCTGGCGGGCAATCTCGGCATCGATCTCGGCCGGGGTTTTCAACTCGTCCCACTGGCCGTCGATCTTGTTCAGCACGACCATGCGTCCGCGCCGGGTCGAGCCGCCGGTACAGATGTGCTCCTTCCAGATCGTCAGGTCGGACTGGGTGACACCGGTGTCGGCCGCCAGGATGAACAGCACCGCGTGCGCGTTGGGCAGCAGCGACAGGGTCAGCTCCGGTTCCGCGCCGATCGCGTTGAGGCCCGGCGTGTCGAGGATGACCAGCCCCTGCTTGAGCAGCGGATGCGGGAAATTGATCAGCGCGTGGCGCCAGCGCGGAACCTCGACCAGACCATCGTCGCCGACGCGATACAGATCGATCTCGCCGCCGCCGACCTCGAAGCCGAGACGCCCGGCTTCCTCTGGCGTCACCCGCGTCGTTTCGCTGACGTGACGCAGGGCTTCCTGCATCGCTTCCGGCGACTCGATGTCGAGCGGCAGCACCGTCCACTCCTCGGGAAAGCGCTTGTATTCGCCGACGCCGGCGTTCGAGGCACGCGTCTGGATGGGGAGCAGTTCGACGCAGGGCAGCTTGTTGCCGTCGAACAGCAGCTCGGTCGGACACATCGTCGTTCGCCCGGCCGACGAGGGCAGCATGCGGTTGCCGTAATCGGCAAAGAAGATGGCGTTGATCAGTTCGGACTTGCCGCGCGAGAACTCGGCGACGAAAGCGACATTCAGCCGGTCCTCGCGCAGGCGTTCCTGCAGTTGCGACAGACGCAGATCGGTCTGGCCGTCGGACAGTTCGTTATCGCCCAGCCAGGCCTGGAACTCTCCGATATCGTTGGACAGCAGCGTGCGCCAGGCAGTGTAGGCGGCGAATTGGTTGGCGAGCGACATGACGGTTATGGCTCCGGAAAAATCCGACATTCCAATTTAGCATGAAAACAGCAAGTTGCCGCCGGCATTCAGTGCTGACAACCGGCACAGTAATAGGTGCTGCGCCCGCCCTGGCGGACCTGGCGGACGACGCCGCCGCAACGCAGGCAGGGCTGACCGGCCCGGTCGTAGACGCCGGCCTGGATCTGGAAGCAGCCGGCGCCGCCGTCGCTGTGCACGTAATCGTGAATGCTGCTGCCGCCGGCCGCGATGGCATCCAGCAGTGTCGACCGGATCGCCGGCACCAGGGTTTCATAGCGCAGCCGACTGATGCGGCCGGCTGAACGCAGCGGTGAAATCCCCGCCCGGAAGAGACTTTCCGAGGCGTAGATGTTGCCGATACCGACCACCAGATGGCCGTCCATCAATACTGGTTTGATCGGCCCGCCACGGCGGGAAATCCGCTCGTACAGCCAGTCGACCGTAAACGCGTCGGACAGCGGTTCGACGCCGAGCACGGCGATCAGCGGATGCCGCTCGGCCTCGGCCGGCGGTCCCGGCTGCCACAGGATCACGCCGAAGCGGCGCGGATCGGCAAAACGCAGGATCGTGCCGGACAGCACCAGGTCGAAGTGATCGTGCTTGCCGGGCGGCAGTTCGGGCGGCACGAAGCGCAGGTTGCCCGACATCCCCAGGTGCAGGATCAGCGTGCCTTCGACGGCCGATTTCCCGTCCCGCCGGCAGTCGATCAGCAGGTACTTGCCGCGCCGGCGCACGGCGACGATCAGGCAGCCCGGCAGCAGGCCGGACAGTTCGCGCGGGATTTCGTGGCGCAGCTTCGGCGCGCGTATCGTCACCCCGCGGATTTCCCGTCCTTCGAGTTCCGGCGCTATCCCCAACCGGCAGACCTCGACCTCGGGCAACTCGGGCATCGCTTGTTCCTCCGTGGAATCCCAAATAACATCGCAAACTTACCCGATTTATCGTGTTCAAACACACCCCCGATCCGGAATGTCCGCCATGTTGCCGAAGAAAATCGTCGTCGCCCTTTCCCTGGCCAGCTGCCTCGCACTGCCGCCTGCCGCCTTTGCCCAGGCCTCGCGCGACGGTGTCGCCGAAGACATGGTGGCGCGCTCCGTCTTTCAGGTCCTGCTCGGCGAGTTCGCGCTGCAGCGCGGCGATGCCCGGCTGGCACTCGAAGCCTGGGCCGACCTCGCCGAACGCACCGGCGATCCGCAGGCGCTGGCCCGCGCCACCGAAATCGCCGGCTTTGCCGGGCGCAACGACCTGGCGCTGGCGCTCGCCGAACGCTGGCGGCAGGCCGAACCGGCGTCGACCCGGGCCCGCCAGGCCGAAGCCGCGCTGCTCATCCAGGCCGGCCGGATCGACGAACTCGGCCCGCAACTGGCGGCCCTGCTCGCCCAGGACAAGGAAAACCTGCCGGGCAACCTGCTCCACCTCAACCGCACGCTGGCCCGCATCCAGGACAAGAACGCCCTGCTCGAACTGGTCGACCGCCTGACTGCGCCCTACCTCGATCTGCCGGAAGCGCATTTCGCGCTGACCCAGGCAGCACTGGCCGCCGGCCAGGAGCCGCGTGCGCTGAGCTCGGTCGAACAGGCGCTGCGCCTGCGTCCCGACTGGGAGATCGCCGCGATCGCCCGGGCCCAGATCCAGTCCCGCCAGTCGAACACCAAGGCCTTCGAGGACCTGCAAGCCTTCGTCAAGCGCTACCCCGACGCCCGCGAAGCCCGTCTCGCGCTGGCCCGCCTGCTGATCGGCGAAAAGCGCTACGACGAAGCGCTGCGCCACTACGATGCGCTGATCAAGGCCGGCCCGGATGATCCTGCCCTGCTCTATCCGGGCGCCATGCTGGCCCTGCAGCAGAACCAGCGGGAGATCGGCCGCGACCGCCTCGAACGCCTGCTGAAGACGCCGTTCCCGGACCGCAGCACGATACATTTCCTGCTCGGCCAGATCGCCCAGGAAGCCGACGAAAAGGACAAGGCCCTGGCGCATTTCCAGCAGGTCACCAGCGGCGAACGCTACGTCGCCGCCCGGGCACGCAGCGCGCAGTTGCTGCTTGAACTCGGCCGTGGCGAGGAAGCACGCGCACTGCTGCACGAAACCCGCGGCACGACGCCCGGCGAACGCACCCAGCTGGTGCTGTCGGAAGCCCAGCTGCTGCGTGAGGCCGGACGCCACGACGAAGCCTACGCAACGCTCGACAAGGCACTGACCACGCAACCGGACGACCCCGAACTGCTCTACGACGCGGCGCTCAGCGCCGAACGCATCGGCAAGCACGAGCAGATGGAAACCTGGCTCAAGCGCTTGTTGACCCTGCAGCCGGATCACGCCCATGCGCTGAACGCGCTCGGCTATTCGCTGGCCGACCGCAACATCCGCCTGCCGGAAGCCGAAACGCTGATCGGCCGGGCCAACAAGCTGGCACCGGAAGACCCCTTCATCCTCGACAGCCTGGGCTGGGTGCAATACCGGCGCGGTCGCATCGACGAAGCGCTGGACACGCTGCAACGCGCCTACCGAATCAAGCCCGATCCGGAAATCGCCGCCCACCTCGGCGAAGTGCTGTGGATCGCCGAACGTCGCGACGAAGCCCGCCGCATCTGGCAGGAAGCCCGCCAGCACCACCCGGACAACAGCACGCTGGCCGACACGCTGAAGAAATTCCTGCCTTGAACCGACTGCTTGCCGGGCTGCTGAGCGGCCTGCTGGCCGGTTGCGTCAGCCAGGCCCCGGCGCCGCCGCCCGTCCGCGACGGCATTGCCGACTTTGCGGTCGACGGCCGTTTTGCGCTGAAAACGATCGATGCCGACGGTCGACCGCAGAGCAGCGGCGGCCGCCTGAGCTGGACGCACCGCGACGGCCGCGACCGCGTGCTGCTCGCCAATCCGCTCGGCATCGGCCTGGCCGAGATCGACATGACGCCGGACGGCGCCACGCTGCGCACCGCCGACGACAAAACCTACACCGACAGCGACCCCGAACGCCTGCTCGCCGACCTGACCGGCCAGGCGCTGCCGGTCTCGCGACTGGCCGGCTGGCTGCTCGGCCGGCCGACGCCGGCCGGCCGGCTCGAACGCGATGCGCAACAACGACCGCTGCGCCTGGACGAAGGCGACTGGCGGATCGACTACCTCTACGACGGCGACGCCCCGGATCTGCCGCCCGGCCGGCTCAACGCCCGCGGCCCTGCGGTCGACCTGCGCCTGCGCCTGGAAAACTGGAAAGCCCTGCCATGAACACCCCCGCCACCGACTGGAACTGGCACAGCGCCTGGCCGGCACCGGCCAAGCTCAATCTCTTCCTGCACGTCACCGGCCGCCGTACCGACGGCTATCACCTGCTGCAGACCGTCTTCCGCTTCATCGACCGTCAGGACACCCTGCACTTCGCCCCGCGCGACGACGGCGCCATCGTCCTCGCTACGCCGACGCCCGGCGTCGCTCACGACGACGACCTGACCGTACGCGCCGCCCGTCTGCTGCAACAGGCCACCGGCTGCCGCCAGGGCGCCACGATCCATCTCGACAAGCAGCTGCCGATGGGCGGCGGCCTCGGCGGCGGCTCATCCGACGCGGCCACCGTGCTGCTGGCGCTCAATTATTTGTGGAATCTTGCGGTCGACCGCAGCGAACTGGAAAAAATCGGCCTGACGCTGGGCGCCGACGTACCGGTCTTCATCCACGGCCACAACACTTTCGCCGAAGGGGTCGGCGAAGCCTTCACCGACATCGACCTGCCGCCGACCACCTACCTGGTGCTGCATCCTGCGGTCCACGTACCGACCGCGGCAATTTTCACGGCCCCGGAACTGTGCCGCTCGACGCCGGCCATCGCCGCCGCCGACTGGCGCCCCGGCATCGGCCACAACGATCTGGAAGCGGTCGCCTGCGCCCGCTTCCCGGCCGTCGCCGAACACCTGGCGTGGCTCAAGGCACGCAACCCGCAAGCCATGATGACCGGCTCCGGCGCCTGCGTCTTCGCGCCTTATGCCGATCCGGCGGCCGCCGCCGCAACGCTCGCCGAACTGCCGGCCGGCATGCGCGGCTGGCTGGCCGCCGGGCTGGCCGAACATCCGTTGGCAAAAATCTGCTGAAAAGGCTAGCATTCCCGCCAAGCCTCCTGTATCATTCGCGCCTCGTTCGAGCGGAGCCCGCTTGAACGACCGCAGGGGAGTCGCCAAGTTGGTCAAGGCACCGGATTTTGATTCCGGCATTCGAAGGTTCGAATCCTTCCTCCTCTGCCAGATTCCCTTCGGGCAGGTCTTAGGCCTGCCCGATTTTCATTGTATCGGGCAAATCCGCGGCGCCAGCGGGAACCCGGAGGAATGAGAAACATGGCCTACAACAGCCTGATGGTCTTCACCGGCAACGCCAACCCCAAGCTGGCAGCAACCGTCGCGAAGAATCTGAACGTCGATCTCGGCCGCGCCAACGTCGGCCGCTTCTCGGACGGTGAAGTCAGCGTCGAGCTGCAGGAACACGTCCGCGGTCGCGACATCTTCGTGCTGCAATCGACCTGCGCCCCGACCAACGACAACCTGATGGAACTGCTGGTCGTCGTCGATGCGCTGAAGCGCGCCTCGGCCGGTCGCATCACCGCCGCCATCCCGTATTTCGGCTACGCCCGCCAGGATCGCCGTTCGCGTTCGTCGCGCGTGCCCATCGCCGCCAAGCTGGTCGCCAACATGCTCGTCGCCTCCGGCGTCGACCGCGTGCTGACCATGGACCTGCACGCCGAGCAGATTCAGGGCTTCTTCGACATCCCGGTCGATAACATCTACGCCCTGCCGATCCTGCTCGACGACATCAAGAAGCAGGACTACGAAAATCCGATGGTCGTTTCGCCCGACCACGGCGGTGTCGTCCGCGCCCGCTCGCTGGCCAAGCGCCTCGAATGCGACCTGGCGATCATCGACAAGCGCCGCCCCAAGGCCAACGTTTCCGAAGTGATGAACATCATCGGCGACGTCAAGGGCCGCACCTGCATCATCATGGACGACATGGTCGACACTGCCGGCACGCTGTGCAAGGCCGCCACCGCACTGAAGGCCAACGGCGCCAGCAAGGTCGTCGCCTACTGCACGCACCCGGTGCTGTCCGGCCCGGCCGTCGAACGCGTGAACACTTCCGACCTCGACGCCCTGGTGGTCACCGACACCATTCCGCTGCGCGACGATGCCGCTGCGTCGCCGCGCATCCGCCAGCTGTCGGTCGCCGACATCCTGGCCGAAACCATCCGCAGGATCAGCAACGACGATTCCGTGTCCTCGCTGTTCATCGACTGATTTTTTCAACCTCCCGTACTGGTCGCGGTTCGGGAAACATTCTGGAGTATCAACATGCAATTCGAAGTTATCGCCAACAAGCGTGATCTGCAGGGCACGAGTGCGAGCCGCCGCCTGCGTCGCGCCGGCATGGTTCCGGGTATCGTCTACGGCGGCGACGCCGCCCCGATCGCCATCGAAACCCACCACAACGACCTGCTGCTGAAGATGAAGAAGGAAGCTTTCTACGCTTCGATCATCAACCTGGTCATCGACGGCAAGAAGGAACAGGTCCTGCTGCGCGATTACCAGACGCACGCCTACAAGCAGCAGATCCTGCACATCGACTTCCAGCGCGTCGACGCCACGCACGAACTGCACATCAAGGTGCCGCTGCACTTCGTCGGCGAAGAAGACGCGCCGGGCGTCAAGCTGGGCGGTGGCCTGGTCAACCACGTGACGACCGAACTGGACGTGCACTGCCTCGCCAAGGACCTGCCCGAGTTCATCGAAGTCAACCTCAGCGCGATGAAGGTCGGTGAGAACATCCACGCTTCCCAGGTCAAGCTGCCGAAGGGCGTAGCCCTGGTCAAGCACGGCGAAGACGACCCGATTGTCGTCAGCATCGTCGGCAAGGGTGGCGCGCAGGAAGCCGAAGGCGAAGCCGCCGCCGAATAATCCCGGCTCCTTCGCTATACTTGGCCGCCGCAGGCAGATGCCCCGGCGGCCTTTTCACATACATGCACATGACCATGCCCCGTCTCGTCGTCGGCCTCGGCAATCCGGGCCAGGAATACGAAACCACCCGACATAACGTCGGCTTCTGGTTCGTCGACCGTCTGGCCGAGGCACTGCGCGTCACGCTCGCGCCGCAGGCCAAGTTCTTCGGCAAGGCCGGCCGCGCCGGGGAACTGTGGTTGTTGCAACCCTCGACCTACATGAACCGTTCCGGTCAGTCGGTCGCGGCACTGGCCAATTTCTACAAGATCACGCCGGCCGAGATTCTCGTCGTGCACGACGAGCTCGACCTGCCACCGGGCGGCATCCGCCTCAAGCAGGGCGGCGGCAACGGCGGCCACAACGGCCTGAAGGACATCCAGGCCAGACTGGGCACGCCGGACTTCTGGCGCCTGCGCCTGGGCATCGGCCATCCGCGCACGCTCAATCTCGCGCAGCAGGTCGTCGACTTCGTGCTGCATCCGCCGCGCAAGGAAGAAGCGCCCGACATCGAACAGGCCCTGCAGCGCAGTCTGCTGGCCTGGCCCAAACTCGCCGCCGGGGATTTCGCCGGCGCCCAGCAACAGTTGCACGGCAAAGCCGTCTGAGGAATACATCATGTCTTTGAAATGCGGCATCGTCGGTCTGCCCAACGTCGGCAAGTCCACCCTGTTCAACGCGCTCACCAAGGCCGGCATCGAAGCCGCCAACTACCCCTTCTGCACCATCGAGCCGAACGTCGGCATCGTCGAGGTGCCGGACCCGCGCCTGAAGGCGCTGTCCGAAATCGTCAAGCCGCAGAAGATCCAGCCGGCCATCGTCGAGTTCGTCGACATCGCCGGCCTGGTCGCGGGCGCCTCCAAGGGCGAAGGCCTGGGCAACCAGTTCCTGGCCAACATCCGCGAGACCGACGCCATCGTGCACGTGGTGCGCTGCTTCGACGACCCGAACGTCGTGCACGTCTCCGGCAGCGTCGATCCGATCCGCGACATCGAGGTCATCGACACGGAATTGGCCCTTGCCGACATGTCGACCGTGGAAAAGGCGCTGAACCGCTACAAGAAGCCGGCGCAGGCCGGCGACAAGGAAGCCAAGGTGCTCGTCGCCGTGCTCGAGAAGTGCATGGCCCAGCTCGACCAGGGCAAGGCCGTGCGTGCGCTCGACCTGTCGAAGGAAGAGTGGGCGAGCCTCAAGCCCTTCTGCCTGATCACCGCCAAGCCGGTGCTCTACGCCGCCAACGTCGCCGACACCGGCTTCACCGACAACCCGCTGCTCGACGCCGTGGAGAAGCACGCTGCCGCCGAGGGCGCCCAGGTCGTCGCGCTGTGCGCCAACATCGAGGCCGAGATCGCCGACCTCGACGACGCCGACAAGATCGAATTCCTCGAGTCGATGGGCCTGCACGAAGCCGGCCTGGACCGCCTGATCCGCGCCGGCTACAAGCTCCTGGGCCTGCAGACCTACTTCACGGCGGGCGTCAAGGAAGTGCGCGCCTGGACCATCCACGCCGGCGACACCGCGCCGCAGGCGGCCGGCGTCATCCACACCGACTTCGAGCGCGGCTTCATCCGCGCCCAGACCATCGCCTTCGAGGACTTCGTCCAGTTCAAGGGCGAATCGGGCGCCAAGGAAGCCGGCAAGATGCGCGCCGAAGGCAAGGATTATGTCGTCAAGGATGGCGATGTGATGAACTTCCTGTTCAACGTCTGATCCCACGCTGATGACCACACTCACTGCCTCACCCGTACAGACGCCCATCGGAGCATTGGGCGAGGCAGTGTTGCGCCGGATCTTCGTGCAATGCAGCGAAGCGATCCTGGTCACCGACAGCGACAACCGCATCATTGCGGTCAACGCCGCATTCAGCCAGCTTTCCGGTTATTCGGCCGAAGAAGTGATCGGGCGCAATCCGCGCATGTTCTCGTCAGGGCGCAACGAACCGGCGTTCTACACCGAGATGTGGCGGGCAATCAACGAGGACGGCGCGTGGTCCGGCGAAATCTGGGACCGGCGCAAGGACGGCAATCTCTACCCGATCTGGCTGACCGTATCGGCGGTGCGCGACAACGAGAACCGGATCGCCAACTATGTCGCCACCTTCGCCGATATCGGCGAACGGATCGAGGCCAGCAACCAGTTGCTGCACCTGGCCTACCACGACCCGCTGACCCACCTGCCCAACCGGCTGTCCTTCGAATCGCAGATCGAGCTGTCGATCCGCGCCTGCGAACGGGACCACAAGCAGGTGGCACTGATGCTGATCGACCTCGACCATTTCAAGATGGTCAACGACACGCTCGGCCACCATGTCGGCGACGAACTGCTGAAAAGCGTCGCCAGCCGCCTGCGCGACTGCGTGCGGGCCAGCGACATCGTCGCCCGGCTGGGTGGCGACGAATTCGTCGTCGTGCTGCCCGACATCGATTGCGCGATGACCATCGCCTCGATCGCCGGCAAGGTGCAGCGCAGCCTCTCCGAAAGCAGCCACCGGGTCGGCCCGCACACGCTGTACGCGACGCCGAGCATCGGCATCGCCATTTACCCGGGCGACGGACGCGACGGGGAGACGCTGCTGCGCAACGCCGATACGGCGATGTACCACGCCAAGAGCGCCGGCCGGAACAACTACCAGTTCTACGCCAAGCACATGAATGCCGCCGCCGCCGCCCGTCTCGAGCTGGAAAACGCGCTGCGCGAGGCGCTATCGTCGATCACCCCGACGCACAGCCCGTTCACGCTGCACTTCCAGCCGCAGGTACGGCTCAGCGACGGCCAGATCGTCGGCCTGGAAGCGCTGGCCCGCTGGCGTCACCCGCAACTAGGCGAGGTCCCGCCCGGCCGCTTCATTCCGGTGGCCGAGGAGACCGGTCTGATCCAGCCGCTGGGCGACTGGGTGTTCTGGGAAACCTGCCGCAACGTCCGGCATTTCCGCGATTGCGGCCTGCACGGTTTCCGCGTTGCGGTGAACATCTCGGCGCAGCAGTTGCGCCACGAGAACCTGCCGTCGGTGGTGCGTGGCGCGCTGGCCTGCTACGAGCTGACGCCGCAGGACATCGAGCTGGAAATCACCGAAAGCACGGCGATGCAGAATCCCGAGCTGACCCTGTCCATCCTCAACCAGTTGTCGGACATGGGCATCGTGCTGGCCATCGACGACTTCGGTACCGGCTATTCGTCGCTCGCCTACCTGAAGCATCTGCCGATCCAGCGCCTGAAGCTGGACCGCTCCTTCGTCCAGGACATCGAAACCGACCAGAACGACGCCGCCATCTGCTCGGCGACCGTCGCCCTCGGCCACAATCTCGGTCTCGAACTGGTTGCCGAAGGCGTCGAAACGTCGACCCAGCGCGACTTCCTGGCCCGGCTCGGCTGCGACACGCTGCAGGGTTTCCTGTACAGCAAACCGTTGCCGGCCGAGCGGATCGTCGACTACCTGCGCAGCTACCAGCCAACCCGGCTCAACGGTTGACCCGCGCCCACTCGGCCTCGAAATAACGGACCAGCGCCTGGTTGTTCAGGCGATTGACGTCGACCGGCAGCCGCGCGATGTCGGCCGGGAAATCGAACATGCCGGGCAGCGCCTCGCTGGTCAAAAACCGGGTTTTGCTGCGGTCGACCGCAGGAAACGCATAATTTCTCCGCCCCGCCAGGATGAATCCCCAGTCGCCGAAGGATGGCACCAGCGTGTGGTAGGGCGCCGTCTGCAGACCGACATCCTCGAGCGTCGTCACCACGCACCAGAAGGACTGGCGGGCATAGAACGGCGATGTCGACTGGACGACGATCAGCCCGTTGGCGGCCAGCCGCTTTTCGAGCAACCGGTAGAAGGCCGACGAATACAGCTTGCCCAGTGCAAAATTGTTCGGATCGGGAAAGTCGACAACGATGAAATCGTAAAAATCGGCCGCCGAACCCTGGCCGGACTCCAGCCAGACCAGCGCATCGGCGTTGATCACCTCGGCACGCGGCGAGCGCAGGGCGCCGCCATTCAGCTCGACCAGCGCCGGCGCCGTCGAGAACAGTTCGGTCATCGCCGGATCGAGGTCGACCAGCGTCACCTTCTCGACCTGCGGATATTTCAGGATTTCGCGCAGCGCCAGTCCGTCACCGCCGCCCAGCACCAGCACCCGCCGAGCCGCCGGCAAGGCGGCCAGACCGGGGTGGACCAGCGCTTCGTGATAGCGGTATTCGTCGTGCGACGAGAACTGCAGATTGCCGTTGAGGAACAGGCGCAGGTCGTCGCGCCAGCGGGTGACCACGATGCGCTGGTACGGCGTCGAACGGGCATAGACGATATCGTCGGCATAGACATGCGCCTCGGCCAGCGCGGTCAACTGCCCGGCACCGGCAAAACCCGCGGCCAGCAGCAGCCCGGCCATGCCGCCCTGCACCCACAGGCCGCGCCGGGCCGGCAACTGGTCGGCGAACAGGCGCAAGGCCCAGAAAGCGACGGCAACGTTGAGCAAGCCGAACAGCAAGCCGGTACGCATCATGCCGAGATAGGGCGCCAGCAGCAGCGGAAACAGCAAGGACACCGCCAGTGCGCCGAGATAATCGAAAGTGAGCACTTGCGACACCAGATCGCGAAAGGCCAGATCGCGCTTCAGGATGCGCATCACCAGCGGAATTTCCAGGCCGACCAGCACGCCGACCCCGAACACCGCAACATAGAGCAGCAGCCGGAACGGGCTGGGCAGCCAGACGAAGGCGGCAAACATCGCCAGTGCCGAAAACCCGCCGATCACGCCGACCAGCAGTTCGATCCGGATGAAGGTGCCGATCAGGTCGCGGGTCACGTATTTCGACAGCCAGGAGCCGACGCCCATGGCGAACAGATAGGTGCCGATCACCGTCGAGAACTGCATCACCGAATCGCCCAGCAGATAGGACGACAGCGCCGCGGCGACCAGTTCGTAGGCCAGTCCGCAGGACGCGATGATGAAGACCGAGAAGAGCAGCGCCTGTTGCATGGCGCGCATGCTACCCCAGAAACTCTCCCGGCCGCCCCCCGTTTCTGCGAAAATACGGGTCCTCTCGCAGCACCGGAAATCCCCCAAATGCCTCCGCATCCCGCCATCGCCTCGACCGAGGAAATCGTTGCCGAACTCAAGGCTGGCCGCATGGTCGTCCTGGTCGACGAAGAAGACCGCGAAAACGAGGGCGATCTGCTGATGGCCGCCGAATACGTCACCCCGGAAGCCATCAATTTCATGGCCAAGCATGGCCGTGGCCTGATCTGCCTGACCCTGACCGAAGCCCGCTGCAAACGCCTTGGCCTGAGCCAGATGGCGCGCAGCAACGGCACCCAGTTCGGCACCGCCTTCACCGTCTCCATCGAAGCCGCCGAAGGCGTCACCACCGGCATCTCGGCCGCCGACCGCGCACACACCATCCGCACCGCCGTCGCCCGCAATGCCGTGGCCGACGACATCGTGCAGCCCGGTCACGTCTTCCCGATCACCGCCCGCGAAGGCGGCGTGCTGGTCCGCGCCGGCCACACCGAAGCCGGTTGCGACCTGTCGGCCATGGCCGGCTGCGAGCCGGCCGCCGTGATCTGCGAGATCATGAACGACGACGGCACGATGGCCCGGCTGCCGGAACTGATCGAATTTTCCCGCACACACGGCCTGAAGATCGGCACCATCGCCGACCTGATCCACTACCGCGCCGCCTCGGAAACCCTGGTCGAGCGCGTCACCGAGAAAACCGTCGCCACGCCGCACGGCGATTTTCAGCTGATCGCCTATGTCGACCGCGCCGCCGGCGCCACCCACCTGGCGATGGTCAAGGGCAGCATTCCGGCCGACGGCGAAACCCTGGTCCGCGTCCATGAGCCGCTGTCCGTGCTCGATTTCCTCGATCCGGACAGCAAGGCGCAATCCTTCTCGATCGACCAGGCGCAGGCCGCGCTGGCCCGCAACGGCCACGGCGTGATCGTGCTGATGCACCGCCCGGAAGACGGCGAAGCCCTGCTCGACCGCCTGACCGGCCGCAACGTCGTGCCGCGCCCGCAACAGAAATGGGACCCGCGCACCTACGGCATCGGCGCGCAGATCCTGCGCGACCTCGGCGTCACCCAGATGCGGCTGCTCGCCAGCCAGCGCAAGATGCCTTCCATGGCCGGCTTCCAGCTCGAAGTCACCGGCTTCGTCACCTCGCCCACGGAACTCTGATTCATGCCCCGCTTCGATAACGTCTTCGAATACGACAACGACCTTTCCGGCACCGGCCTGCGTGTCGGCGTCGTGATGAGCCGCTTCAACCTGCCGGTCTGCGAAGGCCTGCTTTCCGCGTGCATCGCCGAACTCAAGCGCCTCGGCGTGGCCGATGGCGACATGCGCATCGCCAGCGTGCCCGGCGCCCTGGAGATTCCGCTGGTTCTGCAGACCATGGCGCAGAGCGGCCGCTACGACGCGCTGATCGCACTCGGCGCAGTCATCCGCGGCGAGACCTACCATTTCGAGGTGGTGTCCAACGACGCCTGCCGCGCGATCATGGAAGTCCAGCTGCATACCGGCGTGCCGATCGCCAACGGCATCCTGACCTGCGAGACCGACGAACAGGCCGAAGTCCGCATGCAGCCGAAGGGGAGCGACTGCGCACAAGCCGCCGTCGAAATGGCCAATCTGAAGAAGGCACTGGGTCAATGAGCGAACAGAACCAAACCGCCAAGCCGAAATCGGCCCGCCGCCGGGCCCGCGAATTCGTGCTGCAAGGGCTTTACCAATGGCGCGTCGGCGGCGCCGACGAAGCCGCCATCGAAGCCTACGCGCCGGAAATGGAAGGCTTCGCCAAGGCCGACCGCGAATTCTTCGTCGGCACGCTGCGCGGCGTCATCGGCCAGCACGTCGCGCTGACCGAGCGCATCGCCACGCACATCGACCGGCCGTTCGGCGAACTGTCGCCGGTCGAGGCCAGCCTGCTGCTGCTCGGCACCTTCGAGATGGCCAACCATCCGGAAACGCCGTACCGCGTGATCATCAACGAAGCCATCGAACTGGCCAAGTCCTTCGGCGGCACCGACGGGCACAAGTACGTCAACGGCGTGCTCGACAAGATCGCCGCCGTGCTGCGCCCGACCGAGGTCGCCGCGCGCCGCCAGGGCAAGTAAGAAGATGGCCGGCGAATTCGGGCTGATTGCCCGCCATTTCGCCCGTCCGACGCCGTCGACCGTACTCGGCCCCGGCGACGACTGCGCCCTGATCCAGCCGTCGCCCGGCAAGCAACTGGCGGTGACCACCGACATGCTGGTCGCCGGCACGCATTTCCTGCCCGACACCGACCCGAAGAACCTCGGCTGGAAGGCGCTCGCCGTCAATCTCTCCGACCTCGCGGCCATGGGCGCGAGGCCGCGCTGGGTGACGCTGGCCGGCGCACTGCCTGCGGTCGACGAGCCGTGGATCGCAAAATTCGCCGACGGCTTCTTCGCCTGTGCCGCCGAATACGGCGTCGATGTGATCGGCGGCGACACCACGCAAGGACCGCTCAACCTCTGCGTCACCGCCTTCGGCGAAGTCGAACCCGGCCACGCCCTGCGCCGCGACGGTGCCCGCCCCGGCGAGCAGATCTGGGTCTCCGGTCGGCCAGGTCTGGCCGCGCTCGGGCTGGCCCACCTGCAGGGCCGGGTCAAACTGCCCGCGCCGTGGCCGCGCCTGTGCGTCGCGGCACTCGAAAAGCCGCGGCCGCGCGTTGCCCTCGGCCAGGCCCTGGTCGGACTGGCCAGCGCGGCGATCGACGTTTCCGACGGCCTGCTCGCCGATCTCGGCCATATTGCCGAGCGCTCGGGCTGTGCCGCTGCGGTACGCCTGGTCCAGCTGCCGCAACTGCGCGACCTGGCCGGCAGCGGCCAGCATTACGACGCCGAGTTGCGACGCATCGCACTCGATTGCCAGGTGGCGGGCGGCGACGATTACGAACTGTGTTTCACAGCACCCGCCGCACGCAGCCCCGAGATTGCCCGGCTCGCCGCGCAGCTCGAACTGCCGCTGTGGCCGATCGGCGAGATCGTCGCCGGACCGGCCGGCGAGGTGACGGTTTCCGATCCCGACGGCCGCCCCGTCGAATTCGCCCGCCGGGGGTACGAGCACTTTGTCTGAATCCGGCCAACGCAAACCCGACCTCCGCTTCCTGCTTGCCCATCCGGCGCATTTCTTCGCCTGCGGCTGCGGCAGCGGACTGGCCGGCAAGGCGCCGGGCACTTTCGGCACGCTGTTCGCGTGGGCCAGCTTCGTCCTGTTCCGCCCGCATTTCACCGACGGCCAGTTGCTGTTCCTGTTCGCCGCCGCCTACCTGGCCGGTATCTGGTTCATCGACGTTGCCGGTCGCGCGCTCGGCGATCCGGATCACGGCAGCATCGTCTGGGACGAAATCGTCCCCTTCTGGCTGGTCCTGCTGCTGACGCCCGGCGGCTGGCTGTGGCAATTGACCGCCTTCGCGCTGTTCCGCTTCTTCGACATCACCAAGCCGCAACCGGCCCGCTACTTCGACGAACACGTCAAGAACGGCTTCGGGGTGATGGCCGACGACCTGATTGCGGCCGGCTACACGCTGTTGCTGCTGGCACTGCTGAAAATCCTGGTTTCCTGACCGTCGACCGCAGCAGGCATACAATGGCAGCATCCTGATTCGCAGGAGAACGCCATGAGCCACAAGCACGCGCAACTGTTGCGCAGCATCTTCCACGACCCGCTGCCGGCCAATATCCACTGGCGCGAGATCGAATCGCTGCTCAAGCATCTCGGTGCCGACCTCCAGCCCGCGCACGGCGCCCGCTTCCGCATCCTGCTCAACGGCTGCGAGGGCTTCCTGCATCACCCGCACAACAGCAACACCTGTAGCCGGCAGGAAATCAAGGCGGTGCGCGACTATCTGCTGCGTGCCGGCATCACGCTGGCTGGCCACGAATGAAAAAGCCACCGTGAGGACACGGTGGCTTCGGGAATGCTGGCCCGCCCGGCGCGATTCGAACGCACGACCCCTGCCTTCGGAGGGCAGTACTCTATCCAGCTGAGCTACGGGCGGAAGGATGCGGATTCTACTCTGCACTGCGGCTTGCGTCCATCGGAGCGAATCGAATAAGCTTCCGGCATCCCCAGCCAGCCGATAACAAGCAGAAGATGAGCCCGTCCCCCCGCGACCTGAACCCCGACGACCTGCAGAAAGTTCTCGCCACCGTCGACATCCCCGCCTGCCCGACCTTCGTCACCGAGGCCATGAACGAAGCGCAGAAGGACGAACCCGACATCCGCCGGCTGGCCGCCATCATCACCAACGATCCGGGCATGTCGGCGGCTGCCGTCAAGCTGGCCAATTCGCCGATCTACGGCGGCGGCTCGTCGGTCAGCGGCGTACGTCAGGCGATCGACCGCCTGGGCACCCGCAACATCGTCTGCGTGGTGGTCGCCTCGGCGTTGCGCAACAGCATCGGCGGCCTGCCGGCCGCCTGGCTGGACAGTTTCTGGAAACGCGCCGGCCAGCTCGCCGTCGCCGCCAGCCTGATCGCCCGCCGGGTTTATGGCGTATCGCCCGACGCCGCTTACACCTACGCGCTGTTTCACGACGCGGCCATTCCGCTGATGATGAAACGCTTCCCGGATTACGGCAAAGTGCTCGAGCGGTGCGTGCAGGACGGCACCCCCATCGTCCAGGCGGAAAGCGACTACTTTCCCTGCACCCACCCGATCGTCGGCTCGCTGCTGGTGCGTAACTGGGGCTTGCCGGCCATCCTCGGGCAAGCCATCCGCTTCCACCACGAGCTTGATGCCTACGACCTGCCGGACCGCACGCTGCCCGGCGGCGCGCTCGCCTTCATCGCGGTGACCCAGGTTGCCGAACACCTGCTGGCCGAAATCCAGGAGGGCGAGGACATCGAAGTCGGCCACGAGCTGTTCGCCCGGGCACTCGACTATCTCGGCCTGTCGGTCGACGACGTCGACGATCTCCGGCAACGCGTCTCCGGCGCGCTGGGCGAAGCCGCCTACGCCTGAAGCCTAGTCGAGCAGCGTGCGCGCGGCCTCGTAACGCTGTGCGAAATAGCCGCTGGCCAACTGGTCGATGCGCACCCGCCCGTTGCTCGACGGCGCATGCACGAAGCGGTCGTCGCCGATGTAGATGCCGACATGCGAGAACGGGCGGTTCAGGGTGTTGAAGAACACCAGATCGCCGGGCCGCAATTCGTCCCGTCCGATCGGCCGCGCCTGACGGGCGATATCCGCCGCGCTGCCGCCGACCCGCAGACCGGCCGCCTGGCCGTAGATATAGCTGACCATGCCGCTGCAATCGAGCCCGGCATCGGGATTCTTGCCGCCGAAACGGTAACCGGTATCGATCAGGCTCATCGCATACATCACCACCTCGGCCCCTTGCGCGCTGACCGGGCGCGGGGCATGCGCTATAGTCGCAACCGGCCGCGACGCCGGCGAACCGCAGGCCGCCAGCCACAGCGCGAGACAGGCAACGAAGCTCAGGCGCCAACGCATCGATCTCATCCTTTTTCTTGAAAGTTTCTACAACTTACCGTTTTTACAGGATTTTTCAAGACCATGAACCTCCAGAATCTTTCCCTGCTGCGGTCGACCAACCTGATCGGCGGAAAATGGGTCGATGCCGACGACGGCCAAACGCTGGCCGTCATCGATCCGGCCAGCGGTGAACGGATCGGCAAGGTCCCGCTTGCCGGCGCCGCCGAAACGCAACGGGCGATCGCCGCCGCCGACGCCGCCTGGCCGGCCTGGCGCGCACTCACCGCGAAACAGCGCAGCCAGTTGCTGCACACCTGGTTCCGCCTGATTCTGGAGAACGCCGACGATCTGGCGCAACTGATCACCGCCGAGGGCGGCAAACCGCTCAGCGAAGCCCGGGGAGAAGTGATTTACGGCGCCTCCTTCGTCGAATGGTTCGCCGAGGAAGGCAAACGCAGCTACGGCGAAAGCATTCCCAGTCCCAACCCGGCGCAGCGCCTGCTCGTCGTCAAGCAGCCGGTCGGCGTCTGCGCGGCAATCACGCCGTGGAACTTCCCGCTGGCGATGATCACGCGCAAGGTGGCGCCGGCGCTGGCCGCCGGCTGTCCGGTCGTCGTCAAACCGGCCGAAGCAACGCCGCTGACCGCGCTGGCCCTGGCGGCACTGGCCGAGCAGGCCGGTCTGCCGGCCGGCGTGTTCAACGTGGTGACCGGCAAGCCGGCTGAAATCGGCGGCGAGCTGTGCGCCAATCCGACGGTGAGAAAGCTGTCGTTCACCGGGTCGACCGCCGTCGGCCGGCTGTTGATGCAGCAATGCGCGCCGAGCCTGAAAAAACTGTCGCTCGAACTGGGCGGCAACGCGCCCTTCATCGTCTTCGACGATGCCGACCTCGATGCTGCGGTCGACGGCGCGCTGACGGCAAAATACCGCAATACCGGCCAGACCTGCGTGTGCGCCAACCGCTTTCTGGTGCAGGACGGCATCTATGCGGCCTTCGCCGCGCGCCTGGCCGAACGGGCCGGTCATTTGCCGGTCGGTGCCGGCAACGAACCCGGCGTTGCCCTGGGGCCGCTGATCAACGCCGCCGGCCTGGCCAAGGTCGAAGCGCATGTCGCCGACGCCGTCGCCAAGGGCGCCCGTGTGCTGTGCGGCGGCGCCCGCCACGCGCGCGGCGGCAACTTCTATCAACCGACCGTGCTGGCCGACGTGACGTCGCAGATGCAGGTCGCCCGCGAAGAAACCTTCGGCCCGATTGCGCCGCTATTCCGCTTTTCCACCGAGGCCGAAGCCATCGCCATGGCCAACGACACCGAGTTCGGTCTCGCTGCCTATTGCTTCACGCGCGATGTCGGCCGTGCCTGGCGTGTCGGCGAAGCGCTCGAATACGGCATGGTCGGTCTCAACAGCGGACTGATCTCGAATGAAGTGGCGCCGTTCGGCGGCATCAAGCAGTCCGGCCTCGGTCGCGAGGGCTCGAAGTACGGTCTGGAGGAATACCTCGAAGTGAAGTATCTGTGCTTCGCCGTCGGCTGAGGCCGGCGTTACTTGTGATAAGTCCGGCTGCCGCCGCCGCTGCGGCCGTCCGGATTGGCGACGTTGTCGAACAGGTTCCAGCCCTGCTGCTGAGCGTAGCCGAACAGGCTCAGGGCGAGGATGGCGGCAGCCAGGTTGAATTTGTCGAACATCAGTCGTCCTCGTCGTCGTCCGGCGCGTGATCGCTGTCGGCCCAGCGCCGGACCTCGAAGGCATGGTGGCGCAGCCGGGTGAACACCGGGAAAGCCGTCAGGAAGATCATCACCAGCACGAAGTTCGACCAGCCGGCACCGGCTGTCCGGACCTCCAGCGCGCTGCGCAGCGGCAGGGGCTTTTCCGGGGCCAGTTCGGCGTCGACCGTCAGATAGTAGGTCCCCGGCGGAACGTTGAGGAAGACGACCTCGTCGGCATTGTCGCCTTCGGACCAGTAACCGTCGTCATAGCCATGGTAGTAGGAAACCTCGCGCGCCGCAGGCCAGGCCTGGCCGGTGTTCTTGTCGACCAGCAGCAGTTCGAAGACGGCCCAGTTGTTGTCCAGATTGGTCTGATTGCGCACGGCGATCTTGCGCGGCTTGCCATCGATCCGGAATTCGCCGGTCTGCCGGCTTTCCTCGAGACTGTTCGGGGCGAAGTCGAAAGTTTGGCGGAGCAGCGTGCTGCCACCGCCGCCGATGACGAACCAGGCCTGGACCAGCACCGCGACCAGCGCCAGTTTCCAGAACAGCCGGCACACCTTGCGATGCCCTTCGGCCCACGGATTGGGCTGGCAGGCGCCGACGCCGATCGCGGCCGGCAGTCCCGATTTCAGACCGAAGGCAGCGGCGATCGCGGCCGGCTCGACATAGGTCCCGTGCGACCAGCTCAGCGTCTTGTCATCCGTTTCGCGCGACAACGTATGCGGCGGTGCGACGTAGTCGGTCACCCGGTTGATCTCGCCACGCCGGACCCGCCAGGTGAACTCGCCTTCGACATGCACCACCTCGGCCCGCGCCGCCGTCGAGAAATGCCGGTAGCGCTCGCCCTGCCAGCGCACATCGGCGAGTTCGTTGCTGCCGACGTTGGGCGGATCGGACAGGACATCGACCAGGGTCCAGTGATTGTTGTATTCGGTGAGCCAGCGGTAGCTCCCGTTCTCGCCGGCCAGCAGATACTCCCGCCAGTGGTAAGCGATGCCGTCCACCTTGCTGCGCTTGACCAGAAAGCCGATCAGCTCGACCGCATGCCCGGCCAGCCGCCCCTTGCTGCCCAGCGGCAGGCGCGGGGCAAAGCCGCCGTCGCGCTGCTTCAGGGCCTTGGAGAGCAAGCGCAGCGTCTCGTCGCTGGTATCGACCACCGCCCCGCAACTCGCACAGCCGACCGCCTGGATGCTCGCGTCACGCGCCTGCATCGGCACACCGCAAGCCGGACAGCGGAAGACCCGGGTGTCTACCTTGCGCGTCGGCACGGCCATGCCGTCGCGCAGCCCGTTCATCGCCAGGGCGCCGAAATCGACAGCCTCGCCGACGAACAGCAAGGGGGCCGTTTCCGAATAATCGAGCGTGGCGAAATTCCGCCCGTTACGCAGGTCGACCGCATTGACCGGATAGCCGGCACCGACCTTGAACGGCAACTCGCCCTGGCCGGCGACGCACTCGGCACGCTCGAGATTGCTCACCACCCAGGACTGGCCGGCCAGCACGAAACGCTCGCCGATACGCCATTCGTCGAAGGCCGGCACCGCCTCCTGCACCGGCTGGACGAAACTCAGCACATACTCGCCGGCGGCCTCCGACAGCCAACCGGTGCGCATGTCGTCGAACAGCAGATGCCATTCGTTCCAGAGGCCTTCGCCATAGCGGATCTGGATGCGTCCGATCAGCGCAAAATGCACGCCCTGGTAGCGGCCCTCGGCGCCCAGTTGCAGCGGCGAACGATCCTCGACCAGCGCCGCCATCTTGCCGATGTCTTCCAGCGCCTGGTCGTGGCGGACCAGCGTGCTGCTGCAATAGTCGCAGACGGCAAAGACCGACGACGCCGAACGGAAGACGACCGGCGCGCCGCAGGAGGGACAGGAGGCGGTCAGCGCCACGGTGCTGCGGTCAACTCAGCTTTTTCAGCAATTCCGCTTTCTTGGCATCGAATTCGGCCTGACTGAGGATGCCCTTCTCGACCAGGCCGTGCAGCTTTTCCAGCGTCGCCACGACATCGTCGGCCGATACCGCGGCAGCGGCCGAGGCCGGTTGCATCGCCGACGCCATGGCCTGGCCGACCACCTGGCCAAAGCCGACGCCGGCGCCAAGGCCGACGCCCATCGCCGCGATGCCGCCTTCGTTCCTGGCCGCATCCGGAATGCTGCTGGCGACCTGGAACTGCGTGTAGCGCTGCATGTCGCCGATCATGTTCATGCCGATCTTCTGGTCGAGCAGCTTCTGCAACTCCTCGGGCAGCGACACGTTCTGCACGACCAGCATGTCGAGCTGCAGGCCGTAGTCGGCGAACAGCGGCGCCGCCTTCTGCAGCATCGCCTTGCCGAATTCGTCCTGATTGGCCGCCATGTCGATGAAGGCCACGCCGGATTCGCCGAACAGGTCGGTCAGCCCGGCGACCAGCGTGCTGCGCAACTGCCCTTCGAGCTCTTCGCGGGTATAACTGCCGCGGGTACCGGAAACCTTCTGATAGAAGATCTTGGGGTCGACCAGGTGATACGAGTAAATCCCGAAAGCGCGCAGGCGGACGATGCCGAATTCCTTGTCGCGAATGGTGATCGGGTTCGGCGTGCCCCACTTCTGATCGAGCTGGCCACGGGTCGAAAAGAAGTACACATCGCTCTTGAACGGGGATTCGAACAGCTTGTCCCAGTTCTTCAGATAGGTCAGGACCGGCAGCGTCTGCGTGTTCAGCTTGTACATGCCCGGGCCGAAGACATCGGCGACCTGCCCTTCGTCGACGAAGACGGCCATCTGCGAATCGCGCACGGTCAGGCTGGCACCGTTCTGGATTTCCATCTCCTGCATCGGGAAGCGCCAGGCCAGCGTACCGTCGGCATCCTCGGTCCATTGCAGGATGTCGATGAATTGTTTCTTGATGAAGTCCATCAGGGCCATGCGAGCCTCCGTTCGGTAAGCGGGTTGATCAGACGATGCAGGCGGCGTTCAGGATGCCGACGCCGACGGAAAGGGATGCCATGAAAATGCCGGCCGAGCGGCGCTCGTGCGGGATCGCCACGCCGAGATCGGGCAAGGCCAGACGGGCGGCGAGATACGCCCCCAACTGGACCGCGCCGGCCACGACGCCCCAGCCGACCATGACCGCGATATCGTGGCTGATCGCCACCGAAACGCCGATCGGCAGTGCATAGCCAAGCAGCGCACCGCCCAGGCTGATTGCGGCAGCGGTATTTCCCTCACGGATCAGCGCCAGCTCGTTGTAGGGCGTCACCCAGACGTACAGCAGCACAAACAGGACGAGCAGGACGATCGCCGTGGCGAAGAAGCCGGCAAAAGCGGGCAACTGGTTGAGCACCGGGTCGAACATGGCGATATCCCTGCAGGTCGGCAATGACGCCGGATTGTCTCCGCTCGCCGGGCTTTGTTCAAGCTTTGCGTTGGCGATACCAGGCAACGAACTCGCCGAGCGGCATCGGCTGCGCATAGAGGAAGCCCTGCGCCAGATGACACCCCAGGCCGATCAGGCAGTTGCGCTGAGCCTCGCTCTCCACGCCCTCGGCCAGTGGCCGCAGATCGAGATCGCGCGCCAGATCGACGATGGTCCGCACGATACGCAGTCCCTCTTCGGCGTCGAGCATGGCGACGATGAAGGCCCGATCGATCTTGATCTCGTTGATCGGCAAGCCGACCAGATAGCTGAGCGAGGAATAGCCGGTCCCGAAATCGTCCAGCGCGATGCGAAACCCCTGCGCACGCAGCCGCTGCATCACCGCCAGACCGGCATGGCGATCGCCCATCAACGCCGATTCGGTCAATTCCAGTGTAAACCGTGCCGCCGCCACCTCCCAGGTTGCACAACGCTGGGCCAGCAGTTCGGGCAGCTCGCGATCCACCAGATCGGCAGCGGTCAGATTGAACGACAGCGAAACGCCGATATCCGCGCGATCGAGCGCGATCGCCGTCTGTAGCGCCTCGCGCACCAGCCAGTCGGTGAACAAGGAGCGCCAGCCGTTTTCCTCGATCAAGGCCACGATCTCCGGCGGTGCGACCCAGCTACCGTCCCGGCGTTGCCAGCGTAGCAACAGTTCGGCGCCGGTGCATTGCAGGCTCACCAGGTCAACCTGAGGTTGCAGGAACAACTGCAGGGCATCGCCATTGAGCGCTGTCTGGAGTTCTTCGGCAAGGGCAATGCGATGCTGCCAGTCGCGGCTCATCGAACGCACATACCAGGCAAACGCCTGGTCGCTGCCGACCAGGCTCCAGCGCGCCAGACGCGCAGCCTGCAGCGCGCTTTCCGCATCCTCGCCATGCTCGGGCAACATGGCGGCACCGACGGTCGCCTGCAGGGCCAGCGAGCGGCCACCGAACAGCCGGACCGGTTCGGCAAAGGCCCGGCCGATCCGGGCTGCCGCCAATCCGGCCTGGGCCATGCCGAGAACCTCGGGCAGCACGACCAGCCATTCGCCTTCGCGGCCGATGAACACGCTGTCGTCAGCGTGCAACAGGCGCGCCAGATGATCTGCCAGCAAGCTGGGCAGGCGCTGCAGGTCACTGGCCGTCAGCGCCGAGCAGGCCTCCCGGTCGAGCAGGGCGACCGACAGTACGGCGGCCGGCCTGGCATCCGTCAGCAAGCGCCGAAGACAAGCCAGCGCCGCCAGTTCCCCGGGCGGGCCGCGTTCTTCCCGTCGAGCTTCCTCGCTCAATTCGATGGCGCAGCCGATGGCGGCCAGGACCGCCCGGTTCAGCATGCCGATCAATTCGTAATGCAGGCGCGGCACAGTGTTTGCGGTGCCCTCCAGCAGGAAGGCCTCGCAGTGCACAGTCGCGGCATGCAGCAGTTGCTGCAAACGCGCCGGCGAGCAATCGCGGCCATGCAGCCGGTACCAGGCGCGCATCCATTGCTGCTGCCAGCCGACTTCGCCGATCGATACCGGCAGTTCTGCGGTCAACGCCAGAAAATGCCGAAAATCGGGATCAGCCGGCACGCTTTCCGCCTGACGCAGCAAATGATCACGCCATGGCGCCTGCAGGGCCGGCAACGAGCGCAACGCCTCGGCCGGCAGCGCGTAGGTTTCAAAATCGAAGAAACCGGCGAGCTCAACCGAGATAGAACTCATGACGATCCAGCCCGTAGGCATCGTGCGGCAGCGCCCGACTGACGCGAATGGCGGCCGACACCGGCTCGCGCAGATCGACGACGCGATAGCCGCTGACCATTTCCTTGGCCGCATCGAGCATCAACAGCACGCGCGGCCGCGAGCGCTGCACGCGATTCTGCTGGATGACGACCCCGACCTCGCCGGTGGACAGTTCGACCAGCGTACCGATCGGATACAGGCCGACACACTGGACGAACTGTTCCATCAAGGCCGCATTGAACTGCCGGCCACGCAGGTTGAACAGTTCCTCGAGCGCCTGCTGGTGGCCGATCGCGGTGCGATAAGGCTTGTTTTTCAGCATCGCGCAGAACGAATCGACCAGACCGGCCATTTCGGCGCCGATGCCGATTGCCCCCTCCTGAAGACCGCGCGGGTAACCGCTACCGTCGCGACGCTCGTGATGCCGCGAAACGATCTGCAGGACTTCCGTCGACACCTGCGTCTGGGTCGTCAGGATCTCCAGCGAGCTGGCGACGTGCGAACGGATCAGTTCCTGCTCGGCAACGCTCAGCGGATCGCGTTTGGCCAGCAGGTCGGCGGACACCTGGGTCTTGCCGACATCCTGCAGCATGCCGGCCAGCCCGAGATCGACCAGATGCGGCCCGCGCCAGCCCACCTGGGTACCGAGCAGCAACAGATGCACCGAGACATCCATCGCATGATCAAAACTGTATTGATCGACGCCCTTCAGGCGCAACAGCCACATCAAGGCATCCGGATTGCGCTGCAGGCTGCCGGCGAGATCGCGCACGCCTTCGCGTACGCCATTGATATCGAAGTAGCGGTCACTGGCGATCGACTGGAACGAACTCTGCAGCGACTGGACCAGCGCGTCGTACCGCGGTTCGATGCGTCCCAGTTCCCGATTCAGCGCACGCAGCGCCTCGTCGTCCTCCTGCGCCTGCAGGAAATCCAGAAACTTCCGGCGCCGCCGTTGCTGTTCGACCTGCAGCGCCGCGAACAGCGGTGCCGCCTGCCGCGGCACGGCCTCGACCGCCGACGCCGCGGCAACCAGCGGCGCTGCCTTCAGGGGACGATCGGTCTGGACTTTCGGCGCCACATAGTACGCCTCGAGGGATCGCGAGCGGTCGATCTGGACAAAGCGGCACTTTTCCCGGAACTGCACGACCTGCTCCGGGCGGGAAACCACAAACCCCTGAAGGGCAAACGAAAACTCCGACCATGGACAATCCGGTTCGACGACGAACATGCCGATCTTCAGTTCGGCAACCGGAATGATTTCCATGGTGAATCACGCTTCCCGATGCAATGGCAGGCTGGCCAAGACTCGCAGCCCCAACAGGGGAAGATTTTCCACGCACCGATGCGGAATGACAAGATGATTCGTCAACGTCATGGCATCCCCACCCGACAGCAGGCAGCTCCTTCCCTCGCCAGGCAAGCGCCGCCAGGCGCGCTCGATGGCACCGGTCAGGGCTTCGATGGCGCCGCTGGCGATGGCGTCGTCGGTCCGGCGCGGCCATTCGTCGTAATCTCCTTCGGCCAACGGCAAGCCAGCCGTTCCCCGGGCCAGCGCCGCGTGCATCAGCCCCCGGCCCGGCAGGATCAGCCCACCCAGGAAATTCCCCTCCGCATCCAGGCCGTCGATCGTGGTTGCCGTACCGGCCATGACCACCAGTTGCGACGAAATCCCCAGACTGCGCGCGGCAATCAGCGCACACCAGCGGTCGACCCCGAGTTTTTCCGGATTTTCATAACGATTGACCACCCCGGCAGCGGACGACGCGCTACGTACGACCCGCATCCGCCCGGCGGCTTCCCCCAGCGCGGCGCAAATCGCCGCCTCAACGGCTGGTCCCGCTACATTGGCCAGCATCACGCAGCGTAACCGCGGCCAGTTGGCCGACAATCCGGCAAGCGCACCAACCTCCTCGTGCGCGAGAACGCCTTCCGCCAGCCAGGCGCTGGCGGCCTCGGCAGCGATCCCCCATTTGATGCGGCTGTTGCCGCTGTCGATGCACAGGATCATGCGCCACGCAGACTGAGGTCGCCGGCCAGCACCCGCTGTAGACCGGCGTCTGTCTCGACGAGCAGGGCACCGTCGTCGTCAGCGCCGCGGCAGACACCCGAAATCCCGGCGGCATCGCCCAGCACGACGACCGGCCGGTCCTGCCAGGCATTGAGCGTCTGCCATTCGTTTTTCAACGCAGCAAAGCCGTCGACCGCAAAAATCGCCAGCACCTCATGCAACGCGGCAAGCACGGCGGCCAGAACCTGATGGCGCTCGACCACGGCCCCCGTCTGCCCCAGTCCGGCAACCGGCTGACCAAGATCGCCCACCGGAGGCGCCAGATTCAGGCCAATGCCGATGATGACCTGGGTTGCCCGCCGGTCGGACGACAACTCGATGAGAACGCCGGCCAGTTTGGCCGCCTGCCCCTCATTCAGCCACAGCACGTCGTTCGGCCATTTGAGGTGTACGCCACGGGCGCCCAGGCAACTCAGGGCGCGCGCCAGGGCCACGCCAACGGCCAGCGACAGACCGCTCAGCGCCGACGGCGAACCGCCGAAACGCCAGAGCATCGAAAAGGTGAGGCTGGATTCCGGCGCCGATAGCCAGTGGCGCCCGCGCCGCCCGCGCCCGGCGGACTGCCGGTCGGCGACGACGACCGTGCCGGACGGCGCATTGGCCGCAGCACGGCGTGCGATTTCATCGTTGGTCGAGGCACACTGGTCGAGCGCATCGACGTCGAAGCGCACCGCCAGCGCACCAAGTGCGGCTTTCAGCCGGACGGGATCAAGCAGGGTCATCCGGGAATTTTACTCCCCGGAGGCCTCCTTGCCGCCTTCGATGCCGAGTTCAGCGATCTTTCGGGTGATCGTGTTGCGGCCGATACCCAGCGCCTGCGCCGCTTCGATACGGCGGCCGCCGGTATGCGCCAGTGCCCGCGCGATCAGGATCCGTTCGAAGACCTGCGAAAGCACGCCATGGACGTCAGGCACCCCGCGCGCCAGCATGCGGTCGACCTCGCCTTCGAGCGCACTTTCCCAGTCGGTTGCCAGCGCCACCGGCGTCGCTTCGCGCAACTCACCCGGCAGATCGCCGACTTCAACCTGCTGCCCCGGGGCCATGACAGTCAGCCAATGGCAGAGGTTTTCCAGCTGCCGGACGTTACCCTGAAAGTCCAGGCCGCACAGATACTTGAGCGCTGCGTCGGACAGTCGCTTGGCCTCGACGCCGAGTTCGCGGGCGCTCTTCTGCAGGAAGTGGCGGGTCAGCAGCGGGATATCCTCGCGTCGCTCGCGCAGGGCTGGCAGACGGATGCGGATGACGTTCAGGCGATGGAAAAGATCCTCGCGGAACATGCCGTCCTTGACCCGGTTTTCCAGATTCTGATGGGTCGCCGCAATGACGCGGACGTTGGCCTTGATCGGAGAATGCCCACCGACCCGGTAGAAATGGCCATCCGACAGCACTCGCAGCAGGCGAGTCTGCAACTCGGCGGGCATGTCGCCGATTTCGTCGAGGAACAAGGTGCCCCCTTCGGCCTGCTCGAAACGCCCGCGGCGTTGCGTCTGGGCGCCGGTAAAGGCGCCGCGTTCGTGGCCGAACAGTTCGGATTCCAGCAAGTCCTTGGGGATCGCCGCGGTATTGATGGCGATGAAGGGCTTGTCCGCCCGCGGGCTATGACGATGCAGGGCACGCGCCACCAGTTCCTTGCCGGAACCGGATTCACCGGTGATCAGCACCGTGGCGTGCGACAGCGCGAGGCGGCCGATGGCACGGAACACCTCCTGCATGGCCGGCGCCTGACCGAGGATTTCGGGCACCAGGCCTTCCTCCTCGGACGCACCAGCCTGGTGCATCGACTCGTCGATCGCCCGGCGGATCAGTTCGACGGCCTGATCGACGTCAAAGGGTTTGGGCAGATATTCGAAAGCGCCGCCCTGGAAAGCGGCAACGGCGCTTTCCAGATCGGAATAGGCGGTCATGATGATGACCGGCACACTCGGGAAGCGGGTCTTGACCTCCTGCAGCAACTCGAGACCGGACTGCCCGGGCATGCGAATGTCCGACATCAGTACCTGTGGCGGCTCTATGCCCTGCTCGAGCTGGGAAATGGCTTCGCTCGCCGAAGCATAGCTCTTGAACGGAATCCCCTCGCGAGACAGCGTCTTCTCGAGGACCCAGCGAATGGAGCGATCGTCATCTACGATCCAGACTGGTTTCATGTTGTCTTTTATCGTCATTGGAATGGACTTCCACGAAGCAAGAGTCAGACCTGCCGCCGCATCAACCCTGCTCGACCGGCAGGCGCAGCGTGAACACGGTCTTCCCTGGCTGACTGCTGCAATCGATCGTGCCGTGATGATGCTGAATGAAGTTCTGCGCGATGGTCAATCCGAGGCCGCTGCCACCTTCGCGACCCGAGACCAGCGGATAGAACATGCGCTCGCGAATCCGCTCCGGGATGCCGGGACCGTTGTCGATGACCTTGATCTCCATGGCCAGGCGATAGCGCTTCTTGGCCAGCGTTACCTGACGCAAGGCCCGCGTGCGGAGCACGATTTCGCCAGCGCCTTCCATCGCCTGCGCCGCATTGCGGGCGATATTGAGGACCGCCTGTATCAGTTGCTCGCGGTCGCCGACCAGTTCCGGCAGGCTGGTATCGTAGTCCCGCTGCATCTGCAACGAACCGGGGAACTCGGCAGTCAGCAGGCTGCGTACCCGCTCCAGGATTTCGTGGATGTTGACGGTCGTTGGCAACATCGCCCGGTGCGGGGTCAATAGCCGCTGCATCAGATCCTGCAGTCGGTCCGCTTCCTTGATGATGACCTGGGTGTATTCCTTGAGCGAGGGATTGCTCAATTCGTGTTCGAGCAACTGGGCCGCCCCCCGGATACCACCCAGCGGATTCTTGATTTCGTGCGCCAGATTGCGGATCAGTTCGCGGTTCGCCTGCTGCTGTTCAAGCAGACGCTCTTCGCGGGTTGCCGCGAGATGATGCTCGATCGGTTGCAGCTCAAGCAGCAAGCGCATGCCGGCCGCGATATCCGGGCGCAGCGGGGTGACCGTGCAGTTGAGATGCAGCACTTCGCCGTCGCCGCGCTTCAGTTCGATGTTCTGACCGGTATAGCCCCAATTGTTGGCCAGACCGTTGTCGATTGCCGACTGCAGGGTGGCGGAACAGGTACAGATATCGCTCAATCGCTTGCCAACAACCGCCCGACTGCTGACGGCCAACAGATTTTCGCCGGATGGATTGACGAACCGGATACCCTGCTCTTCATCGATCAGCAGCACCGCCGAAGCGAGCAGGTCGAGACCCGCGAAATTGGCATGGGTAACGTTCATCGCTTTTTATGCTCAGCGTAGATTGCCGAGCTCCTTCTGGATCGCCTGGATGTTGCGCTCGTGCCGGGCGATCTTCTCGCGCTGCGCCTGCAGGCGATCGGCCGGCTGCTTGGCGGCTTCCTGTTCACCCAGTTCGCGCTTGGCCTGCTCCAGACCGCGCTGTTCGACACCCAGCTCCTGCTCGAGAATATGGCGACGATCCCCGTCGCGGGCCTTCTGGGTATTCTCGCCAACCCGGGGAAAGTCTCCCGGCGTTGGATTGCTGCTGGCCGAGCGCACTTTTGCGGGAGTCCCGACGGAGGAACTCACCGGCGCGTCGCCGGCAATTGTCTTGCAGTTCTTGCCCTGACGGCTATTCGAAATGAGCACGCTGCCGCCGTCGTCGGTACACCGATAGATGGCCTGCGCATGCGCGGCGGCCGCCAGGAGTACAAGCAGCGAGCCGATCAGAAAACGTGTCATCGTCATCATTCCTCCGGGACCCCAGAGTTTAGCCGAGATTGCTTCGACGATCCCGGAAGGTTGACGAAAAAAGGGCGGGAAACCCCGCCCTTTCTCGCAAGCCGGGGAATTACAGGCTGTAGTACAGGTCGAATTCGACCGGGTGGGTCGTCATGCGAACCTTGTTCACTTCGTCCATCTTCAGGGCGATGTAGGCATCGATCCAGTCGTTGGAGAAGACACCGCCACGGGTCAGGAATTCGCGATCGGCGTCGAGCGAGGCCAGCGCTTCTTCCAGCGAGGCGCAGACGGTCGGGATCTGTGCGTCTTCTTCCGGCGGCAGATCGTACAGGTTCTTGGAAGCCGGATCGCCCGGGTGAATCTTGTTCTGCACGCCGTCCAGACCGGCCATCAGCAGGGCCGAGAAGCACAGGTACGGGTTCGACAGCGGATCCGGGAAGCGGGCTTCGACGCGGCGCCCCTTGGTCGAGGCAACGAACGGAATGCGGATCGAGGCCGAACGGTTCTTGGCCGAGTAGGCCAGCTTGACCGGGGCTTCGTAGTGCGGGACCAGACGCTTGTAGGAGTTGGTACCCGGGTTGGTGATCGCGTTCAGCGCCTTGGCGTGCTTGATGATGCCGCCGATGTAGTACAGGGCGAACTCGGACAGACCGGCGTAGCCGTCACCGGCGAACAGGTTCTTGCCATCCTTCCAGACGGACTGGTGAACGTGCATGCCCGAACCGTTGTCACCAACGATCGGCTTCGGCATGAAGGTGGCGGTCTTGCCGTACTGGTGCGCGACGTTGTGGGTCACGTACTTCTGGATCTGGGTCCAGTCGGCGCGCTGAACCAGCGTGCTGAACTTGGTGCCGATTTCGCACTGGCCGGCATTGGCCACTTCGTGGTGATGCACTTCGACCGGCACGCCCAGCGCTTCCAGCGTCAGAACCATGGCGGAACGGATGTCGTGCAGGCTGTCGACCGGGGGAACCGGGAAATAGCCGCCCTTGACGGCCGGGCGGTGACCGGTGGCACCGTTGCCGTCGTTCTTCTCGCCGGCACCCCAGGAGGCTTCGGCGGAATGAATCTTGAGGTTGCAGCCGGACATGTCGACGGACCATTCGACGCCGTCGAAGATGAAGAATTCGGGTTCCGGACCGAAGTAGGCGGTATCGCCCAGACCGGAAGACTTCAGATAGGCTTCGGCACGCTTGGCGATCGAGCGCGGGTCACGGTCATAGCCGCGGCCATCGGTCGGATCGACGACGTCGCAGGTCAGGACGACGGTGGTTTCGTCGAAGAACGGATCGATGTAGGCGGTGGCGGGGTCCGGCATCAGCAGCATGTCGGAAGCCTGGATGCCCTTCCAGCCAGCGATGGAGGAACCGTCGAAAGCGTGACCGTTTTCAAACTTGTCTTCGTCGAAGGCGGAGACCGGCACGGTGACGTGCTGTTCCTTGCCACGGGTGTCGGTGAAACGGAAATCGACGAACTTGGCGTCGTTTTCCTTGACCATCTTCATCACGTCTTGCGGGGTTGCCATAAGCGTAAGTCTCCTAAGAAAACACGAGTTGCCGGAACCTCCGGCAAGAATCAAAAAATCGCAGCGGGGGTGTTAGCAGAAAGCATGCCACTAAGCGACGATCGAGTTTTGCATTCTGCCACAATGAGATGACGGAAATCGCACAATCCACGACGCACAAAACAAGTGCACAAAACACCTGCGCGCACTAATTTTGTGCATTGATGCACGCCACTTTGACTTCCCGCACCGCACACAGCCCGGACAAGGCCTGTCGGACATGCCCTTCGATCGCTGTCAGTCTTGCCAGTTCGATCGCTTGCGGACAAACCAAGATCAGATCGACATCGACTCCCCCGGCCAGATAATGGAGCTGCAAACGGTCGAGCCGCAGCCCGTCCTGCAGCACCGGGGCCAACGCTGCCAGCACCTCGGCCCGGTCGGGCATTTCGTCGGGGCGCGACAAGCCGGTGCCATCGTCCTCGGGATCGATGTGAACCAGCACATCGAGTATCCCCGGATGCTCCGCCAGCACCTGCCGGCGCGCCAGTTCGCCGATGCGATGCGCCTCGGAAACACTGATCCGGGGATCGACCTGCAGATGGACATCAACCAGAGCCTGCCCGGCCATCCGCCGGGTCCGCAGGCCATGCAGCCCACGCACACCGGGCGCCGACTGCAGGCTGCCGAGAATCGCATCGACCTGGCTATCGTCAAGCGCCGTATCGATTAGTTCCTGAATGGCACCCCAGGCCAGCACAACCCCCATGCGCAGGATCATGAAACCCATCACCGCTGCCGCCAGCAGGTCGAGAAGATCCCAGCCGGCCAGCGCCCCGCCGATACCAACGACGACGACCAGGGCCGAAGCCGCGTCCGCCCGCGTATGCATGGCGTTGGCCGTCAACAACTGGGAGCGCAGGCGACGGGCTGCGGCAATCAGGTAATGATAGAGCCCCTCCTTGACCAGCACGGTCGCCACGGCCACCCACATCGCCGACCAGGCGATGACCGGCAACTCGCCGCCGGCCTGCAGGCGCCAGCCGGACTCCCAGAGGATGCCGCCGCCGATTGCCGCGAGCGAGAGCCCGAGCGCCAGCGTGGCGGCGGTTTCCACCCGGGCATGACCATACGGATGGGTGCGGTCGGCCGGTTGTGCGCCCTGCCGGCTGGCCCAGAGCACCAGGAAATCGGAGAGCAGATCGGAAAAGGAATGCAGGCCATGCGCGATCAGTGACTGCGAATGCGCCAGCCAGCCGACGAGTATCTGCAGCAAGGTCATTGCCAGATTGACAGCGACGCTGACCCAGGTCGCCTTCTGCGCCTCGCGATCCCGTGCCTGAGCCGATTCCGTGCCTTGCCGCTCGTGCGTCATCATGTCTGTCCTATACTGTAGCCTCCTGATTCTAGCAGTCGACGACCATGGGACAATTAAGCGAAATTCTCGAACTGGCCAGGGCCCGAGGCCAGGCGCTGGACCGCCCCTACCAGGGAGATTTGTTGCCGGCCGAAGCCCATGCGCTACTGCAGTCCGCCCCCGGCGCCCGCCTGGTGGATGTGCGAACGCGGGCCGAGTGGGATTGGGTCGGCCGCATACCGGGTTCGGTCGAAATCGAGTGGAACCAGTATCCGGGCAGCGTGCGCAACCCCAATTTCCTGGCCGAGCTCAAGCAACGCGTCGATCCCGAAGCTCTGGTGCTGTTCCTGTGCCGCAGCGGCGTACGTTCGATCGGCGCGGCAACGGCCGCCACGGAGATCGGCTACACCAACTGCTACAACATCCTCGAAGGCTTCGAAGGCGACAAGGACGCCAACGGCCATCGCAACAATGTCGGTGGCTGGCGCAAGGCCGGACTGCCGTGGATTCAGGGATAATTCGCCTTTTCGCGCGGTCGACCGCGCCCTTTGATCAAAAACCATGCATACCGCGACCATCGCCTTCGATCCGTTCAACAAACTCTCCGACGACGCCTGCCAGGAGCGCATCCGCGCCGCCCGCGCCAAGCTCGGCAAGCGCGCCGTGATCCTCGGCCACCACTACCAGCGCGCCGACGTCTACCAGCACGCCGACCTGACCGGCGATTCGCTGAAACTGTCCAAACTGGCCGCGCAGACCGACTCCGAATACGTGATCTTCTGCGGCGTACATTTCATGGCCGAAGTCGCCGACATCATGACCGCGCCGCACCAGATCGCCATCCTGCCCGACCTCGCCGCCGGCTGCTCGATGGCCGACATGGCCAACCTGGCCAAGGTCGAACGCTGCTGGCGCGAGCTGGCCTCGGTGATCGATGTCGAGAACGAGGTCACGCCGGTCACCTACATCAACTCGGCGGCCGACCTGAAGGCCTTCTGCGGCGAGCACGGCGGCATCGTATGCACCTCGTCGAACGCTGGCACGATCGCCAAATGGGCCTTCGCGCAGCGGCCCAAGGTGCTGTTCTTCCCCGACCAGCACCTCGGCCGCTGGACCGGCCACCAGATGGGTTTCCCGATGGACGAGATGGTCGTCTGGGATCCGGACCTGGAAATGGGCGGTCTGACGGTCGACCAGGTCAAAAAGGCAAAAATCCTGCTCTGGAAGGGCCACTGCTCGGTGCACCAGATGTTCCAGAAATCGCACATCGACGCCTTCCGCGCCAAGCACCCGGACGGCAAAGTGATCGCTCACCCCGAGTGCAATTTCGAGGTCTGCGCAGCGTCCGATTACGTTGGCTCGACCGAGCACATCGTCAAGACCATCAAGGAAGCCCCGGCCGGTACGCGCTGGCTGGTCGGCACCGAGCTGAATCTGGTCGAGCGTCTGGCCAAGGAAGTGCTGCCGCAGGGCAAGATCGTCCAGTTCATGGCAACCACCGTCTGCATGTGCTCGACGATGCAGCGCATTGACCCGCAGCACCTGGCGTGGACGCTGGAAAACCTGGTCGAGGGCAAGGTGGTCAACCAGATCAAGGTGCCGGCACACGAAGTGAAATTCGCCCGGCTGGCACTCGACCGGATGCTGGAGATTTCCTGATCGGACGCCCATGAGCCGGCCGCTGCACATCGTCACTTACAACATCCACAAGGGCTTCTCGCAATTCAACCGGCGGATGATGGTGCATGAGCTGCGCGAGCGCTTGCGCCATCTGAACCCCGACCTGGTCTTCCTGCAGGAAGTCCAGGGCCTGCATCTGGGGCACGCGGAAAAACATGCCGACTGGCCCGGTCGACCGCAGCACGAGTTTCTCGCCGAGGAAATCTGGCAGTCGGCCTATGGCCGCAACATGATCTATGACCACGGCCACCACGGCAACGCAATCCTGTCGCGCTTCCCCATCCTGCACGCACACAATCAGGACGTCACCCATCTGCACTTCGAGAAGCGCGGCCTGCTGCACTGCCGGATCGAACTGCCCAACGGCCCGGCGGCGCACTGCGTCTGCGTGCACCTGTCGCTGTTCGGCCATTCCCGCCGCCGCCAGATGGATGCGCTGGCCGATTATCTCGACCGCCTCGACGATCCCGGCGCCCCGCTGATCGTTGCCGGCGACTTCAACGACTGGCGCAGCCGCGCCTGCGAACACCTGGCCCGCCGCCTCGACCTGCAGGAAGCCTTCAGCGCGCCGGCCGGCCGGCCGGTACGCAGCTTTCCGGCCGCACTACCGATGTTCCGGCTCGACCGCATCTACGTCCGCGGCTTTCAAATCGCCCAGACCGAAGTGCATTTCGGCGCCCCGTGGTCGGCCATCTCCGATCATGCGGCGTTGTCGGCCCACCTGACGGTGCATGGATACTGAGTTCCTCCCCGGCAACCAGCTGACCCTGCTCAACTCCGGCCGGGCCTATTTTCCCGCCCTGCTTGCCGCGCTGGCCGCAGCACAACGCGAGATCTACCTCGAAAGCTATATCTTCGCCAACGACGCGGTCGGCCATGAAGTCGCCTCGGCGCTGTGCGCGGCGGCGCGCCGGGGCGTCACGGTCAATGTCACGGTCGACGGCTTCGGCGCCCGGAATTTCGCTGCCGATTTCCGTCCGCAACTGTCCGCCGCCGGCGTCCGCACCCTGTTCTACCGCCCCGAACTGGGCTCCTTGCGCCTGGCCCGCCACCGCCTGCGCCGGCTGCACCGCAAACTGGCGGTGATCGACGGGCGCGTCGCCTTCGTCGGCGGCATCAACATCGTCGACGACGACAACGCCCCCGAAGACATGCGCCCACGCTACGACTACGCGGTGCGCATCGAAGGCCCGGTGCTGGCGCAGGTGCATCACGCGGCCCGCCGGATGTGGGAAATCGTCACCTGGGTCAACTTCAAGCGGCGTTTCCGCATCCGGCCATTGCATCAGCCCTGCTGCGAGCTTGCCGGCACGCAACGGGCCGCCTTTCTGATCCGCGACAACATCCGCCACCGCAACGACATCCTGAACGCCTACATCGACGCGATCGACGCCGCCGAGGCGGAAATCCTGATCGCCAATGCCTACTTCCTGCCCGGCATCCGCTTCGGCCGCGCGCTGTTCGCCGCCGCCCGGCGCGGCGTACGGATCGGCATCCTGCTTCAGGGCAAGAGCGACCATCCGCTGCTGCATCACGCGACCCGCACGCTGTATGCCGCGGCGCTGAAGGCCGGCATCCGCATCTTCGAATACGAAAAGAGCTTCCTCCACGCCAAGGTCGCCGTGATCGACCGGGACTGGGCCACCGTCGGTTCGTCGAACATCGACCCGTTCAGCCTGCTGCTTGCCAAGGAGGCCAACCTGTTCGTCCGCGACGCGCAGTTTGCCGGCGAACTGCGGGCCAGCCTGCACGACGCCATCGCCGACGGCGCCCGCGAGATTCGGGCCGGCGACCTGGCCACCCGGGCCTGGCCGGCAAGGCTGCTCAGCTGGCTGAGCTACGGCCTGATACGCGCGCTGGTCGGCATCGCCGGCTACGGCCACAAGCACTGGCACGCCGAAGCCCAGATCAGCCGCCGACCGCCGGCGCCATGATCGCCGCCCGGCGCGGCACCCGGTCGAAGCACCAGTGCTCGCATGCCCAGGCCCAGACCGTGGCGACGTCGGCCGTCGCCAGTGCCGGCGGCGCTGCCTGACCGAGGAAATGCAGCGCACGGACCAGTTCGGCAGGTGCGCGGCCGACGTCCAGCGCCGGCGCCCGCGTCTGCTTGGACCATTTCTCACCCGCCGGATTGGCCGCCACCGGCAGATGCGCGTAGCGCGGCAGCGAATGGCCGAGCGCCTGCAACAGCGCGATCTGGCGTGGCGTTGACGCAAGCAGGTCGGCGCCGCGCACGACGTCGGAAATCTGCTGGAAATGATCGTCGACCGTGACCGCCAGTTGGTAGGCGAACAGGCCATCGGCCCGGCGCAGCACGAAATCGCCGACATCGTCCGCCAGACGCTGACTGATTTCGCCCTGGATGCGGTCGACGAAAGAAACCGGCGAATTTCCGACGCGCAAGCGCCAGGCCCGGGCCGGCTGGCCGGCCGGCAGTCCACGACGGCAGGTGCCCGGATAGACCGGCCCGCCATCATCCGCCATGCGCCTTGCCGCCTCGGCGATATCCTTGCGCGAACAGGCGCAGGGATACACGTCGCCCGCAGCGATCAGCGCATCGAGCGCCGCCGCATAGGCCTCGCTGCGCCGATGCTGGTACAGCACCGGCCCGTCCCAGGCGAAACCGAAGGCCTCCAGGGTGCGCAGGATGTCGTCGGCGGCCCCCGGCACGCATCGCGGCAGATCGACATCTTCCATGCGGACCAGCCATTCGCCGCCTTGCGTACGGGCGTCGAGATGGCTGCCGACGGCGGCAACCAGCGAGCCGAAGTGCAGCGGACCGGTCGGCGACGGGGCGAAACGCCCCCGATAAATGGGAACTTGCATGTCTGTTAGCACTCTGAGTTTGCGAGTGCTAAAATGGATTCAAACGTTGAAGGAGGATATTACGCTATGACCCAAGCTATGGCGCTTCCCATGCCCTCAGCCGTCGGCAACATCGACGCCTACATCCAGGCGGCGAACCGTTATCCGATGCTGTCCGAGGCGGAAGAGACCCGGCTGGCCGAGCGTTTCCACAACGAAGGCGATGTGGAAGCGGCCCGCCAGCTCGTGCTGTCGCATCTGCGTCTGGTGATTTCGATCGCCCGCGGCTACCTCGGCTACGGCCTGCCGCACGCCGACCTGATCCAGGAAGGCAACATCGGCCTGATGAAGGCGGTCAAGCGTTTCGACCCGACGCGCGGCGTGCGTCTGGTGTCGTTCGCGATGCACTGGATCAAGGCCGAGATTCACGAGTACATCCTGAAGAACTGGCGGCTGGTCAAGGTCGCCACGACCAAGGCGCAGCGCAAGCTGTTCTTCAACCTGCGCAGCCTGAAGAACGACTACGAGGGCGTCGACACGCTGTCCGGCACGCAGGCCGCGGAAGTCGCCGGCAAGCTCGGCGTCAAGCCGGAAGAAGTCGTCGAGATGGAAACCCGGCTGACCGGCCGCGATCTGGCGCTGGAAGGCAGCCCGGACGATGGCGAGGACAGCTTCGCGCCGATCGACTACCTGGCCGACTCGCGCTACGAACCGACCCGCGTGCTGGAAAACAAGGCCAAGGCGCACCTGCAGCAGGAAGGCCTGCATGGCGCACTGGAAGCCCTCGATCCGCGCAGCCGGCGGATCGTCGAAGCCCGCTGGCTGGCCGAAGGCGAAGCGGCGACGCTGCACGAGCTGGCCGCCGAATTCGACGTTTCGGCCGAGCGTATCCGCCAGATCGAAGCCAAGGCGCTGCAAAAGATGCGCGGCCTGCTCGCCGCCTGACGCACCGACATCGTCGACGCCGCGTCGCCAAAGCCGCTTTGCCCGCCGGGGCAAGCGGCTTTGTTTTTACCGCCCCAAGCAAACGCCGAACATTCCGCGCGCAATTTTCGTGATTGCTGCGGTCGACCGCAGCAATCACGAAAAACCCAGCAGCCCCCTGGCGTTATCGCCCGTCGCAGCGATCAGCGCTGCGGGCGGCATCTCCCGCAGGGCCGCGACTTCCGCCGCAATGCGCGGCAGTTCGCCCGGCGCATTGCGCCCCCGGTTGAGCCAGACCGGCGGGATGTCCGGAGCGTCGGTCTCGAGCACGATGCTCTCGATCGGCAGCGTCGCCGCCAGCTGGCGGATGCGGGTCGAACCGGGGTAAGTCGCGGCACCGCCGAAACCGAGCTTGAAGCCAAGCTTGATGAACTCCGCGGCCTGCTGCGGACTCCCGTTGAAAGCATGGGCGATGCCGCCACGTACGCGCACCCGCCGCAGTTCGCGCAGCACCGCATCGACCGCGCGCCGCACATGCAGGATCACCGGCAAATCGCGCGCCCTGGCCAGTTTCAATTGCGCGACGAAAAAACTTTGCTGCCGCGCCGCGTCGATGCCCGGCACATGGAAATCCAGCCCGATCTCGCCGACCGCGACCGGCCGCTCGCGATCCAGCCAGTCGCCGACCTCCGCCAGATCGTCGTCGCCTGCCTGCATCACATAGAGCGGATGGATTCCATAAGCCGCAACGCAACGGGAATAGGCGGCGACGGTGTTTTTGGTGCCGGCAAAGCCGTCGACCGCAACCGCCGGCACGACGATGCGTTCAACGCCGTGGTGCAAGGCATGGGCATACACCTGTGCCCGATCGCCATCGAATTCGCCGGCATCGAGATGGCAATGGGTGTCGATCAGCACAGGAAGGGGAAAGCCGGCCGGGCCCGACGTCCCGACATCAGATCCGCCAGCGCGGCACCCGAGCCGCAGGCCATGGTCCAGCCCAGCGTGCCGTGGCCGGCATTCAACCACAGGTTGGCATAACGCCTGGCCCGTCCGATGACCGGGACGTTGGACGGCGTGGCCGGACGCAAGCCGCACCAGAACTGCGGCTCGCCCTCGATCTCGAGCCGGGGGAACAGGCGTTGCGCCCGTTCGATCAACGCCCGGCAGCGCACCTCGTTGAGCGCCAGGCTGAAGCCATTGAACTCCGCCGTGCCGGCAACGCGCAGGCGATTGCCGAGGCGCGAGAAGACCAGTCGGCGCTCGTCGTCGGTGATGCTGACGCTCGGCGCCACGGCACCGTCGGCCAGCGTCAGCGTCGCCGAATAGCCCTTCGCCGGATAGATCGGCAGACCGACACCGAGCGGCCGCAACAAACCCGGTGCATGACTGCCCAGGGCCACGACATAGGCATCGGCGGTATATAGATCGGTGCTCCCTCCATCGCTGGCGATGACGCCGGCCACCCGGCCGCCGGCCGCCACCATGCGGTCGACCTGGATACCGTGGCGAAAAACGACACCGGCCGCCGCCGCCCGCTCCGCCAGTTGGCGGGTGAACAAATGGGCATCGCCCGACTCGTCGGACGGGGTGTAATCGCCGCCGACGAGCAGATGCCGGGCCTCGGTCAACGCCGGTTCGATGCGCAGGCAGGCATCGACATCGACCGGTTCGCGATCCAGCCCGAACTGGCGCATCAGGCGCGCCGCTTCGAGCGCCAGGGCATAGGCACGCGGATCGGTATAGACGTGAAGGATGCCGCGCGCCAGCTGGTCGTACTGCAGGCCGAGCTCGTCGCGCAGTGTCTGCAGCCGTTCCCGGCTGTACAGCGCCAGCGCGACGATCGCCGCGACGTTGGCCTGCATCCGGCCGGGCGTGCATTCACGCAGGAAACGCAGCCCCCAGGCCAGTTGCGCCGGATCGACGCGCCAGCGCCAGAGCAGCGGCGCATCCTCGCGCCCGAGCCAGCGCAGCAATTGCGAAAAGACATGCGGATTGGCCCAGGGTTCGGCATGCGACACCGAAACCTGGCCGCCGTTGGCAAAGCTGGTTTCGAGGGCCACGCCCGGTTGCCGCTCGAGCACCGTGACCTGATGACCGGCCGCGTTCAGGTACCAGGCACTGGTCACTCCGACGACACCGGCACCCAGCACCAGAACCTTCATGCCTCTCCGCCCCGTTCCCGGGTGATCCGTGTGACTTCCGGAATATGACGCAGGCCGCGCATCACCGCGGCCAGGTGCGTGCGGTTGGCAACCTGGATGGTGAACCGCAGCAGGGTGAACAGACGCTCCGGATCGGCATCCATCGACACGTGCTCGATGTTCGAGCCGGCCTCGGCGATGGCGCCGGAGACCTGGGCCAGCACGCCGCGCGTGTTCTTGACCTCGATCCGGATGCGCAGGTCGAACAGTTTGCCGTCTTCCGGCTCCCACTCGACGTCGATCCATTTCTGCGGCTCGCTGGAGCGCGATTTGCGGATGCTCGGGCAATCGTGGGTATGGATCACCATGCCGCTGCCCTTGCGGATCGAACCGATGATCGGATCGCCCGGAATCGGCTGACAGCAGCGGGCCAGCTGGATCGCCATGCCTTCGTTGCCGTGAATCGCCAGCGTCATGTGCTGCGCCTTGTCGGCCTGGATGTCCTCGCGCGCCAGCAGACGCCGGGCGACGACGGAGGGCAGGCGCTTGCCCAGACCGATATCGGTATACACCTCCTCGAGCGACTGCTGACCGCCGGCCTTGACCAGCGCATCCCAGGCTTCGCCGGGAATCGAGATCGGCACCACGCCGAGCGACAGCAATTCCTGGCGCAACAGCCGTTCGCCGAGCCGGGCCGATTCCTCGTTCTGCGTCGTGCGCAGGAAATGCCGGATCTTGCTGCGCGCCCGACCGGTCTTCACATAGCTCAGCCACACCGGGTTCGGCGTTGCCTTCGGCGAGGTGACGATCTCGACCAGATCGCCGTTCTTCAGCTCGGTACGCAGCGGCGCCAGCTCGTGGTTGATGCGCGCCGCCGAACAATGATTGCCGACATCGGTATGCACCGCATAAGCGAAATCGACCGCCGTCGCCCCGCTGGGCATGGCGAGGATCTTGCCCTTGGGCGTGAAGACGTAAACCTCGTCCGGGAAGAGGTCGATCTTGACGTTTTCGAAGAACTCGGCCGAGTCGCTGCTCTGCATCTCGAGCAGCGACTGCAGCCATTTGTGCGTCTTGATCTGCAGATCGGCGCTGGACTCGCCGTCGTCCTTGTACAGCCAGTGCGCCGCAACGCCTTCCTGGGCGACGTTGTGCATCTCGCGCGTGCGGATCTGCACTTCGACCGGCGTGCCGTAGGGACCGATCAAGGTCGTGTGCAGCGACTGGTAGCCGTTGGCCTTGGGAATCGCGATGTAATCCTTGAACTTGCCCGGCACCGGCTTGTACAGCGCGTGCAGCGCGCCGAGCGCCAGATAGCAGGTCGGCACATTGTCGACGACGACGCGGAAACCGTAGATGTCGAGCACCTGCGAAAACGACAGGTGCTTGTCCTTCATCTTGCGGAAGATCGAGTAAAGGCTCTTCTCGCGCCCGAAGACATCCGCCTTCAGCCCGGCATGCGCAAGCTTGTCGCAGATGCCGTCCTGGATTCGTCCGAGCAGTTCGGCACGGTTGCCGCGCGCGGCCTTCAAGGCCTTGCTCAACACCTCGGCACGATGCGGGTGGATCAGCCGGAACGAAGTGTCCTGCAAGTCGCGATACAGCTTGTTCAGCCCGAGGCGCAAGGCGATCGGCGCATAGATTTCCAGCGTCTCGCGGGCGATGCGCACCCGCTTGTCGACGCGCATCGCCGACATCGTCTGAACATTGTGCTGACGGTCGGCCAGCTTGATCAGCACGACGCGCAGATCGCGCGCCATCGCCATCAGCATCTTGCGGAAATTCTCGGCCTGCGCTTCCTGATAGGAAGCGAACTCCATCTTGTCGAGCTTGGACAGGCCATCGACCAGCTCGGCGACCGGCTTGCCGAATTTTTCGGCCAGCTCCTGCTTGGTCGCGCCGGTGTCCTCCATCGTGTCGTGCAGCAATGCGGCACAGACAGCATCGGCGTCCATGCGCCATTCGACCACCGCGCCGGCAACAGCCAGCGGATGCGTGATGTAGGGCTCTCCGGACATGCGCTTCTGATGCGCATGCGCCTTCGCGGAAAAGGCAAACGCCGACTTGATGCGTTCTACATCAGTCGGCGGAAGATAATCGAGACTGTCGAGGAAGACCCGGTAAGCGGGTTCCTCATAGCTGGGCGGGAGCGACGGCGCTGGGTCCATCCGGCTTCACCGCCCTGTCGCTCAGGCCTGGCCGCGGTTGAGGACTTCCAGCCCGACCTTGCCGATCGCCATTTCGCGCAGCGCGACAACGGTCGGCTTGTCCTTGTCGACCTCGACCAGCGGCGTCGCGCCATTGGCGATCTGGCGAGCGCGATGCGCGGCGGCCAGGGTCATCTGGAAGCGGTTGGGAATCCTTTTCAGGCAATCATCGACGGTAACGCGAGCCATGGCAAACCTCGGAAATTCTTTCGTTCATAACAACTTGGCAAACAACCCGGCGTGACGCGCACGCTGCTTGCCGACGGCCAGGCGGGCGGCACGCACAACGGCGCGCAAATCGTCCAGTGCCTGGTCCAACTGGTCGTTAATAATAACATAGTCGAATTCCCCGACATGGCGCATTTCCGCCTGTGCCGCGGCAAGACGACGTTCGACGACCTCCGGCGCATCGGTCCCGCGACCGGTCAGCCGCCGGGTCAGCTCCTCCATCGACGGCGGCAGGATGAAGATGCCGATAGCCTCCGGAAACTGCTGCCGCACCTGCTGCGCGCCCTGCCAGTCGATCTCCAGCAGCACGTCGCTGCCGGCGGCCAGCTGTTCGGCGATGCGCGATTTCGAGGTGCCGTAGAAATTGCCATGCACCTCCGCCCACTCGAGAAACTCGCCGCGCGAAATCATCGCGCGGAAGACGTCGACCGCAACGAAATGGTATTCCCGCCCATCGGTCTCGCCCGGACGCGGCGAACGCGTGGTGTGCGAAATCGACAGATTCACGCCGGCCTCGCTGGCCAGCAGCATGCGCACCAGCGTGGTCTTGCCGGCGCCGGAAGGCGCCGCGACGACGTAGAGGTTGCCGGACATCGCCATTCCTTATTCCAGGTTCTGGATCTGCTCGCGCATCTGCTCGATCAGCAGCTTGAGCTCCATCGCCGCCTGCGACACTTCGGTGATCGCCGACTTCGACGCCAGGGTGTTGGCTTCGCGATTCAGTTCCTGCATCAGGAAATCGAGACGCTTGCCGCAGGCACCGCCGGCTTTCAGGATGCGGCGCACTTCGTCGAGATGGGTGTTCAGGCGGGCCAGTTCCTCGGCGACGTCAATGCGCGTGGCGAACACGGCGACTTCCTGCAGGATGCGGTCGTCGCTGGCGTTACCCAGTGCCTCGACCAGCCGCTGCCGCAGCTTGTCGGTGAACAGCGCCTGCGCTTCCGGAATGCGCGGCTCGACGCCACGCACGATCTCGCGCATCGCATCGACGCGGTCGACGATGGTCTGGGCCAGTTTTTCCCCTTCGCGCGCCCGTGTCGCGGTGAAATCCTTCAGCGCCTCGCGCGCCAGCGCCAGCACTTCCGGGCCCAGCGCGGCAAAGTCGATGCCCTGCTCACCGAACATCCCGGGCCAGCGCAACACTTCATTGACCGATAGCGGCGATGCCTCGGGCAGGGCTTCCCGGACTTGCGCGCCGAGCAGGCGCAACGAGGACAGCAGCTCGCCATTGATCTGCAGTTGCTCGCCGCGCGCCGCCGCTGCGTTGAACGACAGCCGGCACTCGACCTTGCCGCGCGACAGCTGGCTGGCCAGCAGCTCGCGCAGCGGGATTTCCAGGGCCCGCAGATCGTCGGCGATGCGGAAATGGAAATCGAGGTAACGGGAATTGACGCTTTTCAGTTCGATCTGCAGCGTGCCGCGTTCAAGATCGCGGGTTTTCACTGCATATCCGGTCATGCTGCATATCATGCTCGGGGAGTCTCCAGCTTTACAGGTCGGACAACACGCCCGACAATGCCTGCCTCTGGATCATAACCGCGAGACAGATGGCGCAACAAGCCAATCACCCGCTGCCCGGGGGGCACCCACTGGAGGAGTACACGATAGATCGCCAGCTTTCGCTCGGCGGTTTCTCCATCGTGTATCTCGCCGCGGACCCCGACGGCCGGCAGGTGGCGATCAAGGAATACCTGCCAAACAGCCTGGCGCTGCGGGCCAAGGGCGAAGTCAAGCCGCTGATCACGCCGGAACACCTGGGCGCCTTCCGCTACGGCATGAAGTGCTTCTTCGAGGAAGGGCGGGCGCTGGCCAAGCTGTCGCATCCCAACGTGATCCGCGTGCTCAACTTCTTCCGGGCCAACGAGACCGTCTACATGGTCATGGAATACGAGCACGGCCGCACCCTGCAGGAATACATCCAGAAGCACCAGGGACACGTTTCCGAACGTTTCATCCGCAACGTGTTCACCCGCATGCTGAACGGCCTGCGCGAAGTGCATTCGCACAAACTGCTGCACCTCGACCTGAAGCCCTCGAACATTTACCTGCGCGCCGACAACACCCCGGTGTTGATCGATTTCGGCGCCGCCCGGCAAACCCTGGTCAGCGACCAGCCGATGCTCAAGCCGATGTACACCCCGGGCTTCGCGTCGCCTGAACACTACGGCAACCGCAAGGACCTCGGGCCGTGGAGCGACATCTACAGCGTCGGCGCCTCGATGTACGCCTGCCTGGCCGGCTGCCCGCCGCCGGCCGCCGACGAGCGGCTGAAGAAGGACACCCTGACGCCGGCGATGGTGCGCTGGGAAGGGCAGTTGTCGGACCGGCTGCTCGAAATCATCGACTGGTGCCTGAACCTCAACCACCTGTACCGTCCGCAAAGCGTGTTCGCCCTGCAGAAGGCGCTGGTCGCCACCGTACCGCCGATGCACAAGGCCGCGCCCGGCTGGTTCGACCGCGTCGTCGGCAAATTCCGGAACGCTGCCCGATGAGATTCACCATCTACCAGGAAAGCCGCCAGGGCGGCCGCGCCAACAACGAAGACCGCCTGAGCTACTGCTATTCGCGCGACGCGCTGATGATGGTGGTCGCCGACGGCATGGGCGGCCATCACCACGGCGAAGTCGCCGCCCAGATCGCCGTCCAGACGCTGGCCGACGCCTTCCAGCGCGAGGCCCGGCCGGCGCTCGCCGACCCTTTCCGCTTCCTGCAGAAGGGCATGACCAACGCCCACCACGCCATCCTCGACTACACCGCCCGCCACCGGCTGGCCGATTCGCCGCGCACCACCTGCGTTGCCTGCGTGGTCCAGGACAACATCGCCTACTGGGCGCATGCCGGCGATTCACGGCTGTTCCTGATGCGCAACGGCCGCATCATCGCCCAGACCAAGGATCATTCGCGCATCCGCCTGCTGCTCGAGGAAGGCCTGGTCAGCGAAGCGCAGGCCGCCCGCCACCCCGACCGCAACAAGATCTACAGCTGCCTCGGCAGCCCGACACCGCCGGAGATCGACTATTCGCGCAAGACACCGCTGGAGCACGGCGACATCCTGCTGCTGTGCACCGACGGCCTGTGGGGCGTCACCTCCGGCGAAACAATGGCCGTCGCACTCAAGGGTGCCAACCTGCTGCAAGTGGTGCCGATGCTGCTGTCGCAGGCGGAAACCAAGGGCGGCCAGTACGGCGACAACCTGTCGGTCGTCGCCGTGCGCTGGGAAGACCACTACGTCGAGGAAGCCAGCAGCGCCATCTCGACCCAGACCATGTCGATCGACCAGGTCACCACGCGACTCGACCAGTTCGGCCGTAACCCGGCCTACAAGAGCGAACTGTCGGAAGACGAAATCGAAGCGGCCATCGACGAAATCCGCGCCGCCATCGACAAGTACAACCCGAAAAAATAAAGGAATCCCCATGCGTCCCAGCCAACGCCAGCCGGACCAGCTCCGCGCCGTGAAGATCACCCGCAATTTCACCCGTCACGCCGAAGGTTCGGTGCTGATCGAAATGGGCGACACGCGCGTGCTGTGCACCGCCTCGGTCGAGGAAAGCCTGCCGCCCTTCCTGCGCGGCAAAGGCCAGGGCTGGGTCACCGCCGAATACGGCATGCTGCCGCGCGCCACGCACACGCGCAGCGCGCGTGAAGCGGCCAAGGGCAAGCAAACCGGCCGCACCCAGGAAATCCAGCGCCTGATCGGCCGCAGCCTGCGCGCCGTGACCGACCTCAAGGCCCTCGGCGAACGCCAGATCACGCTCGACTGCGACGTGCTGCAAGCCGACGGCGGCACCCGCTGCGCCTCGATCACCGGCGCCTGGATCGCCCTCTACGAGGCCTGCGAGAAGCTGGTGCAGGCCGGCAAGCTGCCGGCCAACCCGGTCAAGGACCACGTCGCCGCGATCTCGGTCGGCATCTTCGAAGGCAGCGCCGTGCTCGACCTCGACTACCCGGAAGACTCCAACTGCGACACCGACATGAACGTCATCATGACCGGCAAGGGCGGCATCGTCGAAGTCCAGGGCACGGCCGAAGGCGAGCCGTTCAGCCGCGAACAGATGAACGTGCTGATGGACCTCGCCCAGATGGGCATCCGCCAGCTGGTCGCCGAACAGCAAAGCGCACTCGCCAGCTGAGCCGTTTTTCGCGGAATCCTGCGGTCGACCGCAGGATTCCCTTTATTTCCGACGCCCGGATTTCCCCGCCATGCAAAAACTCGTCCTCGCCTCGAACAACGCCAAGAAGATGAAGGAGCTCAACGCGCTGCTCGCGCCGCTCGGCTTCGAAGTCATCCCGCAAGGCCAGCTCGGCATCCCGGAAGCCGAGGAGCCACACTGCACCTTCGTCGAGAACGCCCTCGCCAAAGCCCGCCATGCCGCACAGCACAGCGGCCTGCCGGCGCTGGCCGACGACTCCGGCCTGTGCGTCAAGGCCCTCGGCGGCGCCCCCGGCGTGATCTCCGCCCGTTATGCGGGTGAGCCGAAATCCGACGCCCGCAACAACGAAAAGCTGCTCGCCGACCTTGCCGGCAAGGCTGACCGCCGCGCCCACTTCGTCAGCTGCCTGGTCCTCTGCCGCAGCGCCGACGACCCGCAACCGATCATCGCCGAAGGCGAATGGCACGGCGAAATCGTCGACCAACACCGCGGCGACGGCGGCTTCGGCTACGACCCGCTGTTCTTCGTCCCGGAATTCGGGAAAACCGCCGCCGAACTCGACGCCGACACGAAGAACCGCGTCTCGCACCGCGGCCGGGCGATGCAGAAACTGATCGAGCGGCTGCCGGAACTCTGACGTCTACCCAGGGAGCATCCCAACGCTTCGCCAACGAAGCGACACGGAGTTGAGAAATTTTTAACACGACCGTGATGTCGTGTTAAAAATAGAGCGTTTTTTTAACACGACATCACGGTCGTGTTATTTCGCTACCTGAATTTCAAAGTCTCGTCATGAGTCTGCAAATGCACTATCAAATTCCAGACCTGCCTCCGGCCGGCGTCAATTTTCAGACGCCGGAACTGCTGCGGGCGCTGGTCGCGGCGCATCGGCACCTGGCGGAACTGAAGGGCTGCGCAGCCAGCATCCCGAACCAGGCGATCCTGATCAACACCCTGGCACTGCAGGAAGCCAAGGCCAGTTCGGAAGTCGAAAGCTACGTGACGACGCAGGACGAGTTGTTCCAGGCCGACCTCCACATCGCCGAATGGATTTCGCCATCGGCCAAGGAAGTCGCGCGCTACCGCGAGGCGCTGATGCACGGTTACGAGCGCATGCGCCAGCAGCAGGGCATTCTCGGCAACGGCACGCTGATTTCGATGTTCCAGTTACTCAAGAACAGCAGCGAGGCGTTTCGCACCAGCGGCGGCACGGTGCTGAAGAACGAGCGTACCGGAGCAACCGTCTTCGTCCCGCCGCAAGACGGCGACAGCGTGCAGGCCCATATGCAGGCGCTGGAGCGCTTCATCAACGACGACACGGACGACGATCTCGACCCCATCGTCAGGATGGCGCTGATCCATCACCAGTTCGAGAGCATCCACCCGTTCAGCGACGGCAACGGTCGCATCGGGCGGATCCTCTGCGTGCTGCATCTGGTCCAGGCCGGCCTGCTCGACTCGCCGGTGCTCTACCTGTCGCGCTACATCAATCGCAACAAGGGCGACTATTACCGCCTGCTGCAAGCGGTACGCGACGAAACGCCGAATGGCGAAGCCTGGCAGGCCTGGGTCAGCTTCATGCTGCAGGGCGTTGCCGAAACCGCCCGCCGCGCCGTCCGCCTGGTCGGCGACATGCGCAGCCTGATGGCGGAAACCAAGCAGCGCATGCGCCGCGAGCTGCCCAAGCTGTACTCGCAGGACCTGCTCAACAACCTCTTCCGCCACCCATACACGCGCATCGAGTTCGTGCAGCGCGACCTCAACGTCACCCGCCAGACCGCCGCCCGCTATCTGCGCCAACTGGCGGACGCCGGCCTGGTCCGCGAACATAGCCAGGGCAAGCATCTCTATTTCATCAACGTTCCCCTGGTCGACCTGCTCTCCCAAGGCGAAACCGACTGAACCTCATGCCCCCACCCCGCACCATCCCGATTTTTGCCGAACCCGCACGGTCGACCGTACAAAACCCCGAAAAACCGCTCGAATTCCGCAAATCCCCGGTTCTCTCGCTCTACGTCCATATCCCGTGGTGCGTGCGCAAGTGTCCGTATTGCGACTTCAACTCGCACGAGAACGGCGGCGAGATTCCCGAGCGGGAGTACGTCGATGCGCTGATCGCCGACCTGCAGTCGGCGTTGCCGCTGATCTGGGGGCGGCCGGTGCAGACGGTGTTCTTCGGCGGCGGCACGCCCAGCCTGCTGTCGGCGGGCGCCATCGACGAGCTGATCGGCGCCTTCCGGGCGCTGGCGATGTTGTCGCCGGAAGCCGAGATCACGCTCGAAGCCAATCCCGGCACGGTCGAGGCCGGCAAGTTCGCCGGCTTTCGCGCCGCCGGGGTCAATCGGCTGTCGCTCGGCATCCAGAGCTTCAACGACGAGCACCTCAAGGCGCTCGGCCGCATCCACGGCAGCGCCGAAGCCAAGCGCGCGGCACAACTGGCCGGCGAGCACTTCGAGCGCTTCAACCTCGACCTGATGTACGGCCTGCCTTATCAAACGCAGGCGCAAGCGCTCGCCGACATCGACACCGCGCTGTCCTTCGCGCCGCCGCACCTCTCCTGCTACCAGCTGACGCTGGAGCCGAACACGCACTTCGCCGCCTTCCCGCCCGACCTGCCCGAAGGCGACCTGTGCGCCGACATGCAGGAAGCCATCGAAGCCCGGCTGGCTGCCGCCGGCTACGCCAACTACGAGACCTCGGCCTTCGCCCAGCCCGGCCGGCAGTGCCTGCACAACCTCAACTACTGGCATTTCGGCGACTACCTCGGCATCGGCGCCGGCGCCCATTCCAAGCTGACGCTGCACGACCGCTTGCTGCGCCAGATGCGCCACAAGCACCCCAAGGCCTACCTGGAAAACGTCCGCGCCGGCCGGCCGATTCAGGAAGAACACGAAGTCGCCGCCGCCGAACTGCCCTTCGAATTCATGATGAACGCGCTGCGCCTGGCCGACGGCTTCGCCCCCAGCCTGTTCGAACTGCGCACCTCGCAGCCGCTGACCGCGATCCTGCCGCAACTCAAGGCAGCGCAGGCCGACGGCCTGCTCGACCTCGGCCCGGAAAAGATCGCGCCGACCGCCAAGGGCCGGCGCTTCCTCAACGTGCTGCTGGAACGCTTCCTCTAGCCGCCGACCGGCGTACACAACTCGACCAGGAAACCCTCCAGGTCGGCCACGTAAGCCACCGTCTGCCCCCAGGGCATCGCCTCCGGCGCCTGCACCAGGCGCGCCCCGGCCGCCACCGCGCGGTCGACCGCCGCCGCGACATCGTCGCAGACGAAAGCGATCTCGAAACAGGGCGCGCCGCTGACCGGCGCCGACGGCTGCTTGCCCAGCTGGCGCATCAGCGCCCGCGAGGAAAAGGCGAGCGCCGTGCCGCCGGTCTCCAGCTCGCCGAAATCGCCGCTCTCATGCAGGAAGCGCACGCTCAGCCCGAAGGCGGCAACGTAGAAGTCGAGCGTCCGGCGGACGTCGTCGACGTAAAGGATGGTGTAGCCGAATTTCATCGGACGCTCCCGGCAGATGCCACCCGGCCTCAGCCGAACAGCCCACCCTTCTTCAGCATGCCCAGCCCCTGGCTGAGCAGGTCGCCGCCTTCCGGCAACTGGCCGTTCGGCGTCAGTTGATCGACCAGCCCGGGCAGCAGATCGGCCAGCCCGTTCGCCACCTCCTGCGGCGCCACCCCGGCCTGCCCTGCCAGCTTGCCGAGGAAATCACCGCCAAGCACCGAACTCAACTGATCGCCCGAGATCGGCAGGTTCTTGCCGGTCGACACCCAGGAATTGACGATCTCGCCCAACCCGCCCTGCTGGAAAGCCTGCACCAGCCCGCCAATACCGCCCGGATACTGATTGACCAACTGCATGGCCATCTCGGCCAGCCCGTTACCCTTGCCACCGAGTGCATTGGCGGCCAGCCCGCCGACTACCTGATCGAGAAGACCCATGATTCGCTCCTGAGGGGGAAAGACCCCATCGTACCGGGGCAGGGTGGGGGGTGGGTTAAGAATTGTCATGTCGGACGATCAATCACGGCCCCGGAATTGATTGACGGAATACCTGGCAGCCGCGCCACCGCGCCTGCTAACCTGATTGTCATTCCAGCCATTCCTGCCGACCATGGAAAACCCCAATCCTGCCGAACCGCTCCGAAGCCGACTGATCAAGGCGGCACTCGATTGCTTCCTTGCCGACGATTACCACAACGTCACCACCCGCCGCATTGCCGAGCAGGCCGGCGCCAACGTGTCGATGATCCGCTACTACTTCGGCAACAAGGAAGGGCTGTACGAGGAAATGATCCGCGAGACCCTGAGCCCGCTGCTCGACGTCCTCGACGGGCCACTGCTGTCTTCGACCGCCGGGTTCGCGGAATTCCTCAGTCTGTACTACCGAACAATGAACGCCCGTCCCGAATTTCCCAAACTGATCCTCAAGGTGCTGGCACTGCGCCACGGGCCGGGTCGGCGTTTCATTCATCAACTGCTCGAACGCGGCCGCACTCGCGGCGCGCGCAAGGTCGCCGAGCTGAAAGCCCAGGGGCAAGTCGCCCCGGCCATCGACCCCGACATCCTGCGGCTGGCTTTCGTCAGCCTGGCGATGACCCCGATGCTGCTCAAGGACATCTTCGAGGAACAGATGGAACGCCCGATGGACGAGGCTTTCCTGAACAACCTGGCTGCCTTCAACGGCCATCTGTTCGCCGCCGGACTGGCCCCGACGACGGTCAATTCATCCGGAGAAAGTACATGACACTCCAAAAAAACTCCGGCGCCGTGCGCCGATTCGGCAAGGCGATGAAATTCGGCGCCTGGCTTCAGAAAATTCCCAACAAGGTGACGCCGGCACCGTTCCGGCTCGTCCAGATCGGCTCGGCCTACTGGCAATCGCGGGCGCTTTTCGTCGCGGCGCAACTGGACGTGGCCACGGTTCTCGGCACGGAAAGCCTGCCCGCCGCCGAACTGGCCAGCCGCCTTGGCGCCGACGGCGACGCCCTCGGGCGCCTGTTGCGCTTTCTCGCCGCCATCGGCGTCTTCGAGGAGACGGCAGCGATGGTCTTCCGCAACAACAAGCTCTCCCGCTGCCTGAGCAGCGACGATGCGCAAAGCGTTCGCGCCATGATCCTGATGCACAACTCGGCGGCCATGAGCCGCCCCTGGTGCGACCAGCTTGAAGCCGGCATCCGTAGCGGCAAGGCGCCATTCACGCTCAGCCATGGCGAAGATTTGTTCGATTACCTGGATCGCCACGGCGATTTCGACCAACTCTTCTCCGCCGCCATGGACAGCGTCGAAGCCCTGGCCGGCGACGGCTTCGCCACCGATTTCGACTGGAGCCGGTTCGAGCGCCTCATCGACATCGGCGGCTCGCGCGGCACAAAAGCCCTGGCCATCCTGAAACATCATCCCGGACTGTCCGCACTGATCGTGGACCGCCCCCAGGTCGTGGAAGAAGCCCGACGGCACTGGCAAGAACACCCCACGGAAGGCGTTGACCGCCTTCACTTCCAGGCCGGCAACCTGTTTGAAACGATTCCGGCGGCGACTGGGCCGAAAGACATCTACCTGCTTTCAGCGGTACTCCACGGCTTCGACGACGCCACCTGCGTGCAGGCATTGCAAACGCTACGCGCAGCTATCGGCAACAGCGGCGCACGTGTCGCAATACTGGAAATGATCGTCCCGGAAACCAACGCCGACGTCGCCAGTGCCTCTTTCGACATGCAGATGTTCGTCGGCTGTCGCGGACGGGAACGGACGCTGACCGAGTGGAAGTCGGTCATTCAGGCCGGAGGTCTGGCCCTCGAAGAAGTCGTCAACCTCCGTTCGCTGGGAAGTATTTTGGTTTTGCGATAGCTAGGCGCCCAGAATCTCGGGTTAGCTTTCAACATAGTTGCCGAAGATCTCTACCATCTTGGCTTGCCATGCCGCCGGCAAGCTGGCCCAGTCGTCGCCCCAAGTCTGGGTATGCAGATATGCCTTGAATGGCTTTTCCGAACCTGGGGCAGGGTATCCCATCTCGTCTTCGATATTTTCATGCATCTGGATGACTTTGCCTGCACCTGCAAGTGCATCAGCAATTGGCTGATTGAATACTTCAGCCCCGGCTATACCACCGTCGCGGTCGTGAACCACGATAGGCGCAATACCCATCGCTACAAGGTACTTCACTAAGCCAATGATGGCCGCCTTCCCCCTTGCTTTTACGATTTCGAAGTCCGAAACGATCTTGAGGTAACGCTCCTTGGGAAGGCGTTTGAGGCTTTCCTTAATGACAACCTCTTCGGTATCGCCCTCAATGATGATGATGTGCTTAGTAAAGAACACTCGTGCCACGTGATCGTCGACGCGCAAAAGCATCTTCACATGTGCTTTGGCGTCCTCTTCTAACGCTAGATATGCGTCGGTGACGTTAAATGGAGATGCTTCTACCCTATTGGCATCGCACCGAAGACTATTCAATATCTGCTTCGGCTTCCGTGCTAGGTCAATGATGAACGGCGAGTGTGTAGTGGCAACAATCTGTGACTCATGGCCACTCAGTTCGTAGATCGTGTCGCGCATCTGATTCGCCGCACTGGGATGCAGATAAATCTCAGGCTCTTCGAAGCAGACAATTAGCGATCGAACGTGATCATCTTCTCTTTTTGAAAGCCATTTTTGACGGAACCGAAGCATGCCAAACGCGGCGGCTCGAATCATTCCAGAGCCTTGGTGGCTCACTGGTGTCCGGACGTTGCTGGACATCTCAACATTGAATGTCGGTTTCAGCGCAGTCTTTGGGTCATTCAAGCTAGCAGTGGCGTGAAGCAGGGAATCCGGAAATACACTTGCAAGCACCGAATTCAACTCAATAATCATTTTTCCGAATTCGGAAGCACTATCCTCTGGATCGAGTTCCTGAGCGAGCCTGTCCAGATACACCTGCGCTTGGGCGTAGTTTTCCGATGCGCCGCGCACATCTTCAAACAATTCGTTCAACGTCTTTCCGAGAACTCCAGAAGAGCCACCTTCAATTTCGCCCACCGAAGTATCTGCCGGTATGAGTAAGAACCGCGGCAACATTTTTAGAACGACACCGGGGATACCGCCTGGATTCTGAAACCAAGTTTCCGAATCCTTTGTGTCCCAAATGGCATCCAACTGGTCAAGTTTTTCTTGTGCCGCCTTGCTGACCCCAATCTTGGCCGCCAGTTCAGGGAAAAGATCTTGGACCTCATCGGCGGGGGCTCCTTTGTCGATCAAATCTTGCCCTGTTTTGAACCCTGCAAATTCGGGCTTTATGTCGCGTTCCTTAGACCTGAATTCGATGACGACGTCTTTGCCGAGCGTATATGTTTTCTTGTATGTAACGGATAGCCCAGAATCTGACGCATCGTCAGTCGGATAAGAAAAGATTCGCCCTTTGAATCCTCGCCACTCTTTCGCTTCAACGGGAAGATTTCTGAATTCGGCTTCCAGCGTAATAGTGTCGACGGCCGGCTTCGTTTCCCCTGTCTCTTCATCAACAATGGAAAAATACTCAGAACTTGGAATAGCTTTTTTCGCCGACAGCAACCATTCAATTGCTTTCAGAACGGTACTCTTACCCGCGTTGTTTGGCCCGATAAGAAATGTTGCGTCACCAAAAAGAATCTTTGTTGATTGGATTCTTTTGAAACCATCGATCTGTAGAGAGTGCAACTTCATATTGATCCTTGCAAGCTAACACGACAAAACTGACCAGATATTCTGGCGCCTATCCAATAAGCTGGAATACGACACAAGCCCTAGTCTTCGCCTGTGGGCGTCTTCAGAAAATATTTATTCCACATACCAGCAAGAGACTGAAACCGGACAGTTTGCCATTGTACTGATGGCATTAATGCAATGGACATCTTGTCGATGTGTCTGCTTTGCAGGAATTTTTCTGAATGGTGGCAGTTCTCCGAGACCGGTTGCAACGATAAGTTGAGCCTCCAACGCTACCGATGCCCCGCGAACTTGCCAGCCCTGATCATTCACACGCACATCAACAAAACACTAGACGACCGGTCTAATCAAGCGCACAATGCCACCCCATGAAAACCCGTCACGACAACACCCGCCAGCATGTCCTTGAAACCGGCCAGCGCATCATTGCCGGCAAGGGCTTTGCCAGTGTCGGGTTGAACGAGATTCTGACCGCGGCCGGGGTGCCCAAGGGGTCGTTCTATCATTACTTCGAGTCCAAGGAGCAGTACGGGCAGGCGCTGCTGGAGGATTACTTCGCGCGCTACCTGGCCGATCTCGATGCGCTGTTCGCGGCCGAGGCGCTGAGTGCGCAGGAGCGGCTGGCGTGTTACTGGCAACGCTGGCTGGACAAGCAGGCGGCGTGTGCCGAGCAGCAGTGCCTGGTGGTCAAGCTGGGCGGCGAGGTGGCGGATTTGTCCGATCCGATGCGCGAGACGCTGCGCGACGGCACCGGGCAGATCGTCAGCCGCATTGCCCGGCTGCTCGAAACCGGCATGGCCGATGGCTCGATCCCGCCGCTCGATGCCGCCGCGACGGCGCAGACGCTGTACCAGTTGTGGCTGGGCGCCAGCCTGCTGGCCAAGTTGCAGCGCCAGGCGCAGCCGCTGGAGAATGCCCTGCAGTTCACCCGGCAGTTGTTGAGCCGTTGATTTCATTCCGGGCCGTCCGTCGACGGCCCTTTTTTGACGCAAGAAACTAGACGACCGGTCTAATCAACCCTCAGGAGAATCGACATGACTACTTTGTTCGACCCGATCCAGATCGGCGACATCGCCCTCGCCAACCGTATCGTGATGGCGCCGCTGACGCGCAATCGCGCCGTTGCCGGCAACTGCCCCGGCCCGCTGACCGTCGAGTATTACCGCCAGCGCGCCACCGCCGGCCTGATCGTCGCCGAGGCCAGCCCGATTTCGCCGATGGCGCAGGGCTACCTCGACACCCCGGGCATCTGGTCGGCCGAGCAGGTCGCCGCTTGGCGCGCCGTGACCGACGCCGTGCATGCCGAGGGCGGCAAGATCGTGCTGCAGTTGTGGCACGTCGGCCGCATTTCACATGTGTCGCTGCTGCCGGACGGCGCCGCGCCGGTGTCGTCGACTGCCCGCACCGCCGAGGCCAGCACCTTCACCCGCGACGGTTTCGTGCCGGTGTCGACGCCGCGCGCCCTGCGCGACGACGAACTGCCCGGCATCGTCGAGGATTACCGCAAGGCGGCGCGCAACGCCATCGCCGCCGGCTTCGACGGCGTCGAGATCCACGCCGCCAACACCTACCTGCTCGAACAGTTCCTGCGCGACAGCGTCAATGACCGCAGCGGCCCCTACGGCGGCAGCATCGAGAACCGCGCCCGCCTGTTGTTCGAGGTGGTCGAGGCCATCGTCGGCGAGATCGGTGCCGGCCGCACCGGCATCCGCCTGAGCCCGCTGACCACCTTCACCGCGCCGCTCGACAGCAACCCGCAGGCGCTCTACGGCTACGTCATCGACAAGCTGGCCGGCTACGGCCTGGCCTTCCTGCACATCATCGAGGGCGAAACCGGCGGCACGCGCACGCCGGCCGCCAGTTTCGACTACGCCGCCGCCCGCCGCGTCTTCAAGGGGCCGTGGCTGGTGAACAACGGCTACGACAAGGCGCTGGCCGAGCAGGTGATCGCCGACGGCGGCGCCGACCTGGTCGCTTTCGGCCGCGGCTTCATCGCCAACCCGGACCTCGTCCGCCGCCTGCGCGAAGGCGCGCCGTGGAACGAGCTGCGCGCCGACAAGCTGTACGGCGGCGGGGCCGAGGGTTACACGGACTATCCGACGCTGCCGTAAGCGCCCACTCCCAACCCCGGGCGCGGCGGCACACAGATGCCGCCGCGCCAGACAGAGAAAATCATGATTTCTTCCGACCGCTGGCGTCCGATCCTGGCGCTGATCGTCCTTTCCTCGATCTGGGGCTACACCTGGGTGCTGGCCAAGCACGGGCTGGAATATTCGCCGCCCTTCGCCTTCGCCGCCGAGCGCTGCATCGGCAGCGCGGTGGCGCTGTTCATCGCGCTGCGCCTGACCGGCCGCAAGCTGACGCTGACCGCCCCCGGCGCGACGCTGGGCATCGCGCTGACCCAGGTCGCCGGCTTCATGATCTTCCAGACCTGGGCGCTGGTCGAAGGCGGGCCGGGCAAGACGGCGGTGCTCATCTTCACCATGCCGATCTGGACGCTGCTGCTAGCCTGGCCGATCCTCGGCGAACGGGTGCGCGGCACGCAGTGGATCGCCGCCGCGTGCACGCTGATCGGCCTGCTGCTGATCATCGAGCCGTGGGAAATGCATGGCGGCCTGTTGAGCCCGGCGCTCGGCATCGTCGCGGCCATCTGCTGGGCGATCGGCACCATCCTGGTCAAGCGCCTGCGCGGTCGCCAGCCGGTCGATCTGCTGACATTGACCGCGTGGCAGATGGCGCTCGGCTCTATCCCCTTGGTCATCCTGGCGCTGCTCGTGCCGGAACGGCCGACCGACTGGACCTGGAGCTATGCCGGCATCCTCGGCTTCATGTCGGTGTTCAGCACGGCGCTCTGCTGGTGGCTGTGGATCTACATCCTCGACCGCGTGCCGGCCTGGGAAGCCAGCCTGTCGGTGCTGGGCACGCCGGTGGTCGCCATCCTGTCGTCGCGGCTGACCTTCGGCGAAGCGTTCAAGAGCATTGAAGTGGCCGGCATCCTGCTCATCGGCGGCGGCCTGGCGTTGCTCTCGCTGCTCGGCTGGATCGCCAGCCGCCGTCCGGCGGTGGCCGCCATCAATCAACGGTTACAGGAGGAAAGCGCATGAACCCACTCGCCGAGGTGAAACTCTCCCTGCTCGATCTGGTCGCCGTGCGCCAGGGCGGCAGCGTGGCCGAGGCGCTGCGGATCGCCACCGATGCCGCGCGCCACGCCGAAAAGCTCGGCTTTGCCCGCTACTGGCTGGCCGAGCACCACAACATGCCGGGTATCGCCAGTTCGGCCACCGCCGTGCTGGTCGGCCACATGGCCGGCGCGACGAAGACGATCCGCGTCGGTTCCGGCGGCATCATGCTGCCCAACCATGCGCCGCTGGTCGTCGCCGAAGCCTTCGGCACGCTCGCCGAACTCTACCCGGGGCGGATCGACCTCGGCCTTGGCCGCGCCCCCGGTACCGACCGCCTGACCATGCACGCCCTACGGCGCGAGCGTATCGAGCGCGAGGACGATTTCCCGCGTGACGTCGCCGAACTGCAGCGCCTGCTCGCCCCGGCCCAGCCCGGCCAGCCGCTGGTCGCCGTGCCCGGCGCCGGCACCGAGGTGCCGATCTGGCTGCTCGGTTCCAGCCTGTTTTCCGCCCGCCTCGCCGCCGAGCGCGGCCTGCCCTACGCCTTCGCCTCGCACTTCGCGCCGGCCCTGCTGCACCAGGCGCTGGCCGTCTATCGCGGCAACTTCCGGCCGTCGCCGACGCTGGCCAAACCCTACGTGATCGTCGGCGTGCCGCTGGTCGCCGCCGAAACCGACGACGAAGCCGATTTCCTCGCCACCAGCATCTTCCAGCGCGTACTCGGCATCCTGCGCGGCGACCGCCGGCCGCTGCCGCCGCCCGTGGCCGGTTTCCTCGCCGGGCTGTCGATGCAGGAGAAAGCCGGCATCGGCGATTTCCTCGGTGCCGCCGTGATCGGCGGGCCGGACCGCGTGCGCGAAGGACTAGTCGCGCTACGCCAGGCGACGCAGGCCGACGAGTTGATGCTGGTCTGCGACATCTTCGACCCGGCGCTGCGCCTGCGCGCGCTCGACATCGCCGCCGCTGCCTGCGCCTGAGATTTTTCCGCCTATCCTGCGGTCGACCGCAAAACTGAAGCCAAAACGGAGACAAGCATGAGCCACCTGTTCGCATTCGATTACCACAACCCGACGCGCATCGTCTTCGGCCCCGACAGCTTCGCCCAGTTGCCGGCGCTGCTGCCGGCCGAGGCGCGCGTGCTGCTCCTCTACGGCGGCGGCTCGATCAAGAAGAACGGCGTCTACGACGGCATCCGCGCCGCGCTGGCCGGGCGCGACGTGGTCGAGTTCGGCGGCGTCGAGGCCAACCCGACGCTGGCGACGCTGAATCTGGCGGTCGACCTGGTCAGACGCGAAAAAATCGGCTTCATCCTCGGCGTCGGCGGCGGTTCGGTTGCCGACGGCGCCAAGTACGTCGCCTGCGCCGCGCTTTACGACGGTGACGGCTGGGACATCGTGATCGGCAAGCACCAGCCGCAGCAGGCGCTGCCGGTTGGCGTCGTGCTGACGCTACCGGCCACCGGTTCGGAATCGAACGCCGGCTCGGTGGTCACCAACACCGCGACGCAGGACAAGCGCGCCTTCTTCGTGCCGCCGGCACGGCCGCGCTTCGCCGTGCTCAACCCGGCAGTGATGGGCAGCCTGCCGCTGCGCCAACTGGAAAACGGCATCGTCGATGCTTTCGTCCACGTCTGCGAGCAATACCTGACCTACCCGGTCGGCGCGCTGGTCCAGGATGGTTACGCCGAGGCGGTGATGAAGGCGCTGGTCAGGCTGGGCGCGACTTTCGACCGGCACGCCGAGCCCGAATGGCAACAGAACCTGATGTGGGCGGCCAACCAGGCGCTGTGCGGTGTGATCGGCGTCGGCGTGCCGCAGGACTGGGCGACGCACCGCATCGCCGTCGAACTGACCGCGCTGTGGGGCATCGACCACGGCCGCACGCTGGCGATCATCCAGCCGGCGCTGCTGCGCGAGCTGATCGAAACCAAGCGGGACAAGCTGGAGCAATTCGGCCGCGAAGTCTTCGGCCTCAACGCGCCGAGCGCCGAAGACGCCATCGCCGCCATGGAAGCCTTCTACCGCAGCGTCAACATGCCGCTGCACTTGCGTGACGCCGGCATCAGCGAAACCGATGCCGCCGACCGGGTGCTCGCCGGCCTGCGCGCCCACGGCAAGATGGCGCTCGGCGGCCATGCCGGGATCGACGAAGCGAAGACGGAAAGGATCGTGCGCGCGGCTTGCGGCTGATTTCGCCAATTCCTGCGGTCGACCGCAGGAATCGCAAAAAAAACGGCACCGCTCAAAGCGCCGTTCCCTGGCTCGGCAGGTAGAAACGGGCGATGTCCACGCCTTCCAGGGCGAGCAGTTGGCGCTTGCGCTCGATACCGCCGGCGTAGCCGGTCAGGCTGCCGTCGGCACCGACGACGCGGTGGCACGGGACGATCAGGGTCAGCGGGTTGTGGCCGACGGCGCCGCCGACCGCCTGCGCCGACATCGCACGGCGCCCGAGGCGGCCGGCCAGTTGGCGGGCGAGTGTGCCGTAGGTGATCGTCTCGCCGTAGGGAATCTCGCGCAGCAAGTCCCACACCGCCAGCCGGAAGGAGCTGCCGGCGGGCGCCAGCGGCAACCCGGCGCTGGCCGGCCGGCGGCCGGCGAAATAGTCATCCAGCCAGGCCCGCGCCGCCGCGAAGGCAGGCAGTTCGTCGTTGACCAGCGGCTCGGCGCAAAGTCCGGCGGCGAAGTATTTCTGGCCGACGAACCACAGGCCGGTCAGGCCCTCAGCATCGCCGGCCAGCAGCATCGGGCCGAGCGGCGATTCGTAGACGGTGGTGTAGCGCATGGGGTCTCCTTTCAGGCGGCCAGCGAGTGCCACAGGTTGATCGTCGCGTAGCCGCGCCACGGCCGCCAGGCTTCGGCCAGCGCCAGAATCTGGCGCGGCGTGCGCGGCGCCAGCGCCTGGCCGAGGCCGTAATCGGCGTGCGGAAAGGCATCCGGCCAGCCGAGCGCGCGCAGGGCGATGTATTGCGCCGTCCATGGGCCGATGCCGGGCACGCGCAAGAGCGTTTCGACAACCGCCGCCGGTTCGGCGCCGCCGTCCCAGTCGATTGCGCCGTCGGCAAACAAGCGCGCCAGCGCCAGGATGGTGCGCGCCCGCGCCCCGGTGATGCCGAGCCCGCCGAGCGCATCGCCGACGCCGTCGCCAAGGGCGACGATGCCTTGCGGCGACGGGAAGACGTGACTCAACCCGGCGATGCCGGTGGCGACCGGGATGCCGTGCGCGGCAACCAGCCGGGTGGCGAGCGTGGCGGCGGCCTTGACCGTGATCTGCTGGCCGAGCACTGCGCGCACCGCCATTTCGAAGGGGTCGAAGCAGCCGGGCAGGCGGGTGCCGGGAACGACGGCGCCCGGCCGCAGTGCGTTGATCGGCGCCAGCGTTTCGCAGACCGCGGTGGGGTCGCAACCGAGGTCGAACAGATGGCGCACCCGGGCCAGGATGCGCGGCAGCACCGGCAACAAGGCCGCATCGACGGCAACCGTGAGCACCCGCTTTTCCGGCCGGTGGCCGACCCGCAGCCAGCCGCTCAGCGGCTTGCCGGCGGCGTCGGGCAGGCGCACGGCGCGCCGGTATTCGCCGTCGGCCACCTGCTCGACGCCGGGAATCGCCCGCGCCGCCAGGAAAGCCAGTTGCGCGTCCCAGCGGTAGGGCGGCCGGTAGCCGAGCGCCAGCGTCACGGCGTCGGCCGCCGCCCCCGACGGCCCGGCCTGGCGGCGCAAGGCGCTGGGCGCCATCCGGTACTGGCGGGCGAACAGCGCGTTGAAGCGGCGCAGGCTGCCGAAACCGGCGGCCATGGCAACGTCGATGACCGGTAGCGCGCTGTCGGTCAGCAGTTGCTTGGCGAGCAGCAGGCGGCAGGTCTGCAGGTACTGGATCGGCGTCACATGGTAGGCGGCGGCGAACACCCGGCGCAGGTGGCGGTCGCTGCAGCCCAGCCGGCGCGCCAGTTCATCGACGCGGTGCTCGCTGGCGCAATGATCCTCAAGCAGGCGGGCAGCGCGCTGGGCCAGCGAGGCGGCGGCATCGAGCGGCGCGTTGCCCGGCGCCAGTTCTGGCCGGCAGAGCAGGCAGGGACGGAAACCGGCCTGTTCGGCGGCGGCCGCGCTCGGGTAAAAGCTGCAGTTCTCCGGCTTGGGCAGACGGGCCCGACAGACCGGCCGGCAGTAGATGCCGGTGGACGCGACGCCGACGAAGAAACGGCCGTCGAAGCGCACGTCCTTGGCCTTGAAGGCGGCATAGCAGGCGCGTTGGTCATCGTTCATCGGTCTCGTCTCCATGGACGAAACTCTAGCAGCCGGGCGGCGAGCCGCTCGCCGTTTTCGGACATCGATACCGGCGACGGCCTCAGTCGGCGAGATCGCCGTCGATGTAGTACCAGCGCCCGTCCTCGCGGACGAAGCGGGACAGTTCGCGCAGCCGGTGGCCGCGCCCGGCGATGCGGTAGCGGGCGACGAAATCGACCGTCGCGTGCGTTGCATCCTGCTGTTGGTGAGCGCGTACTTCCAGGCCCAGCCATTTGCTGTCGTCGGCAGCGAGATCGAGTTCGCTCGGCCGCGTCGACGCGTGCCAGGTCGCCAGCAGGTAATCTTCGAGCTTGAGGACGTAGGCAGCGTAGCGCGAGCGCATCAGCGCTTCGGCCGTCGGCGCCGGCTTTTCGCCGGCGTGCAGCGGCCCGCAGCAGGCGGCGTAAGATTTGCCGCTGCCGCAGGGACAGGCTTCGTTCGGCTTCACGCTTCCCACGGCGGAGTGCCGGCAGCGGCCGGTGCCGCAGCGGGCGCGTCGGCTTCGACCTGTTCGCCGCCCAGGGCTTCGATCAGTTGCGGCAGGAAGCGCACCAGTTCGCCGGTCATCAGCGCGAAATCGGCGTCGAACTGCTCGTCGGCATGCTCTGCGCTCTTCTCGGCCTCTTCCTTGAGGATGTCGAGGAAGGCGAGTCGCTTGATCTCCAGCTTTTCGGTGAGGACGAAGGAGATGCGCTCGTCCCAGGTCAGCGCCAGGCGCGTCGGCAACTTGCCGGCGGCGAGGTGCGACTTGATCTCGGCACCGACTTCGTCGCCCAGCGGATGACGGACGTAGCGCACCGCCGCCTTTTCTTCGGCGACCGATTTCAGCTCGCAATCGCGGTCGACGGTGAAACCGGCCGGCGCGTCGCCGCCGGCCAGCCAGTCGGCCATCGCCGATTGCGGCGAAAGTTGCGTGTGCAACGCCTTCAGCGGGAACTCGTCGAGGCAGTGGCGCAGGTGTTCGATGACTTCCTCGGCCTTGGCGATACTGCCGGCGTCGACGACGAACCAGCCGTTGGTCGGGTCGATCCAGACGAAACTCGTACGCTTGCGGGTAAAGGCGCGCGGCATCAGTTCCTCGGTGACGCGCTCCTTGATTTCCTTCATCTGCTTGCGGCCGGGCGGGTAGCCCTGCTGGTCGGTGATCTGCTCGGCGCGTTCCTGCGCCGTCTCGTTGACCACCGACGACGGCAGCAGACGCTGCTCGACGGCCAGCGCGATCAGCCATTGACGGTTGTTGGCGTAGATCAGCGCGCCGTCCTTGCGCGGCGACACCCAGCCACGCGACATCGGCTGGTTGGACGGGCAGCGGGTGAATTCACCGCGCGCCAGTTGCTCGTCGAGTTTGGCCAGGTCGATCGCCCACGGCGCGGGCAGACGGTAGATTTGCAGGTTTTTGAACCACATGATGGAAGGCGGCAAAGGCAAAACCCGCAGTGTACCAGTCGCCCCGCCCCACGTTCGCCGCTTCGGCAAGAATCGGCAAACGGGCGCTCAGCGGGTCAGGGCTGGCTTGCCGTCGCGACCGGCGCCGTCGTCGATGCCGGCACCGACCAGACGCTGTCGGGCCGTCCGGCAGCGATCCGCCGCGCCGTCACCCGGGCCATGATCGCCAGGGCGGCGGCACCGGCCAAGGCCGTCAGGTCGACGCCCAGGCTGGCCCACGACGCATGCGCCCACAGGCCGGAAGCCGGCAGCAGCGCACCGCTCAGCGAGGTCAGCGGGATGGCCAGCGTCAGTCCGCAGGCCAGCCATAGCAACGGGACGACCGAGCGCGCCGCACCGACCAGGAAGGCCCAGCCGATGCAGGCGAAGAAGGCCGCGTAATACAGCAGGCGCGTCGCGTCGACCGCAGGACCGGCCAGAGCATGCAGCCATTTGCCGCCGACCATGGCCAGCGAAATGCCGCAGATGCAGCCCAGGCAGACACCGACCGTCGCCGCGGCCATCAGGCGCGTGTCGCGTCGCTGCACCGGCGCTTCGGGCATCTCGCGTGTCTGCTTGCGGCGCCGGGTTTCCACCCACAGCAGGTTGCCGCTGTAGAACAGCCAGGCGCCGGCCAGGCCAAGCACGAAGTACATCCACTGCACCGCGCTCCCGCCGAATGCGGCCATGTGCAGTGCGAAGAAGCTGCTGATCACGAGGTTGCCCGTGCTTTGCCGGCCGGGCAGGAAATCGCTGCTCATCACCTGGCCGGAATAGGGATCGATGGCCAGGAAACCGCCGCGGGCGCGCGGCGACACCGCCGCCTCGTCCTTGCCCCAGACGCGGACGACGGCGCGCGGGCCTGTCACCTGCTGGTATTGCAGCATGCTCGGCACAAAACCGGGGGCAAACGCCGTCGCCTTGTCGACCAGTACCTGCGGCGTCAGCATCCCGGCCGGATCGCGCTGCGCGGCGGCGGCCGACGGCTTGGGCCGCTGGAAGGCCGAGCCCCATTTGCCGTCGTGGAGCAGTTGATCCTGCAACGCGTAGATGCCGTCATGAAAGGCGAACACCGCTGCGGTCAACGCCATGACCACGTGAAAAGGCAGGCTGACGATACCGACCACGTTGTGCGCGTCGAGCCACATCCGCTTGAGGTTACGGCCGACGCGCAGCGCGAAGAAATCCTTGACCAGCGAAGGCAGCAGCACGACAACGCCGGAAATCAGCGCCAGCGCGTAGAGCGCGGCGACGACGCCCATCACCCAGCGGTTCGGGTCGGTATCGAACGGCAGGCCGACGACGCGGTGCAGGGTATCGATGAATCCGGGCAGTTCGGACGGACGGTATTCGCTGACCTGCACGGCGCCGCCTTCGTCCAGCGTCGCCGCAAAATGGCGCACGCCGGATTCGTCGTGGTCGTCGCCGTCGGCAGGTCGAAGCTGCCAGCCCAGGCGCGCCGGCAGATGCTCGGCGTCGTGCAGATGGAGGGTGAAATCGCGGGCGCTGTCGGGATGCTCGGCCAGGGTCCGGGCGATCAGTTGCGGCGCGTCGGCCAGCGTCACCGGACGCATTTCGGCCGGCGGCGCGACCCAGCGTGCCAGCGGTTCCTTGAAAACGGTCAGCGCCCCGGCGTAGAAGGCGATGAACAAGGCCATGCCGGTCAGGATGCCGGTCCAGGTGTGGACCGATTTGTAGATGCGGACGAAGTCGGTTCTCATGATTTCCCGTCGGATTCAGGACAGGCGCAAGGCAAGCAGCAGCCCGAGCAGCAGCGCGCTGGCGCCCCCCAGCCACAACCAGGCGCGCAGGCCGCTGGCAAAGAAATAGACGCCGCCGAGCACACCCAGCCAGACCGGCGGCACCAGCCACATCGCCAGCTGGCCGCGCACGGACATCGGCAAGTCGGCGCTCAGCACATTGAACAGGGCGCTGGCGGCAAATGCCAGCACGGCCCCGAGCAGAAAGCCGGCCAGGCTTTTCGACACCCAGTCGCGACGGATCGGCGGCAGCTTGTCGGCCATCTCAGCGCTCACCATCGGCCTGCCGCAGTACGGCAACGTAAGGCAGCAGGGAAAACAGCAGCATCAGCCAGGTCGCGAAGACGAACGCGGCGGTGACCGCCTGCATGGCCTGCCCCAGCGCCAGGCCGCCGAGAATCAGCAGGATGCCGCCGAGCGCACGGCCCGGGCGGGCGGACAAGGGGCGCATCAGCCAGCGCTGGTTGGGCGAGGCGAGATAGATCGCACAGCACCCCAGGAAACACAGCAGCAGACCGCTCGTGGTAAATGCATTCATCGGCGTACGCTCAGGGTTGTTCGAGAAAGAACTGCATGCCGCGACTCAGCGCAGGCAGCCAGGCCGGACCGTGATCCTCGCCGGCCAGTTCGTGGTAGACCACCTTGCCCGCCCAAGCGGGCGCGGCGTCGAATGCCGCCACCAGTTCGCGAGCCGGCGGAATCATCAGCCGACTGGCGATCATCGCCCGCATCTCGGGCGGATAATTCCCCTTGGGCGGATCGTCCTCCCGGGCGCCGACGCTGATCTGCACCCGGGGCCGGATAGCGCCCTGCAGCAACGCCGGAAAATCCTTGAGCACCACCTTGTCCTGCCACCAGATCGACGGGCTGGAGGCGATGAAGGTCGAGAAACTGCCGGGCCTGGTGAACAGCGCATGCAGCACGAAAAGCCCGCCGAAGGAATGACCGAAAATCGCCTGCCGGCTGCGGTCGACCGCATGATTGGCCGCAATCAGCGGCTTCACGTCGCGCTCGATGAAATCGAGGAAGCGTCCGGCGCCCCCCTCGGCGACGCCATCGCCTCCCGGCGTGTAATCGCGCCGGCGGGCCGGCACGTCGAAATCACGCGCCTCGGGATAGCCGATGCCGACGACGATCGGCGGCACATGACCGGTCACTTCGCTGCGCCCGGCCGCACCCCGCGCCAGAAAGGCAGCGACCGGAAAGGCGGCATTGCCATCGAGCACGTAAAGCACCGGAAAACCGTTCGCCGGCACCGGAACATCCGGCACCGAGACGAACAGACGATAGGCGTGGCCGCCGACCGACGAACGCAGGTCGAGCTGACGAGCGGCCGGCACGACGACCGGTGCCCAGCCATCCTCCTGCGCCGCGGCCTGCACCGGCGGCATGAACACAGCCAGCGTCAGGCCCAGCGACAGGAATAGTCCGGAAATACGCAACACGGGATCAGAAATCCAGCGAAGCCGACGCCTGCACGGTGCGCCCCACCCCCAGCGTTGCCCGCGGTTCGGCAAAACTGCCCGAGTAGTAGTGACGATCGAACAAGTTCCGCACGTTCACACGGAAGGTGGTCTTGTATGCCCCGATGCGGGTCTCGTACCTGGCCCCCAGATCCATCACCCCCCAGCCAGGAATCCGGTAGGTATTGGCGTTATTCAGATACTGCTGCGACGTGGCGACCAGGCGCGTGTTCAGGCTGAAACCGGAGAGCGGCGTGTCCCATTCGGCGCCGAGGTTGGCCTGCCAGCGCGGCACACCAAAAATCTCGTTACCCACGTTCTGACCGTTGTAGGTTTCGGTCAACTCACTCTTGGTATAGGAAACGCCGCCCAGCACACGTAGCGTTGGCATGATCGCCCCGAAGGTATTCCATTCCAGACCACGGACCTGCGACTCGTTGCCTTCGTGAGCCACGTAGTTGCCGAAGCCGCCCGCAGTCACGCTCGTCACCGTCGGCTGGGTGATTTCAAAAACGCTGAACGTATTGGCGAACGTACCGGCATTCCACTTCAGGCCGATTTCCTTCTGTTTGGTCTTATAGGGCTTCGTCGTCTGATTGTTCGCATAGCCATTGACCGTGGTAAAGCTCATCCCCTTGCTTAGCCCCTCGACATAGCTGGCGTACAGCGAGATGCCCTCCCCCCAAGGTTTGACGACAATCCCCAAGGCCGGCGTCAACGCTCTTTCGTCGTAGTCACCGGTCACTATCGTGCCGGCCGCATTCCAACTGGTCTGCACAACCCGTTGCTGGCGCAGACCGAGCGTCAGACGAAGCGCATCCTGCATGAATGACAAGGTATCCACGACCGCCAGACTGGAAAGGGTGGTATCCGAAGTCATTGGAATCGGCCCGCCGGGCATCGCCGGCAAAGCCGGTGTGGTGGGATTGCCGAAGCTGGTCGCCACCATGCCGGTCGTATTGGACAGGCTACCGGACTCGAGATCCAGCCGGGTTGCCTGCACGACCATCTCGTGACGCACGCTGCCGGTGCTGAAGTTCGTCCGTACGCCTGCTTCGGAAGACACCGCGTCGTCGTAGCCGATCTGCGCAACGCCGCGCACCTGCGCGTTGCCGTTGGACTGGACGTTATGCACGTGCGTGCCGTTCACCCAGCCCGAGTAGTCGTGCGTCCGCTTGCCGACGCTGACGAAGGCCGTAAGGTTCCTGTTGAAGGCGTATTCGACGCGCCCGATGATGGCCTGGCTTTCCAGTTCGCCGGCCGCTGAACTCAGGAAATTGGTCCGCGGGTCCGGTGCATTCGGAATATTCGGGCTGATGAAACCGAACATGGCCGGCGAACCGCCGGTGAACGACTGCTTGCTGCGATAGATGTCCAGCGTGGCGGTCAGGGACTCGCCGCGATAGTCGAGCGCCGCCGACAGGAACTTGTTGGTCTTGTCCTGGCCGCTCAGCGCGGTCTCGCCATCGGTATACGAACCGTTGACGCGCACGCCGAATTCCTTGCGCTCACCGAAGCGGCGCCCGATATCGGCACTGGCGCCGAACTGGCTCTGCGTTTCATAACCGAAAGTCAGCCGGTTCAGCGGATCGTCGCCGGCGCGCTTGGGCACCAGGTTGATGGTGCCGCCGATGCCGCCGCTGGGCGCCATGCCGCTGAACATCGCGCTCGGCCCCTTGAGGACCTCAACGCGCTCGACGAATTCCAGCGTCGAATTGCCGAGCGGCGCCAGGCCGTACATGCCGTTGATCGCCAGATCGGACGAATGCACGTCGAAACCGCGCAGCCGGAAGTTCTCGTACATGTGCGACGCCGACGTGGTGAAGCGTACCGACGGATCGTTGTCGAGTACGTCGGCCACCCGCTTGGCGCCCTGATCCTCGATCAGCTTCGCGGTATAGCTGGTAACGCTGAACGGCGTATCCATCACGTCCTGGTTGCCCAGCAGGCCGAGCCGGGCGCCTTTCGCCACCTGACCACCGGCATAGGCTTTCGGCAGATCGCTCGGTCCTTCCGCGCTGGCGGATACCTGAACCGAGGACAGCGTGACTTCGTTACCCGTTTCCGCGGTCGATTGCGCCGTTGCCCAATGGGGCACGGCCAGCATGCTGATCGCCAGAGCGACCGGTGTCATGCGCAGCACCATGTTTTCTCCTGGGAATACACACTGGCTGGCGATGGCTGGCTGGCGTAGGAATTTTCAAATGACGTTCAAGCCCCCGCTACGACATCGGTTGATTGCGGACATTCAAGGGGCGTGCAACGTCGACGGGCCCAATCATAATTGAGATTCATTCCTATTACAACCTGTAACAATTGTCCGGAAACGATTGTTCGGGTCCGTTGTCGGCCCGAACAATCATCGACCAGGCATTGCGTTCAGCGTTTCCGGAAGACGAGATCCCAGACACCGTGGCCCAGACGCAGGCCGCGGTTCTCGAATTTGGTCAGCGGCCGGTATTCCGGACGCCGGGCGAAGCCGGCCAGGCCGGCGGCGGAATCGGCATCGAGCGCGGCAGCGAGGTCCACGGTCGACGGGTTGGCGACGCTGTTTTCCAGGCTGGGCTCACGGCCGAGCACGTCGAGCATCTGCAGCGCGTAGTTTTCCCAGTCGGTGGCGCAGTGGATGTAGCCGCCCGGCTTGAGGCGCGAGGCGAGCAGCGCGACGAAGGGCGGCTGGATCAGCCGGCGCTTCTTGTGCCGCGTCTTGTGCCAGGGGTCGGGGAAGAAGATGTGAATGCCGTCGAGCGAACCTTCAGCGAGCATGTCGCGCACCACTTCGACGGCGTCATGGTTGCCGATGCGCAGGTTGTTGAGGTTCTTCTCGGCGATCAGCTTGCACAGCGCGCCGACGCCGGGGACATGGACTTCCAGCCCGAAGTAGTCGTTTTCCGGGTGGGCCTCGGCGATGCGCGCCGTGGTCTCGCCCATGCCGCAGCCGATTTCGAGGATTTTCGGCGCATTGCGACCGTAGACCGCAGTCAGGTCGATATTCGAAGGCTGATAGGGAATGCCGATCTTGGGCAGCATCGTCTCGTAGTAGCGCTGCTGCGCTTCCGACATGCGGCCGGCGCGGCGGACGAAGCTCTTGATGTGGCCGTGGCGGCCGGCGGTGTATTCGCCTTCGTCGCCTTCGGCGGCGGGGTGGATCAGCAGGTCGTCGCTCATGAACCGATCAGTCCGGTGGTCGGCGACGAGGGGTCGGCCGAGTAGTATTTGCGGGCCATGCGGCCGGCCAGGAAAGCCTCGCGGCCGGCTTCGATGCCCTTCTTCATGGCGCTGGCCATCAGCACCGGGTCCTTGGCGTGGGCGATGGCGGTGTTCATCAGCACGCCGTCGCAGCCGAGTTCCATGGCAATGGTGGCGTCCGAGGCGGTGCCGACGCCGGCATCGACGATGATCGGCACCTTGGCGTTGTCGATGATCAGGCGCAGGTTCCACGGGTTCACGATGCCCATGCCGGAGCCGATCAGCGAGGCGAGCGGCATCACCGCGACGCAGCCGATCTCTTCGAGCATCTTGCACTGGATCGGATCGTCGGCGCAGTAGACCATGACCTCGAAACCTTCCTTGACCAGGGTTTCCGCAGCCTTCAGCGTTTCCGGCATGTTCGGGAAGAGGTTGGTCGGGTCGCCGAGGACTTCGAGCTTGCACAGCGGGTGCCCGTCGAGCAGCTCGCGCGCCAGGCGCAGCGTGCGCACCGCGTCGTCGGCGGTATAACAGCCGGCGGTGTTGGGCAGGATGGTGAATTGCGACGGCGGCACGGCGTCGAGCAGGCTGGGCTGGCTGGCGTCCTGGCCGATGTTCACGCGGCGCACGGCAACGGTGACGATCTCGGCGCCGGAGGCGTCGATGGCCGCGCGGGTCTCGGCGAAATCCTTGTACTTGCCGGTGCCGACGAGTAAACGGGAACGGTACGCCTTGCCGGCGATGGTCAGTTGATGCATGGAGTTCTCCGGTTCAGCCGCCGCCGACGGCGACGACGATTTCGAGTTGGTCGCCCGAGACCAGCGGCGTTTCGCCGTGCAGGCTCTTCGGGACGATTTCGCCGTTGCGCTCGACGGCAATGCGCTTGCCGGCGTATCCCAGATGCGCAACGAGCGCCGCAACGGTCAGCGGCGGCGGAAACAGGCGGTCTTCGCCATTGATCTTGATCTGCAACATCTGCGCATTTTAACGAAACCCCGGGCAAGCGGCATTGCCGGCAAATGCAAAAACTGCTGCGCGGTCTATAGTGAAATCAAAGCTTCATGAAAAGGGAGAATGCCATGTCCATCTTTGACGCCCCCATCGCCCGTTGCGAAGCCGTTCACCAAATGGTGCTGACCGACGAAACCCAGCACGAATGCGCCCGCGAACACGATTGCCCGGCCGATCGCCAGTGCCCGCTCGAAGGCTGCTTTGCCGAAGTCAGCGGGCTGGCCGAAAACGATCCGCCGGCCATCCGGCACTGAACCCGGGAGTCACCCGGTGCGGCGCGGTTTGCGCGGGGCACCGACGAACAGCCGGTCGTACAGCCAGTTCGGCAACAGGCGCAGCAGTTTGGCGACGATGCCCATCGGCCACGGAATCACCGTGTAGCTGGTACCGCGCGCAATGGCCGCAGCAAAGCGCGCGGCGGCGCAGTCGACCGGCAGCAAAAAGGGCATTCGGTACGGGTTGACCGCAGTCATCGGCGTTGCGATGTAACCCGGTGCAATGGTCACCACCGGAATGCCGTACGGCCGCATCTCCAGCCGCAGGCTCTCCAGATAGGCGATCGTCGCCGCCTTCGAGGCGGAATAGGCTTCCGCGCCCGGCAGGCCGCGGATACCGGCGACCGAGGCGATGCCGACCAGCCGCCGCATCTCCCCGCCGGACTGCTTCATCGCCGGGATGAAGGCGGCGAAGGTAGCCGCCATGCCGAACACGTTGATCTCGAAAATGCGCCGGAACATCGCCAGATCTTCCGCACACTCGGTCAGCGTGCCGGCCGACACGCCGGCATTGGCGATGACGATGTCCGGCGCACCGAAGCGGGCGACGAAATCGTCGGCCGCCACCTGAACGGCCGCCGCGTCCGCCACATCGAGCGGATAGCAGGCATGACGACCGCCCAGACGGGCGTTCAGCGCCGTCAGTTGCTCGGCGCGCCGGGCGGCCAGACCGAGGCAGGCGCCCTGGCCGGCGTAGTAAACGGCAAGCGCCTCGCCGATACCCGACGAGGCGCCCGTGATGAAGACCTTGAGCGGCAATTACTTCTTGCTTTTCTCGGCGCGCGCGCGAGCGATCAACTTGTCGGCAACCGCCAGTTGCTCCTGGAAATCGGCGCCGGAAACCATGAACTTGCCGTCGACGGCCAGCGTCGGCACACCGGTGATCCGGTAGGCCTGCGCCATCTGATCGCCGCGGCGCAGCTTGCTGGCGACGCCGAACGACGCGAAGGCATCGCTGAACTTCTTGCGGTCGACGCCATGGGCGACCAGCCAATCGGTGGCCGCGCGCTCTTCGAACAGATTGACCCGTTCGCCGTGAATGGCGCGGAAGATGTCGGCATCCAGACGCTTGGTCTCGCCCAGCAGTTCCAGCGCGTAATACACCCGGGCGATATTGGCCCAGGCGGCACGACCGAAGCTGACCGGCACTTTCTTCAGATAGACGTCGGCCGGCAACTTGGCGGCCCAGGCGCTGAGCAGCGGATTGAAATCGGCGCAGTGCGGACAACCGTAGCTGAAGAACTCCAGCACCTCGATCTTCGCAGCGTCGTCGGTCGGCTGAACCGGGCTGAGCGGCGTGAAATCACGCCCGGCGACCTGGGCAAGCAGCGAACCGCTTGCGGTCAACAGAGCAGTACCGGCAAAAATGCCACCGACGAATTTCCGGCGAGTCAGTTGCATGCGCGTCTCCTTATTTGGACAGTTGGGCTTCGATGCCCGATTTGGCAAGATCGGAGCGGACCTTGTTCAATTCGTCGAGCTTGAAGTAGGGACCGATGCGGACACGATACAGCGTCTTGTCCTCGATCATGACCTGCTGGACGACGGCCTCGACCCCCATGAAGGCCAGCTTCGCCTTCTGGTTGTCGGCATCCTGGGCCGTGCTGAACGAACCGGCCTGCAGGAACAGCGGCGTCTTGCTCTCCTTGCCGGCATCCTTCTTCGGTTCATCCTTCGGCGCCGGGGACGGCTGGGCAGCCTCGGCCGGCTTGGCGGCCTTGTCCGGTTCGGCATCGGCCTTGCCGGGCAGGATGTCGTAGAACTGGAAGCGCTTCTCGGCCGGATCGCCCGGCTTGCCGGGCAGCACCACCGGCTTGTCCGGCGCCTGCACCGGCGGTGCACCGTTCTGCACGGCCGGATTGAACGGCAACGGCGCCTTGTTGATGTACCAGACGACGCCGGCGGCCAGGCAGACGCCGAGCACCAGCCCGATGAACATGCCGATCAGCGTGCCGCCGCCGGATTTCTTCCTGGCCGGCGTCTTGCGGTTTTTCATGTCGCGACTCATCGTTTTTCCTTACATGGATTCCGGGCAGCTGACGCCCAGAATGGCCAGACCGTTGCGGATCACCTGACGCACCGCTGCCGCCAGCGCGACGCGTGCATCGCGCAGCGCGGCATCGTCGACCAGCATGCGCTCGGCGTTGTACCAACCGTGGAACTCGCCGGCCAGGTCCTTCAGGTAGAAGGCGATCGAATGCGGCGCCAGGTCGCGGGCGGCAGTCTCGATGACTTCGCGGAACTGACCAAGCTGGTTGGCGATCGCCAGTTCGCGCGGATGGGCGAGCAGGCTCAGGTCGGCCGCGGCAAGCTCGGCGAGGTCGCCGTTCCACTGGTTGATCACCGAGCAGACGCGGGCGTGGGCGTACTGGATGTAGAACACCGGATTCTCGTTGGTCTGGCTCTTGGCCAGGTCGAGGTCGAAATCGAGATGCTGGTCGGACTTGCGCAGCGCGTAGAAGAAGCGGCAGGCATCGTTGCCGACTTCGCGGCGCAACTCGCGCAGCGTGACGAATTCGCCCGAACGCGTCGACATCGAGGCCTTCTGGCCGTTGCGGTAGAGCACCGCGAACTGGACCAGCGCCACCTGCAGCTTGTCGCTGTCAAGGTCGAGCGCCTTGACGGCACCGGTGACGCGCGGGATGTAGCCGTGGTGGTCGGCGCCCCAGATGTTGATGACCTTGTCGAAGCCGCGCTCGAACTTGTTCAGGTGGTAGGCGATGTCGGAGGCGAAATAGGTGAACAGCCCGTTTTCGCGCTGGACGACGCGGTCCTTCTCGTCGCCGAAGGCGGTCGAGCGGAACCACTTGGCGCCGTTCTGCACGTAGATGTGGCCTTTTTCTTCAAGCAGCGCCACGCAGCGGGCAACCAGGCCGGTGTCGTAGAGCGCTTTCTCGGAGAACCAGACGTCGAATTCGACGCCGAACTCTTTCAGATCGCCGCGACAGTCTTCCAGTTGCTCGTTGAGCGCGTGCTGATGCACATAATGCCAATCCTCGCCCAGCAGTTCCTTGGCGCGGGCGATCAGCGCATCGAGATGCAGCTCGCGCTGCTGCTTGGCCTCGTCGTCGGCGCGATCGGCGGCCGGCAAGCCCGGCGTGCCGGCCTGCACATCGGCGGCCGGACGGAGATATTTGGCGCCGTGCGCGGCGAACAGCTGGCGGGCCATCTCGCGCACGTAGTCGCCCTGGTAGGCGTTCGGCGGGAAGGGCAGCGTCTCGCCCTGCTGGTCGAGATAGCGCAACCAGGTCGACAGACCGAGGATGTCCATCTGACGACCGGCGTCGTTGACGTAGTACTCGCGGGTCACATCCCAGCCGGCGAAGCTCAGCAGGCTGGACAGCGAGGCGCCGTAGGCAGCGCCGCGGCCGTGGCCGACGTGCAGCGGGCCGGTCGGATTGGCCGAGACGAACTCGACCTGGACTTTTTGCCGCTGTCCTGCGGTCGACCGCCCGAAATCGCCTTTTTCGCCAAGCACGGCCTTGACCACGTCGGTCTTGCTACCGGCGGCGAGGCGGAAGTTGATGAAACCGGCGCCGGCCACTTCGGCGGCCGTCACCAGCGACGATGGCGGCAGTTCGTTGACCAGTTGCTGGGCAATCTCGCGCGGATTCTTTTTCAGGGCCTTGGCCAGCAGCATCGCCAGGTTGGTGGCGAAGTCGCCGTGCGACGGATCGCGCGGGCGTTCGAGCTGGATGGCGGTCGTGGTGGCGGTCGGGGCGACACTGGCCAGCGCCTGTTGCAACAGGGCGGTCAGCTGATTCTTGACGTCTTGGGCCATTGGCGGCGGAAAAATAGCAAAAGCGCGATTATACGCTGCCGGGCCGATTCGGCAGACCGAGGCCGACCGCCCAGGCCGACCGCTTGTCGGCCAGCGTCAGCGCGGCATGGGCCGGACTGGTCGACGGCAGGCGCAAGCGACGGGGAAGCGGCCCGGTCAACGACGGCAGCACATGTCGCCGGAAAGCGCTTTCGGCAGCGGCGCCGTTGAAGAAAATCGCCTCGATCTTGCGGTGGACCGCAAGAAAGGCCGGAAAATCGTTCACTTCGATGCTGTCCGGCTCGATCGCCGCATCCAGGCTGCCGCTGCGGCGGCAGCGACCGATCACGTCCCACAGCGCGATTCCGGCGTCGAGCAATGCCTGCAGGCGCACCGCGTAAGCGGCGGTCGGCGCGAAACCGAGCAAGTCGCCCATGATCGGCCAGAAGGCATTGCGCGGATGGGCGTAATAACAGGCGGCATCGAGCGAGGCCTGGCCCGGCATGCTGCCGAGCACGAGAAAACGGGAATCGGCCGCCGCCACCGGCGGAAACCCCTGCCGCAGAAACACGCCGTCAGGCACCAAAGACGCGGTTCTTGCCGGCGCGCTTGGCGAGATACATTGCCTCGTCGGCACGCCGGATGGCGCCGTGACCGTCCTCGTCGGCCAGCAACTGGGCGACGCCGGCACTGAAGGTGATCAGCAGCTTTTCCTTGCCGGCCATGAAGAAGGCCTTGGTCAGTTCGCGCTGCAAGCGGGTCATGACTTCAATGCCGGGCTCGAGCGAGGTGTCCGGCATCAGGATGACGAATTCCTCGCCGCCGTAGCGGGCCAGCGTATCGGTCGGCCGCATGCAGCGCCGGGCGACGTTGGCCAGGTGCACCAGCGCGTCGTCACCGACGGCGTGGCCCAGCCGATCGTTAAGTTTCTTGAAGTTGTCGATGTCGAGCAGGCAGACCGACAACGGCACGTCGCGCCGGCGGACCGCGGCGATCTCGCGGATCAGCGCTTCGTCCAGCCCCTTGCGGTTGAGCGCATCGGTCAGCGGGTCGTGACGGGCCAGCGCGCTGGCGTTGTCCAGCTCCAGATGCAGTTGCACCAGTTCGGCCTCGGTCGCCCGCACCTTGTCCTGCAGGTCACGCAACTGTTCGCGCGAATGCGAGGTTTCTTCGGCCATCGCGTGCGTCGCGACGACGATTTCCTTGAGCAGCGGCGCGACATCCTCGATCCGCGACACGGCTTCGATGCGTTTGGCGCTCGATTCGATATTCTGCTCGAAGCTCGCGCTCGACGCGTTCATCGAAGCCAGACGGTCGATGAACGCGGACAGCATCAGCCGCATTTCTTCCTGCGCTTCGACCGAACGCGCCTTGGCCCGGCTCTGCTTGTCCATCACATCGCGCAACCGGCGTTCCATCTCGTCGAGATGGCGCAGTGTCAGCGGCGGCTCGACCGCCGCCAGCAGGCCGTCGATCTGCCCCTTGAGCCAGGAATCGTCGAGACTAAGCTCGCCGATGTTCTCGATGATCAGATGCAACAGGTGCAGCAACGACTGGCGCACCTCGATCGATTCCTCGACGGCAAATGCGGCCTGATGCGCCAGCCGGCGCAGCGATTGCTCGACCAGCAGCACCTCGCAGCCTGGCCGGCGCAGTTCGGCGAGCGTCGCCTGCGCCGCCTGGGCCAGCCGGGGGTCGTCCTCGCCGAACGCCGGCAGCACGGTTTCCAGCAGCCGCACCAGCGCCCTGGAAAATCCCTCGGGCAGGCTGTCGACCGCAAGCCTGTCGCGACCGGCAACGAAGGCCAGCAAGCCTTCCTGAACCGCCATCCAGCTTCGCCCCTGGATGCCCGCCGCAACCCGGAGCAGCGCCTCCTTCTGGACATCACCATGCGGCACCAGGGCATCGGCCAATTGCCGCAGCTGCGTATCCGGAAACGGCGCCGCCTCAGGCAGGCCGGCGATTTCGTTGTAGCAGGACTGGAAATTGGCCGGGGTCGGCGGCAGATGGCGGGCGGCCAGATGAATGAGCGCTTCGCGGGCGATTTCCGAGGGACTGCGCGGATCTGACATCGTTGGCTTTACCGGGCGTGATGGTGAGCGTGATTGATTCGTTCCGCATTATCGCCAATTTATGCCTTCGCAAGGTGAAGAGATAGCTCGCCGGAAGCGGCGACAGGCGGGCATCGGCCGTGTTAGCATGCCCGTTTGCCCGACCCTAGTCCGCGTTCGCCGATGCGCCTCTTCCGCCTGCTCAAGATCGCCGCCGTCGCCAGCCGTTTCGGCCTCGACGAAATGGTGCTCGAACACGAACCGAGCGGTCGGCTGGTCAAGCTGGCAAAGGCGCTGCAGTTCTGGCGTGACCTGTCGGCGCCGCGTGCCGTGCGCCTGCGCCTGGCGCTGGAGGCCCTGGGGCCGATTTTCGTCAAGTTCGGTCAGGTGCTGTCCACCCGCCGCGACCTGATGCCCACCGATATCGCCGACGAACTCGCCAAGCTGCAGGATCGCGTGCCGCCTTTCGCCTCCGATCTGGCCCTGGCGCAAATCGCGAAGGCCTACGGCCGCCCGGCCAACGAGGTGTTCGCGCAGTTCGACCCGCAACCGGTCGCCTCGGCGTCGATCGCCCAGGTCCACTTCGCCCGCTTGAAGGAAGAGGACGGCGGCCACGAGGTTGCAGTCAAGATACTGCGCCCGAACATGAGCGCCGTCATCGAGCACGATCTGGCGCTGATGGATACTTTCGCCGGCCTGCTCGAACGCCTGTGGGCCGACGGCAAGCGCCTGAAGCCGCGCGAGGTGGTCGCCGAGTTCGCCAAGTACCTGCGCGACGAACTGGACCTGATGCGCGAGGCAGCCAATGCGTCGCAACTGCGCCGCAATTTCACCGACTCGACGCTGCTCATCGTGCCCGAGGTTCATTGGGATTTCTGCACGTCGACCGTGATGGTCATGGAGCGCATGCACGGCGTGCCGATCTCCCAGACAGAACGGCTGCGCAACGAGGGAATCGACCTGTCCAAGCTCTCGGCCGCCGGCGTCGAGATCTTCTTCACGCAGGTCTTCCGCGACGGCTTCTTCCATGCCGACATGCACCCCGGCAACATCTTCGTCGCCGCCGACGGGCGCTACATCGCGCTCGATTTCGGCATCGTCGGCACGCTGACCGACACCGACAAGAACTACCTGGCGCAGAACTTCCTCGCCTTCTTCCGCCGCGATTACAAACGCGTCGCCGAAGCCCACATCGAATCCGGCTGGGCGCCCAAGGACACCCGCGTCGACGAGTTCGAAGCGGCCATCCGCGCCGTCTGCGAGCCGATCTTCGACCGGCCGCTGAAAGACATTTCCTTCGGCAAGGTGCTGCTGCGCCTGTTCCAGACCTCGCGCCGGTTCAACGTCGAGATCCAGCCGCAACTGGTGATGTTGCAGAAAACCTTGCTCAACATCGAGGGCCTCGGCCGCCAGCTCGACCCCGAGCTTGACCTGTGGAAGACCGCCAAGCCCTTCCTCGAACGCTGGATGAGCGAGCAGGTCGGCTGGCGCGGCATCGTCCGCAACCTGAAGCAGGAAGCCCCCTACCTGGCGCGCACCTTGCCCCAGTTGCCGCGCCTCGTGCACCAGCGTCTAGCGCAACAACCGCCCACCGATCTGCAGCCACAGATCGAGCAACTGACCCGTGCCGTGCGCCGGCAAAATCTCTGGCTGGCCGTGATCGCCCTGATCCTGGCCGCTTCGCTGGCCAGCGGGTTCTACTGATGCGCTCGCCCGCCGACCTGGCCGAAAGCTTCAGCGAAGACGACATCGCCGACTGGCTCGGCGAGAACGAACTCGTCAAGGGTCGCTCCTATGTCGATCTGGTCCGCGACTTCAGCATCGAGGATGGCGAACTGCGCGCCCAGGTCCCCGGCTCGGCGCGCCAACCCTATCGCGTCGAAGCGCTGATCGCGCCGGCCGCCAAGGGCGAAGTCCTGATTTCCCGGTGCACCTGTCCGGTCGGCAAGCACTGCAAGCATGTCGCCGCCGTGCTGCTGAAAGCCATCGAGGAACGCAACCCGAAGGAACGGCTCAGCGGCAGCGTACTGTCCTGGGTCGAGGACCTGCGCCGGGCATCGATTGCCGTGGCCAAGAAGAAGGCCCGGCCGACCACCGCCCGCCAGCAACTCTTCTACATCCTGAAATGGACCAGTGACCGCCGCCGTTTCGGCATCGAGCTGCGCAAGGGAAAGTATCCCGACAATGCCGAGGAATGGTGGAAGGTCGACCGGGCACTGATCGTACCGCCCCAGTTCGTCGGCGAGGAAGACCTGGGTATCCTGCGCCTGCTATGGGCCGAACGCGGCCACGACAGCGGCCTGCGTGCCTACGGCCTGGGACCGAAGCATGGCGCCGAACTGCTCGAACGGATGGCGGCCACGCACCGGCTATATCCGGAAGTGGATCTGGCGCTGCCGCTGAACATCGGCAGCGAACGCCCGGCCAGTGTCGGCTGGCAGATCGACGGCAACGGTTTCCAGCGCCCCTACCTGAAACCCGAACCGGCGACCGAACTGATCGTCGGGGTCGATCCCCCGTGGTACGTCGACCTCACCGAAGGGGAAACCGGGCCGCTCAAGGTCACCGGCAATCCGGCCGTGGTCAACCGCCTGTTCACACTGCCGCCGCTGTCGGCCAAGGAAGCTGGCCTGGTTGCCGAGGCGCTGTCCGAGCTGGCGCCCGACCTGCCGCTGCCGGCCGAAGATGCCGGTGCCCGCCTGCGGCTGATCGACGGTCCGCTGCAGCCGGTGCTGATGCTGGAAACGCTGCATACGCATGGCCAGCGGGCCTGGCGCAAATACACGCAGAGTTTCGGTGGCGGTCTGTTCGATGTCGCCCGGGTCCTTTTCCGCTATGCCGATGCCGACCTGCGGCCGGACGAGAAGAACGAATTCGTCACCCTGCCGGAGGGCGAAACGGTGCGCGTCAGGCGCCGGCCGGACGAGGAAAAGGCCGCGCTGGCGGCGTTGACCGCAAACGGCCTGCAGAAACTGCCGCCGCACACCCTGCACACCTTCGGCAGCCAGCCGGAAGGCATCTACGGGCTGGACAGCGAGGAAAGCTGGTTTCCCTTCATGCAGGATGCGCTCACCCGGCTGCGCCAGGCCGGCTGGCAGATCGAGTTTCCCGAGGATTTCCGCCACCACGTGGTCGACGTCGATAGTTGGGAAGCCGAACTGCTCGAAGCGGAAGACGGCTGGTTCGACCTCGATATGGGCATCATCGTCGAAGGCGAGCGTCTGCCGCTCGCCCCGCTGCTCGCTTCGCTGTTCCGACGCGACCCGCGCTGGCTGGAAGGCGGCGAACTGGGCCGCATCCCGGATGAGGAAGGCATCGAGCTGCTGACCCCGCGCGGCAAGCGCCTGCGCGTGCCGGCCGGCCGCATCAAACCGTTGGCGGCAACCCTGATCGACCTGTTCGACGGCTTCTCCGGTGGCCCGACCCTGCGCCTGTCGCGTTTCGATGCACCGCGCCTGGCCGAACTGACCGACACCAGCCGCTGGTTGTTCCGTGGCCAGAACGACGTCATGGCGCTGGCCGAGCGCCTGCAGGCGGCCCAGGGCATCGGCGACATCGCGCCGCCCGAAGGCTTGCGCCTGTCGCTGCGGCCCTACCAGAAAGAAGGCCTGGCCTGGCTGCAGTTCCTGCGCACCAACCAGTTGTCCGGCATCCTCGCCGACGACATGGGGCTGGGCAAAACGGCGCAGACGCTCGCTCACCTGATGCTGGAAAAGGAAGGCGGCCGCCTGGACCGGCCGGCACTGGTCATCCTGCCGACCTCGCTGATCTTCAACTGGAAGAGCGAAGCCGCGCGTTTCGCCCCCAGCCTGCGCGTCCTGTCGCTGCACGGCCCGGAACGCAAGAAGCATTTCCCGGACATCCCGGCACACGACGTGGTGCTGACGACCTATCCATTGCTCTGGCGCGATGCCGCCGAGCTGATGGAGCACAGCTACCATCTGCTGATCCTCGACGAAGCGCAAACCGTCAAGAATGCCCAGAGCCGAAGCGCCGAAGCGGTGCGCAAGATCGACGCCCGGCATCGCCTGTGTCTGACCGGCACGCCGCTGGAAAACCACCTCGGCGAGTTGTGGAGCCAGTTCGACTTCCTGCTCCCCGGCTTCCTCGGCAGCAGCAAGCAGTTCACCCGCCACTGGCGGACACCGATCGAAAAGCAGGGCGACGCCGACCGTCGCGACCTGCTGGCCCGCCGCATCCGCCCCTTCATCCTGCGCCGCAAGAAGGAAGATGTCGCCCAGGAACTGCCGCCTAAGACGGTGATCGTGCGCAGCGTGGAGCTCGAAGGCGGGCAACGCGATCTCTACGAAACCGTGCGCGCGGCGATGGACGCCAAGATTCGCGACGAAATCGCCCAGCGCGGTCTGGCACGCAGCCAGATCGTCATCCTCGATGCCCTGCTCAAGCTGCGCCAGGTCTGCTGCGACCCGCGTCTGGTACGCGCCGCCGCAGCACGCAAGGTCAGCGAGCGCGCCAAGCTCGACCTGCTGATGGCCATGCTGCCGGAACTGGTCGAAGAGGGACGGCGTATCCTGGTGTTCTCGCAATTCACCAGCATGCTCGCGCTGATCGAGGAGGAATTGCGTGAGATCGGCCTGACCTACACGATTCTGACCGGTGACACGGTCGACCGCGAGACGCCGATCCGCCGCTTCCAGGAAGGCGCCGTGCAGATCTTCCTGATCAGCCTGAAGGCCGGCGGGGTCGGCCTGAACCTGACGGCGGCCGATACCGTGATCCACTACGATCCGTGGTGGAACCCGGCGGTCGAAAACCAGGCCACCGACCGGGCGCACCGACTGGGACAGGACAAGCCGGTCTTCGTCTACAAACTGATCGTCAGTGGCAGCATCGAGGAAAAGATTCTCGCGCTGCAGGAACGCAAGGCGGAACTGGCGGCCGGCATCCTGTCGGAAGATCATCAGGTGAACGTCAAATTCGGCGACGAAGACATCGCCGCCCTGTTCGAACCGCTGCCCGAGTGATGCCGAGAGCCCGCACCATGCGCCAACTGTTGTCCGCCCTGCTGCTGATCCTGGCCATTCCGCTGGCCGATGCCGACGAATGGCGGGTCAACCGCCCGTTGAAGGGAACATTTGCCGAGGCCAGGGATGCCGTGGTCATGGCCATCGAAAATCGCGGCATGGTGATCAGCCAGGTTTCGCATATCGGCGACATGCTGGAACGGACCGGCGCCGACATCGGTGCCAGCCGAAAATTGTTCACGCAGGCCGAAATCATCGAGTTCTGCTCGGCATCCCTGTCGCGCCAGACGATGGAAGTCGATCCGCACAACATCGTGCTCTGTCCCTTCGCCATTTCCGTGTACACGCTGCCGGAACAGCCGGAAACCGTCTGGCTCGGTTACCGCAAGCCGCCAGGAGCTGCCGCTGCAATCATCGACAAGCTGTTCTCCGGCATTGTCGAGGAAGTCGCCGGGCAGCTGTAACGCTCAGGCGACAAGGCGGGCGGCTTCGATCCGCTCGATCAGCCCGCGCAAGGCCTGCCTGACCGACTGTTCACGCACGCTTTCACGATCGCCGTCGAAGCAGCAGACCTGCGCCTCGCAACCGGCCTCCCGGCCGGCCCAGGCAAAGCACACCAGGCCCACGGGTTTCTCCGGCGTTCCGCCGCCGGGACCGGCGACGCCGGTGATCGCCACTGCCCAGTCGGCCCGGCTGTGCGCCACCGCCCCCAGGGCCATCGCCCGCGCCGTCGCCTCGGAAACCGCGCCGTGGCGCGCCAGCGTCAGGTCGCTGACATCCAGCATGTCCTGCTTGGCGGCATTCGAATAGGTCACGAACCCGCGATCGAACCAGGCCGAACTGCCGGCCACCGACGTCACCGCCTGTGCCACCCAACCGCCGGTGCAGGATTCGGCTGTCGCCAGGCTGGCGCCGTGAGCCGACAGGACTTCGCCCAGACGGACGGCGAGCGCTTCGATCGAGTTTTCCATGGTCATATCCTCTCCGGGAACAATTGGTTACAGAACCTGCATCAAACAGCGACAGACCCGGCGTGTCCGACGACATACACTGCAATCGTCTCATTGAACCCCTCCTCTCGAATCTCCCCCATTCGAGAAATTTCAACCCCGCCGCTGGCGGGGTTTTTTTTGCGCAGTGCAACGAACGCGCCGTATAATCGCGAACTTTAATTTATTTGCAACGGGGTCTCCAGCATGGCCGAGCAACACTCCTCCAAGCGCATCATGTGGGTGACGATCGTGATCGCGATCGTCCTGATTGCCATCATCTATCCGCTGACCAACAAGTCCTTCTCGCCGGCCGCCGGTAGCGCCGCCGACGATGCCGAATCGCGCATCCAGCCGGTTGCCGGCTTTGCGCTGGCCAAGGCCGACGCCGCAGCCGCCGACAGCGGCCCGAAGGATGGCCCGACGATTTACAACACCGTTTGCGGTGCCTGCCACAACACCGGTGCCGCCGGCGCGCCGAAGATCGACGACAAGGCTGCCTGGGCCCCGCGCATCGCACAAGGCGAAGCCGCCCTGATCAAGAGCGTCACCAACGGCAAGAACGCGATGCCGCCGAAGGGTGGTGCCTCGCTGTCCGACGAGGAAGTGAAGAACGCCGTCGAATACGTGATGAGCAAGGTCAAGTAAGCGACCGTCGCTTGCAACGAAAAGGGAGGCTGCGGCCTCCCTTTTGTTTTTCCCGCCCCGGGTTTTTTCCGTCTTTCTGCGGTCGACCGCAGGAATAAACGATTTTCAGCGCTTGCCGGCCAGCATCGCCTTCATGGCATCGAGCCGGGCGCTACCGGTCGCCTTGTCCGGCGGCGCCGCCTGCTTGCCGCCGGTGTGGCGGATATCTTCGCCCATTTCGGCGATGAAGCGAGAAGCTTCGCAGGGAATCAGCTCGCGCGCCTGCTTGCGCTTCTCGCACCAGCTGATGTGCAGCGAGCGCTGGGCGCGGGTGATGCCGACGTACATCAAGCGCCGTTCTTCCTGCAGCTTGGCCGGATCGAGCGATTCGCGATGGGGCAGGATGCCTTCCTCGACGCCGACCAGGAAGACGTGTTTGTACTCCAGCCCCTTCGAAGCATGCAGGGTCGACAGCTGGACGGCATCGATTTCCTCGCCGTTCTGCTTCTCCAGCATGTTGATCAGGGCAATGCTCTGGACCATGTCGACCAGGGTCTTGCCGTCTTCTTCGCCTTTCTTGTTGATCCATTCGGCGAATTCGCAGACGTTGGCCCAGCGGTTCTGGGCCGTGCGCTGCTCCTCGGCGTCGTACAGGTAAGTCTCGTAATCGATCGCCTTGAGCAGGTCGGGCAGCACCTGCTGGGCTGGTTCGCGGCCGGCCCGGTGCTGCATGCGGTTGATGAATTCACAGAATTCGAGCAACGGTTCCAGTTGCCGGGCCTGCACGCGATGGGCGAACCCCTCTTCGAAGGCGGCGTGGAACAGCGAGACATGACGCTCGCCGGCATACTGGCCGAGCACCTGCAGCGTCGCCGCGCCGATACCGCGCTTGGGCGTGGTCGCCGCCCGAATGAAGGCGGGGTCGTCGTCCTCGTTGGCCAGCAGGCGCAGGTAACTGGTGATGTCCTTGATCTCGGCCTTGTCGAAGAAGGACTGGCCGCCGGACAACAGGTAGGGAATCTTCTGGTTGCGCAGTTGCGTTTCGAGCAGGCGCGCCTGGTGGTTCGAGCGGTAAAGGATGGCGTAGTCGCGGAACTTGCCGCGATGCTCGAAGCGATGCGCCTGCAGCTTCATGACCACGCTTTCGGCCTCGGTCTCGTTGTCGCGGCAGGCGGTGACATGCACCGGATCGCCATGACCTAGCTCGGACCACAGGGTCTTGTCGAACAGTTTTTCGTTGTGCGCGATGACGTTGTTGGCGGCCTTGAGGATACGCACGGTCGACCGGTAATTCTGCTCGAGTTTGATCACCTTCAGACCGGGGAATTCGGCCGGCAGCTTCTTCAGGTTGTCGATGTCGGCGCCGCGCCAGCCGTAGATCGCCTGGTCGTCGTCACCCACCGCGGTGAACTGCGCACGGACGCCGGTCAACAATTTGAGCAGCTGGTACTGGCAGGCGTTGGTGTCCTGGTACTCGTCGACCAGCAGGTAGCGCAAGCGGTTCTGCCACTTCTCGGCGATCTGCGGATGCTCGCTGAACAGTCTGACCGGCAGGCCGATCAGGTCGTCGAAATCGACTGCCTGGTAGGCCTTCAAGGTCGCCTCGTAGCTCAGATAGGCGCCGGCGGCGAGCGCCTCGTGCTCGTTGGTCGCGAGGTGGCGGGCCGCCTCCGGCGTCACCAGCGCATTCTTCCAGTTCGAAATGATCGACTGCAGGCGGCGCAGCGTCGCCTTGTCCACGGTCTTTGCACAATCGCCGATGATGCCGGCACAATCCGCCGAATCGAAGATCGAGAAACGCGGCTTGTAACCGAGCGCCTTGGCTTCCTCGCGCAGGATGCGCACACCGAGCGAGTGGAAGGTCGAGATCTGCAGTTCGTTGGCCACCGATGCCGAGAGCAGCTTGCCGACGCGCTCGTGCATTTCCCTGGCGGCCTTGTTGGTGAAGGTGATGGCAGCAATGTTGCGCGGCTGAAAACCGCAATCCTGAACCAGGTAGGCGATCTTCTGCGTGATCACCCGGGTCTTGCCCGAGCCGGCGCCGGCGAGCACGAGCAGGGGGCCGTCAAGATAGTAGATCGCTTCGCGTTGCTGGGGATTGAGACCGGACATCGGAAAGGGCGCACCCGAAAACGTCGAAAAGGGCCGCGCATTTTAACCCGCCGGCCGGCCGGTTCAGGCCTCGTCGTCCACACCCGGGCGCCAGTGGCCCATCGCCTGAGTATCGATCAGCTGTTGCATGTCATCGAGTTCGGCCAGTTGTCCGGCCACGGCGCGCGCCTCGTCGAGCACATGTCCGGCACCGTCGAACGGGCCGATCGCCCCGGGCTCGATCAGATCGACCTCCTGGCGCACGCTGCGCTCGCGGTCGCCGGCCATGCCTTCCATCGCCTCGACCCGCCGCACCGCCTGGTCGCCGGCATGCGCCGCCCGCTCCATCGCATCGCGGGAGTAGGCGGTGGTCTTGCCTTCGAGACGGGACAACTTCATGGCCGGGCTCCTTTACCGGGATTAACGGCCGGTGGCCCGACAAACTTGAATCAGCGCCTTACAGCGCGCCGAACACCTTCTTCAGCACGGCACTCCCGGCCGCCACCGGATTCGCGCGCAGCTTCTTCTCTTCCTCGGCGATCATCAGGAACAGGCCGTCCATCGCCTTCTGCGTGACATAGCTGTCGAGATCGGCATCCTTCTTGTCGACCAGGCCCGCACTGGCCGCCTTGCCGGCGAAGGCGTTGTACTGGTCGGCCAGCTGCAGCTTGCCGGTCTGCTTCTTGACGATGGGCATGAAGCGGGTGGCCAGTTGATCGCTGGTCGTACGACGGAAATACTGGGTCACGCTATCGTCGCCGCCGGTCAGGATGGCCTTGGCATCCTGAACCGTCATGCGCTTGATGGCATCGGACAGGACCGGCCTGGCTTCGGCAACGGCGTTCTCGGCAGCCCGGTTCATCGTCTCGACCAGTTGATCGGCCTGCTTGCCCATGCCGAACATGCGCAGGGCCGATTCGGCCTTCTGCAGGTAGCCGGGCAGCGGAATCTTGACCTTGTCGTTGCCGAGGAAACCATCGCTCTTGCCCAGCGACGCGACGGCGAAATCGGCGCCCTTGGCGAGCGCTTCCTTGACGCCCGCACTGGCGTCGCCGCTGGAAATGGCATCGAGACCGGCGGCCTGGACGCTTGCTGCGGTCAACGCCAGGAAAACGGAAAAAATGGCTGCTTGAAGGGAAAACCGGTAACGCCGCATGAAAGACCTCCGCTCAGACAATATCGAGATGGCCGATGCCGGCAGCGAGATCCCGGTCCTTGGCCTCCTTGCCGTGCAGCTTGATCTGCAGGCGCAGGTCGTTCAGCGAATCGGCGTTGCGCAAGGCATCCTCGTAGGTGATCTTGCCGGCTTCGTAGAGATCGAACAACGACTGGTCGAAGGTCTGCATGCCCAGTTCGCGCGATTTCTTCATGATTTCCTTGATCTCGTGCACCTCGCCCTTGAAGATCAGGTCGGAAATCAGCGGTGAGTTGAGCATCACCTCGACCGCGGCAACCCGGCCCTTGCCGTCCTTCTTCGGCAGCAGGCGTTGCGAGACCAGCGCCCGGACGTTCAGCGACAGATCCATCAGCAACTGCTGGCGGCGCTCTTCCGGGAAGAAGTTGATGATCCGGTCGATCGCCTGGTTGGTGCTGTTGGCGTGCAGCGTCGCCAGTGCCAGGTGGCCGGTCTCGGCGAAGGCGATGGCGTAGTCCATGGTGTCGCGGTCGCGGATTTCGCCCATCAGGATGACGTCCGGCGCCTGACGCAGCGTGTTCTTCAGCGCCGGCGCCCAGTCGTCGGTATCGACGCCGACCTCGCGCTGGGTGACGATGCAGTTCTTGTGCTCATGCACGTATTCGATCGGGTCCTCGATCGTGATGATGTGGCCGTAGCTGTTCTCGTTGCGGTAATCGACCAGCGCCGCCAGCGAGGTGGTCTTGCCGGTACCGGTACCGCCGACGAAGATGATCAGGCCGCGCTTGGTCATCGCCAGGTCCTTGACCACCGGCGGCAAGCCGAGATCGTCGAGGGTCGGGATGCTCATGTTGATGGTCCGGCAGACGACCGCGACGCGCCCCTGCTGGACCAGCGCATTGACCCGGAAACGGCCGATGCCGGTCGGCGAGATGGCGAAGTTGCACTCGCGCGAGGCCTCGAACTCGGCGGCCTGGCGATCGTTCATGATCGACCGTGCCAGTTCGGCGGTGTGCTGGGCGGTCAACACCTGATTGGAGACCGGCGTCACCTTGCCGTCGATCTTGATCGCCGGCGGAAAGCCGGCAGTGATGAACAGGTCCGACCCCCGCTTCTGCGCCATCAGGCGCAGCAGGTCGTGCATGAATTTCATGGCCTGATCGCGTTCCATGGTTTCCCCTTGCTGACGCCGCAGCCGCTCAGGCCGGGAAGGCGTCCTTGTTGGCGGCGCGCAGGCGTGCCTCGTTGCTCGAAATGACATTGCGACGGACCAGGTCGATCAGACACTGGTCAAGCGTCTGCATGCCCGCCGACTGGCCGGTCTGGATCGCCGAGTACATCTGGGCGACCTTGTTCTCGCGGATCAGGTTGCGAATGGCCGGCGTGCCGATCATGATCTCGTGCGCCGCGACACGGCCCTGACCGTCCTTGGTCTTGAGCAGCGTCTGCGAGATCACCGCGCGCAGCGATTCGGACAGCATCGCACGGACCATGTCCTTTTCGGCGGCCGGAAACACGTCGACGATACGGTCGATGGTCTTGGCCGCCGACGAGGTGTGCAGCGTGCCGAACACCAGGTGGCCGGTTTCGGCGGCGGTCAGCGCCAAGCGGATGGTTTCCAGGTCGCGCAATTCGCCGACCAGGATGACGTCCGGATCCTCGCGCAGCGCGGCGCGCAGGGCGTTCGAGAAAGACAGCGTGTGTGGGCCGACCTCGCGCTGGTTGATCAGGCACTTCTTCGATTCATGGACGAATTCGATCGGGTCCTCGACGGTCAGGATGTGGCCGTAGTCGTTTTCATTGACGTGGTTGACCATCGCCGCCAGCGTCGTCGACTTGCCGGAGCCGGTCGGGCCGGTCACCAGCACGATCCCGCGCGGATACTCGGCAATCTCGCGGAAGATCTTCGGACAGTTCAGTTCTTCCAGCGTCAGTACCTTGGTCGGAATCGTCCGGAAGACGGCGCCGGCACCGCGGTTCTGGTTGTAGGCATTGACCCGGAAGCGCGCCAGGTTGGGAATCTCGAACGAGAAGTCGCATTCCAGCGTCTCTTCGAAAACCTTGCGCTGGCCGTCGTTCATGATGTCGTACACCATGCCGTGCACGTCCTTGTGCTCCATCGGCGGCAGATTGATCCGCCGGACGTCGCCGTGCACCCGGATCATCGGTGGCAGGCCAGCGGAAAGGTGAAGGTCGGAAGCCTTGTTCTTGACGCTGAAGGCCAGCAGTTCGGTGATGTCCATGCGGTTCGTTCCCGGAGCCCGTGTATACTGGGTTGTTTGAAAAAATGCCCGCTGAATTATGAGCGCAATCGCCGCCAACCTGCAAGCTGTTCGCGCCCGGATCGCCCAAGCAGCGCGGGCCGCCGGCCGCTCGCCGGATTCGGTGACGCTGCTGGCGGTGAGCAAGACCAAGCCGCTGGACGATGTCCGCGCTGCGGTCGCCGCCGGGCAGCTGGCCTTCGGCGAAAATTACGTGCAGGAAGGCGTTGAAAAAGTGCTGGCCACGGCGGTCGACCGCAGGCTCGACTGGCATTTCATCGGTCCCCTGCAAAGCAACAAGACGCGGGCGGTGGCCGAGCATTTTTCCTGGGTACATTCGGTCGACCGCAGGAAAATCGCCGAACGCCTGTCCGAACAGCGTCCGGCCGGATTGCCGCCGCTCAACATCTGCGTGCAGGTCAACGTATCGGGCGAAGCCAGCAAGAGCGGTTGCCGCCCGGAGGAAACCCTGGCCCTGTGCCAGGCCGTCGCCGCCCTGCCCGGACTGCGTCTGCGCGGCCTGATGGCGATTCCGGAACCGGTTGACGACCCCGCACTGCAACGCATTCCCTTCCGCCGCCTGCGCGAACTGGCCGATCAGGTCCGCGCCGCCGGCCTGCCGCTCGACACCCTGTCGATCGGCATGACCCACGATCTCGAAGCGGCCATTGCCGAAGGTGCGACCATCGTTCGCGTCGGCACGGCCATTTTTGGTGAAAGAGACTACACATGAAGATTCTGTTCCTCGGCGGCGGCAACATGGCCAACGCCCTCATCGGCGGCATGGTCAAGCAGGGCTACACGGCCAGCGACATCCACGTCATCGACCCGGGCAGCGAAGCCCGCGGCCGGCTGGCCGGCAGCTACGGCGTGATCTGCCACGAAGCGGCAACGCAGGCACCGGCAGCACCCGACGTGCTGGTGCTGGCGGTCAAGCCGCAGCAGATGAAGGAAGCCGTGACACCGCTCGTCGGCCGGCTCGGCAATGCCCTGGTGATCAGCATTGCCGCCGGTCTCGACATCGCCGCCCTGAGCCGCTGGCTGGGCGGCCACCGGCGCATCGTGCGCTGCATGCCGAACACGCCGGCCCTGATCGGTGCGGGAATCACCGGGCTGTGCGCTGCGCCCGATGTGGACGCGATCGGTCGCGACATCGCCGACAGCGTGCTGCACGCCGTCGGCAGCACCGTGTGGATCGACGACGAAGCCAAAATGGATGGCGTGACCGCGATTTCGGGCAGCGGACCGGCTTACGTCTTCCTGTTCATCGAGGCGCTGCAGCAGGCCGCCGGCGAACTCGGCTTCAGCGCCGAACAAGCCCGGCAACTGGCCATCGAGACCGTCCAGGGCGCCGCCGCGCTGGCCGCCCGCTCGGAAGAACCAGCATCCACGCTGCGCGAGCGCGTCACCTCCAAGGGCGGCACCACGGCCGCCGCGCTGCAGGTCATGGACGAGCGCGGCGTCAAGGCCGGCATCGTCGCCGGCTGCCACGCCGCCGCCGCACGAGGTGCGGAACTCGGCAAGCTGCTCGGAGCCGACTGATGGAAGCCGTCTTCTTTCTGCTCAACGCCGTCGTCAGCTTTTTCTGCACGCTGTTCCTGCTGCGTTTCATGATGCAGCTGGCACGCGTTTCGTTCGCCGGACAACTGGGCGACTTCGTCGTCCGCCTGACCAACTGGGCCGTCAAGCCGTTGCGCCGCATCGTCCCCGGCGTGGCCGGCGTCGACTGGGCCAGCCTGGTCGCCGTGCTGTGGCTGCAGCTGATGCTGGCCGGGCTGGTCCTGGCGCTGTCGCCGATCGCGCTGAGCGCCGACGGTGCCGGCATGGCGCTGATGATCCTGATGCTGGCCGTGCGCGGCACGATCCGGCTGGCCATCTACATCATGATCGGCGCGCTGATCCTGCAGGCGGTGCTGTCCTGGGTCAATCCCTATTCGCCGATCGCCGCGCCGGTCAACCAGCTGGTCCGGCCGATACTTGATCCGCTCCGGCGCATCGTGCCGCTGATCTCCGGCATCGATCTGTCGCCGCTGGTCGCCATCCTGCTGCTGCAGGTCGTGCTGATGTTCGTCTGATGGCCGACTGGTACCGCGTCGACGGCGACGGCGTGCTGCTGCTGACGCTGCACATCCAGCCCGGCGCAAAAAAGACCGACATCGCCGGCCTGCATGGCGACGCATTGAAAATCCGCTTGGCCGCGCCACCGGTCGACGGCAAGGCCAATGCGGCGCTGATCGGTTATGTGGCGGACCGGCTGGACCTGCCGAAATCGGCCGTGCAATTGAAAAGCGGCCAGACCTCGCGGCGCAAGGTACTGGCCGTCAGCGGGGCCAGCGCAGCACAGGCGGCCGCGCTGGCCGGGGGCTGAGCCCTATTTCGCCGCCTTCGCCGGCACCGCGCCGCCCACCGTCAATTCTCCGCGCAGCTTGGCGATGCTCTTGTCGCCGAATCCCTTGACGTTCTTCAGGTCGTCGACCGACTTGAACGGCCCGTTCTTCTCGCGGTATTCGACAATGGCCTTGGCCTTGCCGGGACCGATACCCTTGACGCCATCCAGCTGCGCGACGCTTGCGGTGTTCAGGTCGACCGCCGCGTAGGCGACGGCAATGGCGGCCAGCAGGCCGGTAATCAGCGCGATGAGATGTTTCATGGAAAGCTCCTCGAATGAACGCCCACACGGGCAATTCATTCTAAATGAATATGACAAATAAATTAACGGGCAAATAAAAACGGCCCCGCAGGGCCGTTTACCGGGCCAGTCCGGGCGTCTTCAGAAAACGCGCCGACCGCTGACCAGCGTCGCGCGGACCTTGCCGCTCAACGGATAGCCGAGCCAGGGCGAGTTCTTGCCGCGGCTCTTCAGGGTTTCCGGACCCAGCACCCAGGTTTCCGCCGGATCGAAGATGCAGATGTCGGCAACGGCGCCGACGGCCAGCGTGCCCCCCGGCAGGCCGAGGATGTCGGCCGGCGTGCTGGTGATCCGGGCCAGTGCGTCGATCAGGTCGACACCGGCGGCAGCAGCCCATTTCAGCGTCAGCGGCAGCAGCACTTCGAGGCCGGTGGCACCGGGCCGGGCTTCGGCGAACGGCACCAGCTTGTCGTCGGCGCCGACCGGCGTGTGATCCGAGCAGATCGCCGCCCAGCCTTCGGCGACGGCAGTCGACAGCGCCTCGCGGTCGGCCTGGGTACGCAGCGGCGGCATGAAACGGGCGTGGGTATTGAAGAAACCGATGTCGTTTTCGGTCAGCAGCAGGTGGTGGATACCGACGTCGAAACTGACCGGCAGGCCTTCGTCGATCGCCGCCTTGAGCTGGCGGATGCCGGCCGCCGACGACAGCCGCGTCAGGTGCACGCGACAACCGGTGTCGCGGACCAGCTGGACGATGGTGGCGATGGCGATGGTCTCGGCGGCCACCGGAATGCCGGCCAGGCCAAGCCGCGCGGCGACCTCGCCGTCGTGGGCGATGCCGTTGCGCGACAGCCAGTGATCCTGGGCGTGCAGGAAGACCGGAAAGCCGAAGGTCGCGGCATATTCCAGCGAGCGCAGCAGCGCTTCGGTATCGATCACCGGCACCTTGGCCTGCGAGAAAGCGACGCAGCCGGCCTTCTTGAGTCCGGCCAGTTCCGACAGACGCTCACCCTTCAGGCCCAGCGTCAGCGCGCCGAGCGGGAAGACGCGTGCCTTGCCGATTTCCTTGGCGCGATGCACCAGGCGGTCGGCCAGTTCCGGTTCGTCGAGCGGCGGATCGGCATCCGGCGGGACGACGACGCTGGTCACGCCGCCGGCCACCGCCGCCGCCAGTTCGGCCTCGATGGAATTGAGCCGGGCGCCGAGGTCGATCAGGCCGGGACAGACGACGCAGCCGGCGGCATCGATCGTCTGTTCGGCGACGAAGCCGGCCGGCGCCGTGCCGATCCCGGCAATCTTGCGGTCGACGATGAAAAGCGAGGTATTTTCGCGGTCGACCGCATGTTTCGGATCGATCACGCGGCCGTTCTTGATTTCGATGTTCATGCGCTCAGTTCCCCGCAACGATGCTCATCACCGCCATGCGCACGGCGATGCCGAAAGTGACCTGATTGAGGATGACCGCCTGCGGCCCGTCGGCCACCGCCGAATGGATCTCGACGCCGCGGTTCATCGGCCCCGGGTGCATGACGATGGCGTCCGGCTTGGCCAGTGCCAGCTTCTGCGGCGTCAGGCCGTAGTGCCGGAAATACTCGCCAGCCGACGGCAGCAGCGCACCGTTCATGCGCTCGTTCTGCAGGCGCAGCATGATCACCACGTCGCAGTCGCGGATGCCTTCGTTCATGTCGTGGAAGACCTGCACGCCGAGCTTGTCGAGGTGCTTGGGCAGCAGGGTTTCCGGCCCGATGGCGCGGACCTCCGGCACGCCGAGCGTGGTCAGCGCGTGGATGTCGGAGCGGGCGACGCGCGAATGCAGGATGTCGCCGACGATGGCCACGCGCAGGTTCGAGAAATCCCGCTTGTAGTGACGGATGGTGTACATGTCGAGCAGGCCCTGCGTCGGGTGCGCATGACGCCCGTCGCCGGCATTGACGACGTGGATGTCGTCGCGGCCGATGCGCCGCAGGTGATCGGCGATCAGGTAGGGCGCGCCGGACGAGGCGTGGCGGACGACGAACAGGTTGGCGTGCATCGAACAGAGGTTGTCGATGGTGTCGAGCAGGGTCTCGCCCTTGGCCGTCGACGAACGGCCGATATCAAGGTTGATGACGTCGGCACTCAAACGCTTGGCGGCGATCTCGAAGGTCGTCCGGGTGCGCGTCGAGTTCTCGAAGAACAGGTTGAACACGCTCTTGCCGCGCAGCAGCGGCACCTTCTTCACCTCGCGCGCCGAGACTTCCATGAAGGATTCGGCGGTGTCGAGAATCTGCTCGAGGATGCGCCGCGGCAAACCTTCGGTGGACAGCAGGTGAATCAGTTCGCCGTGCTCGTTCAACTGCGGGTTATGCATTTTCCAGTCTCCAGGCAAGTTGACCGCGCTCGTCGCGCGCCAGCACCAGGTTCTGTCCGGCCGGCAGCGTCGTCGGCCAGACGCACCAGTCGGCAGAGATCGGCAGCTCGCGGCCGCCGCGGTCGGCGAGCACCGCCAGCGTCACCGAAGCCGGCCGGCCGTAGTCGAACAGTTCGTTGATCGCCGCCCGCGTCGTGCGGCCGGTGTACAGCACGTCGTCGACCAGCACGATGTGCCGGCCCTCGACATCGAAGGGGATCAGCGTCGGCTTGACCTGCGGATGCAGGCCCTTCTCGGCGAAATCGTCGCGGTAGAAGGAAACGTCGATCAGGCCGATCTCGTCGGGCAGACCGAGCAGTTCGGCCAGACGCCCGGCGACCCAGGCGCCGCCGCTGTAGATGCCGACCAGCACCGGCTGCTTCGACAGGTGCGGACGCAGCGCGTCGGCCAGCTGGCGGCACTGCGCTTCGGCATCCGGCAGGGATTCAGGAAGAGACATGCGGAGAACTTTCGAACCAGGTTTGCAGGATCAGTTGAGCCGCCACCGCATCGAGCAGCGGCTTGGCGGATTTGGCGTTGCGACCGGTTTCGCGCAGCCGGGCTTCGGCATCGAGCGAAGTCAGGCGCTCGTCAGCCAGCGAAACGGGCAATTGAAAACGTTTTTCCAGACGTTCGGCGAACTTGGTCGCCAGACGCGTCATTTCATGCGGCGTACCATCGACATGCGTCGGCAAGCCGACGACCAGTCGCTCCGGCTGCCATTCGGCGATCAGCTTGCCGATCTCGGCAAAACGCTGGTCGTTCGATTCGGCGCGGATCACCGTCAGCGGATGGGCGCTGCCCAGCAGCGTTTCGCCGGTTGCCACGCCGATGCGCTTCTCACCGAAGTCGAAAGCCAGCACGGTGCCCACGTCAGGCGTGCCCGGCCACGTCGGAAAGCTGCGAAAAACTGATGCCCAGCTTCTGCATCGCCGCCGCCAGACGCTCCTCGGGCGGCAGATCGAACAGGATTGCGGCAGGCGCGGCCACGGTCAACCAGGAATTCTGGGCAATTTCGTCTTCCAGCTGGCCGGCATCCCAGCCGGCATAGCCAAGCGACACCAGGATTTCCGACGGCTGGCCGTCCTTGCCGACGGCAGCCAGCACGTCGCGCGACGAGGTCAGGCCGACCTCGCTGTTCACCGCCAGCGTCGATTGCCAGTGACCGACCGGCCGATGCAGCACGAAACCGCGGTCGAGCTGCACCGGGCCGCCGAAATAGACCGGCAGGCCGGCCAGCGACTCGGCTTCGAGCTTGATGTCGATCTTCTCGAACAGGCCGGCCAGGTTCATGTCGAGCGGCCGGTTGACGATGATGCCGAGCGCGCCGTTTTCGTTGTGCTCGCAGATGTAGACCAGCGCGTTGGCGAAATAGGGGTCTTCGAGCGCCGGCATGGCAATCAGGAAGTGATCGGTCAGATTGACGTTGTCCATGGACGCGATTTTAAAGGAAAACCCGGCCCGGACGGGTGCGGACGACAGCCGCCGGGCGGCGTCACGGAAACGTAACAGGATTGCATTAATGTCGCCGGCTCGTCATCGCCTTCCTCATTGCCATGCGCCGCCTTCGCTTGCCGCCCTTGATGCGCCGTCCCATCCCGCCGGCCGACGCCGCCGCCCGGATCGCCGGGCCGCTGGCCACGCTGCTCGTCGCGCTCGGCTTCGGCTGGCTGGGCGCCGGGCTGATCGGCGATTTCCTGCTGCCGCGACCGGCACCGGTCGTCGACATCGAACGCGACCCGCTGCGCATCGCCGGGCAACTGGCCGCGCTCGATTTTTCCGCGCCCCGCCAGACGGCGGCCAGCGCGCCGGCCAACCTGCTGCTCGCCGGCATCGCCGCTTCCGCCGATCCTCGCCTGGCGCGTGCTTTGATCCGCCGCGACGGCCAGCCGGACATCCTGGTCCTTGCCGTCGGCGAGGAAATTTCCGCCGGCACCCGGGTCGACCGCATCGAACGCGACGCGGTCGTCCTGACCGGTCCCGCCGGCCACAGCCGCCTGACGCTCCCGCAACCCGCCGGCACCGCACCGGCCGCTCCCGCCCATGACTGATTCCCGGATGTTCCGCCCCCTCGCCGCCACGGTTTTTGCCCTCTGCCTGATGTCGACCGCAACCACGCTGCGCGGCGAACCGAGCGCCCCGCTGACCATCAACTTCGTCGGCGCCGACATCGAATCGGCGGTCAAGGCGGTCGGCCAGGTGACCGGTCGCAATTTCATCATCGATCCGCGCGTCAAGGGCAGCATCAACATCGTTTCCGGCCGCCCGGTAACGCCCGACACCGCCTATCAGACGCTGGTCGCCGCGCTGCGCCTGCAGGGTTTCGCCGTCATCGAGGGCAAAAACGTCACGCGCATCCTGCCCGAAGCCGATGCCCGCATGCAGCCCGGACCGGTCGGCAAGCCCGCTGCCGGCGGCGAGCAGATCGTCACCCAGGTCTTCCCGGTCCGCTACGAATCGGCGCCGCAACTGGTCAACGCGCTGAAACCGCTGATCGGCGCCAACCAGGCGATCAGCGCCAATGCGGCGAGCAACACGCTGGTGATTTCCGAATCGGCCGACAACCTGCGCCGCATCGAGCGCATCCTGGCCTCGATCGACGTGCCGCAGGGCAACGATCCGCAGGTCGTCACGCTGCGCCACGTCTCGGCGCTGGAGGCGGCGCGCAACCTGCAGACGCTGTTTCCGGCCGGCAGCGCCAACGGCGGCGGCAATCTGAACGTCGGCACCGACCTGCGCGGCAACCGCCTGTTCCTGCGCTCGGACAACCCGGCGCTGCAGGTTCGTGCGGCGCGCATGGCAGCCGAGATGGACCGCCCGGAGGCCGGCGTCGGCAACATCCGCGTCGTGCCGTTGAAGCACGCCGACGCGGCGCAACTGGCGCAGACCCTGCGCGCCATCCTCGGCAGCGAAGGCAGCACGACGCAAAATGCTGCCAGCCCGCTGTCGACCGCAGGCCTCGGCGCCGGCCAGAACACGCTCGCCGGCTCCGCCCAGACCGGCGCCCTGGCCCCGGCCGGCAGCGCCGCGAGCGCGACCGGCGGCAGCCAGCTCCACGCCGGCGGCCTGCAGCCGGGGAGCATGATCCAGGCCGATCCGGCCAGCAATTCCTTGATCGTCACCGCGCCGGACAGCCTGTTCGCCAACCTGCAGAACGTCATCGGGCTGCTCGACCGGCGCCGGGCGCAGGTGCACATCGAGGCGCTGATCGTCGAACTGTCGGCCGAGCGGGCCGCCGAATTCGGCATCCAGTGGCAGGACCTGAGCGGCCTGTCGGGCAATGGCACGCGCGCGGTCGGCGGCACCAATTTCGGCAACAGCAGCCAGAACATCGTCTCGGCGGCGACCAGCATGGCCAATCTCGGCCGCGGTCTGAACTTCGGCGTGGTCAACGGAACGGTCAACGTGCCCGGCCTGGGCACCATCACCAACCTCGGCCTGCTCGCCCGTTTCCTGGAAAGCGAGGCGCAGGCCAACATCCTGTCGACGCCGAGCATCATGACGCTGGACAACGAGGAGGCGAAGATCGTCATCGGCCAGAACCTGCCCTTCGTCACCGGCTCGTACAGCACCAGCTCGGCATCGACCTCGGTGACGCCCTTCCAGACCTACGAGCGGCGCGATGTCGGGCTGACGCTGAAGGTGCGGCCGAAGATCACCGAAGGCGGCGTGGTGCATCTGCAGATCTACCAGGAAGCGTCGTCGGTGCAATCCGGCACCTCGACCAACGCCGCCGGCCCGATCACCAACAAGCGCGCGCTCGAATCCAGCGTGCTGGTCGACGACGGCCGGCTGATCGTGCTCGGCGGGCTGATCGAGGACAACCTGACGAACAATCAGGAAAAGGTGCCGCTGCTCGGCGACATCCCGCTCATCCGCAACCTGTTCCGCTACGAAACGCGCAACCGCAAGAAGACCAACCTGATGGTCTTCCTGCGCCCGCGCATCGTCCGCGAAGCCGGCGACTACGAGGCACTGGCCGGCGACCGCTACGGCCTGCTGCTCGACCGGCAGATCGCCCAGGATGCGCGCAATCCGGCGCTCTGGGGCGACCGCGAAGGGCCGCCTCTGCCGGCAGCGGGCGCCGTTGCCGGAGATCGCCCGTGAGTCTGGCCGGCCGCCGCCTGCCATACGCCTTTGCGCGGGCCAACGGCGTGCTGGCCGGCGATCTCGGCGGCGAGGTCGTCGACATCTGGTATCGCCACGACCAGGCCGGCAACCCGCCATTGGCCGCGCTCGGCGAACTGGCGCGCGTCTTCGACCGGCCGTTGCGGCCGCAGGTGCTCGATGCCGACGAATTCGAACGCCGCCTGGCCGCCGCCTACGCCGGCGGCGAGCAGAGCGCCGCCGAGGTCGCCAGCGACATCGGCCAGGACCTCGACATCGCCCGCCTGGTCGAGGAACTGCCGCCGGTCGAGGACCTGCTCGACGCGCAGCACGACGCGCCGATCATCCGCATGATCAACGCGCTGCTCACCCAGGCGGCGCGCGAGAACGCCTCCGACATCCACATCGAGCCCTACGAGCGCGAGTCGGTGGTCCGCTTCCGCCTCGACGGCGTGCTGCACGACGTGGTCTCGCCGAAGCGCGCGCTGCACGCGGCGATGGTCTCGCGGATCAAGATCATGGCCGGCCTCGACATTGCCGAGAAACGCCTGCCGCAGGACGGCCGCATCGGCGTGCGGATCGCCGGCCGCGGCATGGACGTGCGCGTCTCCACCTTGCCGTCGAGCCACGGCGAACGCGTCGTGCTGCGCCTGCTCGACAAGGACCCGGCGCGTCTCGACCTCGCCCGGCTGGGCATGGCCGACGACACGCTGGCCCGCGTCGACGCCCTGATCCGCCAGCCGCACGGCATCCTGCTGGTCACCGGGCCGACCGGCTCGGGCAAGACGACGACGCTGTACGCCGCGCTGTCGCGGCTCGACGCCCGCCGGCTGAACATCATGACGGTCGAGGACCCGGTCGAGTACGACCTGCCCGGCATCGGCCAGATCCAGGTCAATCCGCGCATCGACATGAGCTTCGCCAAGGCCCTGCGCGCCATCCTGCGCCAGGACCCGGACGTCGTCATGATCGGCGAGATCCGCGATGCCGAAACCGCGCAGATCGCCGTTCAGGCCAGCCTGACCGGCCATCTGGTGCTGGCCACCCTGCACACCAACGATGCGGCCAGCGCGGCGACGCGGCTGACCGACATGGGCATCGAGCCCTTCCTGCTGTCGTCGTCGCTGCTCGGCGTGCTCGCCCAGCGCCTGGTGCGCCGGCTGTGTCCGCATTGCCGGCAGCCCGGCCCGGCTGCGGTCGACGCCGGCCTGCCGGCAGAAATCGACCGGCTGTGGCAGCCGGTCGGCTGCCCGCAGTGCGCGCACACCGGCTATCTCGGCCGGCTCGGCCTGTACGAACTGCTCGAAGTGGACGACGGCCTGCGCTCGCTGATCCACCAGCGGGCCGGCGAGGCCGCCCTGCGCGAGGCCGCCGGCGATCCGGCGCGCGGCGCGCGGGCCTTGCGCCTGCTCGGCGAGGACGGCCGGCGCTGGCTGCGGTCCGGCGACACCTCGCTGGCAGAACTACTGCGCGTGACGCGCGCTTGAGACCATAACGATGACCGCTTTCCACTACCGGGCCATCGCCCTCGACGGCCGCGAAAGCCAGGGCAGCATCGACGCCGATTCGCCGCGCCAGGCGCGCAGCGCGCTGCGCGAGCGCGGCCTGCTTGCGGTCGACCTGCAGACTGCGGCAAAAACCGTCGGCACAACCGGCAGCGGCGGCCGTCCGCCGCGCCTCGGCAACACCGCGCTGATGCTGCTCACCCGCCGCTGGTCCACGCTGCTCGCCGCCGGCATCCCGATCGAGCGCGCGCTGGCGGCGCTGATCGAACAGAGCGACGAGGCGCCGACCCGGCAACTGCTCGGCGCGATCCGCGACGAACTGCTGGCCGGCCACCCGCTGCACCGGGCGCTGGAAAACTTCCCGCAGACCTTCGGCAGCCTGTACCGCGCGCTGGTCGCCGCCGGCGAACAGAGCGGCCAGCTCGACCAGGTCATGCAGCGGCTGGCCGACAGCCTGGAAAGCAGCGGTGCGCTGCGCCAGAAAATCCTGCAGGCGACGATCTACCCGGCCGTCGTCAGCGTCGTCGCGCTGCTCGTCGTCGGCGCGCTGATGCTCTACGTCGTGCCCCAGGTCGTCGCCGTCTTCCAGAGCGGCAAGCAGAGCCTGCCGTGGCTGACGCAAGGGCTGATCCTGCTCAGCGATCTGCTGCGCGCGATCTGGCCGCTGCTGCTGGCCGGCGCCGCCGGCGGCCTCTGGCTGTGGCGCCGCGCCTGGCGCCATGCCGCCTTCCGCCACGCCCGGCAGTCGCAGCTGATGCGCCTGCCGGTGCTCGGCCGGCTGCTGGTCGCGCTGGACAGCGCCCGGCTGGCGCAGACGCTGGCCATCCTGGTGTCGAGCGGCGTGCCGCTGCTCGGCGCGCTGCAGGCGGCCTGCGCGGTGGTCTGGCTGGCGCCGCTGCAGCAGGCGCTGACCGCGGCCACCGCCGAAGTCCGCGAAGGCAGCAGCCTGCAGCGCGCACTCGCCCGTTCCGGGCGGTTTCCGCCGCTGCTGGTGCATATGGTCGGCAGCGGCGAATCCTCCGGTCGACTGGGCGAGATGCTTGAAAAAGCGGCGCGCCAGCAGAACGACGAAGTGGCCACCCGGCTGAGCACCGCCACCACGCTGCTCGAACCGCTGCTGATCCTGCTGATGGGCGGCGTCGTGCTGCTCATCGTGCTGGCCATCCTGCAACCGATCATCGAAATCAACCAACTGCTGCGGTAAACCCATGAAAACCCCCATTTTCCGCCAGACCGGCTTCACCCTCATCGAAGTCATGGTCGTCGTCGTCATCCTCGGCATCCTCGCCGCGCTGGTCGTCCCCAAGGTGATGAGCCGGCCGGACGAGGCGCGCATCGTCGCCGCCCGCCAGGACATCGCCGGCCTGCTGCAGGCGCTCAAGCTCTACCGCCTCGACAACCGCCGCTACCCGACCAGCGAACAGGGCCTGAAGGCGCTGACCGAGAAACCGACGCTGGCGCCGATCCCCGACGGCTGGAAGGCCGGCGGCTACGTCGAGCGGCTGCCGCTCGACCCGTGGGGCCAGCCCTACCAGTACCTGAATCCGGGACTGCGCGGCGAGATCGACGTGTTCAGCTTCGGCGCCGACGGCGTGCCGGGCGGCGAGGGCCACGATGCGGACATCGGCAACTGGTCGCTGTGATCGCCTGCCGGTTTCTTGCGGTCGACCGCGGTCGACCGCAAGAAACTGCGGCTTCACGCTGATCGAGATTCTCGTCGCGCTGGTCATCGTCGGCGTGCTGGCCGGCGGCGTCGCGCTGGCGATGCCCGATCCGGCCGCTGCCGAGCGCTCGGCAGCGCTGCGCGACTGGCATCGCCAGGCCGATCTGGCGGCCCGCCGGGCGCTGGCCGGCGCCCGGCCCTGGGCCTGGGAAATCGGCCAGGCGCCCGGCAACCTGACCGCCGCCCGCCTGCTGGTCGACGAAAACGGGCAATGGCGACCGGCAGCCGGCGCCGACGGCCACTGGCGGCCGCTGCCCGCGGGGCTGCGACTGAGCGCGCTGGACATCGAAGGGCAGACCGGCATGACCGGCGGCCGCATCGTTTTTGCGGCGATTCCGCCGCTCTTTGCGGTCGACCTCGACGACGGCGGAAAACGCTGGCGCATCGCCGGCCGGCCGAGCGGCGCGATCGCCATGGAGCGGCTGCCGTGACGCGCCGGGCCGGCGGTTTCACGCTGCTCGAAATCCTGGTCGCGCTGGCCATCCTGGCGCTCGGCCTGGCCGCTGCCGGCCGCGCCGGACTGGGTGCGGCGAACACCGCCGAAGCGCTGCGCGAACGCCAGCTGGCCAGCTGGGTCGCCGAAAACCAGGCGGCGCTGCTGCACGCCACCCGCGCCTGGCCCGAAGCGGGCAGCACGCAGGGCCGCAGCCGCCTGGGCGAGCGCGATTTCGTCTGGCGCATGCGCGTCGAACCGGCGGCCCGCGACAGCTTCCGGCGCTTCGAGATCGCGGTTGCCGCCGCCGACCAGGACGCAGCGCTGGCCACGCTGGTCGGCTACCTGGGGCGTCCCTGATGCGCCCGCAACGCGGCTTCACGCTGATCGAAATCCTGGTTGCCGTGGCCTTGCTCGGCCTGCTCGGCGTGCTCGGTTACCGCGGCCTGGAAGCCTCGACCCGCCACGCCGACCGCCTGCAGACGATGGCCGTCCGCTGGCAGGACGTCGCACTGACCTTCGCCCGGCTGGGCAGCGACGTCCGCCAGGCGGTCGGCCAGCCGGGCCGCGACGACGCCGGACGGCGCACCGCCGCCTGGCAGCAGGAGGCGACGCAGCTGACCCTGAGCCGGATCGCCGATGCCGGCGACAGCCTCGGACGCATCACCTGGCGCCTGCGCGACGACCGGCTCGAACTGCTGACCTGGCCGTCGATCGACGCCGGTGCACCGACGCAGGCCTACACCCTGCTCAGCGGCGTCGAGGCCCTCGAACTGGCCAGCCTGGATCGCGACAACCGCTGGCTGGCCGCCTGGCGCCCGCGCGACCCGCAGGACCTGCCGCGCGCGCTGCGCATCCGCATCCGGCTGCGCGAACTCGGCACGCTGGAAAGAATCTTCGATGTCGCCGCCGCCCGCTGAACCGGCAGCAAAAATGCCGCCGGCGGACCGTCGACCGCAACAACGCGGCAGTGCGGTGATCGCCGCGATGCTCGTCGTCGCGCTGGTCGCCGCGACCGGCAGCATGCTCTACGGCCGGATGGACGACTGGATCGAACGCAGCGCACTGCTGCGCGACAAGGCGCAGACCGGCGAACTGGCGCGCAACGCGGTGGACTACGCGGGCAGCCTGCTGGCCGCCGACGCGACGCGCGGCCCGGTCGACTCGCTGGACGAGGAATGGGCGCGCCAACTGCCGCCGCTGCGCCACGAATCGGCAACGTTGCGCGGGCGCATCAGCGACCTGCAGGGCCGTTTCAACCTCAACAACCTGCGCCGCGACGACGGCCGGATCGACGACCGGGCCTACGCCGCCTATCGCCGCCTGCTGCTGTCGCTGGGTCTGGCGCCCGAACTGGCCGAAACGCTGGCCGACCATCTGGGCAGCCGTCCCGACGGCAACCGCCCGGCAACCGCCGAACCCGGCCAGCCGCTGCGCACGCCCGGCGAACTGAAGCGGATCGTCGGCTACACGCCGGCCGTGCTCGCCCGCCTGCAAACGCACATCGGCGTCCTGGCCGGCCAGCAGCCGGTGAACGTGAATACCGCGACGCCGGAAGTGCTGGCGGCGATCCAGCCGGGGCTGTCGCTGGCCGCCGCACGGGTCCTTGCCGATGGCCGGCGCGGCCTGCCCTTTCGCGACAGCAGCGATTTCCGCAACCGCCTGGCCGACCCCGGACTGCCCGCCAGCCTGGTCCCGATCGCCGCCGGCAGCCGGCATTTTCTGGTCGACATCGAAGTCGACCGCGAGCATGCCCGCAGCCATGCCGTCGCGCTGCTGCAACGGCCGCTGGCCGGCCGGCAACCCATCCTTCTCTGGCTGACCCTGCTGTGAACCCTACCCTGACCCTGATCATTCCTGCCGACTGGCCGCAACGCCGCCGCGACTGCCCGTGGCTGCTGCACGATGCCGCCGGCCGGCTGCTGCGCCGCGGCTGCAGCGAACCGGCGCAGTGGCCCGCGCCGCCGGCCGACGGCGCCTCCTGCACCCTGCTGCTGGCCGGCCGCCAGACAAACGCCCGGCGGGTCGCGCTGCCGCCCCCGCCGGCCGGCCACCGGCCGGAAGTGATCGGTGCGGCGCTCGAGGAACAACTGCTCGAGGCGCCGGCGCAGTTGCTGTTTGCGGTCGACAGCGAAAATCCGGAAAAAAGCGGGCAACGCGTCGGCATCGTTGCGCGGGCACGCCTCGCCGCCCTCGTCGAGCGGCTGCGCGAACTCGGCTGGACGCCGCGCGCCGCCTGGCCGCTCGGCCTGTGCCGTCCGCAACCGGCAGCCTGGCTATGCGGCGGCGAACTCACCATCAGCCATGCCGACGGCTGCCACAGCCTCGCACCGGATTCCGGGCTGACGCAGTGGCCGGGCCTCGGCCCCGAACTGACACTGCACGTGCTCGACGACGCGCCGGGCGGCCATGGCGACGACACACTCGCCCACCTGCCGCGCAGCGAACAGCCGCCGCTGGCGCCGGCCGGCCCCGGCTTTCTGTACGGCGAACTGGCGCCGCCGCGAACGCCCGTCGCCTGGCTCTCCCGGCTGCGCCCGGCCAGCCGCCTGGCGGGGCTTGGCAGCCTGCTGCTGGTCGCCCTGCTGGTCGGCCAGAGTGCCTGGTTCGCCTGGCAGGAAAGGCAGTTGCGCGGACGCATCGACCAGGCCTTTGCCGCGGCCCTGCCCGGCGCCGTCAAGGTCGACCCGCAGCGCCAGCTCGAACGACGGCTGGCCGATGCCCGCCGGCAGAACGGCCAACTGGCGGCCGACGATTTCCTGGCACTGGCCGCGCCGCTCGCCGAGCTGCCCGCCGGCAGCCTGCGCATCGTTGCCATGGACTATGCCGACGGCCGCTTGCGGGTCAGCGCCCGGCTCGACGCCGAGAACCGCGCACGATTGAGCGCCGCCGCAGCGCGCCGGGGCATCGCGCTGGATGCGACATCGCCCGACGAATTGACGCTGACGCCCGGAGAAACACGATGAGAGCCCCGTTGCCCCCCAGCCTGCGGCAGCGCGCCCAGGCCTTCTGGTCGCAGCGCGCACCGCGCGAGCGCCTGGCCCTGCGCCTGCTCGCCGGCATCCTGCTCGTTGCGCTGCTGGCGCAGACGCTGTGGTCGCTGGCGCAATACCGGCAACGCCAGTTGCGCCAGTTGCCGATACTCGCCGCCAGCGCCGAACGCATGACGCAACTGGCCGAAGCATGGCGCCTGCTGGCGCCGCCGGGCGATCTCGAAACGCCATCGATGGCAACGCTCCAGCCGGCCATCGAGGCTCGCCTGGGCGAACTCGGGCCGGGCATGCAGGCCCGCTGGCAAGGCCGGCGGCTCGCACTGGCCGGGCAGGCGGATTTTGCCCGCTGGATCGCGTGGACCGCAGCCGTGCAACGGGAACATCGCTTGATTCCCGAGAAATGCACGCTCCGCGACGTCGACGGGCGACTTCAAATCGACGCCGTCTACCGCCCGGCCGGCGGCGAATCGTGAAGCGGACGCCCTGGCTCGGCGCACTCGCCGCACTGCTGATCTTGCTTCTCCTGCGCTTGCCGGCGCACGTCGCCGGTCGTCTGGCCGAGCACGCCTGCGCCGGCCAGTGCCGGATCGCCGCCACGCAAGGCAGCGTCTGGCGGGGCAGCGGACGCCTGTTCGTCGCCATCGACGGCAGCTGGATCGACCTCGGCGACTTGCGCTGGCGCCTGCCGGCCAACGGGGCCATCGGCGAACTGTCCCTGGCCGCTGGCGTGGTGCGCTGGACGGCCCCGAACCGCATCGAGATCGCCGATCTGGCAGTGCCGGCGAACGCCGTGCTCGGCCAGCCGGCACTGGCGCTGCCGACCGCGCACTGGCAAGGCTTGCTGCAAATCGACTCGGCCCGGCTGCGCGTCGATCCCGCCGCGCCGCAGCGCTGGCAAGGTGACGGGCAGATCCGCTGGCTGGGCGCCGCCAGCGGACTGCTCGCCGATTTTCCGCTGGGCGACTATCGCCTCGACTGGCAATACCTGCCCGACAGCGGCTTAACCGGCCAGCTCGGCGGCGGCCGCGGCGACATCGTCCGGGCCGACGCACGGATCGACGGACATCGACTGCATGCCGACATCCGCCTGCAGGCACCGGCGCTCGGCATCCTCGGTCCCTATCTGGGCCTGCTGCCCGAAGCCGTGCAGACGGCGCCGGGAGACTACCGGATTGCGACCCGCCTGCCCTGAAACATGGCGTTCATCGCCGTGTCATGAAGGCTTTCGATAATGCCGCTTCCTTCATTTCCCTTCACTAGCCACCGCCATGTCCGACGCCTTGACCAAACACCACCCCGACTCCCCGAACGGCTGCGACGACGTTTCCAGGAACGACTCCGGCAACCTCGATTTCGCCAGCGTGCTGGAAGCCCGCCTGTCGCGCCGCAACCTGCTGAAGGGGAGCTTCGGCCTCGCTGCCGGCAGCTTCATGAGCTTCGGCCTCGCCGGCTGCAACGACAGCAAGAGTGAAAGCAGCAACGCCTTCTCGCTCGGCTTCACCGCCGTCGCCAAGGGCCTGACCGACGAACTGCGCATTCCGGGCGGCTACACCTTCACCACGCTCTACCGCCTCGGCGACCCGATCAACACGCTGACCCCGAGCTATGCCAACGATGGCACCGATACGGCGGCCAGCTTCCAGTTCCGCGCCGGCGACCACCACGACGGCATGGCCTATTTCGGCCTGAACAGCAGCGGCCTGGCCAAGGACCTGAGCAATGTCGGCCGCGGCCTGCTGTGCATGAACCACGAAAACATCACGCAGATCTTCCTGCATACCGTCGCCGAAGTCGGTGCCGGCTTCCCGACCGCGTCGCGCGTCGTCTCCCAGATCGACAAGGAAGTTCATGCCCACGGCGTTTCGGTGATCGAGGTCGTCCGTAGCGGCAGTTTCTCGGTCAACAAGCTGTCCGGGTTCAACCGCCGCTACACCGCAGCCAGCGACATGACCCTGAGCGGCCCGGCGGCCGGCGACGACCTGATGGTCACTCCCTACTCGCTGACCGGCGTCGCTACCCGCGGCACCCTGAACAACTGCGCCAACGGCACCACGCCGTGGGGCACCTATCTGACCTGCGAGGAGAACTGGGCCGGCTACTTCAAGCGCCAGACCAGCGCCTCGCTCTCCTCGGCCAAGGAAACCGCCGCCCAGAACCGCTATATCGGCTCCGGTGCCAGCAACGGCAGCTACGGCTGGGCCAATCCGACCGGCGGCGACACCAGCGGCAACGGGCTCTACGATCGCTGGAACATCTCGCAGACCGGCGCCGATGCAACGGCCGACTACCGCAACGCCGCCAACACCATGGGCTGGGTTGTCGAGATCGACCCCTATGCCCCGGCCAGTGCGCCGCGCAAGCGTACCGCGATGGGCCGCTTCGGCCACGAAGGGGCCCAGCCGGCCAAGGCCGTGGTCGGCAAGCCGATCGTCTACTACATGGGCGACGATTCCCGCGGCGAGTACATCTACAAATACGTGTCGACCCAGAACTGGAGCGCCAGCGACGCCAATGGCGGCCTTACCTCGGGTGACAAGTATCTCGACGACGGCAAGCTCTACGTCGCCACCTTCGCTGCCAACGGCAGCGGCACCTGGACCGAACTCAACATCGCCGATGCCGCGATTGCCGCTGCCGCTTACGGCTTTGCCGACCAGGCCGATGTGCTGATCAACTGCCGGATCGCGGCTGACGTCGTCGGCGCAACGCCGATGGACCGTCCGGAATGGACCGGCGTGCATCCGGTGACCGGTGAAATCTACGTCACGCTGACCAACAACAGCGACCGCGGCAAGACCGGCACGACGACCGGCGGCAAATCGCGCGCCCTCGACGCGGCCAATCCGCGCTACTACAACGATGGCGAAGGCAACACCGGCAACGTCAACGGCCACATCGTGCGCATTCGCGAAACCGGTGACGACCATGCCGCAACCACCTTCACCTGGGACGTCTACCTGTTCGGTGCCGAGGACGATCAGTTCGGCAACACCTCGATCAACCTCTCCGGCCTGACCGATGACAACAACTTCTCCAGCCCGGACGGCCTGTGGTTCAGCCAGGCGGTACCTGGCCTGATGTGGCTGCAGACCGACGATGGCGCCTATACCGACGTGACCAACTGCATGATGCTCGCCGCGCTGCCGGGCAAGGTCGGCGACGGTCGCACGGTCACCGTCGACAACCTGGCGGTCCCGGCCAATGCCGGTGCCAACCAATCGGTGACCAGCTACGCCGGCAAGAATGCGACGCCGGCCACGCTGCGCCGCTTCCTGGTTGGTCCGAAGGGTTGCGAAATCACCGGCATCACCGAAACCCCCGATGGCAAGGCAATCTTCGTCAATATCCAGCACCCGGGCGAAAACACCGGCGCCGGCGTGATCGGTACGCCGGCCAGCTTCGAAAGCCACTGGCCGGATGGCGGCAGCGCCCGGCCGCGCTCGACGACCATTGTCATCACCAAGGACAACGGCGGCCTGGTCGGTTCCTGACCGCTCGACGAGCTCCCTGCAGGCAAACCGCCGCGCCCCCGGGTGCGGCGGTTTTTTTATAATGCCGGCAGAACAATTCCGGAACGATCCGCCATGCCTGCCCCCGCCCTTGTCTGGTTCCGTCGCGACCTGCGCGACCACGATCACGCCGCACTCGGCGCCGCCATCGCCAGCGGTGCGCCGGTGCACTGCGCCTTCGTCTTCGATACCGACATCCTCGATGCCCTGCCCGAGCGCCGGGATCGGCGGCTGGAATTCATCCTCGGCAGCCTGCGCGAACTGGATGCCGCGCTGCGTCAGCGCGGCGGCGGGTTGCTGGTCCGGCACGGCCGCGCCGTCGACGAGATTCCCGCCCTGGCCCGCCAGCTGGGGGTCGGCGCCGTATTCGCCAACCGCGATTACGAACCTGCCGCCAAGCAGCGCGACGCCACGGTCGAGCGCCGGCTGGCCGAACAGGGCATCCGCTTCCATGCCTGCCGGGATCAGGCGATCTTCGACTGCGACACCCTGCTCACCGGCGCCGGCCGCCCGTACACGGTGTTCACGCCGTACCGCAATGCCTGGCTGAAGCGACTGACCGCGGCCGACCACGCGCCGATCGATTGTCGCGGTCAACTCGCCCCCAGCCCGGAAAACGCTTTGCCCGGGCTGGCCGAACTCGGCTTTCTGCCGACCAATCTGGGCGAACTGGGCATCCAGCCGGGCATGTCGGGCGCCCGCGCCCTGTGGGACGAGTTCCGCACGACGCGCCTCGCCCGCTACGGCCAGTTGCGCGATTTCCCGGCGGTCAAGGGCGTCAGCTACCTGTCGGTGCACCTGCGTTTCGGCACCCTCTCGATCCGCGAACTGGTCACTGCGGCGCTCGCCGAGGGGGCCGACAGCTGGCTCAACGAGCTGATCTGGCGCGATTTCTACTTCATGATCCTCGACCGCTTCCCGCATGCGGTCGACGGTGCTTTCAAGCCGGAATACGACGCCATCCGCTGGGATGACTGGCCGGCAGGCCTGACCGCCTGGCAACAGGGACGCACCGGTTATCCGCTGGTCGACGCGGCGATGCGTCAGCTCAACCATAGCGGCTGGATGCACAACCGGCTGCGCATGGTCGCCGCCTCCTTCCTGTGCAAGGATCTTGGGGTCGACTGGCGGCTGGGCGAGAAATACTTTGCCGATCACTTGAACGACTTCGACCTGTCGGCCAACAACGGCGGCTGGCAATGGGCGTCGTCCAGCGGCTGCGATGCGCAGCCCTACTTCCGCATCTTCAACCCGGTCACCCAGTCGGAAAAATTCGACCCGCAGGGCAGATTCATCCGCCGCTACCTGCCGGAACTGGCGCGAGTACCGGACAAGTACATCCACGCGCCGTGGCGCATGGGGCGCCTGGAACAGGAGGCCATCGGCACCGTCATCGGCCGCGACTACCCGGCGCCCATCGTCGATCACGCCGCAGCCCGGGAGAAAACCCTGGCGCGCTACGCGGTGGTCAGAAAAACCGGCTAGGCTGCGGTCGACCGCAGCAAGGCGGTCAATTCACCAGTTCGCGCAAGCGGGCATCCTCGTGCAGGATGTGGCGGACCAGCCAGGTCCGCAGATAGACCAGCACGTCGAACTGCGCCGTCAGCGGGTTGTCGTGCAGTTCGGCGTAGAACTCGCGCAGGCGCGCCTCGAACTCGCCATGCTGGTGCCGCTGACGCCCCAGGGCGTGGTAGCCGTGATGATCCATCATCCGTTCCTCAGCCCGGAAATGCACCTGCACGTACTGATCGAGCGCCTTCATGACGCGCGCCACCTCGCGCGAGCCGCGCTTGGTCGACACGACTTCGTAGAGATCGTTGGTCAGGTCGAACAGGTAACGATGATGCTCGTCGATGACGTCGATGCCGACGCTCAGCGCATCGTCCCAGCGCACCCACTCGCATTGGTGCGGCGGCAGCTCGGGCAGGTCGAGCACCTGGTTCGGATCGATGATGTCGTCGCGGTACAGTTCGCGGATGCGCATCACCTCCGGCAATGCCTGCATGAACCCCACGACGACCGCCGGGTCGAAATGGCTGCCGGATTTCTCGCGCACCCAGGCCACCGCCTGATCGACCGGCCAGGGATCCTTGTAGGGGCGCCGCGAAGTCAGCGCGTCGAACACGTCGGAAACCGCGCAGATCCGCGCCAGCAGTGGAATGTCCTCACCCGCCAGACCTTCCGGGTAACCGCCGCCGTCCCAGTGCTCGTGGTGACTGGCGGCAATGTCGCGGGCCGCCTGTATCAGCGCATCGTCGCCATCGAGCAGGCGCTTGCCGATGCCGGTATGGCCCTTCATCACTTCGTATTCGTCGGACGACAGCCGACCCGGCTTGAGCAGGATGGCGTCGGGAATGCCGATCTTGCCGACGTCGTGCATCGGCGCACAGATACTCAGCAATTCGCGCTCCTCGGCCGACAGGCCCATGGCCTTGGCGATCGCCGTGGCGATATGGGTCATGCGCATGATGTGCATGCCGGTCTCGTTGTCGCGATATTCGGATGCCGTGCCGAGACGCCGGATGGCGTCGGTCCGGGCGTCTTCCAGTTCGACCTCGCGCACGCGCAGGGTTTCGTTGATGATCAGGCGACAGACGAGCACCGACAAGGCCTGCGCCAGGTCGCCCATGAACTCGAATTCGATGGCATCGGCCTGCCAGCCGGGATCGACGAAGATCAATGCCTTGCCGATCAGGCGGCCGTTGTCGCGCAGCGGCAGCATGAAGCAAGCGGCATCGGCCGGAATGCCTTGCCGCATCGGCAACGGCAGACGCGCCGCAACGCTGCGGCTCAGCACGACCTGGTCGTCGTCTTCCGACGCCAGGTGATACGGCGAAACTTCGGCATCGATGCAGTCCCAGGCCGGCGGCAGGCCGAACTGGGCCGCCTGCAGCAACAGCCCGCGCGAGTTGTACAGCAGGATCAGGCTGTGCGGCAAAACCCGGATGCCGGGCAGCGAACACAGCAGCTCATGCAGGCGCCCCAGCATGTCGTCCAGGTCACCGCCGTCGATCCGGGTCAGGTCGAAGACCAGCCGGCTGATCGCGAGAATTTCCTGTTCCTTGTCCATCCGACCGCTTTCCCCGGCTTCAATCGAAACAGGTTCTCATTATAGGCATGCAGGAATTTCGCTGGCGAGCGCGGCTTGCGATTTTCGGCAATGGCAGCCGGTTGACCGCAGCGCTGCGGTCAACCGGAAATCACTCGGCTTTCCGGCAGTAGCCGGCGACCAGCGCGAGCAGTTCTTCCTCGTCGTAGGGCTTGCCGAGGTAGTGGTTGGCGCCGATTTCGAGCGCGTAGTTGCGATGCCGGTCGGCCGTGCGCGAGGTGATCATGATCACCGGAATATGCCGCAGCTGTGCGTCGGCCCGGACGTTGCGGACGAAGTCGAAACCGTCCATGCGCGGCATTTCGATGTCGGACAGGATGACATCCGGCCGTTCGTCGACCAGATGCTCCAGCGCATCGACGCCGTCCTTGGCCAGCAGGACCTGATAGCCCTCGCGCAGCAGCAGGCGGCTGGTGATCTTGCGCACGGTCAGCGAGTCGTCGACGATCATCACCGTCGGCAGACGCTGCTCGCCCTGCGTCACCACGGCACGCGGCACCACGTTGCCGGCCGGCAGCGCATCGCGGCGGCTGGCCAGCGCGACCGGGTTGAGAATCAGCACCACGCGCCCGTCGCCGAGCACGGTCGCCCCGGCCACGCCGACCACGCGTGCCAGCTGGGCCCCGATATTCTTGACGACGACTTCCTGGTTGCCCTTCAGCTCGTCGACCAGCACCGCAACGCGCTGGCTGCCCGAACGCAGCAGCAGCACCCAGTACTGGCGATGCGCTTCCGGCTGCGTTTGCGCGTCGCCCAGCAGATGGGGCAGGAAATGGAAGGGATAGTGCTGCCCCTGCCATACGGCTTCGCCGACCTCGCGGATCGCGTTGAGACCCTTTTCCTTCAGTTCGAGCACCTGCTCGATCATCGTCGACGGCACGGCGAACATCTGCGTTGCCGCCCGCACCAGCAGCGTCTGCGTGACCGCCAGCGTCAGCGGCAGATAGAGGCGGAAGGTGGTGCCCTGACCGGCTTCGCTGGCAATTTCGATGCGCCCGCCCAGCGCCGAGACTTCGGTCTTGACCACATCCATGCCGACGCCGCGGCCGGATACCTGGGTCACCTCGCTGGCGGTCGAAAACCCGGGCTGGAAGATGAAATCGAACAATGCCGCATCGCCGATATCGGCATCCGGCGCCAGCAGCCCGAGGGCTTCGGCCCGCGCCCGGATGCGCCCGCGGTCCAGACCGCGCCCGTCGTCGCTCAACGTCAGGATGATTTCGTTGGCCTCCTGAGCCAGTTTCAGGACGATTTCGCCGCTTTCCGCCTTGCCGGCAGCGACACGCTCGTCGCGCGCTTCGATGCCGTGGGTGATCGCGTTGCGCAGCATGTGTTCGATCGGCGCCAGCATCTTGTCCAGCACCGAACGGTCGACATCGACCTGACCGCCGACGATGTCGAGGTTGGCCCGCTTGCCGACTTCCTTGGCGGTCTGCCGGACGATCCGGTAGAGCCGTTCCGACTGGCTGGCGAACGGCAACATGCGCACGCCCATCAGCTCCTGCTGCAGGCTGCGGTTGAGGCGTGCCTGAGCGAGGATGGCGGCGTTGGCGTCGTCGAGGTTCTTGAGCAAGGTCTGCTGCACGGTCGCCACGTCGTTGACCGACTCGGCCATGAAGCGGGTCAGCTCCTGGAAGCGCGTGAAGCGGTCGAGTTCGAGCGGATCGAATTCGGCCTGACCGTCGTGCGCCTGGGCGACGCGCGCCTGGATCTGGGTCTCGGCCTGGATTTCGATCTCGCGCAACTGGCGACGCAGGCGGATGACGTTTTCGGTCAGGTCGAGCAGCGAACCCTTCAGGCCGCGCATTTCGCCTTCGATCCGGGCGCGGGCGATGGACAGCTCGCCGGCCTCGTTGACCAGCCGGTCGATCAGGTCGGCGCGTACGCGCAGGTTGGCCTGCTGGCCCGCGCCTTCGGTCTCGCCGAGCGACGGACCGTCGGCTGCGGTCGACGGCTCCGCCGGCGCAATTTGTCCGGCATCGACGATGCCTTCGTGGCGGGTCGCTGTCGCCGGCTCACCGGCCAGCAGGCGCTCGACCGCCTGGGCCAGCGTATCGCAACCGTTCTCGATTTCGTCGATGAACGCGCTGGTCGCATCGCCGGCCACGCTGGCTTCCTGAACACGCGTCTCGAGCAGGTGGGTGGCTTCGCCGAGGTTCATCGCCCCGGCCATCCGGGCATTGCCCTTGAAGGTGTGCAACAGGCGGGCGATGGCACGCGGCGCGGCACCCTCCTTCGGCGCCTGGCGCCAGGCACGCAGTTGCTCGGTCAATTCGCGCAACTGATCAACCGCTTCTTCAAGAAAGATCGGCAGCAGTTGCTCGTCGAGTTCATCGGTCAGTTGCGGCAGCACGCTGGCGACGGCCGGCGCGGCATCGACAGCCGGCTCGGCCGGCACGGCTTCCCGGGCCACCGGGTAAAGCGGGATGACCTCCGCCACGCCTTCGCCGGCAACCGGCGCCGACGGCACGTGCTGGAAGATCTCGGTCAACGCAACGAGCAGCGACGAAGCCTCTTCCGGCATCCGCTGCGCGGCCAGACCATCGTACATTTCGCGCAGGGTCAGGATCGCCTGACGCACGGTCTCCAGGCCTTCGACACTGCCCGGCTGACCCGACGCATCGCGCCGCAACAGGGCGTGCTCGAGCGCGATCGCCAGATGATGCAGGGGCAACAGGCCGACCGTCGCGGCGATGCCGCCGAGGGTGTGGGCTGCCCGTGTCATTTCGAAGGTGGTCGGTGCCAGCGGATCGGCATCGATCACGGCAAAGGCCTCGATCAGGGTGGCCAGATGCCCGCGCGCTTCATCCCGGAAGATGTCGTACAAGGTCGGCGAGACCTGGATGGTCTGTACCGGTGCAAGCGCTTCGACAGCCGGCGTCGAGTCGTCCGTCAGGATGGCGGGCACTTCGGCAACCGGTTCGGTCGCCGCTTGCTCGACCGGCGGTTCGGCGACGGACGTCTCTGCCTCCGTCACGGCGATGGCGTCGATCTCGTCAGGCAGGAAATCCGGCAGGTCAAGCGTGATCTCCTCGACCGTGACCTCGGCCGCCGGCGGATTTTCCGATGGCACTTCGGTGGCCAGCGCCGGCGCTCCCTCGAGAGCATCCACTGCCTCGACGCCGCGCAAACGAGCGGCCAGCGCAACCAGCGCCCGCGGCTCGGGCGCCGTACCTTCGCCGCTGGCCAGATGGGCGACCCAGGCCAAGAACAGCGCATGCTCGTCGTCGATCATGCCCAGCAGTTCCGGCGTGACCGCCATGTCCTGGCGCAACCACTGGTTGAGCGTCTGTTCGATTTCCCAGGCTGTTTCGCCGAGCTCGCCCAGCCCGACCATGCGACCGGAACCCTTCAGTGTGTGGGTGTTGCGGCGGATCGTGGTGAGTGCGTCCAGGTTGTGCGGATCGGCCGTCAGCAGGCCCTTTTGTTCCGCCATCGTGGCCAGCACTTCGTGCGCTTCCTCGATGAAGATGGCCAGCAGCTCGGCATCGATCGTTTCATGGCTGGAACCGGCCAGTTCAAGCGTTTCGGCAGAGGGCGCCGGCGCATCGAGCTGCGGCGCACGCAGGCCGGACAGGGCCGCTTCGACCTGTTCGCCGGATTCCAGCGCAGCCAGTGCGGCCTTGGCCGATTCGCCAAGTTCACGGTCGGCCACCAGATCGGCATCCTTCTGCAGGGTCGTCAGATTCTGGCGCAACGCTTCCTGCAGATGCTGGTTGTCGGGCGCTGCCCGCAATGCATCGGCCAACGCCTTGGTTTCGCGCGCCTGCTGAGCCAGTTCGGCCTCGACCGTCAGCACCGGATCGTCGGTGACAACCGCCTCGCTTTCGCCGTGCAGGCGGCGGGAGAAAGCAGTGAAATCGTGCTCGCCGTGTTGCAGCGCATCGACGAAGAAGCCAAGCACCGAGAGTTCGTCGGCCACCGTCTGGAAATCGCCTTCGGCCGGCACATAGCCCGGCGCGGCAAAGCCCTCGATCCGGGAAATCGTCTGTTTCAGGCTGTTGACCGCAGCAAAATGCCCGAGCATCGCCAGTGCCCCGCCGATCTGCTTGAGCGGCGCCTCGAGGGCTTTGGTGTCCAGCCCCTTGCCGGTGTCGCGGAAGAAGCCGTCGAGCGCCTGCTCGACCTGGGCCAGGCTGGCCTGGATTTCCCGGCCGACCTGGGCGACGAGCAGCTTTTCCTGCGCCCGACGGGTCATTTCGTCGAGCAGCGGCAGCGCCTCGTTGCTGGCCTGACGGCCAGCGATACAGGCATAGAGCCGATCGACCATCAGATCGACCTGCTGCGCGAAATCAGTGCCCAGCCGCCGGAAATTCTCCTGCGCATCGGCCAGCAGCAGAATGGCGGTTGCCACCTCCATGGCGACATTGTCGGCAAAACGGGCAGCGTCCTCGAGCAGCCAGTTGGCGATGGCCAGCATGCCCTGGCCGAGCCGCTTCAGGTCGGTGTGACCCAGTTCGCCGGTCAGTTGTGCGGCCTGTCGCGCCTGTTCGACGAAAGCCGCCAGGCTGGCCGGACTGCCGGCACAGTACTTGTTCCAGCCTTCCTCGAGGCCGACCACCAGTTCGCGCAGTCGGCGCAAGGCGGTTTCCTGCGCCTTGGGCAGGGCCTGCACTGCTGCGGTCGACGGCAGCAGGGCCGGCAAATCGAAGATTTCCTGCGCCTGGGACACCAGCGGTGCAGCGTCGGCCGGCGCCTGGGCCACATAGAACAATGCCTCGCGCATGACACGCTCGGCCAGATTGCCCGAGCCTTCGAGCAAACGGCGAATCTGCAGATCGATGCGCGAACACAGCTGGCGGGCCAACGGCTCATTGGCGATGCTCGGTTCGCCGAGCGCTTCAAGGAAGGCCTGCGACACCCACCAGAACGACCGGGCGGCGGCATTCGGCTGCAGCGCTTCAATGGCGGCCAGCGCATCGCTCATCGCCTGACGGCCGGCCGCTGCCTCGGCCGGCTGTTTCAGCCAGCGCAACAGACCTTTCTGGAATCGGGCGCGTTGCGTCCGCAACGCCTTGCGCATTTCATCCGGCGTCAGTACCGGCGGCGTGATCTGCGCTTTCGGCGGTCGCAGGCTGAGGTCGGGATAGAACAGGTCGCCGGGATGCACAGGCGGCGCCCCGCGGGCCTCGGCCAGGCGCCCGTAGATCGGCAGTAGGCGCAAGGGTTGATGGGCTTCGCCGGCGATCAGGTCGTCGAGATACTGCCGCAATGCCGCCAGGGCTTCGGCAGCCACCTCGTGCACGATCGCTGCCGCCGCCAGCCGGTCCTCCTCGACGTCGAGAAGCAGGGCTTCGAGCAATTCGGTCAGTTCGGTCACCCCGCTCAGGCCGACGATATCGAGCGCACCGTTCACCTGGTGCACATGCGTCCGGCAGAACCTGACCTGCGTTGGATCACCGCCGGCCACCCAGGCGGCCAGCGCTTCCTCGGCCCGGCCCAGGGCCAGGTCGATCTCGCCCTTGACCCAGGTCAGCGGACCGAGATCGAATTCCGTTGCGACGTTCATGCGCGCTCGTCTATCAGAATCAATCGACCTTGAAACCGGCCACCGAGCCCTTCAGTTCGGAAGCCAGCGCGGACAGTTCATCGACCGCCTCGGCGGTACGCTGCGTACCGGCGGTGGTCTGCTCGGTCACCCGCAGGATGTCCTGCATCAGACCGGCAACGTGTGTTGCCGAATCGGCCTGCTCCTGCGTTGCGCCCGAGATCGACTCGATCAGGTCGGCCAGATTGCGCGACACCTGCCCGATCTCGGACAGTGCCTGACCGGCGGCATCGGACAGCTTGGCCCCTTCGACCACCCCCTGCGTCGATTGCTCCATCGCGGAAACCGCGTCCTGGGTATCGGTCTGGATGGTTTTCACGATGGCCGCGATCTGCTTGGTTGCTTCACCCGAGCGTTCGGCCAGGCGCTGCACTTCTTCCGCAACCACGGTAAAGCCGCGCCCGGCATCGCCGGCGGAAGCCGCCTGGATGGCGGCATTCAGCGCCAGGACGTTGGTCTGTTCGGTAATGTCGGAAATCAGTTCCACAATTTCACCGATCTCCTGCGAGCTTTCGCCAAGGCGCTTGATCCGCTTCGAGGTTTCCTGAATCTGGTTGCGGATTTCGTTCATGCCCTTGATCGAATCCTGCACCGCCTGCGTCCCTTTTTCAGCGGCTTGCAGCGACTGGCGGGCAACCTGGGCGGATTGCATGGCGTTACCCGACACTTCGTTCATCGACCGCGCCATGACCAGCGCCGACTGACCGGCTTCCTGAATTTCGCTGGACTGGCGCTCGGCGGCACTGAGCAGCTCGGAAGACGTCTGGCGGGCAATTTCGGTCGCCGCCGTCACGCGATTTGCCGCATCGTTGATACGGCCGACCAGCACGCGCAGTTCTTCGATGGTGTAGTTGATCGAGTCGGCGATCGCACCGGTGATGTTCTCGGACACGGTGGCGGTGACGGTCAGATCGCCGTCAGCCAGGTCGCCCAGTTCGTTCATCAGGCGCAGGATGGCATCCTGGTTTTCGCGGTTGGCCTGCTCGGAGGTCAGGCGCTGGGCTTCGGCTTCCAGCGTCCGTTGCTGGTTGTCGGCCAGATAGACCCGGGCCAGCAGATAGAGCACGCCGGCCGCGGCTGCGATCAACAGGACCAGGAAGAGCAGGAAGAAGGCATGCCCGGCGAGGCCGGCCTGATAGGCGCGCGCCAGTTCATCGGTTGCCAGCAGGAGTTGCTCGCTGCCGTTGAAGATGCGCGAACCGGCCTGCTTGGACAGGACCAGCGGCTGCATGTTGCCAAGGATGCCGGAAATCGCCGTCTCGTAATCCTTGAACGCCGCCTGCAAGGCGTCCAGCTTGCCCCGCACCTCACCATCGCCCCCCGCCTTGAGCAAGCCCTGCAGCAGGTCGCGGAAGTTGTTGGTGTCCTTGCCGAGCAGGAAAGCGACTTCCGGGTTGATTTCGGTACCGACCCGCAGTGCGGAAGCATTCTTCGCAATCCGCTGGGTCAGCATCACCAGCTGGTTGGCCGAAAAGACGTCGCGCGCACCGGCACCGGCCTGCAGTTTCAGCGAGGCGACCTGTTCGGTCAGCTCGAGCATCACCGCATTGTTGTCATCGATGGTGGCCACGCTACGGCCAAGTTCGACCAGGCTCTTCTGCTGCGCCAGCACCGCCGAAGCGTCCTTGTCGGTCTGCGCCCACAGTTCGCCGAGCGCCTCGAGCTGGGGCCTGACAGCCCCCGGCGAAGCCGGCACATCGACACCGCTCAACTCACCGCCGGCATTCAGTCGCTCCAGCAGGGTGGCGAAGGTGTTGCGCGAATCGTTGAGCTGGACAAAGGCCTCCGGGTTGCCCTGCAGCGCAAGGGAGGAAGCCTTGGCCAGCCGTTGCGACAGCATGCGCATTTCGCCGGAGGCCGCGACGTAGGCGGTACCGTAGGTCGAACTGCGGTTGTCCTGGAAGACCAGCACCGCGATCAGCAGCAACAGGGCGACGAACACGCCGCCCAGAATCTTCATCTGCTGGACGGCCGGCTTGTCCGCCAGGAAGGCGGGCATCGGCAACCTTGCCGACTTGCGGCCCGGTGTCGTCGCGTCTTCGTCAGCAGCGATCGTCATCGGCCCATCGTTTTTCGCACCGGCGCCGAATTTCGGCAGCTTCAGGCTGAATGCCATGTCGTTTTCCTCCTCTCGAACCGCTTTTCGCGATCCGCCTTTGATCTCAGGTTCCGATATTCATGAATTCCGGATCGGCCAGCAATTCGCGGACCGACAACTTGTGCCACATCCCGCCATGGACATCCGAGAAGCGCTGGCGCCCCCACGCCGGCAACTGTTCGTCGGCGTCGGCCGGGACGAAATCCTCCGGGTTTTTCAGCCCCAGCATGCGCGATACCAGCAGCGCGGCATTCGAACCATGCCGCGTGCCGATCAGCAGCAGACGGGTATTGGCATTACGCGGTGTCTGCGGTCCACCCAGAAAAGCCGAAAAATCGGTCACCGAATGCAGGTTGCCGCGTACGTTGGCGATTCCGGCAAACCAGGGGCGCGTCAGCGGCACTTCGGTCAACTGCGGCGCCTGGACGATTTCACCGCCATCGGACAGTTCGACCAGCCAGGACTCGCCGCGCGCCTCGATCCCCAGCCACGAGGCCGCCCGCCCGCCCTGCGCCGCATCGCTGAGGCGCCCGGCCAGATAGGCCTGAAAGTCGCGAAGGCTGCTCTTGCGGGCCATCGCCGGTCAGGACAGGGCGGCGATGCGCGCCAGCAGGTCGGTCGGATTGAGCGGCTTGACCAGATAGTCGACCGCCCCCTGGCGCAAGCCCCAGATCTTGTCGGTTTCCTGGCCCTTGGTCGTGCACACGATCACCGGAATGTGCTTGGTGGCCTCGTCCCGGGTCAGCGTGCGGGTGGCCTGGTAACCGTTCAGCCCGGGCATCACGACGTCCATCAGAATCAGGTCCGGCTTCTCCACCTTCGCCTTGGCGATGCCTTCCTCGCCATTCTCGGCCGTGCTCACCTGATAGCCGGCCCTGGTCAGCAGATCGACCGCGAAGAAACGTTCGGTAGGGGAATCGTCGACGACGAGTATGTTCTTGACGGGCATTTGTTGCTTCCTGAAACTACGGGTTGATTTCCGTTTCCGCCGGCAGCGCGAAAGTGGCTACCGTCTGCAGCAGACTGTCCTTGGTAAACGGCTTGGTCAGGTACTGGTCGGAGCCGACCATGCGACCGCGGGCGCGATCGAACAGGCCGTCCTTGGACGACAGCATGATTACCGGGGTGGCCTTGAAACGGGGGTTTTTCTTGATCAGTGCGCAGGTCTGGTAACCGTCCAGACGAGGCATCATGATGTCGCAGAAGATCACGGCCGGCTGATGATCGGCGATCTTCGCCAGTGCGTCGAAACCGTCCTCGGCCAACACGACCTGACAACCGGCCTGCACGAGAAATATCTCGGCACTGCGCCGGATGGTGTTGCTGTCGTCGATGACCATCACCCGGACGCCGCGCAGTCTGGATAAATCAGTCAATTCGCTGTCCCCTGGCTCGAAATGGATGCGTGTCCTTGCTATCGGCGCATCATACTACGGAAGCGCATGTCGGGGCCAAGTCCCGCCGCACTCTTGCATCATCCGATGGATGGCCGCCGGTCGCCCGGCGAATCGGCTAGAATCGGGCGCCCGCCCAACAAGAACCCGCCGGCGCCTAGCCTTCATGTCAAATCACACCCCGATCCCCGCCACCCCCGCCCAGGTGCTGGTGTTTGCCGCCAGCGACCCGACTTCCGGCGCCGGCATCCAGGCCGACATCCTGACGCTGGCCAGCCTGGGCTGCCATCCGCTGACCGCGCTGACTGCGCTGACCGTCCAGGACACCACCGGCGTCACCAGCTTGCAGGCGGTCGCCGCCGAACTGCTCGAACAGCAGGCGCGGACCGTGCTCGAGGACATGCCGGTGGCCGCATTCAAGGTCGGCCTGCTGGGCAGCGTCGAAAACGTGCTGATGGTCGCCGAAATCGTCTCGGACTATCCGGAAATCCCGCTGGTGCTGGACCCGGTGCTCGCCTCCGGGCGCGGCGACAATCTGTCCGGCGAGGACATCATTGCCGCAATGCGTGAAATGCTCTTGCCGCAGACCACGCTGATCACGCCCAATGCACCGGAAGCACGGCGGCTGGCGGAAAGCGACGAGGACGACAACGAGCCGGCGCTCGACCTGTGTGCCACCCGGCTGATCGAGATGGGCGCCCAGTACGTGCTGATCACCGGCACGCACGAAAACACGCCGCTGGTCATCAATACGCTGTACGGGCCGGAGGGCCCCCTGCGCCACGACCGCTGGGAGCGGCTGCCGGGCAGTTACCACGGTTCCGGGTGCACGCTGGCCTCGGCCATTGCCGGCTGCATCGCCGGCGGTGCCAGCATCGAGGAAGCCGTTCGCGATGCCCAGGACTACACCTGGCAGGCGCTCAAGCACGGCTTCCGCGGTGGCATGGGCCAGTTCATTCCGGACCGCCTGTTCTGGGCCCGCGGCGACGAGGCCGAGCAGGAGAGCGGGCAGAATGCCTGAATCGCGCGCAAGCTTGCGCGGGCTCTACGCGATCACGCCGGAACGCAGCGACCGTGTCCGACTGCTGACCGAAGTCGACGCCGCGCTGCAGGGCGGCTGCCGGCTGCTGCAATACCGCGACAAGACCAGCTCGCCGGCCGAACGCGTCAGCCGCGCCCATGCCTTGCGCGCCCTGACGCGCCGCTACTCGGCCCGCCTGCTGATCAACGACGACCTGCCGCTGTGCCGGCTGGTCGATGCCGACGGGGTGCACCTCGGCCGCGACGACGGCAACCTGAAACTGGCCCGCGCCATCCTCGGTCCGCAAGCCATCCTCGGTGCCTCGTGCTACGCCGAACCGGCATTGGCCGCGGCCGCCCAACAGGCCGGGGCCGACTACGTCGCCTTCGGCGCGGTCTATCCGTCGTCGACCAAGCCGGATGCAGCGACCGCCACGGTCGACCTGTTTTTTGATCAAAAACCGCAGTTGACCGCAGCCCTTTGCGCCATCGGCGGCATCACCGTCGCCAACGCGCCGCCCCTGCTCGCCGCCGGTGTCGACCTGCTCGCCGTCATCACCGATCTCTTTTCGGCGCCGGACATCGCTGCCCGTGCCGCCGCCTATCAACGACTTTTCGAGGAAGCCCAGTCATGACCTCCCGTAACGAAGAACTCTTCGCCCGCGCCCAGAAACACATTCCCGGCGGCGTCAATTCGCCGGTGCGCGCCTTCCGCTCGGTCGGCGGCACGCCGCTGTTCTTCCAGAAAGGTGTCGGCAGCCAGGTACAGGACGCCGACGGCAAGTGGTACACCGATTACGTCGGCTCCTGGGGGCCGATGATCCTCGGCCACGCCCACCCGGAAGTCATCGCCGCCGTGCAGGCCGCGGTGGTCGACGGCCTCTCCTTCGGCGCGCCGACCGAGCGCGAAGTGGAGATCGCCGACCTGCTCTGCGAGATGGTGCCGTCGCTCGACATGGTGCGCCTGGTGTCGTCCGGCACCGAGGCGACGATGAGCGCCATCCGCCTGGCGCGCGGCTTCACCGGTCGCGACATCCTGGTCAAGTTCGAGGGCTGCTACCACGGCCACGCCGACCATCTGCTGGTCAAGGCCGGCTCCGGCCTGCTCACCTTCGGTAATCCCTCGTCGGGCGGCGTCCCGGCCGGCACCGCCGAAACGACCATGGTCCTCACCTACAACGACCCGCAGGGTCTGGCCGAAGCCTTCAAGGCGCATGGCGACAAGATCGCCGCGGTGATCGTCGAGCCGGTGGTCGGCAACATGAACCTGATCGCGCCGACGCCGGAATTCCTCAAGGCCATGCGCGACCTGACCGCACAGTACGGCGCCGTGCTCATTTTCGACGAAGTGATGACCGGCTTCCGCGTCGGCCTGAAGAGCGCGCAGGGCCTGTTCGGCATCACCCCGGACCTGTCCACCTTCGGCAAGGTGGTCGGCGGCGGCATGCCCATGGGTGCCTTCGGCGGCCGTCGCGAGATCATGGAAAAGATCGCCCCGCTCGGCCCGGTCTATCAGGCCGGCACCCTGTCCGGCAACCCGATCGCCACCGCCGCCGGCCTGGCGACGCTGAAACTCATTCAAGCGCCGGGCTTCCACGAGACGCTGACCGCCAAGACCAAGGCGCTGTGCGACGGCCTCGTCGCCGCCGCGCAGAAGCACGGCGTCGCCTTCAGCGCCCAGAACGTCGGCGGCATGTTCGGCCTCTACTTCGCCGAGCGTTGCCCGGGCAGCTACGACGAAGTGCTGGCCTGCGACAAGGACGCTTTCAACCGCTTCTTCCACGCCATGCTCGACGCCGGCCACTACTTCGCACCGTCGGCCTTCGAGGCCGGTTTCGTCTCGGCCGCGCACAGCGATGCCGACATCGCCGGCACCATCGCCGCTGCCGACGCCTGGTTCGCGACGCAAGCCTGAACGCCAGCGGTTCCGCCTGTTTCGTTCCTGCTGACAGGCGGTCTGCGTCAATCGCCACCGGATGCGGGCGGGCCCGAACCGCCCCGCGTCTGGCGCGCAACAGCGCACCTGGAGGGTGCGCATTTTTTTGCCCAAGCCTGCGTCCGCCCCCACAACGGGGCAGTTTTGCCCCGAAATGGCTCGTTTCATCCGGCACCGTTTTTGCTGCAACGACCTGTCGCTGCACCATTCCGGAGCCACCTCATGAGAAAACGCGCCCACGCCCGCCCACAACCCGGTCTCGACTATCTGGCCGGCTTCATGCACAGCCTGGCCGAAGATCGTGCCCGACTGGCGGAAATCCGGGCCGCTTACGACCAGCTCAGCCTGCTCGGACAACTGCTCTCGGCCGGCACCGACATCAGCGCGATGCGTGGCGAATTCAACCGCCAGGCCGACATACTGCTCGAGCAACTGGTCCGCGAGCAGCACAAGAAAGCCCTGCTGCATCTCGGCGCCGCTGCCGGCATTGCGGTCGACGTGCTGACCCGCAACCTTTTCGAGCGCACCGCCGATATCGGTTTTCTGGCCACCGACAGCGAGATACGGCGCTTTGCCGAGGCCGGCTGCGACGAGCCGGCACGGACACCGGATCCGTTCGCCAGCATGAAACTGCTGTCCCGCTTCACCGAATATGTCGAGAAATACTCGGTCTACCACAACATCATGCTGCTCTCGCCGTCCGGCGAGGTGCTGCTGCAGCTCGACGGCAACAATCCGGTCAGCGCTTCGCAAGACCGGCTGATCGGCGAAGCGCTGACCACCGACGCCGGCTATGTCGAAGTCTTCCGGCCCAGCGACCTGCTGCCGGGCGATCCCAGCCCGTTGATCTATGCCTATCGCGTCATGTCGGAAGACGGCACGCGGCCGGTCGCCATCCTGTGCCTGTGCTTCCGCTTCCAGGACGAATGCCGGCGAATTTTCGACAGCCTGGTGGCGCCGGATGACTGGACCGTCATCACCCTGCTCGACGCGACCGGCCGGGTCATCGCCAGCAGTGACACCAACCAGTTTCCGCTCGGCGTTACGCTCGAGGCCATCGCCGACGACGCCTGCCGCATCGTCCGCTTCGCCGGCCGGGAATACCTGGCCACCACGCGCCGGACACACGGCTATCAGGGCTACCGGGTGCCCGGCTGGGTCGCACATACGCTGACGCCACTCAACCACGCCTTCGAAAGCTCGGGCTGCGAGGAACTGGCCATGGTTCCCGACGACTTCCTGGCCGGCGTCCTGGAAACCTCGACACTGTTCAGCCCGGAACTGAAAGCCATCCCGCGCGAAGCGGCACGCATTCAGGATGAGCTGAACCGTTCGGTCTGGAACGGTCACGTCTGGCTGTGCCGCGATCCCGACGCGGCACAGAATGCCGGTTTCGCCAAAATCCTGCTGCGCGAGATCGGACATACCGGGGAACACACGCGCACGGTGTTCGCCAGCGCGATCGCCAATCTCTACAAGGCGGTGATTTCATCGACGCTGTTCGACTGCGGCACGCAAGCGGCGCTGGCCATCGATATTCTGGACCGCAACCTGTACGAACGGGCCAACGATTGCCGCTGGTGGGCACTCACACCATGCTTCCGGGAAATACTCGCCCAGCCGGGCTACATAGATGCCGGGCAACGGGCACGACTGACCGACGTGCTGCGCCGGATCAACGCCTTGTACACCGTCTACAGCAACCTGATGCTGTTCGACGGCAGCGGCAAGGTGGTCGCCGTCTCCAACCCGGCCGACAACGACTGGCTGGGCCGCCGGCTGGAGGCGGCCTGGGTCCGCCCGACGCTGAATCTGGCCGACACGCAGCACTACACGCAATCCGCCTTCGAACCCAGCCCACTCTACGACGGACGCCCGACCTACATCCATGCGGCGACCGTCCGCGCCCCCGACAGCAACGAGCCGGTCGGCGGCATCGCCATCGTGTTCGATGCCGAGCCGCAGTTCCGCGCCATGCTCGACGACATCCTGCCGCGACAGACCGATGGCAGCCCGGTCCCGGATACCTTTGCCGTGTTCGCCGGTCGCGACGGCCGGGTCATGGCGACGACAGCGCCGCACATCGAAACCGGTACCCCGCTGCTGATCGGTTCCGAATTCTTCAATCTGGGCCGCGGCGAAAGCTTCACCAACATCGTCATCTTCGATGGGCGCTACTACGCCGTCGGTTCGACGATGAGCGCCGGCTACCGGGAATACCGGAGTGGCGAAACAGCCCAGCGCGACGATGTGCTGGCCCTGGTGTTCCGCCCGCTTTCCGCCGGCATCGTCGACGGCGAACGCCTGGCCCGGCAGCGCATGCCTGTCGCTCAGCAGACGGCGACCAAACGCCAGACCGGTACGAACGGGGTCGACATCGCGTGTTTCCACATCGCCGGCAGCTGGTACGGCATTCGCGCCGAGCAGGTGATCGAGGCCGTCGCCTGCGAGCACCTGACCCCCTTGCCCGACCATGGCAACAATCTTTGTGGCTGCCTGATGTATCGCGGCGAGGCACTGAGCGTGATCGACCCGGCCCCGTTGCTGGCCAGCCGTACGCCATCGCCCGAACGCCGCCGGGCCGGCAACCGCGGACAGCGTCAGATCGTCGTACTCGAATCCGGCCGCAACGGAGCGCGCTTCGGCATACTGATCGACCAGCTGGCTGCCGTCAGCGAAATTCCCGCCGGCAGGATAGAAGCGCTTCCCGAGATGATGAGCGACGGCACCTCACTCATCGACGGGCTGGTCAAACCGATCGACGAAGCCGGCGAACGGCGGATACTGATCCTGCTGTCGCCGGAACGCATGCTGCGCCGTCTCGGCTGTTTGCCGGCCCCCCCGCCATGGCAACCGGATACTCAGACAGCGCGCTGATGGCTCAGAGAAGGAACAAGGTCGCCAGACCAAGGAAGATGAAGAAACCGCCGGAATCGGTCAGCGCGGTGATCATCACCGAACCGCCGACCGCCGGGTCGGCGCCGAACTTCTGGCGCAGCAGCGGAATACCGACACCGGCCGTCGCGGCAAGCAACAGGTTGAGCGTCATCGCCGCGGTCATCACCAGGCCGAGCGGGTAGCTGCCGTACAGCCACCAGGCGGCAATACCCAGCAAGCCGCCCCAGATCAGGCCGTTGATCGTCGCCACACCGAGTTCCTTGCGCAGCAGGCGGCGCATCGCATCGGGCTGGACCTGACCCATGGCAATCGCCCGCACGATCATGGTGATCGTCTGATTGCCGGAATTGCCGCCGATGCCGGCAACGATCGGCATCAGCGCGGCCAGCGCCACCAGCTTCTCGATCGACCCTTCGAAGGCGCCGATCACCCGCGAAGCGACGAAGGCGGTGACCAGATTGATCGCCAGCCAGGCCCAGCGGTTGCGCACCGAATCCCAGACCGAGGCGAAGATGTCTTCCTCCTCGGCCAGACCGGCCTGCGCCAGTTGTTCCTGTTCGGCTTCCTCGCGGATGTAGTCGACGACCTCGTTAACCGTCACCCGTCCGACCAGCCGGCCGATGCTGTCAACCACCGGCGCCGACACCAGATCGTAACGCTCGAAGGCCTTGGCGGCGTCCTCGGCATCGTCGTCCGGCTCGAAATGGACGAAATCGGCATGCATCAGCGAGCCGACCTCGACCTCGACCTCGTTGACCAGCAGGATGTTCAAAGGCAGCACGCCCTTCAGATGCTCGTTGCGGTCGACCACGAACAGCTGGTCGGTATGATCGGGCAGTTCGTCGAAGCGGCGCAGATAGCGCAGCACGACTTCGAGCGTGACGTCCTCGCGCACGGTGACCATGTCGAAGTCCATGATCGCGCCGACCGAATCCTCGGGATAGGACATCGCCGCCCGTAGGTGTTCGCGCTCCTCGACCGACAGGCTCTGGAAAACGTCGTCGATGACGCTCTGCGGCAGGTCGGGCGCCAGGTCGGCCAGTTCGTCGGCATCCAGCGTTTCGGCGGCAGCCAGCAGCTCGGTGCGCTCCATCGACTCGATGAGGCTTTCGCGCACCGCGTCGGAGACTTCGAGCAGGATTTCGCCGTCATGTTCGGCCTTGACCAGATCCCAGACGATCAGACGATCGTCGAGTGGCAACGCCTCGAGGATGAAGGCGATGTCGGCCGGGTGCATCGGCTCCAGCATGTGCTGCAGTTCGTGCAGATGCTGCTTGTGCACCAGCCCCTCGACCAGTTCGTGGCGCGGCCCTTCCTGACGGTGCACCAGCTCCTCGACCAGCTTGTGCCGAGCGAGCAGGGTCTGCACCTCGGCGAGGCGCTCCTGCAGGTCTTCGGTGTCGGTCAGTTGGGTCTCTTCGCTCATGGTGCGCCGCCGCAAAAAGGTCCGACATTCTAGCACCGCGAGGGGCAAGCACCGGCCGAATTACCGGCACCCCACTGATACGCGGGCAGCGCAGGAAGACTGCCAATGCTGGGGCTCAACGCCCGGAAAATGTGGCCGGCCGCTTTTCCAGAAAGGCGCGCATTGCCGCCTTGCGATCTTCGGTCGCGAACAGGATGGCGCTGGTCTGCAGCTCTATCTCCAGACTGGTCTCGATATCCGCCTGCATGCCGATATCGATCACCTGCTTGGCATGGCGCACGGCAAGCGGCGGCAGCTTGACCAATTCGGCAGCCAGTTGGCGCGCGGCCGCCAACGCATCGTCGGCGACGACACGATTGACCAAGCCGATCTCCAGCGCGCGTTCGGCGGAAATCCGCGCAGCCGTCAGGATCAGCTCCTTGGCACGAGCGACGCCAATCAGGCGTGGCAGGCGCTGGGTGCCGCCGGCCATCGGAATGATGCCGAGGCCGACTTCGGTCAGCCCGAGCACGGCGTCCCGCACTGCGATCCGTAGATCGCAGGCCAGGGCCAGTTCGGTACCGCCGCCGAACGCGTAGCCATTGATCGCGGCAATACTGGGCTGTTCGAGTTTCTCGATCCGACGGAACAACTGCTGGGTGAAACGCTGCGCCGAAATGAACTCGGCCGGAGCAATGTCCTGGGCCGCCCGCTCACGCAGATCGGTACCGGCGCAGAATGCTGCGCCGGTACCGGTGAACACCACGACCCGGACGCTGGGATTGCCGTTCAGGTGCAGGCGGATGATTTCGTCCAGTTCCTGCTTCAGGCGCAGATTGAGCGCATTGCGGCTGTCCGGACGATTCAAGCGGATCGTCGCGACATGATCCTCGATCTCGAATATCAGGGTTTCGTAATTCATCGGTCAAATCACCTTGTCTTGACGCAGGCAGGCAATCTGCTCGCCCGCATAACCGAGTTCCGCGAGAATTTCCCGCGTATGCTCACCCAATGCGGGCGGGGCCCGCTCGTAATCGATCGCGCTCCGGGAAAAACGCAGCGGATTGGCGATCGAGGGAATGGCAGGTAACCCCGGACGACTCAGCGTCAGCGACAATCCGCGTGCCTGCACATGTGGATCGGCAAACACGTCGGCAACGTTGTTGACCGGGCCACAAGGCACATCGGCGGCGGTCAGCGCCGCCAGCCAATCCGCCCGCGGCCTCGTTGCCAGACGCTCGGCCAGACATTGATTCAACGCCTGCCGATGGGAAATTCTCGCCCCGACATCGCGGAAACGCGAATCGACCGCCATCTCAGGACAACCCATGGCGTGGCAGAGATCGGCAAACTGCTTGTCGTTGCCGGCCATCAACTGCAACTTGCCGTCCCGGCAGGCAAAGGCACCGGATGGCACCACCGTCGGATGAGCATTGCCCATGCGGCATGGCACCGGCCCGCCCGCCAGATAAGCGATCGCCACCGAGGCCAGAGCGGCAACCTGGGTGTCGAACAACGCCAGATCGATCTGCTGCCCCAACCCGGATCGTTCCCGCTCCCGTAATGCTGCAAGCACGCCAATGGCCCCGTACAGCCCTGTCATGATGTCGGTCACCGCCACCCCGACACGCTGTCCGTCGCCGTCCGGATCACCGGTCAGGTCGATCATGCCACCCATCGCCTGCATGATCGGATCGTAGCCTGGCCGATCCTTGTACGGCCCACTCTGGCCGTAACCGGTGATTGAACAATAGATCAGCCGCGGATTGATCGCCGCCAGCGCGGAATAATCCAGACCATAGCGGGCCAGGGCACCCGGTTTGTAGTTTTCGACCAGGACATCGCTATTGCCGACCAGGTCGCGGATCACCGCCTGCCCCTGGGGGGTAGACAAATCCAGGGTCAGCGATCGCTTGCCCCGGTTGGCACCGACAAAGTAGGCACCTTCGCGCCCGCCGTCGGGCGACGCAACGTAGGGCGGCGCCCAACTACGCGTGTCGTCGCCACAACCGGGACGCTCGACCTTGATCACGTCGGCACCCAGATCAGCCAGGGTCTGCGTCGCCAGCGGCCCTGCCAGGACGCGGGTCAGATCGACGACCCGAATCCCGGCCAGACAACCTGGTTTCATTGCGTGACCAGACCGACGCCGCGAACGATCGGCGCCCATTTGTCGACTTCGGCGCGCAGCGAACGGACATACTCATCCGGCGAATTACTGATCGGCTCGAACCCCAATTCGATCAACTTCTTGCGCGATGCCTCGCCATTGACCAACCCGACCAGGATCGCATTGATCCGGTTGACGACCGCCGGCGGCGTCCCGGCCGGCGCAAACACGCCCATGTACGATTCGGCCGAGAAGCCGGCGAGGCCGGATTCGGCGATCGTCGGGATATCCGGCAGGGCGCTGACTTTGCGCGAGGGCGTCACGCCGAGCGCCTTGACGGCACCGCCCTGCAATTGCCCGCGCGCCGAGGCCAGACTGTCGAAGAAGGCATGTACCTCGCCCCGCACCAGTCCCAGCATGGCCGGCGCACTCCCCTTGTAGGGCACATGAACGAGATCGATCCCGGCCTGACGGTTGAACAATTCCCCTTCGAGATGCGACACCGTGCCATTGCCCTGGGAGCCGAAACTCAGGCTCCCTGCCGGTTGCGCCTTGACGTAACGGATGAACTCGGCGACGTTGCCGACGGGCGCATCGGCATTCACCAGCAATACGTGAGGGACATTGACCACCAGCGAAATCGGGCTGAAATCGCGGGTCAGCTTGTAGCCCAGCGACGGATAAGCGGTCGCACTGACGGCATAGATCGACGACGGCGCCAGCAGCAGCGTGTAGCCATCAGGCGCCGCTTTGGCAACGATCTCGGCACCGATGTTGCCGCCGGCACCGGCGCGGTTTTCGACAACCACGGGCTGCCCTAGGGCGTTCGACAAACGCTCGGCGACATAGCGCCCGAGAATGTCTGCAGCACCACCAGGCGGCATCGGCACGACCAGTCGCAACGGCCGGGTCGGCCAAGCGTCCGCCGCCTGGACGGCCACCGTGCCGACAGCCAGCCATGACGCCAGCAAAATACCGAACAAGCTTCCTGAATTCCTGAACCAAGCCATCTTCGCCTCCTGAAAAAGGCGGCAATCTAGCAAGGCCTCAAACCGTCTTCGAACGAAGAATTTTATCTAACCTAATCAATGCCTTGGCAAGAATACCTCCAGCATACCCCAGTAGCATTCAGGGCACGCTGGCCGAGGGCATCCGGGCCAGGATGATCGCCGTCTTGCGGCCGAGGCCCGGCGCGCTGCGGTTGCGGTCGTAGAAGCGCGGATTGGGCACCATGCCGGCCAGTCGTGCCGCCTGTTCCGGCCCGAGCTGGCCGGCCGACACGCCGTAGTAATGACGTGCCGCGGCTTCGGCACCGAACACGCCGTTGCCCCATTCGATCACATTCAGGTAAACCTCGAAGATGCGCTGCTTGCTCCACAGGTTTTCCAGCATCAGCGTGATCACCGCTTCCTCGGCCTTGCGGAAATAGGATTTGGTCGGCGACAGGAAGAGATTCTTCGCCAGTTGCTGGCTGATGGTCGAGCCGCCGGCGACGAAGCGCCCTTTTTTCTGGTTCTTTTCGATGGCTTTCTGGATACCTTCCCAGTCGAAGCCTTCATGATCGACGAACTTCGCGTCCTCGGCGGCAATGATCGCCCGCTTCAGATGGGTCGAGATGCGTTCGTAAGGCACCCATTGCTGGCGCAGCACTGCTTCCGGCTGCTTTTCGCGCAATTCGGCGAGGCGGATTTCCATGAAACGCGTCGTTCCCGGATTGACCACCCCCCAGAAGGCGACCCAGGCCAGCAGCCAGAGCAGCCACAGGACAAGCGCACCGATGGCGAACAGCAGGCCGCGTCGCAGCCAGCGGCCGACGGTTTTCATCCGGCCAGCGCCTGGCGCAAACCGGCCAGCACCGGCGCCGTCGTCGGTCGCACGCCGCGCCATACGGCAAAAGCTTCGGCTGCCTGGCCGACCAGCATGCCCAGACCGTCGGCCAGCTGCGCCGCCCCTTGCTTGCGGGCCTGGCGCAGGAAGGGCGTTTCGCCCTTGCCGTACATCATGTCGTAGGCCAGCGCGCCCGGCGCGAACAGGCCGTCCGGCAACGGCAGGGCGTTGCCGGAAAGGCTCGCCGAGGTCGCGTTGATCACCAGATCGAAGCTTCTGCCGGCCATTTTTGCGAAATCTCCGGCGTCGACCGCAGCCATGTCGGCAAACAGCGCAGCCAGCGCCTCGGCCTTGTCGGCGCTGCGATTGGCGATGGCCAGCGCGGCCGGCCGAGCGGCCAGCAACGGCTCGACCACCCCGCGCGCAGCACCGCCGGCACCAAGCAGCAGGACCCGTTTACCGGACAGCGGGAAGGCCAGATTGCCTTCGATGTCGGCGACCAGCCCGGCACCGTCGGTGTTGTCACCGAACACCCGGTTTTCTTCGAAACGCAAGGTGTTGACCGCACCGGCCCGCGCCGCCCGCGGACTGAGCTCATCGCACAGACGGAAGGCCTCCTCCTTGAACGGCACGGTGACGTTGGCGCCGCGCCCGCCCGCGGCAACGAATTCGGCAACGGCGGCGGCAAAGCCGTCCACCGGCGCCAGCCGCGCCTCGTACACCAGATCCTGCCCGGTCGAGCGGGCAAAGGCGGCGTGGATCAGCGGCGATTTCGAGTGGGCAATCGGATTGCCGAACACGGCATAGAGATCGGACATGATGGGGGTCTAGCGGTTGCTGGTGGCGACAGTATCGCCGGGCACGAAATTCCATTCGCGGGCAAACGACAGGATGCTCGCGCCGCCCATCGCCTCGCGCGGAATCGGCCCGAAGGGCGCGCCGAGGCGCAGGATGCGCATGGCCGCCTGGTCAAGCACCTTGTGCCCGGACGAACGGGAAATCTCGACGTTGTAGATGCTGCCGTCGTCGACGCGCAACTCGACATAGATCACCACCTTGCCGTACAGCTTGCCGCGCGCTTCCTCGGGATAATTCAGCGTGCCGATGCGCTCGATCTTCTGCTTCCAGGCGTCGAAATACGGCGCCAGGCCGTATTCCATCGTGCGTGCGCCGATGAACTTCTTCTGCGGCCGCTTGTTGTATTCATCGATCGCCTTGTTGATCTCGCCTTCCAGGCGGGCCATCGCCCGCGCCGTATCGGCCAGGTCCAGGCCGCTGACCGGCGCCGGCGCCGGCTGCTCGCTGCGGGTTTCGGCAGCATTCACCCGGGTCTTGCTCTCGGCCTGCGTCAGCATGCGCTGCTGCTGGGCCTCCAGTTCGCGCACGCGACGGCGCAGTTGCTGCAGGTCATTGCCCGACTCCTGCCGTTCGGTGGATGGCAGGGGGGTTGCCGCGCGCCGCTCGGCATCGGTGTTGCCGCCGCCGTCCAGATTGCTTTGCGCCAGCGCCTGCGCATCGTGCGGGCGCTTGGCCGACCGCGCATTGACCAGGATGATGTCGAGTGCCTTTTCACGGGCGATCTTCGACGCATCGGGAAAGGCGAAATGCAGCGACAGCAGCAGGCCGTGCGCCAGCAGGGAAACCACGATCGCCACGGTCAACCGGCGATCGGCGGGATTTTCCGGCAGGAGCGGGAGCTGCCGCTTGCTCACGCCGCCTCGTCCTCCGGCAGCGCGGTTTCGGCCTCACCCGGGTCGAGGGCGACAACGAAGCGGGCACTCACCTCGGGCCCGAGCAGATCGATCTGTTCGATGGCCAGGCGCACACGACTGCCCGGCGCCAGGTCGGCCGGCATCGACGGCACGCGCAGCATCAACGGCAGGTGGTCGAGCTTGACCAGTTGTTCGCGACGTACCGTCGCCTCGATCTCGACGACCTGATGCTGCTGCAGCCAGCGCAGGCACCAGTAGCGTTCCATCTGGCGCTGGAAATCGGCGTAGGCGGCGTAGGTCAGCTCGAAATCGCGCATCGCCGCGAACAGTTCGGCCGATTTCTGCGGGAAGGGCGGCGGATTGCCGCGCAGGCAGGCGATCAGCTGCCACTGGTTGACCAGGTCGCAATAGCGGCGCAGCGGCGAGGTCATCCAGGCGTATTGCGGCACGCCCAGGCCTTCGTGCGGCAGCGGCGAGGTGGTCATGCGCACCTTGCCCTGCGTCTGGGCGCGGTACAGGCAGGCGATGTTCTTCTCGGCAAGCAGGCCGCCCCAGGTCGAATTGGCGACGATCATCAGCTCGGCGACCAGCTTGTCGAGCGGGCTGCCGCGCTTGCGCTCGCTGATGCCGACGCTGCAGCTGTCCGGGTCGGCGAGGTCGCCGACGATCTCGAAGTTGTAGTCGTTCACGCCCTGCACCGCCGACGGTTTGCCACGGCGGCCTTCGCAGGCGTTGGCGAAGTGCCACAGGTGCAGCAACTCGCGGGCAAAGGGCTTGTCCGGCAGGGCGCCGCTGACCGTCTCGGCGTTGAACCAGGGTTCGACGTCGTGGTGACGCAGGTTGTCGGCGATGTGCACCAGTTCGACGCAGGATTCGTGGGAAACCACCTCGAAAACGTCGTTGACCGTCAGATACAGCGACACCGCCGGGCAATCGACGCCGCCGGCCAGCGTGTAGTTCTGGACCACCGCGTCGGGCAGCATGGTAATCTTGTTGCCGGGCATGTACACCGTCGACAGCCGCGCGCGGGCAACGCCGTCGAGCGGCGAACCGTGTTCGATGGCGAGCCCCGGCGCGGCGATGTGGATGCCGATGCGGGTGCCGATGCCGGGCAGCCAGGTGACCGACAGCGCGTCGTCGATCTCGGTGGTGTTGGCGTCGTCGATCGAGAAGGCGCGCACGCCGGCCTTCGGCAGATCGGACGGCAAGCCGGGCGCCTCGAGCGCCGGGAAGCCGGTGCCCTTGGGGAACTGCTCGTGCAGGAAGCGCTTGTAATGCAGGTGATAGGCCGACTTGATCGCGCCGCACTTGAACAGCAGCTGTGCGGCGCTCAGCCCGGTTTCGGCGCAGGCGCTCTCGAAGGCCTTGGTTTCCGGCTTGTTGCGGTCCGGCGCGTAAAGCAGGGAATCGGTCAGCGCGCCGATTTCCGGCGGCAGACGGAATGCCTTCAGCTCGGCGAGCCAGCTTTCCATCGCCAGCGCTTGCTGACGCTTTTTTTCAAGATTGGCCAGAGCGGCTGCGAGAATGTCGGCAGGCGCCTTGCGGAAATGCCCTTTGCCTTTGCGATGAAAATAGACGGGCGCTGCGTGCAAGGCAAGCAGCACCGCCGTCGCTTCGACCGGCGCGGGGTCGTGTCCGTAGTAATCACGGGCAAAATCCAGAAACGAAAATTCGCCATCGCTGACACACTCCCACAGGAAATCCGCCTCGATTTCATCGGCCAGCGGCGTTGCCTGGTCGAGCAGGGCACTGGCCGCCGGGGCTGCGAAACGCAGCAGCACATTGGCCGACTTGATCTTGCTGCGCTTGCCGGAGGGCATTTCGACCTGCAACGAACTGTCGTTGTCGGCCATGATGCTGCCTGCCTTGAAACCGCCGTCTTCTTCGAATAATACGTTCATCGGCGGATTATAACCTCGCGTATTCAAGTATTTGCGGGATGAACTCAGGAAAACGGGTGAAGCTGTGATCGCCGCCTTCGAGCACCGTTTGCCGACAGCCCAGCCAGAAAGCCTGCGCCTGCCGGTAGTCGAGCACCTCGTCGCCGGTTTCCAGCAGCAGCCACAGATCGCCGACCGGCGGCGGCAGGACCTGTGCGCGCAATTGCGCAGCATGTTCGCGGGTAAACACGAAGCTGTCCTCGCCGTGCAGGTAACGGTGTTCGCCGACGAATTTGTCCGGATCCAGCCGGTCGACCGCAGCCGGATTGATCAGCACCGCGCGCAAACCGTGCCGGGCTGCCAGATAACTGGCGTAATGTCCGCCGAGCGAGGAGCCGACCAGGGTCACCGGCCCGCGCCCTTGCGCCTGCGCATTTTCGATCTGCGCCGACACGTCGGCCATCGCCTGCGCCGGCACCGGCGACAAGGAGGGGCAGAGGAAATGTTCCGCCAACCCGCGTTCGGCCATTGCCTCGCCGAGCAGGCGCGACTTCCTGGCGCCTGGCGAGGAACGGAAACCGTGCAGGTAAAGGATCAGCCCGCGTGCCACTCGACCCAGCCGAATTGCGCGGTCAACAGCACGATCACGCCGAAAACGATGCGATACCAGGCGAAAACGGTGAAATCGTGACTGGAGACGTAACGCAGCAGCGCCTTGACGGTCAGCATCGCGGCGACGAAAGAGGCCACGAAGCCGACAGCGAACACCGGCAGATCGGCCATGTGCAGCAGCGACCAGTTCTTGTAGACGTCGTAGACGGTCGCCGCGAACATCGTCGGAATGGCCAGGAAGAAGGAGAACTCGGTCGCCGTCTTGCGCGACAGGCCGAAGATCAGGCCGCCCATGATCGTCGCGCCGGAACGCGAAACGCCCGGGAACATTGCCATCGCCTGGGCGAAGCCGACCTTCAGCGCATCCTGCCAGCCCATCGCCTCGACGCTGTCCACCCGCGGATGGTAAGCCTTGCGCTCGACATAGAGGATGACCAGACCACCGACGATCAGCGCGCCGGCCACGGTCAACGGGTTGAACAGGTAGTTTTTGATGATGCCGTGGAACATCAGTCCGAGCACCGCCGCCGGCAGGAAACCGACGATCAGCAGGCCGGTGAAACGGCGTTGCGCGGGATCGTTGCCCAGGCCGCCGACGACGCGGACGATGCGCTCGCGGTAGAACCAGCAGACGGCAAGGATGGCCGCCAGCTGGATGACGATCTTGAACACCTTGCTCTGCTCGTCGGTGTAGTCGAGCAGGCTGCCGATGATGATCAGATGGCCGGTCGACGAGATCGGCAGGAATTCGGTCAGACCCTCGACGATGCCGAGGATCAGGGCTTTGAACAGGAGCAGGGTATCCATGGGGGCGCTTCTATGACAGGAGCGCGCATTTTACCCTCAGGGCCGGGTCTGCGCTTCCAGTTCGGCAAGCCACTGCAGGGCGTGCCCCCGACTGCTGCCGCACATCTCGACGGACGGTTGCAGGCCGCCGCAACAAGCCGGCCGCCGCGGATCGCTGAACAACCGGCAACGCCATTCGGCATCGAGATGCCGGCACGGCTCGCCCGCCGGCTTGGCGAGCGACGAGATCGACGGGGCGATGCAACAGGCGCCGCAACCGGCACGGCAAACGGGAATTTCCTCGGACATCCAGTCATTGTCGCAAACCCGACGGCGACTTGCCGGAAAATGCCTCTTCACAGTGCAAAAAATCGCATTGTCATGTCACATTCCGGACAATCCAATCACGCCGAAAGCCGCATTCCCAAGCCATTTGCACCGCATGAGTGCATCACAAAATATTCTTTTGGATTTAACCGGATTTCCATCGCGACCTGCCTATAATGCGCGCCTTTTTGCCGCTCCCGGAGCTCGACACATGCCTACCCAATCCATCCGCCTGGGCACCCGCCACGGCTATCGTACCGACGGCGACTTCGTCCATCTGAATGCCGAACTCAGCGACATTCCCGACACCTCGGCGAACTGGGCGCTGCGCCTGGTGGTCGGCAGCGACATCGTCGTCGCCACACTGCCGCTGCTGCCGGATCAATCGCTGATCGCCGGCGATGCCCTGCTCGTCCCGCCGGCCGGTGAAGGCCCGTGGTGGCCGGCGCTGGAACTGCTGCGCGACGGCGAAATCGTCGACCGCGTTGCCTATCCGGCGCCGATCGTTTTTGTCCAACCGGCCCTGCAAGCTGCGGTCAACGTCGTCTTTGACGAAAAAACCGCCGAAATCGCCGTCGACCGCATCGTCAACCCGCGCCCCAGCGACAACCGCAGCGGCACGCTGGCGCTGGAAATCTGGGCGCTCGCCGCCCCCTGCGACGGCGGCCCCTGGCAGGGCGAGCCGGTCGCCGGCCTGATGCTCGGCAGCCTGGACGGCCAGCAGCGCTGGCAAGACCTGCGCTTCAGCGTGCCGACCGGCGAACTGCCGGCCAACGGCCACTTGACCCTGATGCTGCGCGAGTGGACGCCGGCGGGTTACCTGACTCGCGACTTCCGTCCGCTGGCGCGCCCGGCAACGGCCAAACCGGCCCCGGCACCGGCTGCCGGCAAGACGAGCGCCGGCAAGGTTGCGGTCAACAGCGCAACGGAAGCAGAAATCGCCGCCGTCAAAGGCATCAGCAAGACACTCGCCAAGGCCATCGTTGCCGCCCGTCCCTACGCCTCGCTCGACGAACTGACCCGGGCCAGGGGTGTCGGCGTCAAACTGCTGGCCCGTCTGCGCAGCAACCTGACCCTCTGAAGACGGCGGCCGGCTAGCCGGCCGATGTTTTCGGCGGCTCGGCAGGCGGCTCGCTAGCCGCCGCCTGCGTGGCCGCCGGCGGCGGTTGCTGCTGACGGACCATGTGTTCGGCCAGCGAGGAATAGAGTGGCCGCGAGACCAGCCGCGAGACCGCCGAAGCGATCAGCGCGGTGGCCATCAGGCCGATCACCAGCGGATAGCCGTCGACCATCTCCATGACGATCACGAAGGCGGTGATCGGCGCCTGCGTGGCCGCGGCAAGAAAACCGACCATGCACAGCACGACCACCGTCGTCGGAAAGGCATGGCCGCCCAGCAAGGGCTGCAGGTTCTGCCCGACGCCAGCGCCGATGGCCAGCGATGGCGCGAAGATTCCGCCCGGCAGTCCGGAAAGATAGGACACCACGGTGGCAACGAACTTGGCCGGCCCGAAATACCAGGGCATGTCGGCCTGACCGCTCAACAACATGTGCGTCTGCTCGAAACCGCTGCCCCAGGTGACGCCGCCAGTGACATGCCCGAGCGCGGCAACCATCAGGCCGCAAAAGGCCACGAAACCGTAAGGATGCGCGGCGCGCCAGTCGGCCAGCCGCCCCTTCCAGCCGAGCGCCGAGGTCAGCAACAGGCGGGCGAACAAGCCGCCGGTAATGCCGGTCACCAGGGCGCAGACGAAAATCGCGTAAGCCAGTTCGGCACTGTCGCCGAACACCACGACGCGCCCGAAATAATTGTCGCTGCCCAGGAAATGCTGGGCGATCACGCCGGCCAGCACGATCGCGGTAATCACTACGCCGCTCATCCGCGATTCGATGCTGCGCGACAACTCCTCGATGGCAAACACGATGCCGGCCAGCGGCGCATTGAAGGCGGCGGCGATGCCGGCTGCACCGCCGGCGACCAGCAGATGGGCGCGCTGGATACGCAGGGTGGTCGGCAGGAAACGGCCAGCCGCCGCCATGAGGCAGGCGCCGACCTGCACCGTCGGTCCCTCGCGTCCGAACGAAAACCCGGAACCGACCGCGGCCACGCCGACCATGATCTTGCCGACAGCAATGCGCAACGAAATCAACGGCCGCCACGGCCGATCAGTGGCCCGCTTCATTTCGGCGATCACCTGCGGAATCCCCGATCCCTGCGAGCCCGGAAACCAGTTCCGGGTCACCCACAGCAAACCGGCCCCGGCCAGCGGCGCGACGACGAAAGGCAGCCAGGGATGGCGCCCGGCCGCCGTGGCAAAAAAATGGGCCGCATGGTCGGTCATCAGCGCGAAGCCGACTGCCGCCAGACCGACGATGATGCCGAAACTCCAGAACACGGCACGGCCCAGCCATATCCTGCCCTGCGCCAGCAGGTAGTTCTGGTTGGAACGGACATACGCCTGGGCCTGCCGGAAACGGCGTTCGACCCAGGTGGCCAGTCGAATCAGGACGCCCTCGCGAGGCGCCGTAGGCTCGCTCATACCTTGTGGTAGATCTCCGCCCCGGTCTTCACGAATTCGACGGCCTTGGTTTCCATGCCCTTATGCAACGCATCTTCGTCGTTCAAGCCCTGTTGTGCAGCGAAATCACGCACATCCTGCGTGATCTTCATCGAGCAGAAGTGCGGGCCGCACATCGAGCAGAAGTGGGCGACCTTGGCCGATTCCTTGGGCAGGGTCTCGTCGTGGAAGGATTTGGCCTTGTCCGGATCGAGGCCGAGGTTGAACTGGTCGTCCCAGCGGAACTCGTAGCGCGCCTTCGAGAGCGCGTTGTCGCGGATCTGCGCGCCGGGGTGACCCTTGGCCAGGTCGGCGGCATGTGCGGCGAGTTTGTAGGTGATGATGCCTTCCTTGACGTCGTTCTTGTCCGGCAGACCCAGGTGTTCCTTCGGCGTCACGTAGCAGAGCATGGCCGTGCCGTACCAGCCGATCATGGCGGCGCCGATGCCGCTGGTGATGTGGTCGTAGCCCGGCGCGATGTCGGTGGTCAGCGGGCCGAGGGTGTAGAACGGGGCCTCCTTGCAGTATTCGAGCTGCAGGTCCATGTTCTCCTTGATCAGGTGCATCGGCACATGGCCCGGCCCTTCGATGATGGTCTGCACGTCGTGCTTCCAGGCGATCTCGGTCAGTTCGCCGAGGGTCTTCAGTTCGCCCAGTTGCGCTTCGTCGTTGGCGTCGTAGATCGAGCCGGGACGCAGGCCGTCGCCGAGGCTGAAGGCGACGTCGTAGGCCTTCATGATTTCGCAGATTTCCTCGAAATGCGTGTACAGGAAGCTTTCCTTGTGGTGCGCCAGGCACCACTTGGCCATGATCGAGCCGCCGCGACTGACGATGCCGGTCATGCGGTTGGCGGTCAGCGGGATGTAGCGCAGCAGCACGCCGGCGTGGATGGTGAAGTAGTCGACGCCTTGCTCGGCCTGCTCGATCAACGTGTCGCGGAAGATTTCCCAGGTCAGGTCTTCGGCCTTGCCGTTGACCTTTTCCAGTGCCTGGTAGATCGGCACGGTACCGATCGGCACCGGGCTGTTGCGGATGATCCACTCGCGGGTTTCGTGGATGTTCTTGCCGGTAGACAGGTCCATCACCGTGTCGCCGCCCCAGCGGATCGACCAGGTCATCTTCTCGACTTCTTCCTGGATCGAGGAACCAAGCGCCGAGTTGCCGATGTTGGCGTTGATCTTGGTGAGGAAGTTGCGGCCGATGATCATCGGCTCGCTTTCCGGGTGGTTGATGTTGTTCGGGATGATGGCGCGGCCGCGGGCGACCTCGCTGCGCACGAATTCCGGCGTGATCTCGGCCGGAATCGAAGCGCCGAAGCTCTGGCCCGGATGCTGGCGGGTCAGCAGCTTGGCCATTTTTTCGCCCTGCGGGCCGGTCGACCGTAAGGATTCGATGTAGGCGGCGCGATTGAGGTTCTCGCGAATCGCCACGTATTCCATTTCCGGCGTGATGATGCCTTTACGGGCGTAATGCATCTGGCTGACGTTGGCGCCGGCCCTGGCGCGGCGCGGCTTGCGATGCAGGCCCGGGAAGCGCAGCTCGTCCAGTTTCTCGTCGGCGGCGCGCTGGCGGCCGTACTCCGAGGACAGGTCCGGCAGTTCCTCGGTGTCACCACGCTCGGCGATCCACTGCGCGCGCAGCGCCGGCAGGCCGGAACGGATGTCGATCTGTGCCGCCGGGTCGGAATACGGGCCGGAACAGTCGTAAACGAAGATCGGCGGATTCTTCTCGCCGCCGAAGCCGGTCGGCGTGTCGGCCTGGCTGATCTCGCGCATCGGCACGCGCAGGTCCGGGCGCGAACCCTCGACGTAAATCTTGCGGGAGTTGGGCAATGGCTGGACCGCCGCTTCGTCCACATGGGCGTTGGCGGCAATGAATTGTTCTTTGGCGTTCATGGTGCAGGCTCCAGGCAGAAGGCGGGATTGAGACGTGCAAGGAGCGATCTGGTTCCAAATTTCGTTTCCCTACGCCGGCATGACCCGATCAGGTTCGAAGGGTATCTCTCAGCCACCGGCTCTCCCACCGGTCGGCACCCCTAACGAGTGGCTGCAAGTTACTGGAAACACAGGCAAAATGCAAGGAATGTAAAGAATTGCTCAAGATAGCTAGAAATCGGTCGAAATATATCCGACAAGCCATCGATTAATAAGAAAGAATCGTCATGCGCCCGCTACCATTCGCCGCATTGCTCGCCATCCTCCCTGCCACCCTGCTCGCCGCGCCGACCTGGCAGACCATCAGCGCCGAACCCGGCAAACGGATTGAACTCGACCGCACGACGATCAAGCGTGAGGGCAACACCGTCCAGGCCCAGGGCCGCGTCGTGCTCGACAAGGAACTGATCGACGCCCGGACCGGCGACGGTTATCGCGTCATCGAGGCAATCACCCGCTACGACTGCGGTACGCGCAACGCCAAGACGATCAAGCGCATCTACAAGAAAAACGAAAACGAAGTCGTCCGGGAAGAAGAGCTGAATGGCGCCGACCTGCCGGTACGCAGCGGCACGCTGGACGACAAGGTACTGCGCGAAGTGTGCCGGCCGCCCAAGGAAAACCTCAACGAACTGGCCGAAAAGGCCAACAAGGCAAGCGCCCAGTTGCAGGAAGCCAACGCAGCCCTGCTCGACAAAGCCAAAGACAAGAACAAGGCCAGCGCGATCAAGACCTCGGAAAACGCGGGGAACGAGGCCGTGCCATCGATCCGGCCGAACCTGAAGGCGGCCGCCGAAGCCGCGCAGGCAGCCCAGAAGCGCGAGCCCGAACCGGCCGCCAAACCCGAAAAGCCCGTCACGCCCAGCGCCACGCTGGTGGCCCGCAACGCAGCACCACCGGCCAAGCCCCGGGCGATGCCGGCGAAACGCCCTGCTGCCGCGGAAGGCGGCTACATGCTGGAAATTGCCCACAGCGAGGAAGCCGCCCTGCAGCACGCCCATCTGCACTGGGATTACGAAGGCGTCGGCGGGCCGGAAAACTGGGCCAGGATCGACCCGAAGAATACCCTCTGCGCCAAGGGCGAACGGCAATCGCCGATCGACATCCGCGACGGCATCCGGGTCGATCTCGAACCGATCAAGTTCGACTATCGCCCTTCACGTTTCCGCATCATCGACAACGGCCACACGGTCCAGGTCAATGTCGGCGAGAGCCGGATCACGCTGACCGGCAAGACCTATGAACTGGACCAGTTCCACTTCCACCGGCCGTCCGAGGAAAAGATCAACGGCCAGCGCTTCGACATGGTCGCCCACCTGGTTCACAAGGCGGACGACGGCCAGCTTGCCGTCGTCGCCGTGCTCCTGCAACAGGGCACCGAGCATCCGCTGATCCAGACACTGTGGAACAACCTGCCCCTGGAAAAGAACCTGACGGTCGAACCACCCAGCGCAGTCGTCAATCCAGCCGAATTGCTGCCGGAACAACGGACTTACTACACCTACATGGGTTCGCTGACCACCCCGCCGTGCACCGAAGGTGTGCTGTGGCTGGTCATGAAGACCCCGGTCGGCATTTCCGATGAGCAGATCCGTATCTTCAGTCGCCTCTATCGCAACAACGCTCGACCGGTTCAGCCCCTGCGCGACCGCCTGATCAAGGAAAGCCGCTGAGCACCGCGCCGGCATGCCGGCGCATTCCTTCGAGGTATAATCCGGCTTTATTCGAACCGATATATTAGCTTGTGCTAATATTTTGCTTGCGGAGACCCCCATGAATTTCGAACAAGCCCGTTTCAACATGATCGAGCAGCAGATCCGTCCCTGGGATGTCCTGGATCCGCAAGTGCTCGACCTGCTTTTCGTCGTCAAGCGCGAGGACTTCGTGCCGGCCGCCTACCGCAACCTGGCCTTCGCCGACATGGAAATCCCGCTCGGCAGCGGCCAGAGCATGCTGGCGCCGCGCGTCGAAGCCCGCTTGTTGCAGGAACTGAACCTGCGCAAGAGCGATCGCGCACTGGAAGTCGGCACCGGCAGCGGCTACATGGCCGCGCTGCTGGCTGCCCGCGTCGAACACGTCGTGACGCTGGAAACCGACGCCGAACTGGCCGCCACCGCGCGCGACAACCTGCAGCGCGCCGGCATCGCCAACGTCAATGTCGAGCAGGCCGACGGTCTCCAGGGCTGGGCCGCCCGTGCGCCCTACGATGTCATCGTGCTGTCGGGCGCCGTCCCCGACGTCCCGCAGGCGCTGCTCAAGCAACTGCGCGTCGGCGGACGCCTGGTGGCCGTCGTCGGCAGCGCGCCGGTCATGGAAGCCCAGTTGATCACCTGCGTCGGCGAAGGCGTCTACAACACGATCAACCTGTTCGAAACCGTGGTTCCCGCGCTCAACATGCCGGCCAAGGCCGAATTCGTCTTCTGATGAAACAGCTCGGACCGGTACAACTGGCCGAATGGCTGGCCGACGAAAGCCGCCCCCGGCCAGTCCTGGTCGACGTCCGCGAACCCTGGGAAGTCGAACTTTGCCGCATCGAGGGCGCCGAGCACATTCCGATGCACACCATTCCGCTTCGCGCCGGCGAACTGCCGGCCGACCGCGACGTAGTGGTCATCTGCCACCACGGCGGACGCAGCATGCAGGTTGCTTTCTTCCTCGAGCGCCAGGGCTTCGCCTCGGTGCATAACCTGGCCGGCGGCGTCGAAGCCTGGGCCTGCGAGGTCGATCCCGGCATGCGCCGTTATTGAGGTCACCATGAAACGTCTGTCCGGCTGCTTGTTCCTTTCCCTGTTCGCTGCCCAGCTCCACGCAGCAGACCTGATGCAGGTCTACCGCGAGGCGCAGGACAACGACCCGAACTTCGCGGCCGCCCGGGCGACGCTGGATGCCGGCCGGGAAAAGGCGCCGCAGGGGCTGTCCGGACTGCTGCCCAGCCTGTCGCTGTCGGGCAATACCTCGTGGAACGAGAACCAACTCTCGACCCACAACGGCCCGACCCTGATGAAACCGAACTACAACGCCAACGGCTGGCAGCTGACGCTGTCGCAACCGGTCTTCCGCTGGCAGAACGTGGTGGCCTACGACCAGGCCAAACTGCAGGTGGCACAGGCCGAAGCCAACTTCGCCCAGGCCAGCCAGGAACTGATCCTGCGCGTCGCCCAGGCCTACTTCGACGTGCTCTACGCCAGCGAGAACCTGGCCGCACTGCGGGCCAACAAGGCGGCCATCGCACAGCAACTGGAATTGGCGAAGAAGAGTTTCGAGGTCGGCACCGCCACAATCACCGACACGCACGAAGCGCAGGCCCGCTACGACCTCGCATCGGCCCAGGAAATTGCCGCCGACAGCGAACTGGAACTGCGCCAGCGCACGCTGCAGGCGCTGATCGGTAAGGAAGCCGGCCCGCTGGCACCGACCCGCAAGGATGCGGAGATCCTGCCGCCTGAACCGGCCGACATGAACCGCTGGGTCGACGCCGCCGAGAAGGACAGCCTGGCCGTGCAGATCCAGCAGGCCAACGCCGATATCGCCGAACGCGAGATCTCGCGCCAACGGGCCGGCCACTACCCGACCCTCGACCTAGTGGCCAACCACGGCTACAACAAGACCTACAACAGCATCAACGGCAGCCAGTTCGACACCGATTTCAGCAACATCGGCCTGCAATTGAACATTCCGCTATTCCAGGGCGGCGCCGTGCTGTCGAAACAGCGCGAAGCCGCCGCCAACCGCAACGCCGCGCAGTCCGGCCTCGAAGCCAGCCGGCGCAACGCTGCGCTGGCTGCCCGCCAGTACTACCTCGGCGTGGCCAACGGCCTGGCCCAGATCAAGGCATTGCGCGCGGCCCAGGCCTCGTCGCTGTCGGCCCTCGAATCGAACAAGCTGGGTTATGAAGTCGGCGTGCGCATCAACATCGACGTGCTGAACGCCGAAAACCAGGTGTACACGGCCCGCCGCGATCTGGCCAAGGCAACTTTCGACACCCTGATGGCCCAGTTGCGGCTGAAGGCGGCTGTCGGCGCACTCGACGAGGCCGCACTGGCGCAGGTCAACGCGCTGCTCGACCCGTCGTCCGCGCAATAAGCGCCAGCGTCCGGCCCACCGCGCCGCGGTGGGCTGCGGCAAAAGCCTGACTGGCCCCGCGCATCGCAGCCAGTTCCGTCTCTCCGCTCGCCTCGCTTCCCGTGCTTTTCTGCCCGAGCAGGCGGTCGACCGCCAGCGCCAGCGCATCGACATCGCCCACCCGCCGCGCCGCACCGGCCGCAATCGCATCCTCCGTCGCCCGCTGGAAATTGAAGGTATGCGGCCCGATCAGCACCGGACAGCCACAAGCCGCCGCCTCGATCAGGTTCTGCCCGCCGAGCGGCAGCAGGCTGCCGCCGATGAAGGCCAGATCGGCCAGCGCGTAGTAAGCCACCATCTCGCCCATGCTGTCGCCCAGCCAGACGGCATCGCCGGCTTCCGGCAAGCCCTCGCTGCGGCGCCGGAAGGCCACACCTTCGCGCTGCAGCAATGCGGCCACTTCGGCGAAGCGCTGCGGATGGCGCGGGACCAGCACCAGCAGCGCCCCCGGCACCGCCAGTTTGCGCCAGGCGGCCAGGATCAGCGGCTCCTCGCCTTCGCGGGTGCTGGCCGCCAGCCACACCGGGCGATTGCCGACGGCCTGCCGCCAGTCGCGGCCGAGCGCCAGCTTGTCGGCCGGCGGTACCACATCGAACTTCAGATTGCCGCAGACGTCGACCGCAACCGCCCCCAGCGCGCCAAGACGCTGCGCATCCTCGGCCGTCTGCGCGGCCGTCCCGGCCAGCGCGGCGAAAGCCGGCCGGACCAGCGCACCGACCTTGCCGTAGCCGCGCGCCGAACGTGCCGACAGGCGCGCATTGACCAGCATCACCGGCACACCGCGGCGTTGCGCCGCCGCCAGCAGGTTGGGCCAGATCTCGGTTTCCATCAGCACCCCGAACGCCGGGGAAAAATGCCGCAGAAAGCTGTCGACCGCAGCAGGATAGTCGTAGGGCAGATAGGCCTGGATCAAGCGCTCGCCGCAAGCTTCGGCATAGACCTCGCGCCCGGCGGCGCGGCCGGTCGGCGTCATGCCGGTGAGCAGCAGGCGATGCTCCGGCCAGCGGGCCAGCAAAGCCTCGATCAACGGCTGGGCGGCACGGGCTTCGCCCACCGATACGGCGTGCACCCAGAGGACCGGCCGGTTTTTCCCCGAATCTGCCCGTTGACCGTAGAAGCCGTAACGTTCGCCGACATTCTGCAGATATTCCGGCTGTTTTCGCCCGCGCCACACCAAGCGCAACCAGATCAGCGGCGTCAGCAGATAGAGCAGCAGCGAATAGGCGATGCGCGCCATCACAACACCGCCCGCAGTTCGTCGACGACCGACTGCACCGTCGGCACCTGGGCCTTGCCGCCGAGATTGCGCCAGAAGCCGGCCCCGAGCACACCGGTCAGCCCCGGGTCGGTCGCCGTGTACAAGGCCACCGTCGGCACCGCCAGCGCAACCGCCAGATGGGTCAGGCCGGTATCGACGCCGACCGTCGCCCGACTGCCGGCCAGCACCGTGGCCAGCGCCGGAATGCCCAGCGGCGGCGCAGCGACGGCACCGGGCATGCTCGCCGCCAGACGCGCCGCGCGCTCGCGCTCGACGGAACTGCCACCGGGCAGCACGGCGGCGATGCCGCGTTCGGCCAGTTGCCGGCCGAGGGCCGTCCAGCGCTCCTCCGGCCACAACTTGTCGTCGCGGCTGGTTGCGGTCAACAGCACGACATAAGGTTTTTCCGGCAACCACGGCAACGCTTCATCCGGCGCGGCGATGCCGTAGTCCGGCTCGCCGGACAGTTCATAGCCGAGCGCCAGCGCAGCCAGCTGGCGGTTGCGGACGACCGCATGCAGACGGCGATCGACACTGAACGTCCGGTCGTAAAAACGTGCCGCCAGCGGTTCGCGTGCCGAATCGGCGGCATAGCCGGCCTTCGGGCAGCAGGCCTGACGGGCGAACAGCGCACTTTTCAGCAGGCCCTGCGTGTCGATGACCAGATCGTAGGAGTTTTCGCGCAATTTGCGGCGAAATTCGGCGATCTGTCGCCAGGTATCGCCGTTCAGCAGGTTTTTCCGCCAGCGCCGGATGGCCACCGGCACGATGCGCGCCACGCCCGGGTGCAAGGCCGGGATCGCCGCGAAATTCTCCTCGACGCACCAGTCGACCGTCGCCCCGGGAAAATGCCGGCGGATGTCGCCAACCACCGGCAGGTTGTGGATGACGTCGCCGAGCGAGGAGGTTTTCACGAGCAGGATGCGCATCGGCGGATAGAATGTCGGCTTTGCAAAACCGCGATTATAAATGCCCACCCAGCGCCAGCCGCTTTCCGTCGCCATCATCACGCTGAACGCCGCAGCCCAGTTGGCCGCCTGCCTGGACAGCGCCGCCTTCGCCGATGACATCGTCGTCGTCGACTCGGGCAGCACCGACGGCACCGTCGAATTGGCCGAAGCACGCGGGGCGCGGGTCGTCCAGCAGGACTGGCTGGGTTTCGGGCCGCAGAAGCAGTTCGCCGTCGAGGCGGCGAAACACGACTGGGTGCTGTGCCTGGATGCCGACGAGCGCGTCTCGCCCGAACTGCGTGCCGGCATCGAAAACGCGCTGCTTGCGCCGTCGACCGCAGCCTTCCGCTTTGCCCGCTGCAACCGTTTCCTCGGCCGCTATTTGAAGCACGGCGAAGGCTACCCGGACTGGTCGCTGCGTCTGTTCGACCGCCGCCGCGCCCGCTGGTCGGACGACGCGGTGCATGAAAAAGTCGTCACCGACGGCCCGGTCGGCACGCTGGCCGGCGACCTGCTGCACGACTCGGCCGAAACGCTGGCCATCTATCTGAACAAGCAGAACCGCTACACCTCGCTGGCCGCCGAGATGGCGCTGGCCGCCGGCAAACGGGCCAGCTTCGGCCGCCTGTGCTTCAGCCCGCTGATCCGTTTCATCAAGTTCTACCTCGTTCGCCAGGGCTTTCGCGACGGCCTGCCCGGGCTGGTACATATTGCCATCGGCTGTTTCAACAGTTTCATGAAGTACGCCAAGATGCTGGAGAAGCAGTTGGCCGACCGCCCGGCGCGGTAAAATTCAACCTTTGCCCAATGTTGACCGCATGAAGATCCTCGTTACCGGCGCTGCCGGATTTATCGGCTGCGAAACCGCCCTGCGCCTGCTTGAGCGCGGCGACGAGGTGGTCGGCATCGACAACCTCAACGACTACTACGAAGTGGCGCTCAAGGACGCCCGGCTGGCCCGGCTGAACGGCCGTCCCGGCTTCCGCTTCGTCAAGCTCGACATCGCCGACCGTCAGGGCGTCGCCGAACTGTTCGCCGCCGAAAAGTTCGACCGCGTCGTCCATCTGGCCGCCCAGGCCGGCGTCCGTTACTCGATCCAGAATCCGCACGCCTACGCCGACAGCAACCTGCTCGGCTTCGTGAACATCCTCGAAGGCTGCCGGCACAACGCCGTGCAGCACCTGGTCTATGCGTCGAGTTCGAGCGTCTATGGCGGCAACCGCAAGATGCCGTTCTCCGAGCACGATAGCGTCGATCATCCGGTCAGCCTGTACGCGGCGACCAAGAAGGCCAACGAGCTGATGGCGCACACCTACAGCCACCTGTACGGCCTGCCGACCACCGGCCTGCGCTTCTTCACCGTCTATGGCCCGTGGGGCCGGCCGGACATGGCGCCCTTCCTGTTTGCCGGCGCCATCCTGCGCGGCGAGCCGATCAAGGTGTTCAATCACGGCGACATGAAACGCGACTTCACCTACATCGACGACATCGTCGAAGGCGTGATCCGCGTCGTGGACAAGCCGGCTGCGGTCGACGCCGGCTACGACCCGATTTCCGCCGACCCGGCGAGCAGCAACGTGCCGTACCGCGTCTTCAACATCGGCAACAGCGATCCGGTACCGCTGATGGATTTCATCGGCGCGCTGGAAAGCGCCATCGGCCGGGTTGCCGAAAAG